>Ga0315906_10000024_pt1 | contig 204500 bp, 190 predicted proteins | sample LakEriMetagenome_4_FD_203526 | JGI IMG/M metagenome (GOLD analysis project Ga0315906, IMG submission 203526) | Freshwater fungal communities from buoy surface, Lake Erie, Ohio, United States - Buoy 2 MA122 | ecosystem: Environmental > Aquatic > Freshwater > Lake > Lake biofilm | place: USA...
CGGTCGGATCCGCCCTGCTCCAGCAGCTTGCGCGACCGCAGACGCCGGTCGGGGCGGAAAATGCTTGTCCAGAGATCGGATTCAGGCGATCTTCACGTCAGTCGGCATGCCACTTGGGGAATGTCGGGTGAAGGGCGAGACCTGCCGCCGATATGCGAAAAGCCGGGTGCGACGCTTCGCAGATGGAACGACGCAGCCTATAGCTGACGGCACGATCCGGCGCGAATTGAATGTTCTGCAGGCGGCAATCAATTATTGCCACCGTGAAGGCTACCTTATCCACCCTGCCGCTGTCACCCTTCCCAACCCGCCCCCAGCAAAGGACAGATGGTTGACCCGAGATGAAGCGGCAAAGCTGATCTGGACCGCCTATCGTTCCGCCAAGGGTAAGCACCTGGCACGGTTCATCCTGATCGCACTCTACACGGGCACCCGCAAGGAAGCTATCCTTCGGCTGGGGTTCATGCGCAACACCGCTGGGGGCTGGATCGACACAACGCAGGGAGTCATCTACCGCCGCGGCACAGAGGAACGCCAAACAAAGAAGCTGCGACCGCCCATGCGACTCTCACGTCGCCTGCTGTCTCATTGCCGGCGCTGGGAAGGGGCTGGGGCAGTCTGGGCAGTCAGCTTCGAAGGCCAGAGGGTCGGCGACATAAAGCGCGCCTTTGAAAGCGCGCGGGATGCCGCTGGTATGCCCGATGTGACGCCGCACACGCTGAAGCACACCGCGATAACCTGGGCCATGCAACGCGGGATGAGGATCGAAGACGCAGCCGACTATTTCGGTACCAGTGTGGAAACGATCCGGCGAGTCTACTATCACCACAGCCCGAATTATCAGGACGATGCGGTTGCAATCATGGACCGGGAAACTGTGCCCCGGCACAGATACAAGGCATCTGAAACGGCTTGAAACGTGAAAAAAACAGGTAAAAACAGTGAACACACAGGCAACAAACGCGCCGGAACAGCCCTCCGAAGGCAGAGGCCACACGTTCGAATCGTGTCGGGTGCGCCAGCAGAAGCAAGAGATCAGGCGGCGGACGGCCCCTTTGTGTGGCGTGGTGCCGCTTGGGCTGCGTGCCGTGGCATCGGGTAGGTCCGGGCAGATCATGCGTCCGGGACAGGATGATGCGCGATCACGTCCCGGCGGACGGCCCCCTCGGGGGCAGGGTCGACTCAGCTGGTCCGCGCCGTTTTGCGCTGTTTCGCGGCTTTTATGACATCTTTTCCGGTGGCCCGTGCCTGTCTGCCGAAACCGGGCCGGTGGTTCGACCGGGCAGCGCGCCGCACAGGGCGGCCCAAAGGCATATGTCGGCTGCGACTGCGAAATCCTGCACCCTGGGGCAGGTGTTGGCCCTGCCGGGCCTGGTCCCCGCTGCCGGTTCTGCGGCCCTTGCGCGTCCGGTCCGTGCGGTGGGCGCACCGCGCAGCGATCGGGGCGGGCCGGGTCCTTGATGGCGCTGCGTCTGCGTCGCGGTGAATATTCTCAGGCGTCCGTCCACGCTCAATCATTTGTTAAAGCAGCGCCCCTAACTCTGCCCCTGTCCGAAACGACGAGGCGCGAAGGAGTCCTGTGGGCGATGCCAGAGACGAATAAGCTGTTTCACCTGCCGGACCGGACACGGGGCGCGCCGGATTCCGGACTGCAGGATTTTCTGCGGCAGAACCGGGCCGACCCGGTGCGAATCTCGGCGCGCGATGTCACGCGGCTGGATGTGCGCCTGCTGCAACTCATCCTGTCTGCCGCCCGGTCCTGGCGCGAGCGCGGTCTTGATCTGACCCTTTGCGATATCCCCGGCCCGGTCAGCCAGACCCTGGGGCAGCTTGGCGTTTCCCCCGAAATGCTGCGGCAGGAGGCGGCGCAATGACCGTGAAGGTTCTGGCCATAGATGATTCCCGGACCATCCGCAGCCTTGTGCAGAAGGTCATGGAAGACGCCGGGTTTGACTGTATCTGCGCCGAAGACGGGGTCGACGGCATCGCGCGCTTTGCCGAAGTGGCCCCCGATGTCGTCATCACCGACATCAACATGCCCAATATGGACGGCTATGGCGTGATCTCCTCGATCCGCGGCGGCGAGGTCAACCAGAGTGTCCCGATTCTGGTCCTGACAACCGAAAGCGCCGACCATCTGAAGGCCCGTGCCCGCGCCGCCGGGGCCACCGGATGGATCGTCAAGCCGTTCGACGATGAAACCATCGTCTCGGTGGTCCGCCGTGTGACGGGGGCAATCGGATAGGATGACACCGCAAAGCTCGATCCGCGATACCTTCTTTGAGGAATGCGAAGACCTGCTGGAAGCCCTGGCCGAGGGTCTTGCCGCCATGGCGGGCGGTGCCCGCGACACCGATACGGTGAACGCTGTGTTCCGCGCGGTCCATTCCGTCAAGGGCGGGGCAGGGGCCTTTGCCCTGACCGACCTTGTCGCGTTTGCCCACCGCTTTGAGACGGTGCTGGATGGCGTCCGGTCCGGCACGCTGGATCTGACGCCCGAAGTGATGCACACGATGCAGCGCTCGGCCGATCATCTTGCCGATCTGGTGGAAGCGGCCCGCAATGAGGATGTTCTGGCAGCGGACGTGTCAGAGGCATTCCTGGCCAATCTGGATCAGTGTCTGGGCGCGGAACCCGAAGCCCTTGACATGGCCGATACCCCGTTCGATTTCGCCGTGATTCCGCTGGATTTCGGGGATGATCCCGCACCCAAGGAACCTGCCGGTCATGTCATCCGGTTCCGTCCCTTGCAGCAGCTTTATGCGAACGGCCATGATCCCGCCCTGCTGATCGCGGCGCTTCATGGGCTTGGCCCCTGCGAGGTGGCGCTGGACCTTTCGGCGCTGCCCGACTGGGACGGGCCGGATGCCCTGACGCCCGGCCTTGGCTGGACCCTGCGCCTGGCAGGGCAGGAAAGCGACACGGCCCTGCAGGAGATTTTCGAATTCGTGGAAGGGCTGTGCGAGCTGGACATTTCCCCTCTTGAAGATGCCCCGGTGCCAGCAGACCCCCTGCCTTCGGTGGCCGCCCCGCCGTCACCGGCCCCCGGCCGCGAAGCCCCGTCGGCCGCAGCCTCTGCCGCGCTGAAACCGGACCTGGCGGCGGGGGCCGAATCTGCCGAAGCGCGCGGCCCCAAGCCCACGCTGCGCGTCGATCTTGACCGGGTCGACCGGCTGATCAACTCGGTGGGCGAACTGATCATCAACCAGGCGATGATCGCCCAGCGGCTGCAGGACATGGCGCTGGCATCGGACGACGATGTGTCGCTGCATGTCGAAGACTACCGTCTTCTGGCGCGCGACATCCAGGAAGCCGTGATGGCGATCCGCGCCCAGCCGGTCAAGCCGCTGTTTCAGCGCATGTCGCGCATCCTGCGCGAGGCGGCCGAAGCCACGGGAAAATCGGCGCGCCTGCTGACCTTCGGCGAGAATACCGAAGTTGACAAGACCGTGATCGAACGTCTGGCAGACCCGCTGATGCACATGATCCGCAACGCGGTCGATCACGGGCTGGAAGGCCCCGACGCGCGGCGCACGGCCGGAAAGGACGGCACCGGAACGATCCGGCTTGGCGCGGCGCACCGGTCGGGCAGTGTGATCATCACCATCCGCGATGACGGGGCCGGGCTGAACCGCCCGCGCATCCTGGACATCGCCCGCCGCAAGGGGCTGGTGGCCCCCGATGCCGATCTGGCCGACGCTGAGATTGACGGGCTGCTGTTCCTTCCGGGTTTTTCCACCGCGTCCTCGGTCTCGAACCTGTCGGGTCGCGGCGTGGGGCTTGACGTGGTGCGCAATGCCGTGACGGCCCTGGGCGGGCGCATTTCCATCGCCTCGGTTCCGGGGCAGGGGACGGAATTCACCATCTCGCTGCCGCTGACGCTTGCGGTGATGGATGGCATGGTCGTTTCCGTTGCCGGCCAGACCATGGTTGTTCCGATCACCTCGATCCTGGAAACCATCCGGCCCGCCCCCGGTGATCTGCACCGGGTGGGGACCGATGACAGCCTGCTTTCGATCCGGGGCCGCTTCATTCCCACGGTCGATGTGGCGCGCAGCCTTGGCTTTACCGATCCCTCTGCCCGCGCCGACTTTCCCCTGCTGCTGCTGGTCGAGGGTGAAAACCAAAGCCAGTGCGCCCTGGTCGTGGATGCCGTTCACGATCAGCGCCAGGTCGTGATCAAGGGACTGGACAGCAATTATGGCCAGGTACCGGGTGTTTCGGCGGCAACCGTGTTGGGCGACGGCCAGATCGCCCTGATCCTCGACCCCGACGCCATCGCGGCGCACCGCGCCAGCCCCGCCACATCGGCGGCCCCACGCCCCCCCCTCTTTCATGCGGATGTGCATCATGGCCAACACTGATCTTGCCGAAACCGATCTGGAATTCGTCACCTTCTCTGCCGGCGGTCAAAGCTTCAGCATCGACATCGGGCAGGTCCGCGAAATCCGGCGGTGGAGTCCGGTCACACCCCTGCCACATGCGCCGGACGAGGTGCTGGGTGTCATGAACCTGCGCGGTTCGGTCATTCCGATCTACGATCTTGCGGCACGCTTCGGCCTTGACCGCACGCCGGAAAGCCCGCGCAATGTCGTGGTGATCGCCATGCATGGCAGTCAGACCGTGGGCCTTCTGGTGGAAGCCGTGTCCGAGATCCTGTCGGTCGGGCGCGAGCGCATTCAGGAAACCCCCGATGTCCGTTCCGACACGGCGCGCCAGACGATTACCGGGGTGATCACGGTGGATGAGGGCATGACACGCGTCATCGATCTTGCCGCCGTCGTCCAGCCGCGCGGAAAGGTGGCCGCATGAGAGCCGCCGCAAGCCAGGCTGACCCGGTCTCTGCCATCGCGCCGCAGGCGCTGACCGATGCCGATTTCGCGTCCATCGCCCGAAGGGCGTACAAGGATTTCGGCTTGCACCTGCCCCCGTCCAAAAGAGACCTGGTTTATTCCCGTCTGGCAAAGCGCCTGCGCCATCTTGGTATGCGGGATTTCACCGCCTATTGCAGCCTGATCGAATCCCCCGACGGGGAGGATGAGCGGATGCAGATGCTGTCTGCGCTGACCACCAATGTCACGCATTTCTTCCGCGAAGATCACCATTTCCGCCTGTTGCGGGACAGGGTGCTGCCGCCGCTTCTGGCGGCGGCGCGTGCGGGGCGCAGGGTCCGGCTGTGGTCTGCCGGGTGTTCTGCCGGGCAGGAACCCTATTCGCTGGCCTTCACCGTGCTGGAGCTTTGCCCGGAGGCGGCCCGCCTCGATATCCGCATTCTGGCAAGCGATGTCGATCCGGACATTCTGCAGCGGGCGCAGGACGGTGTTTATCCCGCCGAAGAGATGAAGGCGATACCTGCGGGAATGCGTGACCGATTCATCGATCAGGACGGCACGTCCCCCACATTCCGCATCAGTGACCGGGCACGGGCGATCGTGCGGTTTGCCGAACTGAACCTGATGTCCGAATGGCCGATGCGCGGCCCCTTCGACGTCATCTTCTGCCGCAATGTCGCGATCTACTTCGACAAGCCGACCCAGGCACGGCTCTGGCAACGTTTCGCGGCGCTGACGCCCCCGGGCGGTTACCTGTTTCTGGGCCATTCCGAACGCCTCAGCGGGCCGGCCGACGCGATGTTCCGCAGTGCGGGGGTTACGGCCTACTGGCGCCCCCATCCGGACCGCGACGGACCAGAGACATCAAAAGGAAAGGGCGGTTCCGCATGAGCCTCCGGGAAACGCTTCGCGTGATGGTGGTCGATGACATGTCGGTCAGCCGGGCGCTGATTTCGCAGTCGCTCGACGAAATCGGGATCAAGAACCATGTCACCGAAAGCGACAGCCGCGCCGCCTTGGGCAAACTTGCGGCCAGTCCGGTGCATCTGGTGATTTCCGACATGCATATGCCCGGCATGTCGGGTCTGGAACTGCTTGCGGCCCTGCGCCAGAACCGCACGACGCAGCGCATCGGCTTCATCCTGATCACCGGCACGCCCAGCCCCGAGGTTCTGCGGCAGGGCCAGGAACTGGGCCTGAACAACCTGGTGCGCAAACCCTTCACCAGCGTCACCCTGAAATCCAGCATCGAACGGGTGGTGGGCAAACTGTGAGGCATTCCTCCCCGCCGGTCCCGGCCCCCCCCGGCCTGCTGCTGATCCGCCTGTCGGAAGAGATGGCAACCTGTGCGCAGCTTCTGACCGCGATCGAGGTCGAAGTGGCCGGAATGATCGAGACTGCCCCGCTGCGCAACCGCCCCGCAGCCGGGGCGCTTCAGAAGATCGACCTTCTTTCGCAGACGCTTGGTGATCTTTCCGCCTGTCTTGCCGGCCTTGGCAAGGCGACGTTCCCGGCACCTGCCGCCGCTGACTGGGCCGAGCCTGCCTTGGGGGCAATCCGGCTTGACGACCTGCGCCGGCGTCTTGCGGGGCAGACCGCCCGGCAGGACCCCGCGCAGCATAAAGTGGAATACTTCTGACTTAACTCAATGCCGCAAGCCCCGCAGGGCTGCGGATGCGACCCGCTTAATCGCCCCTTTACCGGGGCAGGATACCAGACAACAGGGCCAGTCAGGCCTGTCTTGTGAAACCCTCCTTTTCCAGGGGACCGCGCCATGTTCCGCACTACCGTTCCGCTCAAGTACAAACTTCCCGTCCTGCTTGTCAGCTTCAGCCTCGTCGTTGCGCTGATCCTGCAGGCGATCAGCTATGTCGAGTTCCGCCGCAGCTCGCTCGAGGCGGCCCGGATCCAGTTCAGCGACTCGATCCGTGCCAAGGAAACAGAGGTGACCGGCTGGCTTGCCGCCGCGCAGACCGAAGCGCTTCTCATTGCCGCCAGCCCGACCACGGCCGAGGCGCTGACCCGGATGCAACTTTCTTTCAAATCCTATGATCCGGCGTCTGCCAACGCGGCCAATGCGCTGCAGGACGCCTATATCGCGCGCAACCCCAATGTGCAGGCCGACCGCGATCTGCTGAACCGCGCCGAAGGCCCGCAGACCTATCACGCCGACCACGCCGCGTTTCATCCCTATTTCCGCACCGTGGTCGACCGGGGGGGCTTTTATGACTTCTTCCTGTTCGACACGGACGGGAACATGATCTATTCGGTTGCAAAGGAAGCGGATTTTGCCACCAATTTCCTGAACGGCACCTTTGCCTCGTCCAATCTGGGCGAGGCTGTGTCAGCCGCGCTTTCGGGCGCTGACGACACGGTGTATATTGCCGACTTCCGCCCCTATGCCCCAAGCGCCGGCATTCCCGCCAGCTTTCTGGTAACCCCGGTGACCGCGCCCGATGGTCGGCGGATCGGTGCCCTGGGGCTGCAGCTGGCGCTGGACCGGCTTGTCAGCATCGCAACCGACCCGATGGGCATGGGTGAGACCGGCGAAACCTTCATTGTCGGCGCAGACATGCGCACCCGCACCTCTTCGCGCATCGAGGGCCGCTTTGAAGTCGGTGATGTCGTTGAATCCGAAGCCTTCATCGAAGAGGCGCTGGCCGGCCGCTTTGGCCAGCATGAGGATGTCACGCTGTCGGACGGGACCCGCGTGCTGACCGAGACCCGCCCCATCGACCTGATGGGTCTGGACTGGGTCATGGTCGGCGAACGCAAGATGAGCGAGATCCTGGCCCCGGTGAACCGCTATCTCAGCCGCATGCTGGCAGTGATCGCCATATGCGCCGCCATTGTCCTGGGCATGGGGTTCTTCATCGCCCGGTCCATCACCCGCCCCATCGGCCGCGTCAGCGACGCGATGAAGGCAGTGGCCAGCGGGGACCTTTCCGTCGCGGTGCAGGACGCCGAGCGGCAGGACGAGGTTGGCGGGATCGCGCAATCCCTGGAAGGGCTGCGCGAAAAGCTGATCAGCGCCGAGGCGATGGAACAGGAACGCGCCCGCCTGCAGGCCGAACAGCAGCGCGTCGTCGATGTGCTGAGCGTCGGGTTGCAGAACCTTGCCAACGGCAATCTTCAGGAGGCGCTGACCGAAGAGTTCAGCGGCAACTACGAAACCCTGCGCGGCGATTTCAACCGCACGCTGGACAAGCTGAACGAAACCATCGCGCAGGTCGTGGCCACGGCCGAAAACATCCGCGGCCGTTCCACCGAGATCAGTTCTGCCTCTGAGGATCTGTCGCGGCGGACCGAGAATCAGGCCGCCACGCTGGAGGAAACGGCAGCGGCGCTGGACGAGCTGACCAGCAGCGTCAAATCGGCCGCCGAAGGCGCGCGCGAGGTGGAAAGCATCGTGCGCCAGGCCCGCAAGGAAGCCGAAGAAAGCGGGACTGTGGTGCAGGGCGCGGTTTCGGCGATGACCGAGATCGAACGCTCTTCGGACCAGATTTCGCAGATCATCGGGGTGATCGACGACATCGCCTTCCAGACCAATCTTCTGGCCCTGAACGCCGGGGTCGAGGCGGCGCGGGCCGGGGATGCGGGCAAGGGCTTTGCCGTGGTCGCCTCTGAGGTGCGTGCCCTGGCGCAACGGTCTTCGGCCGCGGCCAAGGAAATCAAGACCCTGATCGGGGCCAGCACGCAGCATGTCGGACGCGGGGTTGATCAGGTGGGCCGCGCGGGCGAGGCGCTGGCCAGCATCGTCAACCGTGTGGCCCATATCTCCACCCTTGTTTCCGACATTGCGGCGGGTGCCTCGGAACAGTCGACGGGGCTGGCAGAGATCAACATCGGTGTCACCCAGCTGGATCAGGTGACCCAGCAGAACGCCGCGATGGTCGAAGAATCCACCGCCGCCAGTCATTCGCTGCATCAGGAGGCGTCGGACCTTGCCGCGCTGGTGTCGCGCTTTGCGCTGCGCGACGGCGGCCGTTCGCCGGGGGGTGCCGAGCCGGTGCGCCACCAGGCCGCGTCTGACAGGCCGTCGGGCCGCACCCGCAGTGCCGCGCCGCGCGAGGCCAGGCCAAAGCAGGCCGCCGCCGGCGGGGCGGCATCGCGGGGCGTCTGGCAGGATTTCTGACGCCGAAGTGTTGCCACCCCTCGTTGCTCTTCGTCCCAGGGAAAGGACTGACCGATGCCCTCTGTAAAACTGCTTGTCGCAACATCAAGCGCCGTGACGCGAGGCCGCCTGATCAAGGCGCTGTCGGATCATCCCGGCCTGAACGTGATCGGAAGTGCCGCCGACCTTTCCGAAACCTATACCCTGGCCGAGGCGATGGAACCCGATGTCGTTCTTGTGGCGCAGGAATATACCACCGTGCCGGAATGGGACTGCATGCGGTCCCTGTTCTATGCGCTGGATGCGCGCTGGGTGGGCATCCTGCCCGCCCCGCCTGCGGCGGCGGCAGGGCCGGCCAGATCCGAAGTGCCCATGGTTCATTCCGGCATGACCGGACCACAGCTGTTCGCCGCCATCGAACAGGCCCGGTCTGTCGGGCGGACAGCCGCCGGTCCGGGGCAGGCGGTTCCGGCCCCGGACCTGCGGCTTGGGCGGGACAGGCTGGTTCTGATCGGGGCTTCGACCGGCGGGGTGGATGCGCTGCTGTCCGTTCTTGCAGCCTTCCCCCACGATTGCCCGCCCACCGCCGTCGTGCAGCATACGGGGCGGAATTTCTCGGACAGCCTCATCCGCCTGCTGGACCGGCGCTGCAAGGCAACGGTCATACCGGCGCACAGCGGGCTGATCCTGCGTCAGGGAACCATCTGTGTGGCGGCGGGCAGCGAGGGGCATCTGCGCCTGTCCCACGGCGATGCGATTCGCTGCACGGTTTCGTCCGGGCCGCCGGTTTCGGGGCATATGCCTTCGGTCGATGAACTGTTCCGATCTGCCGTGCCCGTTGCAAACCGCGTTGTTGCCGCCCTGCTGACCGGCATGGGCCGGGATGGCGCGGCGGGTCTGCTGGAGCTGCGCTCCGGCGGGGCAACGACACTGGCGCAGGACGAAGGCAGCTCGGTCGTTTACGGCATGCCGGGGGCGGCCTGGGACATGGGCGCGGTGCAACAGCGTCTGCCGCTGCACAAGATCGGAGCCGAGATTCTGCGGGCCTGTGCCCAGGTCTCTGAAGGCTCGTCGGTGGCCCGGTGACCGGGGGGGCCAATGATCGGACAAGTTACATTGTCCAGGGCGAATACAGGGTCTCGCGCGATCCGGCCGAGGTGCTGTCAACCGTGCTGGGGTCCTGCGTTGCCGTCTGTCTGTGGGAGCCAAGTGCCCGGGTTGGCGGCATGAACCATTTTCTGCTGCCCGCCGCCCCGGGGCAGGGGGACGCCAAGATGCTGCGCTATGGCGCGCATGCGATGGAAGTGCTGATCAACGAACTCTTGAAGCTGGGCGCGCGGCGAAGCGCGCTTCAGGCCAAGCTGTTCGGCGGGGCCAATGTGACCGACGCCCTGGGGCCGATCGGGCAGGCGAATGCCACCTTTGCGCTGAACTACCTCAGCGACGAAGACATTCCCTGCATCGCCAAAAGCCTGGGCGGCACGCAGGCGCGGCGGATCAATTTCCGTCCCGCCACCGGGCAGGTGCGCCAGCTGATCGTCGACGGGGCGGTTCCCGAACAGAAACCCGCCGTTGCCCCGGCCCGCAGGCCGGCGGCCAGGGACGATGTCATTCTGTTCTAGCCAGGGCGGCGTCAGGCGGTCCAGGCGCGGGCGGTCTGGCGCTGTTCGCCCAGGCCGTCGATGCCCAGCGTCATCACCTGGCCGGGGCGCAGGTAGACGGGCGCAGGTTTCTGGCCCATGCCCACGCCGGGCGGCGTGCCGGTTGAAATGACGTCGCCCGGCTGAAGCGACATGAACTGCGAGATATAGCTGACCAGATGGCGCACGCCGTAGACCATCGTCCTCGTGCTGCCGTTCTGGTACACGTGCCCGTCCACCTTCAGCCACATCTGCAGATTCTGCGGGTCCGCCACCTCGTCGGCCGTCACCAGCCAGGGGCCCGTCGGCCCAAAGGTATCGGCCGACTTTCCCTTCACCCATTGCCCGGCGCGTTCGATCTGAAAGGCGCGCTCGGACACGTCATTGATCACGCAGTATCCCGCCACATGCGACATCGCATCAGCCTCGTCGACATAGCGCGCCTCGCGCCCGATCACGACGCCCAGTTCCACTTCCCAGTCGGTCTTCAGTGACCCTTTGGGAATGATCACATCGTCATTCGGACCGCAGACGGCCGAAGTCGCCTTCATGAACAGCACCGGCTCCGGCGGCACGGCCATGCCGGATTCCGCCGCGTGGTCGGCATAGTTCAGCCCGACACAGATGAACTTGCCGATCCGGCCCACGCAGGCCCCGATCCGGGGCGACCCGGTGACAACCGGCAGGCTGTCGGGATTGAGGCCGCGCAGAGGATCGAGGCCCCCGGGCGTCAGCACCGCGCCGGCGATGTCATCGACATGCGCCGACAGATCCCGCAGATGCCCCCGGCTGTCCAGAATTCCAGGTTTTTCCGCCCCAACAGGGCCATAGCGAAGAAGTTTCATGCAAATCCTCAGATGTTCGTCCAGCCGCCGTCTATGGCAATGGCCTGGCCGGTGATGAAGGCACTTTCGTCGCTTGCCAGGTAGACCGCAAGGGCCGCGATTTCTTCGGGCGCGCCGATCCGCCCCATGGGCTGGCGCGCGACAAAGGCGGCCCGTGCCGCCACGGCATCGCCCGTGGCCGCCATGCGGGCCTGCAGCGACGGGCTTTCGACCGTTGCGGGGCAGATCGCGTTGCAGCGGATGCCCCTGGTCACAAAGTCCGCCGCCACCGATTTGGTCATCCCGATCACCGCCGCCTTGGTGGCACCATAGACAAAGCGGTTCGGGGCCGCGATGATCGAAGACGCGACCGAGGCGATGTTGACGATGCTTCCGCCGCCCGCAGCGATCATCGCCGGCAGAAAGGCCCGCGTCACCCGGTACAGCGATTTGACATTCAGGTTCACCGAAAAGTCGAAGGCAGCCTCGTCACAGTCCAGGATCGTCCCGGCATGGACATAGCCCGCACAGTTGAACAGGATGTCCGGCACCCCGACCCGTGCCGCCAGCGCCGCCACCGCCGCGCCATCGGTCACATCCAGCGGATGGGTTTCCAGCCCCTCTGCCGCCAGCGGTTCCAGCGCTGCCGCCGAAATGTCCGTCGCGATCACGCGGGCACCCTCGCGCGCAAAGGCCCGCACCGTTGCCAGTCCGATGCCCGCGCCCGAAGCGGTGCAGAAGGCCGTCTTGCCCTGAAGTCTCATCGCTTTTCCCTACATCACCGCGCCCATGGCCCAGGGCACAAACTCTGCCCCGCCAAAGCCCAGCTCTTCCGATTTTGTCTGCTCTCCCGAGGCGACGCGCAGGAACAGCTCGAAAATCTCGCGCCCCTTCTGCTCCAGTGGCACGCCTTCGGTGATGATGTCGCCACAGTTGATGTCCATATCCTCGGACATCCGGTCATACATCTCGGTATTGGTGGCCAGCTTGATGCAGGGCGTGGGTTTGTACCCCGAAACCGATCCGCGCCCGGTGGTGAAGGCAATCAGATTGGCCCCGCTTGCGATCTGCCCGGTGACTGAAGTGGGGTCATAGCCGGGGCTGTCCATGAAGACGAACCCGCGTTCGGTGATCGGTTCGGCAAACCGGTAGACCTGGCTCAGCGGGGCAGAGCCGCCCTTGGCAACCGCGCCCAGCGACTTTTCCAGGATGGTCGTCAGACCACCCTTCTTGTTGCCGGGCGACGGGTTGTTGTCCATCTCGCCGCCGTTGTGCGAGGTGTAGTCTTCCCACCAGCGGATCCGCTCCACAATCCTGGCACCCACTTCGGGCGTCACGGCGCGGCGGGTCAGCAGATGTTCGGCCCCGTAGATTTCCGAGGTTTCCGACAGGATCGTGGTGCCGCCATGCGCCACCAGCAGGTCCGAGGCGTGGCCCAGCGCCGGGTTGGCAGTGATGCCCGAATAGCCGTCCGACCCGCCGCATTGCAGGCCCACCATCAGGTGTTCCAGCCCCGCCGGCTGGCGCCGCGCGGCGTTTGCCACTTCTGCCATCTCGCGCAGCAGCGCCATGCCGCGGTCGATGGTGCGGCGCGTGCCGCCGGTCTGCTGGATCGTCATGTAGCGGAAGTTGCCATCGGCCCGCATCCGCGCCTTGCCGATCAGGTCGGGCACCTGCATCACCTCGCAGCCCAGCCCCACCAGCAGGATGCCCGCGAAGTTCGGATTGCGTGCATAGCCCGCCAGGGTACGGAAAAGCGTGTCATAGCCTTCGTCCTTGCCCGACATGCCGCAGCCCGTGCCATGCACAATCGGCACCACCCCGTCGACATTGGGAAATCCGGCCAGCCAGCCCGCCTTTTCGACGCCTTCGGCGATGAAGCGCGCGACGGAACCCGAACAGTTCACCGATGTCAGGATGCCCAGATAGTTGCGCGTGCCCACCCCGCCGTCCGCCCGGTGATAGCCCATGAAGCTGCGCGGCGCGGCCGGGGCGGGCAGGGGGCGCACCTCGGTCGCATGGGCATAGTCCTGCTCATGCGCGCCCATGCCCAGATTGTGCGTATGCACATGTTCGCCCGCGGCGATGGGCCGGGTCGCCACGCCGATGATCTGACCATAGCGGATCACGTTTTCCCCCGGTGCCACCGCCCGTGCCGCAATCTTGTGTCCGCGCGCCACGGGCCCGGCCAGCGGCACCGCAACATCGGGCACCCTGCTGCCAGAGCCAAGATCGCGCAGCGCAATGACGACATTGTCAGACGGATTGAGACGGATCGCATCGGGAACCGGGTTCGTCATGCGGCACCTTTCCAGACCTGCCGGGGGGCGGTGCAAGACCCATGCAACGGCGCGTTGCTTGACAGACGCCAGACCCCGGCTAACATGTTAGTATGCTACCCGGTAAAGACATTGCGCCGCAAGAGGCAAACCCCATGCCGCCTCGACTGCGGCCACTGGAAGAGTTTGACGGTTCGCTGGCCCACCGGGTTTATCTGTCGCTGAAGGCCGCCATCCTGTCGCTTGCCTATCGCCCCGGCGAGAGCCTGCGCAAACCCGAAATCTGCAAGGCGCTTGGCGTGTCCCGCTCTCCGGTGGCCGAGGCTGTGGCCCGGCTGGCCGCCGAAGGTCTGGTGGATGTCGTTCCGCAATCGGGCACATTCGTCGCCCGCTTTTCGATGGAAGAGATCCGCGAAAGCGCCTTTTTGCGCGAGGCGCTGGAGCTTGCGGCGGTAGATGCGGTGGCGCACAGCATCACCGAAGACCAGTTGATCCAGCTGCGCCGCAACCTGCGCGTGCAGGAGGCGCTGGTGGCAGATGCTGATTTCGCCGGGTTCTACCAGATGGATGCCCAGATGCACGAGCTGATCCTGTCCTTCACCGGGTACAAGCGGCTTGCGGGGCTGGCCGAAACATCCTGGGTGCATGTCAACCGCGCGCGCCAGCTGGTGTTGCCGCATCCGGGGCGCGTGCAGGCGACGCTGGCCGAACATCATGCCATCGTTTCCGCCCTGGACGCGCATGATCCGGTGGCGGCGCGCATTGCAACCCGCCACCATCTGGGGCAGCTTCTGGCCTTTCTTGAACCCCTGATGGTCGCCCGGCCGGAGCTGTTCAACCCGGCCTGATCCTGCGAAAGCCCGCCATGCCCGATCTTCCCAACCGCCCGCGCTATGCCGCCCGCCTCAACGCCTTCAGGATCGGTCTGCCCGGCAAGCCGACGGCCGCCGACATGATCGCCCGGGCAGGACAGGTGGCCGGCATCGATGCCGCAGACCTGAATTACCCCGACCATTTCGAGGCGCACACGCCGGCGCAGATGTCAGATGTCCTGTCGGGGGCGGGGCTTGCCCTGAACGGACTTGCGATGCGCTATTACACCGACCCCGGCTTTCGCCTTGGGGCCTTCACCCATCCCGAGGCGCGGGTGCGCCGCGCGGCCATCGACATCACCAAGCGCGGTCTTGATGCCCTGGCCGGAATGGGCGGCAGGATCATGACCCTCTGGCTGGGTCAGGACGGGGTCGATTACAGCTTTCAGGGCGATTATGCGGCGATGTGGGATGCCACGGTGGCCGCCCTGGTCGAAGTGGCCGATCACAACCCCGCACTCGACATTGCCGTGGAATACAAGCCGAACGAGCCGCGCGCCTTTGCCCTGCTGCCCGACCTTGGCATGAACCTGCTGGCCCTGGCCGAGGTGAACCGCCCGAACACCGGCATCACGCTGGATTTCGCCCATGTCCTTTACGCCGGCGAAATCCCGGCGCAGGTCGCCTCCGTCGTGGCGCGCAAATCGCGTCTGCTGGGGGTTCATCTGAACGATGGTTATGGCAAGCGCGATGACGGGCTGATGGTGGGGTCGGTGCATCCGATGCAGACGGTGGAACTGTTCGTGGAACTTCACCGCATCGGCTATGACGGCGTGATCTATTTCGATACCTTCCCCGATCACGGCGGGCTGGACCCGGTGGCGGAAGCGGCGGCGAATGTGCAGATGGCAGACCGCCTGCGCGCCGTCGCGGCGCGCCTTGCAGGGTCCGCAGCCCTTGCCGGGGCGATAAAGCGGCAGGATGCCACCGCTTCGCTGCGCATCGTTGCCGATGCCCTGTACGGCGGTGCCTGACCTTGCGCACCGCCGGGCTGCGCTGCCCGCTGCGCGCGCGGGCCTGCGGGCGGGCGGTGCCGGTCAGACGGCCCGCTCCACAGGGGCATCGGCATGGATCAGCCCCCTGGCCTTCAGCTCGGCCCACAGCGCATCGGGGATGGTGGCGTTCAGCGCCGCCAGGTTGCTTGCCATTTCCGCCACCCCCTGACCGCCGGGAATCACCGACACCACCGCCGGGTGCCGCAGCGCGAACTGGAAGGCGGCATCCACCAGCCGCACGCCATGCGCGCCACAGACCGCCTGCAACCGCGCCGCGCGGTCCAGCACCTCCTGCGGGGCCGGATCATAGAACCAGAAGGCCCCCGGGCGCGGTCCGGTGGCCAGAATGCCGGAATTGTACGGCCCGCCCATCACCAGCCCGATGCCGCGTTCCAGCGCCAGCGGCATGTAGGCGGTCAGCGCCTCGTGCTCCAGCAGGGTATAGCGCCCCGCCAGCAGGAACAGGTCGAAATCGCCGCGCTCGGTCAAGGTGCGGCAGGGCTGCCATTCGTTCACGCCCGCACCGAAGGCCTTGATGACACCCTCGTCGCGCATCTTCACCAGGGCGCGGTAGCCCCCGGCCATGAACTCGTCCAGGCGCGCCGCAAGCGCCTGCGGCGTCTTGTGGTTGAACAGGTCCAGATCATGGGCGAACAGGATATCCACCCGGTCCAGACCCAGCCGTTCCAGGCTGAACTCCAGCGACCGCATCGTGCCGTCATAGCTGTAGTCATAAATTTCCTTGCGCGACGGCACGTCAAAGAACTTGCCGATGCAGTCCCGCTCTTCCCCCGGTGTCGTCACGCGCAGAAGCCGCCCGATCTTGGTCGAGATCACATAATCCCCGCGCGGCTTGCCGCGCAGGAACCGGTTCAGACGCGTCTCCGACAGCCCCAGCCCGTAAAGCGGCGCGGTATCGAAATAGCGCACCCCGGCTTCCCAGGCCGCATCCAGCACCGCATCGGCCCCGGCATCGGTGACGGGGCGGTAAAGATTGGCAATCGGTGCGGCCCCAAAGCCGAGTTCGGTAAAGCGCAGGCCGCCGTTGCCAAGGCGGTCCCAGTGGCGGGTTGTCAGTGTCATGTCATACTCCCTGTTGCCGGACATGCTGGCATGAATCATCTTGGGTTCCATCCTGCATCTGTCTAGGATCGGCCAGAAAAGAAAGGGAGATGATGGTACAGAATTTCCGCAGGGTCTTTGGCGGCGGCAAGCCGGTGATCGCGATGGTCCACCTCGGGGCCCTGCCGGGTGCGCCGCTGCACGACATGCAAGCAGGGCTGGAAGGCCTGGTCAGCGCCGCCCGCGCCGACCTTCGGGCACTTCAGCGGGCAGGCTTTGATGCCATCATGTTCGGAAATGAAAACGACCGCCCCTATGAATTCAAGGTCGATACCGCCTCGACCGCCACGATGGGCTATGTGATCGGGCGTCTGCGCGACGAGATCACGCTGCCCTTCGGCGTCAATGTGCTGTGGGACCCGATGAGCAGCGTCGCCCTTGCCGCCGCCACGGGGGCCGCCTTTGTGCGCGAGATCTTTACCGGCACCTATGCCAGCGACATGGGGCCATGGACCCCCGATGCCGGGGCCGCCCTGCGCTATCGCACCCGTCTGGGCCGCCCGGACCTGGCCATGCTTTACAACGTCTCGGCCGAGTTTGCCGACAGCCTGGACCGGCGTCCCTTGCCCGACAGGGCGCGCAGCGCGGTGTTTTCCTCGGTCCCCGATGCGGTGCTCGTCTCGGGGCAGATCACCGGCGAGGCGGCGGCGCTGAGCGACCTTGAGGCGGTGAAGCGGGTGCTGCCCGACACGCCGGTCATGGCCAATACCGGGGTCAGGCATGACACCGTCGCGGACGTGCTGCGGGTGGCTGACGGCTGCATCGTCGGATCGGCCCTGAAAGTGGGCGGTCACACCTGGAATGCCGTCGATCCGGACCGCGCGGCGGAGTTCATGAACCGGGTGCGTGCCGTGCGGGGGCAGTCATGAAATCGCGCCTGCGCGCCGACCTGATCGACCTGATGCTGACCCCGGGCCTGTCGGGCCATGAAGACCGTGTTGCTGCCCTGATCCGCAGCCGGCTGGCCGACGAAGGTCTTGTCAGCCGGGTGGATCGGATGGGCAATGTGATTGCCACGTTCGAGGGCGAGCCTGAGGCACCCTCGGTCATGCTGTTTGCCCATATGGATCAGCTGGGCTTTTTCGTGCGCCGGATCGAACCTGACGGGCTGGTGCGCGTCGAACGCATGGGCGGCCTGTCGGAACGGGCGATGGCGGCGCAGGCGGTGATGCTGTGCGTCGGCGAAGGCCGCGACGTGCCCGGCATCATCATGAACAAGGCCCATCACGCCACCACGCCGGACGAAAAATACAAGGTGCTGACGGCACCCCAGATCACCATCGACACCGGCCACGGATCGAAGGCGGCGCTCGAGGCGGCCGGCGTGCAGATCGGCACGCCGGTGGTGTACCGCCCGCAGGTGATCGAACTGGACGGCAACCGCATTGCCGGGACATCCGTCGATGACCGCGCCGGCTGCGCCGTGCTGCTGGAAATCGCACGTGGCCTGACGCAGCGGGTAGACGGGCCGACGGTGCATCTGGTGTTTTCGGTGCAAGAGGAGTTCAACCTGCGCGGCGCGGTGGTGGCCGCCCAGACCCTGGCCCCCGACATCGCCCTGCAGATCGACCTGATGCTGGCTTCCGACACGCCCGACATGGCTGACCGGGGCGACATGGTCCTGGGTGGCGGGCCGGGCATCAGCCTGTATTCCTTCCACGGGCGCGGGACGCTGAACGGGGTCATCCCGCACCCGTCACTGGTGCGGCTGTTCGAAGACACGGCCCGGGACGCGCAGATGGCGCTGCAACGGTCGGCCCAGGTCGGCGTGCTGACCGATCTGTCCTATGTCCAGCTTGTGGGGCAGGGCGTGGCCAGCCTCGATATCGGCTTTCCGATGCGGCATTCGCATTCTGCGGTGGAATGCTGCGATCTGGCCGATCTCGAGGCGCTGTCCCGGCTGACATTGACCGCGCTGTCGCGGATTACCCCCGGCTTTCCCCTGAACCGGGCCGATTGACATGGGCTGCACGCTGGGCGTCGATATCGGCACCTTTGAATCCAAGGGTGTGCTGGTTGATGAGGGGGGGCGCATCCTCAGCATGGCCGCGCGCCCGCACCGGATGATCGTCCCCCATCCCGGCTGGGCCGAGCACCGGGCGGAAGAAGACTGGTGGGGCGATTTTGTCGGCATCACCCGCAGCCTTCTGGCGGACTCCGGACTCCCTGCGGATCAGATCCGTGCCGTGGCGACATCGGCGATCGGCCCCTGCATGTTGCCGGTCGATGCCGAAGGGCGCCCCCTGATGAACGGCGTGCTTTACGGTGTCGATACCCGTGCAAGCGCCGAAATCGCCGAACTTGACGCGGCGATCGGCCGCGATGTCATCCTGCGGCGCGGCGGCAATGCCCTGACCTCGCAATCCGTGGGGCCGAAAATCCTGTGGCTGGCCCGCAACCGCCCCGATCTTTGGGCGCAGACCGCGCGGGTGTTGACCTCGACCTCGTATCTGACCTTCCGCCTGACCGGCAGCTATGCCATCGACCACTATACGGCGGCGAGTTTTTCGCCGCTTTATGACATTGCCCGGCAGGACTGGTGCCTTGATCTGGCGGATATCTGCACGCGCGATCAACTGCCGCGCCTGATGTGGTCAACCGCGATTGCCGGCCATGTAACCCCCGAAGCGGCGGCGGCAACGGGGCTGGCGGCGGGCACGCCGGTGACCTGCGGCACCATCGATGCCGCAGCCGAGGCGGTGAGCGTGGGCGTGCGCCAGCCGGGCGACATGATGCTGATGTATGGCTCGACCATCTTCGTCATTCTGCTGGCCGACCGGCCCCTGAGCGAGCCCAGCCTGTTTCACGCACCCTGGCTTTACCCCGGCAGTCATGCCGCCATGGCGGGCCTGGCCACCAGCGGCACGCTGACCCACTGGTTCCGCGACCATCTGGCCCGCGACCTGCCGCGCGACACCGCCTTCGCCGAACTGGCGGCAGAGGCAGACGGCTCGCCCCCCGGGGCCAAGGGCCTGATCGTGCTGCCGTATTTTTCCGGTGAACGCACCCCGATCCATGATCCTCTGGCCAAAGGCACCATCTTCGGGATGAACCTGACCCATACGCGGGGCGATCTGTACCGCGCCACCCTGGAAGGCATCGCCTGCGCAACGCGGGCGATCACCGATACCTACAGGGCCGCAGGGCAGGCACCGGCACGGGTCCGGGCGGTGGGGGGCGGCACCAGGAACCTGCCCTGGCTTCAGGCAACGTCCGACCTGACAGGGCTGGACCAGACGCTGTGTCGCGTCACCACGGGGGCGGCCTATGGCGATGCCTTCCTGGCGGCGCAGGCGGTGGGCGCGGTCGGGGGTGGGGACATTGATCTGTGGAACCCGGCGGAGTCGGCCGTGCGGGCCGCACATCACGCGGCCTATGACCGGCTTTATCCGCTGTTCCAGCGTCTGTACCGGCAGACCAGGGATATCGCGGCGGAGCTGGGCTGATGCGCTACGAGCTGATGCGGCCCCACCAGATCAGGGATGCCGTGGCGCGCAACCTGCCGGTGATCCTGCCGCTGGGGGTGATGGAATACCACGCCGAACATCTTCCCGTGGGCATGGACACGCTGGCCGTCACCCGCGCGCTGGACCGGCTGGAGACCGTGGCCGAAGTGGTGATCCTGCCCGCCTTTGCCTATGGGGCCGCCAGCCATGCCGTTGCCGGCCCGGTGGGGACCGGCACGCTGCACCTGCCCAGCCAGGTGCTGGTGGGGCTGGCCGAGGCGCTGTTTGCCGCCCTGCTGCGCGCGGGGTTCCGCAACATCCACGCGGTGATCCATCACCAGACCGAGGATTTCGGCCAGGGCATGCCCACCGACCTGGCCTTTCGCCTGGGCGCGCGGCAGGCGATCTTTGCCGCCGTCGAGGCTGAAAAGGGCGACGGCTGGTGGGGGGCCGAAGAGATGCGGCAGTATTACGAGGGCGGCGGGGTGGACCCGTTCCGCTGGATCAGGGTGCATCCGCTGCTGCCGCCCGGGTCGCGGGCCGACTATCCCTTCGACCACGCGGGCGAGGGCGAGACGGGCCTGATGCTGGCGCTGGCCCCGGACACGGTGGAGATGGCGCGGCTGTCCGGCAACCGGGGGTGGTGGACTGAAACCGCCCCTCTGGGCACGGCGGAAAAGGGCGAGGCGGGGGTGCGGATCATCCTGGCGCATCTGCGGGCGGTCCTGGGGGTGTAGCAGGCCGCTGAAACAGGGCCAGCCGCATGGACCGCCTGCCGGAAGACGGGACATTCCTGCGCCCGCCCGGCGCGGTCTGGCCGGGGCCATCGCCCCGGCCCCGTGCTGCGCCTGTCATCCGCCTTTCGTTGCGCCTTGATGACGGGTCCTTGCGGGACTGTGGTCTGTGACCGGGCGGGAACAGGCGGTGCGGCTCGGGGCCCGCCCGGAATGGCACGCCCCTTTTCCCCGGATCAGGATGATTTTCCTGTCCGGCACGTGGCGGGGATGCTTTTTCAGCACCCTGTCAGCTGTCGCATCCCGGAACGGAGTATCCCGTCCTGTTCACCGAACGCCGCTTTCCTGCCGGTCCCTGTCGGTTTGGGTGCCCATGGCGGCCTTTGTCCGGGGCTGTGAGGCGGATTTTCGGGTGGTGGCGGCGTGATGGCGCGGCGGGGCTTGTTTCTGGGGTGCCAAGACGGCTGACGGCAGCCGGACGGGGCAGACCCAAAACCGCCCCACCGCCCGTGCCGCAGGCCCGGAACGGCAAAACCGGGCGGCAAAAGCCCGTCCTGCTGCGGCAGAACCGATCAGGCCACCATCCCGGCGTTGCCGGACGTGTTGATCAGAAGTTGCCTGAACACCGGCCTGCGACCCTGCGGACTGACCGTTCGGCCGGCCAGTCTTCTGCCCCCTTGCCGTCTCTGACATCTCAGTCAAACTGCCCGGCGCGATGGGCGATCCGGGCCATCTGGGCCAAAGCAAGCGCGCGTTCGTTCCGGTCTTCCAACTGGCTGGCCAAGACGAGCGCCTCCTGCTGCAAATCCCGCGACTGCGACAGCACTGCAACCTCGAACAATCCCGCCGGAAGCTCTGCGGCACACAGCTGCTCTCTGGCCAGCCGGACTGCCGCGTCTTGATGGTCATTGGCGGCAAGAACGCGCACAGAGAGGTGCTTGAGCCATGTTTCGGCAAGGGTCTCTGTGCAGGTGTTGAACGGGGCGGTCCCGAAAAGGCGCACGAGGAAAAGGCGGATGCTGTCGCCCCAGTCGTAGATGCCCGTGCTTTCCAGGGCAGTGGCGATCAAGTCCTCGTCACCGGCGATGGCACCGTAGACAGCAAAGAGCATGGCAAAGTTGAGCCGTGTCCCCCGCTCCAGTCCAGACGGCGGGTCTGACAGTTGTCGCAGCAGATCGGGCCTGTTGCCGGTGGCCAGCGCAGTGCCCAGGGCAGAGGCAAAGCCTGACGCAAGCGCTTCACTTTCATGGCCGCGCGCCATGTCATGGCCGCGCGCCATCCAATACAACAAAAGGTCCTGCGCCTGCTTCGCCTCAAACAGCGTCAGGATCGAGGCCCGGGCGGTGTAGGGAACCTCAAGACCCTCCGGGGGCGTCCCGTCGGCCTCTGTGTCGAGGCCGGCCCCCACCAGGATCGCCCGGCGCAATTTTGTCGCCAAAGCTGGATTCTGTATCCTTATCGGTCCCAAAAACGGATTGAATGCGCCCAAAGGTGCTGAACCCTCCAAAAAAAGGGGAGTCCGGAAGCACAGGCCCAGAAGCGCAATCAGGTCGTCATTGCCGGGGACTTGAAGCGTTGCAGCCCAGGTTTTGACCCATGGATTTTGACCCCCTTGAAGTTCGGCGCAATTCTCTGCCCCGCCGCCCAGCAATCTGTCCGCCAGTTCTGCGTCCGGAACCATGTCAACAATGAACCCGCGAGAAGCAGGCCAATAGGGCAACGTTGCCCCAGAGCTTGCAATCTCACCCAGCGCGGTATCCAGCCAGATCAGGCCATCAACATCGCCGCGTCGAACCATTGAGAAGCCAACTTCCTTGAAGACACTGTGAGACAGGTTTCCACCGTCCATGGGAACGGCAATCAGCGCGCGTGCCTGAGACAGCTTTCCTGCCCCGGCGAAAGCCGCTGCGGCAGCGCCGAACGCCGCCTCCTGCGCGCGGGGGGCCACAGCAGCAATCTTGTCCAGAAAAACGGCCAAATCCTTGTCCCTGCCGGTCGCAACAAGAATCTGCGCCAGATTCGGACGCAGAAAGCTGTCGAATTGCCAAATCTCCGCGTCATCGATGCCCGCGAACTCCAGGGCCGCCGCCCCGGCAAGGCAGCCTGCGGAAGGGTCTTCAAGACAGACCGCATCAACCGGCTGCGCCTGCACGGCCCCCGGAAGACCGCAGATGGGCAGCATCAGGGCCGCAAGGACTGCCCCAAGAGTCCAGCCTGCCCTGCGAGGGGTGTACCCGTTATCGGAACAGACGTTCATTGCAGATGCGTTCCAGGCCTGCTGACGCGCCCCTGGTGCCAGGCGCGGCATGGCTTTTCACCGATCCCACGCAGGAAACACCTTGCGCCCCATGCAGCAAGGCCCGGTGCGCCGGACGCAACAAACCCCGCCTGGCACGCATCCGCGCCGAAACCCCACCGAACCATTGACCCTTACCCGCAGATGTCCGCCAAACCCCGCACCGGGGATGCTGGCCCGCGCCCGAAAGCGTGTTTCAGTTTGGCCAGGCTGTCAAGTTCTTGTGATCGGGCGGCGCGGTATCGCAAGGCTGCGGGGCGTCCGGCCCCGGCTGCGCGGGCGGCCCGCATCCCTGTGGCGCGGATCGGGCAGTCCGGGCCGGCCGCCCGCCGTCACGGGCGCGCGCCGTCCGCCCCCGACCCGTGCGGTTCCATCACCGTCACCCGTTTGGGCACAGGGGGGCAGGTCACACAGAGATGCATCCGGCGGACCTGCAGCAGCGCGGCGCAACGCTGCCTGCGGCGGGACTTCTTTCCAAAGCAGCGCCCCAGCCGCTGGGGCCGAAGATGGCATCGGGATGATCCCCCCTTGCGGTCGCGCAGCCGGGCCGGATGCAGGCTTGGCAAGGCCGCTGCGAAGCCTTAAGTCCTGTATCAGGTCCTGCTGAAAGCACCCGTCATGTCTGTGCGCCTGCCGATCATCCTTGTCGCGGCTTTCCTTTGCGCTTTGCCGCTGCGCGCTGCCTCGGCCGATCCGGCCGCGCTGTTGACGACCCTGCGCATTCCCGAAATGATCGCCGTCATGCAGGACGAGGGCATTGCCTATGGCGATGAACTGGAAGAGCAGCTGTTCCCCGGGGCGGGTGGTGCCCGCTGGGATCAGGCCGTGGCCCGCGTCTATGACGAGCCGGCCCTGCTGGAGCGGTTCCAGTCGGCCTTCGCGGCACGGCTGGCCGCCGATCCGCAGGCGATGGACCAGATTGCAGGCTTTTTCGGAACCGACCGAGGCCAGCAGATCCTGATCCTGGAAATCGAGGCCCGCCGCGCCCTTCTGGACGAAGCCGTGGAAGAGGCGGCGGCGGTTTCGGTGGATGACATGCGCGCCCGCGACGACCCGCGCCTTGCCTTGCTGGAGCGTTTTGCCACGGCAAATGACCTGATCGAGCAGAATGTCTCGGGTGCGCTGAACGCGAACTTCGCCTTTTACCAGGGGATGTCGGACGCAGGGGCCTTTGACGGCGCAAAGATGACAGAGGCCGACATGCTGGCCGAAGTCTGGGCGCAGGAACCCGACATCCGTGCGGAAACCGAAAGCTGGCTTTATCCCTTTCTGGCGCTTGCCTACAAACCGCTGTCGGATGCAGACGTGGAGGCCTATCTGGCCTTTTCCGAAAGCGGGGCCGGTCGCGCGATGAATGCCGCCATGTTCGCCGCCTTTGACGAGGTGTTCCGTGAAATCTCGCGCGATCTGGGCCGGGCGGCTGCGGAAATGCTGTCCGGGCAGGATATCTGACCTGCCGGGGGTGCTTGACAAGGCAGGTACCTTCCCCGATACAGCGCCATCCTTGGCCGGGCCTGTGCCTTGCCGGGGCTTTTTGTTTCATATCGCCCCGACCGGGGCGCGCTGTCCGAGGCAGTTTCAGACGCCGGATCATACCGGGGCCACAGGATGCGGATAAAGGAAAAGGAAAGACCATGTTCGCGGTCCTGAAAACGGGCGGCAAGCAGTACAAGGTGCAGGCGGGTGATGTTCTGCGCGTTGAAAAGCTGGCAGCCACGGCTGGAGAGACGATCCAGTTCAACGACATCCTGATGGTGGGCGGCGAGACGCTGACGGTCGGCTCCCCCCTGGTCGCCGGTGCCGCCGTGCAGGCCGAGGTGATCGACCAGATCAAGGGCGTCAAGGTGATCCACTATGTCAAGCGCCGCCGCAAGCATTCCAGCCAGCGCACCAAGGGCCACCGCCAGCACCTGACGCTGGTCCGCGTGACCGGGATCATGGCATCCGGCGCAGAATCGACCGGCGTTTCGGCTGCCACCGGCACCGCCCACGCCCGCCGCGCTGCCCACAATGCCCAGGCTGCACCTGTGGCTGCGGCCGAGGCCCCTGCGAAACCAAAGCGCGCCCCCAGGGCCGCTGCCGCCGCGAAGGAGTAACACCAGATGGCACACAAGAAGGCAGGCGGTTCATCCCGCAACGGTCGCGATTCGGCGGGCCGACGTCTTGGCGTCAAGCTTTACGGTGGCCAAGCCGCATCGCCGGGCAATATCATCGTTCGCCAGCGCGGGACCACCTGGTTTCCGGGGCGGGGCGTGGGCATGGGCAGCGACCATACGATCTTTGCCGTGGTCGAAGGCCATGTGACGTTCAGGAAGGGTATCAAGGGCCGAACCTTCATCTCTGTCCTGCCTGTGGCCGAGGCCGCCGAGTAAGCCGACCTTTACGAAGTCAGATGTAAGGGGGATCGGCTGCAAGGCCGGTCCCCTTGGCATTTCCGCTGCGGCAGCCGGGGGGTCTCGTGCCGTGACACAGGAATGCCATCTTCGGCTGCCATGCCGGCAGCCGGGGCCGCGCGGCCCCGCCATCCGTCCGGGGGGCGTGGTTCACGCCCCCGCCCATGCGCTTCGAAGGAGGGAAGCCATGACGCTTGATCTCGGTCCTGCGGCCACCGTTCCGGTTGGCTCTTTCATCACTGCGGGGCGGCTGCTGCTGCGCCCGGTACGCCCATCCGATGCCGGACTTTTCGCCCTGTATGCGGGTGACCGCCGGGTGGCCGAAGGCACGCAGACCATTCCCCACCCCCTGCCGCCCGGTGCCGCCGAGGCCTGGGCAGCAAGGGTGATGGCGCAGGACGGCCCGCAGCAGGCCTGGGTGATGGACGGCTCTGCCACGGGCCTGGCCGAGGTTCTGGGCGTGATCACGCTGAAGCCCATGGACCGCAGACAGTCCGAGATTTCCTATTGGGTCGCCCCGGCCTTCTGGAATGCGGGCTTTGCCTCGGAAGGGGTGGGTGCCCTGGTGCGGGCCAATCCGCAGAAATCGCGCACGATCTTTGCCGAGGTGTTTCAGGACAACCCCGGGTCGGCGCGGGTGCTGACCAACTGCGGCTTTGAATATATCGGCGATGCCGAAAGTTTCAGCGTGGCGCGCAATGCGCGGGTGCAGACATGGACCTATCTGAAGAAGCTGGACTGACCCCGGCTGCCCCGCTGAACCTGCGGACGGCCCGGCTTGTCCTGCGCCCGCTGCGGGACGCGGACTGGCCCGAACTGGCCCGGATCGGCGGGCAGCGCCAGGTCGCCCGGATGATGTCGTCGTTGCAGGCACCCTGGCCGGAACCGGATGTCCGCGCCTGGATCGCCCGGTCCGCATGGCGCGGCAGGCCGGGCTTCCGGCTGGCCGTCTGCCTGCCCGACGGGGCGCTGATCGGCACCGTGGGCATCGGGCCGGAAGCCCCGCCATCCTGCGCCTGTTTCATCGACCCCGCCCATGCCGGACAGGGCTTTGCCACCGAGGCCATGCAGGCCCTTCTGGCCGATGCCATCCCCCGCTTTGCCTTCACCGAAATCGAGGCGGATCACTTCGCCGACAACCCCGCTTCGGGCCGCGTGCTGCTGAAGCTGGGTTTCGTGAAAACGGGGACGGGCACGGGAACAAGCGGTGCGCGGGATGGACCCGCGCCGATGGTGCTGTATCGCTGGACGCAGGCGGGCTGACGGCACCAGTCGACCGGCTTCCGCCCGGCCGCAAAGGCCGCAGGGCCGGTGATCAATGGTTCAACCCGACAGGGCAGCTTACCCTGCGCGCCAGCGCCCCGGTGACATGCCGGTCCAGCGCCGGAAGGCGTGAACGAAGGCACTTGGGCTTGCATAGTCAAGCGTTGCGGAAATGTCGGCGATGCTCAGATCGCCCAGCCTCAGCATCTCGCGCGCTGCGGCGTGGCGCACCTCGTCCTTGATCGTCCCGAACGCCGTGCCGTCGCGCTGCAACTCCCGCCGCAGGGTGCGCGGGTGCCGGCCCAGTTGCCGGGCCACCTCGGCCATTCCGGCAGTGCCCATCAGCAGGGACGGGCGCATCAGATGCCGCACATGCGCGGACAGGGTCAGCCTTGCCCCGGCCTGATCGCTCAGCAACCGGGTCAGCGCCAGATCATGCAGCTCCCGGTGCGCCGTGGGCAGCGCAAAGGCAAGGGCCGATGCCCGAAGCAGCACGCCCGTCTGGTTCTGGCCGAAGCGGACCGGGCAGCGGGCAAGGCGCTGATAGGGCGTGGGATCCCTCGGCGCGGCCCGCGACACCAGGATTTCCTCCGGCCCCTCGGCCCCGCCGGTCAATTCGGCGATCAAGGTGCAGCCGACGGCCAGCACCAGATCGTAAATCCGGGACGAGACGCGCGCCGAGGCATCATAGACGCCATAGCCCAGAATGACCTCTCCGTCGGCCCGCATCAGATAGACGGCACCGCCCGTTGAATTGCGGGCCTGAAGCGTCACAAATTCGCCGATCGCCTCGCCCAGGGTGGCGGCATGGCGCAGCACATGGCCCAGCGGGCCAAGGGCCGCCAGCGTCTGGTGCCTGCCAAGGATCAAGCCAAGGTCATCGCGCCCGGTCAGGCGGCTGGCATTGTCGAGGATCGCCAGAAAGGCGGCGTAGGGCAAAAACGCCTCTGGCCGTATCGTCTGCGCGGATACGCCCGTCCCCTCCAGCACCGCCTCCAGGTTAACGCCAAACTCGTCCAGCACCGGCAAAAGCGGAACCAGGGCGGCCGCGCGCTGCATCGCAATGGGCGAACCTTGTGCCGGCATGGGCTGTCCTCAAATCACAACCGCTTGTGTGGGAAACCGTTTACCCTTTTGGCCGTACTGAGTCGATTCAAGGGACTGCATCATGTCGAACAGACGTCTGGCCTGTGCCGCAAAGATACTTCTCAGCCTTTTCATCGCGGTCTCGTCGCTTCCTGCGGGGGCCGAGACCTTCAGGATGACCACCGAAATCGCGCCGGGGGTCATCACGCCCGACCGGATGGAAACCTCGATCGGCCCGCTCACCCTGCGGGATGGCTTCCCGACCGAGGAGACGACCGCAAAGATCTGGGACAACCTTGATCGGTCGCGCGCCCTGCAGGCCTATCTGCTGGCAATTCCCATCGTGAACCAGGCCGGGATGCGCGAGAGCCTGCGGAAGTTCGGACCCGTAAACCAGACCAATGTGATCTGGGAAAACCTCGTCGATCCGCGCACGGTGGAACTGACGGCGAATGACAACACGATCTACAGCTTCATCTGGATCGACACCAAGGACGGCCCCGTCGTGGTGGAAATTCCGCCCAAGGTGCTGGGGACGATCAATGATTTCTGGTACAAATGGGTGGTCGATGTGGGCGTGACCGGCCCCGACAAGGGCGCGGGCGGCAAGTACCTGATCCTGCCGCCGGGCTATGCGGGCGATGTCCCCGAAGGCTTCATCGTGGTCCGGCCCACGACCTACGGCATGTGGGTGGTCTTCCGCTCCTTCCTGGTGGATGGCAAGACGGAGCCGGCCGTGCAGGGGGTGAAAGACACCCTCAAGATCTATCCCCTGGCCGATAAGGACAGCCCGAAGCCCGCGACCCTGGTCAATGCCTCGGGCGTTCCGGCCAATTTCGTGATGCCCACGGATTACCGGTTCTGGGAATTGCTCAATCAGGTGATTCAGGAAGAACCCCCCGAAGGATCGGACCCGACCACGCTGGGCCTCTTTGCTTCAATCGGGATCGAAAAGGGCAAGCCCTTTGCCCCCGATGCGCGGATGAAGGACATCCTGACAGACGCCGCCAATATCGGCGCGGTGACGGCGCGGGCGCTGGCGCTGAACATCCGGGGCCGCGATGCCTTTTTCTACCCCGACAGCAAGAGCAGCTGGCGGCTGCCCTTCTTCGGCGGCTACAGGTTCCAGTCGCAGCCGGGCGTGTCGAACCTCGATGGCGCGGCCTTCTACTATTTCTTCGCGACCGGCGTAACGCCGGCGATGGAAGAAAAGATGGTCGGCCAGGGTTCGCAATACCCCTGGACGGCGCTGGATGCGGATGGCAAGCCCTTTGACGGCGCCAGGACCTATCGGCTGACCCTGCCAAAGGATATCCCGGTCAAGGATTTCTGGTCGGTCATCGTCTATGACGTGCAGACGCGGTCGATGCTGCAAACCAACCAGGCCGCCCCCAGCGTGTCCAGCCAGAACAAGGATCTGAAGATCAACGCCGATGGCTCGGTCGATGTCTATTTCGGCCCCGTGGCCCCCAAAGGGATGGAGGGCAACTGGGTTGAAACCATCCCCGGCAAGGGCTGGTTCATGATCCTGCGCCTCTATGGCCCGCTGGAACCGTGGTTCGACGGCAGCTGGAAACCCGGCGAGATCACGCTGGTCGAGTAGCGCCGGGTGGTTGCCCCCCGCAGGACGCCTGGTGCGGTCTGCGGGGGGGTGTGGGACAGGTGGCCTGGGAACACGCGGCGCGAAGGCACTGCCTAGCCTCTCGCAGGCTAAAGATGTACAATTAGTAGTGAAGCGTGTCCTTTTGCGGGTTGGCCGATGTGGGTGGCCTTTAGAATTAGATGAGGGGTCGGAGTTTATGCTATATTTTTATGCGTTTGCTTGCGTTCTACTAGCTGGCATTGTGCGGGGCTTTTCGGGATTTGCTTTCGCGTCTCTAGCGATTATGTCACTCTCATTCTTTTTGCCACTTTCGGCAGTGGTGCCGACGATTTTTCTTCTCGAAGTAGTTGCTGGTATTCATCTCCTGCCAGCTATCTGGAGAACTGTTGAATGGAGATCAATTGGTCTGATTGTGGGCAGCTCAATCGCCTTTACACCCCTCGGTGTTTATGCGCTTAGTAGTTTTCCAGCAGAGCCGATGAAAGTGGTTCTCGCCGTATTCAGTTTGATCGCTGCTGCGCTGTTGTTCTTTGGCTATCAACTTAGACGTATGCCAACCAGAGTGGAAGCCGCTGCGACAGGCAGTTTTGCAGGGCTGCTAAATGGTGCTTTTGGAATCGGCGGATGGCCTATAATTATTTTTTTTCTGGGTTCGCCTGTGGCTCTGGCGGTTGGCCGTGCATCAATCATAGCGTCCTTTCTGGCAATGGATATTTCAGGATTATTGTTTCTTTATATTTTTGACCTCTATACTTTTGATAGTTTGACACTTTTCGCTACAACGTTGCCCGCGCTTATTGTCGGGGTCTACCTGGGCTCCAAGCTTGTGGGAAAAATGAGTGAGCCGCGGGCGCGTAAGATAATTCTTGTAATTCTCATGTGTATGTCACTGCTCATGTTTGCTCAGAATATACCCTATTTCTTTTAAAAACCAGGTCAAAACACCTATTGTGCGGGAGCAGTTTCTCGTGTGCGTTCTGGCAGGTTGGCTGAGTATCGAGACTGTGCGGAATTTTGTGCCCTGGCGCATTTTGTTACGCCATTGGGAAGCGTTCTTCGAACATGATGGCGAGCTGGCTTTTGACGGCGTGCCATTCGCGGACTGAGCGCTTCCACTCGGCAGAGGTAGCATTGAGTGCGAGATAGATCAACTTTGCCGCCGCTTCATCGCTGGGGAAGTGTCCGCGGGTGCGGACGGCGCGGCGGATTTTCGAATTCAGTGCCTCGATTGCATTCGTGGTGCAGATCAGCCGTCGCACCTCGGGTGGATAGTCGAGGAAGGGGATGACCTCGTTCCAGGCCCGTCGCCAGCGCGACTTATGGATAGGGTTTGTGACCTCGGCGCAAACGACCGTTTCTGTCCTGCGCCTCGGTTGCTGCCTTGTCATGCTGCTGCTTTATCCCGCATCGTCGGCACTGCATTGACGGTTTCGCAGCAGCAAAGATGAATGGCTACTAAGAAGAAGCGCCATAAGGGAGCCGACCGTCCGCTCAGGGCCGTTCTCGAACAAAACCGCCAGCCAGACTCGGCCTTCTCCTCTTTGAAGCACTGCCACCCAAACCGAAAACACCCAGCACGGTCCATCATCCCCTCTTCCCCACACACCATTCGTTAGCAAATCGTTAACGTCGCTCCCCAACCCCCTGAAATCATTGAACCCGCCCCCTGCCCACCGTGTGACCCGCCCATCCCCCGCCAAACCCCCGGCTTGAGGTCTGGCCCCCGATCCTGTATCGCGGCTCCGATCCAGGGAAAGCGCAGTTCCATGAAGTTTCTTGACCTTGCCAAGGTCCATATCCGCTCCGGCGGCGGTGGCAGCGGCTGCGTCAGTTTCCGGCGCGAGAAGTTCATCGAATTCGGCGGCCCGGATGGCGGTGACGGCGGCAGCGGCGGCTCGGTCTGGGCCGAGGCGGTGGAGGGGCTGAACACCCTGATCGATTTCCGCTACCGGCAGCATTTCTTTGCCCAGAACGGCCAGCCCGGCATGGGCAGCCAGCGCACCGGCAAGACCGGCGACGATATCGTTCTGAAGGTCCCGGTGGGAACCGAGATTCTGGACGGGGACGAGGAAACCGTGATCGCCGATCTGACCGCTGTCGGCCAGCGCGTGCTGCTGGCCAGGGGCGGCAATGGCGGCTGGGGCAACATGCAGTTCAAATCCTCGACCAACCGCGCTCCGGCCCGCGCCAATCCGGGGCAGGAGGGGGTGGAGCGCACCCTTTGGCTGCGGCTGAAGCTGATCGCGGATGCCGGTCTGGTGGGCCTGCCCAATGCGGGCAAATCCACCTTTCTGGCCGCCACCTCCAACGCCCGGCCCAGGATCGCTGATTATCCCTTTACCACGCTGGTGCCCAATCTTGGGGTCGTGGGGATCGACGGGCATGAATTCGTGATGGCCGACATCCCCGGCCTGATTGAAGGGGCCAGCCAGGGGCGCGGCCTGGGGGATCGGTTTCTGGCCCATGTCGAACGCTGTGCGGTGCTGCTGCATCTGGTGGATGGCACCTCGTCCACCATCACCAGGGATTACCGCACCATCCTGACCGAGCTGGAGGCCTATGCCGTGGAACTGCGCGACAAGCCGCGCATCACCGCGCTGAACAAGGCCGATGCGCTGGATGCCAGGACGCTGTCCAGCCGCCGCAAGGCGCTGGAAAAGGCCTCGGGCGGGCCGGTCCATGTCATCTCCGGCGTGTCGGGCCAGGGTCTGACCGAGGTGCTGCGCGCCCTTTATGCCGAAATCACCGGCGCGCGGGCGCAGGTTCCGGAGGACACGCCTTGGCAGCCCTGACCCCGATGGCCGCCCCCGATATCCTGTCGGCCAGGCGGCTGGTGGTAAAGATCGGCTCGGCCCTGCTGGTGGATCGCACCACGGGGCTGCGGGTGGGCTGGCTGGGCGCACTGGCGCAGGACGTGGCCGCGCTGAAGGCGCGGGGCGCGGATGTGATCCTGGTCTCGTCCGGGTCCATCGCGCTGGGGCGCGGCGTGCTGGGGCTGGCCGCCGGGCCGCTGGCGCTGGAACAGGCGCAGGCTGCGGCTGCGGTCGGCCAGATCCGGCTGGCGCGGGCCTATGAAGAGGTGCTGGCCCCGCATGGCATCACCACCGGGCAGGTGCTGGTCACGCTGGAAGACACCGAAGACCGGCGGCGCTATCTGAACAGCCGGGCCACGATGGAAACCCTGCTGGGCCTTGGCGTGGTGCCCATCGTGAATGAGAATGACACAGTCGCCACGGATGAGATCCGCTATGGCGACAATGACCGGCTGGCAGCGCAGATCGCGGTGACGGTAGCGGCGGATCAGCTGGTGCTTTTGTCGGATGTTGACGGGTTCTATTCGGCCAATCCCAAGGAAGACCCCAGCGCGCAGCGCTTTGACCTGATCAGAGAGATCACCCCCCGGATCGAGGCGATGGCGGGCGATGCCATTTCCGGCGTCTCGAAGGGCGGGATGAAGACCAAGCTGATGGCAGCGAGGATCGCCGTCGCGGGCGGCTGCGCCATGGCGATCATGGAAGGGTCGGTCCTGCGCCCGCTGACCGCCCTGGCCGAAGGCGCCCCCCGGACCTGGTTCCTGGCCCAGGGCGACCCGCAGGCGGCGCGCAAGCGCTGGATCAACGCGATGAAGCCGCGTGGCGAACTGCGGGTCGATGCCGGGGCCGTGGCGGCCCTGCGGGCGGGCAAGTCGCTGCTGCCCGCCGGCGTGTCGGGCGTGACCGGCAGTTTCGGGCGGGGGGATCCGGTGGCTATACTGGGCCCCTCGGGCGACACTCTGGGCAAGGGGCTGGTGCGCTACACCGCCGCCGAGACCAAGGCGATTGCCGGGCACCGGTCGGGCGAGATCGAGGCGATCCTGGGCTATGCCGGGCGGGCCGCGCTGATTCACCGCGGCGATATGGTGGTATGAGGCGCCGCCGCTATGGCGCATCCATGGGGGGCCTTTTGACCGGGACCGGGCCTGATAGGGGCAAGACAAGGCTGCACCAAGGCGGGCAGGACGATTCTTCTGCGAAGAATCACAGCAGCTCCTGAGGCGGATTTTTCGCAGAAAAATCGTTGTGGCAGGGGTGTTGAGGGTGTGCCGCATGCGGTTTCTTTACCGCTGCGCGGCCTTGCGATAGGAGTGACCCTGGGGGACGCGGCAAAGGTGGGGCTGATGGACGGGGCGGCGGACAACGGCCTGATGGAACAGATCGGGCAGGCGGCGCGGGCGGCGGCGGCAGAGCTGGCCTGTGCCAGCGCCGGGCGCAGGCAGGCGGCGCTGAATGCTGCGGCCGGGGCCGTCTGGGCGCGGCGTGGGGCAATCATCGCGGCCAATGCCGAAGACCTGGCCTATGCCACGGCCACGGGCCTGAGCGCTGCCATGATGGACCGCCTGCGGCTGGACGAGGGCCGGGTGCGTGGCATTGCCGACAGTCTGCGGGCGGTGGCGGCGCAGAAGGACCCGGTGGGCGAGGTCATGGCCGAATGGGACATGCCCAGCGGGTTGCACATCCGCCGGGTGCGCACGCCACTGGGGGTGATCGGGGTGATCTATGAAAGCCGCCCCAACGTGACTGCGGATGCCGGGGCGCTGTGCCTGAAGGCGGGCAATGCGGTGATCCTGCGCGGCGGGTCGGAAAGCTTTCAGTCCTCGACCGCGATCCATGCCTGCATGGCGGACGGCCTGCGGCAGGCCGGGCTGCCCGACGCCGCGATCCAGCTGGTGCCGACCCGTGATCGCGGGATGGTCAGCGCGATGCTGCGCGCCGTGGAGTATATCGACGTCATTGTGCCGCGCGGCGGCAAGGGCCTGGTCGGGCTGGTGCAGCGCGAGGCGCGGGTGCCGGTGTTCGCCCATCTGGAAGGCATCTGCCATGTCTATGCCGACGGGGATGCGGACGCGGAAAAGGCGCGCCGCGTGGTGCTCAATGCCAAGACCCGCCGCACCGGCATCTGCGGGGCGGCGGAATGCCTGCTGATCGACAGGGCGTTCCATGCCCGCCACGGGGCGGTGCTGATCGAAGACCTTGTGAAGGCCGGGGTCGAGGTGCGCACGGAAGGCGAATTGCTGGCGGTGCCCGGAACCGTGCCGGCGGCGGCGGACGATTTCGGGCGAGAGTTTCTGGACATGATCATCGCGGCCCGGCTGGTGGATGGCGTGGACGGGGCGATTGCGCATATCCGCCGCTATGGCAGCCAGCATACCGAGGCGATCCTGACCGAAAACGACGCTGCGGCAGAGCAGTTCTTCCAGCGGCTCGATTCCGCGATTCTGCTGCGCAATGCCTCGACCCAGTTTGCCGACGGCGGCGAATTCGGCATGGGGGCCGAAATCGGGATCGCAACCGGAAAGCTGCATGCGCGCGGGCCGGTCGGGGCGGAACAATTGACCAGTTTCAAGTATCTGGTCACGGGGGACGGGACCGTGCGGGCCTGAGCAAGTCCTGCACGATCCGGGCCGGTTGCGGGCGGGGCTGACGCTGCGGGAACCGGACGGCCAGGGTCCCGCCCTTGCAGGATCAGAAATGCAGCCGGATTTCGGTCTCGGTCCGTTCCATTTCCAGATGACGCCCAAGTTCTGCAACGCCAAGGGGAAGCAGGGCGAACTGGACATGGGCAGGCGCGACATCCGTCTGCGCTCCGGCGTGGGCCAGACGGGCCCAAAGATCCTCGTCCACCCTGAAGCGGCTGGATCGCCCGGTGATCTGCCACCCGTCAGCGCCCTGCACCACCGCAAGGGTTCCGCCATAGGGCAAGACGGTTTCGAAGCACAGGATTGCCAGAAAGGCCAGGCGCACGTCGCGCCGGGCCAGATCGGCGGCACTGGTCCATTCGATGCTTATCCTTGCGCCTTGCGTCATGTCCGACAGGATGGAAAGAACCTCGCCGCGCGCGATGCGCCGGTCGCTGCCCGATCCGAAAGCGATGCGGAAGAACCGGATGCGCGCGTTGGCGTTGGCGACACTTTCCTCGATCAGGGCAAGTTCCGGGCTCCTTGCGGCGCCGCCCATTATCATAAGTTCGATGCCATTGCCGATGGCGCTGATCGGGTTGACAAGGTCGTGGCAGATGCGCGAGCCGATCAGCGCACTGAAGTCTGGACTTTCGGTCATTTTCCCTCGTAAGGACTGTCAGTTATGAACGCGGTACTGGAACCCGGAATGCTGGTGCGACACCCCGGTTGCCCCGACTGGGGTATGGGGCAGGTCCAATCCAACATCGGCGGGCGCATCACGGTGAATTTTGAACATCAGGGCAAGGTTGTCATCGACGGCTCACGCGTGGACCTGCTGGCGGTATGGGACCGCCCGCTTCAGGCTATCCGGCTGCACCCCCCTTCAGCAAGGGTCCATTCGGACAGGGTCGGCGGCTCTGAATGTTCCGGGACCGCCATTCAAACCCCGGACAGCGCGTGACAGGGCGCGCACCCTGCCGCATGGCCCCAGGGGGCACAAGGACCGGGTCCTGCCGCGATGATCGCCGATGATCCGTACCTTGTGCTGCGCCTTGCGGCGGATGCGCGCGACCTGAGGGCAGCGCAACGCCTGCGCTACGAGGTTTTTGTGGAAGAACTGGGCGGCGATGGCCCGCTGGTGGACCATGCCGCGCGGCTGGAGGCAGATGCCTTCGACCCCTTGTTCGACCATCTTCTTCTGGTTGACACGCGGCGCGATCCGGTGGCCCTGCGGGATGTGGTCGGGGTATACCGCCTGCTGCCGGGGGACCGGCTGGCATCCGGGGGCCGCTTCTATTCGGAGACGGAATATGACCTGACGGTGCTGCGCCGCTCGGGGCGGCGGCTGCTGGAACTGGGCCGGTCCTGTGTGCATCGGGATTATCGCGGCGGAATGGCGATGTTCCATCTGTGGAACGGATTGGCCGATTACGTTCTGGACCGGGGGATCGAGGTGCTCTTCGGTTCGGCCAGTTTCCATGGAACCGACGTGGCGGCATTGGCGATGCCGCTGTCCTATCTGCACCATGCCTGCCTTGCGCCGCCGGAGTTGCGGGTGCGCGCGCAGCCGGGGCACTTCCAGCGCATGGACCTGATTGCGCCGCAGGCGATCGACCGGCGCGCGGCGATGGTGGCAACGCCGTCTCTGATCAAGGCCTATCTGCGGCTGGGCGGTTTTGTCGGCGAGGGAGCCTGGATTGACCGTGCCTTCAACACCACGGATGTCTGCCTGGTGATGGACACCGCAAGAATGTCGGAAAAGCACCGCGCCTTCTACCTCCGGAAACACGGAGCCGGCGGATGAGCACCTGGGCAGAGTCCGAACAGGTTCTGGACCCGCCGGGGTTGGCGGGCTGGCTGCGGGCGGGGCCGCGCGGCCTGGCGCTGGCGCTGCTTGTCTTCGGCGGGCTGGGGCTGCTGGGGCTGCTGCGGCTGGCCGAGCGCCCGCTGTTTGGCATGGCGCGGCCGGTGACACCGTTCCTGACGCAGGGCGTCTGCCGTCTGGCCCTGATCCTTCTCGGGCTGCGGCTGGTCGTGCGGGGCCGGCCCATGGCGGGTCGCGGCGCGGTGGTGGCCAATCATGCATCCTGGCTGGACATCTTTGCGCTGAACGCGGCGGACCGGGTGTATTTCGTCTCGAAGGCCGAGGTGGCGGGCTGGGCCGGGATCGGCTGGCTGGCGCGGGCGACCGGCACGGTCTTCATCACGCGCAAGGGCAGCGAGGCGAGGCAGCAGCAAGAGCTGTTCGAGGCGCGGCTGCGGGCGGGGCACCGGCTGTTGTTCTTTCCGGAAGGGACAAGCACCGACAGCCGCCGCATCCTGCCTTTCAAATCCACGCTGTTTGCGGCGTTCTTCACCCATGGCATGGATCACGTCATGCAAATCCAGCCGGCCACGGTGATTTACCACGCGCCCAAAGGGCGCGACGCGCGGTTCTACGGCTGGTGGGGCAGCACCGGCTTTGCGCCGCATCTGCTGGTGGTCCTGGCAGAGCGTCACCGCGGGCGGGTGGAGGTGGTGCTGCATCCGGCACTTGAGGTGGATGATTTTGCCGGGCGCAAGGCGCTGGCAGAGGCCTGCGAAGCGGCGGTGCGATCGGCACATCCCGCAGGCCGGGCCCCGTTACCCCAGGGGGGCTAGCAGCCGCTTCAGCGCATCCAGCGGATCATCGCTGCGCCAGATCTCGTCACCGATCCCGAAGAAATCGGTGACCGGGCCGAATTCTGCGATCAGCGCCTCGGTCAGCGCCCCTTCCGCGACCACCGGCACTTCGATGGCCTCTGACCAGAACCCGAACAGGTCATAGTCCACCACCGCGCCATCGCCCAGCGGCGTTTGCCCCAGCGGGCCGAAGGCGACGTAATCGGCCCCCGCCTCGGCCGCGGTCATGCCGTGATGACGCGAGGTGCGGCAGAAGGCACCGACGATGGCATCCCCGCCCAATTCCTTGCGGGCATGACGCACGGTGCGGGCACCGTCTGTCAGGTGGACCCCGTCCAGCCCGTGACGCGCCACCAGAAGCAGGTGGCTTTCGATGACGATGGCCACGTCGCGTGCATGGGCCACCTGGCGCAGCGCATCGGCGGCGCGCGCGATGCGGTCTTCGTCGCGGGTGGCCAGGGCAAGACGCACACAGGCCACATCGATGCCGTCAAGCACTGCCGCAAGCCGGTCAGGAAACACCTCCAGATCGAACTCGGGCGGGGAAATGAGGTAGATCTGCGGGCGTTCGGTCTGTGACATCGGGCGGTCCTGTGCGGCAACAGACCCGTCCTAGCGCAGATCGGCAGGCTTGGCTACGGCGCGCGGCGTTTGCCTGCGGCCCGTTCAGCGCCAAAGATTGCCGGGCACGTGAGAGCGGGCATTCGGGGGGGCTGGGGGGGCCGCTGGTTTGTTGTCAGGCGGCGCGCCTTGGCGTATCAGGCGCAACGCCTTGCCGGTTCAGGAAACGCCATGATCCCGCCCGCCTTCATTCTTGTGCGCCCGCAGATGGGCGAGAACATCGGTGCCGCCGCGCGGGCGATGCTGAATTTCGGGCTGGATCGGCTGCGCGTGGTCGACCCGCGCGATGGCTGGCCGAACCCGCGCGCAGTGGCGATGGCCAGCGGGGCAGGGCGGCTGCTGGAAACGGCGGGGCCCTATGCGGATGTGCAGGCTGCGATTGCCGATTGCGATTTCGTCTTTGCCACCACGGCGCGGGGGCGCGACCTGACCAAGCCCGTCATGACGCCCGAGCGCGCGATGGAGCACGCCCGCGCGCTGGCGGCGGCGGGCAAGCGCGTGGGCGTGCTGTTCGGCCCGGAACGGGCCGGGCTGGAGAACGGGGATGTGGCGCTGGCCGGTGCGCTTGTCACCGTGCCGGTCAACCCGGACTTTCCGTCGCTGAACCTTGCCCAATGCGTGCTGCTGATGGGCTATGAGTGGCGGCGGCAGACCGGGGTGGTCGCCCCCGAGGTCTGGCAGATGGCGCGGACCGATTTCGCCAGCGGCATCGAGGTGGAAAAGCTGGGCGACCATTTCGAAGAGCGGCTGGAGGCGGCCGGTTTCTTCTTTCCGCCCGACAAGGCCGCCGGAATGAAGCTGGCGCTGCGCAACATGTGGGCCCGGCTGCATCTGACGCGGGCGGACGTGCAGACCTTTCACGGCGTGCTGCGGCAGATCGCGCGCCGCCTGCCCTGAGCAGGGGCGGTGGTGCGCAACCCTGCGCGTGCAGGATCAACAACGTGGATCCATGCGGCAGGACGGGGTGCATGGGCAAACCGGCACCCACCCGCCAGCGCATTGCGACCTGGTCCGGCTGTGCTGCCCGGCTGCGCAGGCGCGGCGCGCCGCTGATCTGGCTGGACAAGGACAGACCCTGGCTCGCGCCGCCTGATGGCAGGCCCGGTCACGCTGCGGTGTTTTCGGATGGCGCGATCCGGTTCTGCCTGAGGGTCAGGGTTCTGTTCAGGCTGCCTTTGCGGCAAACCGGCGGGAAAGCGGCCGCCTTGCTGAAGTTGGCCGACCGCGACCCGGCCGTGCCGGACGGTACGACCCCGTCCGGAGGCAGACAACACTTGCCGTCCGGATCCCCTGCCAGCGCGATCCTTTCCCTGCGGGCTTTCAGTTGCAGCGCCGGCACTCTTGGACTTGCCCCCGCAGGACTTGATGTTCCGGGTGAAGATGACCGGGTCGCGCCAGCAGCAGTCGTCCTGAAAGACCGGCGTTGCGCGGGCAATGCCGCCCGCTGCCGGTACCTGTCCGAAACCGGACAGAAGATGCGCAACCTTGGCATCTGCGGGGGGGTCGGGCATGGAATCCTTGCCCCTGGCAGTGATTGCCTGCGGCCTTCGGTCAGCCCAGCCTGCGCATCCGGCTTCCGATCAGGCGTTCAACCTCAAAGGACACTTCCGCAAGGCTTGATATGAGCGCATCGGGTTTGAGTTCGGCCAGCGGGCGGCGGGCATAGCCCCAGGTGGCGGCGATCACCGGAACACCGGCCGCTCGCGCACAGGACACATCCACTTCGGAATCGCCGACCAGAACCGCCTGTCCGCGTGCGGCCGCCCCTTCGGGAAGACAGCGCAGAAGATGGGCCGGATCAGGTTTGGCGACGCCAAAGGTATCGGGACCGGCGACCAGGGCGAAGGCCCGCAACAACCCGAGATCGTCAAGCAGGCCGCGGGCGCTGGCCTCAAGCTTGTTGGTGCAGACAACCAGCCGCCATCCGGCAAGATGCAGCCGGGTCAGTGTTTCGGCGACCCCCGGATAAGGCTTGCTCTTGCGCGACAGACGCGTGGTGTAGAGTTTCAGGAACCGCTTGACGGCGACCGCAAGCTCGTCCGGCGGCAGCACCTCTCCGCGCTGGTCCAGCCCGGCCCGAACCAGCTCCGCAATACCGTGACCGATCAACCGCCGCGCCCCGTCCGGCCCCACCGGTGCCAGACCGCGTTCGGCCAGAAGCGCGTCCAGCGCATCTGCCAGGTCAGGCGCACTGTCCACCAGCGTTCCGTCCAGGTCGAAAACCACCGTTCCGCGTGCGGCATCAGGCATGGATCGCCCCTTCGCCCGCCGCAAGCACGGCTTCATGCAGCGCTTCGGACAGCGTCGGATGGGGAAAGATCACGCCCGCCAGTTGCGTCCGGGTGGCACCCAGCGTCAGGGCGACGGTCAGGCCGTGGATCAGTTCGCTGGCCTCGGTGCCGATGACCTGCGCACCAAGCAGTTGGCCCGTGGCTGCGTCGAACACGGTCTTCACCAGGCCGTCGGGATCGCCCAGCACCAGCGCCTTGCCGTTGCCCCGCAGCGGGAACCGCCCCACGCTGACCCGGTGTCCCGCAGCAATCGCCGCCGCCTCCGTCAGGCCGACAGAGGAGATCTGCGGCGCAGCATAGATGCAGGACGGGACCGGGCCACGCACACCGGAGCTTCGCCCTGCAATGGCCTCGGCGCAGCGGATGCCGTCATGTGCGGCCTTGTGCGCCAGCATGGGCGCACCGGCAACATCGCCAATGGCCCAGAGGCCGGGCAGGGTGGTCCGCCCGGCCCCGTCGGTTTTTACCGCGCCGCGCGCAAGCGCGACGCCGAATGGCTCAAGGCCAAGCCCTTCGACATTCGGAACCACCCCTGCCGCGCTGAGGAGCCGGTCGGCATTGACTGCCGTGCCATCGGAAAGGTGGGCGGTAAGCTGTTCGTCCCTTCGGTCCAGCCGCGCCACGGTGACCCCCGTGTGCAGGCCGATCCCGCGTCGGCCAAGCGCCTTGGCCATGAACCCGGAAATCTCTTCGTCTTCCTGCGGAAGCAGCCGCGCTTCGCGTTCGACGATGGTGACCTTGCTGCCCATGGCCGCATAGATGCTGGCAAATTCCACCCCGACCGCCCCGGAACCCACCACCAGAAGGGCAGCCGGTATCGCAGCCGGCCGCAGCGCATGACACCAGGTCCAGATCAGCCGCCCGTCGGGTTCCAGACCCGGCAGGCTGCGCGGGCGCGCCCCGGTGGCCAGGATGATGTTGTCCGCAGCGTAAAGCCCCGGCCCCAGGGCACCGCGCGGGGCAGGCGTGCCGGTGGCCGCAACTTCGACCCCGCCCGGCGCAGTCAGCCGCGCCGTGCCCCAGATCAGATCGACGCCGTTCTTCTTCAGCAGGAAGCCAACCCCGGCGGAAAGCTGGCCCGCCACCTCGCCCGCGCGTGCGACCAGCCGGTCAGGCGCGACGACGGCGGACAGCGGCTGAAGCCCGAACCGGTCGGCATGCTGCGCCTGATGCAGCAGGTCGACGCCCCTGAGCATGGCCTTGGTCGGGATGCAGCCCCAGTTCAGGCAGATGCCGCCCAGATGCGCGCGTTCGATCAGACCGACCGTCAGGCCGAGTTGCCGTGCGCGGATGGCCGCCACATAACCGCCTGGCCCGGCCCCGATGATGAGAAGATCGTGCGTTTTCATGCCCGGCCTGAAAGCTGCGTGCGTGCCCGGCCGGCCACAGTCCCGGGCGCGATGCCGAAAGGGCGGCACACCGCTGCGGCAGGGGCCGGGGTGCCAGAGCCTTCGATCCCGACAAAGCCGCCGGGTTCACCCGGACTCCCGTCCCGGCCAGGGCGCAATGCCGCTTTCACCCCCGCGCGCACTCCATCCCGCGGGCCGGGCACCGCGTCGGGCACGCCAAGCGCCATGCCGACGGCGGCGGTCAGGCCCTGCCCCAAGTGTCCGGGTGTGGTTTTCATCCCGGCACCATGCCGGCAGTCCGGGTGCCCGGCAGGGGCCGAACCATGCTGCCGCAAGGATTTCAGGCTGTCGGTGTCGCGGCCGGGACAGCCTGTCAGGTGCAGGAGCGCATCAGGCAGCACCGGCCCGTGGCCTGCGGACAGCACGAACCGGTCGCGGTCAGGCCGGTCTGGCCGCGAGGCATCGTCTGTCCGGGCCTTGGTAAACAGAACCGTCGCCGCATCTGCCATGCCCATCGTCTTGCCAGGGTGGCCCATGCCCGCAGGTTCTGCCGCATCTGCGGCCGGAACGCGGATGGCATCAGCGAACCGGGCATGGATGATCTTGGGCGAATGGAGCATCTGCGGCGCTTCCCGTAAGGGCCAGGTCCATGCCGGACCGGCCAGTGCCAGAACAAGGCCCGCGCCGCACCGGTGCGGCGCAGGTTCGGTCCACATTCACCCGGCAGAACGGATGGAGCGCGCGATCAGCGCCAGGACAAGGCGCGGGGCCTCGACCTGCGGCAGGTGGCCGACCTGAGCCAGCCGGTGCAGGGCCACGTTGCCGGGCAACGACGCTTCGATGTCGCGCAGGCTGACGATGGCATCGTCGCGCCCTGCGATCACGGTGCAGGGGCCGTGGAAGCGGCGCAGCGCCTCTGCCACCGAAAAGAGCTGCGTCGACCCTTCGAACAGGGCATTGGCCGTCCGCTCCTGGGCGGGAACCAGACCGGAATCGGCGCGCGCGGCCAGCGTGGCGCGCACCAGCACCGGCGCAAGGCTTGCCGGATCGCAGACCAGCCGCCGCATCCAGGCGGCCAGCGCGGGTTCTGACCGCGCCCCGAGGAACCCTTTCACGAAGTCGCCGTTGACCGAAGGTCCCAGCCCGGCCGGGGCGATCAGCGTCAGCGACCGCACGTCAAGACCGGCACCTTCTGTCAGCGCCACAGCCACGGCGGCACCAAGCGAGTGGCCGACCAGATGCACCCCCGCAGCCATCCGTTGCAGGCTTTGCCCAACGGCGGCAACGATTTCGGCAAAGCCCGCCGCGTGATGCCCGCGCGATGATCCGTGGCCCGGCAGGTCAAGCGCCATCAGCGGCAGGCCCAGACCCAGATCCGCAAGCAGGGGCCGCCACGCCGACAAATCGGCCCCAAAGCCATGCAGGAAGACCACGGGCGTCCCCTGACCCGACTGGAGCGTCCGGATTTCAAGCGTGTCGCCGCCCGCGCCTGCTGAAGACGCCAGCGCGAGCACATCCTTCAGCACAACCGCGCCGCCCGGGCCGCTGCCCGCAATGTCGGCAACGTCAAGGCCGCGCGCCGCCGCCTGAACCTTGGCCACCGGCGAGGCACGGCGGGCGGCATTGACCGGACCGCCATTGCCACCGGCGCGAAGGGGGGCCATGGCAAGTGCCACAGTCGGCGGACCCGTGTCAGCCGGACTTGCGGCGGGGGCCGCCGCCGGAGCAATGGTGGCGTCGATGGCAATTTCTTCGCCTGCCGCGCCAAGATGCATCAGCGGCTCCAGCACCGGGGCCACATCCCCCACCGCAAAGGGCAGGCTGATGACGATGCCCTCGGCGAAGGCCTCGACCTCGAAGCTGGCCTTCTCGGATTCCACCACGGCCACCAGATCACCCTTCTTCACGGTGTCGCCCAGCTTCACGAACAGTTCGACGATCTTTGCCTCGGTCAGGTCCTGCCCGACCTGGGGCACCAGAATGGGCTGTGCCATGTCGTTCCTCCTCAAGCGGCGCGCGACCGGGCGCCTTCCAGCGCGCGGGCGACGCAATCCACGGTTTTCCGGGCGGCTGCGGCAAACCCGCCGGCTGTCGCGGCAAAGGCGCCGAAGCTGCTGCGTTCCTGCGGCTTCATCCCGCTGAAGTCACGGGCTTGCCGGAAGCGGGGAAGTTGCCGCAGCCTGGCGATCACCCCGGCTGGCGGCGCCCCGGCGATGGCGCAAGGGTCGAATGCCGGCAGGCGGTCGCCGGCCTGCATCAGCGGTGCGGTGCAGCCGGGCGGGCGGGTGCAGACCAGATTGCCTGCGAACATTTCGGTGTGCCCTGACGATGCCGTGCCGCCTTTGCCCTGATCAATGTACACCGGCCGGATCAGCACCGCGCTGCGACGCACGACATCGAGGCAGGTTTTCCGGCAGATGCCCTGAACATCGTCGCCGCGGTTTTCTGCGGCCATACGGCAAATCTCCGCCGTCCAGAAGCACGGATCGTTCCGGATCGCCTGCAAAGACAGTGGCGGGTTCGCGGGCACGCCGCCGAACCCCATGCGGCCTTCACTGGCCGCCTGAAAGTTGAACAGACGGGTCAGCCTGGCATCCCACCCGGCCCGTTTGGCGTCGGGCGCGGCGGCAAGGACCGTCTTCTTCCGGGTCTCGGACACCAGTGGTGAACTGTCCCGCCCGTTCTCGCGGATCGGGTTGGTTGCGGCACGCTTTTCAAGGATATGCGGCGGCATGTCGGCCTTCTTACCCGGCAGCCCGGGCAACCGGGGACTCATGCAGCGCCCGGCGCACGGCCGCGATGATGTCGTCCTTCTGGGGCACCGATGCCTTCTCCAGCGCCAGGTTGAAGGGAACCGGAATGTCAAGCCCGGCCACGATCTCGACCGGGGCGTCCAGTTCCCAGAACGCTTCCGCCAGGATGATCGAGCAGATGTCCGAGGCGACGCCGCCGCGGCGGTTGGCCTCCTGCACGATCACGCAGCGCCGTGTCCGGGACACCGAGGCCAGGATCATCGCGCGGTCGAGCGGCACCAGGGTGCGCGGGTCGATCACCTCGACCGAGATGCCCTGCAGCGACAGTTCTTCGGCGGCCTCAAGGGTGCGCGGCACCATGTTCGACCAGGCGATGACGGTCACGTCCGTGCCCGCCCGCTTGATGTCGCCCTTGCCGAATTCGATGATATGCTCGCCGTCCGGCACCATGCCCCTGGTCATGTAAAGATGCTTGTGCTCAAGGAACATCACCGGGTCGGGCTGGCGCAGCGCGTATTTCAGCAGGCCCTTCGCATCGGACGGAGTCGAGGGCATGACAACCCGAAGACCGGGAATGTGGTAGAACAGGGCCTCAAGCGACTGGCTGTGCTGCGCCGCCACACCGCCGCCGGTGCCGCCCTGGGTGCGCATAACAAAGGGTACCCGCCCCTCGCCCCCTGTCATCAGGCGGAACTTCGCAGCCTGGTTGACGATCATGTCCATACCCAGCATCGCGAAATCGACATACAGGATCTCGACAATGGGCCGCGCGCCGGCGATTGCCGCCCCCACACCGACGCCGATCATCCCGGCCTCGGCAATCGGCGTGTCGCGCACCCGGCCCGGCCCGTATTTGGCCAGGAGTCCTTCGGTCACCTTGTAGGACCCGCCACGTTCGGCGATGCCTTCGCCGATGATGAACACCGTCGGGTCGCGGGCCATCTCTTCGTCGATCGCCTCGCGAAGCGCCTCGCGGTACATAAGCTCGCGCTCTGCCATGATGTCGTCCTCCCAGTGATGCGGTCAGTAACCCTGCGCGAAGGCCGCAAAGGACTCCGCCGTGACTTCCGGGCTTTTGACCGAGAACTCGACCGCATCGGCGAATTCGGCTGCTGCTTCGGCCTCGATGGCCCCGATTTCGGCATCGCTGAAACCCGCCATTTCCTTCAGCGCGGCGCGCGCGCGGTCGACGGGGTCGCGGGCCTTGTAATGGGCCAGCTCTTCCTCGGGCATGTACTTGCCGGGGTCGTTCACGTGATGGCCCATATGGCGGTAGGTCTTGGCCTCGATCAGCACCGGACCCTTGCCTGCACGGCATGTCTTGACCGCCTGCATCGTCACGCGATGCACCTCGAGAGGATCGTTGCCATCGACCTGATGGCTTTCCACCCCGATGGCGATGCCGCGCTTGTACAGATCGGTGTCGCGGGTGGATTCGTCGATCCGGGTCGAGACGGCATAGCCGTTGTTCTCGATCACCAGAATGAAATTCAGGTTCCAGATTGCCGCGAGGTTCAGGCTTTCCAGGAAGGTGCCGTTGTTGGAGGCGCCGTCGGTCGAGAAGGTGACCGTCACCGCATCGGACCCGCGCACCTGGCTGGCCAGCGCAGCGCCCACGCCAAGGGGCGTGCCTGCGCCCACAATGCCGTTCGCACCAAGGTTCCCCGAGGAGATGTCAGCGATGTGCATCGAGCCGCCGTAGCCCTTGCAATAGCCGGTCTCCTTTTGCAGCAGCTCCGCAACCATCTTCCGGATGCTGGCGCCCCAGGCGATGCAATGGCCATGGCCACGGTGCGTCGATGCAATGAAATCGCCTTCCCTCAACGCCGCGCACACGCCGGCGGCGATGCCTTCCTGCCCGAGATAAGGGTGAAAATATCCCCGGATCAGCCCTTGCCGGTAAAGCTTGATCCCTTCTGTCTCGAAAACGCGGATCTTGTAGGCCGTGCGGAAAATTTTCTCCAGAATCTCGCGCGAAGGTGCATTCTGGATTGGCTTTCCTTCGTTCATCTTTCCTCCCTGCCGCCGACGGAATCGGCTTAGGCCTCAAGTTTCATTGCAATAATTTAGGCCGGGCGGCATGGAGTTGTCGAGGAAATTTTTTGCAAGACGGCTGACGAACAGCCTGTTTCTGAAAAAACCTTTCTTCCGCGACCCTGCCGCGTCGCCGTCCAGGGGAATATCAGCCGGTCGCTGACCCCTGGCTGCGGCAAAGGCCCGCCCATGATGGGCCAAGGCGTGAAAAATACTTCCTCACTGGCCCTGGCGACGCTAACTATCATCAAAACCACGGAGACCAAGATGCCAGATCCGACAGCCGCGCCCCCCACCGGAGGCGATCTTGTCCAGCGGGTACAGGATCGCTACGCCACCCTGCGGAAGTCCGAACGCATCGTTGCCGACTATCTGCGCAACCACGCCGGAACCCGGATGAAACTGTCGATCACCGAACTGGCACAAGTGCTTGGCCTGTCCGAGGCCACGATCAGCCGGGTCAGCCGCGCGCTTGGGTATTCCGGTTTTTCCGACCTCAAGATGTCGCTGGCCGAAGGGGCTGTCACCCGGTCGGGTTATGTCAACATCCCCGCCGACTTCGAGCAGACCGATACGGTCATCATGGCGTCGACCAAACTGGCGAACCTGCTGTCGGCCAGCATCCAGGGAACGCAGCGGATGCTGGACACGGCACGGGTCGACCGATGCGTGTCGACCATCCGGCGCGCGCGCAAGGTTGTGCTGGTTGGCGTCGGGGGTGCTGCTGCGATCTGCGACGAGGCGGCGCACCTGTTCATCAAGGCCGGTCTTGATGCCCTCTCGTGCAGTGACCACTACACGCAGGTTGTTCTGGCGGCCAATATGGGGCCGGAGGATGTGATGGTCGGCATCTCGCATACCGGGATGACGCAGGGGATCGCCAACGCCCTGACGCTGGCGCGCGAAAAGGGCGCACAGACCATCGCGGTCACGTCGGATCCGGCGTCTCCCGTGGCGCGCGCGGCGAACGAGACCCTGATCACCTGGAATTCCGACACGCCTTCGGTCCCCCTTTACGGAGATTTCCTGGAAGGCAGGATCAGCCAGCTTTACCTGGTCGATCTGCTTTACATCAGCTTGCTGTTCGAAGAGGGCAACAGCCGCGAGGCCAATCTGCGCAACACCGCCTCGGCGCTGGAACGGTATTATCAGAACGGCCGCGCAGAGGGCTGAGACGGCTTATCCGAGATATTCCATCACCGACAGGCCCGCGTTGAAATCGGTGACATATACAAGGCCGTTGCGGTCTGCATGGACATCGGCCGAATGCAGCACTGCGGCGCGGTTCGGGCGCGGGTCCATCATCCGGCGGGGCGGGGGCGGCACGCAGGCCCCCACCTCCACCGGCCGGAACGGATCACGGATGTCATGCACGCGCACACCGGCATTCTGCCAGGTTGAAAAGATCAGCTCCTCGCTCTGGAATGATCCGGGGCGGTTCTCGTGGATGTTGTGGGGCCCGAAATGACCGCCCACCGCCCTGTAGTCGCGGTCCGACGGAGGCGGGAAGGTTGAAATGCTGATTGGCTTGCCCTTGATCCGGTTGTCAAAGACCCAGATCGGCTTCACCCCGTCCTCGCCATGGTCCAGCACGGTTTCGTCGGCCACAACCAGAAGGTCGCGGCCCGGCAGGGGCAGCGCATTGTGCGTGCCGCCGCCGAAAGGGGGCGACCAGACAAGATGCCGCATCAGCCGGGGTGCCGCACGGTCGGAGACATCGACGATCACAAGGCAGGCATCGCGCCAGCTGCAATAGGCAATGTCGCCCTGCACGATCGGGTGATGCAGCCCGAATCGGCCATGCGGCAAAGGCCAGTCGGGCACTTCGCCCGCCGCCGCGTTCATCCCCGGCAGCCAGAACTTGCCCGCCATCACCGGACGGGACGGATCGGCCAGGTCGATGGTGATCAGGATGTAGTCGGTGAACCCTTCGGGCAGGGCCGAGGCATAGGCCCATCGTCCACCAGTATACCAGATGCGGTGCAGCCCCATCCCTTCCACGGGCATGAACCCGATCTGCCGGGGCACCCCGGGTATCGAAATGTCATAGACCGCCATGCCCGCCGACCAGTCGCGCGCCACGCCGGCATGATGGCTGACCCCGCCCTTGTAGTACGCCTTTTCGTCAGCCATATCAGCTTGGGCGAACATGTCCTTGTTGTGGATCACCAGCAGCAGGTCGTCATGCGTCTGAAGATGCAGGCACCAGGTGTTCGGCGGCGCGGCGACGTAGGCCGCCGGACGCGGCCGCACCGGATCGCGCAGGTCGATAACGCTGAATCCTTTCGAAAAGATGTGGCCAACATAGCCATAGCCGCGATGCACCATGATCTGCACCCCGTCGGGCCGCCCGCCCTGATCGCTGCGGGCAAGAAGCCGCATGTTGCTGGCGTGGACGGGGTGCAGGTCGGGCATCGCGGTCAGCGCGACTGTTCAAAGACGAACACGCGCGGGGCCAGACCTGCCGGGGGCAGCATGTCGGCGGTCAGTTCCAGTTCGGGCCCGCCCACATGCGTGACGCGATCTGCGGGCATCCGGGCAAGGAAGCTTTCCACCGGCTCGATCTTCAGAACGCCCCTGGGGCTGTGGTAGTGCATCGGGATCACCGCGCGCGGCCCTATCACCCCGATTGCAGCATCAAGGTCAGGCAGCGCAATTGTTGCATGATCGCCGGTCAGCGCCAGCAGCACATCGACCTTGCCCCTGAGCGCCTGAAGGTGGCCATCCGGCACCGCCGTGCCGATGTCGCCCATGTGCAGGAACCTCAGGCCCCCGAGCGTGAAATGGTACAGAGCGTTGGCATCCGGGTCGCGGCCGTATTCGGTCTGATAGTCGAAGGTCAGACTTTCCGTCGCCGGATAGGACGTCACGGCAATGCCCTTGACCACCCTTCCGTCCGGCGGCAGCGCCAGCGTGTTCACCACTTCGGGGTTGCCAAGGACGTGCGATGGATCGGAATGGAAATCATCGGTGTCCGACGACATCAGCACGATGTCGGCGGGTTCGTTGATCGGGTCGAAATGCGATCTTTCGCAGTTGTACGGATCGGTCACGATGGCCAGACCGTCGCCTTCCAGACGGAAGCTTGCATGGGCATAGAACTTGATCTTCATCGGCTCAGACCTTTTCGCCGGTAAACAGCGTCCAGCTTTCGCACAGATCATCCTGCCGGGCTGCGAATGCTTTCAGGTGCGGGGCATTCATGTGGTCGTCCCAAAGCGGCCGGGTTTCCCATTCCTCGGTGAACATGAAAAGGCCAGGCTCATCAGCCGACTTGTGCATGTCGTAAATGATGCAGCCCTTTTCAGCGCGGGTCGGGGCGAGAAGGCCCTTCAGCGTGGTGTACAGCACGTCTTCCTTGCCCTTCTTCGCCTTCAGGGTGGCAATCACGGTCAACGGCATGTCAGTCCTCCTGTCTGGTCAGGGCCCGGCAAACGTCCAGGTCTATACCCTGGTCAAGATCGTCCACGATCCGGTCGGCCCCGGTGAAATCCTCGTCGTGGGTGTAGGTGGACCGGGTCACGATGCAGCGCATCCCCGCAGCCCTGGCGGCGCTGAGCCCGATGTTGCTGTCTTCGATCACCACGCAGGCGGCGGGCGTCAGGCCAAGCGTCGTGGCGGCAAGCGTATAGATCGCCGGGTCGGGCTTTTTCCTGGCAACGGCGTCGCCTGCGAAGATGGTGATCCGCGCCGCCCGGTCTTTCCCCAGCATCACGCGGACCACCGTGGCCACCGCACGCTCGTTCGAGGTCGAGCAGACAGCAACCTTCAGCCCGGCGGCCAACGCCGCATCGACCATGCGCGCCACGCCGGGGCGAAGGGGCAGCGCACCCTGTTCGATCAGATGCATGAAGAGGTCGGTCTTGGCCAGATGCAGGCGCAGGATCAGGGCATCGCGATCCGGTTCGGCAACCGGCCAGCCGGTTTCGTCATAGTGCCGCCGCATCCGTTCCTTGCCGCCGCCGGTGGTCAGCAGGTCGCCATAGCGGTCTTCCGGCCAGTCGGTCGCCAGTCCTTCGGCCCGAAAGGCCGCATTGAAGGCGGCGCGGTGGCCGTCGCGTTCGGTATCCACCAGCACGCCGTCGCAATCGAAGATCAGCGCCTGCATCTCATGCGGCATGGGCGGCCTCCGCCGCGCGCCCGGCCGAACCGAAGGTGCGGATGCAGGTCATCACATCGGCCTTCATCGCCGCATGCTGGGCAGAGATGAAGGGCAAAGGTTCTTCCAGCCTCGGCCGTTCCGCCTTGAGGTTGACGAAGCCGTCGATGAACAGCCGCTTGTGCATGGTCGATATGTTGACCTTGCCGCACCCTGCGGCGATGCAGCGGTGGAACTGGTCATCCGTCAGCCCGGTCCCGCCGTGCAGGGCGATGGGCGTGGCGATGGCGGCGGTGATCCGGTCCAGCAGACCATAGGCGATCCTGGCTTCGCCTTTGTAGAAGCCGTGGGCGGTGCCGATGGCCGGCGCAAAGACCGCCAGGTTCGGCATCTCCGCCACGAATTTCACGCATTCGTCGAAATCGGCAAGGCGTGAGGCATCGTCGTTCACCACCTTGTCGTCTTCGACCCCGCCAATGGCGCCGATCTCGGCCTCGAGCCCAACTCCGGCCGCTTCGGTCAGGCCATAAACCTCGACCGATTTCGCCAGGTTCTCTTCAAAGGGCAGCGCAGAGCCGTCGAACATCACGCTGGTCCAGCCTGCGTCGATGCAGCGGCGGATCACGTCAATGTCGGTGCAATGGTCCAGATGCAGGGCAACGGGCGTCGGCGCAGCATTGGCCAGCATCCGCACCCAGGTGGCGATATGTGCATAACCCCAGTGCTTTACCGTCTTGACGCTGACCTGGACGATCACCGGAGCGTCAAGATCCGCCGCGCCGTCGATGATGGCACGGGCCGAGTTGAAATCGATCATGTTGTAGGCGGCGATGCCGAAGCGGTTGGCACGGGCCTGGCGCAGCATCGGGGCCATCGAGACAAGTGGCATGGCAGCCTCATTCGGTGGGGCACCCGCCTGACCGGCCGGCGGGTGCGACGTTTGGGTCAGATCAGCGTTTCGGCGGGGCGCGAGGGGTCGAACAGGCGGCGGCGGCCGGCTGCCTTGGCCTCGTTGTCGAAAGTGGTGCCCTTGGGGGCAGACACGACCTCAAGCTGCAAGCCCCAGGGCGCAAGGAAATAGCACCAGGTCAGGCCCAGGTTCGGCCCGTCGGTGTAGCTTGTGGGTTCACCCAGCACGCGCACGCCATTGTCTTTCAGGAACCGGATCGCCGCCGCCATGTCATCGACATAAAAGGCCATGTGGTGCCCGCCGATGTCGCTGTTCTTCAGCGGTCCTTCGGTTTTCTGGTCGGGCGCGGAATACTGGAAGACCTCAAGGTTCGTGCCGTTGCCGAGGCGGACATAGCGGAACTCCTTGATCTCGGACCGGGGATGCACGTTCAGATGCTCGTGCATCCAGTCGCCCTCGCCGCGAAAGCCGGTCGCTGCGGTGAACAGCACCTCGGCCCCAAGGATGCGGGTGAAGAAATCACAGGCCTCGTTGATGTCGGGCACGGTGATGCCCACGTGTTCCATTCCGCGGATACCAGGTATCGGCATGATGTTTCTCCCTTCGGATCATTGGTACTTTTGCGAGAAATCGGACAGCGCGGCATACTGGCCCGATTTCGCGATGGCCTCGTAGATGCCGCGGTAAATGCTGTGCTGTTCGGCGTAGAGGCCACCAAGGTTGCCGTTCGGCTCGAAGGTGCCCTCCACCTGGACCATCGCGCCAACTGCCTCGTCAATGCTGGCGAAGGCGCCTGCACCATAGGCCCCAAGGATTGCCGCCCCAAGTGCCGTGCATTCCCGTTCCCTGGTGACAGTCGAAGGCAGGCCGATGATGTCGGTCATGATCTGCACGAAACCGTCCGATTTCGTGCCGCCCCCGGTCAGGCGGAAATCGGTGATGCCGCCTTCGATGTCGGACTGGAAGCTGTCCACGACCATTTTCATCTCATGCGCGCAGCCTTCCAGCAGGGCGCGGATCAGATCGTGGCGTTCGTGGTAAAGGCCCAGCCCCAGGAAGCCGCCGCGCGCCACGGCATCGTAATAGGGCGTGACCTGGCTGGCCATGAAGCTGTGGAAAAGCGCGCCGTTGGCCCCGGGCTTCGACCGCTCGGCCTGATCGACCATCACGGTATAGACGCTGCACCTGCGTTGGCGGCTTTCGTCCAGTTCGTCCCGGCCCAGCTTGTCGCGCCACCACCGCAACGACGCACCGAGCGAGAAGGCACCACCCTCGATGTCCCAGGCGCCGGGCACGCCATGACCGCCCCACCACAGCTTGTTGCCCTTGATGCGCGCAACGCTGTCCAGATGCGCCACCATCACGCCTGATGTGCCAACGGTGAATTCGGCCATGCCCTGCCGGATCACCCCCGCCCCGATGGCCGCACATTGCTGGTCGCCCGCACCCCGGCACAGGACCACGCCTTCGGGCAGACCGGTTTCGTGCGCGGCGGCCTTGGACAGGCGGCCCGCCATGGTGGCAGGCGTGCCCACCGGCGGCAACCGGTCGCGCCCGACACCGCAGATCCCGAGAATGCGGTCCGACCAGTCGAGCCTGGCAATGTCCATCATCCCGTTCAGCGTCAGCGACGCAGGATCGGTGGCCCAGTCATCGGCCCCCATGCGCCACAGGAAGTACTCCTGCCCGTTCACGAACCAGCGGGTGGCATCGAACAGGTCTGGCCGGTTCTCGCGGAGCCAGATGATCTTTGCCGCCGACCACAGCGGGCTGATCTGCATGCCCGTATGGGTCTGATGCTCCTCAGGGCTGAATTCGGCGGCAATCGCCGCAACGCTTTTCAGCGCGCGCCCGCAGTTCCAGACCAGCGAATTGTCAAGCGGCCGGCGGCTCTGGTCCAACAGGCCGAAGGTGCCCCGCTGGCTGGACAGCCCGGCAGACTGATAGGCGTCCGGCGGCAGGTCTGCTTTTGCCACGGCCTGTTTGGTCGCGGAACAGATTCCGCGCCAGACATCATCAAGGCTTTGCTCGATCCACCCCGGCTGGGGCGAGGTGCAGTCGTATTCCTGGTAGCCGTGGCCGACCGAATTGCCGGCCCCGTCAAAGATGATGACCGTGCATCCCGTGGTGCCCGCGTCGATCCCGACAAATACCCGTTTTGCCCTGGACAAGATATTACCCCCCCGCCGTCAGATTCCCGCATTGTCAGGCAGGGCAAGGCCTGCCATCCAGCCCGACAGAAGCGCCAGGAATTCCTTGCGGCGGAGTGTCACCTTCTCTGACAGACCGCCCAGAAGCCTTGCCTTGGTGCCAAGCACATCGTCATCGCGCGACCGCACGGTGACCCGCGCGATGGCCTGTTGCGTGTCGCCTTGCCCCGCCCAGTCAAGGTCTGCCGCGAACCCCCAGGCGGCCAGCCCCCGGGGCCATGTCGCGTCAATCCGCTGGCCGTCATCGCCCTGCGGCAGCCAGACCCGGCAATGAAAATCGGTCACGCCGCCTTCGCGGATCATGTCACCAAGCGCCGGGGGCATCGAGGGGTGCAGCGGCACGGCGGTTGAGAAATCGCCCTCGATGATCTCAACCTCGGCCCGCAGCCCCATCCGGCGCAGCAGGTCGCGAAGGACAAGGTGCTTGGCCGTGCAGGCTCCGCGCCCGTCGCGCAGCGCGGCGAAGGGCGTCCGGTCCGGCCCCGAGAAATAGGGCATCGCCTGCACGGCGCGATAGGCCTGGACGATGCCAGCTGTCCCGTCCTGCGGAACATGTGCCGCCCGGAAGGCGTCCAGCGCGGCGTCATAGGCCGCGTTCGCGCGCGTCGTCCCGGCCCCGGCGTCAGAAATATGCATGTCCGTCGCCCGCGTCGAAGACATGCCACTTGTCCCTGTTCACCGTCAGATAGCAGGTCTCGCCGGGCTTGCCTTCAAACTCCGGTGTCGTCTTTACCCGGATGCGGCTGTCGGCAAGCTGCACCTCGACCAGCATGTCGCCGCCCAGCAGTTCGTTGACGAAGATCTCGCCCTGGATCGCAGCTTCGGAAGGTTTCGTCATCGAGACCGTCATCGCATCGGGACGCACCCCCATCCGGGCGACTCCGGCCTGCGCCGCGCCGTTCAGTTGCCGCACCTGGCCCGGCAGCAGCGGAATGTCGAAGTTGCGGTGCGACAGGACAACGTCGTCGCCCCGGCGCTTCAGGTCGCAGGTCAGGAAGTTCATCGCAGGCTCGCCCACGAAACCTGCGACCCAGGCATTGACCGGCTTGTTGAATATCTCTGACGGCGTGCCCCATTGCTGCAGCTCGCCATCATGCATGACCGCGATGAAGTCGGCCATCGACAGGGCTTCCAGCTGGTCATGGGTGACGTAGATCATCGTCGTTCCCAGATTGCGCTGCAGGTGCTTGATCTCGCCCCGCATATGGGCGCGCAGCTTGGCGTCGAGGTGGGCAATGGGTTCGTCGAACAGGAACAGCTTCGGCTCGCGCACAATGGCGCGACCGATGGCGACGCGCTGCTTCTGGCCGCCCGAAAGTTCATGGGGACGCCGTTCCAGCAGATGGGCGATCTCCAGCAGCCTGGCGGCCCCCGTCACCCGTTCCTTGATGGTCGCGTCCGACGTGCCGCGCAGGCGCAGCGGGTTTGCGATGTTCTCGAACACCGTCTTGTGGGGGTAAAGCGCATAGTTCTCGAACACCATCGCCACGTCGCGGTCCTTCGGCGCAAGGTCGTTGATGCGCTGGCTGTCGAACAGGATGTCGCCCGCGCTGATGTGTTCAAGCCCCGCGATCATCCGCATCGTCGAAGACTTGCCGCACCCCGAAGGACCAAGGATCGACACGAAGCTGCCATCGGGGCAGGTGACATTCAGGTCCTTCACGGCCGGGGTTTGGCCATAGTACTTCCAGACATTCCTGATCGTGACGGTTGCCATGATCTTCTCCCTTATCGCGTGAGGCACGGCCCGCAAGCGGACCGGCGCAGGTCATTCCTTGACGGCGCCCATCGTCAGGCCCGTCACAAGGTATTTGCGGATCACAAGGCCCAGCAGCATCATCGGGGCCGTCGTCACCACGCCCGCCGCCATGATTGCGCCCCACTGGATGTTCTGCGGCTGAACCAGTTCGCGGGTTGCCACCGGCAGGGTCTTGGCCCCGCCCGAGCCGATGATTGCCGCAAACAGGAAGTCGTTCCAGGCAAACAGGATGCACAGCACGATGAAGGCCCCGATCCCGGGGGCGACCAGCGGCAGGATCGACCGGAACGCCTGGAACCGCGTTGCGCCATCCACCATCTGCGCCTCTTCTATGCCGTAGGGCACATTGTCGAAGAACCCCTTCAGGATCCAGATCGCGAAGGGCAGGTTGAACGTCGTATAGGCCAGGATCAGTCCGGGCAGCGTGCCGACCAGATCGAGCGAGCGGAAGATGGCGAACAGCGGCACCATGACGGCAACGACCGGGGCCATCCGGGTCGAGATGATCCAGAAGAAAAGGTCAGACTTGCCGCGGAAATCAACCCGGCTGAGCGAATAGGCCGCCAGCGATCCGAAGATCACCGATATCACGGCCGACCCGCCCGCCGCGATCAGGCTGTTAAGCATGTAGCGGCTGAAGTTGTTCTCCGAGAACAGTGTCTGATAGTGCTTCAGGGTGGGAGTGAACTCGAAGAAAACGCCAACCCCGGCCCAGTCGCCGACAGCAGGCAGCTTGAACGCCTCGAGCAGGTCCTTGAACGAGGACACGAACATGATCACGAACGGCAGCAGCGTCCAGATCAGGTAGAAGATCACGAACACAACCGACAGGACACTCAGGACGCGCTGAAGCGGTGTGTTGTAGTGGACGACATCACGCGAAGCCATGGTTCAGCGCCCTCCCGCTGTGGGCCGGTCGAAGACGCCGACCAGGATCTTGCCCAGGATGATGGTGACCACAAGCAGCACCAGCGCGATCGCGGCGCCCCGGCCAAGGTCGAAGAACTTGAACGCCACTTCGAACAGGTAGACCGGAAGGATCTTGGTCGCATTGGCCGGACCGCCGCCTGTCAGGACAAGGATGTGGTCGATGAAACGGAAGTTGTCCATGAAACGCAGCAGGACAGCGATCAGCAGGACAGGGTACAGGTTCGGCAACACGATCGCGAAAAAGTTGCGGAACGGCGATGCGCCGTCCACCATGTTCGCCTCTATCTGGTCGCGCGGGACCCGCTTCAACCCTGCAAGCGCGATCAGGGTGATCAGCGGCGTCCACTGCCAGACGTCGACCAGCACGATCGCATACATCGCCGTTTTCGCGCTGGACAGGATCGAGCCGGACCCAAGCAGTCCAAGGCTGTGGAAAATCCAGTGATACCAGCCGAATGTTCCGTTGTAGAGGAACAACCACAACAGGCCCGCCACGGCAGGCGCCATCATCATCGGCATCAGCAGCGCCGTGACGAGGAACCTCTCGTACCGCGAGCCGTTGACCACCACCGCCAGCAGCACCCCGATCGAGACCTGCAGGAACAGGCACATCGCACTGTACCTGAACAGCAGCACCCACCCCGACAGAAAGCGGTCATCACTGGCCAGGTCCGTGAAATTCTTGAATCCGACCCATTCGACCGCCCCCATGTCGCCCTTCTGGAAGGCCATGACGATCAGCCAGAAGAACGGATAGAGCGAGATGAAGGCAAGCAGGGCAATGGCGGGGGCCATCAGATAAAAGTAGTAGGCCTTCCTTGCCGCCGGGTTCAACCGGCCGGGCGGTGGCAGCGCGGCGGACAGCGGCCGCGCCTCGACCTCGGTCGAGACCTTTCTTGCCCGGAACCGGTCTTCCGGGGTGCGCACGGACATGTCGATCCCGGTCAGTGTTTCAGTCATCGGATGGTTCTCCGGCTGGTTCTCCGGCTCGGAAGCGCGAAAGCGCACACCAGGGCAGGGTGACAAGGCCGCTACCCCGGGTCCGGGGTAGCGGTATCGGCTTTGCCGGTCCTCAGCCTTCGTTCAGGGCATCAAGCTGCGACTTCAGCTCTGCGCCGGTTTCGGCCGGCGACAATTCCCCCGCAAGCATGCGCTGGGTCGTCGCGGCGATGATCGAATGATACTCGTTCGCCTTGGGGATCTTCGGCCCAAGCACGAAATTCGGCTGCTTGATCCCAAAGTCGTAGACCGGTTCGAAGGTCAGGGCGTTGGGCATGTTGCTGGGGCGTTGCTGGGCCGCAATCACGTCCGGCCGCTGCAACACCGACTTGCGGGTCGGCGTGCCGCCAAGGCCCTTGAGCACCTCGTACTGGTTGTCGGCCGAGGTCGACCAGATCGCGAAGATGTAGGCGGCGCGCTGAAGCTCTTCGGATGCGTTCTTGTTGATCGCGATGCCGCCGATGCCGCAGTTGGTGCCGTTCACCGCCTCGCCGCCGTTCCTGATCCAGTCCGGCACGCCTTTCGGGCAGGGCGCATAGCCGGTCTTGCCACCCGCCGCAAGCGAGGTCGCCTCGTCCTCGACCGAGGCCGCGAACTCGTGATACTGCACCTGCATTGCAATGTTGCCCGACTGGTAGACCGTGTTCAGTTCCAGCGTTCCGTTGGCCAGGTTGTCCGGGTGTGATACATCCGCCAGCGCCTTGAACTTTTCAAGGATCAGCACTGACTGCTCGTCGCCCCAGTTGGTGGCACCAGGCGTGCGCGAACCGAGCCGGTCGTCGATGTCGTAGTCCAGCCAGCGGCCGTTGGCAAAGCACATCCGCTGGATGTCAAGCTGCGTCGTCCAGGCGAAGGCACCCTGATGCTGCGCATAGCCGTAGGGCCCTTCTGCCCCCGCATCCTTCTTCTTCTTGAAGAAGGTGGCGAAATCCAGAACATTCTGCCAAGTGGAATCCTGTGTGAATTCCATGCGGTAGCCATACTCGGCCTCGAAGTCCTTGCTGTTGGCCTCGTATATGTCCTTGCGGTAGAAGGTACAGGCTATGGCCGCATCATAGGGCAAGGCGATCACGCGGTCACCGTCGTAGAAGCGGCCGCAGGCGTCAAGGAAGCTTTCGAACCAGACTTCGTCGCCGTAACCTTCGGGGTCCTGCGGCAGGGTGTCATCGCCCAGCATCGGGGTAAGATCGGCGTAGAAATCGGCGAAGGGCGCCCCGATCGGCTTGTCCTGCGCGTATTGCAGAACATAGTCGGCCGTGCCCGACCGCAGGTCGATGCCCGCCTTCTGCTGCACCACCGGCAGGTCATCGGTCAGGATTTCCACTTCGATTCCGGTCAGATCATAAAAGTACTTCAGCTTTTCGCGGATCGCAAAGGACGGCGGGGTGTTTTCCGACAGGAAGACCAGCTTGGAGCCGGCGAACTGCTTCCACTTGGCATCGTCTGACGACTGTGCCTGCACGCGCGTGCTCATGATCGTCGAGTTCAGGCCGACGGCCAGCGATCCCGTGCCGAGCATGGTCGCGCCGTAGCCGCCGAGTTCGAGGAACCGGCGGCGGCTGATCTGCGAATAGACCGCCTTCTTGGGCTTGTAGAACATTTCTCTCTCCCATGTTGATGTGCGGCCTGGCATGCCGCTGACATGCGCAAACCCTCCACGCCACGCCGGCTCCTCTTCCGACACCTGTGGCGCAATGATTCCTCCGCACCCGGGAATTCTTTCAGAAGAAAAGTGTCTTGTAAAAGATTTTTTTCAGTGACGGGACTGCCGCCGGTCCTGCCCCCGCAACCGACGCCTTATCGGCTGAGACCGACAGGAAACAGGTTTCCTGCGCCTTTCGCCCGATGAAAGGCACCCCTGTCACAGGATATCTGAAAATTATTTTCCAAAACCTGCCATGGTCAGCCGCCGTGCCGACCAGACGGCAAGGGCGGACCCGGCACGCCTGCTGTTTCCGGCCAGGCGAAAGCCCCCCGGGGCGCGGCTGCAACCGGTTGGTGCCGATCCTTGCTGGCCGCGCCCGGAACCCCGCCGTCTTGCTTGGCAGCCGGTTCCGGGGGGCGGTTTCGTCTGCCGCCTCTGCGATGCGCAATGTTCACCCGCCATGTCGCCCCGGCCGGCGTCCACGGCCCAGCCGGGAAAGTGCCGGTCCGGCATAATTGCCAGCCGCCGCTCAAGCCTGGCCGCCGCCGCCCGGCTCGGCAGAGCATCGCGCCCGGAGCCGTGTCCACCGCATGCCACCAAGACCGGATCGCTGAAAGGAACGCAGCCGCACCTGCGCCGGGATCGCCGCCGCGATGGCCGATCAATGGGGCGGATGGGCGGCAGACCGGATGGCCTGATCGCCCCGTCCGAGCGTCCGAACCGGACGGATTCGGACGCCCGGACGATGAACCTAACGGTTCAGATTTTATTATAGAATTTCAAGGATTTATGGCTCCGGCGGCAGGGATCGAACCTGCGGCCAATTGATTAACAGTCAACTGCTCTACCGCTGAGCTACGCCGGAATACCGCGGGTGCTATAGCAAGGCGGGTGGGGGGCGTCCAGAGACAAAAGCAGGCTCAGGGCCGCTTTGCATGCACCAGCCGGAATTCTGCGGCAGGCGACGGGGCGGCATCGCTTTCGACGATGTTTCTCTGTTCAAGATCAAGCAGATGCGCAAAGACATTGCGTTCGGCGGCCCTCAGCAGACCGGCAGGCAGACCGGTGTAGATCGTCTTGACCAGCCGCGCGGGCGTGGTCGGCGCGGCGTGCAGGGCCGCAAGGATTTCACGCTCGCGCCGGCTGCGATGCGCGGCAAGCTCGGCAAGGCGGGCGGCCGGGTCGGTGACCGGGGCGCCATGTCCGGGCAGCAAGGTGGTCCAGGGCTGGCTGGCAAGGCGCGCCAGGCTGCGCCGGTAATCCCCCATATCCCCTTCGGGCGGCGAGACAAGCGAGGTTGACCATGCCATCACGTGATCGCCCGAAAAGCCAAGCATCCCCCAGCGAAAGCACAGATGGCCGCCGAGGTGGCCGGGGGTGTGAATCGCCGTCAGCGCCCATCCCGCGCCTGCCACGGTCTGGCCGTCGGACAGGCGGATGTCGGGGCGGAAGCCGTGGTCAAGGCCTTCGCCCCCGGTTCCGCCGTCGGCCATCTTCGCCATAGCGGGCGTCATGCCGTCGCGCGCTGTTCCGAAGGCCAGCACCGGCGCCCCGGTTGCCCGCGCCAGCGCCGGGGCAAGGGCCGAATGATCGGCATGGGCATGGGTGACAAGGATATGGCTGACCCGTTCGCCCCGCCCCAGGGCGGCCAGAATCGCCGCCAGATGCGCCTTGTCGGCCGGGCCGGGGTCGATCACAGCCACAGCGCCCCGGCCGACAATCCAGGTGTTGGTGCCCTGTTCGGTCATTGCAGAGGGGTTGGGCGCCCGGACAAGCCGCAGGTCGGGGTTCGGATTTGCAGGCATGTCGTGACGGGGCATCGGCTTTCTTTCCGCAGGTTCCGCCGCTAGGATCGCGATCATGTTCGCGTTTCTCAAACCGCTGCTGCCACGGGGGCTTTACGGGCGCGCCGCGCTTATCCTGATTGTTCCCATCGTAGCGATTCAGCTTGTCGTGTCACTTGCCTTTATCCAGCGCCATTTCGAAGGTGTGACGCGCCAGATGACGCAAAGTCTGGTCATCCAGGTCATGTTCGTTCTGGATGAAGCGGATCGGGGCGGTTCCCCGGAAAAGGCCGGGGCGCGGGCATCGGGCGTTGCCCGCGCTTTGGACATGACGCTGGAGCTTCCCGCCATATGGCCGGATCTGACGGACCGGCGAAGAGCCTACGATCTGTCCGGGCGGGTGGTGATCGAAACGTTGCGCCAGGGCCTGCCGGACCTGCGGTCGGTCGATCTGGTGTCAGACAGCGGGGATGTGCGCATGCTGTTGCAGACCGATGCGGGGCCGATGTCGCTTTCGGTCTCGCGGCGGCGGGTTTCGGCGTCAAACCCGCATCAGCTTCTGGTCTGGATGATTCTGACATCGGTGCTGATGACGGTGATTTCCTATGCCTTCCTGCGCAACCAGCTGCGCCCGATCAAGCGGCTTGCCGATGCTGCCGAGGCTTTCGGCAAGGGGCGGTCGGTGGCCTACCGGCCGCGCGGCGCGCTGGAGGTGCGCGCGGCGGGGGCCGCATTTCTTGACATGCGCAGCCGGATCGAACGGCAGATGGAACAGCGCACACTGATGCTGTCGGGTGTCAGCCACGATCTGCGCACGCCGATGACCCGCCTCAGGCTGAGCCTGTCCCTGATGCCGCAGGATGACGAGGTCAGGGCAGCGCTGCGCGATGTTGCGGATATGGAACGGCTGGTCGACGAATTCCTGTCATTTGCCCGCGGCGACGCCATGGAAACCCCCGAGAAAACCGATCCGGTCGCGCTGGTGGCCCGGGTTGTCGACAATGCCCGGCGTTCTGCCGGGTCGGTCAGCCTGAAAAGCGACGGCAGGGGCACGGCCCTGTTGCGTCCCGATGCGGTGGCGCGGGCCGTCGAAAACCTGATCGGCAATGCGCTGCGCTATGGGACAAGGTGTGAGGTCAGCGTGACCGTGACCGAGCGCAGCATCCGGATCTGCGTCGAGGACGACGGTCCGGGCATCCCCGGCGAGCGGCGGGAGGAAGCGGTGCGACCCTTCACAAGGCTTGACAAGGCGCGCAACCCGAACCGGGGCGGGGGCGTGGGGCTGGGTCTGTCGATCGCCGCCGATGTGGCGCGCAGCCACGGCGGCACGCTGACCCTGTCGGATTCGGCCCGCCTGGGCGGGCTGAAGGCAGAGATCATCCTGGCCCGCTGATCCGGTCAGGTGCCCAGCGGAACCGGGTGGCCCAGCGGGTCGAGAATGCGGCCCCCGGCGGCCTCGGCATCATCGGCCTGGTGGGTCACCAGAACTGCCGGAATCCGCTCTGCCCGGATCAGGTCCAGAACGAAGGCGCGGATGCGGTCGCGCAGGCCGGCATCAAGGCGCGAGAACGGCTCGTCCAGCAGCAGCGCCCTGGGTTCGGCCAGCAGGGTGCGCATCAGGGCCACCCGCGCCCGCTCGCCGCCCGACAGGGTGGCGGGGTCACGGTCTGCAAACCCCGCCAGGCCGGCCTTTGCCAGGGCAGCCTCGACGGCCGCGCGGCGGGTCTTGCGCCCGCGCAGCGCCGGGGGCAGCGCAAAGGCCAGATTGCCGCCCACCGAAAGATGCGGGAACAGCACATCATCCTGAAACAGCAGCCCCACCCCGCGCGCGCGCGTCGGCAGGCCGGTCACGTCGCGCCCGTCCAGAATCAGCCTGCCGGACAGGCTGAACTCCGGGCCGAGCGTGCCGATGATTGCGGCCAGGGCCGTTGATTTTCCGGACCCGGACGGACCCATGATCGTCAGCACCCCGCCCGGTTTCACCACGGCATCAAGGGCGACGATCAGCTTGCCTTTGGCGCGCACCTCCAGCCGGTCAAGCACAAGCCCGCTCATGCGCCCGGCCTCATGCCGGCCCGGTTGCGGAACAGGGCGGCGGGAAGGGCCAGGGCCAGGGCAAAGGCCAGAAGCGGCAGGGCAAGCTGCAACATCGCATAGGTTCCGATGATGCGCCGGTTGCCGCCGGACGACAGGGCGACGGCTTCGGTTGTCAGGGTTGTCACCCGGCCGCCGCCGATCAGAAGCGTCGGCAGGTACTGGCCGACGGACACGGCAAAGCCCACTGCCGCCGCCGTCAGGACCGGACGCAGCAGCATCGGCAGGCGCAGCCGCCAGAAGATGCGCCCCGGCGTGGCACCAAGGGCAGCGCCCGCCACGGCAATGCGCGGGTCCCAGGCCCGCCACGGCGCGGCCAGCGACAGAAAGACATAAGGCAGCACGAATACAAGGTGGGCCGCCGCCACGGCCCCGGTGCTGCCTTCGACACCCGTGCGCAGGCCCAGTTCGGCCAGCCCCGGCAGGAAAGCCACCTGCGGCATGATCAGCGGCAGCCAAAGCAGCCACAGCGCCCCGCCCCCCGGTTTGAGGCCAAAGCGCGCCTCCGCCTCCAGACAGGCCAGGACAAGCCCGGTGGCCAGCGCGGCCGACAGCGCGGCCAGCAGCAGCGTCTCCAGCGCCGCAGGGCCAAGGCCGGGTGCGGCGCGCGCCCAGGCATCAAGTTCAAGGCGCTGGGGCAGGGCATCGGGAAAGACCCAAGGGCCGGCAAAGCTCCACAGGGCCAGCCCCGCCATGCTGCCCGCCATCAGAAGCACGACAAGCAGCCCGGCCCCGGCGGCCAGGGGGGCAAGCCAGCGGTCGGCCCAGATCTGTCTGCGCCCCGACAGCGCCAGCCGGCATCCCAGCCGGGCCAGACCGGTTTCAGCGCAGCGCAACAGGGCAAGTGCCGCCAGCACCAGGCCAAGCTGCACCAGGGCACCGGCCGCTGCCACGGGGTGAATGGAAAGGTCGGGGCTGGTCATCCAAAGCACAAGCTGCGCCGAAAGCGTCGGCGGCAGGGCAGGGCCAAGGACGATGGCCATGTCCACCGCCGTCATGGAATAGGCCAGCACGGCATAGACCGCAGGCCGCATCTGCGGCCAGACGGCCGGCAGGACCGACAGCATCCATCCCGCCACGCGTCCGTAGCCAAGGCTGGCCATCAGCATGAGCCGCCGCGGCGCATCGGCCTGGGGCAGGGCCGCAATCAGGATCAGCAGCAGGAACGGAACCTCTTTCAGCACCAGACCGGCCGTCAGGGCAAGACCTGCAGGATCATTCAGGATCAGAAGGTCGGGCGGTTGCGTCCAGCCGGTGGCCCAGGGGGACAGCGCCCGCGCGATCCACCCCGACGGGGCCAGCAGGAACGCAAGGCCCAGGGCCGCCGCCGCATGGGGCACGGCCAGAAGCGGCGACAGCAGCCGCAGGATCAGCGTGAAAAGCCGCCCGCCCTGAAGTGCGGCCACCAGACCAAGCGCAATCGCCAGCGACAGAAGAGTCGAGGCGATGCCGGTCCCCAGGGAAAGTGCCACCGCACGGGGCAGGCCCGGCCAGTCAAGCAGCCGCGCCATGCCATCCGCTTCGAAGGCGGGGCGCAGGGTGCCCGCCAGCCCCGCGATCACGGGTCCCGCCATCAGAAGAAGGGTCAGCCGGGGCGCGAACCGCAGCGCCCCGTCTGCCGTCATTGCGCAACCCCGTAGCGGCGGATCCAGTCCTGGCTGATGCGCGTCATCCAGCTTGCGTGCGGCTCTGGCAGGGCCGGACCAAGATCGTCCGGCGCAAGGGTGGCGATGCCCAGATCAAGCGCATCGAAGCGGGCGCGATCCTGACCGGAAAGCGCGGACAGGTTCAGCACGGTCTGAAAGCCAAGCACATCGGGGTCCTGCGCCCGCGCCTGCACCTGGGGGTCCAGCAGCAGGTTGGCTACCACCAGGGCACCGGCGGCATGGGCGGCATTGTAGGGAATGGCCACGAAGCTGGCATTGCCGATGGTCCCGCCGGTCCAGGTATTGGTGCGGATCGTCTGGGGCAGTTCGCCTGCCGCGATCGCGGCAGAGGCGCGGCCCGTGTTGAAGGCAAAGGCGATGTCGATCTCGCCATCCGCCAGCAGTTGCCCCAGCGCAGGCTCGTTCGCCGGATAGGCCTGTCCCTGGCGCCAAAGCGCCGGGGTGATTTCTTCCAGCCAGGCCCAGAGCGGGGCTGTCAGCCGATCATAGGTCGCCGGATCAACGGGTTGCAGCAGCAGGTCCGGGTCATCGACGACGCCGTAAAGGACCTGCTTGAGGAAGGTCGTGCCAAGATAGTCCGGTGGCCGGGGGTAAGTGAACCGTCCCGGATTGGCCTTTGCCCAGTCCAGAAGCTGCCCGGCCCCCAGCGGCGGCGCAGGGACGCGGGCGCTGTCATATTCAAAAACCAGCTGCGCCATGGCCCAGGGGCTTTCCAGCCCCAGCGTCAGTTCGGTGAAATCCATGCGCGTTGCAGGCTTGCCCGCAACATCGACAAGGGGCCAGTTGGGAAGCTGTTCCGCGAAGGGGCCGAACAGCAGCCCTTTGCCCTTCATCGCGGCAAAGTTTTCGCCGTTGATCCAGATCAGGTCCACCGCGCCGCCCTGATCCTGGCCCGCCTGCTTTTCGCTGACGACCCGCGCCACGGCATCGGCGGTCGAGGCCAGCTTGACCTGCGTCAGGCTCACGCCATGGCGCGACAGGGCCTCGTCCGCGACCCAGAGGATGAAATCGTTGATCCTGGGGTCACCGCCCCAGGCATGCCAGTAGACGGTCTGCCCCCTGGCCTCTTGCAGGACGGCGGCCCAATCGGAAGGGTCCGGCTGGGCCGCCGCCGGCAAGGCCGTGCAGGCCGCGACTACGATGGCTGCTGCGGACATCTTCATGGCACCCCCCCGAACGGCGTTCATCCTTTTGTTCCGCCTTACACATCGCGATTGACGGCTTGCAACCCAAAGCTCAAACCCGCACGAGGATGTGAGGCGCGGGCAAGGCCGCCCGCCTGCCCGGAACCGGCCGGGCCGCGCGACGGACCAGAAGGGGACAGACATGCTGGACGCCCGGATGCGGAGTCTGATCGACCCGCCCCTGACCGGGGCCGGGCTTTGGCTGGCCCGGCTGGGTGTTTCCGCCAATGCCGTAACCCTGGCCGGTCTGGCGCTGGGCCTGCTGATGGCCGCAATGCTTGCGGCAGGCTTCGGTGCCCTGGCGCTGGTGCCGCTGGTGTTCAGCCGGCTTTGTGACGGGCTGGATGGTGCCGTGGCCCGCGCCAGGGGCGCGACGGATTTTGGCGGCTATCTTGATATCTTCTGTGATTTTGTCTTCTACGGTGCGGTGCCGCTGGCCTTCGTGCTGCGCGACCCGGCCGCCAACGGGGTGGCGGGTGCCTTTCTGCTTGCCTGCTTTTATGTGAACGGGACAAGTTTTCTGGGCTATGCGGTGCTGGCCGGGAAACGGGGGCTGGAAACCCGCGAACAGGGCGAAAAATCGCTGTATTACAGTGCGGGCCTGCTGGAGGGAACGGAAACCATCCTGTTCTTTGCCCTGCTTTGCCTTGTGCCCGGTGCCTTTGCGCCGCTGGCCTTCGTGTTTGGCGTGCTGTGCTGTGCAACCGCTTTGTCCCGTGTCCTGATGGCCCGACGCCGGTTCCGCTGACGCGCCGCCGTTGGGGCATACCCGCCGCCCCGCCGCCACCCTGGCCGGATCAGGGCCAGACCCCGGCCTGACCCTGACGAAAGACCCCTTCAATCCAACAAAAACCGCAATCCCCTGATCCAACGGCACGCCTGCGGTTGCCGTGCCCTGCCAGATGTGGCACACCACAGGCAGACCGACCTGTGACTGGTGAGTGCAGAGATGACGGATTTTGCCACGCGGCGCACGGTGATGGTCGATACCCAGGTCCGTCCGGCCGACGTCACCAAGTTTCCGGTGATAAAGGCGCTGCTGTCGGTCCCGCGCGAAGCCTATGTGCCCCGCAGCCTGCGCGAGGCCGCCTATATCGGCGAGAATCTGGAGATTGCCCCGCGCCGCGTGGTGCTGGAGGCGCGCACCCTGGCCAAACTGCTTGATGCGCTGGACATCCAGCCGGATGAAATGGTGCTCGATCTGGGCTGCGGGCTTGGCTATTCGACAGCCGTCATCGCGCGCCTTGCCGAGGCGGTGATCGCGGTGGAAGAAGATGCGGCCCTGGCCGCACAGGCCGAAAAGACCCTGGCATCCGAAGGTGTCGACAATGCCGCCGTAATCACCGGGCCGCTGGCCCAGGGGGCCGCGAAACACGGCCCCTATGACGTGATCACCCTGCAGGGGGCCATCGAAACGCTGCCACAGGCGCTTTCGGACCAGCTGAAAGAGGGTGGCCGCGTCGGATGTGTGTTTATGGAAGGCGCGCTTGGTCTGGCCCGCGTCGGATACAAGGTTGACGGCGTGGTGACATGGCGCTTTGCCTTCAACGCGACGGCACCTGTGCTGCCTGGGTTTGAACTGCGGCGCGGGTTCGTGCTGTAAGCGGGAAAACAAAGAGGAATGGTATGCTGAGAACGGCCCGCAACCTTGTTATGTCAGTGTCGCTGATCGTCGGTGCCGCGCTGCCGGTGTCGGCCGAAACCCTCGCCGATGCCCTGATCGCGGCCTATCGCAACAGCAACCTTCTGGCGCAGAATCAGGCGGTTCTGCGCGCGGCGGATGAAAACGTGGCCGAGGCCGTGGCATCGCTGCGCCCCGTGGTGGCTTTCGTGGCGGACGGGCAATACGGCTATTCGGAAGAGTTGCTTGACTCGGGCATCACCGTGTCTGCCGAAGACCTTTTCGCCAATTATTCGGTCACGGCGCAGATGACCCTGTTTGATTTCGGCCGAACCCAGCTTGCCATCGAGGCGGCAAAGGAAACCGTTCTGGCCACGCGCGAGGCGCTGATCTCGATCGAACAGCAGGTGTTGCTGTCTGCGGTATCCGCCTTTGTCAACGTGCGCCTGCAGCAGGAAATCGTCTCTTTGCGCGAAAATAACGTGCGTGTCATCGGCGAACAGCTGCGTGCGGCGCAGGACCGGTTCGAGGTGGGCGAAGTCACCCGGACAGATGTGGCCCAGGCCGAGGCGCGCCTGGCCCAGGCCCGGGCGAACCTGGTGGTGGCCCAGGGCGATCTGGCGATTGCCCGCGAGAACTACCGTGCTGCGACCGGAAGCTACCCGGGCGCGCTGTCGGCCCCTCCCGCGCCGCCGCGCACCGCCGACACGCTGGATGCGGCCCGGTCAGTTGCCCTGCGCACCCATCCCTCGATCCGTCAGGCCCAGCGTGAGGTGAAGGCGGCAGAGCTGAACGTGGCGCGGGCCCGCGCGAACCTGAAGCCGTCGATTGCGGCCCAGGCGCAGCTCTCGGTCGATCAGGACGGGCTTCAGGAAAACGGCTTTGGCCTCAGCTTCAGACAGACGATCTATTCGGGCGGCGCGCTTTCGTCGGCGCTGCGCCAGTCGATGGCGAACCGGGATGCAAGTCTTGCCGGGCTTAAACAGCGCGGCGTCGAGGTGGCCGAGAATGTCGGCACGGTCTGGAGCAATCTTGACGTCGCCGATGCCAGCATCACCGCCACCGAACAGCAGATTGCGGCCGCCCAGATCGCCTTTGACGGTGTGCGCGAAGAGGCAAGCCTTGGCGCACGCACCACCCTTGATGTGCTGGATGCCGAACAGGATCTGCTCGATGCCCGTGCTGCGCGCCTGTCGGCGCTGGCGCAGCGCTACATCGGCATCTATCAGCTTCTGTCGTCGATGGGCCTGTTGACGGTGGACCATCTGGAACTTGGCATCCCCACCTTTGATCCGGCAGCCTATTACAATGCAGTGCGCCGTGCGCCGACAAGCATCCAGGGACAAAAGCTTGACCGCATCATGAAGTCGGTGGGGAACGACTGACCTTGGCAGGTCCGGCCCCCGCTGCGGGCGGCCCCCGGCGCGACCGGTTCTTGCCGGATGACATGGCGGGCGGTAGCATTCGGCCTGTGTGGCGGTAAACGGGTGACAAGGGGTAGGCCGATGTCGGGGTCGATGTCAAAATCGGAAATCGAGGATGTCCTTTCCTCGATCCGGCGTCTTGTGACCGAAGAGCAATTGCAGCAGCAGCGGCCCGCCGCCCGGTCTTCCGACAAGCTTGTCCTGACACCCGCACTGCGCATCGATCCCGCCCTTTCAGATGTCCGGCAGCCGCCACAGGCCGCAGAGCCCCTGTCGCCGGTCGCGGAACAGAAGGTGGACCTGGCGGCGTCGGCAGCGCATCAGGCGGCTGCGGCGCTTGAAGCGGCCCTGATGGGACACCGCGATGACTGGGAACCTGAGGGAACCGAACCGGTGCCTTCCCTGCGGTCCTCCATCGATTGGGATTTTCCGGATGGTGACGATGCTGCGGAAATGACCGGCCCGGCAAGCCCCGCCCCGGCGGTTGAGGATTTCGCTGATCACCGGCCCATCCTTGCCGAACCGCCCATCCCTGCCGAACCGCCCGCCCTTGCCGAACCGCCCATCCCGGCCGAAGCGCCTGCCCTTGCCGAACCGCCCGTCCCGGCCGAAGCGCCCGCCGCCATGGCCGTGGACAGCGCGCCCGAGGATGACATCTATTGGGATGATTATCTGGCCGTTCACCGGTCCACGCCGCTTCTGGCGGCAGAGCAGGCAGAGTCCTGGCATCCGGTGCCGGACCCTGTGGCAGAGCCGCCCGCCGGTCTGTCCGGGTCTTCCGGGATCGCCGACGCGCCGCCTGGCCTGGCGGCCGCTGAGACTTGGCCGGAACCTGCGCCAGAGGCAGAGGGCCTGCCACAAACGGTACCGCCGCTGCCCGCCGAGGCCCTGGACGCATCAGGGCAGGGGGACGGTGACCAGCCCGCCGCCCTGCCGTCTGGCCAGTCGGCCGGGGCGGATGTGTTGGGCAGGCCGCCGGATGACGGGCCGACAGGTGCGGCGATGCAGGACGCTGCGCCCGGCACCGATGACGCGCTGCTGCGTGATCTGATCCGGGATGTTCTGCGCGAAGAATTGCAGGGCGACCTCGGTCAGCGCATCACCCGCAATATCCGCAAGCTGGTGCGCGCGGAACTGGCCCGCGCCCTGACGGTCCGGGACCTGACCTGATCCGGCACGGCCTTGGTGCAGGGCCGCGCGACATCATCCAGCCGTCGTCGGCCCACAAATTCACAACGCGCCCCGGGGGGCGCGTTCTGCATGTCACACTCTGCATGTCACACAAGGGGCCGGTATCAGGCCGCCTCGGCCCGGTCCAGTTCCATCGCATGGCGACGCTCGCTTTCCTCACGCGACAGCGCAACCGACGTGCGCACGCCCTTGCTGACGAATGCCATCAAACCCTTCACGACCCGCTCGTTCGGATCGATCCCTGCGCATGACAGCACTTCGCGCCCGTCCCGCGATCTTGCCCAGCGGGCGATCTGCTCGGGGCCGTTGGCGTATTTCTTGTCATCCGCAATGGCATCATCCAGGGCGGCCAGCACCACGGCTGCAAACAGCTTGCGTGCCCGCTGCCCCTGCTCGTAGTTGAAAGCGGTATTGTCAACGAAATCGACCATCTCGTCGTCCTTCTTCCTGCTCTTGTCTTTTGCGCGTTCTGCCGAATATGACCGCTGGTGCCTGATTCGGTGTTTACACTTTGGAATGACTGTCATGCGTTCCTAGCATGGCTTTTCCAAAACACCTACAGCATTTGGTCGGCTTGTGCGCGGATCACCGCGCATATACAGGCCCCGCCAGGATCCCTGCAACCTTTTGTCAAGGTTTTGCCCATGCCCAAGATCAATGGCAACGAAATCCGGCCCGGCTTCATCCTGGAACACGACAACGGTCTTTGGGCGGCGGTGAAGGTCGCTCATGTCAAGCCCGGCAAGGGCGGGGCCTTTGCCCAGGTCGAGCTGAAGAACCTGCGCGACGGGCGCAAGCTGAACGAACGCTTCCGCTCCGAAGACAAGGTGGAACAGGTCCGGCTGGACAACAGGGACCAGCAGTTTCTGTACGAAACCGATGGCCGCCTGGTGTTCATGGATGGCGAAACCTATGAACAGGCGGAAATCGATGCCGAACTGCTTGGCGACCGCCGTCCTTTCCTGCAGGATGGCATGACGGCCACGGTCGAATACCATGGCGAGGAAGCCCTGTCAGTGCGGCTGCCGCAGAAAGTCAAATGCCGGATCGTGGAAACAGAGCCTGTGGTCCGTGGCCAGACCGCCGCCAACAGCTTCAAGCCGGCGATCCTTGACAATGGCGTGCGCATCATGGTCCCGCCCTTTGTCGGCCAGGACGAGGAAATCTGGGTTCACACCGAATTGATGGAGTATTCCGAACGGGCCTGACATGATCCGCAGGGCACTGTGGCCTTCCCAAGGGGTGGCCTTTTGCCGCTGGTCAATCGTCCAGCCAGACCTGCGCCTGACCCGCCCGCATGGCCTCTGCCGCGCGGTCGAAACGCAGATGCGCCAGTGCCAGGTCACCGGATCGGGTGAAGAGCCGCCCCGCAGGGCGGTCCCCCGCCAGAATCCCGTCGCCCGGCATGGCCTCGCCCTTGACCCGCACGCGGACCAGACCCTTGCGCAGGTCGGTCTTGTGCTTCATCCGCGCGGTCACTTCCTGGCCCACATAGCAGCCCTTGCGGAAATCGACGCCATGCAGCGCCTCGAACCCGGCTTCCAGGATAAAGGTCTCGTCCGGGATCAGCTCGATCCCGGTTTCGGGAATGACATGGGCAACGCGGATCGCGTCCCAGTCGATGGCCGGATCGGCCCCCTCCGGCCCGCCATAGCGGCGCCAGCCGAGGGCGGCGTGGCGCGGATCGGCCAAGGCACCCGGCGGCGGCGCCCCAAGGCCCCGCGTGACGGTCAGCGTCACCGGCGCAAACTGCACATCGGCGCGCAGCCGGTACAACGCAAGACGCTTCAGCAGGCCGGGTGCGAAGCTGTCCTTCACGTCGATCAGCCATCGGCCACCCGTGCTGACCACCAGAAAATCAACCAGGTACTTGCCCTGCGGCGTCAGCAGGGCAGTCCAGACAATACCATCGCCCGCACCAAGGGGGCGCAGATCGTTGGTCACCAGACCCTGCAGAAAGCCGGGCGCATCCGCCCCTGTCAGGCCGATCAGCGCCCTGTTGTCCGTCCGTTCGCCGTCCATCCCATCCCCCTGCCTTGTTACAGGATACAGGCATCTGCGCCAGTCACAACGGGGGCCGGTTGACCCTGCCGGACCGCCGCCCCCGCCCTGTTCGCCACCGCCGCAGCCAACACTGCGGTCGCGGACGGCAATGCGCGCACATCGGTTGTACAGACCTCACCCGGCCTGATGAAGGATGATCCGATCGCCATCGGAATGCCGCCCGGCAAACCGCCTGACACGCTTGTCGGCACCCATGTTCTGACGCGCTCCCGCAAAGTCCGGGGCGCTTCATGTCGGGCCTTCCGCGAAAGAGCGGCTGCGGGCGGCTGGAAAGATCGCGATGCCGCGCGCGAAGCGCAACACCCGGATATGCCCAAGCATCGACCTGCATTCCTGGCGACATGTGCGCCGGAAACCGCCGCATGGACGGGCAATGCCTGACGGACGAACATTCCGGTGCGCTGGCGTCAGCTGTGCTGGCCTTCCAGGGGGTCGAGGCGAACGAACCAAAGGGCGCAAGAGGAATCCCGGGTGGCGAAGATACCTCGCCTGTGCAAGCGTGCCGCTCACCCGATGCGCCCGAAGAAGAGCCGATACCGATCCGGCTGTCCTTACGGCCGTGTCGTCGACCCGCTGATCGATGGCGAAGCCGGAGATCTGCACCGGCAGGAAAACACCGCCACCTCGCGGCGCATCAGGCGTTTTGCCCGTGGCGGGGGAAAAGCGGGGGTCCTTCACCCATCTGAAAACCATGTTGCCCTTCATCGCACAGCGACGTGCAACCTGCGCGACAGACACGCCCGCTGCCAAAGCCTGCGCACAGATCAACCCCTTCTCCTGGTCAGACCTGAGCCGCTTCTTCTGCCCCGTCTTGCCCGCCTTGGAGGGCCTCAAGATGCCCACTCTCGACGCTGGACGCTGTCCGCCGCAGGCCCCGCCCGTCAAAGCGGGGACAACGGACGGAAACGCATCCGCCAAAGGCCGGTCGGGACGAAGGACGGATTCCGGCTCTGATGCGCCTGAATCCTGCGTGGAACCCCAGAGACCTGAACCCGCATCCGTTCCAGCACATCCATCCCCATCTGCAAGAACAGATTCAGCATGTCGATGGGCACCCAGTTTTCCCGGATCAGGCCTTCGTGGTGCAGGTAAAAGTCCATGACCCGCATGAAGACGGGCTTTGCGGTTGCCGGCATCCCGCAGAACCCAGCCCCCGAATGCATGGCATAGACGGAAGGCCAGCCGCCCGTCACGGAATAGGGGCCATCCCCGATGCGGATGTAGTGGCCTGCGCCATTGCGGGCGCGTTCGGCCATCACCGCGTCAAAGCTACCCTGCGGGCGATGGAATGCAATGCGGAATGGCAGTTGATGGCCGTCAACGAACCCCTCCAGGCCGCGGGTCGTGCCGATGCCGGCCGGGCCATACCACATCATCTTCGGGTGCCAGTGGTCGCGCTGCGGCATGGCGATCAGCGCCTCACGGGACAGGCTGCCCCGGTCGTCGAATTCGGCCAGTGACTTGTGCATGCGCAGGGTCTGTTCAAGGCTGTCGCGGCCCTGCATGGGGTCGGAGGGGGCAAGGCGAACCCCGTCAGCCGTCAGCGGACCGGGCCACATCCCCTCGACCCCCAGGGATGGCGCCACGGGCCAGACGCCAGCCTGACGCATGACATCAAGGACATCCCACAGAAGGCTGGCCTGCACGACCCGTCCGTCACTGCCGATCTGCCAAACCTCGCCAGAGCGCAGCCAGACTGTCTTGCCTGTCGCCGGAATGCCCAGCCAATCCCGCTTCATCGTGCCGCAGTAATGGCCTGAGGTGGCGATAAAGGTCTTTCCCTGATACCGTCCCGCCACCAGAATGGCGTCTCTGCGTTCAAGGTCCGGAAAGGCCGCAAAGAGCGGTGACCAGATACGGGCTGCCGCTGCCGCCGACCCCCGCATTCCGTTCATTGGATGCGCCGCGCGCCATTCGCAATCGGGCGCTGCAAGTGTGTCAAGTGCCAAAGGAAGCCGCGCTTCTCCGGCCTCTGCCAGGAAGGCCAGCCTTTGCTGGACCTCACGGCGAAGCCGTTCGTCCAGTGTCGCCCCGGCATCGAATCCGTCGCTCAGCATGGGGGCTTTCCTTTGGTGACCGAACCTTTGTTCTTGATGACGGAATGTGCAAGCGTATGCAAGATAGATGTTGCATACGCTTGCAAGCGACGCCTATCCTTGGTCAGGCCGCGTCCAAAGCGGTGATTCCCGCTGCATTTGCGGGCTTGCCAGGGAGAACAGAATGACAATGTCGATCCGGGGCCTTGCCCTGTCTGCCCTTTGGGGCACCACCGCGCTGGCGGGCGCGGCCAATGCCGATTGTGGTATCGCAGCCGGCAAAGTCTCGATCATCGGCAACGACTTTCCGGCCGTGCATACGGTTGCCGATGCGGCTGCGGCCTGTGGAACCGGAACGGTCGGGGTCAAGACGAACCTGACGAAGGACCATGAAAAACTGAATGCTCCGGGAATGACCGCCAATCCGGCTGAGTATTCGGCGGCCATCATCTCTTCCTCGTCTCTCGTGACGCTGATGAGCGCGGGGCTGGTCCGTCCGCTGGATGATCTGATCGCCGCACATGGCGCGGATATCCCCAGAAACCAGATGGTGACCATCGACGGCAAGGTGATGGCGGTGGCCTTCATGGCCAATGCCCAGCACATGTTCTATCGCAAGGACCTTCTGGAAGCAGCCGGTGTGGCCCCGCCAAAGACCTATGAGGAACTGCTGGCGGCGGCCGGGAAGGTTCGCGACGGCGGCACGGCATCGCCCTTCTGTTCGACTTATGGGGTTGGCTGGAACCTGGGCCAGGAATTCGTCAACATGTATCTTGGCATGGGTGGCGCTTTCTTCAAGCCTGGCACCGCCGAGCCTGCGATCAACAACGAAAAGGGCGTGGCAGCCCTTGAGATGATGAAGGCGCTGTCGGGCTTTATGAACCCCGACTTCCTGACTTTTGATTCAAACGCTGTCACGGCGGAATGGGAAGCAGGCAACTGCGCCATCGCCACGCTTTGGGGCTCGCGCGCCGGAGTGCTGATGGATGGCAAGGAGTCCGCCCCCGGCGTTGCTGAAAACACCATGGCGGTGGCGACGCCTTCGGCGGGCGGAAGCAGCTTCCCGGCGACGACGCTGTGGTGGGATGGCTGGTCGATCGCGACCAACGTCTCGGACGAGGATGCGGCGGCGTCCTTTCTGGCGATGAAGGCCGGGATTGCCCCGTCGATCCTGACGCCGGACACCATGGGCCAGGCGGTGTGGATGATCGAAGGCTATCAGCCTACCCCGGCGGCACAGGGTGTGGCCGAAAGCATCGCGGGCGGCGCGCCGTCCTATCCGATGGAACCCTATATGGGGGCCATGCACATGGCAGCCGACGGAAACATCGCCGATTTCCTGACCGGCAAGGAAGATGCCGCAACCGCGCTGGCGGACATTGAAGCGGCATATAGTGCTGCCGCAAAAGAAGGTGGATTCCTCAAGTAAATCTTTCGGGCCGACGGTGCGCGTCCCGCGTCGTCGGCCCCCCCCCATGCGTGTCAGCCCCGCCTTTCACCGGCCGCGCTCCAAGGCGCGGCTCCCGGCAGCCGCACCTTAAAGGCCGTCATGAAACACAAGACATTCCTGTGGTTCATCCTGCCCTCGGCAGTGGCGATGCTGCTGTTCATCGCCTTGCCTGTTGTCTCGGTCCTTCTTCAATCGGTCTTTGCCCCGCACGAGCAGGTGATACGCGAGGTCGAGAAATGCGACGTTTTTGGCTGCAAGAAATCCACGACAGTCGATGTCAAGGCCACCGCCGCCCTGAGCGAAGGCGCCCCATTGGGCCGCTTTGTCGGAACTGCCATCTACACCGACCGCAACCATCTGGCCCTGTCCGAGATCGGCGCAATCTGGTCGTCGTCGAAGGGCCCGGGCGACTTTCTTGATCAGATTTTCAACCTGCCATTCTACGGGGCCCTGGCCTTCACGCTGACCTACACGGCGCTGGTCACACCGTTTGCAATCCTTCTGGGGTTCTGCATCGCGCTTGCCGTGAACGCCATTCCGCGCCTGTTGCGGGGGCCGACCATCTTCTTTTCGCTGTTGCCGATGATCGTGACACCCCTGGTCGGCGCGCTGATCCTGTTCTGGATGGTGGATGCGCGCGGCATCCTGGGGGTGGCGCTGCAATCGCTGGCGGGCGACCCTGACCTTTCAGTCAAGGCGTCCACGCCGCTCATGTGGGCCATGCTGATCGTCTATGGGGTCTGGTCCAGCTGTCCCTTTGCCTTTGTCGTCTATTATGCCGGGTTGCAGACCGTGCCGCAGGATACGCTGGAATCGGCCATGATTGACGGGGCAACCCGCTGGCAGCGGCTGCGCTACGTGATCATCCCGCATCTGTTGCCGCTGACCACCTTTCTGGTGCTGATCAAGATCATGGACAATTTCCGGGTCTTCGAGCCGATCGTCAGCTTCAACGGCGGGGCGCATGCGCAGTCGTTAAGTTACTTCATCTATGCCGATCTCACCGCCACCAACAAACTTCTGTCCTCTGCGGCGGCAACCTCGGTGCTGACCATTCTGGGCGTCATCGTCCTGCTGTCGCCCGTGATCGTCCGCACCCGGAGGTCTTTCGCAAGGGCAGCATCATGACAAGCAGCGTTGCCGGGCACCGTTCGCTGCCCCTGCAGGCCCTGCTTGCCGGGTTCCTGATCCTGTGGATCGTGGTTGCGGCCTTTCCATTCTTCTGGACGCTTTGGGGCAGCTTCAAGGTTGAGGGCGACTTCTTTTCCAGGGCGGACTGGGCCAATGCCCTGATCGGCCCGATGACCCGGGCCGAAACCGGCGGTGCCCTGACCGGGCAGGGCTACTACGGCGCCTGGATCACGAACGAATTCTGGCGGGCCGGGCTGAACACGCTGATCGTCGTCGTGTCGGTTGTCACCATCTCGCTGGCGTTCGGGACGCTTGGCGGCTATGCGCTGGCGCGGTCGGGCCATCGCTATGTGTTCTGGATTCTGATGATCGCGCTGGTGTTTCGCGCGATGCCGCATCTGACGCTGGTGTCAGGCTATCTGCTGCCATTTTTTCAGTGGAACCTGTGGGGCCACCTGCCGACGGCGATCATTGTTCTTGTTGCCATCAACCAGCCTTTCACGCTGTGGATGCTGACCTCTTTCTTCCAGAACATTCCCAAAGACCTGGACGAAAGCGCCATGGTTGACGGCTGTTCGCGGTTCCAGGCCTTCCGGCTCGTCATCATCCCGGTGATGTGGCCGGGGGTCATCACCACGGGGCTGTTCAGCTTCCTTCTGGCCTACAACGACTTTGCCGTGACCGCGATGCTGCTGGATCAGCAGAACCAGACGATGATCCCAAGGATCGCCTCGTTCCTTGGCACCACACAGACCAAGGGCAATGTGATGTTTGCCGTCTCGGCTGTCGTCTCGGCCACCGCCCCCTTGTTCCTGCTGGTCATGGTCTTCCAGCGCCAGATCGTCAGCGGCCTGACCGCCGGTGCCGTGAAAGGATAGTCCATGGCCGATATCCATCTGAAAGGCCTGACCAAGCGCTGGGGCAGTTTCACCGGCCTGAAGCCGATGGACCTGTCCATTGGCGACGGCGAGTTCCTGGTGCTGCTTGGCCCCTCGGGCTGCGGCAAGACCACGACGATGCGGATGATCGCCGGGCTGGAGGATGCCACCGAAGGTGACATCCTGATTGGCGGCAACAGGGTGAACGATCTGGAACCCAAGGACCGCGACATCGCCATGGTGTTCCAGTCCTACGGGCTTTACCCGACGATGACGGTTTATGAGAACATCCGCTTCCCGCTGAAGGTGCGGGGCATCCCGCAGGCTGACCACCACGACCGTGTGATGCGCGCCGCCAGAACGGTGGAACTGACCGAATTCCTGGACCGCAAGCCCGCTGCGCTGTCGGGTGGCCAAAGGCAGCGCGTGGCACTGGCCCGCGCCATTGTCCGCAAGCCCAAAGTCTTTCTGATGGACGAGCCCTTGTCGAACCTTGACGCCAAGCTGCGCGTCTCGACCCGCGCGCAGATCAAGAACCTGCACCACGAGTTGAAGACCACGACAATCTACGTCACCCATGACCAGATCGAGGCGATGACCCTGGCCGACCGTGTTGTGGTGATGAGCCGGGGCGAGGTGCAGCAGATCGGCACGCCGCTGGAGATCTACGACCGCCCGGCCAATGCCTTTGTCGCGGCCTTCATCGGCAACCCGGCGATGAACCTGATGCAGGGCACGCTGACAGGCGGTGTGTTCAAGGCCGCGAATGTGCGCATTCCAGGGCTGTCCGGCCCCGATGGCCCGGTGACGCTGGGGTTCCGCGCCGAGGATGCCGGCATTGCGGCAACCGCAGAGATCGCCGCACCGATCTATTCGATGGAACTTCTCGGCGATGCCTCGATGGCGACGGTTCAGGCCGGTGGCACGCTGGTCGCGGTCAAGGCCGCCAAGGACTATGCCGGCCAGATTGGCCAGCCGGTCTCGATCCATGTGCCCGCGAACATCTGCCACCTGTTCGACGCCAAGACCGGCGTTCGCCTGAACGCGAAGACCTGAGGAGACCGAAATGGCCATCCAGCATCTGAAATCCGGCAAACCTGCCAACGCCCGCGCCGAAGATGACGCCAAAGTCAGAACGGCGGTTGAAGGCATTCTGAAAGACATCGAGACCCGTGGCGATGCCGCCGTCCGCGATCTGGCGCAGAAGTTTGACGGCTATGCGGCACCCTCTTTCCGCCTGACAGCCTCTGAGGTTGAGGCGGCCATGCAGAAAGTGTCCGCGCGCGACATGGAAGACATCCGTTTTGCACAACGGCAGATCCGCACCTTTGCCGAGGCGCAGCGGGCATCGATGGTGGATATCGAGGTCGAGACCCTGCCGGGCGTGGTGCTGGGCCACAGGAACATCCCCGTCCAGTCTGTGGGCTGCTATGTGCCCGGCGGCAAGTTTCCGATGGTCGCATCGGCCCATATGTCGGTTCTGACGGCTGCGGTCGCAGGCGTGCCGCGCATCATCGCCAGCGCCCCGCCTGTGAATGGTGCGCCGCATCCGGCCATCGTTGCCGCCATGCAGATGGGCGGGGCGCATGAGATTTATGTGATCGGCGGCATCCAGGCCGTGGGGGCGATGGCGCTGGGAACCGAGACGATCAATCCCGTCGACATGCTTGTCGGCCCCGGCAATGCCTTTGTGGCCGAGGCCAAGCGCCAGCTTTACGGCCGGGTCGGCATCGACCTGTTTGCCGGGCCGACGGAGACCATGGTTATCGCCGATGACACGGTGGACGCCGAACTTTGCGCAACCGACCTTCTGGGTCAGGCTGAACATGGCTACAACTCGCCCGCCTGCCTGATCACCAATTCCGCCAGGCTGGCCGAAGGCACCCTGGCCGAGATTGACCGGCTGCTGAAGATCCTGCCGACAGCCGAAACGGCGTCGGTCAGTTGGCGTGATTATGGCGACGTGATCCTGTGCGACAGCCATGACGAGATGCTGCGGGTCGCCAATGACATGGCCTATGAGCATGTGCAGGTGATGACCGACCGCGACGACTGGTATCTGGAACGGATGCACAGCTATGGCGCGCTGTTCCTGGGGGCGCGGACCAATGTCGCCAATGGCGACAAGGTGATCGGCACCAATCACACGCTGCCGACCCGGAAGGCCGGGCGCTATACCGGTGGGCTGTGGGTGGGCAAGTTTCTCAAGACCCATTCTTATCAGCGGGTTACCACAGATGCGGCGGCAGCGCTGATCGGCGGATACGGATCAAGGCTGTGCATGCTGGAAGGTTTTGTCGGCCATGCGGAACAGTGCAACATCCGCGTCCGCCGCTATGGACACAGGAATGTAGGCTACGGGATGGCAGCGGAATGAGCACCGAAAATCAACGCAACAAGGCCCGGGCGGCTGAATATCTGGCGGCCTGCGATGCTGCTCCCTTGGATGGCCTGACGGCGGCTGTTTCGCAGGTCCTGTCCCCGGATATCATCTGGCAGGGCTTCACGCCGCTGACGGAGAGCAAAGGCCCCGAGGCGCTTGTGGCCCAATATCTGACCCCGCTGCGCCGCGCCTTTCCCAGGCTTGAACGCATCACCCACATCCTGATCGGGGGCCGGTCGGATGGCAGGGTCAAGGGTGGCGATGACGGGCGTGCCTGGGTGGGTGCAATGGGTTATCTGGACGGCGAACAGGCCGAACCCGTGTGGGGCATCCCCGCCCGCCCCGGCACCCGCCGCCTGCGCTGGGCCGAATTCATGGAATTCGACGCCGGGGGCCGCATCATCCGCATCCAGATGCTGATCGACGTGCTGGACTGGCTGGAACAGATGGACCTGTCGCCGCTGCCAAAGCCGAAGGGCGTGCCGTTCGTCTGGCCTGCGCCGACCGGCTGCAACGGTGTGCTGATGCAGGAACAGGATCAGGCCAGGTCTGACGACCTTCTGGCCTTTTCCCGCACCTTCATCTTTGGCGGGCTGAACGCCTTTGACAAGTCAGACCTGAAATCGATGGGGATGGCCCGGTTCTTTCATCCCAATGTCAAATGGTATGGCCCCGGCGGTATCGGTGCCTGCCTGTCGCTGCGCGAGTTCGAGGATTTTCACCAGAAGCCCTGGCTGGTGGCCTTTCCCGACCGCAAGGTGGGCGATCTGGACAACCTCTTTGCCGAGGGCGACTTTGTCGGTGCCTCCAGCCTGCCGGGTGTTCACGCCACCCATACCGGCCCCTATCAGGGCCACCCGGCTTCGGGCAGGCGGACAGCCCATAACGGAATCGACTTCTGGCGGCGCGACGGGGATCGGTTCACCGAGAACTGGGTCTTTGTCGACATGCTGCACCTTTTTGGGCAGATGGGCGTCGACCTGATGGCACGGGTCCGGGAACTGGAGAAGAAATGACTTCTGCCGAGCACCTCAAATCCGCCATTGCACCCCTGCGCAAGGCCCTTGCCACGGCAGATGCCGCCAGCCTGCGCGAGGCCCTGGCGGCAGCCTTTGCCCCGGATGCCACGCTGCACCTGTGCCACCCCTTCGGCACCCTTACCGGGCCCGATGCGCTGCACGGCCGCGCCCTTGCGCCGCTTATGGTGGCCATGCCCGATCTGGAACGCCGCGACATGATTGTTCTGGCCGGCACGACACCCGAAGGCCAGGATTGGGTCGGCTGCATGGGCAACTACATGGGCACCTTCACCGCCCCGTTTCTTGGCATCCGCCCGACCGGACATCTGGCGCATATGCGCTATCACGAATACTTCCGGCTGAAGGGCGGGCGGATCATTCAGATGCAGGCGATCTGGGACATTCCCGAACTGATGATGCTGGCAGGGGTCTGGCCGATGGCGCCGCAGATGGGGGCCTATCTGTGTACCCCCGCGCCGATGACCGGCGATGGCCTGACGGTAACGGGTGACGGGTCTGCGGCAATGGCGCAGGTGAAGGCCATGCTGGCGGATCTATGCAGCCACCCGGCGAACCCCGATCCAAATGTCATGCGGATGGAGGCCCACTGGCATCCGCGCTTCAACTGGTATGGCCCGGCGGGCATCGGCACCGGGCGCGGCATTGCCGGGTTCCGCCACTGGCACCAGATCCCGTTCCTGCAGGCCATGCCCGACCGCAAGCTTGATTCCATGGGCGCGCTCAGCTCGCACTGGTTCGCGCAAGGCCAGTATGTCTGCGAAACCGGCTGGCCCAACATGCGCCTGACGCTGAGCGAAGACGGCTGGATGGGCATTGCCCCGGCGGGGCGCGAAGTCCTGCTGCGCAGCCTTGATTTCTGGCGGCTGGAAGATGGGCTGATCCGCGAGAACTGGGTGCTGGTCGATCTGCTTGACCTCTATGCGCAGGTGGGCGTTGACGTGCTGGCGCGGCTGGCCACCTTCAACAAGGCCCGCAATCTGGGGCCGGTCACGGTCCCCGATGGGATGAACCCATGAAGTTGCCGCGCACCCCTTCGTTCCGGCTGGATCGCCGCCGCGCGCTGGTGACCGGCGCATCCTCGGGCATCGGGCTTGGCGCGGCGGCGGCCCTGGCCGGGGCGGGGGCCGAAGTGACCCTGGTCGCGCGGCGCAAGGCCGAGTTGGAGCAGGTGCAGGATGCCATCCGCGCTGCGGGCGGCCGCGCCGGGGTGCTGGCGCTGGACATCACCGACCTTGCCGCGACGGCGGCGGCGCTGGCAGCCTGCGGTCCCTTCGACGTTCTGGTGAATTCGGCCGGGCTGGCCCGCCATGCCCCGGCACTGGATACGACGCCCGAAGATTATGATGCCGCCATGGGCCTGAACCTGCGGGCCGCGTATTTCCTGACGCGCGAGGTGGCGCGCGGGCTGATCGCCGCAGGCAAGCCCGGCAGCCTGATCAATGTCGGCAGCCAGATGGGCCATGTCGGCGGCCCGGATCGGGCGGTTTACTGCGCCGGCAAGCATGCACTGGAAGGGATGACCAAGGCGATGGCGCTGGAATGGGCACCCAACGGAATTCGCGTCAACACGCTGTGCCCCACCTTCATCCGCACGCCCCTGGGCGAGCAGACCCTTGCGATCCCCGAACGGCGGGCCTGGATTCTGTCAAAGATCAAGCTTGGCCGTGTGGGCGAGGTCGAAGACCTGATGGGGCCTGTGGTGTTCCTTGCGTCCGATGCGGCGGCCATGGTGACCGGCACCCATCTGATCGTGGACGGAGGCTGGACAGCCGAATGAACGAACAACCCGCCAAAGTCACAGCGATGGACGTGGCCAGGCTGGCAGGCGTCAGCCAGTCCGCCGTCAGCCGGGTTTTCACCCACGGCGCCTCGGCCTCGAAGGCGACGGTTGAAAAGGTGCGGGCCGCCGCCCGGCAACTGGGATACCGCCCCGACCCGCTGGCCCGCGCAATGATAACAGGGCGGACGCGGATCATCGGCCTTGTGGTGGCTTACCTCGAAAATCAGTTCTACCCGGTCGCGCTGGAGCTGCTGAGCCAGGCCCTGCAGGCGCGCGGTTATCACGTTCTGGTCTTCATGGCCGAAAACTCGACCGAACGCGTGCCCGAGGTGATGCAGGGACTGCTGGACTACCAGGTTGACGGCATCATCACCGCCTCGGTCGCCATGACGAACGATCTGACCACGCGCTGTTCGGCGGCCGGTATCCCGGTGGTGATGTTCAACCGCGGTCAGGATGACGACCGTCTGTCCGAAGTCACCTCGGACAATATCGCCGGTGGGCGTCGGGCAGCGCGCTATCTGATCGGGACCGGGCATCGCCGCATCGCCCATGTGATGGGCTGGCAGGGGTCCTCCACAGGCCGCGACCGCGCCGAGGGGTTCCGGCAGGCACTGCGCGATGCGGGGCTGGAACCCTTCGCGATGATCGACGGGATGTATTCGCGCGAGGTGGCTTCCGACGCCGTGCGCACCATGTTCGCGGGCACCGGAAAGCCCGACGGGATTTTTGTCTCGAACGATCACATGGCCTTTGCCGTCATGGACACGTTGCGCTTTGAACTGGGGCTGTCCGTTCCCGGCGATGTCTCGGTCGTGGGCTATGACGATGTGCCGATGGCGGCCTGGGCCAGTTACAACCTGACCACGATCCGCCAGCCAGTCCGCCGGATGGTCGAGGCCACCGTCGAGATCCTTCTGAACCAGATCGAGGGCGACAGCGCCCCGAACCGCATTCGCATCGACGGGCCGCTGGTCAAGCGCGGCTCGGTCAAGGAAAGGACCGCAGAGTGAAAGGTTTTGATCCGAAGTACCGCGACTTCCCCGATTTCATCATCGGAATCACAAAGGAGATCTGGGAGGACCGCCATATCTCGGTGCTGCATCACCATTATTCCGGCGATATCGTGGTGCGCGCGCCCGCCTCTGTGGTGGTCGGCAACAAGGGGGTGATCGGGGCGACGATGGCGACCCTGGCCGAGTTTCCCGACCGCACCCTTCTGGCCGAGGATGTGATCTGGTCGGGCACGCCGGAAGAGGGGATGCTGTCCTCGCACCGCATTCTGACCACGGCAACCCATCTGGGCGACGGGGCCTATGGCAAGGCCACCGGCAAGAAACTGCGCTATCGGGTCATCGCCGACTGCCATGCGATCAACGACCAGATCAATGACGAATGGCTGATCCGCGATCAGGGGGCCATCGTGCGCCAGATGGGCTGGGACCCGCAGGATTTCGCCCGTGACCAGATTGCGCGCGAGGGCGGCCCCGAAAAATGCCCGCGCCCGCTGACCCCCGCCAATGACATTCCCGGCCCCTATAAGGGGCGCGGCAATGACAATGAATGGGGGGCAAGACATGTCGATCTGATCACCCGGATCATGAATGCCGACATGGCCGCCATTCCCGCAGTCTGTGACCGGGCCTGCAACCTGTACCTGCCCGGCGGTCAGATGGGCTATGGCCACGGCGATGCCGACCGGTTCTGGATGAGCCTGCGTTCCGCCTTTCCCGATGCGGCGCTGTCCATAGACCATGTCATCGGCCGCGAAGACCCGATGATGCCGCCGCGCTCGGCGGTGCGCTGGAGCCTTCATGGCAAGCATTCCGGCTGGGGCGCCTGGGGCGCGCCGACCGGGGCCGAGGTCTATGTCCTTGGCATCTGCCATGCGGAATGGGGGCCGTGGGGCCTGCGCCGCGACTATGTCCACATCGACGAAACCGCGATCTGGAAACAGATCCTCCTGCACACAGGTGAGCTATGACACCCGCCGAGATGGAAGCCCGCATCGTCCGCTATGGGGAACTCAGGCCCTGCAAGACCGCCTTCATCGACGCCCATACGCCAGGGTCGAACCGCAAGGAAAACTTCACGATCATCGGCGGCGGCGTCAGTGAAAGCCCCGACCAGCATGTGCATATCCGCGAAACCCCCGGTTTCAACATCGGGGCGGCGGGCCAGCCGCCGGGCTGCCGCAACAGCCTGCACTCCCACCGCACCGCCGAGGTGTTCTTTGTGCTGAAAGGCCGCTGGCGGTTCTTCTGGGGGCGCTGGGGCACGGCGGGCGAATTCATCGCCGAAGAGGGCGACATCTTCAACATCCCGACCGGCATCTTCCGCGCCTTTGAGAATGTCGGCACCGATTACGGGATGATCATGGCGGTCCTGGGCGGCGACGATGCCGGCGGCGGGGTGATCTGGGCGCCGCAGGTCATCACCGATGCCAGGGATTACGGCTTGGTCCTGGGCAAGAACGGCAAGCTTTACGACAGCAAGAAGGGCCAGAGCCTGCCCGAAGGTGTGCCGCCCATGCCGCTTCTGACAGAAGAGGAGTTGAAAGCCTTCCCCGAACCTGCCACGGTCGATGTCATCCCGAACCATGTCGCCCGCTACCACGACCTGATGGCCCTGTCCGACCGCCAGCCCGCCAGGGTCATCGGCGAGCACGGCAAATTGCGCGACCGACCGGGATTCGAGGTCGAATTCCTGTCGCGCGGATCAATCCCCGATACGCCCTACACGCTGAAGCGCCACGAAATCCTGATGCCGGTGCGCGGCCATTGGCGGCTGACCTGGGGCAATGGCGCGACCGTTCTGAACCCCGGCGATACCGCCGCCATCCCGCCCGGCCTGGAGCATTCCCTGACCCCGGCGGTAACCGGCGAGACAAGCCTGTACCGCGTGATGAACACCGATGATCCGGCAGGTGCCACGGGGAGGCTGCTTTGATGCCCCTTCTCGCCACCCATGTCGGTTCCTTGCCCCGCAGCCAGGCGGTGGTGGATTTCCTGTTCGCCCGCGAAAGCGGCAAGGCTTACGATCCGGCCGCCTTTGATGCCTGCATGACTGCGGCTGTCATGGAAAATGTGCGCCGCCAGAAAGATGCGGGCATCGACATCGTCTCGGACGGCGAATGTTCCAAGATCAGCTATGCGACCTATGTGAAAGACCGCTACACCGGGTTCTCCGGCGACAGCCCGCGCAATGCGCCCGCAGACCTGAAGATGTTCCCGACCTTTCTTGAAAGGCTGTCGAGGTCCGGCGGCACGCCGACCTATTCGCGCCCGCAGTGCACAGGCCCGGTCGAAAGCCGGGGGCAGGACGAGCTGAGAAAGGATATCGCCAACCTCAAGGCCGCCATGGCCGCCCATGGCATGAGCCGGGGCTTCATGAATGCGGCATCGCCCGGCGTGATCAGCCTGTTCCTGCAGAATGCCTTCTACCCCGACAGGCAGGCCTATCTGAACGCGCTGGCCGATGCGATGCGCGCGGAATACCGCACGATCCTTGACGCGGGTCTTGACCTGCAGCTTGACTGTCCCGACCTTGCGCTGTCGCGCCACATGCTGTTCACCCATCTCAGCGACCGGGAGTTCCTGCAGGTCGCCGCAACGCATGTCATGGCCCTGGAGCGCGCCCTTGAGGGACTGCCGCGCGACAACATCCGCCTGCACATATGCTGGGGCAACTACGAAGGCCCGCATTGCTGCGACATCGACATGGCGCAGGTCTTTTCCCTGCTCATGGCCGTACCGGCGCGCTATGTGCTGTTCGAAACCTCGAACCCGCGCCATGGGCATGAGTGGAAGGTGTTCCGCGACCGGGCGGACGAAATTCCGTCCGGCAAGGTGCTGGTGCCGGGCGTGGTGGACACGACGACCAATTTTGTCGAACACCCCGATCTTGTGGCCCAAAGGCTGGAGCGGTTCACGGATATTGTGGGCAAGGACCGTGTGATTGCCGGGTCTGACTGCGGCTTTGGCACTTTCGCGGGCTTTGGCGCGGTGGACCCCGAAATCGCCTGGGCCAAACTGGCCACCCTGAAGGAAGGCGCGCGCCGCGTCTGATGTTGCCCCTGGTCCTGATCCCCGGCATGATGTGTGACGCGCGCATGTGGGGCGGTCTTCCCGCCGCGTTGTGTCCCTGTCCAGTTGCGCATGTGATCCCGACCGAAGCCGATACCATGGCCGGGCTTGCGCGCCTCCTTCTGCGGGACGCGCCACCGCGCTTTGCGCTTGCCGGGCTGTCGATGGGTGGCATTCTGGCGATGGAAGTTCTGGCTCAGGCCCCGGAGCGGGTGGAACGGCTTGCGCTGCTTGACACCAATCCGCGTGCCGAACTGCCCGAGGTCCGCGCCAGCCGGAAGCCGCAGATCGCGCGTGCCTTGAACGGGGGCCTTGCCCGCGTGATGCGCGATGAAATGAAGCCCAACTATCTGGCCAGGGGACCGGGCAAGAAGGCCGTCCTTGACCTGTGCCTCGACATGGCGCTTTCCCTTGGACCCGGGGTTTTTGCGCGTCAGTCCCGCGCCCTGCGGGATCGCCCGGACCGGCAGGCGACCCTTGCCGCCTTCCGGGGCCCCGCCTTGGTGCTGATGGGGGCCGAGGACCGGCTTTGCCCGCGCGACCGGCATGATCTGATGCACGCCCTGATGCCGCAATCGCGGCTGGTCATGGTCGAAGGCGCCGGGCATCTGCCCACGCTGGAACGGCCGATGGAAACAACGGCGGCCCTGCGCCGCTGGCTGGAGGAATGATGGACCCCGAACTTCTTGACCTTCTGTCGCGCGTCGACACACCAACCGTGCTGAACGCCATCGAGGTGGTTCAGGGCAAGCGCGGATTTCAGGGGTTTACCCGTGGCACCATGGTCTGCACCGAACCGGGCCGCGCGATGGTGGGCTTTGCCGCCACCGCCCGGATCGCCGGGCTTGTCCCGCCCCAGGAACCGGTGGATGTGATCCGTGCCCGCCGGATGGCCTATTACAAGGCGATGCATGATGCGCCCAGACCGTCGGTTGCGGTGGTGGAAGATATTGATTACCCGAATGCCATTGCCGCCTTCTGGGGCGAGGTCAACGTGACCGTTCACAAGGCCTTTGGCATGGCGGGTGCCCTGACGAACGGTGTCGTGCGCGACCTTGGCGATCTGCCGTCCGGTTTCCCGGTCGTGGCGGGCAGCATTGGCCCAAGCCACGGCTTTGCCCATGTCCGGACCATTGGCCAGCCGGTGCGGGTGATGGGGCTGGAGGTGTGGCAAGGCGATCTTGTCCATGCCGACCGCCATGGTGCCGTGGTGGTTCCGCCCGAGGTCATCCCCGGACTTGGGCACGCGATCGGCAAGCTGCTGGCGACGGAAAGGTTGATCCTTGATCCCGCCCGCCGGCCAGACTTCAACTTTGCCGCCTTCGAACTTTCCTGGGCGGCCTTTGAAAAGGCGCGGACCTAGCTGTCATGTCCCGACAGGTTGTTGTCTGGAACCCCCGACAGGGGTGTTTTGCCTTTGGGTGCGAAGGGGGGGCGATGGGTGTTGGAATGGTGCAGGCAGGGTTTAAGGGCATCGCGGTGCTGGTCTGAAGGGGCGTATGGTGCGGCGCAGGCCCATTCGCGCAAGGATGTCCGGTCGAACCTTTCGGCTTTTCCGTTTGTCCCAGGTGTGCAGGGTCTGGTGCGCTTGTGCCTTATCCCAAGCATTCTCAATACTTTGGCACAGCGTCTGGACCGAAAGCTTACGCCGTTATCCGTCATCACGCGCCAGACCCTGACGCTGTGGTTGCGAAGGAAGCGCAGGGCAGGAAACACGAAGGTCAGACAGGACTTGCGGGTCCCGCCGGGGAACATCTTGGAACAGCCCAGATGCCAGTGGTCATCGACCGCCAGATGCAAGGATTCCCAGCCCGTGCCGCTGTCCTGGCGCGAACTGGCGTTGCTCTGGCCCAGGCTGCTCTGGCCGGTGCGATCCCCTGTGATGCGGTGGCCGATGCCGTCGCTGCGGCCCAGCTTCCTGATGTCGATATGGGTCATCCCGCCGGGGGTGGCCTTTTCGCCGCGGGTGATCCCGGGCCTGGGGTCGGGCGCGGACAAGTGGCCAAAACCGCAGGGCTTTCCTGTCCGGGCAACGGCGGCGCAGGACAGGCCAACCGATGCTGCGATCTTCCGGAACGGCTGGCGGGCACGGCGCAGCCCTTCGACCCTGGTCCGCCGATCATCGCCCGGACGCGGTTGCATCCGGTGCGGGCGGGCGGAACGGTTCACCAGCCCCGCCTGTCCTTCGGCAGAATGGCGGGCAATCCATCTGCGCAGCGTCACCTCCGCAACCCCGCTCACGCCGGCGATCCGGCCCGGTGTCTCTTTGGCCTGCCTGCGCCCTGCAATCAGATCTCGCATTCCGGGCGTGGTCCGGGCATTCTTGTGAATGTCCATGGGCTGCCGCCTGGGGATCGTGCCGCTTCGCAAACACCACAATCCGCAATTTCAGCCCCTGAACACCCTGTTGAGACGGTACAGCCGGGCAAGGGCATCTTCAGGAGTTTCGCCCATGACCCTTGCCAGCGGACGCCCCTATCTTGCCATTCCGGGACCGTCCACCATGCCCGACCGCGTGCTGCAGGCCATGCATCGGGGGGCACCCAACATCTATGCGGGCGCGCTGCACGACATGGTCGGGACGATCTGGCCTGATCTGCGGACAGTGGCCGGCACCACGGGCCATGTCGCCATGTATATCGGCAATGGCCATGCCGGCTGGGAAGCGGCGAATGCCAACCTGTTTTCGCGCGGCGACCGCGCGCTGGTGCTGGCCACCGGGCGCTTCGGCCTGTCCTGGGCCGACTCTGCCCGCGCCATGGGCGTGGCTGTGGACCTGATCGATTCCGGTGCCGCCCCGATCAGCATGGACCGGGTCGAAGCCGCCCTGCGGGCCGATACGGCCCATGCCATCCGCGCCGTTCTGGTGACCCATGTCGATACCGCCAGTTCCGTGCGCACCGATGTGCCCGCCCTGCGCGCGCTGATGGATGCGGTGGGGCACCCGGCGCTTCTGGCGGTGGATTGCATCGCCTCGCTGGCCTGCGATGAATATCACATGGACGCCTGGGGGGTGGACGTGACCGTTGCGGCCAGCCAGAAGGGGCTGATGACCCCGCCCGGACTGGCCTTTGTCTGGTTTTCCGACCGCGCGGCGCAGGAAAGCCGCCGGTCAGACCTGCGCACACCCTACTGGAACTGGACACCGCGCAGCACGGGCAGCGAATTCTGGCAGCTTTTCTGCGGCACAGCCCCCACGCACCATCTTTACGGCCTGCGCGAGGCCCTGGACATGCTGGTGAAGGAAGAGGGGTTGCCCGCCGTCTGGGCCCGGCACGAGACCCTGGCGCAGGCCGTCTGGGCGGCGTTCGCGGCCTGGGGCAGGGGCAACCCGGCCATCGCGCTGAACGTGGCTGATCCAAACCATCGCGGCCGCTCTGTCACCTCGGCGCGCATGGGCGCGCCCGCTGCCACGCTGCTGCGCGGCTGGACCGAAAGCCAGGGGGGCGTGACGCTGGGCATCGGTCTTGGCATGTCCACCCCCGAAGACCCGGCAGGCGACGGCTTTCTGCGTGTGGCCCATATGGGCCATGTGAACGCCCACATGACGCTGGGCGCGCTGGCGGTGATGGAGGCGGGGATGCAGGCGCTTGGCATCGCCCACGGCCCCGGCGCGCTTGATGCGGCCGCAGCCGTGGTGGCGGGCCACCCCGCAGCCTGACCCGGGGCCTTATTGGCCGCGCGTCCTAAGCCAAGTGGTCATCCACACGATCTCGGCCTCTTGCGCGGCGATGACCTTTTCGGCAAAGGCTCGCGCCTCGGGGTCAGTGCCGTAGCGTAGCTGAATCTTCGCAGCGTCGATCGCACCCTGATGATGCGGGATCATCCCCTTGATGAAATCCACATCCGGATCGCCGGTAAACGCCATCATCATACCCGCGTGCATGGTGTTCATCGCCTCGATATACGCGCGGGTCGCGTCCGATGCGCTGTCTGGGAGCATTATCACTGCTTCCATTTGATGCGGTGCGGCTATGTCGCCACTCTCCTGCGCCAAGGCGGGCGCGATGGCCGCGACAAGAACAAAAACGCTTAACGGGATCAGCCGGGTCATGATGGGGTTCCTTGCAGGATGATATGGTAAAGTTCACACCTTCACGCGGTGGGAAGGAAATACACGATTGCGTCAGCCCGCCCGTGCCGCGTCCAGCGCGCCGGGCAGGGCGGCGGCAAAGGCGGCCATTTCCGCCTTTGGTCCCGTGCTGACCCGGATGCAGCGATCCTGCGGCGCAACGCCGGGCATCCGCAGGAAAATGTCGCGCGCCAGCAGCTCGTGCAGCACGCGCCGCGCAAAGGCCCCGTCCCCGCCGCAGTCGATGGTCACGAAATTGGTGGCCGACGGCAGGGGCAGCAGCCCGTTGGCGCGCGCCACCTGTGCCAGCGCCGTCCGCGCACGCGCCACCTCGGCCCGGACATGGGCAAGCCAGGCCTGATCGGCCAGCGCCGCCAGCGCCCCTGCCTGCGCGATGCGCCCGACGCCGAAATGGTTGCGCACCCTGTCGAAAGCAGCGATCAAGGCGGGCGCGGCCAGACCATAGCCCACCCGCAACCCGGCCATGCCATAGCCCTTGGAAAAGGTGCGCAGCCGGATCACGCGCGGATCATCCGCCGCGATGTCCGGGGCGGTGCCGGGCGGGGCCAGATCGATATAGGCCTCGTCCAGGATCAGCAGGGTGCCTTCGGGCAGGGCGGCGATCATCGCCCCGATCACCGGGGCAGGGTGCCAGGACCCCATCGGATTGTCCGGGTTCGCCAGATAGACCAGCCTGGCACCAACCGCACGGGCGCGCGCCGCCAGCGCCCGGGGGTCTTCGTGATCGCCCGCATAGGGCACCTTGTGCAGCACGCCGCCAAAACCCGCGACGTGGAAGTTGAAGGTCGGATAGGCCCCGTCCGAGGTGACGACGGTATCACCGGGACCGACCAGCAACCGCACCAGCAGGCCCAGCAGCCCGTCGATGCCTTCGCCGATCACGACATGCGCCGGGCTGACCCCGTGATGGGCGGCAATGGCGCTGCGCAGGTCATGCACTTCCGGGTCGCCATACATCCAGACATCGCGGGCGGCCGCCTGCATTGCGGCAATGGCGCGGGGCGAGGGGCCGAAGGCGCTTTCATTGGCCCCGAGCCGCGCCGCGAAGGCGCGCCCGCGCGCCCGCTCCTGCGCCTCGGGGCCGACAAAGGGCACGGTCGGGGGCAGCGATGCTGCCAGCGGGGTATATCGGGGGCCGGTCATGGAACGATCAGAAACGCAAAACACCGCTGCGGGCAAGGGGTGCGCCTGACCCCGGTCGGGCCGGGGGGCTGTCTGCCCCCCACGGCGCGTGCCGGGCGTGCGTCGCGGAAACCTTCCACCGGAAGGTTTCTGATCGTTCTTCACCCCCGGGGATATTTCCGAACAGAAAAAGCCAGGAGGTCAGGCCAGTTTAGCCAGGCGGGCCAGCGCCGCGCGCAGCTTGCCTGCCTCATCCTCGCCCTGCTCCAGCTTGTCGCGGGATTCGTCCACCACCTCTTCTTTGGCCGAGGCGAGGAAGGCGGGGTTGGACAGGCGGGCGCGCAGACCGGTCAGGTCTTTTTCCAGTTTTTCCAGTGTCTTGCTCAGACGGGCCTTTTCTTCGGCAATGTCGATGACCCCGTCGAGCGGCAGGGCGAAGGTGCCGCCTTCGACCGCGATGGTGATGGCGCCCTTGGGGGCTTTCGTCGCTTCGGTCAGGGACTCGATCCGGGCAAGGCGGCGGATCAGCGCCTCGTTGCGCGCCCAGGCGGTGCGCGCGGCCTTGTCCAGCGCCAGGTGCAGCATGTCCAGCTTCAGCCCCACCGGCACATGCATCTGCGCGCGGGCCGACCGGATCTCTTCGATCAGCGCGATCACCCAGGTCATTTCCCGCATCGCGGGCGCATCGACCAACTCCTCACCATAGGCGGGCCAGTCGGCATGAACCAGCATCTTTGCGCGGCTGCCGGTGGTCTGCCACAGCTCTTCGGTGATGAAGGGCATGATCGGATGCAGCAGGATCATGCACTGGTCCAGCACCCAGCCCATGGTGGCGCGGGTTTCCGCCGCCTGCGGGCCGTCAAACAGCGGCTTGGCGAATTCGACATACCAGTCGCAGACCTTGCCCCAGACAAAGGCATAAAGCGCGGTCGCCGCCTGATCAAAGCGGTACTCGGCCAGCGCCGCATCCACCTCAACCCGCACGCGGGCCGCCTCGCCGATGATCCAGCGGTTGGCGGTGGCGGTGGCGGTGGGGGGCGTGGCAGAGGTGACATGCCCGTCCCAGACGCCATTCATCTCGGCAAAGCGGCAGGCATTCCACAGCTTGGTGCCGAAATTGCGATAGCCGGCAATGCGCTGGGTATCCAGCTTCAGCACCCCGCCGAGGCTCGCCATCGATGCATTGGCAAACCGAAGCGCATCGGCCCCGTATTGATCGATTATCTCCAGCGGGTCGATGACATTGCCCAGCGACTTGGACATTTTCTTGCCCCTGGCGTCGCGGACAAGGCCGTGCAGGTAGACGCTGTGGAAGGGGACGTCGTTCACCACCGCCAGCTGCATCATCATCATCCGGGCGACCCAGAAGAACAGAATGTCCTGCCCGGTGACAAGGACCGAGGTCGGGAAGTACCGCGCCAGTTCCGGCGTTTGTTCCGGCCAGCCAAGGGTGCCGATGGGCCAGAGGCCGGAGGAGAACCAGGTGTCGAGCACGTCAGGGTCGCGCCAGACCGGGTACGTCAGAAGCGTCGGGTCCTGGTTGACGGCATAGTTTGCCAGGGATGCGGCCAGTGCCTCGACTGCGGCGTGGCGATCCCTCACTTCAACCAGGCGCGCGGTGTTGAGCGGATGGGGAAGCACCGCAAGATCGTCCCGGAACTGTGCGGTAACGCTGGTAAAATCGGTGGCGCAATGGAAGCGGGCGTCACGTTCGGCGTAACCGCCATCGCCAAGGACGCGGAGAATTTCAACCTCATCAAGGGCGTCGTCGCCTTCATCATCCGTGAAGCTTCCGGGATCAAGATCAAGGCCATACCACACCGGAATCTGGTGCCCCCACCAAAGCTGGCGGCTGATGCACCAAGGCTCGATATTCTCCAGCCAGTGGTAATAGGTCTTCTCGCCCGAGGGCGGGATGATCTTTGTGCGTCCCGTCCGCACCGCCTCCAGCGCGGGGCCGACGATCTGCGCGGTATCGACGAACCATTGATCGGTCAGCATCGGCTCGATCACCACCCTGGACCGGTCGCCGAAGGGCTGCATGATCGGCTTTGCCTCGACGTAAGGCACGCTGTCCAGGTGTTCCGCGCCGGTTTCCGTATCGACGGACTTTTTCAGGACCGTTACGGCCAGCCCTTCGGCGGTGATCTGATCCACCACGCGCTTGCGCGCCTCATGCCGGTCCAGCCCGCGCAGGTCGTCGGGGACAAGGTTGATCGCGTCTGCCTCTGCCTCGGTCAGGGTCTGTTGGCCCTGCGACACGGCCATCGCGATGCGGGCCGCATCGGCATAGGGCGCGCCATCGCTGCGCATCTGCGCGCGGGTGTCCATCAGCCGGTAGCAGGGAATGCCATGCCGCATCGCCACAGCATAATCGTTGAAGTCATGCGCCCCGGTGATCTTGACGGCACCCGAGCCGAAAGCGGGGTCGGGGTATTCGTCGGTGATGATCGGGATCAGGCGGCGATGATCCTTTGGCCCCACCGGAATTTCACAAAGCTTTCCGATGATTGGCGCATAGCGTTCATCGGATGGGTGAACGGCCACCGCCCCGTCGCCCAGCATGGTTTCGGGCCGCGTCGTGGCGATGGAGATATAGTCGCGTGTCTCGCGCAGCGTGACGTTGCCGTCGGCATCCCGTTCGACATAGTCATAGGTTTCGCCACCCGCGAGCAGATACCTGAAATGCCACATCTGCCCCGGCACTTCGATGTTCTCAACCTCCAGATCGGAAATCGCCGTCTCGAACTGCGGGTCCCAGTTGACCAGCCGCTTGCCGCGATAGATCAGGCCCTTGGTGTACAGATCGACAAAGACCTTGATCACTGCGTCGTGGAAGTTCGGGGAGTTTTCGTGACCCTTGCGGGTATCCCCCGGCGCGCCGGCCATCGTGAAGGCGTTGCGTTCCCAGTCGCAACTCGCGCCGATGCGTTTCAACTGATTGATGATGTGCCCGGCCGTGCGTTCCTTGTAGCCCCAGGCATAGTCAAGGAAGGCTTCGCGACCCATTTCGCGACGGCTTTGATTGCCCTTGCCGACAAGCTCTTTTTCGACAGCAAGCTGCAGGGCGATGCCCGCATGGTCCTGACCGGGTTGCCAAAGCGTGTCGTCGCCTTTCATTCGGTGCCAGCGGGTCAGGATGTCCTGCAGCGTGTTGTTGAAGGCGTGGCCGACATGAAGCGAACCGTTGACGTTGGGCGGCGGGATCATGATCGAAAAGGCCGGGTGGCCGGGCTTGGCATTGGCCCCCGCCCGGAACGCCCCCGCCTCTTCCCAGGCGGCATAGATCCGCGCTTCGGCCTCGGTCGCGTCAAAGGTCTTTTCCATCGGCATTTTCTGCATCCCGCCTGTTTGCGTGGTGTCTACCGCGCGCGGTGCCGAAGGAAAAGCGTCTTTCCGGGCGGCGCGCAGGGCCTGCACGCCGCCCGGACGGGCTTACAGAAACGGTTGCCCCGCAAGCGCCTGCACAAAGGTCGCCGCGACCAGCGCCGCATACCCCGCCGAGGCCAGCAGAACCGCGCGGCGTGCCGCCTGCACGGGCAGGATCAGCACCGCAATCAGCCCCGCCAGCGGGATGCCGTGCAGCGCATGGGTGGCCAGAAAATGCGCCACCCGCAAATCCCCCACGCTGCGTGACCAGCCCATCAGCGGCAGCCCCCGGTCCCAGTCGGCAGGCGTGCCCACGAAATGCCCGGTGTTGGACGACATGTAATAAGCCACCGGCACTGTCAGAACAAAGGTCAGCACAAGGCCAAGCGCCACCGCCAGTCGCAGCGCGTCCGGCAGGCCGCTGGCCCGGTTGCGCCAGATCGCGATGCCGGACACCAGTACGGCAGAGGTCAGCGTGACGGCAGCAACCCCCATGAACCCGTAAAGCGCAGCCCAGACCGGGGACGAGTCGTTGAAATGCGACGCCGTCCCAAGCGCGGCCGCCCCGGCAATCCACAGGACTTCAGCGATGATGGCACCGGCAACGATGCCACAGTAGATGCGGAACAGGCGGGCCTGCCGCATCGCCAGCGGCAGCCAGCGGGCGTAGAAGGCCAGTGTCAGCAGATAGATCGTCAGCGCGATCTGGAACTTGATCGGCTTCACCCAGATGCTTTCGCCGTGAAACAGCCGGTCATCGATCTGCATTGCGGCCAGCGTCGGCAGCAGGGACAGGGCCATCGCGATGCCAAGCGTGGTGAACAGGGGCGCATCCTGCCTGAGTTGGGCAAAGCCGGTGAAGCGCGGGGCGGAAAGGGCAAGGGTTGTCATGTGCGGGGCTCCGTCATCAGGGGCGCGCGCAGGTTGCGGCTGGCGCGCAGAAGGGTGAAGGCAAGGTATCCGGCCGGGCCGAACAGGAAGGTCAGCGCCAGCAGGGGCAGCACCAGCAGATGGTGTATCCCCTCGGCCCGCGCCATGCGGGCGATCCAGGCGCCAATCAGCAGATCGAAGGCCAGGTAATGCACCCAGCCCGCCAGCGCGATTTCAGGAAAGGTGAACAGCTGCATCACGTTGGGCAGGCTGTCGAACCCGCCCGGTGCGCGCGACCAGAAGGCGAGTATCAGCGCCGTATAGCCTGCCGAAAGCACAAGCGGAATCGCCAGCCCGGAGATCCGGTCAGACCAGCGCGGCGACAGCGGCGACAGCGCCAGCACGATCCAGCCGATCAGGGCCAGCGTGTTGGCGGATTGGAACAGGGAGTCCGTGGGCATGGCAACCTCATATTGACAGTGGCAAGATGAAGACTAGCGATTGACTTGGCACTGTCAAGATCATATCTGGACGGTAACAGAACTGTTTGGCGGAAGGCCCAATGGAAACGGAAGACCCCCTCTGCGCAGTGCCCGAAAAGCCGCGCTACCATCACGGCGCGCTGCATGATGCACTTCTGGCGGCGGCAGAGGCGGAACTGGCCGAAACCGGGCTGGAAGCCTTTTCCCTGCGCCGGGTTGCCCGGCGTGCCGGGGTCAGCCATGCGGCCCCCGCGCATCACTTCGGCGATGTGGGCGGGCTTCTGACCGCGCTGGCGGCAGAAGGGTTCCGGCAGTTCATTGCGGCGATGACGGCGCATCAGGCGCGTGCATCCCGGGATCCCCAGGCACAGATCGTGGCGGCGGGGCTGGGATACATCGCCTTCGCAACGGAACGCCCGGCGCTGTTCCGGCTGATCTTCTCGTCAGACCGCCCCGATTTCGGCGCGCCCGACCTGGCCGCCGGATCAGCGCAGGCCTATGAACATCTGAGCCGCCTCGTTGGCGCAAGGACCGGCAGGGAAGACCCGGTCGATATTGCGGCCGTCTGGGCCATGGCCCATGGCTTGGCTGATCTGATGGCGGCGGGGCGGATGGACACGATACGGCACCTTGCCCCCGCCGACCGCGAGCGCGCCTTTGCCGGTATCCTGGCACGGTCGATCCCGGGCTAGACCGCGCGGTCGATGCGGGTGGACAGGTGGATCAGGCTTTCCGAAGACCGCACGCCGGTCATTGCCCCGATCTGGTCCAGAACCTGATCCAGCAGCATCGTCGATGGTGCCGCGATCTGAAGCAGCAGATCGAACCGCCCCGAGGTGGTGAACACCCGCTCCACCTCGGAAATCGCCTTGAGCCGGGTCAGGATATTGGCCTGCGCGCGGGGTTCCACCGTCAGCAGCACGCTGGCCCGCAGACGCCCCTCGCGCGCGGATCCGCCCAGCTTGATCGTGTAGCCGACGATGACGCCGGAGGATACCATGCCGGGTGGGCCGGGCAGAGCGGAAAGGCTTGTTGACGTCCCATTTTTCCCTTGCAACGTCTTTCATGGACATATATATGTCCAGAATGGACAAAACGGAGTTGACCATGACATCAATCGCTACAATTTTTTGGAACAACAAAGGCGGGACCGGCAAGACGAGCCTAGCGTTCCAAGCCATCTGCGCCTTTGCGGCACTCAACGAAGACAAGAAAATTCTGGTTGTTGACGTCTGCCCTCAAGCCAACCTATCCGAGTTGCTACTTGGAGGGCTAGAGCACCACGGGAGCGACAATCTGCTTAAGATTCAAGGAAAAACCCCTCGGGCAACAATTGGCGGATACTTTCAATCTCGGCTGCCTTCCCCGTACTCTGCTGGCGCAATCAGTACATCGGACTTCCTTTCGGAGCCCTCCACTTTCAACAGCTTAATTCCCGCAAACATCACCCTTTTGGCAGGTGATCCGTTGTTGGAACTTCAATCCAACTCAATGTCAACGCTTGCAAACAACCAAATCCCGGGCACCGACACATGGGCGAAGATCGTTAGCTGGCTTCGCGACTTCATAGCTGCGACTGATGGTGAATTCGACTATGTTTTCATCGACGCCAATCCGAGCTTTTCAATTTATACTCAGATTGCGATGGCAGCGGCTGATCGTGTAGTCCTCCCGGTGATGGCCGATGACTCGTCACGTCGCGCAATTCAGAACGCGTTTTCACTTATCTACGGCCTAAAGCTGCCGAGTGAAATCTATGCACAGCATATGTTTGCCAACAGAATGAAGACCGCAGGGTTGAATCTTCCCTTGGCCCACCTCATCGTAAAGAATAGGATTACGCAGTATATGGGGGCCGCATCAGGTTATCGTGCGGTACTCGACAGTATTGACCAAGACATTGCCTCGATCCTCAAGAGCGCCCCTCGCCACTTCACATTTTCAAATACTTCAAGTGGCGTTCTTGAAGTCCGTGACTTCCAAACAACTGGAGTTGTTGCTTTCGCAAGGGGCACACCCTTCTCCCAACTGCAACCCGGAAAGTTATCAATCGGAGGTAGGCGGGTCGCCATTGACGCTAACCAGATCAACGACCGAAAGAACGAAATTGAGGCACTTGCAAAGAAGCTCGTCTAGAGGGACTTCAACTTGGCTCGGCAACGCCAATCTCTAGGCCACCGACTCATTATGGCGCAACCAGATACGGATTGAAGCCAGTCGTATGAGGTTGAGGAAGTTTTCGTCGTGCTTTCCGTATCTTGTGGCGATAACTATGAATTGCTTGATCTTGCTGAAGAAGCGCTCGATCCTGTTGCGCCTGCGGTAGGCTGTTCTTTAGAAGGCGGGCATCGGATTGCAGCGCGCGAGGGGCTTGATCTGGGCTTCGGCCCCCTTGGCGGCCAGCATGTCGCGCAGCGCATTGATGTCGTAGGCGGCATCGGCGAGCAGGCGCAGGCCTGGCCCGAGGGTGCCTATCAGCGCCAGTCCGGTCTTGCCGTCATGAGCCTGACCCGGCGTCATGGGCAGGGTGACCGGCAGCCCGCGCGCATCGGTCACGGCGTGCAGCTTGGTCGTCAGGCCCCCGCGCGAACACCCCAGTGCGCAGGCTCGAAAGGTCAGCCACGGCGGAGGGGCCGGCCCCCTCAAGACCCCCCTTTTGGCATTGGCCCCGTGCGGGTGAACCTGAACCCGGATCGAGGTGGCATCAAGCGATTGCTCCGATCCATCGTAAGCCTCTGACACCGCATCGAATATCCGCTTCCACACTCCCAGCCTGCCCCACCGGACAAAGCGGTTGTAGCAGGTGATATGTGGCCCGTAACACTCCGGAATGTCGGCCCAGGGCGATCCGGTCCTGAGCCGCCAGGATATCCCGTTCAGCACCCGCCGGTGATCCACCCGCGGCACACCGCGGGGCTTGTTCGGCAACAAGGGTTCGATCACCGACCATTCGAAATCCGTCAACTCGTAGCATCGCTGTGTCATGTCACCACCTCATTTGGGACAGTGAATGACGCCCAACGCATCCGCGCTAGCAATTTATGGGTGCGTGACCTAGACCGCCCGGTCGATCCGCGTCGACAGGTGGATCAGGCTTTCCGAAGACCGCACGCCGGTCATTGCGCCGATCTGGTCCAGAACCTGATCCAGAAGCATCGTCGATGGTGCCGCGATCTGCAGCAGCAGATCGAACCGCCCCGAGGTGGTGAACACCCGCTCCACCTCAGCAATCGCCTTGAGCCGGGTCAGGATATTGGCCTGGGCGCGGGGTTCCACCGTCAGCAGCACGCTGGCCCGCAGACGCCCCTCGCGCGCGGATTCGCCCAGCTTGATCGTGTAGCCGACGATGACGCCGGATGTCTCCAGCCGCTCCAGCCGGGCCTGGATGGTGGACCGGGCCACCTTCAGCCGCCGCGCCAGCGTGGCGATCGACATGCGTGCATCCGCCCCCAGCAGCCCGATGATGTTGCGATCAAGTTCATCCATGTATTTTTCCTGTCCTGCACGTCATAATAACGAAAGATCACTGCAAATCTACCCTTTTGATCGGTGAAAATGTCATACATATCCCGCATCCTGAGGTTTCAGGGAAAGGGCGGCTCATACGCACCTGGCCTGGTTGGAATGAACGCGCAAAGCGTCTCCCGAACCGTCGAGCCGGGGCAAGAGAGCAGCTTGCGTCTTGTTGGCACAGAGAAGGATAGCCGATGGGACTCTCGAAAACGATCTGGACGGATCCGTCCGAATTTCTCCGCGCAAACCGGCCCGAAACGCCGGTCCTGTTCTTTTCCCCGGCGGCGCTTCAGGCAACCGCACGCCGGTTTCTGGGCGGTTTTCCGGGGCTTGTGACCTATGCGGTCAAATCCAACCCGGAAGAGACGGTGATCGAAAACCTGATCGCCGCAGGCGTGCATGGCTTTGACGTGGCCTCGCCCTTCGAGATGCGGATGATCCGCCGTCTCGCCCCGGAAGCGGCGCTGCATTACAACAACCCGGTGCGGTCGCGGTCAGAGATTGGCGTGGCCGTGTCGCTGGGCGTCACGTCCTATTCGGTCGATTCGCGCTCGGAGCTGGCCAAGCTGATCGAGCTGGTGCCCGCAAAGGGCACCGAGATCACCGTGCGCTTCAAGCTGCCGGTGTCGGGGGCCGCCTACAACTTCGGTGCCAAGTTCGGTGCAACGGCGGACCTGTCGGTCGCGCTGCTGAAAACCGTGGCCGAGGCGGGCTTCATCCCCTCGCTGACCTTCCACCCCGGAACGCAATGCACCGACCCCATGGCATGGGAGCATTACATCCGTGCGGCGGGCGAGATTGCGCGCGGCGCGGGCGTGAAGATTGCCCGGCTGAACGTGGGCGGCGGCTTTCCGTCGCACCGGCGGAACGGGCAACCCCCGCAGCTGGAGGCGATCTTTGCCCTGATCGACCGGGTCGCGACCGAAACTTTCGGCGCGGATCGTCCTGCGCTGGTCTGCGAACCCGGGCGCGGGCTTGTGGCCGATGCCTTTGCCGTTGCCGCCCCGGTCAAGGCGGTGCGCGACGGGGCGCATGTCTTTCTGAACGACGGTGTCTATGGCTCGCTCACCGAACTCAACATGATCGGCGTGATCGACCGCACTGTCGTGCTGACGCCCGAGGGGCACAAGCGGATGGGGGTGCCGCGCGACCTGATCGTTTTCGGGCCCACCTGCGATTCGGTCGACCGGCTTCCGGGCGAGCTGTCGCTGCCCGGCGACATTGCCGAGGGGGATCACCTTGTCGTCTTGGGCATGGGGGCCTATTCCACCGTGACCAACACACGGTTCAACGGGTTTGGAGAGCTGTCCATCGCGACGGTGCTGTCGCTGAAAGTGTGATCCCCGTCGCCCCTACGGTTAAATGATGCCCGCCTGAGCCTAGTCAGGCGGGCATCGTGCGGCGGCTGAGACCTTGCGCAAGTTCGCTTGCCAAGTTACCCGATAGACCCCAAATATGAAGACGGGCTGTTTCGGATTCGTGACTCTGCATCGAACAAGAGAAGTGAAACATGACACGGAAAAGTTGCATTTCTTTTGTCTTTTTGCAGATAGTTCTCTTTGGTTTTCTGGTGGGAGTATCGTCGGGTTTCCGCAATGGATATGTCAGCAACGGGAGCGCCGACCTCATGTTTTCTACGGTAGGTCCGTTGTTCGTTGTGCTTGCACCATTTGGATTAATGAGCCTTTTTCTTTCCTTGGGGTTCATGATTTTCCTGAGATTTCCAGCATTAAAGGCTAGAATTGACAGATCGGTTTCAGAACATCCGATAGCGATGTTTCCGGTTATGTTTCTCGTTTGGAGGGATCTGCGTGCAAAAGGAAATTTCTCTGGTATGAAGGATTGAACGCGAATGCCATCAACTGGACTGGTCGTTTGAAGCCGAAAGTGCGACGTCGGTTGCAGTAGCAATAGTTCAAACGACCCGGAAGCAAGGTTTCAAGGAAGACTTGGCGCAACTTTGGGAGCGGGTATGACAAAGTTTGGAAGATCGGGAATATCGGGCCGCGTGGAAGACCTGCGGTTCCTGACCGGACAGGGCCGCTACGTCGATGATATTGCGCCGCAAAGCGCGCTTCATGCGTATTTCCTGCGTGCCACCGTGGCTCATGCCGAAATCCTGACGCTGGATGTTCAGGCGGCACGCGGGGCACCCGGTGTGCATCTGGTTCTGACGGCGGATGATCTGGCTGCCGCAGGCGTTGTCCTGGGCATGCATTTCGCAACCGTCCCGAACCGCGACGGGTCCAAAGGGGCCGCCCCCGAACGCCCGGTTCTGGCGCGGGGGCGCATCCGCCATGTCGGCGAAGCCGTGGCGATGATTGTTGCCGACAGCATGGCAGCGGCACAGGATGCCGCAGAGCTGATCGATCTGCACACCAGGGATCTGCCGGTGGCCCTGTCGGTGACGGGCGGGGGCGCGGCCATCCACCCCGAGGCACCGGACAATCTGGCCTTTGACTGGGCCATCGGCGATGACGACGCCGTGCAAACCAGTCTGGCCGCATCCGCCCACCGGGTCAGTCTGGATATCGTCCACAACCGCGTCATCGTGAATTCGCTGGAAGCACGCGCAGCCTTTGCCGAATGGGACGGGGCACGGCTGCATCTGTGCGTCAACGGGCAGGGTGTCTGGATCCAGAAAAGGGAACTGGCGCGCATGCTGGGCCTGCCGCCTGCCGCCGTGCGCGTGACCAACCCCGATGTCGGGGGCGGCTTCGGCATGAAGTCGATGACCTATCCGGAATATGTCGTCATCGCCCAGGCGGCGCGGCTGCTGGGGCGCCCCGTGCGCTGGGCGTCCGACCGGACCGAGGCGATGCTCAGCGACAATGCCGGGCGCGATCTGGTGGCGCGGGCCGAGCTGGGGTTTGATGCCGCCCATCGCATCACCGCCTACCGCGTTACGCTTTCTTCTAACCTGGGTGCCTACAATTCCATGTATGCGCAGGAAATCCAGTCAGAGCTTTTTGCCAAGGTGTTGACGGGCGTCTATGATATTCCGGTGGCCGCGCTGTCGGCGAAGGGCGTGTTCACCAACACCACGCCGGTCGATGCCTATCGCGGCGCGGGCCGCCCCGAGGCGATCTATACCATCGAACGCGCCATGGATCACGCCGCCCGCGCGCTTGGCACCGATCCGCTGGCGCTGCGCGAGGCGAATTTCATCCGCCATTTCCCCTATACCAGCGCCACCGGCGAATACATTGATGTCGGTGACTTTTCCCGCGTGCTGGCCCGTGCGCGGGCCGAGGCCGACATCGCCGGCTTTGCGGCCCGCCGTGCCGGAAGTGCGGCACGCGGCAAGCTGCGCGGACTTGGCCTGTGCTGCTATATCGAGGCGATTCTGGGCGATGCCTCGGAAGGGGCGCGGGTGGAATTTGCAGCCGATGGCACCGTTCTGCTGTTTGTCGGCACGCAGTCGAACGGGCAGGGGCATGAAACGGTCTTTGCCAGGTTCCTGTCCGACCGGACCGGCATTCCCTTTGAACAGATCCGCGTGATCCAGGGCGACAGTGACCGCATCGCGCGCGGCGGCGGCACCGGCGGATCGCGGTCCGTGACCGTGCAGTCGGTGGCCACGCTGGCGGCCGTTGACCAGATGGTCACGGCCTTTTCCGCGTTTCTGGCGGCCGAACTGGGCGCGGCAGAGGTTCTGTTTGGCGACGGTGCCTTCCGGGCACCCGGATCGAACCGCACCCTGACCTTTCTTGAGGCCGCCGATCTTGCCCGCCAGCGCGGGCGCAGCGATCTGCTGGTGCAGGAAACCCGCGCCACGCTGCCGGGCCGGTCCTATCCCAATGGTGCCCATCTGGCCGAGATCGAGGTTGATCCCGAAACCGGCGGCACCACGGTGCTGCGCTATACCGTGACGGATGATTTCGGCAATCTGATCAATCCGACCCTGGCCGAGGGGCAGGTTCATGGCGGGGTGGCCCAGGGGCTTGGCCAGGCGCTGTGCGAATTGTCGGTCCATGATGCGCAGGGCCAGCTTCTGACGGCCAGCTTCATGGATTATGCGATGCCGCGCAGCACGGATCTGCCCTTTATCCGCTTCACCACCGAACCGGTCCCCTCCACCGCCAACCCGCTTGGCATGAAAGGGTGTGGAGAGGCGGGCACGGTGGGGGCGCTGGCGGCCCTTGCCAATGCGATGCACGATGCCCTGGCCCCGGCCGGTGTTGCGACCCTGGACATGCCCTTTACCCCGTTCCGTGTCTGGACAAGCCTGAACGGGGCGCGCGCTGCCGGTGATTGACCGGATATCCCGCTGGCTGCACCGTGCGCCCCTTGCGCTGCGCAGCCCCGTCCCGCCGCCCGATCCGGGGGGCGGGCGCCGGGCGGTGGATCATGTCGTGATCCTGGATGGCACGATGTCCTCGCTGCTGCCGGGACGCGAAACCAATGCCGGGCTGACCTTTCGCCTGCTGCGCGAGGGCGGGCGGATACAGCGGATGTCGCTGTATTACGAGCCGGGCATCCAGTGGACCAGCTGGACCCAGGCGCGGGACGTGATTCAGGGCCGGGGGATGAACCGCCAGATCCGCCGGGCCTACGGGTTTCTTGCGTCGCGCTATCGCCCCGGCGACCGGATTTTTCTGTTCGGCTATTCGCGCGGGGCCTATGCCGTCCGCTCGCTGGCCGGGGTGATCGACCGGGTCGGCCTGATCCGGGCCGGTCACGCGACAGAACGCAATGTCACCCTTGCCTATCGCCATTACCGGACCGCCCCCGATGCGCCCGCCGCCCGCGCCTTTGCCGCCGCCCTTTGCCATGACGCGGTGGCTATCGAAATGATCGGTGTCTGGGATACGGTCAAGGCCCTGGGCCTGCGCCTGCCGCTGTTGTGGAAGCTGACCGAAGCGAGGCACGCCTTTCATACGCCACATCTTGGCCGGACGATCCGGCACGGCTTTCACGCCCTGGCGCTGGACGAGACGCGCCAGGCGTTTGCCCCGGTGCTGTGGGCATCGCCGCCCGACTGGAAGGGCAATGTCGAACAGGTGTGGTTCCGCGGCGCGCATGGCGATGTCGGCGGCCAGCTGGGCGGGTTTGACGCGGCGCGCCCCTTGTCGAACATCCCTCTGGTCTGGATGCTGGACCGGGCCGAGGCCTGCGGCCTGCCGCTGCCACCGCGCTGGCGCAGCCGCTTTCCCTGCGATCCGGTGGCCCCAATGGCGGGCACCTGGCAGGGGGCGGGCAAGCTGTTTGTGCTGCGCCGCCGCCGGCTGATCGGGCAGGACCGGTCGGAACATATCCACCCCAGCGTCCCTGCGCCCGCCGCGCGCGGCTGGTTGGTGCGGCTGCGTCGCCGTCCCGGCTGACATTGCGTGCTGCGCCGCCCCGTCAGACCGCCCGTCGGGGCGAGGCGCGCCTTTGCCCTTTTCCCTGCCGCGCCCGCAAGGCAAGGTGCCGCCACCATTGCCAGAAGAGGTTCCGATGCGCCCGATCACCGTTGCCGCCACCCAGTTCTCCTGCAGTTGGCACCTGCCCGCCAATGCCGACCGGGCCGAGGCGCTGGTGCGCCAGGCTGCGGCCAAGGGGGCCGGTCTTGTCCTGATCCAGGAGCTTTTCGCCACGCCCTATTTCTGCATCACCCAGCGGCCGGAATACTTTGATCTGGCCGCACCCATGGCGGGCCACCCCTTGATTGCCCGGTTTTCCGATCTGGCCCGCCAGCTTGGCGTGGTACTTCCCCTGTCCTATTTCGAACGCGCCGGGATGGCCCATTTCAACTCGGTGGCCGTGATTGACGCCGACGGCAGGGTGCTTGGCAATTACCGCAAATCGCATATCCCGCAAGGTCCGGGGTACGAGGAGAAGTTCTATTTCTCGCCCGGCGATACCGGCTACCGGGTCTGGGACACCGCCCTGGGCCGGATCGGCGTTGGCATCTGCTGGGATCAGTGGTTCCCCGAGGCGGCCCGCGCCATGGCGCTGCAGGGGGCAGAGCTGCTGCTGTATCCCACCGCCATCGGCACGGAACCGCCCGCCCCGGACCATGATTCCGCGCCGCACTGGGAAATGGTGATGCGCGGCCACGCCGCCGCCAATATCCTGCCCGTCCTTGCCTCGAACCGGATCGGGACGGAAACCGCCCCCGAGGGCACCGCCGTGACCTTCTATGGCTCGTCCTTCATCGCCGACCAGACCGGGCAACTGGTTGCCAAGGCCGCGCGCGACGGCGAACAGGTGCTGACGGCCCGCTTTGATCTGGATGCCATCGCTGTCCTGCGGCGCAGCTGGGGCCTGTTCCGGGACCGGCGCCCGGAAACCTACCGCGCGGTCGGCACGCTCGACGGCATCCTGTGATCCCGGCGGACCGGTCCGCCCCTTTCACAGGCGCAAACATCGCCCCGATGGGGGAAGTTCCCGCCAGAACAAGCCGGGGGCAGACGGCCCCCCCTGCCGTCAGCTTTGCGGGCGGGTTTTGCCGGGGTCATAATGCGACAGGGCCACGACCCGCGCCGGAAGGCGTTTCTGCCGGCCATCGAGCTTGCCGACCTCAAGCGGCGTGTCGAGGGCCGTATGGGCCACATCCACCCGCGCCAGGGCGATGGTCTTGCCCAGAAGCGGCGACCGGGTGGAAGAGGTGACAACCCCCACCTGCGCGCGGCCCGCATAGATGCCGTCGCCATGGCCCACGGGGATGGCTGCGTCGATGTCCAGCCCGACGAAGCGGTGCATCGGATGCTCCTTGCGGCGGATCAGCGCATCGCGCCCGATGAAATCGGCGGTCTTCGATTTCAGCGGCACGGTGAATCCGATGCCCGCCTCGAACGGGTCGGTCTGGTCGGTGAAATCATAACCGGCAAAGATCAGCCCGGCCTCGATCCGCACCATGTCCAGCGCGGCCAGGCCCATCGGGCACAGCCCCTGATCCTGCCCTGCGTCCCGGACGGCATCCCAGACGGTGCCGGCATCTTTCGGGTGGCAGAAAATCTCGTACCCCAATTCGCCCGTATAGCCCGTGCGCGACACAACCACCGGAACACCGGCGGCATCGCCGATCCGCCCGACCGAAAAGCGGAACCAGCCCAGTTCGTCTGCGGCGGCCTGTGCGGGCGGGGTCCAGAAGATGCGACGCAATATCTCGCGGCTGTTCGGCCCCTGCACAGCCAGGTTGTGCAACTGGTCCGTTGACGAGCGCACCATGACATTCAGCCCCAGCCTGCCGGCCTGTTCGCGCAGCCAGATGCCGCCGAAATCCTCGCCACCGATCCAGCGGAAATTGTCACGGCCAAGCCGGAACAGCGTGCCGTCATCGATCATGCCGCCATGATCGTAGCACATCGCGGAATAGACCACCTGACCCACCGCCAGCTTCGAGACATCCCGCGTCAGCGTGTATTGCATCAGCGCTTCGGCATCCGGGCCGGTCACCTCGAACTTGCGCAGGGGCGACAGATCGATGACGGCGGCCTTTTCGCGGCAGGCCCAGTATTCCGCGATCGGTCCGGCACCGGAATAGGCCGTGGGCAGCCAGTAGCCGCGATACTCTGCCAGGTCCCGCGTCAGCGCCGAAGTGCGGGCATGAAAGGCGGTATCCTTGGTCATTCTGGGCTCCTGATCGGGGGTGACGCGGCTGGCGATGGCGCGGCGGAACGGTTCGGCCCCGTCATAGCTGCGGATGTGAATGTCGCTCAGATACCAGCCATTGGCGGGCGAGGTATCGTCGGGACAGGCCGAAGAGACGCAGATCAGGTCGGTCAGCGCGCGCAACAGCACATAATCGCCGGGCCGCGACCAGGGTTCGTCGCTGATGAGCACGCCCTGGGTATCAATGGCGGTGTTGAAGAACAGGTTGACCGCCATCCAGCCCGGCCGGGCCGAAACCCCGTGCGGGATCAGCGCGCGGTTGAAATTGTCCGAACAGTTCACATGCCCAGGATAGCCGATGTCATCATAGTATTTCGAGGCACAGGCCATGGCAAAGGCATCGTGGCGGCCGACGGTATCCTGCACCACCTCGATCAGGGGAAGGAAATCCTGGTCATAGTATTTTGCATGCAGCCCCGGCATCGAATAGGCACGTCCCATCAGCGTGCGCGACGTGGTCACATCCAGCGCATGTTCGATGCCACGGTCAAGCTTGCGCGCAGAAAAGCATTGAAAATCCGTGCATTGACGGCCATCCACATCGATGATCTGGATATAGTCGCCCGCCTTCACGAAATAGGCCTCTGCGGTGGCGGATTTCACCCGCAGGTCCAGAACCGGCTCTGCCAGCGGGTCGGGCAGGTCGAACCCCGCCACCTGGATCAGCGCGCTGCGCTGCACGGTGACGACCAGCGGCGTGGCCGTGTCCTGACCGGCGGGGTCCATCGGCAGGGCCGGGGCGGCCACGATCAGCACGCCGTCGCGGGTTGCGGTAACGCTGTCTTCCGTCCCCGCCGGGGTGTCCGCACCGAACAGAACGACGGCACCCGCCTGTGCAAGATCGATCCCGCGCCGCGCAATGCCCAGCCGCAGCCCGGCCATTCCCGATCCGGTTCCGGCGGCGAGCAGCGCCTTCAGCCCCCGCGCGTCACCGTTCGGGGGAACGCCCAGAATGCCCGCATCGATGCGGCCCCGCGCATCTGCCGCCACCAGTTCGCAGACCTGCCCGCCTTCGGGATTGGCCAGGGTCACGCGGTCGCCCGCGCCCAGACGGATCAGCAGGGCACCGGCACCGGGAACCTCGTATCGTTCGCGGCCGGAATGGCGGGCCAGCGACACAGGCGTCACGATCCGGCCGGGCCGGGGCGGGCCGGGGCTTACGCGGGGATAGCTGTCCGGCATCTGGCCTTACCTCTGCCGCTTGTCTCGTCTGCGGAAAAAATGTTTAATGGGAAGAATAACGATGCCCCCCGCCCACGGCAAGTCCCGTGACGGCCCGGGGGGGCAGGCCGGGAAGGACCGAAGGATGCGCTATTCAGGGTTCCGCGTGATTGCCGAGGCGCTGACCGGCCACAGAGGCTGGACCGCCGCCTGGCGCGATCCTGCGCCGCAGCCTGCCTATGACTGTGTCATCGTGGGCGGGGGCGGCCATGGCCTGGCCACGGCCTATTACCTGGCCAAGGAATTCCGGCAGGCGCGAATCGCGGTGCTGGAAAAGGGCTGGATCGGCGGCGGCAACGTGGGGCGCAACACCACGATCATCCGGTCGAACTACCTTTTGGACGGGAATCAGCCCTTCTACGAATTCTCTCTGAAGCTCTGGGAAGGGCTGGAACAGGATTTCAACTACAACGCGATGGTCAGCCAGCGCGGTATCCTCAACCTTTTCCACACCGACGCCCAGCGCGATGCCTATACCCGGCGCGGCAACGCGATGATCCTGCACGGGGCCGATGCGCAATTGCTGAACCGCGATCAGGTCCGTGCGCTGTATCCGTTCCTGAACTTCGACAACGCCCGCTTTCCGATCAAGGGCGGTCTGCTGCAAAAGCGCGGCGGCACGGTGCGCCACGATGCCGTGGCCTGGGGCTATGCCCGCGGCGCCGATCAGCGCGGGGTGGACATCATCCAGAATTGCGAGGTGACGGGATTCCGGATCGAACAGGGCCGGGTCCTGGGTGTGGAAACCTCGCGCGGAGTCATCGGCGCAAAGAAGGTGGGCGTGGCCGTGGCGGGATCCTCCAGCCGGGTGATGGCCCAGGCCGGGATGCGCCTGCCGATCGAAAGCCATGTGCTGCAGGCCTTCGTCTCGGAAGGGCTGAAGCCGGTGATCGACGGGGTGATGACCTTTGGCGCGGGGCATTTCTATGTCAGCCAGTCGGACAAGGGCGGCCTGGTCTTCGGCGGCGACATTGACGGCTACAATTCCTATGCACAGCGCGGCAACCTGGCGGTGGTCGAGGATGTGGCCGAAGGCGGCATGGCCCTGATGCCGATGATCGGGCGGGCGCGGCTGCTGCGGATCTGGGGCGGAATCATGGACATGTCGATGGACGGCTCGCCCATCATCGACCGGACCGGGATCGACGGCCTTTATTTCAATGGCGGCTGGTGTTACGGCGGGTTCAAGGCGACACCGGCCAGCGGCTGGGTCTTTGCCCATCTGCTGGCCACCGGCACGCCGCATCCCACCGCCACCGCCTATCGCTTCGACCGGTTCCGCAAGGGGCTGATGATCGACGAAAAAGGGCAGGGCGCACAGCCCAACCTGCATTGAAAGGGTGCCAGATGATCCGGGATGATGCCCCCCTGCGCGTTCGGCCCGAAAGGTGCGCGAAAGACAGGCAAAGCGGCCCTGCCGTTGAAGATGAATGCAAGATTGTCCGTAATGTGAAAGCCCAATGATCATCCCGCACCCCCTTCTCGGCCCGCGCGACGCGCAGGAATTCGTTTATCTGGGCGATGCCAGTCTGATCGACCGTCCCGATGGGTTGGCTGCCGATGCCGCCGACCGCTTTCATGACTATCTGTATCTGCGCGACAATCCGGCCGGGCTGCACCGCGAGCTTTGGTATCACGAACAGGGCGACCGGTCCTGGCTGGTGGTGACGCGCAACACGCTGACACACGAGATCACGCAGGTGGAACTGGCGCGCGATGTGGCGCGGGCACGGGGGCGCGGCAAGTGACACAGGACAACCGGATCGCAGGCGGTCAGATCGACCGCAGCCGCAGCCTGCGCTTCACCTTCGACGGGCTGCCCTATCAGGGGCATCCCGGCGACACGCTGGCCTCCGCCCTGCTGGCAAATGGCGTGCGGCTGATGGGACGCAGCTTCAAGTATCACCGGCCACGCGGGCCGATTGCCGCCGGGTCGGAAGAGCCGAACGCGCTGGTGGAACTGCGCAGCGGCGCGCGGCGCGAGCCCAACACGCGGGCCACCACGGTCGAGGTGTTCGACGGGCTGGAGGCGCAAAGCCAGAACCGCTGGCCGTCGCTGAGGTTCGACGCGCTGTCGGTCAATGACCGCCTGTCGCCCTTCTTTGCGGCGGGCTTTTATTACAAGACCTTCATGTGGCCGGCCTCGTTCTGGGAAAAGGTCTATGAGCCGCTGATCCGCCGCGCGGCCGGCCTTGGATCCCTGTCGGTGCAGGAGGATCCGGATGCCTGTGACAAGGGCTTTCTGCATTGTGACCTGCTGATCATCGGCGCGGGGCCTGCGGGCCTGGCCGCCGCCCTGACCGCAGGGCGCAGCGGGGCGCGGGTGATCCTGGCGGATGAGGATTTCCGCATGGGCGGGCGGCTGAATGCCGAAACGCATGCCATCGGCGCACTGTCCGGGGCCGACTGGGCGGCGCAGGCCGTGGCGGAACTGGCGCAGATGGCAACTGTCCGGCTTCTGCCGCGCACGACCGTGCTGGGGGCTTATGACCACGGCATCTATTCGGCGGTTGAACGCGTGTCGGATCACCTGGCGGAACCCTTGCCGGGCAAGCCGCGCCAGACACTGTGGCGCATCTATTCGCGCCGCGCGATCCTGTGCGGCGGGGCGATCGAGCGGCCCATCGCCTTTGCAGACAATGACCGCCCCGGCATTCTGCTGGCAGGGGCCTTGCGTGCCTATGCCAACCGCTGGGGCGTGGCCGTGGGGCAGCGGGCCGCCGTCTTCACCAACAACGACGATGGCCTGCGCACCGCGCATGACCTTCGCGCGAAGGGGGTGGAGATTGCCGCAGTGATCGACACACGCCCGGACGGCCCGCGTCTGGCGGACATGCCCCAGTTTCAGGGGGCCGAAGTCATCGGTTCGGCGGGCCGCCTGGGGCTGTCCTCGATCACCTTGCGCGAGGCGTCGGGCCGGGTGCGGACCATCCGCTGCGATGCGCTGGGCGTCTCTGGCGGCTGGAACCCCAACCTTGGCCTGACCTCGCACCAGCGCGGCCGCCCGCTGTGGGACGAGCGACTTGCAGCCTTTGTGCCGGGCCCGGATGGCCCGCCGGGCCTGAGCGTGGCCGGGGCGGCCGGTGGCCATATGTCGACCCATGCCGCCTTGCAGACCGGGGCCGGCCGCGCGGTGCAGGCGCTGTCCGACCTTGGCTTCGCGGCGTCCGCCCCCGAGGTGCCCCGTGCCGAGGACGCGCCCGTCTCGATCACCCCGATGTGGTATGTGCCCCATGGAAAGGGCCGCGCCTGGATCGATCCGCAGAACGATGTCACCGTCAAGGACATCAAGCTGGCCTATCAGGAAAACTTCCGCTCGGTCGAACATCTCAAGCGTTACACCACGCTGGGCATGGCGACAGATCAGGGCAAGACCGGCAATGTTCTGGGCCTTGCGATCATGGCCGGGCTGACGGGGCAAAGCATTCCGCAGACCGGCACCACCGTCTTCCGCCCGCCGCATACGCCTGTCGCCCTTGCCGCGCTGGCGGGCCGGTCCACCGGCAAAGCGTTCCGCCCGACACGCCTGACCCCGTCGCACCGCTGGGCCACCGAACAGGGCGCGGTCTTTGTCGAGGCGGGCCTGTGGCTGCGCACGCAATGGCTGCCCCGGCCGGGGGAAACCACCTGGCGGCAGTCGGTGGACCGCGAAGTGCTGGCGACGCGGCGGTCTGTGGGCATCTGTGATGTCACCACGCTGGGCAAGATCGACATTCAGGGCACGGATGCCGGTATCTTTCTGGACCGGGTCTATGCCAACACCTTTTCCACACTGGCCGTGGGCAAGGTGCGCTATGGGCTGATGCTGCGCGAAGACGGCATTGTCTTTGACGATGGCACCACCGCGCGCATGGCCGAGCACGAGTATGTCATGACGACGACGACGGCGAATGCTGTTGGCGTGTTCCGCCATCTGGAATACTGCCGCCAGTGCCTGTGGCCGGATCTGGACGTTCAGATCATCTCGACGACCGAAGCCTGGGCACAGTATTCCGTCGCCGGTCCCAATGCGCGCAGGCTGCTGGAAAAGATCGTCGATCAGGATGTTTCCGACGCGGCCTTCCCCTATATGGCCTGTGCGCCGATCACGGTCTGCGGCGGGTTGCGGGCGCGGCTGTTCCGCATCTCGTTTTCGGGCGAACTGGCCTATGAGATTGCCGTGCCGACCCGTTATGGCGATGCGATGATCCGTGCGCTGGTGGCTGCGGGACAGGAATTCGACGCCGTGGTCTATGGCACCGAAGCCCTGGGTGTGATGCGGGTGGAGAAAGGCCATGTGGCGGGGAACGAACTGAATGGACAATCCACCGCGTTGAACATGGGCTTGGGCAAGATGGTGTCGCGCAGGAAGGACGCCATCGGCATGGTGCTGTCGGCGCGCGACGGCCTGGTGGCGGAAGACGGCCTGCGGCTGGTGGGGGTGCGCCCGGTTGATCCGGCGCAGCCGCTGACGGCGGGCAGCCATTTCCTGGCACAGGGCGCGCCGGCCACAGCCGCGCATGACGGCGGCTGGCTGACCTCGGTGGTTTATTCGCCGAACCTGGGCCATGCCATTGCGCTGGGTTATCTCAGGAACGGCTCTGCGCGCCTTGGCGAGCGGCTGCGCGCCGTGAATCTGCTGGCCGGAACCGAAACGCTGGTCGAAATCGTCAGCCCCCATTTCATTGACCCGGAAGGAAGCCGTCTTCGTGCCTGACCATCGCCTTGCCCCGCTGACCGCACTTGGTCATCCCGATCCGATGGTGGTCACCGTCGGCCCCGTCACCCTTGCCGAACGCGCGGATGTCGCCCTCGCCTCGCTTGCCGCCCGGCGCGGGCGCGAGGGCGATGTCGCGGCGGTGGCACAGGCCATTGGCCTGCCGCTGCCCGGTCCGGGCCACCATGCCGCCGGCCCGGTCTGGTCGGCCTTCTGGCTTGGCCCGGATCAGTGGATGGTCGGGGCCGCCTTTCAGACCCATGAGGATATCGTTGCGGCCCTGCGCCCGGCCTTTGGCACGGCCGCGTCAATCACCGAACAGACCGATGCCTGGGTGCGCTTTGATCTGACCGGGGATGATCTTGCGGCCGTCTTTGAACGGCTTTGTGCGCTGGATGTCCGGTCGATGCAGCCGGGCCATGCCAGCCGGACGGTGATTGAACACCTTGGCAGCTTTGTGATCCGGGGCAGGGGCGGCATCACGGTTCTGGGCCCGCGCTCCGCAGCCCGGTCCCTGCACCACGCCCTGGTCACGGCCCTGGGCAGTGCCTTCTGAACGGTCCCTGTCAGGGCAGTGGCATTTCTTCCTGACTGGGGTAAGATCACCCGAAGGAAAAATCTGGCAGTCTGATTTCACCCAAAGGCAACAGCCATGCCCGACGATCAGGAAGACTTTTCCACCACCCTGCCCAAGGGCAAGCCGGTGTTCAATCAGGACCCCCACCGCGTCAGGGAGCTGAGCGAGCGCACCCTTGAACTGGCCATCGGGCGCGAGGTGCGGGCCTGCCGCCGCCAGCAGGGCATGACCGTGGCCGATCTGGCCGAGGCGACGGGCCTGTCGATCGGGATGCTGTCCAAGATCGAGAATGGCATCACCTCGCCCTCGCTGACCACGTTGCAGATCCTGGCCCATGCCTTTTCCACGCCGATCACCAGCTTTTTCCGCCGGTTCGAGGAGCGGCGCGAGGTGCAGCATGTCAGGGCGGGCGACCATGTGGAGATCGAGCGGCGGGGTACGCGGGCGGGGCACCAGTACAACCTGCTGGGCCATATCGGATCGAATTCCTCGGGCGTGGTGGTGGAACCCTATATGATCACGCTGACCGAGGCATCGGATGTGTTCCCCACCTTCCAGCATGACGGGATCGAACTGCTCTATATGCTGGAGGGCGAGGTGCAGTACCGCCACGGGGATCAGCTGTTCCACCTCTGCCCCGGCGACAGCCTGTTCTTCGACGCCGATGCCCGGCATGGCCCGGAGGTTCTGGTCAAGCTGCCGGCGCGCTATCTGTCGGTGATTTCGTACCCGCAGGCGTAGCTGAACAGGCCCACGTCGCCAGCGCGTCGGGAAACGCCAATGCTTCCCGAAAGCCAGCGCGAGGTGCCATATGACGCAACTGGCGCGGGAATCCCCAGTCTGGTGAACCTTCATCTGCATCAAGAACGTCCATGGGGAAAAGATGGTGGGCTTCGAAAGCGCTGTCCGTCAACTTGGTGATCTGTGCTGTTGTCAGCCCCGGCGGGGCATTCTCTGCGGCGATCTCGGCAAGCTCCCTGGCCTTTGCAGTTCTTTTGAAGTTGAACTTTGGCTCCGTCGTCGATGCAGGGCTGACAGTCTGCAGCACCGGCCCGCCCGTCATCGCCTCAAGGGAAAAGAAACCGCCATCCATCACGGGATCACTCCAATAAACTCGCCACGTTTGACCTGGTAATCTTCATGCGTCTTGCGCACTTCGCGCAGCCCGGTCAGGCCCGCCGCCTTGAGCACGCGAAAGGTTTCGGCCCGGTACACCGGGGCGTCGCAATTCAGGTTGCCCGTCCAGAAGGGCAGCGTCTGCAGAAATTCGCGCAGCGCGCTGTTGTGCAGAATGTCATAGCGCCCTCTGTCGTCGGGAATTGCGCGGAACATATAGGTCAGCGGTATGCACGGCAGTTTCCGGCCCTGTTCCTTTTCAAGGATATCGGCGATGCCCACCAGAAAGTTCACGTGATGGCGTTGCACCCAGTGAAAGAACGGCCGGTCCAGCGGCGTGCCGCCCTTGGACAGGATCCTGGCCGGCCAGAAATAACTGCCGCCCGGAAACAGATCTTCCAGCAGATGCATGGCCCGTTCGCTGACAATGCCAAGGCTGGCGTGGCTGCAGATATCGGGGATCAGCGGAATGATCTTGTCATGGCCGACGCGGATATCGGCGACCCAGGGCGCAAAGGCCTGGGGCGGGGCTGTCAGCAGCTCATGATTCCACAGCGGACCGACCCCGGCCGGCAGCGGCACTTTGGCCAGATAGGGCGAGGGCCGCTTCCAATCGGGGTATTCAATCGGCATCGGGAACGACCAGGTATGGGGAACATACTCAAACGGTTTTTCCCCCATTGTGTTCACACAATGCGCGTAGAACATCGCGGGGTGGCGCGGGGTCAGTTCCGGCGGTTCTTCGATGAAGCGGGGGCTGTAGCTCATGGGGTATCTCCGGCACGGGGGGTGGTTGGGGTGCCCTGCCGGTTGTTGCCCGCCCCGCCGTCCGGCCCCGCTGTGCGCCACGCCACCGCCGCCGCCAACCCGCGCGTTCCCGCGCCAAACACCGTCAAAACCATCTGCACACACCCACAGCCGACACCCGCTGCCGGGCGGATCATCCACCCTGCAGGGTAAGCGTGTTTTACTTTTGGTCAGGCTGTCAAGGTGTCTTTGAAACCCGTCACTGACTGGCAAATGCAATTGGATTTCCAGAGGGCAATATCCGGTGTTCAGGCCCAAGACCTGTGACTGTCCGGTCCATCTTCAAGCGAACATCGGTTCAGGGCAATCGGGCGTCTGTTTCAGGCCCGGTCCGGGTGAACGGGGATGCCTTGCGACCTGACAGGATGCTGAAACAGTGCCAACCGCAGGGGCTGCCTGACCGGAAAGCAGGAAACGCTTCTGCCTGCGTGCGCCTTGCGCATCCTGGCAGGGGCCATCGCCCCTGCCACAGCGCCTCGCTGATCCTTGGCCCGCCGGGGGCCCAAAGCCCCCGGCCAGCGCCCGCCCCGCCCCAAGGCGGGCGCTTCGCACCCGCCGGGTCGGGCGCTGGCCTCTGTTGGTGCGGGCAGCACGGGTCTTGGTAGCAGCGTCGCGCGCGGGCGGGGGAAACGCGGGTCGCGTTTCCTGATCCCGCCCGGAGAGGCGTTCCTATGCATTTCGGGATGCCCGGAATCCCTGGCAGGGGCCATCGCCCCTGCCACAGCGCCCCGCTGATCCTTGGCCAGCCGGGGGCCCAAAGCCCCCGGCCAGCGCCCGCCCCGCCACCGGCGGGCGCTTCTCGCCCGCCGGGTCGGGCGCTGGCCTGCCGTTGGTGCGGGTGGAGATGGTCTTGGTGGAAGCGTCGCGCGCGGGCGGGGGAAACGCGGGTCGCGTTTCCTGATCCCGCCCGGACTGTGGGCGGAAGGTCAGGGTCCGAACCACCAGCCCCGCTGCACTGGCAGGGGCCATCGCCCCTGCCACAGCGCCCCGCTGATCCTTGGCCAGCCGGGGGCCCAAAGCCCCCGGCCAGCGCCTGCCCCGCCCCCGGCGGGCGCTTCGCCCCCGCCGGGTCGGGCGCTGGCCTGCCGCTGGTGCGGGTGGAGACGGTCTTGATGGAAGCGTCCCGCGCAGGCGGGGGAAACGCGGGTCGCGTTCCCTGATCCGGCCCAGAGGGGCAATCCCTTCCCCCGGATCGGGAAGATTTTCCCGGCAGGCAGGCGGTCGGATTGCTTTTTCAGCAGCCCCCTAATCCTCGGCCCACCACCCCGGCGAGGTCGGCGTGCCGTCGTCGAATTGCGCCAGATAATCCACCATGATCGGCTTGTTGCGCAGAAAGCCCTTATAGGCGGCCAGCTCGTCCGGCAGGTCGCGGATCACCCGGTGCAGGCGGCGGGCCCATTTCGGCTGGGTGGCCAGTTCCTCGAACCTGATCAGATAGCAGCGGATCGGAAAGGCCAGCGCGTTCGACCGGGGCAGGCGGAAGAAGGTCTGCAATTCCACCCGCAAATGCATCCGCCGGCCGACGTTTTCCGGCGTCAGCGTGGCGCGGCTTGGCCCCCATTTCGGGTAATTCTCGGGGCTGGTGTCCAGCAGCGGATCGATGGTCATCGTCCAGTTGAACCGGCGCGCCGGTGCGCCGTGCTGCACGTTCATCAGAAACTTCAAGGCGCGGGTGAAGATCTGCTTTTCATGCGCCAGCGGCACCGGGGCGTGCCATTCGAAAAAGTTCATGCCGATGTCGAAATCCAGGCTCCAGTCGGCCTGGGTGGTGACCATGCCCGCATCCATCCACAGATTGTCGTTGCGCTGGTCCTGCAGGCTGAAATCGCCCTGGGTCTGGCGGGTGATGTATTCCATCGGGCCGCAGGGCAGGGTGGTTTCATCCAGGAAGGTGAATCTCTGCTCGATCTCCAGGGGGCGGTTGATCCAGTGCCAGCGGTCGCCGTTGCGGTGCAGGCTGAACCAGTCAGGGTACTCGCGCGCCTTCGCCTGCATGATCAGTTCCAGCAGGTCCCATCCCGCCAGGGTCATATGCGGCAGCGACTGGCAGCGCAGCGGGTCTTCGGCCAGCACGCGGGCGCGTTCGCGCATTTCGGCCACATAGTGTTCGTCCACATCGAAGGTCTTCTCAAAGACCGATCCGGGGCGGCCGGGCACATGCGGCTCCATGTTCACCGAATACATGTAGCTGTCTTCGGGGAAGGGAAAGGGAAACCGCCGGATCGCGGCGGGCGAATTGAAGAAGGTGAAATCCCCGCGGAAGGTTTCGTCCTTGAACGTCAGTCCCATGCCGTTCCCCTATCTGTCCAGAACCAGCGAGCGGCCTTCAAAGCGCGACACGCAGGGCATGATCTTTTGCCCCGATGCCTTCTGCGCCTCGGTCAGCCAGTGGTCATTGTGGCGGATGGTGCCGTCGCAGCCCAGCACATCGGTTTCGCATTGGCCGCAGGCCCCGCCCCGGCAGAGGTAGGGGGCATCAACGCCCGCCGCCTCGATCGCTTCCAGCAGCGACTGGTGCGTGCCCACGGTGATGGTCTTGCCCGATGCGGCCAGCGTCACGTCAAAGACCTTGCCGGGCGGCGGTGCCAGGAATTCCTCATGATGCACGGCGGCGCGCGGCCAGCCCGCTGAGTCAGCACTGCTGCGGACCCAGCGGATCATGCCCTTGGGGCCGCAGACATAAAGATGCGTGCCCAGGGGCTGGCCCGCCAGCAGCGCCGCCAGGTCGATCATCTGCCCCGCGTCGTCATGGTAAAGATGGACGCGCCCGCCATACCGTGCGGCCAGCTCATCGCCATAGGCGCAGAGCGCGGGGTTGCGCGTGGCATAATGCAGCTCGAACCGCCCGCCAAGCGCCGCAAGCTGCGCGATCTGCGCCAGAAACGGCGTGATCCCGATGCCGCCCGCAATCATCAGGTGCTTTTTCGCCCGCAGGTCCAGTGCAAACAGATTGACCGGATGGCTGATCACCATGTCCATCCCCGGCACCACATGGCGGTGCAGAAACAGCGACCCGCCGCGCCCGGCATCGTCGCGCCGCACCGAAATCGAATAGCCCGTCGTATCCGCCGGATCGCCCATCAGCGAATAGGGGTTGCGCCGCCGCGTGCCGTGATCGTCCATCTCCACGACCGTATGCGCCCCGCCGGAAAAGGCCGGCATCGGCCCGCCATCAGGCCGCACAAAGCGGATGCGGCGGATCAGCGCGTTGACCTCTGTCACCTCGGCCACGCGCACCGCTATCCTCGCACCACCCCCGCTCACCGGAATTTCTCCACCGGTGGCGGGACCAGGCCGGGGTCTTCCGCGTCGATGTTCACGCCCTGAAAGGCGGCGATGCGGCGCGAATAGTGGTCGCGCACAAACAGCGCCAGGCCGCAATGGCCGCAGGTGAAGGGGTCGGTCGCCACGTTTTCGGTGATCCCCTTGCAATGCACGCATTGCACGCGCCGCACCGTGGTTCCGCGATGTTCGGTCTGCACGGCATCATGGGGAAGGCCCGCCTCCATCACCTCGCGCTGCGCCTGCCCGATCAGGCCTTCGCTGCCCGCCAGATAGATCTGCACGCCCATATGGGCATCGCCCAGGATCTTGCGCAGCCGGGGCAGGGCGGCGGCAAAGCTGGGCGCGCGGTGGAACCGGGCAAGACCCAGGGCGGCAAGCTCTGCCGTCCGGTCGGTTCCGTCCGGTCCGGGCAGATAGATCAGGTGGCTTCCGCCCGCCATCCCGGCATCGCCCGCGCCAAGAAGGTCCAGCACCGCACCCGCGCCGTCACCATCGGCGATCATCAGATGCGCCGGGCCGGGGCGTGGCGCCAGCACGCCATAGGTCGGGCGCGACGGGATCGACGGGGGAAACACGGTTTTCGTCATGCCAGCCGCGCCCGTTCGCGCCCCCGGTTTCTTCTTGGCCCAAATACCCTCGCCGAAGGCGTCCGGCCCCGCCACCCGGCCCGGGCAGTCAAAAGAAGCACCACCAAGACCCTACCCCTTTGCGGTCCGCCGCTTCTTTTGCGGATCATAGAAGGGCATCGGATGCGTTGTGGCCGCAATGTCCGTGCCGCCGCTGGACACCACCAGCGGCGTGCCCGTGGTGGCACAGTCCACCGGCAGACGGGCAATGGCGATGTTGTGCCTGTTGATCGTCGAATACATGCCTTGGGTGACGACACCCACCTGCCTGCCATCCCGCAGCACCGGCGCGCCATTGTCGGCGGGCACGGTACCTTCCAGCTTCAGCCCCCAGATTCTGAAGCGCTCCCTGCCTTTCAGGCGGTAATGCTCTTCGGCACCGCGAAAGCCGGTCTTGCCGGGCGAGACAGTGAAATCAAGGCCAAGTTCCCACAGGGTGTCGCCGGGGCCTTCGTCGGCAAAGGGATACATTTCCGAATTGTCGAAGGGGAAGAACAGCAGGTAACTTTCGGTGCGCAGCAGGTCGAGCGTGGTGAACCGGCAGGGGATGATGCCCATGCCCTTGCCCTCGTCCAGGATGCGGTCCCAGATGGCGGGGGCATCCTGGCCCCGGCAGAACAGTTCATAGCCGCGCTCGCCGGTGTATCCTGTGCGCGAGATCATCACGGGAAAGCCGAACAGCGCTGTTTGCATGTGGCTGAAGTAGTTCAGGGCCCGGATGCCCCCGACATGCTGTTCCAGATAATCCACCGCCAGCGGCCCCTGCAGCGACAGATCATGCAGGTTGTCGTCAAAGCGGACCGACACGTCGCGCCCGGTTGCGGCCATGGTCAGCTGCTCATGCGCGCCGCCCGATCCGTGCACCACCATGAAGGCATTGGGGCCGGTGCGGTAGATGACGCAATCATCAATGAATTTGCCCGCATCGTTCAGCATCGTGGCATAGACCGACCGCCCCGGCATCAGCTTTTCCATGTTGCGGGTTGCGGCGCGTTCAATGACATGGCTGGCGGCGGGGCCGGTGATGTGAACCTTCTTCAGACCTGACACATCCATCAGGCCCGCCCTGGTGCGGATGGCCAGATACTCCGCCTGGGGGTCGCCCTTGGCATAGGACCAGGCCGTGCCCATCCCGCTCCAGTCTTCCAGGTTCGACCCCAGCGCACGGTGCCGGTCGGCCAATGCCGAGAATCTCCAGGAATTGGTCATGCGTTCCCCCGTGTCATGCCCCGTCGTTGCGCGCAGTCTGAAACCGTCCCGCCTGAAAAGCAATAATCATGTGCAATTTTATTTCCTGACAGAAAACATTCTTTCCCATGCCGGGCAGATGGCCATGAAAAAAGGCGGCCCCGCAGAGCCGCCCTTTCTGCTGTTTGTGGCGCGGGTTTCAGCCCGGCAGAACGAAGAACCAGTTCGCCCACAGCACGATTGCGGCCCCGGCAAGCAGCGTCAGGTAAGGCAGGAAGCCTGCCTTGCGCTCGCCCAGGTAGCCGTCATCCTTCAGCCCGAGGTCTTCCATCGCTTCTTTCGGGAAGCGTCCGCCATCCTGGATGTAATGGCGATAGCAGAAGACGGGGATGATCAGCGCCGCAAAGATCAGCCCGGCCCAGAGCGCGTTGGAAAAACCCCAGACCTTGGCACCGGCGCCCAGGAACAGGGCGTTGACAAAGGCAAGAACCGTGTTGATCCCGATCAGAACGGTCGGTGCCTTCCACGGACGCTCGATATGGGCCGAGTCGATGCGGTGGATCCAGCCGGCATTCAGGTTCAGGAAGTTGAACAGGATATAGCCGACGTTGGAAATGGCCAGCACATAGAAATACCCGCTGATATCCGATGCCAGGGCCAGCAGGAACAGGTTGAAGCCAAAGTCGGTCCACATCGCGCCGGTGGGGGCGCCGTTCCTGTTCACATGGGTCAGGTACTTTGGCAGCCAGCCGTCGCGCGACCCCTGGTAAAGCGTGCGCGACGATCCTGCCATTGCCGTCATGATCGCCATGAACAGGCCCAGGATCATCAGGATCACGAAGATCTGGGTAACAACCGGCCCGCCGCCGGCCATGTTGCCCAGCGCCTCGCCGATACCGGTACCGTCAACGATGCCGGGGGCCAGCATGCCTTCCTGGCCCAGCACACCCTGAAAGGTGAAGGGGATCAGAAAGAAGAAGACGCAGCACAGCAGGCCGGAAAAGAAGATCGCCTTGAAGGTGTCGGTTTTCGGGTTCTTCAGCTCGCGGGTATAGCAGACCGCCGTCTCAAAGCCATAGGTCGACCAGGCCGCGATGTAGAGGGCACCCAGAAACAGCGTCCAGCCGCCGATGTCCCAGGCCCCGTCAACGCCTGAATAGGGGGCGGTCGGCGGCAGGATGCCGGTGACATTGGCAGAATCGATGCTGCCGTTGAAGATCGGCACCAGTCCGACAAGAAGCAGCGGCACCAGCACGATGATCGCAAGCCACTTCTGGGCGGTCGCGGTCGAGGCGATGCCCCGGTGCTGGATTGCAAAGATGATCAGCATCAGGATCGCGCCGACCACGAAGATGGCGTTGAAATGCAGCGTGCCCAGTCCGGGAACCGGGATGCTGAACGCTTCCCAGGTCCGGACCGCCGGGGTCAGGGCGGCAACACCGTCGCCGGCCAGAAGGGCCGCGATCGCGTCGTCCGCCGTGGTTCCGGCATTGGCCGCCAGGAATTCCACCACACGCGGGTCATCGGGTGTCAGCGTTGCCAGATTGGCCGCAACCCAGTCCAGAACCATCTGCGAATCCGCGGCCGGAATCGGGTACAGCGCGTTCAGGATGTACCCGGCGGCGATCACGCAGCCCAGGCTCAGAACCGGGCTCCATGCAAACCAGTTGCACCAGACCGACAGCGGCGCAATCAGTTTGGAATAGCGCAGCCAGGCCGTGGCCCCGTAGATCGAGGCCCCCCCCGCCTTGTTCCCGAACATGCCGGCAAGCTCGGCATAGGTGAAGGATTGCACGAACCCCATGATCATCGAGATGATCCAGACGACAAAGGCCGCCTGGCCGGCGACCCCCGCAATCCCGCCGATCGAGAAAAGCACAAGCGGGGGCACGCCGGCCGCGACCCAGAACGCCCCCTTCCAGTTCAGCGCCCGGACGAGCTCGCCCGAGCGTTTGTCCGTCACCATCGCCATCGTTTCCGCTGCCATCAGTCCCTCCGCTGCAAAAGCCTTTGTGTCGGCCGGTGTCCTGGATGTTCAGGTTGATCCGGTCCTTGTTCTGTTGGGGCGGGGCAGTTTGCCGGGCAACGTCCAGCCCGGGCCTTCCGGGCACCTGGCCGCACCTGTCCGGCGCCGAAGTTGCAACAATCCCCACCGTCGGGCCGTCTTTCGTCTGTGCCGCAGGGGTTGGCCCGCTTCCCTGCCGCATCTGCACCGGCGGTCGATGAACAGGGGTCATCCTGTGTCAGGCGACATCCGGCCTTGTCAGCTTGCTGCAAGCGGCCCGTGTGACAAAGCGATTTTTGCCTTGGGTGAAACATTTTTGCCTTGCAGTTGGATTCGCGGCGGGAAGACCTGCGAAAAGATGTATCTTCAGGCAACAAATCCGGCCGGCTGCCCCGGCCGGCGGGCCTGCGCAGGACGAAAGATCGCCGAATCAGGCTTGCCATAATTGCCCAGCAGTAAAAAAAGTTTCTCTACAGTTGAGCCGGACGCGCTTCGATGCTAATCTTGCGCGGAAGATGGCAAGGGAGTCGAACCATGTGCGGCATCGTCGGACTTTTCCTGAAAGACCCCGCGCTTGAACCGAAGCTCGGGGCAATGCTGACAGGGATGCTGATCACCATGACAGACCGCGGACCTGACAGCGCAGGCATCGCGATCTATGGCCACCCGGTGCACGGGCAAGCGAAGCTGACCGTGCAGTCACCCGAACCCGCTAAGGATTTCAAAGGGTTGACGGATGATCTTTCGGCGGTGACCGGTGCCCCTGTAACGGGCGACATCAAGGATACCCACATTGTCCTTCACCTGCCCGCAGACCGGCTGGAGGATGCACGGGCGGCAATTGCAACCTTGCGTCCCTCTGCCACGGTCATGAGCGCGGGCGAAGGGATCGAGATTTACAAGGAGGTCGGCCTGCCGAAAGACGTGGCCGCGCGCTTTGATCTGGAAAAGATGTCGGGCACCCACGGCATCGGCCATACCCGCATGGCCACCGAATCGGCCGTGACCACCGCCGGGGCGCATCCGTTTTCGACCGGGCCGGACCAGTGCCTTGTTCACAACGGGTCCCTGTCCAACCACAATTCGGTGCGCCGTGTCCTGAAGCGCGCCGGGATGACCTTTCGCACCGAAAACGACACCGAGGTGGCCGCAGCCTTTCTGACCCACAAGATGCAGGAAGGGGCGAACCTTGGCGAGGCGATGGAAGCCACGCTGACGGACCTTGATGGCTTTTTCACCTTCGTCGTCGGCACGAAGGACGGCTTCGGCGTGGTGCGCGACCCCATCGCCTGCAAACCGGCCGTGATGGCCGAAACCGGTCAGTATGTGGCTTTCGGGTCGGAATACCGGGCGATGGTCAACCTGCCGGGCATCGACACCGCCCGCGTCTGGGAACCGGAGCCGGCCACCGTCTACTTCTGGGAACGCTGAGAATGCAGGTTTTTGACCTTGAGGCGCGGGGCTTGCGCGCGCTGAATGCCACGCTTCACGCCTTGACCGGACAGACCAATGAAACGGCCTGGGAAATCGTGAACCCCAGGGGCAGCCATGCGATTGCCGTCGGTGTTGATGCGCCGGTTGACATCACCGTGCGCGGCTCCACCGGCTATTACTGCGCGGGCATGAACAAGCAGGCCACGATCCGCGTCAAGGGCAGCGCGGGACCGGGGGTTGCCGAAAACATGATGTCGGGCACCGTCATCATCGACGGCGATGCCAGCCAGTACGCCGGTGCCACCGGGCGCGGCGGGCTTCTGGTGATCAAGGGCAATGCCTCGTCGCGCTGCGGCATTTCGATGAAGGGCATCGACATCGTGGTGCATGGCAACATCGGCCACATGTCGGCCTTCATGGCGCAATCGGGTTCGCTGGTGGTTCTGGGCAACGCCGGAGAGGCGCTGGGCGATTCGCTCTACGAGGCGCGTCTTTTCGTGCGCGGCCCGGTGAAAAGCCTCGGCGCGGACTGCATCGAGAAAGAAATGCGCCCGGAACACCTGCTGCTGCTGGCCGACCTGCTGAAACGCGGCGAGGCCGATCACGTGGCAAAGCCCGAGGAATTCCGCCGCTACGGATCGGCGCGCAAGCTGTATACCTTCAACATCGATAACGCCGCCGCTTACTGAGCCATGCAGGTTTGTCCCCGCCGGAGAAGACTGACGATCCGTCCGGGAACCACCCCGCCGTCCCTTCCCCTTCTGTCGCGGAGCCGCTGATGACCGATTTCCCCCACACCCCGCCGCGCCAGTCCTGGACCTTTTCGAATGACGTGAACGCGGAAATCCGGCGCGCCGCCGCGACCGGCATCTACGACATCCGCGGCGGCGGGTCCAAGCGCCGCCTGCCGCATTTCGATGATCTGCTGTTCCTTGGCGCCTCGATCAGCCGCTATCCGCTGGAAGGGTACCGCGAGAAATGCGCGACCGATGTCTGGCTTGGCACGCGCCATGCCAGAACACCGATCCACCTCGACATTCCCGTGACCATCGCCGGCATGAGCTTTGGCGCGCTGTCCGGCCCCGCGAAAGAGGCTTTGGGGCGCGGTGCGACCGAGGCCGGCACCTCGACCACCACCGGCGACGGCGGCATGACCGAGGAAGAGCGCGGCCATTCGCGCACCCTGGTCTATCAATATCTGCCCAGCCGCTACGGCATGAACCCCGATGACCTGCGCCGCGCCGATGCGATCGAGATCGTCGTCGGGCAGGGGGCAAAGCCGGGCGGTGGCGGCATGTTGCTGGGCCAGAAGATTTCCGACCGCGTCGCGGCCATGCGCAACCTGCCCAAGGGCATCGATCAGCGTTCGGCCTGCCGCCACCCGGACTGGACCGGGCCGGATGATCTGGAGATCAAAATCCTGGAACTGCGCGAGATCACCGATTGGGAAAAGCCGATCTATGTGAAGATCGGCGGCGCGCGCCCCTATTACGACACGGCGCTGGCGGTCAAGGCCGGGGCGGATGTGGTGGTGCTTGACGGGATGCAGGGCGGCACGGCGGCCACGCAGGACGTCTTCATCGAAAACGTCGGCATGCCGATTCTGGCCTGTATTCCGCAGGCCGTGAAGGCGCTGCAGGACCTTGGGATGCACCGCGCGGTGCAGCTGATCGTCTCGGGCGGCATCCGCAGCGGGGCGGATGTGGCCAAGGCGCTGGCGCTGGGGGCCGATGCCGTGGCCATCGGCACCGCCGCCCTGATCGCGCTGGGTGACAATGACCCGGCGCTCGAGGCGGAATACAACAAGCTGGGCACCACCGCCGGGGCCTATGACGACTGGCACGAGGGCCGGGACCCCGCCGGCATCACCACGCAGGACCCGGAACTTTACGGGCGCTTTGACCCGGTTCTGGGGGGGCGGCGGCTGAAGAACTATCTCAAGGTGATGACCCTGGAAGCCCAGACAATCGCGCGCGCCTGCGGCAAGAGCCATCTGCACAACCTGGAGCCGGAAGACCTTTGCGCGCTGACGCTGGAAGCCGCCGCCATGGCGGGGGTTCCGCTGGCCGGCACAAACTGGATTCCCGGACGCAACGGGTTCTGAACAAAAAACGACAGGGAGCATACCGCAATGGTCACGGACCTCGCCAGATTCGCCAAGGACAAGGGCGTCAAATACTTCATGATTTCCTATACCGACCTGTTCGGCGGCCAGCGGGCCAAGCTGGTGCCGGCACAGGCGATTGCCGAAATGTCGGTGGACGGGGCAGGCTTTGCGGGCTTTGCCACCTGGCTTGACCTGACGGCGGCGCATCCCGACCTGATGGCGGTGCCCGATCCATCCTCGGTCATCCAGCTGCCGTGGAAGCCGGACGTGGCCTGGGTGGCGGCCACGGCGACGATGGAAGGCAGGACGGTCGATCAGGCCCCGCGCAACGTGCTCCGGCGTCTGGTGGACGAGGCGGCAAGGGAAGGCCTGCGTGTCAAGACCGGGGTGGAGCCGGAGTTTTTCCTGCTGACCGCCGACGGATCGCAGGTGTCAGACCCCTATGACAACGCGGTGAAACCCTGCTACGATCAGCAGGCGGTGATGCGCCGTTATGACGTGATCGCGGAGGTCTGCGATTACATGCTGGCGCTGGGCTGGGAGGCCTACCAGAACGACCATGAAGACGCGATCGGCCAGTTCGAGATGAACTGGAAATACGATGACGCGCTGCAGACGGCCGACAAGCACAGCTTCTTCAAGTTCATGCTGAAGTCGGTGGCGGAAAAGCATGGGCTGCGCGCCACCTTCATGCCCAAACCCTTCAAGGGGCTGACCGGATCGGGGTGCCATGCGCATATCTCGGTCTGGGATCTGGAGGGAAAAAAGAACGCCTTTGCCGATGACAGCAAGGAGCTGGGCCTGTCCGACCGCGGGCGCAGCTTTCTGGGCGGGATCATGAAGCATGCCAGCGCGATGACCGCAATCACCAACCCCAGCGTGAACAGCTACAAGCGGATCAACGCGCCGCGCACCGTGTCGGGGGCCACCTGGGCCCCGAACACAGTGACCTGGACCGGCAACAACCGCACCCATATGGTGCGCGTGCCCGGACCGGGGCGGTTCGAGTTGCGCCTGCCCGACGGTGCGGCAAACCCCTATCTGCTGCAGGCGGTCATCATTGCCGCCGGTCTGGACGGCGTGCGCACCAGGGCAGACCCCGGCCGCCGCCATGACATCGACATGTACACGCAAGGCCATACGGTAAAGGGGGCACCGAAGCTGCCGCTGAACCTGTTGGATGCGCTGCGCGAGTATGACCGCGACAAGACGCTGAAGGCGATGATGGGGGATGAATTCTCGGTCGCCTTCCTCAAGCTCAAGCACAGCGAATGGAACGACTACACCGCGCATTTCTCGGCGTGGGAGCGGGACAATACGCTGGATATCTGACGGCGCGGCGCAACAGGCGGCGCACCGCGCACAGGCGCGGGGTGCAGGGCGGCCAAACAGGGTGCTGAAACAGCAATCCGACCGCCTGCCTGCCGGGAAAATCTTCCCGACCCCGGGAAAGGGGGTGCCCCTGCGGGCAGGCCCCGGAAACGCACAGCCTTTCCCTCGCCCGCGCGCGACGTTTCCGCCGGGACCGGTGCAACCCGCACCAACCGCAAGCAAGCGCCGGCCATGGGCGGGTCGGGCGCTGGCCGGGGGCTTTGGCCCCCGGCTGGTCCTGATGCCAATGCAGCGCTGTGGCAGGGGCGATGGCCCCTGCCATTGAAGCGGGGGGCAGCACTTTCGTCAGTGCGGGCGGGATCAGGAAACGCGACCCGCGTTTCCCCCGCCCGCGCGGGACGGTGCCCTGTAGACCGGCAGGTCCGGGAACAGCGCAGGCCAGCGCCCGCCAAGGGCGGGTCGGGCGCTGGCCGGGGGCTTTGGCCCCCGGCGGGCCAAGGGGCAGCCTGGCGCCGTGGCAGGGGCGATGGCCCCGGCCAGGATGCACAAGGCGCGTGCGCAGGCGGAAGACTGTCCTGCCCTTCGGTCAGGCAGGCCCTGCACCGGCACTTTCCCGGCACCCTGCTAAAACGTGAATCCGCGCGGCAGCAGCCGGTGCTCGTAAGCCTGGCGTGTCAGGTCTTCGCGGAAGTCCGGATGCGCGATGGAAATCAGCGCCTGTGCCCGTTCGGGCACCGATTTGCCCTTCAGGTTCACGATGCCGTATTCCGTGACCACATACATCACATCGGTGCGCGGCGTGGTGACGATATTGCCATGGGTCAGGTGCAGGTTGATCCGGCTTTTGCGTTCGCCCCGGCGCTCATAGGTTGACGACAGGCAGATGAAGGACAGGCCCCCCTGCGAGGCATAGGCCCCGCGCACAAACTGCAATTGCCCCCCGGTGCCGCTGATATGCCGCAGGCCGTCCGATTCGGATGCCGCCTGCCCCTGAAGGTCGATCTGGGTGGTATTGTTGATCGACACCACCCTGTCATTGGCCATGATGTTGGCGGGCAGGTTCGTCTGATCGACCGGCAGGCACATGAAATCCGTGTTCCGGTGCAGGGTTGTGTAAAGCTCTTCCGACCCCAGCGCGAAGGTATAGGTCAGTTTTCCGGCATGGGTCTGCTTGCGCGCGCCATTGATCCGCCCCGCCTTGTAAAGATCGACGATGCCGTCCGTCATCATCTCGGTATGCACGCCCAGGTCCCTGGCCGGACTGTTCAGCAGTTCCGTGCAGACCGCGTTCGGCATCCCGCCAATCCCGATCTGCAGGCAGGACCCGTCTTCGATGCGCGCCGCGATCAGGCGGCCCACGGCACGGTCCACATCACTGGCGGGCGGGTTGGGCAGGACCGGTGCCGGCCGGTTGTCGCCTTCGATGATGTAATCCACCTCGCTGACATGCACGGCATTGCCCGGTCCGGGGCAATGGGGCAGACCGTCGGTCACTTCGACGATCACGCAGCGCGCCCGCTCGATGGCGGCGCGGTGCCACAGGTTCGCGGCGCTGAAGTTGAAGAATCCCTCTGCATCCATCCGGCAGGTCCGCAGAACCAGCACGCCCGCCGGTTCGATGAACCGGCGGTAGTAATCGGGAATCTCGCCCAGATTTACCGGCAGGTAGCCCATGCGCCCGGCATCGTGCATGCGCCTGTCATAGCCCGAGAAATGCAGGTTCAGCCCATAGAAGTGGTTGCCTTGCGGGTCTTCTTCCAGCACGGCGCGGGGCCGGGTCGACAGGCAGCAGCGGATCTTGACATCATGCAGCCCGTCGCGCCGTGCCGCCAGGGCCCGGTCGAATTCATCGGGCTGACACAGCGCACCGCCATAGTCGATCCACATGCCGGATTCTACCAGGCCCGCAGCTTCGGGTGCCGTGATCTGGCGGGCAGGATGGGCGGCACTGCGTTTGCGCATCGGCGATATCCTTGGGCTAAGGGGCGGGTCTGATGCCGCGCATGATGGGCCAGTCAGCAGGGTTCGGCAACAGCGCCGGTGCGCCTGGCGCATCCGCCCGTACGGTCGGCCGATGTCCCGGTCCTGCACCCGCCCGTCGGCCCGCAGAAGACAAGGCGCGGTCTGCCGCATGGCAGGGCGGCCGGTCAGGGGCGTCTGGCGCGGCCCGTCCCGGCCTGATCGCCAGCCGCTGCGCCCCCGCAGGGTGCTGCATCAGTTCCGCAGGTAGCTTTCCATGCTGTCTTCCAGCGCGTCCTTCCACGGCGTGTGGTGCAGCGGGGCCATGGTTCCGGTCATGACCGACCGGTAGGCATTGTCGCGGAAGGCCATGATGTTCTTGACTTTGTGCTTCTTCCACTCGTAGAAGGCCGCATTCGACCCCGGAATGTCAAAGCTGGGATAATCCGTCAGGTCGATCAGTTCCTGCACATAGGCACCCTGATAGGCGATGGCGCCATAGCTGTCTTCCAGCGCGTCTTCGGCGGCTTCGCGCGCGGCGGCATCTGCCAGACGTTCCGCTTCGGTGCCGGGAACTTCGAGGCGGCCCAGGATGACATCGCGCACATACCAAGCCTGGGCATCGAACATGTTGAAGGTGTACCACTGGTCCTGCATCCCGAGGTAGAACAGCTTCGGGTTCGCCGCCCAGACGACACCCTTGTAAAGACTGGCCGTGGCCAGACGGTTCTTCGTTTTCAGGCGCAGCCCGTCGGGCAGGAACGGAAAGTGGTGCAGGTAGCCGGTGCACAGGATGATTGCATCGACATGCGTGGTTGTGCCGTCCCTGAAGGTGGCGGTATTCCCCTCGACCTTTTCCAGCAGCGGGACTTCTTTCCAGTTCTCCGGCCAGTCATAGCCCATCGCCGCCGTGCGGTGCGACACGGTCACCGACTTGCAGCCGTATTTCCAGCATTGCGATCCGATGTCTTCGGCGGAATAGGAGGTGCCGACAATCAGGATGTCCCTGCCCGCAAATTCGCGCGCATCGCGGAAGTCATGGGCATGCAGAATGCGCCCGTTGAAGGTGGCAAAGCCCGGAAACTCCGGCACATTCGGGGTGCTGAAGTGGCCGGATGCCACCACGACATGGTCGAACTCTTCGGAATAGACATGATCGTTCTTCAGGTCGTGGGCGGTCACGGTGAACCTGCCTGTCGCCGCATCATGGGCAACATGCCGCACCGGCGTGCGGAACCGGATCCAGGGGCGCACCCCGGCCCGCTTTACCCGGCCTTCGATATAGTCGAACAGCACCGCGCGGGGCGGATAGCTGGCGATCTGTTTGCCGAAGTGCTCCTCGAAGGTGTAATCGGCAAATTCCAGCCCTTCCTTGGGGCCATTCGACCACAGATAGCGGTACATCGAGCCGTGAACAGGTTCGCCATATTCATCCAGCCCGGTGCGCCAGGTGTAGTTCCACAGCCCGCCCCAGTTGTCCTGCTTTTCGAAACAGACGATCTCGGGGATGTCGGCACCCTTTTGTGCCGCTGACTGGAACGCCCGCAACTGCGCCAGTCCCGATGGCCCCGCCCCGATCACCGCTACCCGTTTCGTCATGTCATACCCCCGCTGTGCGGCGGCCAGGGGGCCGCGCCTTTGACGGAACGCTAGCGAGGAACGGCACGGATTGTCAAATATTCTTCCTGCCGTGAAACATGTGCGCACAGGCCGGATGCGAACGGCAGCCTTGGGGCCACCGTTCCAGCCGGTGCAGAAAGGGGGGTCAGCGGTTGCCGACCGGAATGAAGTTGCGTTTACGTTCGCCGATGTAAAGCTGGCGGGGACGCCCGATCTTCTGGGTCGGATCGGCGATCATTTCCTTCCACTGCGAAATCCAGCCCACGGTGCGCGACAGCGCGAAGATCGGGGTGAACATGGCGGTGGGGAAGCCCATCGCATCCAGAATGATGCCCGAGTAGAAGTCGACATTGGGATAAAGCTTCTTGGACACGAAATAGTCGTCTTCCAGCGCGATACGCTCCAGCTCCTTGGCGACCTGCAGGGTCGGGTTGTTGTGGATGCCCATCAGATCAAGGACTTCGTCCGCAGACTGCTTCATCACCTTGGCGCGCGGGTCGAAGTTCTTGTAAACGCGGTGGCCGAACCCCATCAGGCGGAACGGATCATCCTTGTCCTTGGCGCGCCGGATGTATTCGGGAATGCGGTCCACCGTGCCGATTTCGCGCAGCATTTCCAGACAGGCCTGGTTGGCCCCGCCATGCGCGGGACCCCAGAGGCAGGCGATGCCCGCCGCAATGCAGGCAAAGGGGTTGGCCCCGGACGAACCGGCAAGCCGCACGGTGGAGGTGGAGGCGTTCTGTTCATGATCGGCATGCAGCATCATGATACGGTCCATCGCCGTGGCCAGAACCGGATTCACCACATAATCCTCTGCCGGAACCGAAAAGCACATGTGCAGCAGGTTACCGGCATAGCCAAGGCCGTTCCTGGGATAGACAAAGGGCTGGCCGATCGAATACTTGTAAGCCATTGCGGCAATGGTCGGCAGTTTGGCGATCATCCGGATAGCCGCCACTTCGCGCTGCCATTCGTCGTTGATATCCAGCGAGTCGTGGTAGAAGGCGCTCATCGCACCCACGACGCCCACCATCGTGGCCATCGGGTGACTGTCGCGGCGGAACCCGCGGAAGAAATAGTGCATCTGTTCATGCACCATGGTGTGGCGTGTCACGCGCTGTTCGAAATCGGCAAGCTGCGCTGCATTCGGCAGATTGCCGTACAGCAGCAGGTAACAGACTTCGAGGTAATTCGACTGTTCGGCAAGCTGCTCGATCGGGTAGCCGCGATACAGCAACTCTCCCTTTTCGCCATCGATATAGGTGATGGCGCTTTCGCAGGCGGCGGTGGAGGTGAAGCCGGGATCATAGGTGAAGACATCGCCCTGGGCATAAAGCTTGCGGATGTCGATGACATCCGGCCCCAGGGTTGGCGAGTGCACCGGCAGGTCGATGACCTTGTCCCCGAAGGCAAGCGTTGCAGTCTTGGTCGGTTCGGCCATGGTCATCCCCCGTTTCTTGCCCGCCGCGCATTGTGCCGGGCGGTCTGCACGCAGCAATCCCTCGGGTGCCGCAGATCAGGCCGCTGCATCCCGCAGTCGTGCAACAGTTTCGTCCCGACCGATGACTAGCATCATGTCGTAAACACTTGGTGTCACCGTTCTGCCCGCAAGTGCCGCGCGCAGCGGTGCCGCGATCTTGCCAAAACCAAGGCCGTTCGCAGCGGCTGCCTCTGACAGGATCACTTCCAGAGCATCCTTTGTCCAGCTAGCACTTTGCAGCTGCGGCGTCAACGATTTCAGTATACCACGGGATACCGAATCCAGCGCCCCCGCTGCGGCCTCATCCGGGACGATGGGCCGGGTCGCCAGGGCAAACCGAGCCTTTTCAACAAGTTCAGGAAAGGTTTTCGCCCTGTCTTTCAGGCAGTAGAGCGACCGTTGCAGAACATCGGCCTGGCACGGGGACAAGGCCGGCTGCCCGGCAGCGGCAAGATAGGCCTGAAGTTCCTGCAGCAGAGCGGCATCTTCCGCCATGGCCATATGCTGGCCGCAGATATTCTCCAGCTTCCTGAAATCCAGTCGCGCCGGTGCCCGGCCAATGCCGGGCAGATCAAACCAGGCCATGGCCTGCGCGCTTGTGAAAACCTCTGCATCGCCATGCGACCAGCCCAGCCGGGTCAGGTAATTGCGCATTCCTGCGGCGGGGTAGCCCATCGCCTGATACTCCTCAAGCCCGACAGCGCCGTGGCGCTTTGACAGCTTCTTGCCGTCCGGCCCGTGAATCAGCGGAATATGCGCCCAGACCGGCACCTCCCATCCCATCGCGTCATAAACCATCTGCTGGCGCGCCGCGTTGTTCAGGTGGTCATCGCCCCGGATGACATGGGTCACCCCCATATCGCGGTCATCGACCACCACCGCCAGCATATAGGTCGGCGTACCGTCAGACCGCAGCACCACCATGTCATCCAGCTGGTCATTGTCAAAGCGCACGGTGCCCTGCACGGCATCCCCGACAATTGTCTCGCCGCCGCGCGGTGCCTTCATGCGGATGGCAAAGGGGCCGTCGGGCCAGGTTGCGGGATCGGCGTCGCGCCAGGGGCTGTGAAACAGGGTCGAGCGGCCCTCGGCGCGGGCCGCCTCGCGCCAGGCCGCAATCTCGTCCTGCGAAGAATAGCAGCGATAGGCCACGCCCCGCGCCAGCATGTCATGGGCCACTTCGGCATGGCGGTGGCGGCGCCCGAACTGGCTGACCGCCTCGCCATCCCAGTCGAGGCCCAGCCAGGTCAGCCCGCGCAGGATCGCCGCCGTCGCCTCGGGGGTGGACCGCTCGCGGTCGGTATCCTCGATCCGCAGCAGGAACCTGCCCCCGCGCCCGCGGGCATAAAGCCAGTTGAACAGCGCCGTCCTGGCACCGCCGATATGAAGATACCCGGTGGGCGACGGGGCAAAGCGGGTGACGACAGGGCGGGGGAAAGGGGCGTCTGCCATCGGAATTAACCTTTCGGAAACCATGCGGGCGCTAGCCTGCGCGCCTGTCTAGGCAATGGCGCAGGGGGTGGCAAGGTGCGGTGGATGGTGCGGCCCCTGGCAGACCTGCAGGCCGCACGGGGTCAGGGCCTGTTGTTCCTTTGGGTGCCGGTGTTCCTGGCCCTGGGCATCGGTCTGTGGTTTTCGCTGCGGTATGAACCGGGGCTGATCTTTTATGCCGTGACCGCTGCCGGGCTGGTGGCGTCCCTGGCCCTTGGCCGCTGGGGGCCGGAGTTGCTGCACCCCCCCGCCCTGGCGCTGACCTGCGTGCTGGCCGGCGGGCTGACCGCCGGGGCGCGGGCCCATCTGGTGGCCGCGCCCGTGCTGGAGTTCCGCTATTACGGCCCGGTCGAAGGCCGGGTGATCGGCATCGACCGCTCACAGGGCGATGATCTGCGGGTGACGCTGGACCGGGTGGTGCTGGACCGCCTGTCGCCCCGGGAAACCCCGCAGCTTGTCCGGGTGTCGCTGCATGATGCCTCCATTCCGGCGCCGCAGCCCGGCACCACCGTGATCCTGACGGCGCATCTTTCGCCCCCGCCCGGACCGTCAGAGCCGGATGCGTTCGACTTCCGCCGCATGGCCTTTTTCGACCGGCTGGGTGCCGTGGGCTATTCCCGCACGCCGATGCTGGTGCTTGCCCCGCCCGAACCCGGCACGCAGCGTGTCAACCGGTTGCGCGCCCGCCTTTCGGCCGCTGTCATGGACCGGATTCCGGGGCAGGCCGGGGCCTTTGCCTCGGGGGCGGTCACGGGCGACCGTTCCGGCATCACCCGGGACACTGTCGAGCAGCTGCGCGATTCCAACCTGTCGCACCTGCTGGCCATTTCGGGAATGAACATGGCCTTCATCACGGGCTTTGTCTTTGGACTTGTCCGCTACGGCCTGGCCCTGGTGCCGCCTGTGGCCCTGCGGATCAACGGCAAGAAGATTGCGGCCCTTGTCGCCTTGGCGGTGGCTGCCTTTTATCTGCTGTTGTCGGGGGCCAATGTCGCGACCGAACGCGCCTTTGTGATGGTGGCGGTCATGCTGGTGGCGGTGCTGGCGGACAGGCGGGCGCTGACGCTGCGCAGCGTGGCGCTTGCCGCCATCCTTCTGCTGGCGCTCCGCCCGGAAAGCCTTCTGGCCCCCGGATTTCAGATGAGCTTTGCGGCCACCGCCGTGCTGATTGCGGGTTTCGGCATGCTGGATCGCGGGGTTCTGCGTGACCGGGTTCCGCGCTGGGCGATGCCGGTCTTTGCGCTTGTCCTGTCCTCGGTCCTGGCGGGGCTGGCCACGGCCCCGCTGGCTGCGGCGCATTTCAACCGGTTCACCGATTACGGGCTGGTGGCGAATGTGCTGACCGTTCCCGCGATGGGCCTGTTGATCATGCCGGGTGCCGTTGTTGCCGTGCTGGGCCTGCCGCTGGGTCTTGAAGGCATCGGGCTGCTGCTGATGGAAATCGGGGCCCGCTGGATCCTGTTCATTGCCGGCGTTGTGGCAGGATGGGAGGGTGCGGTCACCGGCATTCCCACGCCGGGGCCGCTGGTTCTGCCGCTTCTGGCCTTCGGCGGGCTGATCGCCATTCTTTCGCGCGGCCCGGTGCGCCTTCTGGCCGCTGTGCCGCTGGCGGCGGGGCTGGCACTTTGGGCGGGCAGCACGCGGCCGGACGCGCTGATCAGTGCCGATGGCGCGCTTGTGGGCCTGGCCGGGCCGGAGGGGCGCGCGATGTCATCGCCCACCGGTGCCGGGTTTGCCGCGCAAAGCTGGCTGGAAAATGACGGCGACCTCGCCGATCAGGTGACGGCAGCGGCCCGCCCCGGTTTCACGGGGCCAAAGGGCGCGCGGGCCTTTGCCCTGGGGCCGCTCCGCGCCGTGCATCTGAAGGGCAAGGGGGCAGCCGGGCGTCTGGCCGAGGGCTGCCGGACAGCGCAACTGGTGATCCTGTCGGTGCCCGCCGGACAGGCGCCGGACGGATGCCGGGTCATCGACAGCGATGATCTGGCCGCAAGCGGGCCGCAGGCCCTTTGGGTGGCGCCGGACGGCTCGCTGCGGATCGTGGCGACAGACCGGGCAGACCGCCTGTGGTCGGACAAACACAAAGACCGCGCGCGCACCCCGGCAAAGGCCCGTCTTGCCGGAACTGCCCCCTGACCTGCCGGGGCCTGACAGGGTGCCGTGGCAGAGTGCGACCGCATGGGCTGCGGCGTGGAAAACAGGTGTCTCTTCCGCCTGTGCGCGCTGGCCTTTTGTGGTGCAGATGGTGCCGATCCGGGTTTCGGCGTTGCGCACGGGCAGGCAAAACGCGGGTCGCGTTTCGTGGTCCCGCCCGAAGAAGTGAAGGCGCTTTCACCGCTGCAATGGCAGGGGCCATCGCCCCTGCCACAGCGCCACGCTGGCCCTTGACCAGCCGGGGGCCAAAGCCCCCGGCCAGCGCCCGACCCGTCCCCGGCGGGCGCTTCGCCCCCGCCGGGTCGGGCGCTGGCCTTCTGCTTGTCCCGGACCTGCCGGTCTACAGGACACCGTTCCGCGCGGGCGGGGGAAACGCGCTGCGTTTCCTGTTCCCGCCCGGAGTGGCATTGCGGGATGCCCGGTCTCTCTGGCAGGGGCCATCGCCCCTGCCACAGCGCTGCGCTGGCATCAGGACCAGCCGGGGGCCAAAGCCCCCGGCCAGCGCCCGACCCGCCCCCGGCGGGCGCTTCGCCCCCGCCGGGTCGGGCGCTGGCCTGCCGGTGAGCTTGGACCTGCCGGTCTACAGGGCACCGTCCCGCGCGGGCGGGGGAAACGCGGGTCGCGTTTCCTGTTCCCGCCCGCACTGACGAAAGCACTGTCACCGCTGCAATGGCAGGGGCCATTGCCCCTGCCACAGCGCCGCACCGCCCCTTGGCCAGCCGGGGGCCAAAGCCCCCGGCAGGTGCCCCACCCGCCGGGTCGGGCGCTGGTCTGCGTTGCGCTTGTGGCAGCGGTCCTTAGGGCCCGCAGTCCCTTACCGGGCGGGGAAACGCGGTGCGTTTCCTGATCCGCCCCGAACGGACGCCGCCCCTCTGACGGATCGCGATGAATCTCTCGTCCGGCAAGCGGCCGGCACTGGTCCAGCCCCCCGCTAATAGCTGCGGATCAGCCCGACAAGGCGGCCCTGCACCTTGACCATGTGATCGGGATAGACCCGGGTTTCATAGGCCGGATTGGCAGCCTCGAGCGCAATGGTATTGCCGCGCCGGCGGAACCGCTTCAGCGTGGCTTCGGCATCGTCAACCAGCGCCACGACGATATCGCCGTTTTCGGCAGTGATCTGTTCACGGATCACCACGATGTCGCCATCGTTGATACCCGCTTCGATCATGGAATCGCCCTTGACCTCCAAGGCATAGTGCTGGCCCTTGCCCGACAGCATCGATCCCGGAACGGCAATGTGATGCGAAATCTGGCTGATCGCCTCGATCGGCACACCCGCCGCGATGCGGCCCATCACGGGAAGTTCGGTGGCATGGATCGGCTCTACCGCAAGGGCGCGGCGCGGCGCGGCGGGGGGTGCAACCCTGTCGCCGGGGATGACGCGGGGCGAAAAGCCGGGGCGTTCCATCGCCTCGGGCAGCCTGACGATTTCGATCGCGCGGGCGCGGTGGGCCAGACGGCGGATGAAGCCGCGCTCTTCCAGCGCCGTGATCAGACGGTGGATGCCCGATTTCGACCGCAGATCCAGCGCTTCCTTCATTTCGTCGAAGGATGGGGGAACACCTTCCGCATCCATCCGGAGACGGATAAAATCAAGCAGTTCCAGTTGCTTGCGGGTCAGCATGGCGGCGGCCTCCAGAACGGCGGGGCATGGGTTCACTTCCTGTTCTGCCCGCGTTCCCTGTTTGTGTCAAGCCTGTCGTTACAGCGGCAGATAATCCACCTCATGGCCCGCCGTCCGGGCCGGATCATTTGCGGGCCGGATCAGCAGCGCATCCGCCTCGGTCAGGATGCGCAGCAGCGCCGAGTCCTGGCTATCAAACGGCGTGACGCGCGGCAGGGCCGGGCCGGCGGTCAGGCGCGCGCGCATGTAATGGCTGCGCGGTCCGTTGGCACCCACCGCCACGGCCAGAACGGCGCGGCGTGTCACCGGGGCTGCCGGCAGCCCCTGCATGGCCCGCAGCATCGGCAGCAGGAAGAGATGCCCGCAGACAATGGCCGACACCGGGTTTCCGGGCAGCCCCAGCATCGGCACCCCGCGCAGCCGCCCCGCCAACAGCGGTTTGCCGGGACGCATCGCGATCTTGTAGAAGGCGCGCTCCATGCCAAGCCGGTCGGCCACGCGCCCCACCAGATCATGGTCGCCCACCGAAGCCCCGCCGATCGTCACCACCAGATCGGCCCCCTCCGCCAGGCCCAGCACGGTTGCAAGGGCCGCCTCGGTATCGCGCGCAATCGGCAGCAGCCGCGCCTCGGCCCCTTCGCCTTCGGCCATCGCCTTCAGCGCAAAGGCGTTCGAGGCGATGATCTGGTCTGCGCGCGGGGTTTCCCCCGGCATGACCAATTCGTCGCCCGTTGCGATCAGGGCCACCACCGGGCGGCGCGCGACGGTGACGGCGGGCAGGTTCATCGCCGCCAGCAGGGCCAGATCATTGGCCCGCAGCCGCCGGGGCGGCAGGCTGTCGCCCGCGCGAAAATCCTGCCCCTGTGGGCGGATATGGGTGCTGCTGTCCAGCCCCTCTTTCAGCAGGATCGACCCCTCCTGCGCCTCTGTGTCTTCCTGGATGACGATGCGGCCGGCCCCTGCGGGCACGGGCGCCCCGGTCAGGATGCGCACGGCCTGACCGGCCCCGATCCGGCCCTGAAAAGCGTGGCCCGCCGCCGCCATGCCGATCACGTTGAACCGGTCGCCGGGCCGCGCCGGTCCGGCCAGGGCATAGCCGTCCATCGCGGCGGCCGCAAAGGGCGGCTGGTCCCGCCCGGCGAGGGCGGGGCGCGTCATCGCCCGCCCCGACGCCAGCGCCAGGGGCACCGTTTCTTCCGGCACCCGATCCGCCAGCGCCAGAACATGCGCCAGCGCCTCTTCAACCGAAATCACCGCTTTGCCTCGTAGCGTCCTGATTTTCCGCCATCTTTCAGGACAAGCCGGATGTCGGTTATGGTGATGGATTTCTCCACCGCCTTGACCATGTCATAAACGGTCAGCGCGGCGATGCTGACGGCCGTAAGCGCCTCCATCTCGACCCCGGTCTGGCCGCCGGTGCGGACGGTTGCCTCGATCACGATGCCGGGCAGTGCCGGATCAGGCCAAAGATCAACGGTCACCCCGGTGACGGGCAGGGGGTGGCACAGCGGGACAAGGTCAGAGGTCTTCTTTGCCGCCATGATCCCGGCCAGCCGCGCCACGCCCAGAACATCGCCCTTTTTCGCCCGGCCTTCGCGGATCAGGGCCAGCGTTTCGGCCTGCATGATCACCGATCCGCGCGCAACCGCGATCCGGTCCGTCACCGGCTTTGCCGAAACGTCCACCATATGGGCGTTGCCGGCGGCATCGAAATGCGTCAGGCCCCCGCCTGTCATCACAGGCCGCCCTGCGCCACACGCGGGTTTGCCAGGATCGTGCGGGTGGCCGCCTCGACATCCTCTTGCCGCATCAGGCTTTCGCCGATCAGAAAGCAGCGTGCCCCGTAGCGCGCCAGGTCGGCCAGGTCGGCCGGGGTATGAAGCCCGCTTTCGGCCACAATCAGCCGGTCTTCGGGCACGCGGCGCGCCAGGGTCCGCGTGGTGTCCAGCGACACGTCGAACGTGTGCAGGTTGCGGTTGTTGATGCCGATCAGCTTTGATGTCAGCAGCGCCGCACGGTCCAGTTCGGCCCTGTCATGCACTTCGACCAGCACATCCATGCCCCATTCCCGTGCGGTCTGCTCCAGATCCGCGGCCTGCCGGTCCGAGACCGAGGCCATGACGATCAGGATGCAGTCCGCATTCAGGGACCGCGATTCGATGACCTGCCAGGGATCATAGAGGAAATCCTTGCGCAGACAGGGCAGGGACGTGGCCTTGTGTGCCTGCGGCAGAAAGGCATCGGCCCCCTGAAAGGATGGCCCGTCGGTCAGCACCGAAAGGCAGGTCGCCCCGCCCGCCTCATAGGCGCGGGCCAGCGCCGGGGGGTCAAAATTGGCCCGGATCAGGCCCCTGGACGGGCTGGCTTTCTTGATTTCGGCAATCAGGCCGTATCCGCTGGCAGAAGCAGCCTGCAAAGCGCGGGCGAAACCGCGCGGCTCGGGCGCGCCCCGCGCTGCCGCCTCAAGGTCGGCCAGCGGGATCGCGGCCTTGCGGGCCGCGATCTCGTCCAGCTTGTAGGCCTTGATGCGGTCAAGAATGGTGCTCATGACGGACTGCCTAGCCAATGGAGGGATGCAAGGGAAGCATAAAAGCGGCGGTCCTCCGGCGGCGGCACTCAGCCGCCCTGTGTGATGCGCGCCAGATCGGCCGCCTTGCGCCGCGCCGCACCGCTGTCCAGGCTTTCGCGGGCCAGGGCCACACCTTCCTGCAGCGACGCAGCCCGGTCCGCCACGATCAGGGCGGCAGCCGCGTTCAGCAGAACCGCATCGCGATAGGCCCCCGCCGCGCCCGCCAGCAGGGCACGAAAGGCGGAGGCATTCTCGGCGGGCGATCCGCCAAGGATCGCCTCGAACGGGTGCACGGGCAGGCCGGCCTCTTCGGGATGCAGGTCAAACTCGCGCAAGGCCCCGTCCGCCAGCGCCACCACCTGCGACGGCGCGGCGATGGAAAGCTCGTCCGTGCCATCGCCGCCATGCACGAGCCAGGCCTTTTCCGAGCCAAGCCGCAGCAGGGTTTCCGCCATCGGCCGCAGCAGCGCCGGTGAAAAGGCCCCGGTCAACTGCCGAGTCACCGCCGCAGGATTGGTCAGCGGGCCCAGGATGTTGAAGATGGTGCGGGTGCCAAGCTCGGCCCGCACCGGGGCAACGTGGCGCATCGCCGGATGGTGCATCGGCGCCATCATGAAGCCGATGCCGGTCTGCGCAAGCGCGCGTTCCACCACCTCGGGCCCGACCATGACGTTGATGCCCAGCTCGGTCAGCGCATCGGCAGCCCCCGAGCGGGACGACAGGTTCCGGTTGCCGTGCTTGGCCACCACCACACCCGCGCCTGCCACCACAAAGGCCGTCGCGGTTGAGATGTTGAGCGTGCCCTTGCCGTCGCCGCCGGTGCCGACGATGTCCATCGCACCCTGCGGCGCGCGCACCGCGTTGCAGCGGGCGCGCATCACGCTGGCAGCGGCGGCATATTCGTCCACCACCTCGCCGCGCGCGCGCAGCGCCATCAGGAAACCGCCCATCTGTGCGGGCGTCGCCTCGCCCGCGAACAGGCACTCAAAGGCCGTTTCCGCCTCGGCCCGGGTCAGGGCGCGGCCGGCGGCAAGCCCGATCAGCGGGCGCAGACGGTCGCTCATGCCGGAACCCGCGCCAGATCAAGGAAATTGCGCAGGATCTGGTGGCCATGTTCCGAAGCGATGCTTTCGGGGTGGAACTGCACCCCTTCGATCAGTCGCTCGCGGTGGCGCAGGCCCATGATCGTGCCATCCTCCAGCCAGGCGGTGACCTCAAGGCAAGCGGGCAGCGTCTGCCGTTCCACCACAAGGGAATGATAGCGCGTCGCCCTGAACGGCGAGGGCAGCCCGGCAAACACGCCCTTGCCGGCATGGTGCATCACGCCCATCTTGCCGTGAACGATCTCGTGGCAGCGCACGACCTTGCCGCCAAAGGCCTGACCGATGGTCTGGTGCCCCAGGCAAACCCCCAGCAGGGGGGTCCGGGTTTCGGCCGCCGCCGCCGTCAGGGCAAGACAGATGCCTGCCTGCGCCGGGTCGCAGGGGCCGGGTGACAGAATGATCGCATCGGGGTGCAGCGCCAGCGCAGACTGCACGTCCAGGGCATCATTGCGGTGAACGGCCACATCGGCACCGAGTTCACCCAGATAGTGAACGAGGTTGTAGGTAAAGCTGTCGTAGTTGTCGATGAGAAGCAGCATACTTTACCGCGCGATGGTTGTTTCGGGGTGATCCCCGGACGGGGCAGCGCTATACATGGGCCGAGGCGCGTTGGGGCGTCAAGGCAAAGATGCCAGCCCCCGGCATGACGGTGCCGGTGCGGCGACAGGGGGCAGTGTTGGGGGCAGTGTTGAAGGGGTTCTTTTCCGGCCTGCTGTGGGCCAGCGTGTTCAGCGCCATCGGCCTTGCCTTCATCTCGCAGATGACCCTGATGCCCCCCGGCGGCTCGCCAGGACCGTTGCTGTTACCCGGAGCAAATCTTTCCGGGCCGTCCGGCGGGCTCGCGGCCCCGGTTTCGCCGCAACCGCAGCAGGACGAAACGCCGGAGCAGCCCGCCAGCGCCCCCCCGCAGCCGGGGGCAGGCCAGACGGCGGCAGAGGTGCCGCAGGCGGTTCAGGTGCCGCCGGGATCGGAATTCCACCGCGCCCTGCCGGACGGAATCCCCACGCTGCCGGGCATCACTGCGGCACCCGCCGGATCGGTGACCCCTTCGGTTGACGCGCCAGGCCAGGGCAGTCCCTTGCCCGAGACCGACCCCGGGCCGGGGCGCGCGCCTGCACCCGCCGTGCTTGCACCTGCAGCCGGGGCCGCGCCGGACGCGGGGGAGGCAAAGGTTGCGGTGCCGGACGGGCAAGACTTACTTGCGCCGCAATCGCCCCTGCCGCCGCCTGACACCCCCGTGACCGAATCCGGGCTGGCCCCGGTCGATCTGCCACCGCCGCCGCCCTTGACGCCCGAAGAACAGGCGATTGTCGCTGGCGCGTCCAACCCCCGGCCAGAGGTGCCGACAGACCCGCAGGCGGTGCCGCTGCCGTCAGGCCCGTTGTCGAAGCCTGCCGGGCCGCAGCCCGATTCCGGAGGGAACCCGGTTTCAGGCGATGCCGCCGGGGCTGCGGTCCGTCCCGCCGCCGCCCTTTCCGGCGCGGCGGAGAAAGGGGCGGCAGGCCGTCTGTCCCCTGGCGGCGTTGCCCCGCAAGCCGATCCTGCCCTGCGGGCGCCGATCAGCCGCCATGCCCGCGCCTTCAGCAATCCGCAGGGCAAGCCCGTCCTGGCCATCCTGCTGATCGACCGGGGCGACCCCGGCCTTGACCGCGCCGCGCTGGCGGCCCTTCCCTTTCCGTTGACCTTCGTCCTCGACCCGACCCTGCCCGGTGTCGCGCGGCTGGCAGCGCCCTATGTCGCCGCCGGGCAAGAGGTGGCGATGCTGGCCTTGGCCATCCCGCAGGATGCGACGGCGGCCAGTCTGGACGTCATCTTCGCGGCCCATGCCGCAGCCCTGCCGCAGGCCGTCGCTGTGGTGGATCTGCCCGAGGGCGGATTTCAGGACAACGGCCCCCTTGCCACCCGGGTCATCCCGATCATCAAGGGGCAGGGGCGCGGGCTTCTGACCTATGACTCGGGCCTGAATGCGGCCGCTCAGATTGCACGGCGCGAAGGGCTGCGCGGGGGGACGATCTTGCGTCGTACCGATTCCAAGGGTCAGGCGGCGGACGACATCGGGCGCGTGCTGGACAGCGCCGTCATCAGGGCGGCGCAGGAGGGGCGCATCGCCGTTGCGGCCGAAGCCACGCCCGCCACCATGGCCGCCCTGCTGGAATGGACGGGCCAGGGGCGGGCTGCAACCGTGGCGCTGGCCCCGGCAACGGCGGTGATGGTCGCGCGCTGACCGCCCCCGCGTCCTGCAGTCAGTTCCCCAGGATGCCCGGCAGGCGCAGGCCCTGTTCGCGCGCGCAGTCCAGCGCAATGTCATAGCCGGCATCGGCATGGCGCATGACACCCGTGGCGGGATCGTTCCACAGCACGTTCGACAGCCGCCGCGCGGCATCCGGGGTGCCATCCGCCACCACGACCATGCCCGAATGCTGGCTGTACCCCATGCCGACCCCGCCGCCATGGTGCAGGCTGACCCAGGTCGCCCCGCTGGCGGTGTTCAGCAGCGCGTTCAGCAAGGGCCAGTCCGACACGGCATCCGAGCCGTCCTTCATGCTTTCGGTTTCCCGGTTGGGCGAGGCGACGGAACCCGAATCGAGATGGTCACGCCCGATGACGATGGGGGCTTTCAACTCGCCCGAGGCCACCATGTCGTTGAACATCAGCCCGGCGCGGTGCCGGTCGCCAAGGCCGATCCAGCAGATGCGCGCGGGCAGGCCCTGAAAGGCAATCCGCTCCTGCGCCATGTCCAGCCAGCGGTGCAGGTGGCGGTTGTCGGGGAACAGCCGCTTCATCGCGGCATCGGTGGCATGTATATCCGCCGGATCGCCCGACAGCGCGCACCAGCGGAACGGGCCGATGCCCCGGCAGAACAGCGGGCGGATATAGGCCGGAACGAAGCCCGGAAAGGCAAAGGCGTTCTCCAGCCCCTCGTCCTGTGCGACCTGGCGGATGTTGTTGCCGTAATCCAGCGTGGGCACGCCCGCAGTCCAGAACTCCACCATCGCCGCGACATGGGTCCGCATCGAGGCACGCGCAGCCTTTTCCACCGCTTTGGGGTCGGTTTCCTGCCGCGCGCGCCAGTCGGCCACGGTCCAGCCCTGTGGCAGATAGCCGTGCAGCGGATCATGCGCGCTTGTCTGGTCGGTCACGATATCGGGGCGGGGGCCGCCCTGTTTCATGCGGGCAACCAGTTGGGGGAAGACATCGGCGGCATTGCCTAGAAGGCCCACCGATTTTGCCTCGCCCTTCGCCGTCCAGTCCGCAATCAGCGCCAGCGCCTCGTCCAGGGTCCGGGCCTTGGCGTCCAGATAGCGGGTGCGGATGCGGAAATCGATCCGCGTCTCGTCGCATTCCACCGCCAGGCAGCAGGCGCCGGCCATCACGGCGGCCAGGGGCTGTGCCCCGCCCATGCCGCCCAGACCGCCGGTCAGAATCCAGCGCCCCTTCAGGCTGCCGCCATAATGCTGACGGCCGGCCTCGGCAAAGGTTTCAAAGGTGCCCTGAACGATGCCCTGCGTGCCGATGTAAATCCACGACCCGGCGGTCATCTGGCCGTACATGGCCAGACCCTTCCTGTCCAGCTCGTTGAAATGGTCCCAGGTCGCCCAGTGCGGCACCAGATTGGAATTTGCGATCAGCACACGCGGCGCATCCTTGTGGGTGCGGAACACGCCCACCGGCTTGCCCGATTGCACCAGCAGGGTTTCATCGTCGTTCAGCGTCTTCAGCGCGGCGATGATGCGGTCGAAATCCTGCCATGTCCGGGCGGCGCGGCCAATGCCGCCGTACACCACCAGATCATGCGGGTTTTCGGCGACGTCGGGATGCAGATTGTTCATCAGCATCCGCATCGGTGCTTCGGTCAGCCAGCTTTTCGCGGTGATCACAGGGCCGGTGGCGGGGAAGACATCGCGCAGGTTGTGGCGGGGGTTCGTCATCGGGATACTCCGGGTTTGGCGGGCAGCGCCGGGGGTTTTGCGCCCCGCAGCCATCGGGTCTTGAACCGGTGGCGACCCGATGGCCGCCCCCGCAGGATTTTTCAGTACAGGCACTGCGGCAGATCGATGCCTGCGGCGTCCGCCAGCGCACCGCTGGCCACCAGGGCTGCGGCGCTGGCAATGTCGGGGGCCAGATAGCGGTCTTCGCCCAGCGTCGCCACGTCCTGCCGCAGCCGGGCGACAACGCGGGCCAGGGGGGCGGATGTGGCCAGCGGCGCGCGGAATTCCACGCCCTGCGCGGCGCACATCGCCTCGACCCCCAGGATGACGTTCAGGTTCGCCACCATCCGTTCAAGGCGGCGCGCGCCATGGGCGGCCATGCTGACATGGTCTTCCTGATTGGCGCTGGTGGGGGTGCTGTCGGTGACGGTCGGATGGGCGAGGTGCTTGTTTTCGCTCATCAGCGCCGCCGTCGTCACCTCGGCGATCATCAGGCCGGAGTTCAGCCCCGGATCCGGCGTCAGGAAGGGCGGCAGATCGAAGCTGAGCGTGGGGTCCACCATCAGCGCCACCCGGCGCTGGGCAATCGCCCCGATTTCGGACAGGGCCAGCGCGATCATGTCGGCAGCAAAGCCCACGGGTTCGGCGTGGAAGTTGCCGCCCGACACGATCTGCCCGTCGGACAGAACCAACGGATTGTCGGTGGCGGCATTCGCCTCGACCGCCAGAGTGGCGGCGGCCATGCGCAGCACATCCATCGCCGCCCCCGTCACCTGCGGCTGGCAGCGGATGCAATAGGGATCCTGCACGCGGCTGTCGCCGGTGACATGGCTGTCGCGGATTTCTGATCCGTCCAGCAGCGCACGCATCGCCGCCGCCGCCTCGATCTGGCCGGCATGGCCACGCAGCGCGTGGATTTCCGCATGCAGCGGGGCGGTGGACCCCATGATGGCATCGGTGGACAGGGCCGAGGTGACCAGCGCCGTCTGCGCCGCCCGCCAGCCGCCGAACAGTCCGGCCAGCGCATAGGCCGTGGAAAACTGCGTGCCGTTGATCAGCGCCAGCCCTTCCTTTGGCCCCAGCACCACGGGGGAAAGCCCGGCGGCATGCAGCGCCGCGCCGCCGGGCAGGGTGGCACCGGCAAACTCTGCCGCGCCGTCGCCGATCATCACGGCGGCCATATGCGCCAGCGGTGCCAGATCGCCCGAGGCCCCGACCGATCCCTGCGCCGGGATCACCGGGGTGACGCCCCGGTCAAGCATCGCTTCCAGCAGGGCAATCACATCCCACCGCACGCCGGACGCGCCGCGCCCCAGCGACAGAAGCTTCAGCACCATCATCAGCCGCGCCACATCGCGTGGCATCGCCTCCCCCACGCCGCAGCAATGCGACAGGATCAGGTTGCGTTGCAGCGTGGCGGTATCGGCGGCGGCGATTTTCAGCGAGGCAAGCTTGCCAAAGCCGGTGTTCACGCCATAGACCGCCGCTTCCCCTGCGGCGGCGGCGGCAATGCGGGCGGCGGCGGCATCTATGGCAGGGCGCGCCTGCGCGGCAAGGCACGCCGGGGCCCCGGTGCGGTAAATCCGCTCCAGCTGCGCCAGCGGCGCATTGCCGGGGGTCAGACGTTCAGGCGTCAATGCGGCCTCCGGTGATGCGGCAATGAAGCCGGGTGGCACCGATGCGATAGCTCAGTTCAGCCGGGTGCGCGGCATCCCAGACCGCCAGATCGGCGCGCTGCCCGGCGGCAATCCGGCCCCGGTCGGACAGGCCAAGGGCGCGGGCGGCATGGGCGGTGGTGCCCAGCAACGCCTCTTGCGGCGTCATGCGGAACAGCGTGCAGGCCATGTTCATGGCCAGGGTCAGCGATGTCATCGGCGATGATCCGGGGTTGCAGTCGGTCGCCACCGCCATCGGCACACCGTGGCGGCGCAACAGGCCGACCGGCGGGACTTGGGTTTCGCGCAAGGTATAGAAGGCACCGGGCAGAATGACGGCCACCGTGCCCGCCGCCGCCATGGTGCGCACACCGTCTTCGTCGAGATATTCCAGATGATCCGCCGACAGCGCACCATGACGGGCCGCCAGCGCCGCCCCGCCCAGGTTGGACAGCTGTTCGGCATGCAGCTTGACCGGCAGGCCAAGGGAATGCGCCGCTGCAAAGACCCGCGCGACCTGGGCTGGGGAAAAGGCGATGCCTTCGCAAAAGGCGTCCACCGCATCGACCAGCCCTTCGGCATGGGCGGCGCGCAGCGCGGGCAGGGCGGCTTCGGTCAGATAATCGTCGGCGCGGCCCGCGAATTCGGGCGGGATGGCATGGGCCCCCAGAAAGGTGGTCCTGACGGTCACATCCCGCGCCCGGCCCAGACGGCGCGCGACGCGAAGCAGGCGAAGCTCTGTTTCCACATCCAGGCCATAGCCTGACTTGATTTCGACCGTGCCGGTGCCGTCGGCCAGCATCGCGTCCAGCCGGGGCAGGGACCGGGTGAAGATATCCTCTTCCTGCGCCGCGCGGGTGGCGCGCACGGTGGAGGCGATGCCGCCGCCGGCACGCGCCACCTCTGCGTAGCTGGCCCCGTTCAGCCGCATCTCGAATTCCTGCGCCCTGTCGCCGGCAAAGACCAGATGGGTGTGACAATCGATCAGGGCCGGCGTCACCAGGCGGCCGCCCAGATCCTGAACCGGCAGGTCCGCACGAGGCAGGTCTGCCGCAGGCCCCGCCCAGAGGATGCCGCCCCCGTCCATCACCAGCGCCCCGTCCGCGATCAGGCCATAGCCGCCCGTCATCGTGGCAAGGGTCGCGTTGGTCAGGATCATCGCCATTGCGGCTTGCCTTATGTCTGCTCTTTACACAAATATGTCTGCATATAATCCCGCCTGTCAAGCAAGGTGTCCGATGACCGTTCTGCGCGCGAAGACCGCCCTTCTGGCTGATGGCTGGGCCAGCGATGTCGAGATCACGATCAGCGGGGGGCGGATTGCCGCCTTTGCCACCGGGCGGCCCGGCCCCGGTGCGCTGGGCTGCCTGCTGCCCGCCCCGGTCAACCTGCATTCGCACGCCTTCCAGCGTGCCATGGCCGGGCTGACGGAACGGCGCAGCGCGGGACAGGACAGCTTCTGGACCTGGCGGCAGCTGATGTACCGCTTTCTGGACCGGCTGACGCCGGACGATGTGCAGGCCATCGCGGCCTTCGCGCAGATGGAAATGGCCGAGGCAGGCTATGCCGCCGTTGCCGAATTCCACTATCTGCACCATGCGCCGGGTGGCGTGGCCTATGCCGACCGGGCCGAGATGTCCGCCCGGATTGCGGCGGCGGCGGCGGAAAGCGGGCTGGGCCTGACCCTGCTTGCGGTGCTTTATCAGCAGGGCGGCTGCGATGGCCGGGCGCTGGGGCCGGGCCAGCTGCGCTTTGGCAATGACCCGGACGGGTTCGGCGCGCTGTGGCAGGGGGCGGGCCGGGCGCTGGCCGGTCTTCCCGCCGACACGCGCCTGGGCGTGGCCCCGCATTCACTGCGCGCCGTCAGCCGTGACGGGCTGATCTTTGCCCGTGGTCTGGCCCCGGAAGACCCGCTGCACCTGCATATCGCCGAACAGATCGCCGAAGTGACGGAAGTGCAGGCGGCCTATGGCGCGCGTCCGGTAGACTGGCTGCTGGCCAATCATCCGGTGGATGCGCGCTGGTGCCTGATCCATGCGACCCAGATGGTGCCCGCTGAAACGCTTGGCCTGGCCGCAACCGGCGCGGTGGCGGGCCTGTGCCCGATCACCGAGGCCAATCTGGGGGATGGCACCTTTGACGCGCTGCGCTTTGCTGCGGCGGGGGGGCGCTGGGGCGTGGGATCGGACAGCAACCTGCGCATCTCGCTGAGCGGGGAGTTGCGCCTGCTGGAGTATTCCCAGCGGCTGCACCACCGGGGGCGGGCGCTGCTGGCCACGCCGGATCAGTCCACCGGGCGCGTCCTGCTGGACAGCGCGGTGCGGGGCGGGGCGCAGGCCGCCGGGCGCGGGGCCGGGGTGATCGCCATTGGCGGATGGGCCGATCTGCTGGCGCTGGACATGACCGCAACCGATCTGGCCGGTATCCAGGGCGATGCCATCCTGGATGCCTGGATTTTCGCAGGCGATGACCGGATGGTGACCGATGTCTGGTCCGCCGGGCGGCATCTGGTCAGCGGCGGGCGGCACCGCGCGCGTGACGCGATCACGGCGCGCTGCCGCAGCGTCATGGCCCGGCTGAGGGTTGCGCTGTGAGCCGCGGCTGGGAGGCGATCCGCGCCGATGTGCTGCGCCGTATCCAGGCGCGCGAATGGGGGCCGGGTGCGGCGATTCCCACGGAAGAAGCCCTGTGCCGGGAATTCGGCTGTGCCCGCGCCACCGTCGGCCGCGCCCTGCGGGACCTCGCGGCAACCGGCGTGCTGGAACGCCGCCGCAAGGCCGGCACGCGGGTGGCATTGCAGCCTGTGCGGCGGGTGACGCTGGAAATTCCCGTGATACGGCAAGAGGTGGAGGGGCGCGGCCAGACCTATGCTTATCGTCTGCTGGCCGATGTGATGGAACAGCCGCCCTTGCCGGTGCTGTTGCGCCTTCGGCTGCCAGCGGGGGTGGCGCTGCGCCATCTGACCTGCCTGCATTCCGCCGGTGGTCAGCCGTTTGTTTACGAAGACCGCTGGCTGAATCCGGCGGTGCTGGGCGGGCAACAGCCTGATTTTGCGGCACATGGCGCCAATGAATGGCTGGTGGCCAATATGCCCTATGACGCTGGCGACATTGCCTTTTCTGCCGCCGGTGCCGGGGCGGATGATGCCGCTGCCTTTGGCATTGACCCCGGCACACCGCTGTTCATCGTCGAACGGACGACCTGGACAGCGGATACAGCGATCACCTGTGTGCGGCTGGCCTATATGCCCGGATACCGGCTGCGCATGACCCTGTAGGGGCGGGCAAGGGCAGGGGGCTGTCTGCCCCCTCTTGGCCTGCGGCCAATTCACCCCCGAGGATATTTGTGAACAGAAAATGGATCAGGTGTCAGCGCCGGTTCAACTGCCGCTCCACGATCTTCAGCAGGCGGCGGTGCAGGGCCGAGGTGCGGTGCCGCAGATGCGTGGCGGCAAAGACCGGCTGCGTGATCGGCGGCACGTCGGCAACGCGGCGAAACCCTGCGCCCGCCAGTGCCGTCGCCGTATCCTCCAGCACAAAGGCGGCCCCGCCCAGGGCTGTGATCATGCCCGCGATGGTCGCGTTCTGCCCCGATGCCAGCGGGGCCGCTTCCGTCAGATCGGGCAGAAGCTGGCGGTGGGCCGCATCAAAGGCGGGGGCATAGTTGGCCCGGATGTAGCGGTCGGGTGCCAGATCTGCGCGCCGGTCGGTATCGGACGAGATCAGCCGGTAAGTGACCCCGCCGATCGAGGTGAAGTGCAGGTCAGGCAGGGGGCGCGGGCTGTAAAGCACCGCGAAATCCAGCGCGCCCGTGGCAAGGTCGGCGCACATCTGCGCCGAATAATCGGGTTCGATGTAAAAGGCGGTTTCCGGCAGCGTGCGGCGGAATTCCGAAATCCAGTCGCCGATGCGCCCCGCCGCCAGATCATGCTGGATGCCGACCCGCAGGGTGAAGGCAGCCGTCCCCGAGGGGCCGACACTGCGCTGCGCCTCGCCCCAGGCATGGCGCAGGCCGCGCGCGTGCGGCTCGAACTTCAGCCCCTCGGTCGTCAGGTCGGTGCCCGCGCGCGACCGGGTGAACAGGCGCGCGCCCAGGGTAGCCTCCAGCGCCTGCACGCGGGCGGAAACGGTGGACTGGGTCAGCCCCAGCCTTTCGGCTGTGCGGTTGAAGCTGCGCGTGTCGACGAGATCAAGGAAGGTTTCAAGAAGGTCGGGCTGCATCGGGTTTCCTGATCGGAATTTCCGATCAATAAGACCGGAGAGGGCGAATTGAAAGCCCTTCGCGCGCAGCTGATACTGCGGCATCGGAACAGGGGGGACGGGGCGTGGCGGAATTTCCGACAAGCGCGCGGGTCGTGATCATCGGCGGCGGGGCGGTGGGCGCATCGGCGCTGTATCATCTGGCCAGGGCCGGATGGACCGATGCCGTCCTGCTGGAAAAGAACGAGTTGACCGCCGGGTCCACCTGGCATGCGGCGGGCAATGTGCCGACCTTTTCGTCGAGCTGGTCGATCATGAACATGCAGCGCTATTCGGCGCAGCTCTACCGCGGCCTGGGCGAGGCCGCCGATTATCCGATGAACTATCATGTCACCGGCTCTGTCCGGCTGGGGCACAGCGTCGAACGGCTGCGCGAATTCCGCCGCGTTGTGGGCATGGGCCGCTATCAGGGGATGGACCTGGACATCCTGGGGCCGGACGAGGTGCGCCGACGCTACCCCTTTGTGGAAACCCATGATCTGAGCGGGGCGCTTTATGATCCCTGTGACGGGGATATCGATCCGGCGCAGCTGACCCAGGCCCTGGCCAAGGGCGCGCGGGCGATGGGGGCGCGGATCGAGCGGTTCTGCCCCGCAACCGGCGTGCGGCGCGAGGGCCAGGAGTGGGTCGTGCAGACCCCAAAGGGCGCAATCCGCTGCGAGATCGTGGTCAATGCCGCCGGCTATTATGCGCGCGAGGTCGGAAAATGGTTTGGCCGCGATGTGCCGATGATGGTGATGAGCCATCAGTACATGCTGTTCGACACCATTCCCGAACTGGCGCAATGGACCGCCCAAGTGGGCCACAAGCTGCCGCTCTTGCGCGACGTGGACAGCAGTTACTACCTGCGGCAGGAAAAGGCCGGATTCAACCTTGGTCCCTATGAGCGCAACTGCCGCGCCCATTGGGTGACCCCGGACGATCCCTTTCCGCAGGATTTCAGCTTTCAGCTGTTCCCCGACGATCTGGAGCGGCTGGAATGGTACATCGCCGATGCGATGGCCCGTGTGCCCCTGCTGGAAAAGGCATCCCTCGCCAAGGTGATCAACGGGCCGATCCCCTACACGCCCGACGGCAATCCGCTGATCGGGCCGATGCCGGGTGTTCCCAACGCGTTTGAGGCCTGCGTCTTTACCTTTGGCATCTGCCAGGCGGGCGGGGCGGGCAAGGTTCTGGCCGAATGGGTGACCGAAGGGGCCACGGAATGGGATATGTGGTCCTGCGACCCGCGCCGCTTTACCGGGTTCGAGGATCAGGATTACTGCGTGAAAAAGGGGATGGAGGTTTATGGCCACGAATATGCCATCCACTTCCCGCACCACGCCTGGCCGGCAGGCCGCGACAGGAAGCTTTCGCCCGTGCATCAGCGTACCAGGGCGCTGCATGCGGTCTATGGGGCCTACAACGGCTGGGAACGTGCCCTGTGGTATGCGCGGCCGGGCGACGATACATCGGAAGAGGGCACCCAGACCTGGCGGCGCGAAGGCCCCTGGTTTGGTGCGGTGCGGGAAGAATGCCTTGCCGTGCGCGATGCCGCCGGAATTCTTGATCTGCCGGGCTTTTCGCGCTTTCGCATCTCGGGTGCCGGAACGGTGGCCTGGCTGGCCCGCCAGATCACCGGCAGGGTGCCCGCCGTCGGGCGGCTGGGCCTGGGGTATTTTGCCGATGACACGGGGCGCATCGTTACCGAGATGTCGATCACCCGCATCGCGCAGGACGAGGTGCTGCTGATCACCGCCGCCACCGCCGAGGCGCATGACCGCGACTGGCTGCGAAAGCACCTTGATCCGGGCCTGACCTTCCAAGAGGAAACCGGCCTCTGGTCGTGCCAGATCCTGACCGGGCCGGAAAGCCGCGCCATTCTGGCACAGGTGACCGGGGCCGACCTGACAAAACCCTGGCTGACCTGGCAGGAAGCCGTGATCGGCGGTGTGCCGGTTCTGCTGATGCGCGTGTCCTTTGCCGGCGAACTGGGCTGGGAAATCCATTCCCGCACCGAAAACACCGGCACCGTCTGGGAAACGGTGATGCGGGCGGGCGCGGGCCATGGCCTGCGCCCCTTTGGCATGTTTGCGCTGAATTCGCTGCGCATCGAAAAGGGTTACCGCGCCTGGAAGGGCGATCTGTCAACCGATTACACCGTGCTGCAGGGCGGTCTGGAGCGGTTCATTGACTGGACGAAACCCGAATTCCGCGGCAAGGCGGCGCTGGAGGCAGAAAAGCAGCGCGGGGTCACAAAGCGCTTTGTCACACTGACGGCCGAGGTGGGCGACTGTGACCCGCCCTACATGTCCACCCTCTGGCACGATGGCGCGGTTGTGGGCGAGACGACAAGCGCCTGCTGGGGCCACCGGACGGGCGGCTGCGTTGCCCTTGGCATGCTGCGCGCCGATCTGGCGCAGGCGGGCATGGCCGTGGAGATTGAGGTCTTCGGCACGCGCTATCCCGCGCGGGTGCAGGGCGACGGCCCGGTCTGGGACCCCGGCAACGAACGGATCCGCGCGTGACCCGGCCTGCATCCGATCCGCACGGCGTTCCCGCAGGGGTGCGGGGCTGTGATGCCCCCGCCGCGCCGCTGATGCCGGGCGCTGCCGCCGGACGGATTGCGGCATGACGCCGCCTGCCACCATGTCCGGCGTGCAGCTGGTCCGCCATGGCGGACCGGAGGCGCTGGCGTGGCGCGATGACCTGCCGGTGCCGCAGCCCGGTCCGGGCGAGGTGCTGGTGCGGGTGCTGGCGGCGGGCGTGAATGCCACTGACATCAACACGCGGACCGGCTGGTACGGCAGCGGCGTGGCGGCGGGCTGGGCGGGGGCGCTGGACTTTCCGCGCATCCAGGGGTCCGATCTGTGCGGGCGGGTCGTGGCGCTTGGGGCGGGGGTGGATGGCCTTGCCGCCGGTGCCCGCGTGATCTGCCCGACCAACCAGTCCGAGCCGACGGCGCAGAACCCGCTGCACTTCGTTTCGATCGGTTCGGAATATGACGGGGCCTTCGCCGAGTATTGCGTGGTGCCCGCGCGTCATCTGCACGATGTCACCGCTTCGGCCCTGTCGGATGTCGAAATCGGGGCGATGCCCTGCGCCTATGGCACGGCGGCCAATCTTCTGGCGCGGGCCGGGGTCGGGGCCGGGGAACGGGTGCTGGTCACCGGGGCCTCGGGCGGTGTCGGGCTGGCGGCGGTGCAGCTTGCCCTGCTGCGCGACGCAGAGGTGACGGGGCAGGCCAGACCGGAAAAGGCGGGCGTGCTGCGCGCCGCAGGGGCGGCCGTGCTGGACCGGGATGCCACGCCGGCGCCGCGCGGCTTTGACGTGGTGATCGATGTCGTGGGGGGGCCAGGCTGGCAGCACCGGCTGGAGGCGCTGCGGCCGGGCGGACGCTATGCCACATCGGGGGCGGTCGCAGGACCGCTCGTGCAGGGCGATCTGCGGACGGTCTATCTGAATGACCTGACGGTGTTCGGGGCCACCCATCAGCCGCGCGAGGTGTTTGCAGGGCTTGTGAGCCTGATCAACACCGCACGCATCCGCCCGGTCGTGTCGCAGACCTATGCGCTGCGCGACATCGCGCAGGCCCAGGCCGACCTGGCGGCGGGGCGCTGTGCGGGCAAACTGGTGCTGCTGCCACAGGGGGAAGAGGCATGATCACGCTGCTGGACGGCGGCATGGGGCAGGAGTTGATTGCACGCTCGGGCGATGCGCCAACGCCGCTTTGGGCAACGCAGGTGATGATCGACCATCCGGGCCTGGTGCAGGCAATCCATGCCGATTACTTTGCCGCCGGGGCCACCATGGCCACGACCAACACCTATGCGCTGCACCACGACCGGCTGGCCGGAACGCCCGCCGCCGCACAGTTTGCCGCCCTGCACGCCCAGGCCCTGGCCGAGGCGCGGGCGGCGCGCGATGCCGCCGGGCGGGGCCGTATCGCCGGATCGATCGGGCCTTTGGGCGCGTCCTACCGCGCCGATGTGGGGCCGGAGCATAAGACGGCCACCCGCCTTTATACCGAGATTGCCGCAATCCTTGCCCCGCAGGCCGATGTGATTCTGGGCGAAACCATCGCCACCCTGGCACAGGCGCGCGCGCTGCTGGAAGCGGCCCTGCCAACGGGGCGCCCGGTCTGGCTTTCGGTCACGGTCGATGACCGCGACGGCACGCGCCTGCGGTCGGGTGAACCGGTGGCGGACCTGGCCGGAATCGCGCGCGACGGCGCTTCGGCGGTGCTGGCCAATTGTTCAGCCCCCGAGGCGATGGCGGCGGCGCTGGAGGCGCTTTCGGCGGCAGGGCTGCCCTATGGCTGCTATGCCAACGGCTTTCAGCAGATCACCGACGATTTTCTGAAAGACAGGCCCACTGTCGATGCCCTGTCTGCCCGGCCAGAGATGGTGCCGGAGCTTTACGCGGATTTCGCCGAACACTGGGTGCGTCAGGGGGCCACGATCATCGGCGGCTGCTGCGAAACCACACCCGCCCATATCGCCGCGATTGCGCGGCGGCTGACAGACAGGGGATATGCACTGACATGACCGGGGAATGGGGGATGAAGACCGCCGTCGCGGCTTCGGCGCACGAATTTTCTGCGAAAATTCTGATTTTTCGCAGAAAAATCGGTTTGGGTCTTTTGGGAGAACAGCGGTGAGCGGCGTTCCAGCACAGGCGCGGGCCGTCATCATCGGGGGCGGCATTTCCGGCTGCTCGGTGGCCTATCATCTGGCAAAGGCGGGCTGGAGCGACATCGTGCTGCTGGAACGCAGGCAACTGACCTGCGGGACCACCTGGCACGCGGCGGGCCTGATCGGCCAGTTGCGCGGCTCGGCCAACATGACGCGGCTGGCCAAGTATTCCGCCGATCTTTACGTCAGGCTCGAGGCGGAAACGGGCGTTGCCACGGGGATGCGCCAAGTTGGCAGCATCTCGGTGGCGCTGACGGCGGCGCGGCACGAGGAACTGCTGCGCCAGGCAACGGTGGCCCGGATTTTCGATGTGGAAGTCCACGAGATTTCGCCCGCCGAGGTCAAGGCGCGCTATCCGCACCTGAACGTGGCCGATGTGGTGGGGGCCGTGGCCCTGCCGCTGGACGGGCAATGTGACCCCGCAAACATCGCCATGGCGCTGGCCAAAGGCGCGCGGATGCGCGGCGCGCAGGTTTTTGAAGGCGTCAAGGTTACGCGGGTGACCGAAGCCGGGCGGCGGGTGACCGGTGTCGACTATGTCCAGGACGGTGTGCCGGGCCATATCGCCGCCGATGTCGTGATCAACTGCGGCGGCATGTGGGGCCGCGATCTGGCCCATCAGAACGGCGTCACCCTGCCGCTGCACGCCTGCGAGCATTTCTACCTGGTGACCGAGCCGATTGACGGGCTGGGCCATCTGCCGGTGCTGCGCGTGCCCGACGAATGCGCCTATTACAAGCAGGACGCGGGCAAGATGATGCTGGGGGCGTTTGAACCCAAGGCGAAACCCTGGGGAATGGGCGGGATAAACGAAGACTTCTGCTTTGACACCCTGCCCGAGGATTTCGACCATTTCCAGCCGATCCTGGAAGCGGCGATGCACCGCATGCCGCTGTTTCAGACGGCAGGCATTCACACCTTTTTCAACGGCCCCGAAAGCTTTACCCCCGATGACCGCTACTATCTGGGCGAGGCGCCGGAACTGGGCGGCTACTGGATTGCCGCCGGATACAATTCCATCGGAATCGTGTCCTCCGGCGGGGCGGGCATGGCGCTGGCGCATTGGATCACCGAAGGCGAGGCACCGTTTGACCTGTGGGAAGTGGACATCCGCCGCGCCCAGCCGTTCCAGAAGAACCGCCGTTACCTGAAGGAACGGGTGACCGAAACCCTGGGCCTGCTTTACGCCGATCACTTTCCCTACCGCCAGGTGGCAACCGCGCGCGGCCTGCGGCGCACGCCGCTGCACGAACACCTCAAGGCGCGCGGCGCGGTCTTTGGCGAGGTGGCGGGCTGGGAACGGGCCAACTGGTTCGCGAAGGCGGGGCAGGAACGGCAGTACCGCTATTCCTGGGGCCGCCAGAACTGGTTCGACAACCAAAGGTGCGAACACATGGCGGTCCGCACCGGCGTCGGCCTGTTCGACATGACATCCTTCGGCAAGATCAGGGTCGAAGGGCGCGATGCCTGCGCCTTTCTGCAGAAGATCTGTGCCAATGATCTGGACGTGGCGGCGGGGCGGATCGTCTATACCCAGATGCTGAATGACCGGGGCGGCATTGAAAGCGACCTGACGGTGACCCGCCTTTCCGAGACGGCGTTCCTGCTGGTGGTGCCGGGTGCCACGCTGCAACGCGATCTGGCCTGGCTGCGCCGCCATCTGGGCGACGCCTTTGCGGTGATCACCGATGTCACCGCTGCGGAAGCCGTGCTTTGCGTGATGGGCCCCGAAAGCCGCGCGCTGTTGCAGGCGGTCAGCCCGAATGATTTCAGCAATGCCGCCCACCCCTTCGGCACGGCGCGCGAGATCGAGATCGGCCTCGGCCTGGCCCGCGCGCACCGGGTCACGTATGTGGGCGAGCTGGGGTGGGAGCTGTATGTTTCCACCGATCAGGCCGCCCATGTGTTTGAGGCGCTGGAGGCGGCGGACAGGGGGATGGTGCTGTGCGGGCTGCATACGCTGGACAGCTGCCGGATCGAAAAGGCCTACCGCCACTTCGGCCATGACATCACCGACGAGGATCATGTGCTGGAGGCGGGCCTTGGCTTTGCCGTGAAGACGGCCAAGGGCGATTTCATCGGGCGCGACGCCGTGTTGCGCAAACAGCAGGCGGGGCTGGACCGCCGCCTGATGCAGTTCCGCCTGAAAGACCCCGGTCCGCTGATGTTCCACAACGAGGCGGTGGTGCGCGACGCCCAGATCGTGGGGCCGGTGACCAGCGGCAACTACGGGCATTTCCTGGGGGCGGCAGTGGGCCTCGGTTATGTGCCCTGCACCGGGCAAAGTGAGGCGGACCTTCTGGGGTCGCGCTATGAGATCGAGATTGCGGGGCAGCGGCATGAGGCGGTTGCTTCGCTTGCGGCGATGCATGATCCGAAATCGGAACGGGTGCGCGTGTGAGCCGCGCAGGGAGGGCTGCCTGCCCGCCCGGACCCACCCGGGGAGATTTGTGAACAGAAGATGGAACGGGCGATGAGACTCCGGGGGCTGGCATGACACTGACAAGGCGGCATGAGGGTTTTGCGGGTCTGCACGCTTCGGGCTGCTTCGTGCTGCCCAACCCCTGGGATGCCGGATCGGCCCGGATGATGGCGGCCATGGGGGCCAAGGCGCTGGCCACCAGTTCCGCCGCCCATGCCTTTACCCTGGGACGCCCGGATGTCGGCGGTGTCAGCCGGGATGAGGCGCTGGCCCATGCAGAGGCGATTGTGGCGGCCACGCCTCTGCCGGTGTCGGGTGATTTCGAGAATGGCTTTGCCGATGACCCGGACGGCATGGCGGAAACCGTGCGTCTGGCGGGCGGGGTGGGCCTGTCGGGCTGTTCCATCGAGGATACGCAGATGACCGTCGGCACCCCGGCTTATCCGTTTGAACAGGCGGTGGAGCGCATCCGCGCCGCCGTTGCGGCGGCGCGGGCGCTGAAGCGGCCTTTCATGCTGTGCGCGCGGGCCGATGGCGTGATGAACGGCACCTATGACCTGGCAGAGGGCATCCGCCGCCTGCTGGCGTTCGAGGCGGCGGGCGCCGATCTGCTGTACCTGCCGGTCCCGCCGGGGCGGGCCGAACTGCAGGCGGTGCTGTCCGCCGTGACCAAACCGGTGAACGCATTGGTGGCAGGGCCGCTGCGGGCGCTGACGGTGGCCGAACTGGCCGCGATGGGTGTGCGCCGCATCTCGACCGGCTCGCAGATCGCGCGCGTCACCCACGCGGCGATCCGCGATGCCGTGGCGGCAATGCTGGGGCCGGGGTCTTTCGTGCCGCTGATGCAGGCGGCCGGCGGGGATGAGATTGACGCGCTGCTGCGGCGCGGGGCTGACCCCGGCGGACGGACCGGGGGCCAGCCCCCGGACCCCCGGGGTATTTGAGCCGAAAAGAAACACGAATGAAGCGGGAGATGACAAATGAGCGATATCGGTGAGCTGTGCGAACCGGCACGGGCGCGGCGCAGCGGCGGGCGGGCATCGCGGGTGGCCGAACGGTCGGCCCCGCTGGCGGAAAATCTGCGGCCGGTGCGGCCCGGCCTGCCGGGCGGGCAGTACCGGCCCCTGACCGAGGCGGGCATGGCCAGGATTCATGCCTCGGCACTAGATGCTTTGGAACAGATCGGCCTCAGCCAGGCCCCGCCTTCGGGGGTGGAGCTGCTGACCGGGGCCGGGGCGATCCTGGGCGATGACGGGCGCATCCGCTTTCCCCGCGCGCTGGTCGAGGATATGCTGGCGGTGGCGGCGCGCGACATCACGCTGCACGGGCGTGATCCGAAGCATGACCTGCATCTGACCGGGACCAACGTGCATTTCGGCACCGCAGGTGCTGCGGTGCATATCGTTGACCCCGAGCGGAACGAGTACCGCGATTCCACGGCGCAGGATCTGTATGACGCGGCGCGGATCACCCATCATCTGGACAATGTGCATTTCTTTCAGCGCGCCATGGTCTGCCGCGATGTCACCGACAATTACGACATGGACATCAACACGCTCTATGCCTGCCTGTCGGGCACGACCAAGCATGTCGGCACCTCGTTCAGCGATCCGTCCCATGTCGAGGGCTGCTTTGATCTGCTGCACACCGTGGCAGGCGGGGAAGAGGCGTGGCGCGCGCGCCCCTTTGTCAGCAATTCCAACTGCTTTGTGGTTCCGCCGATGAAGTTTGCGGAAGAAAGCTGCATCACGATGGAAAAATGCATCCGCAAGGGCATGCCAATGCTGCTGCTGAGCGCGGGGCAGGCGGGGGCCACGGCCCCGGCCCCGATTGCCCTGGCCATCGTGCAGGCGATGGCGGAATGCCTGGCGGGGGTGGTCTATGTCAACGCGATCCGGCCCGGAGCACCGGCGATCTTCGGCACCTGGCCGTTTGTGTCTGATCTGCGCACCGGGGCCATGTCGGGCGGATCGGCGGAACAGGCGCTGCTGACGGCCGGATGCGCGCAGATGCACCGCTTTTACAACCTGCCGGGCGGGGCCGCGTCTGGCATTTCCGACAGCAAGCTGCCCGACATGCAGGCGGGCTGGGAACAGGGGATCACCAATGTTCTGGCCGGACTGTCGGGGCTGAACATGTGCTACGAGGCGGTGGGGATGCATGCCTCGCTGCTGGGCTTCTGCCTGGAAAGCCTGGTTCTGGGCGATGACATTCTGGGCCAGGTGCTGCGCTGTGTGCGCGGCATCGACGTGACCGGGGACAGCACCAGCATCGAGGCGATGAAACAGGTCTGCATGGGCGGGCCGGGGCATTACCTGGGCAGTGACCAGACGCTGGCGCTGATGCAGACCGAATACATCTATCCCGTAGTCGGCAACCGCATGAGCCCCAAGGAATGGGCCGAGGCGGGCAAGCCGCTGCTGCTTGACAGGGCGATTGCGCGCAAGAACAGTATCCTGACCAAAGCGGGCAGCCAGATTGACCCGGACATCGATGCGGCCATCCGCGCTGCCTACAACATCCACTTCAAGTGAGAACATCATGATATCGGATCATCTTTCCCACTTCTACATCAACGGCGGATGGGTTGCGCCGCTGGGCGGCACGACCATGGGGGTCGAGAATCCGGCCAATGAGGAAACCGTGGCGCAGGTTGCGCTGGGGTCTGCGGCAGATGCGGACCGCGCAATTGCGGCGGCACGGGCCGCTTTCCTGTCCTGGACCACCACGCCGGTGACCGACCGGATTGCGCTGCTCAGGCGCATCCTTGAGGTTTACAACAGCCGCGAGGATGATTTCGTCGAAGCGATGAGCGCCGAGATGGGGGCACCCCTGTCCTGGGCGCGGGGGGCACAGTTCTGGGCCGGGCAGGTGCATATCGAAAGCACCATCGCGGCGGCGGAAAAGTTCCACTGGGAAGAGATGCGCGGATCGACCCGGATCGTCCGCGAAGGCATCGGGGTTTGCGCGCTGATCACGCCGTGGAACTGGCCGATGAACCAGATCGCCTGCAAGGTGGCCCCGACGATTGTCGCCGGATGCACCATGGTGCTGAAACCATCGGAAATCGCCCCGCTGTCGGGTGCCCTGTTCGCCGAGGTGATGCATGAGGCGGGCGTGCCTGCGGGTGTGTTCAACCTGGTGAACGGAACCGGGGCAGAGGTGGGCGCGCGCATGTCTTCGCACCCCGAGGTGGATATGGTGTCCTTCACCGGATCGACCCGCGCGGGCATTCTGGTGGCGCAGGCGGCCGCCCCCACGGTCAAGCGCGTGGCGCAGGAACTGGGCGGCAAGTCACCCAATATCATCCTGCCGACGGCCGATCTTGCCGCCGCCGTCGCAGGCGGGGTCGAGGGCTGCTTTGGCAATTCGGGGCAAAGCTGCGATGCGCCGACCCGCATGTTCGTGCCGCGCGCCCGCCATGACGAGGCGCTGGCCATTGCCAGGACCAAGGCGGAGGAATTCGTGACCGGCGATCCGCGCGATCCGGCAACCACGCTGGGGCCGGTGGTCAGCCGCGTGCATTTCGACAAGATCCAGGGCCTGATCCAGAAGGGTATCGACGAAGGGGCCACGCTTGTCACCGGCGGTATCGGGCGGCCTGCCGGGCTGAACCGGGGCCATTTCGTGAAACCCACGGTCTTTGGCCATGTGACCAATGACATGACCGTCGCGCGGGAAGAAATCTTTGGCCCGGTTCTGTCGATCCTGTCCTATGACAGCATTGATGATGTGGTGGCCCAGGCGAATGACACGCCCTACGGCCTTGCCGCCTATATCGCCGGGCCGGTGGAAGATGCGCAGCCCGTCGCGCGGCGGCTGCGCGCGGGCACGGTCAACCTGAATTACCCGGCCTGGGATACCTTCGCCCCCTTCGGCGGCTACAAGCAGTCGGGCAACGGGCGCGAATATGCGGACTGGGGCATCCATGACTTCTGCGAGGTCAAGGGCATCGTGGGCTGGGGCGCATGATCCGCTACGGCTATGTGGGCCTGGGCAACCTGGGCGGGCATCTGGCGGCCAGTCTGCTGAAGGCGGGTTTCCCGGTGACGGTGCATGACCGGGACCGGGCGCTGGCTGACAGACACCTGGCACTGGGGGCCACCTGGGCTGCCAGTGCCGGCGATCTGGCGGCAGGGGTGGATCATGTCATCACCTGTCTGCCGTCGCCGGCCGTGTCCGAGACGGTTCTGCGCGAAATGCTGCCCCGGATGCGGCCCGGTGCCAGCTGGGTGGAAAACTCGACCCTTGGGCGCGACGATATCCTGCGGCTGGGGGCGCTGGCGGCAGAGCATGGCGTGCCGCTGATGGAGGCCCCGGTGACAGGCGGCGTGCATCTGGCGGCACGGGGCGAGATCACCGTGCTGGCCGGGGGCGACCGGGCGCTGTATGATCTGCACCTGCCCGCATTGCATGCCATCGGCAACCGCATTTTCCACATGGGGCCGCTGGGGTCGGCGGCGGTGATCAAGGTGATCACCAACATGCTGGCCTTCATCCATCTGGTCGCGGATGGCGAGGCGCTGATGCTGGCCAGGCGCGGCGGGCTGGACCTGAAAACGGCGTGGGAGGCGATCACGGCATCCTCGGGGACCAGCTTCGTGCATGAAACCGAAGGCCAGCTGATCCTGAACGGCAGCTATGACATTGCCTTTACCAATGATCTGGCGCTGAAGGACCTGGGTTTTGCCCTTGGGTTCGGGCGGGAATTCGGCGTGCCGCTGGAGCTGGCGGGGCTGACCGAGCAGACCTTTGTCAAGGCGAAGGCGGCCTATGGCGGCAGCGCGCAATCGACGCAGGTTGTCAAACTGCTGGAGGATGTGCTGGGGGTCGATCTGCGGGCGGAAGGGTTTCCGGCGCGGCTGGAGTAGGGGCCGGTCGTATCGGTGGTGCGCTTGTCGCAAGGCCAAGCGTTTACCTTCGATCTTGTGCTCGCATAGGTCTCAAGTTGGTGAGAACAAATTCCGCATTTACGAACGGCTTGATCGTGCCTCCACACCCACTCTGCTGTGGCTTGACCAGCCCGCTCGCCATTTCAGCTGCGGCGAAGCGGGGGTCGCTGCCGTAAACCGGATCGTGTTCGCCGCTGAGCCAGATGAACCGTTGTCTCTCTCCGATGCCGGTTATGGCCATCTCGTTCCAGCAGAGAAGATCGACATCGCGGGCGATCAGAACGCCGTTGGCGGTATAGAGATCGCCGCGCGACCCTTTCTGCCAATCGAAGTTTCGAGACAGCACGGCACCGTTTGGGAAGGTCGCATTCTTGGTGTAGTACATCAGGACCAGCAGAAACGGATAGGCAGCCACCAGCCAGAACGGCCCCTTAAGAAGCCGACGCACCCACCTTCCCAAGAAGCGCAACACCGGGCGGATCACCGCGTCTGACCTTGCGGCGCGGTGCAATGGCTCTTGGCCTGGTTTTTGAAAACCTGCGCCAGAAACCCCGCCTTCCAGTCCCCCGTGATGGGGCAGGCGGTTCCACCCAGTTCGGAAACGAACATGAAAATCCGTGATACATCGTCTTCGTCGATCTCCAATTCCGGCCCCTGTGGCCCCTCGCCGATCCCGGCGAAGGCCCCAACATGCTGAAGCAACCGCCACAGGCGATCCGGGCTTTCGCGAAGTGAGGCCGAAAACGCGCGCAGATCGACGGGGTCGGTGAAACGGTCCAGAAAGGAGAAGCTTGCGGTTCCCTCAATTCGCAACATGTCCCCAATTTCCGTGACCGTGCCGTCAAACTGCCCCTGCACCGTTGACCTGCCATGCGAGAACTCTACGCCTTCAAACTGGTAGGTACTTTCGAAGGGATAGGGTAGCCTTCCCAAGCGTGCCGCGTCTGCAATCTGGTCCGCCAGACGGCGATACGCCCCCTCGGCACCATCCCTGTAAGCATATTGCTCGATGATCTCGGGCAAGTGTCCGATGCCCTTCAGCGTGACCTCCTAGCCATCACCAACATAGAAGTGCCAGATGAAGTCGTTGTTGTCCCACCTGTCCGCACCGGATCCAAAGGCTGATCGCAGATCAAAGAAGGCAAACTCCGTTTGACCTTCGATGTAGGGAACAGCCTCACAGCGGCAGTTGAAACCTTCGCCGGGGTGGCCCGTTTCGGGCGGATCGGCCCAGCGGAACACCCGGCCATCGTTGCGGCGATGCGAGAGGCGCACTTTCTTGTCGCGCTGTGTTTGCCAGACATAGCGATCAGGTGTGGCTGCGTCCTTGAAGGCCTGCCGGATGGGCGTTCCCTTCCTAAGATATTCAAGGAAAGCCGCGCGATAGGCGTCAGTGTGGTTGATGTTCATTGGCGACCCGCGACGTGTGTCCTGGGCGGCAGTCGACACCGGATTGCGTCAACAAAAAGTTGGCGCACCGCGCGACCGGACGGGCGATTGGGGGGGCCGCAGCCCGGGATGCTAAAGCCCCCGCTTGTCCGGGGCCTTACCTGCCCTCCACATCACCCCCGAAATCACCCGCCGAATGCCGCTCGCGCAGCTGGTCTTCCGCCGGCCCCCAGGTGCGGTTCACGCGGCGGCCGCGCTGCACCGCCGGACGGGCGGCAATCTTGGTGGCCCAGCGCTGCACATGGGCATAGCTGGCGGCATCGAGGAATTCGGCGGCATTGGCATAGGACTGGTTGAGCACAAGCGCACCATACCAAGGCCAGATCGCGATGTCGGCGATCGTATAGCTCTCGCCCGCAATGAAGCGCCGGTCGGCCAGCTGACGGTCCAGCACATCAAGCTGGCGCTTCACCTCCATCGCGTAGCGGTTGATCGGGTATTCGAGCTTCTCCGGCGCATAGGTAAAGAAATGCCCGAAGCCACCGCCCAGGAACGGCGCTGATCCCATCTGCCAGAACAGCCAGTTGAGGCATTCCGTCTGTTCTTCGGGACCGGTGCCCAGGAAGGCGTCGAACCTGCGGGCAAGGTACAACAGGATGGCACCGGATTCAAAGACCCGGCGCGGTGGCGTCACGGTGGTGTCGAGCAGCGCCGGGATTTTCGAGTTCGGATTGACCGCAACAAAGCCGCTGCCGAACTGGTCGCCCTTGCCGATATCGATCAGCCAGGCGTCATATTCGGCCCCGACGTGACCCGCCGCCAGCAATTCTTCCAGCAGGATGGTCACCTTGATGCCATTCGGGGTGGCCAGCGAATACAGCTGGAACGGATGCATCCCCAAGGGAAGCGCCTTGTCATGCGTCGGTCCCGCGACGGGCCGGTTGGTACTGGCGAAAGTGCCGCCATTCGTCTTGTCCCAGGTCCAGACCCGCGGCGGAACATAGGGTTTCGTTTCAGTCATCGGGCCACCTTTCCTGCAGCGGGGGTGAAGAAAACTGGACGTGGCGGGCGGTGATTGCGCCTTGCCTTGCCCTTCCATGCGCCGGAAATCCTGCTATTGCAAGTTGGCCTTCCGGCGGAAGCGGTGCCACAGGCGCCTCAGATCAGCGCCACCAGACGCGCAGCTTCGGCACGGGGATCGGCAAGCCTGGTTCGGTCTTCGCCGGGGAAGAAGCGGGCGCGGGTGGCCGTGGGCATGGGGGCGGGGGTTTCGATCAGCACGCGCGGGCCGGTCCTGACGGTTTCGGCCTGCCAGCTGCGGGCCAGCGCGATCTGGCCTGCCTTGGTGGCGCCGTAAGCGCCGAAAAACGTCTGCCCGCCGCGGGGATCGTCCAGAAACAGCGCCGTTCCCCGGTCTGCCGCCCGCAGCAGCGGTTCCACCATCGGAATCAGCAGGCCGGTGGCGGCAAGATTGGTGGCGATCGATTTCTCCCAATCCTTCGCGTCAAGATGCGCCGCCGGGGCCAGAGGGGCGGCATGCACGGCGCTGTGTACCCACAGGTCGGCGCGGCCCCAGCGGTCATGCACCGACAGGCAGAGATGGCGCATGGCGTCGTCGCGGGTCACATCCATCGGGGCCAGCGTCACCGCGCCGCCGCCCGGCTGGCGGTTTGCCGTGATGCGGTCATCCAGCTCTTCCAGGGCGCCTACGGTGCGGGCCACGGCCACCACATGCCAGCCGCGCGACGCAAGCTCTTCTGCCATGGCGGCACCCAGCCCGCGCGAGGCACCGGTGATGAGGGCGATCTTCTGGGACATGGCAGGCGGACCTTTGCGCTTTGCGGGACGCTCCGGGGGGCTGTCTGCCCCCCGGACCCCCCGAGGATATTTGTGAACAGAAAATGATCAGGGGCTGGGGGCTATCCGGCGGCCTTCATCCGGAAGCCTTCTTCGATCTTGTCCGATGGCACGACCGGATATTCACCGGAGAAGCAGGCATCGCAATACTGCGGTGCATCCGGGTTGCGGCCCCCGGCCTGGCCGACGGCGCGGTACAGGCCATCCAGCGTGATGAATTTCAGGCTGTTGACCCCGATCCAGTCGCGCATCTGGTCTTCGGACATGTTGGCCGCCAGCAGCTTGGCGCGCTCCGGGGTGTCAACGCCATAGAAACAGGGCCAGGCGGTGGGGGGCGAGGCGATGCGGAAGTGAACCTCGGCTGCGCCGGCGTCCAGGATCATGTCCTTGATCTTGCGGCTGGTGGTGCCGCGCACGACCGAATCGTCAACCAGGATGACCCGCTTGCCCTTGATAAGCGCGCGGTTGACATTCAGCTTCAGGCGCACCCCCATGTTGCGGATGCTTTCGGTCGGTTCGATGAAGGTGCGGCCCATATACTGGTTGCGGATGATGCCCATGGCATAGGGGATGGCGGATTCCTGGCTGAAGCCGATGGCGGCGGGCGTGCCGCTGTCGGGAACCGGGCAGACCAGATCGGCGTCCACCGGTGCCTCGCGCGCCAGTTCCACCCCGATCTGGCGGCGGGTTTCGTAGACCGACCGCCCGCCCAGGATGCTGTCGGGACGCGAGAAATAGACATGTTCGAAAATGCAGAAGCGGGGGGACCTGCGTTCGAAGGGGAACATGCTTTCGACCCTGCCGTTTTCGATCACCACCATTTCGCCGGGGGCGATTTCGCGGATGAATTCAGCCCCGATGATGTCCAGCCCGCAGGTCTCGGACGACAGGACCCAGGCGTCATCGCCGACGCGGCCCAGAACCAGCGGGCGCACGCCAAGCGCATCGCGCACCCCGATCAGCTTGGTGCGGGTCATCGCCACGATGCTGAACGCGCCTTCGACACGGCGCAGCGCATCCTTGATCCGTTCCGAGATATTCTTCTGGATCGAGCGGGCCATCAGGTGGATGATGCATTCACTGTCCGACGAGGATTGAAAGATCGAGCCGCGTTCGATCAGCTCGCGGCGGAGCGCCGCCGCATTGGTCAGGTTGCCGTTATGGGCAATGGCTGCCCCGCCCATCGAGAATTCGCCGAAAAAGGGCTGCACGTCCCGGATCGCGGTGGCCCCCTTGGACCCGGCGGTGGAATAGCGCACATGGCCGATCGCCAGCGCGCCCGGCAGCGTGTCCATCACCGAAGGGGTGGTGAAACTGTCGCGCACATAGCCAAAGCGGCGGGCCGAGTTGAACCCGGTGGCGGGATCGTAAGACACGATGCCGCCCGCCTCCTGGCCGCGGTGCTGCAGGGCGTGCATCCCAAGCGCCACGAAGTTCGCGGCATCCGCAACGCCGATCACGCCGAAGACCCCGCATTCCTCCTTGAGCCTGTCGTCATCAAAGGGGTGGGGCAGGAAGGGGCGCATCGGGCGGACTCTCCGAATCCGGGGGCGGATCAACCCCCGTTTAGGGGCAGCTGACCGCAGAGTCACGGGGGGTTGTGCCGCGCCTGTGCCAAAACGGGGCTGCCGGTCAGTTTGCGGGCGCTGCCGGTTCCGCCGGAGCGGCCGGGGCAGGGGCAGGGGCCGCCCCGGACGCTGGCGGCACGGCCGGATCGACCGGCTGTGCGGGCGCGCCGCAGGTTCCGGTCAACTCCTCATACCGTTCCACAATCCAGCCGGGCGCGTCTTCGGGCACCGTCTTGTTCAGACTGTCCTGGAACGAGGCGAAGACCGTGGCCGAGCGCGAATTGTCAACCGCAGGCACCGTATCGGTGGCCATGGCGCGATCATAAACGATGAAGGCCACCGCCACCAGCAGCACGCCGCGCGCAACCCCGAACAGGAACCCAAGCGCCTGATCCAGCCCGCCCAGCACCGAACGCTGCACCGCCGAGGCGAACAGCGGTGTGAACAGCGACATCACCACCAGCCCAAGGGCAAAGACCGCAGCAAAGGCGGCGATGATCGACAATTCGCAGCTTTCAGACAGGAAGGGGCCGACGACGGGCAGTTCCTTGATCAGGGGTTCGGCCCTTGCGGCAAAGACAAAGGCCAGAACGGCCGCCCCGACCCAGCCGGCAATCGCCAGCGATTCCCGGACAAGACCGCGCGAGTAGGCAAGGATCGCCGACAGCACTATGACGGCGGCAACGATGCCGTCAATGTAGGTGAAGCCTTCCATTCCCAACTCCCGCAGGGCTTATCCGGCCCCGAACATTTCACCGACGAATGCCGCAAGGTCGGGCATCTGGCGTATCCGCATTCCCTCGGACGGCCCCAGCTTGGACCGCGACGGCAAGGTCGCCTGTGAAAAACCAAGTTTCGACGCCTCTTTCAACCGGTTTTCGGTCTGGCTTGCCGGACGCAGCGCACCCGACAGGCTGATTTCGCCGAAAAGCACCATGTCTGGCGGAATTGCCACATCTTCCCTTGCGGAAAGCAGCGCCCCCGCAATGGCAAGATCCGCCGCAGGTTCGCCGATGCGCATGCCGCCCGCCACGTTGAGAAAGACATCCAGCCCGGCAAAGGGAATGCCGCAGCGCGCCTCGAGCACCGCCAGAATGGTGGACAGGCGTCCCGAATCCACCCCCACGACGGTACGGCGCGGCGTGCCCAGGGTTGAGGGCGCGACCAGCGCCTGAATCTCGGTCAGCACCGGACGCGAGCCTTCCATGCCGGCGAACACCACCGATCCTGGGGCGGGCCGGTCACGGTCTGACAGGAAAAGCGCGGAAGGGTTCGTCACCTGGGCCAGGCCATCGCCCGTCATCTCGAAGACGCCGATCTCATCCGCCGGTCCGAAGCGGTTCTTCACCGCGCGCAGGATGCGGAACTGGTGGCCGCGCTCTCCCTCAAAGTAAAGCACGGTATCGACCATGTGTTCGACCACGCGGGGGCCGGCGATCTGGCCATCCTTCGTCACATGGCCCACCAGGATCACCGCCACCCCGCGCCGCTTGGCAAAGGTGACCAGCTCATGCGCGGCGGCCCGCACCTGGCTGACCGATCCGGGGGCGCTTTCCACGGTGTCAAGCCACATCGTCTGGATCGAATCGATCACCGCCAGCGCCGGGCGTTCGGCATCGAGCGTCGTCAGAATGTCGCGCAGGTTGGTCTCTGCCCCCAGGATCACCGGCGCGTCCGACAGGCCAAGCCGCTGCGCCCGCATCCGGATCTGGGACGCGGCCTCTTCGCCGGAGATATACAGGCTCTTGCGGCCCGCGCGGGCAAAGCTGGCAGCGGCCTGCAGCAGAAGGGTGGATTTGCCGATGCCCGGATCGCCACCCACCAGAATGGCCGAGGCCGGCACCAGGCCGCCGCCCAGAACACGGTCCAGCTCCTCCATCCCCGACGGCGCGCGCGGCGGCGGGGCATCTTCTGCGGACAGATCGCTCAGCGCAATCGAGCGGCCCCTGGACCCCAGGGATTTTGGCGCGGTTGACAGGGGCGCCTCTTCAATCACCGAATTCCACGCACCGCAGGCATCGCAGCGGCCCGCCCATTTCGCATGGGCAGCCCCGCAGGCCGTGCAGGTGAAGGCGGGGGATGATCTTGCCATGCGCCCTTCCTGCCCGAACCGGGGGCAGGCGGCAAGCCGTCAGCAGGGTGCTGGCCTGCTCTGCCAGCCGATGACCAGCGAGGCCAGGATGCAGCCGGTAAACAGATACAGCCCCCAGGCCACTTCGACCGTGGCCAGACCCACGCCTTTGACCACCACGATGTAAAGCGCCACGAGGAAGATGTCCGCCATCGCCAGCTTTCCCAGCAGGTGCAGGGCGGGCAGGGCACGCGGTGACAGGAGGCCAAAGTGCAGCAGGGCCAGACCGATGGTTTTCAGCCAGGGCGCAAAGATAGCCAGCACGGTGACCAGCAGGGCAAGGACGGCATCCGTCCGCCACAGCGCCTGCAGGCCGGTGATGACCGAGATTTCTGAAAGGCCAAACAGGGGCAGCACGCCCGCGCGCAGCAGCGGGGCGAACCAGGCCAGCGGGAACAGGAACAGCAGGGCAAGATTGGCGTATCGCAGCATGGCCGCCCGCATAGCGCAGGCAGGTCGGCTGGAACGCAGTTTTTCATGTGCCGAAGGACCTTTGTGTTTCATGTCCTTCGGAATCTTCTGACCGGTATAGTCACACTAACGGATCGCAGCAATCGGCCCATCGGCCCGACCGTGAATGAACTGCTGCACGTAAGGATCGGATGTGGCGTCCATTTCGCCCACCGAGCCTGTCCACCGGATGACGCCGGCGTGCAGCATGGCGACCTTGTCGGCAATCGCCCGGACCGAGGACATGTCGTGGGTGATGGTCATTGCGGTAGCCCCCATCTCGGTCACGATTTCGCGGATCAGCGCGTTGATCACCCCGGCCATGATCGGATCAAGGCCGGTCGTCGGTTCGTCAAAGAAGATGATTTCGGGTTCCGCCGCGATGGCGCGGGCCAGGCCGACGCGCTTTTGCATGCCCCCCGAAAGCTCGGCCGGATAAAGTTCGGCGACCTCGGGGGTCAGGCCGACGCGGCGCAGTTTTTCGATGGCAATCTCGCGCGCCTCTGCCTTGGGGCGTTTTTGCGTGCCGCGCAGCAGGCGGAAGGCCACGTTTTCCCAGACCCGCATCGAATCAAACAGCGCGCCGCCCTGAAACAGCATGCCAAAGCGGGCGAGGAAGGCATCGCGTTCGACCTTCGTCACATCCTGACCATCCAGGGTGATCGTACCTGCGTCCGGGCGGACAAGGCCCAGAATGCATTTCAGCAGCACCGACTTGCCGGTGCCCGACCCGCCGATGATCACCATGCTTTGCCCCGACGGAATGTCCAGCGAGACACCCCGCAGCACCGCGTTGCGGCCAAAGCTTTTGGTGACGGTCCGCAGAGAGATCATGAGGTGAAGAACAGTTCGGTCAGAAGATAATTGGTCGCCAGAATCATGACCGATGCTGAAACCACCGCCGATTTCGTGGCCTGACCAACCCCCTGCGCACCGCGCCCCGAGGTCATCCCGTGATAGCAGCCCATCAGCGCCACGATAAAGCCGAAAGCCGCGCCCTTGATCAGCCCCGATACGATATCCCAGCCTTCCAGGAAGTTCACCGTGCTTTGCAGATAGGTCGACGAGTTGAAGCCAAGACGGTTGACGCCCACAAGCCAGCCGCCGGCAATCCCGATGGCATCGCCCACCGCCACCAGCACCGGAACCGTCAGCGTGGCCGCAGCCACGCGCGGTACGGCCAGGTATTTGACCGGGTTGGTCGACAGGGTGACAAGGGCATCAATCTGTTCTGTCACCTTCATGGTCCCGATCTCGGCCGCGATGGAGCTTGCCACCCGTGCGGCCACCATCAGCCCGCCCAGAACAGGGCCCAACTCGCGCACGATGCCGATGGCGACGATGTTCGGCACGACCATTTCCGCATTGAAGCGCGCCCCGCCCGAATAAATCTGCAAGGCAAGGGCACCGCCGGTGAAGACCGCCGTCAGCCCCACGACCGGCAGGCTGAACCAGCCGATCTGCATCACCGCATGCAGGAATTCACGCAGATAGAACGGCGGGCGCAGCATATGCGACAGCACCTGACCGGTGAAAAAGGCGATCCTCCCCAGGGCGGCAAGCAGCCCCAGTGTCGCGCGACCCAGCCCGGCGACAGGTGCAAGCAGCCTCACCCGCCGGTTCCGATGTAACGCCTGCCGTAGCGCTGGGACAGACCGGTCAGAATCTCGTATCCGATCGTGCCGGCGGTTTCGGCCAGATCATCGACCGACTGGTGCGGGCCGATGATTTCCAGCCGATCCGGAATTTCGGGCAGGTGGGTAATGTCCGCCGTGATCAGATCCATCGACACGCGGCCGACGACGGGGCAGGGGATGTCAGCATACCACAGCACGGCGGCGTCCGACAGCGTGCGCATCAAGCCGTCGGCATAGCCCGCGTTCACCGTGGCCAGGCTGGTGATCGTCTCGGCCATCCAGGTGCCGCCGTATCCCACCGTTTCACCGGGGGCCACTTCGCGGATCTGGATCACCGGCAAAGACAGGCTCAGCACAGGCTGGCCTGCGTCAAAGGGGCGGCATCCGTACAGGCCGATGCCAGGGCGCGTCAGTTCAAAGTGATAGTCCGGCCCCAGCAGGATGCCCCCGGTCGCCGCAAGTGACCGCGGCACACCGGTGCCATCGGTCAGGGCATGAAACTCGGCCAGCTGGGCGGCATTCATCGGATGGTCGGGGTCGTCGGCACAGGCCAGGTGCGACATCAGGAATTCCGGGCGCGCCTGCAACAGGATGCCCGAGGCCGCTTCCCACTCTGCCGCCTCAAGACCGAGGCGGTTCATCCCTGTGTCGATATGCACGGCAAAGGGATGATCGGGCAGGGCTTCGAAATGCCGCGTGAACTGGTCAATCGAATTGAGGACCGGTGTCAGATCAAGATCCTGCACCATTTCGGTGTCGCCGGGCATATGGCCCGACAGCACGCAGATCTGCGGCCCCGGACCCAGCGCCTGGCGCAGAAGGGCCCCTTCTTCGGCCATGGCCACGAAAAACCGGCGCGCCCCTGCCGTGGCCAGCGCGCGGCCGACCCGGCGCGTGCCCAGCCCATAGGCATCGGCCTTGATCACGGCCGCCGTCTGCGTGGCAGCATCAGACATCCGGTCAAGCGCGCGCCAGTTTGCGGCGACGGCATCAAGATCGATGGAAAGGGTTGCGGATGCCATGTTGCAGGGTGTTTTGACAGGTGGGCAGAAGACGTCAAGTGGAAAGCTGGTCAGGCTGCGCAGGACGTGTTTCCGGCGATCTGCCGGGTGGTCCGCTTCTTGGCGGGGCCGGACCTGTCAGCTTTGCCCGCACCTTCCGGGCGCGGTCGTGGCAAAGGGGGTCAGAAACCGTCGGCCCCGCCCTGCTGCCAGGGTTTTGCCAGATTGCCAAAGCGCGTGAAGCGGCCTTCGAAACTGAGCTCCACCGTGCCGATGGGGCCGTGGCGCTGTTTGCCGATGATGACTTCGGCCTTGCCGTGAACCTGTTCCATCACCTGCTGCCACTGCGCCATCTTTTCCAGCTCGTGGTCGCCGGGTTTCTCGCGCTCTTTGTAGTATTCGTCGCGGTACACGAACATCACCACATCGGCATCCTGTTCGATTGACCCCGATTCGCGCAGGTCGGCCAGCTGGGGGCGTTTGTCTTCGCGGTTCTCCACCGCCCGCGACAACTGGCTGAGTGCGATCACCGGGATATCAAGTTCCTTTGCCATCGCCTTCAGGCCCTGGGTGATCTCGGAAACCTCCAGCACCCGGTTTTCCTTCGAGGTGCCCTTGAGAAGTTGCAGATAATCGACGATCAGCACGTCAAGGCCATGGGTCCGCTTCAGGCGCCGGGCGCGGGCGGCAACCTGGCTGATCGGCAGCGCAGGCGTGTCATCGATATAAAGCGGGCAGGATTCCAGCGCCTTGGCGGCTTCGACAAAGCGGCGGAACTCGGCCTCGGTCATGTCGCCGCGCCGGATCTGGTCCGACGGCACCTCGGAGGCTTCCGACAGGATCCGTGCCGCCAGCTGCTCGGCGCTCATTTCCAGCGAAAAGAACCCGACCACCCCGCCCTCGACCGACCCTTCGGTTCCGTCGGGCAAACGGCCGCGACGGTGGGTCCTTGCGATGTTGAAGGCGATGTTGGTGGCAAGCGATGTCTTTCCCATCGATGGCCGCCCCGCCAGGATCAGCAGGTCAGACGGGTGCAGGCCGCCCAGTTTCCTGTCGAGGTCGATCAGGCCCGTGGACATGCCCGCCAGGCCCCCGTCGCGCTGATAGGCGGCATTCGCCACATTCACCGCATCTGTTACAGCCTTGAGAAAGCTTTGAAATCCGCGTTCTGCAACGCCCTGTTCGCCCAGCCTGTACAGCCGCTGTTCCGCCTCGGTGATCTGCTCGCGCGGGTCGCTTTCCACATCGACCCTGGCGGCGCGGGCAGAAATGTCGCGCCCCAGCCCGATCAGTTCGCGCCGCACCGCCAGATCATAGATCATCTGGGCATAATCGCGCGCGGCAAAGGCCGAAATCGCAGCACCCGCCAGACGGGCAAGGTAGGACGGACCGCCCAGCTCGCGCAGCCCCTGGTCATCCTCAAGAAAGGCTTTCAGCGTGACCGGAGAGGCAAGCGTGTTCTTCTGGATGCGCGCGGCGGCAATCTCGAAAATCCGGGCATGGACCGGGTCGAAGAAATGCTCCGCCCGCACCAGTGCTGCGATACGGTCATAGACATCGTTGTTGGTCAGGATCACGCCAAGCAACTGCTGCTCGGCCTCGATATTGTGGGGAAGGATGTCGGACCCGGTCGTCACCGGCAAGGTCGGACGGATCGACGCCACTTCATTCATCGCTGCTGTCCCCCTGTTGCGCCCGGTTCACTCCGGGTCTGACCCCAAGCTTGATGCGCGGTCCGGTTCGGTTTGGCAATCTGGATAAGTCCGGGGATAACCGGCCCTGAAACCGGACCATAACCCGGAATACGGCCCGATGCCACCAGATGTTGCGGCTGCTGATTCACCAAACGCAAGGTGTGCCGCGAATCGCCGGACCATGTCTGCGGCAGGCCATATCCCCGCCGCAGGCCCTTTGCGGCCATCGGCGGTTTCACGCCCCGGCGCGGGCCGCCTGCCAGGCGCGCGGGTTGTTCAGGAAGGCCTCGGCTTCGGTCAGCGCGGCCGCATCGAAAGCCGCTTTGCGCCGCGCTTCGGCCAGAACATCCCACCAGGTACACAGATGATGAAGGCGGACGCCGTGGTCGGCCAGGCGCTCTGTCGTTTCCGGGAAGATGCCATAGCAGAAAATCACGGCGGTATGCGCGCAGGTTGCCCCCGTTTCGCGGATCGCGTCGACGAAGCTGATCTTCGATCCGCCGTCGGTTGCCAGGTCTTCCACCAGCAGCACGCGGTCGCCTGCGGCCATCACGCCTTCGATGCGGGCGTTGCGCCCGTATCCTTTGGGTTTCTTGCGCACATAGGTCATCGGCAGGGCAAGACGTTCCGCGACAAGGGCCGCAAAGGGAATGCCGGCGGTTTCCCCCCCCGCGATGGTATCGAATGCCTCGAACCCGGCGTCACGCAGCACTGTCAGCGTCAGGAAATCCATCAGGGCAGAGCGGATGCGCGGATAGCTGATCAGCTTGCGGCAATCGATATAGGCCGGTGACGGCAGACCCGAGGCCAGCGTGAACGGGGTATCGGCATTGAAATGCACCGCCCTGATCTCCAGCAGCATCTGCGCCGTCAGCCGGGCGATGTCTTCCTTGGCGGGAAAGGTGGCGGGGATCATGGCGGGGTCTTTCTTGCGGGCGTCAGGGTTCAACGCGCCAATGCACGGCGCAGCCGGGGTCAAAGACGGTCACGGGGCCGGCGGCGGTTTCGATCTTTGCGGGCCAGCTGACGGCATCGCCCCTGACCAGGGTCAGGGTTCCGGCGTTCGGCGGCTTGCCGTAGAAGGCGGTGCCATTGCGGCTGGTGAAGGCTTCCAGCCGGTCCAGGGCACCGCATTCTTCAAACACATGCGCAAGAAGCGGCATCGTGTTGGTGGCGGTGAAGCAGCCTGCACAGCCGCAGGCCTGTTCCTTCAGATGGTCGGGGTGCGGGGCCGAATCGGTGCCAAGAAAGAACCGCGCCTCGCCGCTGGCGGCCGCCTCGCGCAGGGCCTGGCGGTGCGTTTCGCGCTTGGCCACGGGCAGGCAGTAGTAATGCGGGCGGATGCCACCCGCGAGGATGTGGTTGCGGTTCAGGAACAGATGATGCGTCGTGATCGTCGCCCCAAGGTCACTGCCGCCGGAGCGGGCGTAGGCAACCCCTTCGGCGGTGGTGATATGTTCCATCACCACGCGCAGCCCCGGCGTGGCGCGCCGGACCGGGTCCAGCACCCGGTCGATGAAGACCGCCTCGCGGTCAAAGATATCCACAGCCGGGTCGGTGACCTCGCCATGCACGCACAGCGGCAGGCCGATTTCGGCCATCTTTTCCAGCACCGGGCGGACCCGGTCAAAGTCGGTGACGCCGGAGTGCGAATTGGTGGTGGCCCCGGCGGGATAAAGCTTGACCGCCGTCACCACACCGCCGGCATGGGCGGCGGCGACATCGGCCGGATCGGTCGTTTCCGTCAGATACAGCGTCATCATCGGTTGGAACGCCGCGCCTTCGGGCAGGACCGCCAGGATGCGGTCGCGGTAGGCGGCAGCCTGTGCCGCCGTCACGACCGGCGGCACCAGGTTCGGCATGATCAGGGCGCGCGCGAAATGCCGGGCCGATTCCGGCAGGACCGCCCGCAGAAGGTCACCGTCGCGCAGATGCAGGTGCCAGTCATCAGGGCGCAGAAGGGTCAAGCGCTGGGTCATGATCGCGGGTTAGACCATCGGGCATGAGTTTTCCAGAGGCCAAACCGCGCACGCGCTGCGCTGGCGCGGCTTTATTGCGCGCCTGTTTATTGCGCTGCCTTGCCCGGAAAACGGGCGTCAGCCACATCCGCCCGAAGATGCCGCCAAAGGCCGGTCCGGCGCGGTTGTGGGGGCGCAGCGCGCCGCCTAAGCTATGTCCGGATTGGGAGGGTGCGATGCCGGAAGATGGCCTGGTCATGGACACGGCGCAGACCGGGCTGCAACGGGCAACCGGGCGTGCGCATGTCGGACTTGGCGCGCGCGGGGCGATGACCTGCCTGACCGACCTGCATCAGTCGGGATCGGCCAAGGCCTTTTTGCCAAAGGTGCATGGACCGGTACCGGAAGTGGTGTTCCTCAACACCTCGGGCGGCCTGACCGGCGGGGACAGGCTGATGTTTTCGCTGGCCCTTGGTGATGGGGCGCAGGCGGTGGCCACCACCCAGACGGCCGAGCGCGCCTATGCCAGTTCCGGCGGGCGGGCGGTGATGGATGTGGTGCTGTCGCTGGGGGCGGGGGGGCGGCTGGATTGGCTGCCGCAGGAAACCATCCTGTTTGACCGCTCGACCCTGGCGCGCCGGACGCGGGCCGATCTTGGCCCCGGCGCGCGGCTGCTTCTGGCCGAAACCGTGGTTCTGGGCCGCGCCGCCATGGGCGAGACGGTGCGGGACCTGGCGTTTTCCGACTGGCGCGAGGTGCGCAGGCAGGGCCTCCCGCTGCTGGTTGAGCCGTTGCGGATCACGGCGGCGACCCTGGCGGCAGGTCCGGCCGCCTTGAACGGCGCGCGGGCGCTGGCCACGGTGGCCCTTGTGGCGCCTGGTGCCGAAGATGCGCTGGGGGCGGTGCGCGCCTGCCTGCCCGAGGGGATGGAAGCTGCCGCCTCGGGCTGGGACGGCAAGCTGATCGTGCGGCTGATCGGGCCGGATCTGTTGCCGGTCAGGCGGGGGGTGGCGCGGGTCTTGAACGCGTTGCGGGGCATCGCCTTGCCCCGTGTCTGGCAAGTGTGAGGATGCAATGAACCTGACCCCCCGTGAAAAGGACAAGCTGCTGATAAGCCTGGCGGCGATGGTGGCGCGCGGGCGCCTGGCGCGCGGCGTGAAGCTCAATCATCCCGAAGCCATCGCGCTGATCACCGATTTCGTGGTGGAAGGCGCACGCGACGGGCGGTCGGTTGCCGATCTGATGGAGGCGGGCGCGCATGTGATCACCGCCGGTCAGTGCATGACCGGCATTCCCGAGATGATCCATGATGTGCAGGTCGAAGCCACGTTTCCCGACGGGACCAAACTTGTCACTGTTCATCATCCGATCCGCTGAGGACGCCACTGAACCGAAAGGACCGAACGCATGACCCGCCCCCCTGTTCTTTTGCCGGCGCTCTTCCTTGCCCTGCTGGCACCGGCTGCGGCCTTTGCCCATGCCGGCCATGGCACGGCCAGCCTGTGGGCCGGCCTGTACCACCCGGTAAGCGGGGCGGACCATGTGCTGGCGATGGTTGCCGTCGGGCTTTGGGCGGGGATGGCGGGCGGGCGGTTCATCTGGGCGGCCCCGGCGGCATTTGCCGGGGCAATGCTGCTGGGCTGGGCACTGGCGGTTTCGGGGGTAGCGGTGCCGGGATTTGAACCGGTGATCCTTGCCTCGGTCATCGTGCTGGGGGCGATGGTGGGGCTGGCGGTGCCGCTGCCTGCGGCGGTCGCGCTGCCGGTTATTGCGGTTTTCGGCCTGATGCATGGCGCGGCGCATGGCGTGGAAGGCCCTGCGGCCGGGCTGGGGTTCTATGCCGCCGGGTTTGCGCTGGCGACGGGCGGACTGCACCTTGCCGGTCTGGCGGCTGGGGTGGCACTTTCCGGGCCGGGCGCGCGCGTGGCGTTGCGCGGCCTGGGGGCCGGAACGGCAACGCTGGGCGCGGCCCTGGCCCTGGCAGGATAGGCGGCACCCCATGATACCCGGAGAAGTCTTTCCCGCCGAAGGCAGCATCGAGTTGAACGCCGGGGCAGAGGTCTGCGTGCAGCTGGTGGCCAATACCGGCGACCGGCCGGTGCAGGTGGGCAGCCATTACCATTTTGCCGAATGCAACCGCGCACTGGCCTTTGACCGGGACGCGGCTGATGGCATGCGGCTGGACCTGCCTGCGGGCACCGCCATGCGGTTTGAACCGGGTCAGATGCGCGAGGTGCGGCTGGTGCCCTACCGCGGGCTGCGGCGGGTCTTCGGCTTCAACAAGGCGGTGATGGGCGATCTTGACAGGAAAGGACCGTAGTCAGCGGCTGCGCCGCGCTTAACATCCTTGACGGAACCCGGGCCGCTTGCGACCCTTGTACCGGCGCGCCGGGTGCGCTTGATCTGATCCACTTGGCTGCCGGAAAGGCGGCCACCAATCTGGAAGGACTCTGCCATGTGCCATGCCTGTGTGATCGAGACTGTCAAAGCCACGATGCTGTCGCGGCGGTCCCTGTTCCGGGGTGCCGCCGCTGCCGGGGTTGTCAGCGTTGCGGCCGGCCTGACCGCCGCGCGCCCGGCCATGGCGCAGTCCACCGGTAAGGTGGTTGATCTGACCCATACCTATGACGGCAGTTTTCCCACCTTCAGCGGCACGCCCGGCATCACCTATGAACCGGCGGTGAAATTCGCCGACTCCGGCTATCAGCTGTTCAAACTGACGATCTTTGAACACACCGGAACCCATATCGACACGCCGCTGCATTTCACCGCTGACGGCACCTCGGTGGATGAGCTGGACCCGCAGACCCTGGTCCTGCCCCTGGTCCTGATCGACATCCGGGACAAGGCGGCACAGGATGCCAATGCCACGCTGGACCCCGACGACATCGAAAAATGGATCAGCGCCAACGGGGCCATTCCGGCAGGCGCGCTGGTGGCCTTCAGTTCGGGCTGGGCGGCAAAGGTGGGCGATCCATCCTACCGCAACACGCCGGACGGCGCATTCGCCTTTCCGGGCTTCTCCAAAGCCGCGACCGATCTGCTGGCCGAAGCGGGCGTTGCCGCGATCGGCACCGATACGCTGTCGCTTGACCCCGGCAATTCGGCGGATTTCGCGGTGCATACATCCTGGCTGCCCTCGGGCCGGTACGGGATTGAAAACCTTGCCGGGCTGGACGGCTTGCCTGCCGCCGGGGCCACGGTGTTTGTGGGCGCGCCAAAGCACCGGGGCGGCACCGGCGGCCCGGCACGCGTGCTGGCGGTCATCTGATGGCGGTTGTTCCGATCCTGCCGGACGAGGCGGCGGGGGCAGAGGCCCTTGCCGTTTTCGCCGAAATCCGGGCGGCGCGGGGGACTGACTACATCAACAATTTCTGGCGCGCGCTGGCCGCCGACCCCGCCCTGCTGCGCGCCACCTGGGACCGGTTGCAGGCGGTGATGGGGCCGGGCACGCTGGACCCGCTGACCAAGGAACTGATCTATATTGCCGTGTCGGTGACCAATGGCTGCGGCTATTGCATCCATTCCCACACCGCCGCCGCCCGCGCCAGGGGCCTGACCGACGCCCAGCACGCCGAGGCGCTGGCGGTGATTGCCATGGCCAGCCAGACCAATGCGCTGGCGACCGCCCTGGGGGTGGAGGTGGATGAGAGGTTTCGGGTGTGAATGGCTTGCGAGGGTAGAATACCGACCGATGCCGGATTTCAAATGCGCCGACGGCATTTGGCACATGACGATGCCACCCGTTTCTTGCCTGATTTGACACGCGTCAAGTCGGGGCACTGCCCCGACGGCCGCGCCTGCCACCCAGCCGCGCCACGGGCGCGGCGTTCTTCGCGGAAATCGTCCACCGGACGATTTCTGATCGCTCATCACCCCCTTGGCAGGCGCGTTCCGCGCCCGCCCAGGCAGGCGCGGCCTGATTTCCCAGCCATAGCCCTGGCCCAACCCCCCTTGCCCTTCGGCTTGCGCCTTCGGGCAACGGACCGGGCCACGCTCCACTGGAGCGTGACCTTATCGGTCCGGGCGCATAGTGGCAGGCGATGCGAGAGCCAGACCAAGGAGAAACCGATGCCTGCCCGGGTAGGTCACAGACCGAACATTCGAACGATTACGATGGCCGCTACAGCCATTGTTGCTATGCGGTCATCACGGGATTTGGCACGGTATTGAAGGAAGCATGAGAGTGCGAGTTCCAGCCAGTCGGAAATCATCTTGTCGGCGCTCCAAAAACGACGCGGACTTGGTCTGCAGGGAGCCCCCTAAAATTCACACATTTTTGCACCGTCAAATGCACGCCGGATTCAAGCCAAGTGGCGCAGCGATTGGGATGCGGTTTTCCATAATTGAGACAGGAGTTTGATATGCCAGCCCGAATGTCCCGCGCCACCTATGCCGATATGTACGGCCCGACCACCGGCGACCGGGTGCGGCTGGGGGATACCGATCTGATCATCGAGGTGGAGCGTGACCTGACCACCTATGGCGAAGAGGTGAAGTTCGGCGGCGGCAAGGTGATCCGCGATGGCATGGGCCAAAGCCAGATCCCGCGCGCCGGCGGGGCGGCGGATACGGTGATCACCAATGCGCTGATCCTGGACCATTCCGGCATCTACAAGGCCGATGTCGGCCTGCGTGACGGGCGCATCCTGAAGATCGGCAAGGCGGGCAACCCCGATACCCAGCCCAATGTCACCATCATCATCGGGCCGGGAACCGAGATCATTGCCGGTGAGGGGCGCATCCTGACCGCCGGCGGCATGGATGCGCATATCCATTTCATCTGCCCCCAGCAGATCGAGGATGCGCTGCATTCCGGCATCACCACCATGCTGGGCGGCGGCACCGGGCCTGCGCATGGCACGCTGGCCACCACTTGCACGCCGGGGCTGTGGCACATCATGCGGATGATGCAGGCGGCGGATGCCTTTCCGATGAACCTGGCCTTCGCCGGCAAGGGCAATGCCAGCCTGCCAGCGGGGCTGGAGGAACAGGTGCAGGCCGGGGCCTGCGCGCTGAAGCTGCATGAGGATTGGGGCACCACGCCCGGTGCCATCGACTGCTGCCTGACGGTCGCAGATGCGATGGATGTGCAGGTGATGCTCCACACCGATACGCTCAATGAGTCCGGCTTTGTGGAAAACACGCTGGCCGCCATCGCGGGCCGCACCATCCATGCCTTCCACACCGAAGGCGCGGGCGGCGGCCATGCGCCGGACATCATCAAGGTGGTGTCGTCGCAGAACGTGATCCCGTCTTCGACCAATCCGACCATGCCCTATACGGTGAACACCATCGAAGAACACCTCGACATGCTGATGGTCTGCCACCATCTGGACAAGTCGATCCCCGAAGACGTGGCCTTTGCCGAAAGCCGCATCCGGCGCGAAACCATTGCCGCGGAAGACATTCTGCATGACATGGGGGCGTTCTCGATCCTGTCTTCGGACAGTCAGGCCATGGGCCGGGTGGGCGAGGTCATCACACGCACCTGGCAGACCGCGCACAAGATGAAACAGCAGCGCGGGCGGCTTGCCGAGGAAACCGGGGCGAACGACAATTTCCGGGTGAAGCGCTATGTTGCGAAATACACGATCAACCCGGCCATCGCACATGGGTTGTCGGCGCATATCGGCAGCGTGACCGAAGGCAAGCGCGCCGATCTGGTGCTGTGGTCGCCCGCGTTTTTCGGGGCCAAGCCCGATATGGTGCTGATCGGCGGCACCATCGTCTGCGCGCAGATGGGCGATCCGAATGCCAGCATCCCCACACCGCAGCCGGTCTATACCCGCCCGATGTTCGGGGCCTTTGGCCGGTCGGTGGAACGATCCGCCGTGGTCTTTGTCAGTGCCACCGCCCAGGCCGACGGGGTGCGGGCCACCTACGGCCTGGCGAAGGAAACGCTGGCGGTGCAGGGCACGCGCGGCATCGGCAAATCCGACATGGTGCACAACAGCGCCACCCCGCAGATCGAGGTGAATCCCGAAACCTACGAGGTCCGCGCGGATGGCGAGTTGCTTACCTGCGAACCCGCGCGCGAACTGCCGCTGGCCCAGCGGTATTTCCTGTTCTGACCCGGTGTGGCAGAACTGCTGTCTGTGCGGCACCAGCAGCCGTACTGCATTTCCCTGACCCGCCTTTGCCCCAAGGAGTTGCCATGACCGACCTTCCCAAAGCCCAAGAGGTACACCGCCGCGGACACTGGGCCGATGCAGCCGACAGCGTGACCCTGGGCTATGACGAGCGCATTCTGCGCCGCCGCCGGCTTGTCACGGCGGGGGGCACAGCGGTGCTGGTGGACCTGCCGGAAACGACCAGCCTGGATCATGGCGATGCGCTGGAACTGTCCGATGGCCGCCTGGTCGAGGTTGTGGCAGCGGCAGAGCCGGTGCTGGTCATCACCGGTGATCTGCCGCGCATCGCCTGGCATATCGGCAACCGTCACACGCCCTGCCAGATCGAGGGCGGCCGCATGCTGATCCGCCGCGATCATGTGCTGGAGGCGATGCTGCGCCAGCTGGGGGCGGGCGTCGCCGAAGCCGTGGCACCCTTTACCCCCGAAGGCGGCGCTTACGGGCACGGCCGGACGATGGGGCACGATCACGGCGACGGCGGCGATCACGGTCACGCCCAGGGGCACGGCCATGTGCACCACCACGGCGGGCACACCCATCCAGACGATCCGGAGCCAGAGCGCGAACCGGAATGACCGACACCGCCCTTCTGTCGCTGGTGCAATGGCTGTCACCGGCCTTTCCGGTGGGCAGCTATGCCTATTCGCACGGGCTTGAATGGGCGATTTCGGCCGGTGACATCACTTCGGCGGCAGAGTTGCAGCGCTGGATCGGTACGGTGCTGACCGAAGGGGCGGGGCGGACCGACGCCATCCTGCTGGCGCAGGCGCTGCGGCCGGAGGCCGATCTTGCCGCCCTGTCGGCGCTGGCGCAGGCGCTTGCCGCCTCGCGCGAGCGGCTGGTGGAAACGCTGGATCAGGGGCGCGCGCTGGGCCAGACCATCGCGGCGCTGACCGGGCAGCCCCAGCCGGAAATGCCCTATCCCGTGGCCCTTGGGGCCGCAGCGCGCGGGCTTGGTCTGCCGGCAGAGCCTGTCGTCTCTCTCTATCTGCACGCCTTCGCCTCGGCTTTGGTGCAGGCCGCTGTCCGCTTCGTGCCTTTGGGGCAGACCGAAGGGCAGGCGGTGCTGGCGGCGCTGCATCCGGTGATCCTGCTGGTCGCGGCAGAGGCGGTGCAGGCCGAGGTCGATCAGATCGGATCGGGGGCCTTCCTCAGCGATCTGGCCGCGATGCGTCACGAAACCCTGGATGTAAGGATTTTCCGCACATGAGCTCTGTCAACGGCCCGCTGCGTGTGGGCATCGGCGGCCCGGTGGGGGCCGGCAAGACGACGCTGACCGAACAGCTGTGCCGTGCGCTGCGCGACGAGTTTTCCGTCGCGGTGATCACCAACGATATCTACACCCGCGAGGATGCCGAATACCTGATGCGCGTGCAGGCCCTGCCGCTGGAGCGCATCCGCGGCGTGGAAACCGGCGGCTGCCCGCATACGGCAATCCGCGAGGATGCCAGCATCAATCTGGCCGCCGTGGCCGATCTGAACCGCGCCTTCCCCGATCTGGACGTGATCCTGATCGAAAGCGGCGGTGACAACCTTGCCGCAACCTTCAGCCCGGAACTGGCCGACCTGTCGGTCTATGTCATCGACACCGCCGCAGGGCAGGACATTCCGCGCAAGCGCGGGCCGGGGGTGACGCGATCTGACCTGCTGGTGATCAACAAGATTGATCTGGCCCCTTACGTCGGTGTTGATCCCGCCCTGCTGGAACGCGATGCCAAAGCCGCCCGCGGGGCGCGCCCCTTTGTCATGGCCAGTCTGAAGACGGGACAGGGGGTGGCAGAGGTGGTGGCTTTCCTGCGGCGGGACGGGGGGCTTTGACACAGGCACGCAACGGGCCAGAGTGGTTCATGGCTTACGCGACGCAACGGACCCTGCCCTGAGACCGCAAGGCGAAGGTCCGGTGGACCTTTGCCGCGTCCGCTTGCCGAAGCCCGTGGCACCCGCAGGCAAGGCAGCTTCTTCATTTTCTTAACCGGCTTTCAGGTTCAATCGACGGCAACAGCCTACCCTCATGTCAGCCCTATGCGCTGGATAAGCAGCCGCAGGGTCCGGGGTGTTAAGCCGTTGCCTGAAGGGCATTCAGCGCCCGTTCAGGGTATCGGCCTTTCGGTCGCACGAGAGGTTCTCCGGCTTAGCAATGCAAGGAAAACAGAGATTGCAGCCAGTGTGAGTCCCGTCAGCACAGGAGTTGTCAGGCAGCCTTCGGAGACTGCGGCGGACTTGACGTGATAATCCTCAGACCAGGATATCGTCAGCAGCGCGACAACGGTGATCAAGAACGTGATCACAAGCGCGGTGAACCAGGTTTTTCTGAACAAGATGCAAGCTCCGGCCATAGCCAGAACCGTAAGGCCCAAGGGATCGGAAAAGAACAGGCCAAGATCATCAAGCAGGCTGACCGGCCCGTCCCGCGGGTTCCAGGCAGGGCGTTCCTTGTCGTAGACCTCGGCAATCGCAGGCGCTGGGACAGCAAGTGCAGTCAGCGTGCTCCGGATGGGTTTCAGTCCCGTCATCCGCGCCGCCGAAGTGATTCAAGTTATCTCTCTACCAAGAAGCTCATGAAAACTGTCACATTGTTCGGAAGAGGCGGAGTGGTCGGTCTTGTGGTCTGGGAAACGTAGTTAAGTCCACCAAACTCGCACATCCACCCGGCTTCTGTCGGGTTCATGATGAAGCTGCGGACAGCAAATCCTGCGTTTGGCGCCACCGCGCCGCCATTTAAGAAGCCAGTCGAAACCACCGTTGATCCACCTTCTAACGATCCGGATACACCGGATGTCCCCGTCAGCAGTCTCGTGCACGCACTTCTTGGAACGTTGGTTAAGGTGACCAACATGGTCGGACCCCAAGGGAGAACTGCCGCGTTCACAGATGTTGTTCCGCCAAAGGGATTGGACAGCGTGGTTGCACTTGCAATCATGTCCGTGGGAGCGGCACCGGCGGCAATCAGAAAAGCGGTTATGTCGAGAGTCGTTGAAGAAAGCAAATCAGGGTTCGTTACTTGAGCCAGGGGATACCCCTTGACCATGACCCGGGTTTCGGCAAGCAGGGCTGAAAGCTGGCGGATCGTGGCGCTGGTCCTCTGCGCCGTGCTGGCCTGCTGGAAGAACACAAGGCCCCCAACGATCAGCGCAAGCGCAACCGCAATGTAAAGAACCGCTTCGATCAGGGTCACGGCGCGACAGCGGCGTTTTCCCGGCAGGCTACTGGATTTCAAGATACAACACCCGAGTCAAATGCGTGTACAAAGCACGTCCTGACTGCCATCTTCCGACCGTCATGTCAATCCGGGCGCGTGGACCAAGTGGCCGTTTGCGGCTTGCCGGGGTGTTCAGTTTTGGATTATGTTCGTAAAAGTTTTCCGATGTCCCGTCCACCAAATCCTGGCGGTCGTCGGGCTCTCGATGACCCGTGCCAGCGCGGCAAGGTGGTTCTCCACCGGCTTGGCCGACGATCATTCCGCCTGCGTCGGCTGCGGGGCAGGCAGGCGCGGCTGAATTTGACGCGGGTCAAGTCCGCCAAGAAAGCAAGGGCGCTTCGCTTGCCTTATGGTTCCATGGCCGGCGACGATCCGCCCCCCTTACACCACACCCTTGCGCAGGATGAAGCAGCCATAGGGCCCCGGATCAGAGGTGCGGATGATGCAGAAAGCGCGTTTGGCGGCCTCGTAGAAGGCAAAGCGTTCCAGCCTGTCCATGCGAACGGGCTGGCCCTGACTGCGGTCCAGCACGGCCTGCAGGGCGGCGAAGATGGGGACCACGCCATCGGGATTTCCCACCATCTCCATCCGCCAGACCGGGGCGGGGACGAAGCTGTCCAGCGGCATCAGGGCAAGGATCGCCTCGGCCGCCTCGGGGATGCCGCAGCCGGGCAGGTTCAGCAGGCTGCCATAGGTTGTTTCGGCGGCGATGGTGGCGGCGGGGTGGTTCACGTCGCAGATCACCAGATCATCGCCATGGCCCATCAGCATCAGCGCATGGACGATGTCGGCAGAGAGGTGCCGAGGGATGCCTTTCAGCATGGCGCATCGCCAGGGCAGGGCGCGGGCATGGATTTTGAAAAATCCCTGGCAAAACCCTTCGAAGGCTTTTGGTCGCGCCTCATTTCACCGCGCCCGCCGCCATGCCCTTGATGATGTAGCGTTCCATCACGATGCCGATCACCACCAGCGGCAGGATGGCGGCAAAGGACAGGGCGGCCATCGACCACCAGCTGATGCCCTGGCTGCCGGTCTGGCTGGCCACCATCACCGGCAGGGTATTGGAATAGGTCGAGGTCAGCAGGGCGGCAAAGAAATATTCGTTCCAGGTCAGCACAAGCGACAGAATGAAGGCCGCCGCCATGCCGGGCAGGGCGATGGGCAGGATAATGGTGGCAAAGGCCCCCCAGATCGACAGCCCGTCGACCAGGGCCGCCTCTTCCAGTTCCGCCGGGATGCCCGCGAACTGATCGCGCATGATCCAGATGACGATGGGCAGCACCGTCAGCGTATACAGCAGGATCAGCCCGATGCGCGTGTCAAGCAGCGCCAGTTCCTTGTAAAGCACCAGAAAGGGCAGGGCGAGCACCACGGGCGGCAGGATCAGCTGGCTAAGAAAGAAGAACGAGATATCGGCATTGCGCATATAGCCGAAGCGGTAGGAAAACCGCGACAGGCCGTAAGCGGCAAGGCTGCCCAGCACCACTGCCAGCCCCGACGAGGTCAGCGAGATTATCGTGGAGTTCAGGAAGCGCCCCAGAAATTCGGCGCGCACGGTCGATTCGGTGGCAATGGTGTCGGGCGACAGGCCCAGGGACCGCCAGCCGAGCCATTTGGGCGTGTAATCCCACCAGGGCACCATATTGCCCTTCATCACATCGGGGGCCATCTTGAAGCTGGTGGTGATGGTCCAGTAGATCGGGAACAGGCAGATCACCGTCCACAGGATCAGCATGCCGTAAATCGCAAAGCGCGAGGCATACCAGGCCAGCTGCGGCGGGCGGTCTGCCGGGCTGTCGCGGAAGATCTGCGGGGATGTGGCGGCGTCGGTCATGTCAGTACTGCGGCCTCATCCAGCGGTCGACAAGCTTCATCAGCACCGTCATGAAGATGACGATCAGCAGCAGATAGACCATCGCCAACATGGTGCCATAGCCCACGTTCGACCGGTCCCGGTACTCGCGGAAGATGAAACTGGTCACGGAATCGGTGGCCCCGCCGGGGCCGCCCGAGGTGACGTTGATGATGATATCGGCCAGCTTCAGCTTGAAGATGATGCGGATCAGGATCGCGGTGATCGACACCGGCAGCATCAGCGGAAAGGTCACTTCCCAGAAGCCGCGCCATGCAGTGGCGCCATCGACCCTCGAGGCTTCCTGCACCTCTTTCGGGATGGCCTGCAACCCGGCCAGAATCATGATCATCATGAAGGGGATATAGGTCCAGGCATCCAGCGCCATGATGACAAGGCGGGCCATTTCCGGGCTTTCGAAGAACGACGGATTCTCGACGCCGAAGAAGCGCGCCAGCCGGGCCAGCGGGCCAAAGCGCGGCTCCAGCATCGATTTGCCGATCATCCAGCTGACCGCAACCGGGCTGAGCATCAGCGGCATCAGGAAGGCGACGCGAAAGAACTTGCGCGCCCGGATCTGGCTGTTGAGCAGCAGCGCAAGGCCGAAGGCGATGGCATATTCGACGATGATCGCCAGCATGTACCAGATCATGTTGCGCAAGGCGTTCCAGTAGAACGGGTCGGCCCACATCTGGCGCAGGTTATCCAGCCCGTTGAACTTGCGCCCCGTGGGCGACGACAGGTTCCAGTCGGAAAAGGCGATGATCAGGCCGAAGATCAGCGGGAACACGACCAGACTGACGACAAAGAGCACGGCCGGCAGCACGAAAAGCGCACGCTTGCCCTGTTCGCCGCGCACCAGCACCTGACCCCAGCACAGGCAGCCGGCCCAAAGCACATAGGCATAAAGCGTGGGCCGCCAGTTGGCAAAACCAAGGTCCAGGGTGCCGGTCCGGTCAAGCGTTTGGGCCGCAGCGATGCCAAGCAGCAGCGCGGCCGAAGCCCAGACGATGGCGCGCCCGAAAACCACCCGGCGCCTTGGGGTATTGTCGTTCGTCACGACATGAAGAAGATCACCTGAATCCGTCATGCTAACATGTTAGCTGCCGCAACCCGGTATGAAAAGAACATTCCGCCAGACCGCAGACGCGTGAATCAGGTGGGGCCGGTACGGGGCGCAGATCGACTGCGGCACCCGGCCTTGCCGCAGAAAATGCAATGACTTCGAGGTGCCTTCTGCCGGCTGAGTGAATCCCTGCATTTCAATGCCCACAAAAGAATCTTTTATTACAATGATGTATTCCGTTGTATCGTTGCAGTTTCTGCAGGGGCCACGAAAAAACTGTCCAAAAACTGTTACAGTTGATTATGTAAACAAGTAGTGACAGAGTTGGTGCAGGACACCGCCGTTCAGGCCCCCCTGACCGGCAGGCGACCCGGGCGAACGCAATGTCGTCAGTTCGCCTTGACTACATGCAGACGACGCCAGGGCAGGGAGGAGCGCCTATGTCCAACGATCCAGACAAGGTCTGGCCGACAGGCCTGAACTTGAGAGAAGCCGAAGAAGTCCACAGCTACCTGATCGACGGCACGCGCGTGTTCGGGGTGATTGCCCTGATCGCGCATCTTCTGGTTGCCGTCACAACGCCCTGGCTGGGCTGAGGGGGCATCAGATGAACAACGCAAAGATGTGGCTTGTCGTCAAGCCAACCGTTGGCATTCCGCTGTTCCTGTCCGCCGTGGCCGTGGGATCATTCGCCGTGCACGTTGCCGTGCTCAGCAATACGTCCTGGGTTGCGGATTTCCTGTCAGGCAAGAAGCTTGGCTCGGGAACCGCAAGCGCCGGGATGATCCTTGACCAGGACGGGGCCGCGCCTGCCGCCTATGCCCTGCCATCGGGTTCGCAGGAAGTGCTGATCAAAATGCCGGATGGAACGACGGCAAGGGCCATCCTTCAGATGCCCCAGACCGTCGCTGCACTCAACTAGGGCTTCCGCGCGCGCTGCCGGCGGCACGCGCGCGCGGTGTTCTGGGCCGCGTAAGACCCGCCTGTCCTTCGGCGGGCGGGTCATGCCGGTCAGCGGCACGCCGTGCCGCAGGCAAAGATGCCGTTCCGCTGAAGGGGCCGTCTCCGATGTTCGACTACAAGCGCTTCGCCCTTGGGCGCATTGCGTCTTTCGGTACACGCTACATGCCCTTTGCCGATGTGGCGTCAGAAGAGGTGCCGCTGTCGCGGTTGCTGCGGCTGGCCCTGTTTCAGGTGACGGTCGGCATGGCTTTGGTGCTGATGGCCGGAACGCTGAACCGGGTGATGATCGTCGAGCTAAAGGTGCCCGCCGGCCTTGTGGCCGTCATGCTGGCGCTGCCGCTGGTCTTTGCGCCGTTCCGGGCGCTGATCGGGTTCCGGTCCGACACGTTCCGCTCGGCGCTTGGCCTGCGGCGTCTGCCCTACATCTGGAAGGGCACGATGTTGCAGTTCGGCGGATTTGCGATCATGCCCTTCGCCCTGCTCGTGCTGTCGGGCTATGGCGAAGCGGTCGATGCGCCGCGCTGGATCGGGCTGAGTGCGGCAGCGCTGTCCTTTCTGCTGGTCGGTGCGGGCGTGCATATGGTCCAGACCGTGGGCCTCGCCCTGGCCACGGACCTGGTGGCGGAAGCGGACCAGCCGCGGGTCGTGGGCCTGATGTATGTGATGCTGCTGGTCGGGATGATCGTCAGCGCCTTTGCCTATGGGGCGCTGCTGGAAACCTATACGCCGGGGCGGTTGATCCAGGTGATCCAGGGATCTGCGGTTCTGACCGTTGTGGTCAACGGGATTGCCATGTGGAAACAGGAAGCCCGCAATCGCAGCCGCGCGACCGCGCCGGTGCAGGCGTTCAGCTTCCTCGACGCCTGGGCAAGGCTTGCGGGGCGGACGGGCATGATCCGTCTTCTGGCTGTCATCGGCCTTGGCACGGCGGGATTCGGCATGGCCGATGTCCTGCTGGAGCCGTTCGGCGGCCAGGTGCTGGCAATGACGGTGGCCCAGACCACGCGGCTGACGGTGGTGCTTGCCCTTGGCTCTTTGCTTGGTTTCGGGCTTGCCTCGCGCTGGCTTGGGCGCGGGGGCAGGGCGATGGATGCGGTCTGCCTGGGGGCCGTGATCGGGATACCGGCCTTCGGCCTTGTGCTGGCTTCTGCGCTGATCCTGTCTGCCCCGCTTCTGGTTGCCGCAACGCTTCTGGCGGGCTTCGGGGCCGGGCTGTTCGGCCACGGGACCCTGACCGCGACGATGCGGACGGCCCCGCGCGAACAGATTGGCCTGTCGCTGGGGGCCTGGGGCGCGGTGCAGGCAACGGCGGCAGGTCTGGCCATTGCGACCGGCGGGGTCATCCGCGACCTTGTGCTGGCCGCACCGGCCGGCGGAACAACATCGGCCAGTCCCTATGTTCCGGTTTTTGCGCTTGAGGGGGGGCTGCTTCTTCTGGCAGTCTTGGTGGCACTGCCCCTGAGGCGCGGCGATCCTGCCACCGCCTTCGGGCCTGCGCGGGCCGGTGCTGCGGAAGAGCGCGGAACGGACTGCGGCCTTGCCGCACCACGGCCATGAACGACGCTTGAATTCGGGTCAACGAAGAACAGGGTGAGACATGACAACGATCATCACACGACTTTACGCGAATGCGGCGGCGGCCCAGACCGTGGTCGAGGCCCTTCTGGCCGGGGGGCATTCCCCTGCCACCGTTCACGTCATCACAAAGGACGGGGCCGGAACAGCGGCCGGGCGCATGCATGAGGCTCGGGTCGGCGCAACCGCAGTGCGCGCCTATGCCGGGCCGGTGGCCGAGGGCAGGGCGCTGTTGGTCGTCAATGCCCCCTTTGCGCCGATGGGCACGGCGCTGAATGCGATCCGGACGGTCAACCGCTTTGCCTCGATCGACGTGGGGCTGGCCGAGGAAGATGTCTATATCCGCGACGAGCCGGAGGTGCAGCTTTCGGGCCGCGTGCTGCAGGGCACCGTCTTTTTCATGTCTAATCCCCACCGGTCGCTGCCGCAGGGTCATATCCTTGGCAGCAACCCGGTCATCCACAGCCGCCCGCGCACCTCGGCGATCCGGGGCGGGGCCTATATGTCCACCCGGTTCTGGCCGATGAGGCTGGTGTCGAAACCAAGGGAAGGAACCTCGGTGCTGCGCGGGACCTGGCTGTTTTCGTCGCTGTTCGGGCTTCCCACGATCATCCGCAGCTGGCCGCCGCGCGAGGAGTTTCCGACCACGATCTGACAGGGTGCTGAAGGCGTGCCGGCCGCAGGGGCTGGCCGACCGAAAAGCGGGATACACGTCTGCCTGCGCGCGCCTTGCGCATCCTTGCAGGGGCCGTCGCCTTTGTCACCGCGCCACGCCGATCCTTGGCCAGCCGGGGGCCAAAGCCCCCGGCCAGCGCCCGACCCGCCCCCGGCGGGCGCTTCGCCCCCGCAGGGTCGGGCGCTGGCCTTTCGGTGTTCCCGGACCTGCCGGTCTACAGGGCACCGTCACGCAGGGGCGGGGGAAACGCGGGTCGCGTTTCCTGGTCCCGCCCGCACCGACGAAAGCAGTTTCACCGCTTCTCTGGCAGGGGCCATCGCCCCTGCCACAGCGCGACGCTGCCCCTTGCCAGCCGGGGGCCAAAGCCCCCGGCCAGCGCCCGACCCGCCCCCGGCGGGCGCTTCGCCCCCGCCGGGTCGGGCGCTTGCCTGTCGGTATTCCCGGACCTGCCAGTCTACAGGGCACCGTCGCGCAGCGGCGGGGGATACGCGGGTTGCGTTTCCTGATCCCGCCCAAAGGGGCAATCCCTTTCCCCGGACCGGGAAGAGTTTCCCGGCAGGCAGGCGGTCGGATTGCTGGTTCAGCACTGTTCTGATCCGCCCCCTGGCCCAGAAAAAAACGGCGCGCAGACCCTGCGCGCCGTTGTCCTGTGCCGTGCCGTGGTGCCGCCCGTTGCGGGCGGCACCGCGCGGGCCGTTACATGCCCAGCGACGCCTTGTAGAGCGCGATCTGGCTGTCGCGGCCGATCTGGTCGGTGATCTTTTCCCAAGCGGCCGCAATGGCGTCAGCGGTTTCCTGCGCGGTCTTGTAGGTGCCGGCATAGCCCTTGGCCAACTCATCCTCGGCAACCGAATAGTACTGGAAGATGCCGGGGATGCGCGGCTCGATCGCCGCGTTGGGGTGGTTGTAGCTGTCGGCGTTGGACCCGAGGTAATCCTCGACAAAGGCCCGGTCATAGCCCGCCGCTTCCCATTCGTCATAATTGAAGTGCGAGTTGCGGTAGGGCTGGAAGCCCGACGGGTAGGCGGCGGTCCACAGCGACAGGTCCTTGCCGCCGAGGTGGGCTGCGGCGGACCAGGCTGCCTTGCGTTTTTTCTCGTCGCCCGACACGCGGTTGGTGACATAGATGCCCCAGCCGATATAGGCCATGACGGGGGCTTCGTTATAGGTCTCTTCCCAGGCCGAGGTCCTGGAGTTGTAGACGCGGTCCGAACCGGGGTTGATCCCGAAGCCGACGACTTCGCCCACCACCGAGCCGTCCGAGGTGCGGGCGGACGAGCCGACATCGCCCCACCACATCAGCATCGAACCGGTTCCGGCCAGGAACTGGCTGAAGGCCGTGGTGCCGGGATCGGCGTTGATCTGGTCGGCAGGGTAGGCACCCGGTGTTGCGATCAGGTCCATCACATCCTGAATCGCCTGCACCCAGGCCGGGTTGTTGACGCGCGGCTTCATGGTGTCGGGATCAAACAGCCAAGCCGGATCGCCCGGATGCTTGGCATAGGCGGCAGCACGGTTTTCGACAAAGTAGAAGCCAAAGCCGCCCCAGCCCTTGAGCGGATCAAGATAGCCGTAAGCCGGGCCGCCGGTCAGCGGATCGACCTGGCCGACAATGGCCTTCGTCGTGGCATTGACCTGCTGCCATGTCTTGGGCACTTCTGCCCCGCCGATGGCACCGTCGCCGAAATAATCGGTGCGGTACGCGAAAGTATGGCAATCGCCATCGATGTTGATGCGGTAGGTCTTGCCTTCCCAGGTGCCGACGGGGGGCTTGAGGTAACCCACAAGGTCATCGGCATCGATCTGGGTCTTCACCCAATCCGGCATCTCGTCCAGCATGCCCTTGGAGGCGGTATCCCCTTCGAAAGGTGCCCCCATTTCGATGATGTCGAAGTCAACGGTACCGGTCGCGATGGATTGCTGCAGGCGCGGGTTGTAATCGGCCTGGGCCAGATCGATCCAGTTGATCTTGGCCCCTGTATAGGCCTCCCACGGCTTGAGGAAGCCGCGGAACAGGAAGTTGTGCAGGTTCTGGTTGTTCAGACCGAGGAAGGTCAGTTCCACGCCGGCGAATTCGCCTTCGGCAACGTTGGCCTTGGTGGCGCCGAGGGTCAGCTCACCGACCTTCTGCCAGTCGGCATCGGTGGGGGACCCCATGCCGACACCCGGAATTTTCAGGATCTGCGCGCGGATGTTATCCTGCGCAAGGGCCGGGCGCGCACCGGCACCAAGGCCAAGGCCACCCAGGGCTGCAAGGCCGCTGACGCCGGCCGCGCCCTTCAGAAGCCCCCGGCGGGTCATCGCCGACCGCGCGGCGATGGTGTAGTGTTCCACTTTCATTCAGTGACCTCCCATTTTGTCACGCAAGACTGCCGAAACACAGGCGGTGCTGCGGCCAGGCGCCCCTTCGGGGTCTTTCCAATGGCCATGCCTTGCCCGTCTCCGGGCCCGGCCAGTGCCGGACATGCGCAGACCTTTTCAGCGTTGCCGGGGCAAGTCAAGCATCTAACATGTTAGTATGCCCGGATGGTGGACAGCCGGGATCGGCTGGGTTAGGCATGGTGCCGAACCGAACCCGGTGGGGGACCGATGGCCCAAGTTACGATCCGCGACCTGCGCAAGGCCTATGGTGCGATGGACGTTCTGCACGGTGTCAACGTGGATATCGGCAACGGGCAGTTCGTGGTTCTGGTCGGGCCGTCGGGCTGCGGAAAATCGACGCTTCTGCGCATGATTGCCGGGCTGGAAAGCATCACTTCGGGGACGATCCGCATTGGTGAGCGGGTGGTCAACAACCTGCCGCCCTCGGACCGCGACATTGCCATGGTGTTCCAGAACTACGCGCTTTACCCCCACAAGACCGTGGCCGCGAACATGGGCTTTCCCCTGAAGATGCAGCGGATGGACAAGGCGCAGGTCGCCGCAAAGGTTGACCGGGCGGCAGATATCCTGGGGCTGAAGCCCTATCTTGCGCGCTATCCGCGCGAACTTTCGGGCGGGCAGCGCCAGCGCGTGGCGATGGGCCGTGCGATTGTGCGCGATCCGCAGGTGTTCCTGTTTGACGAGCCGCTGTCAAACCTTGATGCCAAGCTGCGGGTCCAGATGCGGTCCGAGATCCGCGAACTGCACCAGCGGCTGGGCACGACCACGATCTATGTCACCCATGACCAGATCGAGGCGATGACCATGGCCGACCGCATCGTGGTGATGCGCGACGGCCACATTGCCCAGGTGGGGGAGCCGCTGGAACTGTATGACAGTCCGGCAAACGTCTTTGTCGCGGGCTTCATCGGGTCGCCAGCGATGAATCTGTTGCCGGGCGTGGTGCGCAGGCAGGGCGGCAGTACGGCGGTGGAGGTGGACGGGGCCAGCCTGCCTGTGCCGGACCGGCCGCATCTGACCGAGGGGCGCAAGGTGGTCTTCGGCATCCGCCCCGAACATCTGGACCTGACCGGGGCCGGGGACATTCCCGCCCATGTCGTGGTGGTGGAGCCGACAGGATCAGAAACCCATGTGGTGCTGCGCATCGGCGCGCGCGACCTGACGGCGGTGTTCCGCGAACGGCACGCCTTTGTTCCGGGACAGCAGGTGCATCTGACACCGCAGCCCGATCTGATCCACATCTTTGACGCTGACAGCGGGGAACGCATCTGATGACCCGCACGATCCTGTGCTACGGCGATTCCAACACGCATGGCACCAAGCCGATGCCCGATCTGGGCGCGATGGGGCGCTTTGGGCGCGACGTGCGCTGGACCGGGCAGTTGGCGGCCCTTCTGCCGGGCTGGCAGGTGATCGAAGAGGGTCTTCCGGGCCGCACCACCCTGCATGACGACCCGATCGAAGGCGCGCACCGCAACGGTCTGGCCGTGCTGCCGGCCATTCTGGAAAGCCACCGCCCGATTGACGTGGTGATCCTGATGCTGGGCACCAATGACCTCAAACAGCGGTTTTCGGTGACTGCGCTGGACATTGCCCTGTCGCTGGAAAAGCTGGTGCTGGCCATCCGCGCCTCGGGCTGCGGGCCGCAGGGCAGGGCACCCGGGGTGATCCTTGTGGCCCCGCCGCCGATCCTCGAGGTGCAGGACCTCGGCGCGATGTTTGCGGGCGGCGAGGCGAAATCGCACGAGCTTGGCCCCCGGCTGGCGGCGCTGGCGCGGGGGCTGGAGGTGCCTTTCATCGATGCGGGGGCGCTGATCGGCGTGTCGGAGATTGACGGAATCCACTATGACGAACCGGCGATGGCGGCACTGGCACAGGCCTTTGCCCGGGCCGTGACAGACCATTTCAACTGATCACTGCGGGGGGAAAGACCGGGATGCTCAAGGGAATAGACCACCGGCTGAATGCCGAAGTGCTGCATACGCTGCGCGCCATGGGGCATGGCGATACGCTGGTGATTGCGGATACGAATTTTCCCTCCGACAGCATCGCGCGCAGCACCACGATTGGGTCGCTGCTGCGCATGGAGAATCTGACCTGCGCCGAAGCCGCGCAGGCGGTGCTTTCGGTGCTGCCGCTGGATACCTTTGTTGCGGATTTTGCCGGACGCATGCAAGTGGTGGGCGACCCCGATCAGCTGCCCGCCGTTCAGGCCGAGGTTCAGGCCGAGATCGACCGCGCCGAAGGCCGCCCGCGCCCGATGACCGGGATCGAGCGTTTTGCCTTCTATGACGAGGCGCGCAAGGCCTATGCGGTGATCCAGACCGGCGAGCGGCGGTTCTACGGCTGCTTCATCTTCCGCAAGGGCGTGATCCCGCCGGAGGCATGACGATGGGCCGCGTGGTTGTTCTGGGCGTCTTTGTCGCCGATACCGCCTACCGCGCCGACCGGCAGCCAAAGTTGGGCGAAACCATCCTGGGGCGGTCCTTTGCCCTGGGGCCGGGTGGCAAGGGGTCCAATCAGGCGGTGGCGGCGGCGCGGGCCGGGGCCGAAACCCACATGATCACCCGGCTGGCGCGCGACCCCTTCGGCGACATGGCGCTGGCGACATGGGCCGCAGCGGGGGTCTTGCCGGCCGTGACCCATGTGGATCAGGGTTATACCGGGGCGGCCTATATCTTTGTCGAGGCGGCGACGGGCAACAACGCCATCATCGTCTGCCCCGGTGTTGCGGGCGACATTTCCGTGGCGGATATCGAGGCGCGGGCCGGGCTGATCGGCGGGGCGGCGGTGTTCGTGACACAACTGGAACAGCCGGTTCCCGCAGCGCTGCGGGCGCTGGCAATCGCGCGGGCAGGGGGGGCGATCACGGTTCTCAACCCCGCCCCTGCGGCACCGCTTCCCGACGGGATGCTGGCGCTGTGCGATTACGTCACCCCCAATGAGTCAGAGGCCGAAGCGCTGACCGGTCTGCCGGTGACCACACCGCAGGAAGCGCTGGCGGCGGCACAGGCGCTGCGCGCTGCCGGTGCCGGGGCTGCGGTGATCACCCTGGGCGCGCAGGGCGCGCTGTTTCATGACGGGGCGCGCACGGTGCATGTGCCGGCCTTCAGCGCAGGCCCGGTGGTGGAAACCACGGGGGCCGGCGATGCCTTCAACGGCGGCTTTGCCGCAGCACTCTCGCGCGGGATGGACCCGGTGGATGCGGTGCGGTTCGGATCGGCCACCGCCGGCATTTCGGTGACGCGCCCCGGTACGGCACCGGCCATGCCGTCGCGCAGCGAAATCGAGGCGCTTCTGGCAAAAGGGTGAAGGTGCGGGCAGGAAGGCCCGCACAGCGATTGGCTGGTCTTTAAGTCTGATAATCGGTATTATGTAATTCTTGGGACCGGGTTGCCGGGCCGAAACCGGCCTGACCGCTTTGCCGGCCCCGATGCGCTGATCGAACTGTTCCGGTTTCCGCACATGTTCCGGCTGGATAGACCGGCACGTCCTGCGCTAGGACAGCACATGACTTGACGGAGGTGATCCATGCCCGCCCCCAGACCGATTCTGATCGCGCCGTCGATTCTGGCCGCCGATTTTGCCAACTTCGGGGCCGAATGTCGCGCGATCGGGGATCAGGGTGCGGATTGGGTGCATGTCGATGTCATGGACGGCCATTTTGTGCCGAACATCACCTTCGGCCCCGCCACCTGTGCCGCGCTTCGTCCGCATATCCGGGGCGTGATGGATGTGCATCTGATGATTGCCCCCGTGGACGGCTTTCTTGAACGCTTTGCCATGGCCGGGGCCGATGTGCTGACGGTGCATCCGGAAGCCAATCCCCACATTCACCGCAGCCTGCAAACCATTCGGTCCATGGGAAAAAAGGCGGGGCTTGCCCTTAACCCCGGAACCGGGATTCAGGGTGTGGAATACCTGCTGGATGTGCTTGACCTGATCTGTGTGATGACGGTGAACCCCGGCTTCGGCGGACAGGCCTTCATCGCCTCGCAGGTGGAAAAGGTGCGGGCGCTGCGCGCGCTGATCGGGGCGCGGCCAGTTCTGATCGAGGTGGACGGCGGGGTAACGGTTGAGACGGCCCCGCTGGTTGCCGCCGCCGGGGCGGATGTTCTGGTGGCCGGGTCGGCGGTGTTCAAGGGCGGGTCTGCCGACCGGCCGCAGGCCTATGGCCGCAACATCGCGGCAATCCGGGCGGCAGCCGAGGCCGCCCTGGTCTGACCGCCCTGCCCCGCATCAACTGATCCGTGCAATCGGGGCGCAGATCGCCTATAGGATGCCAAAGGCGAACGAATGGAGGACAGCATGGCCAATCGGCCCCCGGCAGAGGTCCGCGCGTTCTTTGACGAGGCGACCAATACGGTGTCCTACGTGGTCAGGGACCCTGCCAGCACCGCCTGCGCCGTGATCGATTCCGTTCTGGATTTCGACTATGCCTCGGGGCGCACCGGCACGCAGTGCGCCGATGCGGTTATGGCCGATGTGACGGCGCGCGGATTGCGGGTGGAATGGGTGCTGGAAACCCATGTCCATGCCGACCATCTCAGCGCGGCACCCTATGTTCAGCAACGGGTCGGCGGCCGGATCGGCATCGGGGAAAAGATCACGGTCGTTCAGGATACCTTCGGCAAGGTCTTCAACGAGGGTACGGAATTTCAACGCGACGGATCGCAGTTTGACCGGCTTTTCAGGGATGGCGACAGTTTTTCCGTGGGCGGGCTGACGGCGCGGGTGATGCATACGCCCGGCCATACACCAGCCTGCCTGACCTATGTCATCGGGGATGCGGCCTTTGTCGGCGATACGATGTTCATGCCCGATTACGGCACGGCCCGCTGCGATTTTCCGGGCGGCTCGGCGGCGGTGTTGTACGGCTCGATCCAGCGCATCCTGGCCCTGCCTGCCGAAACGCGCATTTTCGTGGGCCATGATTACAAGGCACCGGGACGCGAAGACTATGCCTGGGAAACCACGGTGGCGGCAGAAAAGGCCCTGAACGTGCATGTGGGTGCCGGGCGTGACCGTGACAGTTTCGTGGCCCTGCGCGAGGCGCGTGACCGGACCCTGGGAATGCCCCGCCTGATCATCCCTTCCCTGCAGGTGAACATGCGCGCCGGGCAGATGCCGCCTGCGGATGACAGCGGCAAGACCTTTCTCAAGGTGCCGGTGAACGGGCTTTAGGCGGGGGATGACCGGTCCGGGCGGGGAGGCGCGGTAAGTTTCGGGGTCCGCCCGGAATGGCACACCGCCTTTGCGGCGGGTCAGGATGCTTTCCCCGTCCGGCAAGCGGCGGGATGCTTCTTCACCGCCCCGCTAAACCACTGCCCGTTCACGAAACGGCGTGCCGGACAGGATGCGCGCCACGGAAAGGTCTGACAGATCAAGGCTCTGCCAGCTATTTGTCAGAATCTGCTCGGCCACGCCGCGCCCGACCGCCGGCGATTGCTGCAATCCGTGCCCCGAAAACCCGTTGATCAGGTGCAGGTTCGGCACCGCAGGGTGCGGACCCAGGATCGCGTTCTGGTCCAGCCTGTTATAGGCGTAGTGGCCCACCCAGTGACGCACCACCTTCACCGCATCAAAGCCCGGCGCGCGGGCATAGAGCTGGGGCCAGATCACCTCGTCAAACAGGTGAAGATCGGGGGCGAAGTCATTGGCATCACAGGGGCCATCCGCATCGGGCACTGTGGCGGTGATCCAGTGGCGGTCTTCGGGGCGCAGATAGAAGCCCTGATCGACCAGAAGGGGTGCGTCCGGATGGCGGGCATTGGGCGCATCAATCACAAAGACGGTGCGCTTGCGCGGCTCCACCGGCAGGTCCAGCCCGGCCATGCGGCAGATCACGGCGGCGCGGGTTCCGGCGGCGTTCACCGCCGCGCCACAGGCGACAGGCCCCGCCTTTTCCAGCAGGACATGGGTCACGCGGCCGCCGTCAAGCGTGAGTCCGGTCACCCTGTCGGTCAAAAAACGGACGCCTTGCGCCTTCGCTGCCGCGCGCAAGCCGTTGAGAAGGCCCATGTTATCAAACCAGCCCTCGTCGCGCGGGCCGAAACTGCCCGCCGCCAGGTCTTCGGTTGAAAGCCAGGGGAAACGGGCGGTGATCTGTGCGGGGGTCCAGACCTCGGTCGCGGCACCGCAACTGCGCTGCATCGCCGCCACCTCGGCCAGGGTTGCGGCCCCTGCGGTCGTGGTGGTGAGGAAGAGATAGCCGTTCTCGCGCAGCCCGAGCGAGGCAATGCCCACATCCACCCCCAGGCTGTGCTGAAAGTCGCGGATAAAGCCGATGCCGAAGCGGGAGATCTGCACATTCACCCGCGTCGTGAACTGCTGTCGGATCGAGGCCACCGACAGCGCTGTGGAGGATCGGGCAAAGCTGGGGTCCTGCTCTGCCACCACCACGGACAGGCCGGGCTGCATCCGCGTCAGCCAGTAGGCAACCGAACAGCCCATGACCGCACCGCCGATCACCATCACATCACAGGACCCTGTCATGCACCCCCCTGCCCCCGTGCCTTGGGTGTTATCGCGGCAAGGACCGAAGGGCCAGAGGCACCGTCAGGGCCAAGACGCAAAACGGCGCAGCCCGCAGGGCCGCGCCGGTTCCGCAGCACCTGTGACAGGAAATCAGCGCCCGAGGGTCTTGGCAACTTCGGCGGCAAAATCCTCTTTCTCTTTTTCGATGCCTTCGCCCACCAGCACGCGGGCATAGCCGGTAATCTCGACCCCGGCGTCTTTGGCGGCCTGTTCGATGGTCAGATCAGGGTTGATCACGAAGGCCTGGCCCAGCAGCGTCGATTCCGCGATGAACTTTTTCATCCGGCCCGGGATGATGTTGTTGTGGATCACCTGATCAGGCTTCGGCCTGGCAGAGGCCGCGTTTTCTTCCAGCGCCTTCTGCGTCTGCACGGCCAGCTCACGCTCCATCACTGCCGGGTCAAGCGCGGCTTCCGAAAGCGCCAGCGGCGCGCTTGCCGCGATATGCATGGCGAACTGCCGGCCAATGGCCTGCGCCTTGTCCGCCGGGCCTTTCAGCGCCACCAGGACGCCGATCTTGCCCATGCCTTCTGCGGCGGAATTGTGTACATAGGACACCACCGTGTCGCCTTCCAGCACATGCATCCGGCGCAGTGTCATGTTCTCGCCGATGCGGGCGATGGCTTCGGTCAGAACCTGTTCCACAGGCTTGCCGTTCAGATGGGTCGCCTTCAGAACCTCTATGTCCTTGCCGGTCTGCAGGGCAACCTTGGTCACTTCGGCCACCAGCGCCTGGAAATCGGCGTTCTTGGCAACAAAGTCGGTTTCCGAGTTGATCTCAACGGCCACGCCGCGGCCATTGCTGACGGCAACCCCGACAAGACCCTCTGCCGCCACGCGGTCGGCCTTCTTGGCGGCCTTGGCCAGGCCTTTGGTGCGCAGCCAGTCAACGGCGGCTTCCATGTTGCCGCCGGTCTCGGTCAGCGCCCGCTTTGCGTCCATCATGCCTGCGCCGGTCGACTCGCGCAGTTCCTTCACCATCTGGGCGGTGATTGCCATAGCGGCTCTCCTTGAAGAAGAATGGGGTGGTCCGGCGGGGTTTACCCCTGCCGGATGACGAAGATGCGACGGGCTTACGCCTGGGCGACAGCCTCTTCCACGGGGGCGACTTCCAGCGCGCCAAGATCGATGCCCGCAGCCCCCATCTGGGCGGTCATGCCATCAAGGGCTGCACGGGCGACCAGGTCGCAGTACAGCTGGATCGCGCGGGCAGCGTCGTCATTGCCGGGAATGATGTAATCCACACCCTTGGGCGAGCAGTTGGTATCGACGACGCCGATCACCGGGATGCCCAGCTTCTGGGCCTCCAGAATGGCCAGGTCTTCCTTGCCCACATCGATGATGAAGATCAGGTCAGGCGTGCCGCCCATTTCCCGGATCCCGCCCAGCGATGCCTGAAGCTTTGCCTGTTCGCGTTCCATGTTCAGGCGTTCTTTCTTGGTCATGCCTTCGGCGCCATGGCCCATCAGCTCGTCCAGCTGCTTGAGGCGCTGGATCGACTGCGACACGGTCTTCCAGTTGGTGAGCGTGCCGCCCAGCCAGCGGTGGTTCATGTAGAACTGCGCGCATTTGTCGGCAGCTTCTGCGATCGGTTTCTGCGCCTGGCGCTTGGTGCCGACGAACAGGATGCGCCCGCCCTTGGCAACCGTTTCGCGCACGACTTTCAGTGCCGCGTCAAGCAGCGGAACCGTCTGCGTCAGGTCGATGATATGGATACCGTTGCGGTCGCCGTAGATGTATTCACCCATCTTCGGGTTCCAGCGGGCCGTCTGGTGGCCGTAGTGTACGCCAGCTTCAAGCAGCTGACGCATGGAGAAATCGGGGAGCGCCATGTCCAAATGTCCTTTCCGGTTTGCGCCTCGGCGGAATGACTCAGCCTTTTGAGGGGCCAACCGGTGGACCGGCAGGGATTTCTCCCCTGCAAGCCCGCACTCCGCCTGTGAAGTGCCGCGCGTCTAGCGCAGCGGAATGGCGATTGCAACCCCTGCCCCCCGACGGGAATCGGAATCGCTTGAAGGTCATGGATCGTGTCCCAATGCGTGGTGTAGCTTCTGGTGCCCACCGTGATCCCGGACTTTTCCGGGCTGGTCATGCACCGGGGACTGCCGAGAGCATGACGATGGGATCATCGCTGACGGGTGCCATGGTTT
>Ga0315906_10000031_pt1 | contig 197805 bp, 190 predicted proteins | sample LakEriMetagenome_4_FD_203526 | JGI IMG/M metagenome (GOLD analysis project Ga0315906, IMG submission 203526) | Freshwater fungal communities from buoy surface, Lake Erie, Ohio, United States - Buoy 2 MA122 | ecosystem: Environmental > Aquatic > Freshwater > Lake > Lake biofilm | place: USA...
GCGGGGTGGGCCTGGCCATGCTGACCGCGCGCTGGACCGTGCTGCGCGCTTTGCGGCGGATGCTTTAGCCATGGCAAGAAACCTTGGCCGCTTGGTGGGGTTCTTGGTGCTCATGTGGGCGCTTGGCTTCATCCTGTTTACCGTCACCCTGCCGCAGCCAGCCGGGGACCAGCGGACCGACGCGGTGGTCGTCCTGACCGGCGGAGCCGGGCGGATCGAGCGCGGGTTGGACGCCTTGAAGCGCGGCTGGTCGGAGCGGCTCTTGGTTTCAGGGGTCGATCGCAGCGTCAAACCCTATGAATTCGCGATCCAGTACCGGGTGCGGCCGCGGCGAATGGCCTGCTGCGTAACCCTGGGTTACCAGGCGATGGATACCCAGTCGAACGCGCTGGAAACGGCCGAATGGCTGCGGCGCGAGCGCGTCGAATCCGTGCGGCTCGTCACCAGCGACTGGCACATGCGCCGGGCCAAGCTGGAGCTGGACCGGATGGCTCCCGCGGGGGTGATGATCATTGCCGATGCCGTGCCGACCCGGCCCAGCCTGGGTGCCTTGCTGCGTGAGTACAACAAGTATCTGGCGCGCAGCCTGGCCTCTGCGCTACGGCCGCAGTGAACCGTCATGATCCTGCTGCGAAACCTCCTTTTCTACCTGGCCTTCTATCTGGGCAGCCCGTTCTATGTGCTGCTGGCGGCGGCGCAGTATGCGCTGGGCTTCGACAATGCCTTCCGCAACACGGTTGAGGACTGGTCGCGCTTCCACGTCACCTGCGCGCGGATCTTCCTGGGGATCCGGCTGGTGGTGGAGGGGCACTTGCCCAGCGGCCCGATCCTGATCGCGATGAAGCACCAGTCGTTCTACGAAGCGATTAATGCACCCGGCTTCTTTCAGCGCCCGGCGGTCTTCGCCAAGGCCGAGCTCACCCGCATCCCGGTCTGGGGCAGGGTCGGCCAGCGTTATGGCCTGATCGCCGTGCGGCGTGATCAGGGCGCATCGGCGCTGCGCAAGATGCTCAGCGCTGCCAAGGCCTATAGCGCGGAAGGGCGGCCGCTGGTGATCTTTCCCGAAGGCACCCGGGTGCCCTATGGCCAGCGGCGCGAGCTGCAGGCGGGCTTTGCCGGGCTTTACAAGCTGCTCGGCCTGCCGGTCGTTCCGGTCGCGGCTAACAGCGGGCCGCTTTATCACCGCGGGCTGAAACGGCCCGGCACCGTGATCTACCGGATCGGCGAGACGATCCCGCCTGGGCTGGAGCGCGAGGAGATCGAGGCCCGCGTCCAGGATGCAATCAACGCGCTGAACGGTCCGGCGGCATGACCGATCAGGCCCCGCGATCCCCGCTTGAGGTGCTGGGGCCGGGGCTGGTGACGGGTGCGGCGGACGACGATCCCTCGGGCGTCGGCACCTATAGCCAGGTCGGCGCGCAGTTCGGCTATGGCATGGGCTGGACGCTGATCTTCGGCTTTCCGCTGCTCGCTGCCATCCAGGCAATCTGTGCGCGGATCGGCGCGACAACCGGGCGCGGCATCGCCCAGAACCTGCGGCGGCACTATTCGCCTGCGCTGCTGCGGGTGGTGGTGATCCTGCTGCTGATCGCCAACGTGATCAACCTGGGGGCGGACCTGGGCGCAATGGGGGCCGTGGTGGCACTGCTGATCCCCGGGCCGGTGCTGGCCTATACCGTGGCCTTCGGCGTGATCAGCGTGCTGCTGGAAGTGTTCCTGAGCTACAACAGCTATGCCCGCATCCTCAAATGGGCGACGCTTTCGCTGTTCGCCTATGTCGGGGTGGTGCTGGTGGCCGATGTCCCGCTGGGCGAGATGGCGAGGGGTCTGCTGGTGCCGCAGTTCACCTTGGACCGCGATCACGCCATGGCCCTTGTCGCGATCTTCGGGACCACGATCAGCCCCTACCTGTTCTTCTGGCAGGCCGGGCAGGAAGTGGAAGAGCAGCACCGCCGCCATATCAAGCCGCTGCACGTCAGCCCGCGCGATGCCGGGCCGGAACTGCGCCGGATCCGGCTCGATACGCTGGTCGGCATGGGCTTTTCGCACCTGGTTGCGTTGTGCATCGTGATTGCCACGGCGGCGACGCTACACGTCAATGGCGTGCGCGAGATCGAAAGCGCGGCCCAGGCGGCCGAGGCGCTGCGGCCGATTGCTGGCGACCTGGCCTTTGCGCTGTTCGCTGCGGGGATCATCGGTACCGGCTTGCTGGCCGTGCCGGTCCTGGCCGGCAGCGCGGCCTATGCCGTCAGCGAAACCTTCGGCTGGACCGAAGGTTTGAACCGCAAGCCCAAGGAAGCAAAGGCTTTCTATGGCGTGATCGTGCTGGCAACGGCGGGCGGGATCGCGCTGAACTTCATCGGTATCGATCCGATGAAGGCGCTGTACTGGGCGGCCGTGGTCAACGGCCTACTTGCCCCGCCGCTGATGACAGTCACGATGTTCATCGCGACCAATCCCAAGGTCATGGGCAAGCTGGTGCTATCGCGCCGGTTGAAGGCCGTGGGCTGGCTGGCGACCGCCGTGATGTGGGTAATCGCCGCAGTCTTCCTGCTTGTCTAGCCCGCCCGCTTAACCGGCGTGATCGCTGCGGCCGAAGTCGGGCCGCGCATCGTCCTGCCCTTCGGCGATGATCGAGCGGCGAATTGCGCGGGTGCGGGTGAACAGGTCAAACAACGTATCGCCATCGCCCCACCGGATCGCCCGCTGTAGCGCGGTGAGGTCTTCGCTGAAGCGCTGGAGCATTTCCAGCACGGCATCCTTGTTGGTCAGGAACACGTCGCGCCACATCGTCGGGTCGGAGGCGGCGATGCGGGTGAAGTCGCGGAAACCGCCGGCCGAGTACTTGATGACTTCGCTCTGCGTCACGCCCTCAAGATCGGACGCCGTGCCGACGATGGTATAGGCGATCAGGTGCGGCAGGTGGCTGGTGACGGCCAGGACCAGGTCGTGGTGCTGGGCATCCATCAGCTCGACCTTGGCGCCCAGCGCTTCCCAGAACGCGGAGAGCGCCGCGACCTTGGCCTCATCCGCGCCTTCGGGCGGGGTGATGATGCACCAGCGGTTGTGGAACAGGCTGGCAAAGCCCGCATCCGGCCCGGAGCGCTCGGTCCCCGCCACCGGGTGGGCCGGGATGACGGCATGGCCGGGCAGGGCCTTCGCCAGCGCCTCGGCAACGCTCTGCTTGGACGAGCCGACGTCGCTGATCACCGCGCCGGCGGGAATGGCGCTGGCCAGTTCGGTCGCCACTTCGCCGATCGCGCCAACGGGCACGCAAAAGATCACCAGATCGGCATCAGCCACTGCCTCGGCGCCGGTTTCGCAGACCGTGCCAACCAAGCCGCGCTCGGCGGCGCGGGCGCGGGTGGCGGGATCGCGGTCCCAGCCCGTGGTCGCCACGCCCGGCAGACTTTCCTGCACCGCCAGGCCGATTGACCCGCCCAGCAGGCCGAGGCCGATAATCGCGACGCGCTCAAAGCTCATCGGGCCGCCTCCGCCATCTCGCGCAGGGCGGCGGCGATGGCGTCCATCTGCTCTGCCGTGCCAATGGTGATACGCAGCGCATGGCCCAGCCCCTGGTTAGGCAGCCAGCGGACGATATAGCCCCGCTCGGCAAGACCATTGTAGGCCGTCTCGGCGCTTAACGCGCCTTCGAACAGCACCAGCAGAAAATTCGCCTCGCTCGGCACTACGCGCAGGCCGTGATTGCCCAGCGCCTCGACCGCCGTGACGAAGCGCGCCCGCTCGGCACGGTTATGCTCACGCGATGCGGTCACGAAGGCCTGGTCAGCCACAGCGGCCAGCGCCATGGCCTGGCCGCTGTTGGTCACGTTGAACGGCCCGCGGATGCGGTTGAGCGTATCGATCAGCCCCGGGGCGCCGGTGGCCCAGCCGATCCGCTCACCCGCCAGGCCATAGATCTTGGAGAAGGTGCGGGTGACCAGCACGTTTTGGTGTGCGGCGGCGAGGGCGAGGCCGTGATCGTCCTGCTCGGGCGTCAGGTACTCGGCATAGGCCTGGTCGAGCACGAACAGCACGTCCGCAGGTAGCCCGGCGTGCAGCCGCGCCACTTCGCTGGCGGGCAGGTAAGTCCCGGTGGGGTTGTTCGGGTTGGCGAGGAAGAGCACGCGCGTCCGCTCAGTTACCGCAGCCAGTAGGGCATCGACGTCGCTGCCATAGTCCTTATCTGGCGCTTCGACCGGCGCGGCCCCGCAGCGCCGCGCGGCGATATCGTAAACTGCAAAGCTGAAGCGCGAGAACAGCACCTCGTCGCCCTGGCCGGCATAGCCTTGCGCGGCCAGGTTCAGCAGCTCGTCCGAGCCGGTGCCCAGCACGATCCGCGCGGGGTCGATCCCGTGCAGCGCGCCCAGCGCCGCGCGCAGATCGCTGCTGCCGGGATCGGGATAAAGGCTGGGAACCTGCGCAGCGGCCCGCGCGGCCAGGGCCGCGGCACTGGTGCCGAGCGGGTTCTCGTTGGCCGAAAGCTTGACCAGCGGCCGCCCGTCCGCACCGCTCGCCTTGCCGGGGACATAGGCGTGGATGGCATTGATCCAGGGCTTGGGTGCAGGGGCGTTGGTCATGATGGCGAGGCCCTTAGCAGGCTTGCGGGCAATTGACAGCCCGCGCGCGCTCCCCCAATCCCGCGCCCATGGCAGACGCCGAAGCCCTTCTGGCCCAAAGTCACGTGCTTGAACTGGCCCAGCCGCTTGCCCTCGATGGCGGGCAGGCGCTGACCGGCGTGCGCGTGGCCTATGAGACTTACGGCAGGCTCAATGTTGACAAGTCCAACGCGGTCATCATCTTCCACGCCCTGACCGGCGACCAGTGCGTCGCCAGCCCGCATCCGATCACCGGCAAGCCTGGCTGGTGGGTGCGAATGGTCGGCCCCGGCAAGCCGATCGACACCGAACGGTTCTTCATCATCTGCGCCAATGTGCTGGGCGGCTGCTATGGCACGACCGGGCCGGCCAGCCTTGGCCCGGATGGCGAGCCTTATGCCATGCGCTTCCCGGTGATCACCATCCGCGACATGGTCCGCGCCCAGGTCGGCATTCTCGATGCGCTGGGGATCGAGCAGCTCCATGCCGTGGTCGGTGGGTCAATGGGTGGAATGCAGGCGCTGTCCTTTGCCGCCAATTGGTCCGAGCGGACCCGCGCCGCACTGGTGATCGCCAGCACTGCGCGGCACACGGCGCAGAACATCGCCTTTCACGAGGTCGGCCGGCAGGCAATCATGGCCGATCCGAAGTGGAAGAACGGCGATTACTATGGTGGCGGCAAGGGCCCGGACAAGGGCCTCGCTGTCGCCCGCATGGCCGCGCACATCACGTACCTCTCGGAAGAGGGGATGCATGAGAAGTTCGGCCGCAAGCTGCAGGACCGCACGGAAAAGACCTTTGGCTTCGATGCCGATTTTCAGGTCGAAAGCTATCTGCGCCACCAAGGGCTGAGCTTCACCGACCGGTTCGATGCCAACAGCTACCTCTACATCACCCGAGCGATGGACTATTTCGACCTGGCCGAGGAGCACGGCGGCCGGCTGGCCGATGCCTTCCGCGCCAGCAAGGCGCGGTTCTGCCTGGTCAGCTTCGATACCGACTGGCTCTATCCCACGGCGGAAAGCCGGACGATCGCCCATGCCCTCAACGCCGCCGGCTCGCCGGTCAGCTTTGTCGAGCTGTCGGCCCCCTTCGGGCATGACAGCTTCCTGCTCGATGTTCCCGCGCTTGACCGGGTTATTGCCGGGTTCCTGAAGCAATGACTGCGCTGCGCCCCGACCTGGCGGTTATCGCCGCCAATGTCGCGCCGGGCAGCCGGGTGCTCGATATCGGCTGCGGCGATGGCGCGCTGATGGCGGCGCTGCGCGATGGCAAGCAGGTTGATGCGCGCGGAATGGAGCTTGATCCGCACGACGTGGCCGAATGCGTCGCGAAGGGTCTGTCGGTGATGCAGGGCGATGCCGATAGCGACCTGATCGACTATCCCGACGCCGCCTTTGACTATGCGATCCTGTCCCAGACGCTGCAGACCACCAAGCGGCCGGACCAGGTGCTGGACGAACTGCTGCGCGTGGGGCGCAAGGCCTTTGTCAGCTTCCCCAACTTCGGCCACTGGCGGGTGCGGGCCAGCCTGATGTGGCACGGGCGCATGCCGGTGACGCGGTTGCTGCCAGTTGCCTGGTACGAAACGCCCAATATCCACCACGTGACGGTCAGCGATTTCCGCGATCTCGTGGAAGCCAAGCATCTGACCGTGGAGGGCGCCTGGTTCCTCTCCGGCGACAAGCGCATCAGCGACGCGGCCGCCAGCTGGCGCGCCGAACACGCGGTGTTCCTGCTCTCGCGCTAGCAGACCTGCAGCACGCTATCCTCGCGCGCCAGCGCCCAGAGGCTGAGCCCGGCGCCTTTGGCCCGCTCAACCGCCAGCGAAGTCGGCAGCGAAATGCAGACCAAGGTGGTGGCCCCGGCGCGCACGGCTTTTTCGACAATCTCGTAACTGCACCGCGCGGTCGAGAGGACGAACCCAGGCGCAAGCGCCTGGCCGGTGCGGGCCTTGGCGCCGATCAGCTTGTCGAGCGCGTTGTGGCGGCCAACATCCTCGCGCAGCGCAGTGATGCTGCCATCGGGCCGGCAATGGGCGGCGGCATGGGCCGCGCCTGTGGCTGCGCCGAGCGGCTGCTGCTCACGCAGGGCGGCCAGGGCGGCAAAGATCGCGGCGGGATCGATCGGATCGTGGGGGGGCACCGGAGGCAGGGGCCGGGACACTTCGGCCAGGTTCTCGATCCCGCACAGGCCGCAGCTCGATTCCGCGACGCGGCGGCGGACGCGATCTTCCAACTTGTCGATGCCAAGACCCGCCAATTGCGCGCGGACGATCCAGCCCAGTTCGACTTCGGCGATGGCCAGGTCGGAAATGTCGGTGGCTTGGGTGGCCAGCCCTTCGCTGAGGGCAAAGCCGATGGCGAAATCTTCCAGGTCCTGCGGGCTCGCCATCATCACCGCATAGGACAGGCCGTTGAATTCCAGCGCCACCGGGGCTTCCGGCACCCAGGCCCGCGTTACCGCGCGCCGGGTGCCGTCAGGCCTGACCTCGGTGGCCGAAGTCGTGGTTACATCCGGTGCAGCGCGCACAGCTTGTTGCCATCGGGATCGCGCAGGTAAGCCAGATACAGCTTCATCCCGCCATCGCGCACGCCCGGCGGATCTTCGATCGCCTTGCCGCCCGCAGCAACGCCGGCGGCGTGCCAGGCATCGCATTCAGCCGGAGAGTTCATGGCAAAGCCCACGGTCATGCCGTTGCCGGGAGTCGCAGCCTCGCCGTCGATCGGCTTGGTGACGAGGAACATCCCGCCGTTGTGCATGTAGATGATCCGGCCCTTCGGATCGACGATGCCGGGCTTGCCGCCCACTGACGCGAAGAGCGCGTCGTAAAATGCCTTCGAACGATCGATGTCGTTCGAGCCTACCATCATATGGCTATACATGGCCCTGGTTCCTCTCCTTGGGTTGCGGGAAGCAACCTGTTTAAGCGTGCGGTTAAGGACGTCAATCGTTTCGCGCGCCCAGTCGTGCCAGCGCGGCAAAGCGCACGGCATTGGCGAAAGCAGCAGCGCGGCGGGCGCGGCGTTCCTCGGCCTCGGCATCGCGGCCCCACAGCTCGGCCTGCCATTCCTCTTCCAGCTCGGCGGCGATCCACAGCGCCCCGGCGTCGGCATCCGGTTCCAGCGCGGCGAGGCCGATCACCAGCGAGGCGGCAAGCGAGGCGAGGGTATTGAGCGCGGCCAGCGCCAGCGGATCGAGCCGTTCCAGCCGCTGTGCCAAGCGGGCCAGCGTTTCCGGCGGCTGGGCGCGGTGGATGACCCCGCTGATCCGCTCAAACTGGACGCCGTCACGCGCTTCGGCGACGCTCAGCAGCGGCTCCCACCGCTCAAGCTGACGGGCGTGGAGCGGCTCGCCCGGTTCGGCGCGGTAGCAGAGCGTATCGGTCTCGGCGAAGCGCAGCAGGGTGGTGCGCAGCTCGGCCGGATCAGCGGCCACTACATCGATCGCATAGTCGGCCAGATCGCGCAGCACGAAGCTGGCGGGGACGATCGTTTCCTCCTGCGCGGCCCATTCGGCCGCGAGGGTGCTGGCGAGGGCCTCGCTCGGCACAACCTGCTGGTTGCCGCCCGCCGTCTTCACTCCGCGTCCGTCAAGCTGGACTTGCCAGCCGCCCTGGGCCGGGGCGGCTGTTGCTTCCTTGTAGAACCGCTTCATTGGGGCGGGGTCTTCCACTTGCGCGAGAGCAGCAGCGGCGCGAGCAGTGCCTCGAACAGGCCAGCGGCGGCCAGGACGAACCCGGCCTCGCGTGGCCAGTCGATCCGTCCGGTCATCACCAGCAGCCCGACCAGGACCATCGCCACGCTGCTCAGCCGCACGATCTGGATGACGATGAAGCGGTTGCGGGCCTGGGTATCGTTATCGCTCATGACAGCAGCTCCAGCAGATGACGGGGATCGCGGGCGACGGCCTCGGCCCCGGCCTCGGTCAATTCGGCGGAGGTGTGATAGCCCCAGTCCACTCCCAGCGCACGGACCCCGCCATTGACGGCCATGACCATGTCATAGGCCGTATCGCCGATCATTACGGCGTGCTCCGGCAGGGCGCCGGCCTCGAACAGCGCGGCATCAAGCATGGCCGGGTGCGGCTTCGAGGGGTGCCGGTCGGCCGTCTGCAGCGTCACGAAATGGCGGCTGAGGCCGTGAGTGGCGAGGCAATGTTCCAGCCCGCGGTCGGACTTGCCGGTGGCGACACCCAGCAGCCAGCCATCATCGCGCAGCGCATCAAGCAGCTCGCGCACCCCGGCATAAAGCGGCTCCACCAGTTGCCCGGCCTCGCGCGCGGTGCGGAAGGCCGTGCGGTAGGCGTGGTCGAGCCCTTGCTGCAAGGCCTCGTCCGCATCGGGGAGCAGCGCCCGCACCGCCTGCGGCAGGCTGAGGCCGACGCTGCGGCGGACCAGGTGGCGATCAGGGGCCGGCAGGCCGTGGGCCGCAAAGGCCGCATCCATCGCATCGCACACCGCCGCCTGGCCATCGACCAGGGTGCCATCGCAATCGAACACGGCGAGGCGGACAGTCAACCGGCCAGGCTCCGCATCAGCGCGGCAATCGCGGCTGAGCCATTGGCTTCCAGCGCCGCGGCAACCCGTTCGCGCTCTTCAGCAGGCTTGTTCTGGCTCAACTTCAACGTCTCGCGCCAGCCGAGCACTTCCAGCTCGAACCCGACGATCCCGGCCAGCAGCTTGCGCAGATAATCGGGCGGAGTCTTGTCCATGGTCCAGGGCTCGCCAGCCAGGCGCGCTTCCTCACGCGCCGAGAGCGCCTCGAGCTGGCCCAGCAGGCCATCGGCATCCATCCGGCGGACGCGGCCCTCAAGTTCCAGGCTGATATAGTTCCAGGTCGGGACCTGGCTCTGGTCCTCATACCAGCGCGGGCTGACATAGCCGTCCGGCCCGTTGATCACGGCCAGCACGGTCATCCCGTCGAGGTGCTTGGCCAGCGCATTGCCACGCGCGATATGGAATTGCAGCGCGCCATCGCCGGTCGAAACCAGCGGGACATGGGCGACCCGCGGGCCATCGGGCGTTGTGGCAAAGACCATGCCGAAGCCGATCTCTTCGATCAGCGTCTCCAGCAGCGCACGATCATCGCGGCGGAAGGCGGGATTTGGATGCATCAGCGCTTCCCTGGCGGCTTCGGTCCAGACTTTGGCCCCGGCCGCCGGGCGGCGGGTGCCTTCGCGGCGGGCTTGGCCGCCACCGGCTTGGGCGAACCCTTGCCCTTGGTCGGCCCGCGTTTGGTCGGCGGCTTGCGTGTGGCCACCCGCCCATCGGCACGGCCGCGCCGTTCGCCGCGGCGCTCCTTGCGGACCTGCTTGGCGTGGGCCTTGGCGGCCTGCTTCTCATCCGCCTTGCCGGGCTTGGGCCGCTCGGGCAGGGCGGCGCCGTCTTCCTCGTCAAAGCCCAGGCTGGCCATGGTATTGGCGAAGTGCTCGGGCAGCTCGGCGGTCACGTCGATCTGGTCGCCATCGGGGTGGTCGATAATCAGGCGGCGGGCGTGGAGGTGCATCTTGCGGCTGATCGAGCCGGACAGGAACGCATCCGGCCCGCCATACTTGCCATCGCCCACGATCGGATGGCCGATCGCCGCCATGTGAACGCGCAGCTGGTGGGTGCGGCCGGTCAGCGGTTGCAGCTCAACCCAGGCGGCGCGGTTGCCCGCCCGATCAAGCACGCGGTAGCGCGTGCGGGCGGACTGCCCTTCGCCCGACTTATCGACCATCATCTTCTCGCCGCCGGTACCCGGCTGCTTGGCCAGCGGCAGCTCGATCAGACCATCGGCGATGTCCGGCACGCCGGTAATGATCGCCCAATAGATCTTGCGCGCGGTGCGGCCGGAGAAGCGCTTGGAGAAATAGGCCGCGCTACCCGGGGTGCGGGCGATCAGCAGGACGCCCGAGGTATCTTTGTCAAGCCGGTGGACCAGCCGCGGACGCGGGCCGGTTTCGGCAAAGGCATCAAGCAGCCCGTCGACATGTTCCTTGGTGCCGGTGCCGCCCTGTGTCGCCAGACCCGGCGGCTTGTTCAGCACGATCGCGGCGCGATCCTGGGTGATGACCATGGCTTCGGCCCGGGCGATCTCTTCCTCGGACAGCTCGCGGCGCGGCTTGGCGCCGCCCTTGGCCGGAGCATCGCCGCCCGGCGGCACGCGCACGACCTGGCCCTTGCTGAGCCGGTCGGCCGGATCGGCGCGCTTGCCATCGACGCGGATTTGCCCGGTGCGGGCCCAGCGGCTGATCATGGCAAAGCCGATCTGCGGCAGGTGGCGCTTGAACCAGCGGTCCAGCCGCACCCCGTCATCATCATGCTGGACGGTGAACTGGCGAACTTCGGTACTCATGCAATCCCCCGGCTGAGCATCAGGCCCAGCAACAAGCCGCCAACGCCGCCAGCCAGCGACAGGACGATGTAAAGCGCGGCCTGACCCATGGCCCCGCGCTGCGCCAGCGTCACCACTTCCAGGCTGAAGGCGGAAAAGGTGGTAAAGCCGCCCAGCACGCCCACGCCCAGCAGCAGGCGCCACTGCTCGCCGCCCTGGCCGTGGCGGGCCAGCCAGCCGGCCAGCAGGCCCATGGCCAGGCTGCCCAGCACGTTGACGGTCAGTGTGGCATAGGGAAAGGCCTGCCCCCCGATCATCCGCCCCGCCGCAAAGCGCAGCCACGCCCCCACCGCGCCGCCAGCGGCGACGGATAGCGATGCGACCATGAAGGAGGGCTGGGCAGTCATTCTGCGCGCCTTAGCTTGGGTTTGCCGAATTCGCCACGCCTTTCCCCGGCGCTGCCAGACAGACCAGCGCCGCCACTGCGGTCCCCAGGCACAGGTGCCACGGGAAAGCCACGCCCTTCAGCGCGAGCGGCAGGCCCAGCGCGTCGATCACATAGGGCTGAAAGGCCAGCACGGTCAGAAAGCCCGCGGCAAAGGCGGCCAGAACGCTGGCGGAGGACCCCCGGCGCGAAAACAGCGCCACGCCGTAAACCCCCAGCAGCCCGGAATAGGCAAAGGCCATTACCCCCAGCACGAAGTCCAGCAGCGCCGTATCGGCATAGCGCTGCCAATAGTAGGACAGCACCGCCATGGCGAACAGCGCGAGGCCTAGCGCCACCGTCGCGATCCGCCCCATCCGTACGAAATGCGCCTCACTCCTTTCGCCGGCAAAGGGCCGGTAGAGGTCATTGACCAGCACCGCCGACATCGAGATCAGCCCCGAATTGATCGCCGCCGCCGCGATCACGCCCACGGTGACGAGGCCGCGCAGCCCCGGAGGCAGCTCGGTCAGGATGTAATGCATGAACACGGTGACCTTCTCACCGTTGAAGGTCCCCGCCGCGGCCCCCTGATAATGCAGCCACAGCAGCGCGCCGATGGTCAGGAACAGCAGGATCACTGGCAAGGAGGCCCAGGCCGAAACGAACAGCGCCCGCGTGCCCTGCTTCGCATCGCGGCAGGCCAGCACGCGCTGGGTGGTATCCTGGTCCAGCCCGGCATTGGCGAAGTTCAGCAGCACCACCCCGGTCAGCACGGCCCACAGGCCGAACGGGGCGGAAAGGCTGGGGGAGGGGTCGATCAGCGCCAGCTTGTCGGTGCCGTCGGGGGCGTGGCGCAGCGCATCGATCGCCTGGGGCAGGGTCAGCGGCAGGCTGGTCCACAGGAACCACGCCACCACCAGCGCCGCGCCGACATAGAGCACCACCTGCACCAGGTCGCTCCAGATCACCGAATTGAGCCCGCCCATGAAGGTAAAGGCCAGCCCGAATACGAGCAGGATCAGCATGGCTATCAGCATGTGGCCGGGTGCGACATCCAGGAAAAGGATCATCGAGACGGCAATCGCCGCCAGATAGAGCCGCGCCCCGCTGGCGAGGATCCGGCCGACCAGGTACATCCCCGCCGCCGCCCGCCGCGCCGTCGCGTCAAAGCGCGCCTCCAGCAGCTCGTAAACCGTGGTCACCCCGGCGGCATAGAACTTCGGCATCAGCCAATGCCCCACCAGCCAGGCCGCCACCAGCGTGGAGAAGACCCCGCCGATATAGGTAAAGTTGCCGCGATAGGCGAAGTCCGGCACCCCCAGGAACGTCGCCGCCGATTGCACAGTGGACAGCACCGAAATCGCCACCAGCCAGGTCGGCGCATGGTGCCCGGCCAGGAAATAGTCCTCGGACTTCATCCCCCGCCGCGTGGTCAGCCATCCAGCCGCCGCGAGCAACGCGACATAGAGGCCGAGCACGGCCCAGTCGGCAGCGGTAAAAGTGGTGTTCATGCGTCCCCCTGATGAGGGGTTTAGCGCGAAAGCTGCTGGGGGGATATGGGCTGCCGGTCTGCCATCTTGTCCGCAGTCGTGGCAGTGCTGCGCGGGTTAGGACTCAGGCTTCCTCCCGATCCGACCAGGCGATCAGGAAGCCCGGCAGGACCAACGCGGTTGTGAACATCAGCAGGATAAAGTTCTTCAGCACGCCGATCGAGAGTTCGAAGTTGAACAGCTTGGCGAGCGTTTCCGGGATCATCCCGCCTGCGACGGTCATCAGCACCAGATACTTGAACGCGCCGAAATAGGCACGATTGCGCTCGGCCAGTTCGCGCTCGTCCAGTGCGGCGTCGGGCGCATTGGCGATGACTCCGTAAGTGCTCACGAAAAACACGATGCTGGCCAGCATGCCAGTGATGGCGGCCAGACCGACGACAAGCTCGGCGCCGCCGTTTTCAGAAGGCAGTGCCAGTTTGACGAGAAACCAGCTGTGCATGGCCACCAGTGCATAGCTGCCAAGCAGCTTGCTGATGCGGGTGCTCAGATTGATCCGGAAAATGCGTTCGGGCTGCGTTTCAGTCATGATCGGTATCCTTGGCTGCCTTGCGGTCAAGCTGCTCGGCAAGGGAAGGGAAGGGTTCGAGCGCGAACAGCGTTTCCACGCTCACGCCAAAGGCCTGGGCCAGTTTTAGGGCGAGTTCTACCGTCGGCCGGTAATCCCCCCGCTCGAGATAGCCGATGGTCTGCGGGTTCACCGCAACCAGTTCGGCCAGTTCCTTGCGAGAGAGGCCCTTTTCCTGACGAAAGAGGTTGATACGATTGAAGAGCATGCGCGCCTTCTAGCCGATTCGTTGTATATATGCAATGATAATGTCGTAAATACGTGTTTCAGGGCGAAATCACGACGGAAAGATCGATTTTCCTACACTCCAACCGCCTGCTACATTCGCGTCGGCTCTTTCTAATCGTCGATCCCTGAGTCCGCGCGCCGCTGCAAGGTTCATGCAGTGAGTGGATGATGCTCTGCGCGCGTGTTTCATCAACTAACTCCCGCCGACTCGCCATTTCAGCGTGGCGGAAGGCGCGCAAAAGCTTGCCTTGCGGGCGACTCCTTGCTAACGGCGCCCCACTTCGAGCCGGTCCAGACGGGATTCGGCGCAGTTTTTCGTTGCTTTCCGTCAGGTGCAACCCCGCTAGAAGATTCGCGTGGGGCTCTGTCCTTTCGTTTGTGAGGTGTGTCGGTTTATGCAAATTCTCGTCCGCGACAACAATGTCGAACAGGCTCTGCGCGCGCTTAAGAAGAAGCTGCAGCGTGAGGGCGTGTACCGCGAGATGAAGCTGCGCCGTCACTTCGAAAAGCCTTCGGAAAAGCGCGCCCGTGAAAAGGCCGCCGCTGTCCGCCGCGCCCGCAAGATGGAGCGCAAGCGGATGGAGCGTGACGGCGTCAAGTAAGCTTGCGCGCGTTTTGCCGATAAGCCATGAGGGCGCGGAGCAATCCGCGCCCTTCGCTTTTGGCGCATAGCAGGAAGACCATTCATGACCGAGATTACCCGCGTTCCGCTGCAACCGATCGCCAAGGGCGCACTGGGCAAGCTGTGGCTGGGCGTGGCCGCGGCGGCGCTGGCGGCTGGCGGCCTGGCCTGGGCAACGCTGCCCAAGGGCGTTGAGGTTGACGTGATCAAGGCTGGCACCGGCCCTTCGCCGACGGTCGCCGACGTGGTCCAGATCAACTACAAGGGCATGCTGGAAAACGGCAAGGTGTTCGACCAGGGCGAACGCGCGGTCTTCCCGGTCGAAGGCGTGATCCCCGGCTTCACCCAGGCGCTCGAAAAGATGCAGAAGGGCGGCAAGTACAAGGTCGAGATTCCGTCCGAGCTGGCTTACGGCCCGCAGGAACAGCGCAATCCGCAGACCGGCACGGTCGAAATTCCGGCCAATTCGGACCTGGTGTTCGAGATCGAGCTGCTCGATTTCAAGAGCCGCGCCGAGGTTGAGGCCCAGATGCGGATGATGCAGCAGCTGCAACAGCAGATGCAGGCCCAAGGCGGCGGCGCTGCCAAGGGTGCACCGCAGGGCGGCATGCCCCAGGGTATGCCTCCGCAGCCGCAGTAAGCGCCGCGCTCTCCCTGCCTTGAAGCGCGCGCTGGCGGGTGCTAGCGCGCTGACAACCATTTCTATCAAGGGAACGCCATGTCGGTCGATACCGCTACCGTGGCTAAGATCGCCGCGCTGGCCCGGATCAAGCTGTCCGAGGGTGAAGTTGCGGCGATGGTGCCGGAACTGAACGGAATCCTCGCCTGGGTCGAGCAGCTCGGTGAAGTCGATGTCACCGGCGTCGAGCCGATGACCGCGGTGATCGAGAACAAGCTGCGGCTGCGCGATGACGTGGTCAATGCCGATCCGCTGACTGGCGGCGACAACCGCGACGGCGTGCTCGCCAATGCCCCGGCGGCCGAGCACGGCTTCTTCGGCGTGCCCAAGGTGATCGAATAATATGACCGACCTGACCGAACTGGGCGTCGCGGCGATCCGCGATGGTGTCGCCAAGGGTGATTTCACCGCGGTTGAAGTGGCCGAGGCGTTCAACGCCAATGTCGCCGCTGCGCAGAAGGCCCTCAACGCCTTCATCGTCGCCACGCCGGAAAAGGCGCTGGAAGCAGCGAAGGCCACCGATGCGAAGCGTGCCAAGGGTGAGCCGCTGGGCAAGATGGGCGGCGTTCCGATCGGCATGAAGGACCTCTTCGCCACCAAGGGCGTGCAGACCACGGCGGCCAGCCACATCCTCGAAGGCTTCACGCCCGAGTATGAAAGCACCGTTTCCCAGAAGCTGTGGGATGCCGGCGCGGGCATGCTGGGCAAGCTCAACCTTGACCAGTTCGCGATGGGCTCGTCGAACGAGACGTCCTATTTCGGCAATGTCATCTCGCCCTGGCGGCGCAATGACGGCGGCAATGCCGCGCTCGCCCCTGGCGGTTCCTCGGGCGGCAGCTCGGCCGCGGTTTCGGCCCGGCTCGCTCCCGCCGCGACCGGCACCGACACCGGCGGCTCGATCCGCCAGCCCGCCGCCTTCACCGGCATCTCGGGCATCAAGCCAACCTACGGTCGCTGCAGCCGCTGGGGCATCGTTGCCTTCGCCAGCTCGCTTGACCAGGCCGGCCCGATGGCCCGCGACGTCCGCGACTGCGCGATCATGCTCGAAGCCATGGCCGGGTTCGATCCGAAGGATTCGACCAGCCTTGATATGCCGGTACCCGCATGGGAAGCCGGCCTCTCGGGCGACCTGACGGGCAAGAAGGTCGGCATCCCGCGCGAATACCGCATGGACGGTATGGACGCCGATGTCGCCGCCAGCTGGGATGCCGGGATCGCCTGGCTGAAGGACGCCGGGGCCGAGATCGTCGACGTGTCGCTGCCGCACACCAAATATGCCCTGCCGGCCTACTACATCATCGCGCCCGCCGAAGCCTCGTCGAACCTCGCCCGCTATGATGGTGTGCGGTACGGCCTGCGCGACCTGCCCGATGGCGCCGGCCTGCAGGACATGTACGCTGCCACCCGCGCCGCCGGATTCGGGGCAGAGGTCAAGCGCCGCATCCTGATCGGCACCTATGTGCTCTCGGCCGGCTTCTATGATGCCTATTACACCCAGGCGCAGAAGGTCCGCACGCTGATCGCGCAGGACTTCAAGAACGCCTTCACCCTGTGCGACCTGATCCTGGCGCCCACCGCGCCGACCGCCGCCTTCGGCTTGGGCGAGAAGAGCGACGATCCGCTGAGCATGTACCTCAACGACGTCTTCGCCGTCCCGGCCTCGCTGGCAGGCCTGCCCGCCATGTCGGTCCCCGCCGGGCTCAACCGCGAGGGCCTCCCGCTTGGCCTGCAGATCGTTGGCAAGCCGTTCGACGAGCAGGGCGTGCTCAATGCGGGGCTGGCGATCGAGAGCCGGGCCCAGTTTTCAGCTAAGCCGGAGAAGTGGTGGTGACCGCTTATCGCATTCAGGGCGCCACGGGCGAATGGGAAGTCGTGATCGGGCTGGAAGTCCACGCCCAGGTCATGACCCAGTCCAAGCTGTTTTCGGGCGCGGCCACGGCCTTTGGCGCCGAGCCGAATACCCAGGTCAGCCTCGTCGATGCGGCCATGCCGGGCATGTTGCCGGTGCCGAACCGTGAGTGCATTCGCCAGGCGGTGCGCACGGGCCTCGCGATTCAGGCGCAGATCAACAAGTGGTCGCGGTTTGACCGCAAGAACTACTTCTATGCCGACCTGCCGCAGGGCTACCAGATCAGCCAGCTTTACCACCCGCTGGTGGGCGAGGGCGCGATCGAGGTGATCCTGGATGACAAGGACCCCGAAGGTTCGACCAAGACCATCGGGATCGAGCGCATCCATGTGGAGCAGGATGCCGGCAAGCTAATGCACGATCAGCACCCGACCATGTCCTATGTCGACCTGAATCGCTCGGGCGTGGCGCTGATGGAAATCGTCAGCCGCCCAGACATGCGCAGCCCGGCCGAGGCCGGCGCCTATGTCGCCAAGCTGCGCCAGATCCTGCGCTATGTCGGCTCGTGCGATGGCAACATGGACCAGGGCTCGATGCGCGCCGACGTCAACGTTTCGGTCCGCCGCCCGGGCGAGCCGTTCGGCACCCGCACCGAGACCAAGAACGTAAACTCGGTCCGCTTCGTCATGGCCGTGGTCGAGCAGGAAGCCCGCCGCCAGGTCGCCGAGATCGAGGATGGCGGCACCGTGGTGCAGGAAACCCGGCTCTACGATCCGGACAAGAACGAAACCCGCTCGATGCGCAGCAAGGAAGACGCGCACGACTATCGCTATTTCCCCGATCCGGACCTGCTGCCGCTGGAACTCGACGATGCTTTCATCGAGGAATGCCGCGCCAGCCTGCCGGAACTGCCCGATGCCAAGCGCCACCGCTATGAAACCGCGCTGGGCCTCTCTGCCTACGACGCGGCGCAGCTGACGCTGGAGGTTGAGACCTATCAGCAGTTCGAGGAAATGCTGGATGCCGTGGTCAAGGCCAGCGGCAAGGGCGAGCGTGACCTCGCCAAGCGCGTCGCCAACTGGCTGCTGTCGGAGCGGGCCGGGGTGCTGAAGGCGATTCCGGAGGGTGCGGCGCACCCGAGGAACACGGTCGAGGCCAACACGGCGCTGATCATCGCCGCCAGCGAAGGCACGATCTCTGGCGGTAAGGCGAAGGAAATTTTCGCGGCTTACCTCACCAGCGACATCGACCTCGCCGCCGAGATCGACGCCAATAAGCAGACCAGCGACACCGGCGCGATCGAAGCCGCCATTGCCGAGATCCTGGCCGACAACGCCGACAAGGTCGCCGAGTACAAGGGCGGCAAGGAAGCGCTGTTCGGCTTCTTCGTCGGCCAGACGATGAAGGCGATGCAGGGCAAGGCTAATCCGCAGGTGGTCAATGAGCTGCTGCGCGCTAAGCTCACGTAACGTGTGGAGGCCTCACTTTAGCACTTGATTTGGTCGTTTAGCTCTGATTGAATTCCCTCAATAATTTTGGGGGCAGGATGATCAACTTACTCAAAGTGCTATCGGTTGCATTTCTGCTCAATCTGGCTCAACCGGTCTTGGCGCAGGAGCGTGGAGCTGTACGTGCTGGTTTCTCCGAAGAGAAACTTAGGGGGCAAAAAATACTGCTCTTGCGGCCGTCTGTGTGGGTTGGGGAACAGTCAACCGCTGGGCTGCCAGAGCCCAATGCGGACTGGACTGCGCAAGCCCGCGAGTTGCTCATTAAAGAATTGAGTCGGCGCCAGGCAGAATTTTCAAATGAGCTGGTTAATGAACCTGATCTCGTTGGGGATGATGCTCGTGCATTCTCTGAACACAAGGCACTCTTCAATTCTGTCGCCGGGTCAGTTATGACCTACCAGTTTTTTGCTGGCAACCGACTACCAACTCGGAAGAACAAGCCGTTTGAATGGACCCTCGGAGCTAACGCTAAGCGATTGGCGGAGGTGTCGGGCGCTCGGTATGGATTATTTGTAACGATCAACGACCAATATGGATCATTTGGTCGGAAACTGTTCCAAGTCTTTGCTGCCGGAATGTTTGGTGTCGGCGTGAAGTCAGGCCAACACATTGGCTATGCTGGCTTGGTTGACCTTGAAACCGGCGACTTGGTTTGGCTCAATGCAGATGCTGAGATGGGAGGAGATGTCCGAACTGGCGACGGCATGCAGAAGCGCGTATCTCAGTTGCTTGAAGACTTTCCAGGGCTCAAGTCAGGGCAGGCTGCTGCAAAGTGAAGCTGCGAGCCTCAAGTCTGATCTGCGTGGCTGCAATAGCAGCAGCGTTGGCGACCCAATCCGTAGCCGCAGATAAAAAGCCGGAATTCGAACGGAAGCCATTCACAGGCGCTTATGAGCCACAAGGTGTGGATGAGCGTGGATTGTGGATGGAGATGGACGAGGCGGAGCGTGGTTTTCGCGATTCTCCGCAAATATTGCATGACGAGCGGCTGAAGACTTATCTTTCTGGCGTTCTATGTAAGACGGTCGGATTTGATCGCTGCGGTGCGGCACGCATATACGTGGTTAAGGATCACCGCTTTAATGCTTCTATGGCGCCAAACGGCTTGATGATCGTCAACACGGGTCTCTTGGCGAGAATGCATTCTGAAGCTGAACTTTCGACGGTGCTAGGTCACGAGTTTGGTCATTTTGAGTTGAGACATTCGCTCAATCGTTTCCGGGCGCTGAGAAAGGGGACCGACTGGCTCGCTTGGCTTGGGATGGCAGGTGCCGCCACGGGCAACGATATGACTGCGACGCAGAACGCGATTATTTTAGGCTTCTTCAGTTATAATCGCGAACAGGAGAAGGGCGCTGACTTTCTAGGTGCGGCTTACGTTCGGTCTTCGCCCTATCCTTTGCGGGCGTCAGCAGTGTGGAAGCGGCTGGCTGAAGAAGACGACGCGACGCGCGAAGAGAGAAAACTGCGCAAGCTCAAACGGGCTACTCCGGGTGCCACCGACACCCATCCGACAGGTGCGCAACGGTTCGCATATTTTAGCCAGCTTGAAGCTGAAATTGGCGCTCAAAATGGAGATGATGGCCAAGAGCAGTTTCGTGAAGAAACCAGTCGAATCTTGCCGGATATCTTCGCGGGTTTAGTTAAAGGTAATGATTTCGCTGGAGCTGACTACGTAATTAGAAGTCGTGGAGATGCCTTGGGTTGGGATGGACTACTGCTCCATACTCGCGCGGAGCTTTACCGGCTTCGCGGCAATCCACGCGACTTAATCACTGCGCGACAGTTCTACGAGAAAGCGATCACTTTGCCTGGGGCGCCGCCAGAGAGTTGGCGCGGTATCGGCCTGACGGCAATGCGCACGGGGGACACAGAGAATGGCAAGGTCGCGCTTAAGGAGTACCTAGCGAAGGCTCCTACTTCAAATGACAGCGCTGCAATAAAGATGCTTTTGGAGAATTGAAATGCGAAGCATGCCAACCCTATTTGCAGCGGTGTTGATCGCCGCAGTCGCGAGTCCTGCTGTTGCGGGATGGAAGCTAATGCCGGCCAAGCAGCCCGTCGCCGTCGATAGCCTGAAGGTCACGCCTGAGAACGATTGGAATCAGTCAAGTGCAAGGCCGGGCAAACAGGGGCGGACGTGGACTAGGGATGGTTTCGAACTGAATGCCATCGAATTCTTCGCTGCTATCCCGAGCGGTCAGCCGATCTATCGGGAGCGCGACAAGAAGCGCAATCCAATGCCGAAGTTCGACAGTGGTTTGCTGCTTCCCGAACTCGCTGATTTCTTCGAAAAGAGCTTCCGCGCGCAGAACCAACTCTCCGATTATACGTTGATCGAGTCTAGTCCTGCCACTTTGAACGGCGCGAAAGGCTTGCGTGTTCGCTACCGTTATACACTTCCAAATGACGAGCTTACTCGATTGGGAGAGGCGCGCCTCGCTGTCGTCAAAGGCAAGCTATATGTAGCGAACTTCTACGCGCCAAAGTTGCACTATTTCGACTCACATCTTCCAGAGGCGAATAACATCATGGACACGCTGAAGTTCTAGTCCTGCGGACCAAAACGATAAAGGGCGCCGGAAGCACTGCCTCCGGCGCCCTTGCTGTTTCAGCCCGGGATGGCTCAGCCCTTGCGGGTGCCGCTCATCGGGAAGGTGCCAAAGGCGCCGGCCTTGACGCCGCCGGTGATGGTATCGCCATCGACGGTCGCTTCGCCTTCCAGCGTCATCGGCATCGGGACGGTCATCTTCATCGACCAGGTCAGCTTGTTGCCGTCGATCTTGCCATTTTCGAGGTCCATCGAACCCATCGCGCCGGCGTTCTTGCCGGTGAAGGTGTCACCGTCGACCACGATCGTGAACTCGCTCTTCTGATCGCCCATCGGGGTCTTGGTCACGCATTCATAAGTGCCTGCAATCGACATCGAATCTCTCCTCCAACTTACAGCTTGGTAAGTAGGCCTTCCTTGCCCGCCCGGGCGCTGCTGTCAATCTGGCGCAGCGCCGGGCGGGTGGCAGGCGGTTTACTTGGTGGCCGGAACGACCTCTACCGGCAGGCCGAGCTGCTTGAGCTGCGGTTCTACCACCTTGGCATCGCCGACCACAACATAGACCAAGCCTTCACCCAGCTTCATCTCGCGGGCGCGGGCGTCAAGTTCGGTCGCAGTCATCTTCTTGTAGCGATCGGCCAGGGTTTCATACCAGGTGTCCGGGCGCTTGAAGTTGACGATGTTGACGAGGCCGCCCAGCACATCGCCCGAAGTCTCGAACGATCCCGGCAGTTCGCGCGCGCTGCCGGTGGTCGACCAGCCCAGTTCCTCGGCGCTGACACCGTTCGTGGTCAGGAAGCTGGTGAGCTCCTTGCGGATTTCGGCGATCGAATCCCCGGTGCGGTCGGCCTGGACCGGCGCCTGGACGCGGAAAGTCACGCGGTCCTGGGTGTTGCCGACACCGCTGCCGGCGCCATAGGACCAGCCCTTGGTCTCGCGCAGGTTCATGTTGATCCGCGAGAGGAAGTTGCCGCCCAGGATATCGTTGGCCGAGCGCAACGTCAGCAGGTCATCCGTGCCCTTCACCGGCAGGACCTTGCCCGCGAGGATCAGCGACTGCGGTGAGGCTGGTCGGTCAACCAGCACGATCCGCTCGGCCTGGCTGGGGATTGCAACGTTGAAGTTCTTGGTCGGCGCCGGGTTGGCGGGCGCCTTCCAGTCGGCAAAGCTGACTTCGAGCAGCTTGGTGACTTCGGCCAGGGTGGTGTTGCCGCTGATGAAGATCTTGGCGGTATCCGGGCGGAACCACTGGTCGTGGAAGCCCTTGAGCTGGTCTCGGGTCAGCTTGGCCACCACGACCGGATCGCCGGTCCCCGAAGGCGGAATGCCATATGGGTGATCCTTGCCATAGAGCAGCGGCTGGAGCACGCGGTTGGCGATCGGGCCGGGGTTCTTGAATTCTGCCTGGATCGCCGCGAGCTGTTGGACGCGCACGCGCTCCAGTTCGGCTGGGGCAAGGGCCGGGCGGCGGATAAAGTCAGAGAACAGCTTGAGCGACGGCGCCAGGTTGGGCGTTACCGTATCGAGCTGGAACGAGGTGCTGTCCGTATCGGCAAAGCCGCGGATGTTGGCGCCGAGCCGTTCGCGCGCGCGGGCCAACTCGGTCGAATCCAGCTTTTCGGTGCCTTCGTTCATCAACCGCAGCAGCAGCGCCTGGGTGCCAAGCGCCGACTTGGGATCGGCGGCAAAGCCGGCATCGAACGAGACGCGGACCGAAATCACCGGCACGGCGGCGCGGCGTGTGAAATAGACCTGCATCCCGTTCGAGAGCTTGGCGCGCTCGATCGTCGGGAAGTCGAGCGGGGTCAGCTCGCCCACTTCGGGCAGCTTCGAACGATCGGCCTGCGTGGCGGTTGCGGCGCCGCCAGCCCCGGCAACTGGGAACAGCGGATCGCGGAAGAAGGCCGGACGTGAGCCCAGGCCATCGGGCGAAACAATGAAACCGCCGCGGTTCTCACCGCCCTCAGTGCGGGTCCCGGGCTCGACCGTCAGCGCAAAGACCGGGCGCGAGAGCCACTTCTGCATGGCCTTGCGGACTGCCGCCGGGGTCAGCTTGGCCATCTTGTCCAGCTCGATCCGGTAGTGATCGGGCGTGCCGTTGTAGAGCAGGCCTTCGGCCAACGTCGGGGCCTTGCCACTGAACCCGCCGACCGATTCGAGGCCGCGGATTTCGTTGGCTGCATAGGTCGTGCTCGCGCGGCGCAGCTCGTCAGGCGTGGGGCCTTCGCGCAGGAACTTGGCCACTTCGGCATCGAGCGCGGCAGCGACGGCCGCCGGATCGCCGCCCGGCTTGACGTCGGCATAGATCACGAACTGGCCGCCCTGGGCAAAGATCTGGGCATCGGCAGTGACGCCCACCGCCACCTTCTGCTGGCGGACCAGTGCATCATCGAGGCGCGAGCTGGCGAGGCCGCCCAGCACCGAGCTGCCCGCCATGAGCGGGATGTAGTCGGGGTTGTCGAGGCCGGGGATCGCCCAAATCCGGTAGATCCGCGTGGTCGCAACCTGGTCCTTGATGGTCTTGCTTAGCGGGGCGGGCAGATCGGGCACCGGCACGCTGACCGGCTTGATCTTCGGCCCGGCGGGAATCGCGCCGAACCACTTGGTCACCTGCGCCTGGGCGGTCGGCAGATCGATATCGCCGGCCAGCACCAGGATGGCGTTGTTGGGGCCATAATTGTCACGGAACCATTGCTTGACGTCTTCAAGGCTGGCCCCGCTGAGGTCTGCCATCGAGCCGATGGTCGAGTGGTGATAGGGGTGGCCCGAGGGGTAGAGGTTCTCAAGCTGCTCGTACTCGACCAGGCCAAACGGCTGGTTGTCACCCTGGCGCTTCTCGTTCTGGACCACGCCGATCTGGTTGGTCAGCTTTTCCTGCGTCACCGCGCCCAGCAGATAGCCCATCCGGTCGCTTTCGAGCATCAGCGCCCGGTCCAGCGCGCCGGTCGGCACGGTCTGGAAATAGTTGGTCCGGTCAAACCAAGTGGTGCCGTTGAAATCGGTCGCACCCACTTCCTGCAGCGGCTTGAAGAAATCGCCCGGCGAATTTTCCGAGCCGTTGAACATCAGGTGTTCGAACAGGTGGGCAAAGCCGGTCTTGCCTTTGGGCTCATGCTTCGAGCCGACCCCGTACCACACCGAAACGGCCACGACCGGCGCCTTGCGATCGGTATGGACCAGCACCTGCAAGCCGTTGGGCAGGGTGAACTGCTGGTAGGGTATCTTGACCGACTCCACGAGCGCCGAGAGTGGTGCCGGCTGGGGCTCCTTGGCCTTGTCCTTGGCCAGGGCAGGCGTTCCGGCGATGGCCAGCGCGATGATCGAAGCGGTGAGGAATCTTGGCATGACAGGCCCCTTTGAAAACATGACGCACTAGCTAGCAGAGCCGAGTGCAGGCGCCAGCGCGTGGGCGCTCTTTTCGACCAACAGCAAACCCGGCTGGACCTGCGGTTTTGACCGCAGTCCTAATCGCCCGGCTGCCGTATTTCAGTGCTGCGATAGCGGACTTGCTGTTCGCTATTGGCGGGGACGGATCGGACCAGCACCTGCTTGCCCGGTTTGCGCTCAAGCCGTCCGGAAAGCCGCGAAAAACGCATGTCGCCGCCGGTCGGAAATTCGAGTTCGAAGCGGATCGGGAAGGGGTTGGCGTTCTTGACCGTGACCAGGTGATCGGCCCACTTGCCTATAGCATCGCTGGCCTCTTCCTCGTGCTCCAGGGTCACTTCCTCGCTCTCGCCGATCTCCAGCTCAACCTCCTCGTCCACCGCCTTGTCGGGCAGGGTGCTCTCACCCATCACCATCATGCCGTGCTCGCCATCCTGGTAGAACACCAAGCGACCGGCCGGGAGCGGTTTGCCCAGGCCCTCCTTCTCGCTGTTCTTGAAGCGGAACAGGATTTGCGGATCGCTTGGTTCGCTCCAGTCAATCCTGCTGCGATAGGCCATCACGCCCTTGATCGTGTCCTTGGCCAGGAAGGCCACCTGCTTTTGCGATTGCGCGGCGACGGTCACCGGGATCGGCACGCGGTAGAGCTTCAGATCGCCAAGACCTTCCATCACCGCGGTGACAGCGACTGGCGCTGCCATCATCGGAGCAGAAGTGCGCTGAGCCGTGACGATGATGTCGGCACCTTCAGCCATTTCCATCATCATCGGTGCTGGCGCGGGCGGCGGTGGGGGAGGAGGCGGGCCGCGCAGGTCGCCCGAGGTCGTCCCGGCCGGCCAGCAGCCCCAGCTTCGATTGAGCGAGCTGGCGGCCCAGCGAGCGTTTTCGCCGGTATCGTCGCTGGTCTCATCGGAGCGCTGGATGCGGCCCGCAACCGCCGCCAGCGTGGCATCGGGAAAGCTGGTCTCGTCACCGCTGGCCATGGTCAGCCAGCCAAGCAGGCCGACCGACTGACCGTCGGGCGCGATCGTGACGACGTAGTTGGCATCCCAGTCAAAGCCTGTCGCGAGGTAGGCGAGGGTGATCGTCACCGTGCCACCCGGCTGGTCGCGCGTGGTCATCGACAGCACCGGCTTGGCTGAAAGCGTATCCCGGACATCCGGGAAAAGCACCGTCTGGTTGAGGCCGGAGCAATAGAGCGCCTCGATCCCGCGCGGGGTGGTCACCACCAGTCGGTCGGCGGCGGAACGGATCGTGGCGCTTTGCTCCACGGTCTTGCCGGTGGCCGGATCGGTGCGGCGCAGGGTCACCCGCTGGCCGGTAAAGGCATCGACCAGCCCGCCCTGCGAAAGCAGCGCAGCATCGCGATTGCGCTCACGCGGGGCGGCGTTGAACATGATCGCGGTTTGCGGGACGATCCCGCCAGCCACGCCTTCAAACCGCACCGTAGCCACCCCGGCCGGCAGGGTGACGGCGCGCGTTTCAACGATCAGTGCGAGCGAGGATGGATTTTCCGCATCGATCGGATCCTCGCCCCGGTCCGGATCGCGGTAAAGCGTTACCCCGACCTTGTCTGGCGCTGCCGAGACCACAACCGGCACGAGCTCCTGCGCGGCCAGCGGCGCGGCGATTAGCAGCAACAGGGCGGAAAGACGGCGCAAGCGCTTACCAGGGAGTCAGGAAGGTAACGGTCAGCTCGACCTTGCCGTTGGCCGGCACGGGCACTTCCCAGCGGCGCTCGTCGGCATTCTCCTGCACGCCCTTGATGCTCTCCTGCGGTACGCGGACATCGCGCCACCACCACCATTGGCCAAGGCCGCCCTGGACCACGTCGACCGTTACCGGCTCGGGCTTGGCGTTGGTGACGATGTATTTCATCTGGGTGCGCCAGAACTGCTTGGGCCGCTCGACCGAGGTTTCGCGTACCGAGCCATCGGGCATGGTCACCCGCCAGCGTTCGAACTTCTCCCACTCGTCGGTGGTTATGCTCTCGCGCTTTTCGACCACCGGCTGGACTTTGACATCAAAGGCATCGCCGGTGCGCAGCGCCAGCGATGAACCGGCGGGCATGTGCGGGATGTCGCTCTCGCCAATGAACTGCGCCTGGCCGCGGCTGTCGCGCATGTAAACGCGCACCACCCCGGCCGGCAGCGCCTCGCCGATCCCGCCCTGTCGGGCGGAGGAGAACTTGAGGATCGAAGCGGCGCTTTCGGCCTCATCGGCGTTGGCTAGCCAGGCAATGCGAAACTCATAGCCGCGCCGTGCAGGTACGCCCACGGCATCGAGAAAGCTGACCTGCTTGGTCTGGGCATTGGCGATCGTGGTGCGGCCGGTGATCGGATAGACATGAAAATCACCAAGCCGTTCGCTGGAGCCGCTCTCGGTCCCGGCCACATTCCCGCGTGGTCTCACGCCACGCGCCGAGTCATAGCGATAGGACTGGCTAATCCGCCCCACGCTGCCCGCCACCAGCAATGCGCGGGCATTGCTGAAGGTCGTGCCGGTGCTGTTCGTCAGGGTAATCCAGCCCTGCACATCGATCTTGCCGGCCTTCTCGTCGAACAGCGCGACATAGTCGGCCTTCCAGCCCAGGCCCGGGGTCAGGTAGCTGAGCGAAAGTGGGCGCGGGCCGGCCTTGGCGGCGTCAACGGTTACGCTCAGCGTCGGACGGGCGCGCAAACCAGGCGGGATCGCATCGAAGATCACCCGCACCGGCAGGCCATCGTCGCGCAGCACTTCGATCCGCTCACCGATCCTGAGGACAACGCCGCCGTTCACCGCCAGCACGGTCGCCCGCTCGCGCGTTTCGGCGCCGGTTGCCGGATTGGTCCGCAGCAGGGTTACAGTCTGCCCGACAGCCTTTTCCATCAGGGCGGCGGGGGAGAGCAGGTCATAATCGAAGTTCTGCTCGACGATGCCGAAGCCTTCGCCGCCCAGCGTTACGGTTTCGGAACGGATCTGCGCGGAGACATCGGGAAACTCCTGCCGCGACTTGCCGGCGGGCAGGTTCACCTGCCGCACGTCCTGCACCAGCGCCTGGCCGTTGTTGTAGATCGTGACCGAAAGATCGCCTTGCGCCGATCGCTCCTGCGCCAGTCCGCCGCCCGCCAGCAGCGCCAGGCCGGCCCCTGTGATGATCCGCCGCATCGCCCTGCTCCTCTTCCCGTTTAGCCTGAAAGATTACGCCGTCTCAGCATTTTGTCACCACCTTGCAACAGGCTGGTGGCCAAGTTCCGGCCGCCCCTTGCGAATCGTACCAAGCCGATTACGCTTTGCTGAACGCCTGCTATTCTGCTGGCTTGGAGGGTGGGGTTTGTTGAAGTTTCCCAAGCGGCTGCTGGCCATCGCGCTGGCCGCGGTCGGAGCGGCGCTGATGACAGTGCCATCCATTCCGCTGCTGGCGCAAGGGGCGCTAATCCCTTCCGTGCTGGAAGAGATCAAGCTGGTGACAGCTGATGAGGGGCAAGCCGGCTTTATCGCGCGGTTCTCGCCGCAAGAGCCTCGCCTCGAACCGCTTAATTCCAACCCGGAAAGTCCGGCCCTGATCGTGCGCAACACGTTGAGGGTCAATTCCATTCCGGTGCGCACCGCGCAGAAGGGGCTCGTCCGGCTGATGTCCTTCGAGACTCGCGGAGCCGATCTGGTGATCCGGTTCGATACGGTGCGGCCGGCGACAGTTTCGATTGAACCTGCTGGACCAGCCACGGTCCAGATCAAGATTCGCCCGGTCAGTGAGGAAGAAGCGACCGGAAGCCGTCCGCTGGGCTCGCAAAGCGAGCCGGTTGCCAAGGCCAGCCAGCTTAGCCCGAGAGGGGTGCTCAACCCCGGTGATCGTTACGAACTGGTGCCGCTCAAATATGCCGATGTCAGCGAAGTGATCGGCCTGCTGGGTGATGGCACCACGATTGAACCGAACAACGTATTCATTCGCCGCGAGCCCGGGTTTGGTTCGCCGGCAGCCGGAAACCAGCCCAGCTATTACCAAAACCAGAGCGCAGCCCAGGCCCCGGCCAAGCCGCTTGGCCAGGCTTTTGGCAACGGGCTGGGGATCAATCGGCGGCTCAACGCGATCTGGATCACCGGCAGCCAGGATTACATTGCGCGGATCAAGGATCAGATCGAACTGATCGACGTGCCGGTGGACAGTGTCATCCTGGAAACCCAGTTTGTTGAGTTGACTGAATCCGGTGCAAAGAATTTGGGTATCGATTTCAACAATGGCGCCGGTCAGATTGCTGTCGGGCGTATCGAAACAGGATCATTCCTGCCGAACAGTGTCAGCCTCGATCCGCGCGACGTGCTGCCATCGGGCGTACTTCAGGCGGCCATTTATGCGCAGATTGAGAAGGGCGAAGGCCGGATCCTCTCGCGGCCGCGGATCGCGGCGCAATCCGGTTCGACAGCCAAGATCATTACCGGCGATGCCTTGCCGATCCTGACCTCGATCGCTCTCTCTGGCGTCAATGCCGTTTCCCAGCAGGTGCAATACGTGAATGTCGGGGTGACCTTGCAGATCGCGCCGCGCGTCAGCCCGGATGGCTATGTGACCTCACAGATTTACGGTGTGGTCTCCTCGGTGACGGGCTTTTCGCAGGGCTATCCGACGATCAGCCAGCGCGAGGCCGAGACTTCGGCATCGGTGCGCGATGGGGAAACCTTTGTGATCGGCGGCCTGACGCAGGAAAACGTGCTGCGCCGCAAAGGCAAGGTGCCTATCCTGGGTGACATCCCGCTTGCCGGCGAATTGTTCAAGATCGAGCGTTCGACGCGCTCCAAGACTGAGTTATATATCGTCATCACGCCGCACATTGTGCGCCACCGCCGGTTTGAGGAGAGCTCGACTGCGACTGGCGGTAAGCAAGCCCAGCCTCAGCCAACGGCTGGCCTAAAAGCTCCATGAATTTCGGCGCTATTTCTTCGGAAATCCTAACCATGACACAAAGTTTCATGGTAGGGGTCGGACACCAATAACTCAGTCTTGAATTTGTCCATAATCGGGAAACTGTCGGTCTGGACTATTGCCATCCATGCGCTAGTCTCAGCTTCCGCCCTGCACTCAAGCGGAGGCAGTCGCGCTCGAACAAACTACTGGGATAACGGGATTTATGACTAATTCTATCAGGTTGGCGCTTGCCGCACTGCCGTTCGCCGCATTGGCGGTTCCGGCTCAGGCTCAGGTCGCCGGGGACAAGATCCCCAATGCCTATATCTGCGTGTTCAAGGCTGGCGCAGTCGGTCGCGGCCAGGCCGAAGCCGAAGCGCGCGGCGCTGTCCAGGCCCATGGCGGGCAGATTGGCCACGTTTATCGCAACACGATCCGCGGCTTTTCGGCCAATATGCCGGCGGCCGCGCTTGAACGTATGCAGGCGGCCAATCCGAACATAGCCTATTGCGAGCAAGATCAGGTCATGGCCACTCCGCCGATCCGGATCGAGGCCAGGCCAGGCGGTGGCGGTACTAAACCGCCGCAGGAAACCCCATGGGGCATCGTACGGGTCAATGGGGGGGCAGCTGGCACCTTCGGGACCGCCTGGGTAATCGACACCGGGATAGTCCAGAGCCATCCCGATCTCGACGTTGATACGGCGCGCAGCCGCAGCTTCCTGGGCGGCACGACCCTGCCGTGGGATGAGAACGGCCATGGCACGCACGTTGCGGGCACGATCGCTGCGCTGGCCAATTCGATCGGCGTTATCGGCGTTGCGCCGGGCGCTCCTGTCGTGGCAGTCCGCGTGCTCAACCGCCGTGGCAGCGGGACCAATTCCGGCGTGATCGCCGGGGTGGACTATGTCGGTGGAGCCGGGCAGCCCGGTGACGTTGCGAACATGAGCCTTGGCGGCGGCGTGAGCCAGGCGCTGGATGACGCGGTCATCGCCGCGTCGAACGTCCGCGGCGTGAAGTTTGCGTTGGCCGCTGGCAACGAAAGCACCAATGCTAACAACAGCTCGCCCGCCCGCGCCAATGGGCCGAATATCTTCACCGTCTCGGCCTTTGCCCAAGGCGATACCTGGGCCAGCTTCTCGAATTATGGCAACCCGCCGATCGACTATGCTGAACCCGGTGTGTCGATCAAGTCGACCTGGTTGAGCGGCGGCTACAACACCATCAGCGGCACGTCGATGGCCACGCCGCACCTCGCCGGCATCCTGCTGGCCCGGGCGACGCCGGCCAATGGCGGCGCGGTCAGCGGTGACCCGGCTGCACCGGCCGACACGATCGGCACGCGTTGATCGACACATAAGGAGCAGGCGAAGGGGCCCGGGCAACCGGGCCCCTTTTGCTTTGCGCTCAGTTCGTCACCACCTTGCGACTCCGCGCCTGAGCCTGGATGCTCGCACGATCGAGATAGACCGGCTTCATTCGCTTGGCCACGAACAGCGGGGCCTGATCGGCATAGTGCGGACTGCTGGGGCGGGTGGTCGCGGCGCCATAGGGCTGGATCGATTCCGAACGGATCCGGCCGGCCTTGTCCCACTCGACCAGCATGACGAAGCTGTCACCATGCTTGATTGAAAGCCGGCCATCGGGATCGGCATCCCAGTCGGTCGCCGCCCGCAGGGTATCGCCGCCGCCGTCCATCGGCAGGTCGACCTTACCCTGGCGAATGCGCAGGACCTCGCCCAGCGGCGGGTCGATCCGGCCGAAATGGGTCTTCAGGTGCGTGACAGTTTCGGTCAGCACGGCCTTGGGATCGGGCGGGCTCCTGAGCCCGTAGCTGGCCTTCATCGCGGGGCCCAGCACCATCACCGCCAGCGCATCGGCGCCATTGCCGGGCCCATCAGCGGTCATGTCCCACCCGGCGAGCAGGCGCTGCGCCTCGGCCAAATCGCCGGAGAGCTTCAGTCTGGCAATCCCGTCGAGCATCCAGCCGACATAGCCAGCGCGTTCGTATCCGGTATCATACTTGATCCGCAGCAGTTCCTCCCGCCCGATCCGGGGCGTCTCGGCCAGCAGCTTGGCCGCGCGCAGGGTCCGGTTGGTCAGGTCCGTTTCTACGCCCCAGATCGCCGGGACCTTGGCCGGATCAAGCTCGCTGCCCGGACCTGCTGCGAGGAACGGCGTGTTGTTCGAGTTATAGACATAACCCGAGGCCGGATTGACCACCTTGGGCACTTGGTTCCAGGCAATCGGGCCGGGCCAGATCAGGTCGGAGCGATCGCCCGTCACCACGCCGCGCCAGTTCGGCCCGGCTTTTCGATCGGGCAGGGCAGCGTTGTAGAGGTAGGCAATGTTTCCGGCCTTGTCGGCGTAGACGAAATTGGTCGCCGGCACCGCCTGCATGGCCATTGCCGCCTGCCACTGTGCGAAGTCCTGCGCCTTGGTGATGCGGTAATACTGGGTAACACTATCGACCCGGCCCATCCCGGCATAGCGCACGGCAAAGGCACCGCGGGCGTTGACCAGCGCCTGTCCATGGGCCGTACGCCAGACGGTGCGCGGGATCGGCAGCACGAAGGGCCCGAACCGCACCGGTAGCCAGACCCGCTTGCCGTGCAGTTTCTCCCACTTGCCATCCAGGCGATAGCGGGTGCCGATCTTGTCGAGCTCAAGCCGGTAGATGTCGATCAGGTCGGGCCGATTGACCGTGTTGGTCCAGCCCAGATTGGCGTTGTGGCCCATGAAGGGGAAGGGCGATCCGGGGAAAGTCGCCCCGGCAAAGTTCCAGCCCTGGTCGCTCGCGATCCGCAGCTCGTACCAGGCCACGCCGCCGCGCCACGGCTGATGGCTGTTGGAGAACAGCCGCGTCACCCCGTCGCCCGAGCGCTTGGGGGCAATGGCGAAGGCGTTGGAGCCGGCATTCTCGGCCGTCTCACCCATCGGCAGCGGCATCGGCCGCGTGGTGACGAGCTGATCGCCGCCGCCCTGACCGAACAGTGGGGCGGGCTTGCCGTCCAGCCGGGGGCCGTGTTCGGGGCGGAATTCCGTCCCTTCGCTCAAGGGCCGCAGCACCCGGTCGAGCCCGAAGAAGAACGGCAGGCGCAGCGCAAAGCCGGTGGCGATGTCCTTGCCGTTCACCGGGAACAGTCGCGCCAGCCGCACCTCGCTGCGGTGCTGCGCGGCATAGCGGTTGAGGCCGGTGGCATAGGCCTCCAGCACGGCGCGGACATCGGCTGGCAGCTCGTCATAGCCCCGGTCCACCGCATCGCGGGCATCGACGAAGTGATAGGCGAAATCGACCCCTGCGCCGTCCATTCCGGCAATCGCGCCATAGCGCCCGCGGGTCATGGCGACGACTTCCTGCAGCGTGCTGAAATCGTCCTCGGCATGGGCCCAGGCCGTGCCGAAGGCGACATCGGCGTCAGTCTTGCCCAGAATATGCGGCACGCCCCATTCGTCGCGGATGACCTCGGCCCGGTAGTCGCGCGGCGGCGGCGGTGGGCCAGGCTGCTCGGCAAAATAGGGCTCCCAGGCTGCCAGCGCGGCGACGCTGGCGAGCGTGACGCCCAATGCGGCCCAGCCGGCGCGCTTGATGAACTTGCCCATGTCTGTACTTCTCCCCCGAACCGGCTTGCTAACCCGACGCGGCGAAGCGGAGCAAGTGCTCAGCCCGCACAACTGGGGATGTTACGCGGGACCGGCTTGCCAGTGCCAAAACGGCCCGCCAAGCCTGCGGTGACAAGGCAGGGTATGAGGCATCAGGTGCAGCAGCAAGCTCCGCAATCAAGCGAGAACCCGCGCAATCTCGATCGCCTGATCCGAGACTGCATGGTGGTGCTGGTCCCCGCACTGGTGCTTTACTGTTTCGCCCTGCTGCGGTTGCAGCTGCTCGAGGACGGCGACAGCGGCTGGCATATTGCCGCTGGCAAGTGGATGATCGCCCAGCGCGATGTCCCGCATGTCGATATCCTGTCCTATTCCGCCAAGGGTCAGCCCTGGGTTGCGCATGAATGGCTGGCCGACGTTTTCATGGGCGCTGCACACAGCCTCGCCGGATGGACCGGTGTCCTGATCTTTTACGGGCTGGTCGTGGCTGCGTTCATGGGCGTGGTGGCATCATACCTGCGGCGCTGGCTCGCACCTGGTGCGGTGGCGGCGATCGTCATCGCGCTGATGCTGGCGCTCTATCCGTTCCTGCTGGCCCGTCCGCACGTCACGGCCTGGCCGGTCATGGCGGCCTGGGTCGTGCTGCTGCTGCGTGCCCGCGAAGAAGACCGGCTCCCGCCATGGTGGAGCGTGCTGCTCATCACCTTGTGGGCCAACCTTCACGGCAGCTTTGTCCTAGGCATCGGACTGATTGGCCCCTTCGCGGCCGAAGCGCTGTTCGCTGCCACGCCGGCCAGGCGGTTGGCGGTATTCCGGCAGTGGGCGCTGTTCGGGATCGCTGCGGTGCTGGCAGCGGCGGCGACGCCCTATGGCATCCACGGCCTGCTGTTCCCGTTCCAGCTCAACGCGATGCCCACGCTGGCGCTGATCGATGAATGGAAGCCCACCAGCTTTGCCGAGATCAAACCATTCGAGCTGGTCTTTCTCGCCGGGCTTGGCTCCTGCCTGTGGTTGGGCGTGAAAGTGCCGCCGTGGCGGCTGGCGATCATCCTGTTGCTGCTGCACATGGCGCTGGCCCATGTCCGGCACCAGACCGTTTTCGTGATCATCACCGCGCTGATCCTGGCGGCTCCGCTGGCTGCTGCATTGGGGAATGACAGACCACGGTTTGCGCTGTCCGGAACGAGGCGCGACCTGGCCCCGCTTGTCGCCATCCTCCTGCTGCTGGCCCTTGGCACAACCGGCTGGCGCCTCGCCAACCCGGCCCGCCCGCTCGATAGTGCGACCGTTCCGACTACTGCGGTTGAGCAATTGCCGGCAGAGCTCAAATCCAAGCGTGTGTTCAACGATTACAGCTTCGGCGGTTCGCTCGCCCTGATCGGGATCCCGGTCTACATCGACGGCCGGGCCGACATGTATGGCGATGCGGCGATGCGGCACTATCGCGACCTGGTTACCGCGCCCAGCGCCGCCAAGTGGCAACCGGTGGTCGACCGCTGGGGGATCGAGTGGACGATCCTCTCACCGCAAACTCCGCTGACCCGATTTCTCGATTCCCAGCCAGGCTGGCGCCGGGCCTATGCAGATGACTGGGCGGTGATCCATATCCGCGAAAATGGCCCGCCGGTAACCGCGACTGAGCGCTGAGCCTGGCAAGTTCCGGATCCAATGATGCGGCTAGTGCTTAAGCCAGCCTTGCAAACCGCGGCGAACTTGGTCAATTGCGCCGCATCGGGCTGGGGGGCTTGTCTTGGGAGATTCCACCATGCGCCTGCTCCTGGCTGCTACCTGTCTTGCTGCTTTTGCCGTTCCGGCCACTCCGGCCCTGGCCCAGACCGTGATCGGTTCGGGCGTCCCCGCTTCGACTGCGAAGAACAGCGCTGAACGCCCGATCGCTTTTGCCTCCTCAGCTCCGACCGACGCCGCCCTGGTGATCCTGCTGGCCGACAAGGCGCTGCCTGCCGACGCCCCGCTTGCAGCCGACGGGCGCAAGGCGGTTGCAGCTGCGCTGGCTGCTTCCGGCTTTGTCGCCAAGGCCAATGAAGTGCTGTCGCTGCGCGGGATTGGCACGCGGCCGCGCATTCACCTGGTTGGCCTCGGCAAGGAACCGGGCGCCAAGGCGGTGATGGAAGCCGCGGGCAAGGCGGCGCAGGACCTGCGCGGCGAAAAGGCTGCCATTGCCGTGTTCGGCGCGGGCGATGGGCAGCGCATGGCCGATGCTGCGCTGGGCTACTCGCTCGGCCAGTACCGCTTTGACAAGTACAAGTCGGCCGCCACGCCGCCGCCGGTCGCTCCCGTCACGGTGCTGGGCAGCGATGCAGCCGGCGCCAAGGCTGCCTGGGAAGCGCGCCATGCAGGCCTGGCCGAAGGTGTTCGCTTCACCCGCGACATGGCCACGGAGCCGGCCAGCGCAATTTATCCCGAAAGCTTCGTGGCCCGCACGCGTGAAGCTTTTGCCGGGCTCGCCGGCGTCTCGATCGAGGTGCTGGACGAGGCCGCGATGCGCAAGCTCGGCATGGGCTCGATCGTCGGCGTCGGACAGGGCAGCCCGCGCGGCTCGCGCCTGCTGCTGGTGACTTACAAGGGTGCGGAAGGTGCGCCGCTGGCCATGGCCGGCAAGGGCATTACCTTTGACAGCGGCGGGGTTTCGATCAAGCCGGGGGCCAACATGTGGCAGATGAAGGCCGACATGTCGGGCGCGGCCGCTGTGGTTGGCGCGGCGCTCAGCCTGGCGCGCAGCAAGGCCCCGGTTCACGTGGTGGCTGTCGCCGCGCTGGCCGAGAACATGCCCGATGGCAACGCTCAGCGTCCTGGCGACGTTGTCCGCACCATGAGCGGCAAGACCATCGAGATCCTCAACACCGATGCCGAAGGTCGCTTGGTCCTGGCCGATGCGGTCGAATATGTCGCCGCCACGCGCAAGCCCTCGGCGATTGTCGATATCGCCACGCTCACCGGCTCGGCCTCGGCCGCACTGGGTGATGAATATGCCGCGCTGTTCTCGCGCGGGGATGCTATCACCGCGGCCGTGCAGAAGGCCGGTGATGCCAGCGGCGAGCCGGTCTGGCGCTTGCCGCTGCATCCCAACTATGCCGACGACATGAAGAGCGACATCGCCGACATCAAGAACGTGGTTGAAAGCGGCTCGCCTGGCGCCGGCTTCGGCGCGCATTTCATCGGCCACTTTATCGATCCGGCCATGCCCTGGGCACATATCGACATGGCCGGGACCATGTGGGCCAGCAGTTCGCAGCCGCTGACCCCCAAGGGTTCGACCGGCTATGGCGTGCGCCTGCTCGATGAGCTGGCGCGCACCTGGAAGCCTTGATCGCCTGCTAAATACATGAAACCATGCGGCCTCTCGGGATGGGAGAGGTCGCATGGCATTCACTTCGAACAATTGGGATCGCCGCCGGCTGTTGGTTGGCCTGGGCGCAGGCAGCGCAGCGCTTTGGCTTGGCACGCCCGCGCAGGCGCAATTGCTCGGCGCGGGGCTGAACGAGCTCCTCGGCAAGGCTTCGGACAGCGCGCTCGACAAACTGGCCGTGCCGGGCGCCTTCTATGCAGACCCGGGCGTACGGATCGCCGTTCCGCTGCTCGGGCGCGGCGCGGGCAAGACGCTCGGTAGTCTGCTCGCGCGCGGGCAGTCGGCCGGGCTCACCGATGGCCTGACCCGCAAGTTGAACGATGCCGCCGGCCTCGCCGCGAAAGAGGCCAAACCGATCTTCCGCGCCGCGATCTCGCGCCTCTCGCTGAAGGACGTGCCCGGCATCGTCCAGCAGAGCGACGGGGCCAGCCAATACCTGCGCACCAGCGCCGCGCCGGAACTCAACGGCAAGCTGCCGCCGCTGATCGATTCGGCGTTGGGACAGGTCGGGGCCTTAAAGCTGCTTGATGATCTGACCCGCTCGGTCCGTCTGACCAGCGTGGCGGGGCTCAGCCGCGACAAGCTTGGCGCTTCGGTTACCGACCAGGCGCTCAACGGGATCTTCAAGTATATCGGCACCGAAGAGGGCAAGCTGCGCGCCAATCCGCTGAAGCCCGCAGGCAGCTTGCTGAAGGGCATACTCGGCAATTGATCTTTTCTGCGACCACCCTCTTGTGTTGCCGATAAGCAACACTACCTTCGGTGTCACAGGAGCGTGATACACCGATGAACCTCGAGAAATTTACCGACCGCGCCAAGGGCTTCCTGCAGTCAGCGCAGACCGTGGCGATTCGCCTGAACCACCAGCGGATCACGCCGGAACACATCCTGAAGGCGCTGCTTGAAGACAATGAAGGCATGGCTGCCGGGCTGATTCAGCGCGCCGGCGGCAATGTCGGGATTGCCCAGGCCAAGGTCGACGAAGCGCTGGGCAAGATTCCGGCCGTTTCGGGCAGCGGCGCGCAGGCTGCGCCGGGACTGGAAAATGATTCCGTCCGGCTGCTCGATGCAGCCGAACAGCTCTCGGCCAAGGCCGGGGACAGCTTCGTTTCGGTCCAGCGGATGCTCCAAGCCCTGGCGCTCGGCACGACCAATCCGGCCGGCCAGGCGCTCAAGGCGGCTGGTGTTGATGCGCAGAAGCTGGAAATGGCCATTCAGGAGCTGACCGGCGGGCGCACGGCCGACAATGCCAGTGCTGAGAACGCCTATGACGCCATGAAGAAGTACGCCCGCGACCTCACCCAGGCCGCACGCGACGGGAAGCTCGATCCGGTGATCGGCCGTGATGAGGAAATCCGCCGCACGGTACAGATCCTGGCGCGCCGCACCAAGAACAACCCCGCGCTGATCGGTGAACCGGGTGTGGGCAAGACCGCGATCGCCGAAGGCCTCGCGCTGCGCATCGCCAATGGCGACGTGCCCGACAGCCTCAAGGACCGCCGCCTGATGTCGCTCGACATGGGCAGCCTCATTGCTGGTGCGAAGTATCGCGGCGAATTCGAAGAGCGGCTCAAGGCCGTGCTTGACGAGGTCAAGGGCGCCGAAGGCGAGATCATCCTGTTCATCGACGAGATGCACACGCTGATCGGGGCGGGCAAGGGCGAGGGGGCGATGGATGCCTCCAACCTGTTAAAGCCCGCGCTGGCCCGCGGCGAGTTGCACTGCATCGGCGCAACCACGCTCGACGAGTACCAGAAGTACGTCGAGAAGGACCCGGCGCTGCAACGCCGCTTCCAGCCGGTCTTCGTGGGCGAGCCGACGGTTGAGGACACGATCTCGATCCTGCGCGGCCTCAAGGAGAAGTACGAGCTGCACCACGGCGTGCGGATTGCCGACAATGCGATCGTCGCCGCGGCGACGCTGTCGAACCGCTACATCGCCGACCGCTTCCTGCCCGACAAGGCAATCGACCTGATGGACGAGGCTGCCAGCCGCATCCGGATGGAAGTGGAAAGCAAGCCCGAAGAAATCGAGGTGCTCGACCGGCGGATCATCCAGCTCAAGATCGAGGAGCTGGCGCTCGCCAAGGAGAGCGATCAGCCGTCGAAGGATCGTCTGGCTACGCTCAAGGAAGAGCTCGCCAATCTCGAGCAGCAGTCAGCCGAACTGACCACGCGCTGGCAGAACGAGCGCGACAAGATCGCTGCCGAAGGCAAGATCAAGGAAGCGCTCGACCACGCGCGGCTCGAACTCGAACAGGCCCAGCGCGCTGGCGACCTCGCCAAGGCGGGGGAACTGTCCTACGGGCGCATTCCCGAGCTCGAGAAGCAGCTTGAGGAAGCCCAGGGCGCGAGCGTGAATGCGCTGCTGCGTGAGGAAGTCACCGCCGACGACATCGCCTCGGTTGTCAGCAAGTGGACCGGAATTCCGGTCGACCGGATGATGGAGGGCGAGCGCGAAAAGCTGCTCAAGATGGAAGAAGTGATCGGCCAGCGCGTGATCGGTCAGCAGGACGCGGTGATCGCCGTGTCCAAGGCCGTCCGACGCGCTCGTGCCGGCCTGCAGGATCCGAACCGGCCGCTGGGCTCGTTCCTGTTCCTCGGCCCGACGGGCGTCGGCAAGACCGAGCTGACCAAGGCGCTGGCCGGCTTCCTGTTCGACGATGACACGGCGATGGTCCGCATCGACATGTCGGAGTTCATGGAGAAGCATTCGGTCGCCCGCCTGATCGGCGCGCCTCCGGGCTATGTCGGCTATGAGGAAGGCGGCGTGCTGACCGAAGCGGTGCGGCGGCGGCCCTATCAAGTCGTGCTGTTCGACGAGGTTGAGAAGGCGCACAGCGACGTGTTCAACGTGCTGCTGCAGGTGCTCGATGACGGGCGCCTGACCGACGGGCAGGGCCGCCAGGTGGATTTCACCAACACGCTGATCATCCTGACCAGCAACCTGGGCAGCCAGTATCTGGCCAACCTGGAAGACGGGCAGGACGTTGAAAGCGTCGAGCCGCAGGTGATGGAAGTCGTGCGCGGGCATTTCCGCCCTGAATTACTGAACCGGCTGGACGAGATCATCCTGTTCCACCGCCTGGGCGTGGAGCACATGGCCCCGATCGTCGAGATCCAGGTTGGCCGGGTGGCCAAGCTGCTCAAGGATCGCAAGATCGTGCTCGAGCTGACCGATGCCGCCAAGCGCTGGCTAGGCCGGGTCGGCTACGATCCGGTCTATGGCGCGCGGCCCTTGAAGCGGGCGGTGCAGCGCTACCTGCAGGATCCACTGGCCGAAAAGCTGCTGGGCGGGGAGGTTCCCGATGGCAGCACGGTGAAGATCGACGAGGGTGATGGAGCGCTGACTATCACCGTCTGAGCTGGTCAGTTTGCAGCATAAAGAAGGGGGCTGGAACTTGCGTTCCGGCCCCCGAACTTTTGCCTTGGGCAGGACGATCAGAAGCGAGCGCGGGCGCCAGCGAAGAAGGTCCGGCCGCGGAACGAGTAGATCGCGCTACCCGAACCGGTGGCAGTGGTCGCGCCCTTTGGTACGCCCTGGTTCATGAAGTTGTCGACGCCCATGTACAGCAGCAGCGAGTTGCCGTTGGCGTCCTTCTTCACGTCGATGTCGACGCGCAGATCGTGGTACCACACCCGCGGGAACCGAGTGACCGGGAAGGCGTCAACGTTCTGCGGATCCAAACCATTCAGCGGGAACAGGTTGTTGTAACCGGTGATCAGCATCGGCCCGATGTAACGGGTGCGATAACCCAGCGTGACCGGACCTACGCCGAAGTTGAAGTCCCAGCGGAACTCGTCCTTCGGATCGCCCAACTGACCCAGAATACGCGATTCGAAGTTCGGATTGGTCGGATCCTGGTAGTTGCTGCTGATCAGGCTGTGCGTGTAGATCACGTCCGTGCTGAAATCCAACCAGCCGAAATCGTGGCGGTAGTTGAAATTCACGTCGATCCCGCGGCGGACACGCTTTGCGAAGTTGACCGGCGCATTGATCAGCGAGTTGCCGAGAATGCGGCCCGGCAGTTCACCCAGCGGACCCGTGCCCGGACCAGCCCACCGGGTAAACTGGCCGCAGAAGATGTTGGGACGCGGCGTGTCGTAGCACAGGTTCACCAGCGTGTTCGGAGCGATGCTGGCAATCACGTTCTTCACCGTGATGTCGTAGTAGTCAACCGACAGGCTGAAGTTCGGGATCCAGCGGGGCTGGATCACGGCACCAACCGTGTAGGAATCCGACACTTCCGAAATCAGGTTCGGGTTCGAGCCACTGACGATCGGCAGCGACGAGCCGATTGTCGGTATGTTCGCCAGGTTGGTGGCACCAATATCCGCCAGGCAGTTCTGTTGACGAAGGCCGGTGCCAATGCTGTTCGGGTTGCACGGATCGACAAAACCATTCGAGAAGTTCGGCACCAGCGGGAAGCCGGTTTCCGAAACGTTCGGCGCTCGCACCGCGCGGCTGTAGTTGGCGCGGAAGCGAATGTCCGACACCGGGGTCCAGTCAACCCCGGCGTTGTACGACCACTTCGTGCCAACTTTGCCTTGGTACTGGGCAACACGGGCAGCGCCGCTCACAGTCAGTTCCTGGATCAGCGGAATGTCCTTCAGCAGCGGTAGGCGGATTTCGCCGTAGGCTTCCTTCACTTCGAAAGGTGGCGGATTGAACGGCGGGATGGAGACGCCATTGGTGAAGCCGTCGGTGACGAACTTGTCCTGCTCGTAGAACGCGGTTTCACGGCGGTATTCGCCGCCCAGCGCGAAACTGACCGGGCCGCCCGGCAGGTTAAAAAACCCGCTCGTGTCACCCGACATGAAGGCCGAGCCGACGAACTGCGACAGGCCCGCCTTCGCGGTAAAGGTGCGCGCGAAATATGCAACCGACGCACTGTTGTCCGGCGCACCGAACGGATTGTAGGGGACGCAGGCCGCGATATCGGCAGCCAAACGGGCCGCGTTGACCGTTGCCGAACCGGCAAAGCCGACCAGTGGCACGGCCGAGGCCGGATCGAACTGCGAACGGCACTGGATTTGGCCGGTCACCGGGTTGCGGCCGGCATCCATCGCGAGCGCGAAGCGCTGACGATCGATGAAGCCGTCAGTGGTGACGTCTTGACGGAACTGACCGTAGTTGGCCGAGATTTCGTAAGTCCAGTCGGTGTTGAAGGTCCCGCGCACGCCCAGGACGGCGCGCCAGGTATCGCGCTGGAACCGCTCGTCACGCAGACCCACATCGAGCAGGTTGCGGGCGACCACGAAGCGATAGCTGCCGTTGGCGATGTTGGCGATGTCGGTCGCGGTCAGGTTACCGCCAAGAGGATTGGTTGCGGAAACCGGGTTGTTCGCGCAGGTAACCAGCAGGTCCGAGCGGCAGCCCGAAGCCAGGATCGCGTTGGACAGCAGAGTGCGGTCAGCGGCGTTCAAGAACGGGTTGTCGAGACGCGTGCGTTCACGGAAGTCGACCGTGCCGCCAGTGCCCTGGACAAATGACGGACCGGCGTTGTTGCCGAGCGCATTGACGCGGTTCCACTTAGCTTCAAGGAAGACTTCAGCGGCGGGCGAGAATTCATAACGCGCCAGCAGGTTGAAGTTCATGCGTTCGGTGAATGGCAGGACCGAGACGGTGTTACCTTCGCGGCCGGTCTGGCCGTTGCTGTCGTAAATACCGCTGTTGATGCCGGTGCCGAAGCGGGTGCCAGTTTGCGCAGTCAGGCGGCCTTCGGGGCTGAAGAAATAAGTGCAGTTGAAGGCTACGCCCAGGTTGTTCGGACCGCCGTTGTTCGAGGTAGTGGCATTGCCGCAGGCGCCCGCGCCAGGAATGTTGCGCTGGTTGACCGGAACGAGGCCGTTATAGTGGATCGTCGTGCTGCTGAGGTTCCTGAAGAACTGCGTGTCAGGGAACCCGTCGCCGCCGAACAAGATGCCAGCGCCGCCGTCGAGATCAACCGTGCCATAGTTGTCGTTGCTACGGAACGCCGGAACGTCGGACGCGAAAACGCGATCGGTTCGGGCATATTCACCGTGAAGCGTGATGTTGCCGGCGCCGTCGCTGAAGTTCTTGCCCCACATGGCCGAGGCATACTGGTTGCCGCCAAAGCCGGCTTCGGCGATGCCAGCGGATGCGCGTAGCTGGATCCCATCGTAGCTGCGGCGCAGCACGAAGTTCACCACGCCCGCGATCGCGTCCGAGCCGTAGATCGCCGAGTTGCCGCCGGTGACGATGTCAACACGCTCAATCAGGTCGTTCGGGATGCTGTTAACGTCAGGCGAAACGGCGTTGTTGAGAATGTCGGCCGCAACGTGACGGCGACCGTTGACCAGCACCAGGGTGCGCTGTGTGCCAAGGCCGCGAAGGTCAAGCAGGTTGAGGCCGGCGATACCGATGCCCAGGCCCGGGTTCTGCTGGGCAAAGGTGCTGCGCAGCTGGGGCAGGTCGTTCAGGGTGTCACCAATGTTGGTCTGACCCTGCTTCAGGAAGGTTTCACCGCCGATCGAGGTGATTGGAACTGTCGAGCTCAGGTTCGGGCGCGGAATGCGCGAGCCGGTCACGATGATGGTGTTGGTTTCTTCCGCGTCGCAGACACTGTTGTTGTTTTCATCGGAACATTCTGCGGCTTGCGGCAGAGCATCCTGCGCGGCGGCGGGGGTGGCGATGGTGGCCACGCCCAGAACAGCAACCGCCAACGCGGCGCTTTCAAGGCTGGTCGCGCGAAGCAGCGCGGACTTGCTGAAGAACTTCATTGATATAGCCCCTTGATCTTTACCCGGCTTTTGGCCGGATAAGCATGTGATGAACGCCCTTGGAGAGGGAATCACCCTTCTGGCCCCAGAGAGCCGGATGAGGCTTCCTGAAATAAGACTACTCGCGGCGCAATTGGAATTAAGGCTAGGTACAGGATTGCATGCCGCTGTTGTCTTTTTACAACACGGCGGGCGCTGGGCATCGCTCGCCGAAGGCCGCGCCGCCCGCGATGGGCGCTTGACGCTCCGCTGACAGCCCCTTAATCGATCGATTAAACATACCTTGCAGGAAGAAGGAATCGGACCGATGGCTACTGCCTATATCGTTGATGCCGTGCGCACCGCCGGCGGCCGCCGTGGCGGGCGCCTGGCCGGGGTGCACCCCGTGGATCTCGCCGCCGCCGCGCTCGATGCGCTGGTTGCGCGCACCGGGATCGATCCCAATGGCGTTGACGATGTCGTGATGGGCTGCGTCAGCCAGGGTGGTCAGCAGGCCGGCCAGGTTGGCCGCAACGCCGTGCTCGCCTCGAAGCTGCTGCCGCAGTCGACCCCGGCGGTGACGATTGACCGCCAGTGCGGTTCCTCGCAGCAGGCGATCCAGTTTGCGGCGCAGGCCGTGATGAGCGGCACGCAGGACGTGGTCATCGCCGCCGGTATCGAAAGCATGACCCGTGTGCCGATGGGCTCGACCGCGATCTTCCACATGAAGGAGGGGCTGGGGAACTACAAGTCGCCCGGTCTTGAGGAAAAGTATCCGGGCGTCTCCTGGTCGCAGTTCATGGGCGCGGAGATGATCGTCAAGAAGCACGGCTTCACCAAGGACCAGCTCGACCAGTTTGCCCTCACCAGCCACCTGCGCGCCAAGGCCGCAACGGAGGCCGGGGCCTTCACGAACGAGATCGTGCCGATCGAGATCGAAACCCCCGAGGGCAAGCAGTGGCACACCATTGACGAAGGCATCCGCATGGACGCCACGCTGGAAGGCATCGCCGGGGTCAAGCTGCTGCAGGAAGGCGGCGCGCTGACCGCCGCCACTTCCAGCCAGATCTGCGATGGTTCCTCGGCCGCGCTGGTCGTCTCGGAAGAAGCGCTGAAGCGCTACAATCTGACCCCGCTGGCCCGGATCCACACCCTGACCGTGACCGCCGGCGACCCGGTGATCATGCTGGAAGAGCCGCTGTTCGCGACCGACAAGGCGCTTGCCAAGGCCGGCCTGAAGATCGGCGACATCGACCTTTACGAAGTCAACGAAGCCTTCGCTTCGGTGCCGATGGCCTGGCTCAAGCACACCGGCGCCGATCCTGAAAAGCTCAACGTCAATGGCGGCGCGATCGCGCTGGGCCACCCGCTGGGCGCTTCGGGTACCAAGCTGATGTCGACGCTGCTGAACGCGCTGAAGGCGCGCGGCGGCAAGTATGGCCTGCAAACCATGTGCGAAGGCGGCGGCGTCGCCAATGTCACCATCGTGGAAATGGTCTGAAATTCAACTGAACCGGAGTTATTGAAATGAAACTCGACAACACTGTTGCTGCGGTCGTCACCGGCGGCGCTTCGGGCCTTGGTGCCGCCACCGCCCGTGCGCTGGCCGCCAAGGGCGTGAAGGTCGCGATTTTCGACCTGCAGGAAGAGAAGGGCAAGGCTATCGCCGCCGAAATCGGCGGCGTGTTCTGCGAATGCAACGTGACCGACGATGCTTCGGTCGATGCCGCCTTCGCCAAGGCCCGCGAAGCCCATGGGCAGGAGCGGATCCTGGTCAACTGCGCCGGCACCGGCAATGCGATCAAGACCGCCAGCCGCAGCAAGGAAGACGGCTCGATCAAGCACTTCCCGATGGATGCCTTCAACTGGATCATCCAGATCAACCTGGTCGGCACTTTCCGCTGCATCGCCAAGTCGGCGGCCGGCATGATGACGCTGGAGCCGCAGGAACACGGTGATCGCGGCGCGATCGTCAACACCGCCTCGGTTGCTGCCGAAGACGGCCAGATGGGCCAGGCGGCCTACTCGGCATCGAAGGGCGGCGTGGTCGGCATGACCTTGCCGATTGCGCGCGACCTCGCCAGCGAGAAGATCCGTGTCAACACCATCCTGCCGGGCATCTTCGACACCCCGCTGCTGGCCGGCGCGCCGCAGAACGTGCGCGATGCGCTGGGCGCCTCGGTGCTCAACCCCAAGCGCCTCGGCAACCCGGACGAGTACGCCAACCTCGCCATGTGCATGATCGAGAACGGCTACTTCAACGGCGAAGATGTCCGCCTCGATGGCGGCATCCGCATGGCGCCGCGCTAAGCAACAGGAAACTGGCCGGGCGTCACTGGTTGGCGCCCGGCCGCACCCTCCCCGGGAGAGAGACATGGGCTATTCGCAGATCGACCTTCACATTGGCGAAGGCATTGCCACCCTGACGCTCAACCGACCGGAGAAGATGAACGCCTTCACCGGCACGATGATGAACGAGATCATCGATGCCATGGACCGGACCGACGCTGATGACAGAGTCCGGGCGGTGATCTTTACCGGCGCGGGCGAACGCGCTTTTTGCGCCGGAGCCGACCTGACCCCCGAAGACGGCCGCGCGGTCTTTTCGGATTCCACCCCGGTCGAAGACCTGTCCGATCCGCGCGTCCGCGACGGCGGCGGGCTGCTGACGCTGCGGCTGTTCCAGTCGAAGAAGCCGCTGATCTCGGCCTGCAATGGCGCCGCCGTGGGCGTGGGCGTGACCATGCAATTGCCGATGGATATCCGCCTTGCCAGCGACAACGCCCGCTATGGCTTTGTCTTTGCGCGGCGCGGGATCGTGCCCGAAGCCTGCTCCAGCTGGTTCCTGCCCAAGATCGTCGGGATCAACCAGGCGCTCGAATGGTGCATGACCGGCCGCATTTTCGGAGCCGAGGAAGCGCTCAAGGGCGGGCTGGTCCGTTCGGTCCATGCGCCGGGCGAACTGATCGATTTAGCGCGCGGCCTGGCGCGCGAGATTGCGGATAACACTTCCGCCGTTTCGGTCGCCATGACCCGCGCGATGCTATGGCGAATCCCCTCGGGCGATCACCCGATGACGGCCCATAAGGTCGACAGCCGGGCGATCTATCGCCTGTCGAAAGGCGCCGATGCCAAGGAAGGTGTGCAAAGCTTCCTCGAAAAGCGCCCACCTGCCTTTCCGCTACAGGTTTCGAGCGATATGCCTGACTTCTATCCTTGGTGGGGAGAGGAGCCGCCCTTCGCATGAGCCAGCTGGCTGTTGATCAGAACGACGCCCCCGAGGGCGCACGCGAACTGCTGCTGCATACCGCTTCGACGATCATGCGCGAAGGCGATATCGTCGATATCTCGCTGTCCGAGCTGTCGCTGCGATCGGGGCTCAATTCGGCGCTGGTGAAGTACTACTTCGGGAACAAGGCCGGGCTGATGAAGGCCCTGCTCGATCGCGACATGCAGGGCATCGTTCATGCAGTCGATGCGTTGATGTCGAAGGAGTGGGATCCCGAAGCCCGGCTGCGGCACCACATCGGCAAGATGGTCGATACCTATTACGAGACGCCCTACCTCAACCGCTTGCTGATGCGGCTGGTGCGCGAAAGCGATCCCGAGGAAGCGCACCGGATCGCAGATTCCTATCTGACTCCGCTCAGCCGCGCCTATGACCGGCTGATCAAGGACGGGGTCAAGCAGGGAGTCTTCCGCAAGGTCGATCCGCAGTTGTTCTATTTTACCGCGACAGGCGCCTGCGACCGGTTCTTCTCTTCGCGCTTGGTGCTCAAGCACTGCTACGATACCGAGGCGCTGACCGAAGAGCTGCGCGACCGCTATCGCGAACACTGCATCGATTTCATCATGGCGGGGATCCTCGCGCACTGACGAGCGGAGATCTGGCATGAGTACCTGGCATATCGGTGTAATCGGCGGCTCCGGCCTGGCCGGCGGGGTAGGGCTTGAGAACGCGCAGGAAATCGCGATTGAAAGCCCGTTTGGGGAACCTTCGGCGGCAGTGGCCACCGGCACGCTCGCGGGTGTCCGCGTGACCTTCCTGCCGCGGCACGGGATTGGTCATTCAATCCCACCCGCATCGGTCAACTACCGCGCCAATGTGGACGTGCTGAAGCGCTGCGGGGTGACCGATGTAATCGCCCTGTCGGCCATCGGTTCCTTGCGCGCGGACATGGCGCCGGGGCAGATGGTTGCCGTGAACCAGTTCATTGACCGCACGGTCAGCCGCCCGGCCAGCTTCTTCGGACCCGGCCTGGTCGCCCATGTCAGTCTGGCCGATCCGGTCTGTCCGCGCCTGTCAGCCGCGCTGGCCGATGCGGTCGAGGGTGAGGGTGGCACGGTCCATCGCGGCGCTACCTATGTCGCCATCGAAGGCCCGCAGTTCTCAACCCGCGCTGAAAGCCTGCTCTATCGCAAGTGGGGTGGGGACGTGATCGGGATGACTGCCATGCCCGAGGCGCGCCTCGCTCGCGAGGCCGAGCTGCCCTATGCGCTGCTGGGCATGGTCACCGATTATGACAGCTGGCGTAGCGGCGAAGCCGGCGTGGAGGCGAGCGAAGTCATGGCCGTCATGCAGGCCAATGTTGCGCTGGCCGGCAAGGTGCTGCGCCGGTTCCTCGCGACCTTGCCGCATGAGCGCGAGCGGAGTCCGATCGACCAGACGCTCGACCATGCCATCATGACTGCCAAGGCGCAGCGCGATCCGGTGCTGGTGGCCAAGCTGGATGCGATAGCGGGAAGGGTGCTGCGATGAGCGAGCTGGTTCTGTACGACTACTGGCGCTCTTCCGCAGCATATCGCGTGCGGATCGCGATGAACCTGAAAGGCCTGTCCTGGACTTCGCACCAGGTCGATCTGGCAGCGGGCGAACAGGGCGGGGATGCGCACCGCGCGCGCAATCCGCTGGGGCTCGTTCCGGTGCTGGAGGTTGACGGTGAGGCGATCGCCCAGTCGTTGGCAATTATCGACTATCTCGATGCGCGCTGGCCGGAGCCACGCCTGCTCCCGGCGGATCCGATGGCCCGGGCCCATGTGCTGGGCCGGGCGATGACGATCATTTCCGAGGTCCATCCGCTCCAGAACCTGCGCGTCCAAAATTTCCTGCGCGATGACCTGGGCGTCGATGCTGACGGGATCACCCGCTGGCTGCACCGTTGGCTGGGCGATGGCTTGGCCGCGCTGGAAGCCGATGCGCCGGAACATGGCCTGTTCGGCGGCAAAGAGCCGAACCTGATCGACCTATGCCTTGTCCCGCAGATGTACAGCGCGCGCCGTTTTGCTGTGCCGCTAGAGCCTTTACCGCGCCTGGTGCGGATTGATGAGGCGTTGCGGGCGATCCCGGCCATAGCAGCTTCGGCACCTGAAGCGGTGAAGCCGGCCTGACTCTGCTTGGCGCAGCAAACCGGTTGCACTAGAAACCGATTCGATGACCCAAGACACTTCCCGCCTGGCGGATTTCCTGCCCTACCTGCTGTCGGTCACCACCAATGCGGTGAGTGACATGATCGCCAGTGAATACCGCGCCCGGTTTGGGCTCAAGATTCCTGAATGGCGCGTCATGGCCGTGCTCGGCGATGCCGGGCCGCAAACCCAGCGCAGCCTGGTTGGCGCCACGCGGATGGACAAGGTGGCGGTCAACCGCGCCTGCAAGGTGCTGGTCGATCGCGGACTGGTGACGCGCAGTCCCAACGCCGATGACGGCCGCTCGCATCACATCGAACTGACCGCTGCGGGCCGGGCGGTACATGGCGAGATCATGCCGTTGGCGCTGGAGATGGAGCGGCGGCTGTTTGCCTCGCTTTCGGCGGCAGAACGCAAGGACTTCAAGGCGCTGCTGGCGCGGATCACCGCGCGGGTGGCCGAACTGGAAGGCACCGCCGAGCCCAAGGAGCTGACCCGATGAAACTCGCAAGCCTTCCCGGAGGGCGCGACGGGCGCCTTGCCGTGGTCAGCACCGATCTGGCCTGGTGCGCCGATGCTTCGCACCTGGTGCCGACGCTGCAGGCCGCGCTCGACGATTGGGACCGGCATTTGCCGGTGCTGCAGGCCCTGGCGACCGAGCTGGAACACGGCGCGATCCCGCGTGATCGGTTTCATGAACGCGATGCCCTGGCTCCGCTGCCGCGCGCTTATCAGTGGGCCGATGGTTCGGCCTACGTCAATCACGTCGAACTTGTCCGCAAGGCCCGCGGGGCAGAGCTGCCGGAGAGCTTTTGGCACGATCCTTTGATGTACCAGGGCGGCAGCGACGACCTGCGCGGTTCGCGAGCGCCGATCACTTTGGCCGATGAGGCCTGGGGCTGCGACATGGAAGCCGAGATCTGCGTGGTCACCGGCGATGTGCCGCAGGGCGTCTCGCCCGAGGCGGCGCTTGATCATGTCCGCCTGGTCGGGCTGGTGAACGACGTGTCCTTGCGCAACCTCATTCCGGACGAGCTGACGAAGGGCTTTGGCTTTGTCCAGTCGAAGCCAGCCAGTCATTTCTCGCCGGTCTTCGTGACACCTGACGAGCTGGGCGATGCCTGGGTAGGCGGGCGGCTCAATCAGGTGCTGCGCGTCGACCTGAACGGCGAGGCGTTCGGCCGGGCCGAGGCGGGCGAGGAATGCACCTTCGATTTCGGCACGCTGATCGCGCATCTGGCCAAGACCCGGCGCGTCATGGCTGGATCGATCATCGGTTCGGGCACGGTCTCCAACCGCGATCCCGATGGTTCACCCGGGCGGCCGTGCAAGGATGGCGGGCGCGGCTATTCCTGCATTGCCGAGCAGCGGATGATCGAGACCATCGCCACCGGCAAACCGGTCACGCCGTTCCTGCGCTATGGCGATACGGTCCGTATCGAGATGCGCGACCGCGCCGGCCATTCGATCTTCGGCGCGATCGACCATGCGGTCGTGAAACCCTGAGACCAACGAAATCGGGCCGGTTCCCCCATTTGGAGAACCGGCCCGATGCGGGTACCCCACCCTGAATGCAGGTCCTATTCGGTGCCCTTGGCCGGGCCGCCGCCAGAGAAGGCATCGGCGATCGAGCAGGCAGCCGGGCCAAGGATGACCACGAACAGCACAGGCAGAATGAACAGAATGAGCGGCACGGTCATGATCGCCGGCAGGCGCGCGGCCTTTTCTTCGGCGCGCATCATGCGCTCGTTGCGGAATTCGGCCGAGAGCACGCGCAGCGCGGAGGCCAGCGGCGTACCATAACGTTCGGTCTGGACCATGGTGGTGGTCACGCCCTTGACCGCTTCCAGATTGACGCGCCAGGCCAGGTTTTCGAAGGCCTGACGACGTTCGGACAGGAACGACAGTTCGATCGCGGTCAGGGCAAATTCGTCGCCCAGTTCCGGATAGGCCCGGCCCAGTTCGCGCGCCACGCGGTTGAACGAGGCGTCGACGGTCAGACCTGCTTCGGCGCAGATCACCAGCAGATCGAGCGCATCGGGCAGGCCCTTGCGGATCGCATCGGTGCGCTTCGAGATCAGGTTGGCCAGATAGATTTCCGGACCCTTGTAGCCCAGGCCAACAGCCGCGGCGAAAGCCATCAGTCGCTTCATCCCGCCCCATTCCGGGAAGAAGTTGATGCCATAGACCACGAAGCCAACGAACCCGCCGAGCACGATCGGCAGCACCATCCGCGCGAAGATGACGACAATGCCGAGTTCCTTCTTGCGGATCCCGGCCTGGGCCAGTTTCTGCTGAATGACCTCAAGCTGGCTCTGCTGCAGCACCTTCAGCGCCGACAGCGTGTCCTTCATCTTGTCGGCGGTCTCGTTCTTGCGGACAAGCGAGGCGCGCTTCTTGGCAGTCTGGGTGATGATCCCGCTCTTTAGCTGGTCGCGGCGCTCGTTGAGCGCCTTGACCCGCTTGGCCATCGGATCGCGGATCGTGACCGCAGTGTAGATCGCGAACATGACAGCCATCGCCGCCAGACCCGCGAGGATCGAGCCAACCCAGATTACGTCGACGCCGAGCAGCGTGGGACCGGGAGGGGTGTTCATCATGTCCTGTTCCTGTCCCTGCTCAGATTTCGAAGCTGACCATCTTGGCCATGATGAAGGCGCCGATCGACATCCAGGTCAGGCCGCCAAGGCCCGTCACGATCAGGCGATCGTCAGTAAAGAACCCGCCCAGGTAGCCCGGGTTGATCATGTAGATCATGGCAAACACGATGAACGGCAGCGCACCCACGATGTAGGCGGAAGCCTTCGATTCAGAGCTCATCGCCTTGATCTTGAGCTTCATCTGGGCGCGCTTGCGCAGCACGTCTGCCAGGTTTGACAGCGTCTCTGCCAGGTTGCCGCCGGTTTCGCGCTGGATTGCCAGCGTGATGCAGAAGAAGCTGAATTCGGGCGTGTTCAGGCGATCAGCGGTTTCCTGGAGGGCGTCCTCCATGGTCTTGCCGATCTTGATCCGCTCAGTCACCATCTTGAATTCCTCGCCCACCGGGCCAGGAACTTCGGTGGAAACCACGCCAAGCGTTTCCGTGACGGGCAGGCCTGATCGCAGGCCGCGAACCAGCAGTTCGATGGCATCGGGGAACTTGGCTGTAAACGCATTGGTGCGCCGGCTGATGAAGAAGCTGACCACGCCATGCGGCAAGCCAGCACCGACCATCAGGCCCACACCAAGCGACAGCGCGGCGGCTCCGGTCTTGAGGAACATCAGCAGCGCCACCGCCAGGGCCAGACCGCCCGAGGCATAGAGATACTGGCTGAGCGTCCAGCCCTTGCCGGTGCGATGTAGCCGCATCATCAATGCCGCGACCCGGCTTTCAGAGCCGGCGATCTGGTGCATCTTGGGCTTGCGCGCCGCAACCGCCTTCTTGAGCTGGGCTTCAACCTTGTCGATCGTGCTATCGGAATGCCGATAGCGCAGCCCCTGGAGGCGGCGAGCCGCTTCCTTGGCCGGCGAGGGGCCGGCGAAGCCCAGGTAGCCCAGGACCATGAACGCCATCAGGCCCACGGCAATCAGCAGCAGTTGGGTGATGTCCATTGACTGGTCAGGCCTTCTTCAAAAGTGTTCCCGGTTCCGGCTTCAGGCCGAAGCTTCAGCCGGCGACTTGGCCGCCTTCTTGGGCAGCAGCGACTTGAGGTCGAACTTGCCCAGCAGCGAGGCCTTCGGCTTGACCGCATCATCGACCGTCTCGCCATCGCCCACGCCGTGGACCGACTTGGCGATGTCGCGGATCACCGCGCCAGCCTTGGCCGAACGGTTGGCGTCGGCAAAGGTCTGGCCCAGCTTGGCGGCATTGGCCGCAGCCTTGGCGTCATAGGGAATGGTGAAGCCGATCTTGCGTTCGATCGAGGCCTCGAAATCGGCCTTGCTGATCTCGCCAGTGCCGGGCAGCACCTTGTTGGCGACCACGATCGTCTGAACGTGCGGCGCATTGCTCTTCATCCAGGACAGCACGCGGATCGCATCGCGCGCGCCGGCCAGGGTCATTTCCGTGACCAGCAGCACGACATTCACGTCGTTGAGCAGGTGCGGGAAGTTGATCAGCATGTTACGCGGCAGGTCGATCACCGTCATCTCGAAGGCTTGCCGGAATTCTTCCTGCAGCTGGATGAAGGCGGCGCCATCGGTCATCAGCGGCGAATTGATCGGCGCTTCGGCCGACAGGATCGCCAGGTGATCGTTGGCCCGGATCATGGCGCGTTCGATGAACAGGCCGTCGATGCGGCTGGGGTTCTCGATCGCGTCGGTCAGACCGCGGCCCGGTTCCAGGTCAAGCGCTAGGGCGCCCGTTCCGAAATGGATGTCGAGATCCAGCAGCGCGGTCGGCAGCTTCTCGTCGCCGCTGTACAGCCAGGCGAGGGACGTCGCGATGGTGGAGGCGCCGACGCCGCCGCGGGTACCGAGGACGGCCACCGAGACATGCTTCTTGGCCGCCGACGGATCGTGCGACTTGGGCGAGGCAAAGACCGTCTGGGCATTGACCAGGGCATCGCGGACCTGGCCCGGCGAGAGCGGCTTCAGGAGATAGTCCTGGATCCCGCTGCCGAGGAGGTCGCGATAGAGCCGGACGTCGTTGACCTGGCCGATCGCGATCACCACCGTGCCGGGTTCGCAAACCTCGGCCAGGGCGTTGATGTCGCTCAGCGGGTCGCCGCTTTCCGACAGGTCGACCATCAGGATGTTCGGGCTGGCCGAGATCGACAGCGACTGGACCGCATTGCGCAGGCCACCCTTGTTGCACTTCTCGGGCTGCCAGCCCATTTCGATCACGACGGGGCGCAGCACATCAAGCGCGGCATCGTCGCAGATATAGGCGCTAAAGGCGTCGCGGCTGCCGGCTGCACCGGGCTTCCAAGGAGCATTCATGGCTTACTTCCCGCCCTGAGTGGAGTTCTGCTTGAGACCGCCTTCGCCGGTGGGCTTGGCGTCGCGATAGACGTCGATTGCCTTGTTGCTGCTCATCACCACGGTCCGACCGGTGGTGTTGGCGCCCTTCAGCAGGTGCTCCGGATCGGCCACCATCGCCGCCAGATTGGCGTTCGAGGCGCAGCCGTAATTGGTGCTGGTGGCGTTCTTGAAGTTGGTGTCCGACTTGGCCGACCAGTCCGGGCAACCCGGAACGGTAGCGCTGCTGCGGGTCACCACCACGCGTGCCGTGCCGGGATTGACTGCACCCGGGGTCACCGGGGCGGTATCGCTGACCAGCAGGCCGAACCGTCCGGCAACCGCTTCGACGGCAGCGCGGGTGGCGCCGCTCGACAGCGGGTCGTCGATCGAGATCCGGTCACCATAACGCAGGTCCATCGCTTCGAACCAGCCGGCCAGGCGGCGGGATTCGGGCAGCGAAAGGCCTCCGGGATTGGTCGTCACATCCAGCGTATAGTTGGTCCGGCTGACCACCGGCTGGTGGACGCTTTCGAGCTGGGTATTCTGGGCCATGCCGCCGCAGCCGGCAAGCAAGGTTCCCAGCGAGAGAGCGAGAGCGGCGCCAAGCGCCTTGCGGGTCTGGAAGCTACGCATTGTCATCACCTCTCTCAGTTCATGCTGAAGCCGGGCGTCGCTGCTTCGGCAGCAGCGGTGCGCGACTTCTTCTTTGAACGCTTGTCTTCGACCGGACGGACTGCCGGCGGCGTGTCGAGCTCGCCCACCTTGGGGACGGGCGCGCTGGCCGGGGCAGCGGATGGCAGCGGGCGGCTGGCGCCGGACTTGCCGTTGTTTTCCTGGTTGCCAAAGATCCGCTGAATATCGTCCGGATTCTGGTATCCGTCAGTCGGCAGCTTGATGTCGTTGGCATCAACTGGGTTGACCAGGTACGGGGTCACCACGATCACCAGTTCGGTTTCGCCGCGCTGGAAGTTGGTCGAGCGGAACAACGAGCCCAGGATCGGGATATCGCCGGCACCCGGCATCTTCTTGACCGTATTCTGGGCGCTGTTGCCCATCAGACCGGCGATCATGAAGCTCTGACCAGAACCCAGTTCGATAGTGGTTTCGGCGCGGCGCACGGTCAGGGCCGGAACGTTGAAGCCGTTGAGCTGGATCGAACCCTGGCTCGACAGTTCCGACACTTCCGGACGGACCCGCATCGAGATCCGGCCATTGGCCAGCACGGTTGGCGTATAGGCCAGGCTGACACCAAAGCGCTTGTATTCGACCGAGGTCGAACCCAGGCCCTGGCTGATCGGGATGGGATATTCACCACCGGCCAGGAAGTCCGCCGTCTCGCCTGAAAGCGCAGTCAGGTTCGGTTCCGAGAGGCTGGTGACCAGGCCGAGCGACTCACCCATGTCGAGCGCGCCGAGCAGGTCCATTCCGAACAGCTTGGTCTGCATCGCCAAGGTCGTGCCGATCGTTGCAGGGGTAACGCTAGAGCCAGCAATAGAGATCGTCTTGGTCGGATCAGCCGGATCCGGGAGCGTGATCGTGGCTTTGTTGCCAACACCAAGCGCCTGGTTCGGTCCTGCATACATTGTCGGGGCGAATGAGCGGCCCTGGCCAATGCCGAACTGCATGCCCGAGCTGCCATCAATCGTGGTGAGATTTACCCCCAGTTGCTTGACCAGCGAGCGGCTGACTTCGGCGAACTTGACGCGCAGGTTGACCTGCAGCGGCGTCGCGGTCTTCAGCCGGGTGATGACATTGGCATCCTTGCCGACAAAGGCTTCGACCAGCCGCTTGGCTTCCGAGGCATCTTCGGGCGAGGCAATGGTGCCGGTCAGTAGGAAGGTGTTGGTCCCCATGGTGGAGACGGCCACCTTGGCATCGGGCATGGCCATCCGCAGCATCGTATCGACGCTGTCGATGTTCGAGCCGACACGGATATTGGCGGACCAGATGATGTCGCCGGCAGCATTGCTGGCATAGACAGTGGTCTCGCCACCGGCCTTGCCGAACACATAGAGCTGACGCTGCGACTTGACCTGGACATCGGCGATCGCGTCGTTGGCGACGAAGACGTCTGCCATGTTGCCGCCAATCGTGACCAGCTGGCCGCGACCGATCGACAGCACGAGATCATTGGCCGGGCGGGTCATCGACTGGGCCTGAGCCGCCTGGGCGGGGAGCAGGGCCAGCGGGGCCAGCATGCAGCCTGCGCTGAGCAGAGTGGTTACGAGGCGCTTCATCGGGTTGCCTTTCTTGAGGGCGATCGCGGCGGGGTTCATGGAACGGCTCATCTCAGCGCCTCCCGACCTGTTCGACGACGGTATTCTTGCCGCGGGTCACCCGGACCACCGGCCCCTGCGGAGCAGCGGCAAAGCCGGGGGAAGCAGACGGTCCAGCCGGTTCGGCCATGCGAGGAGCGGCAGGCGCGACCGGGACGGAGCGGCGCTGGAAGCGCGACACATCACCACCGGTCACGAAAGTCGTGCCGCCATCGACCGGCCGGTTCATGGCCTGGCCAAGCAGCTTTTCTTCCTGTTCCTTGGTCGCGCCGGCCGGCACCTTGACCGTGCCGCTGGCAATCGCCTGATCCAGCTCGGCCTGATTGTCGGCCAGGCTGCGCAGTGCCAGGCTGATCGTGCCGATGGTCTGCGCCACGGCAACCTTTTCGGCGATCTTTGGCGTAACTTCGACCGTGATCGTGCTGAAGCCGCGGACCACGGTCTTGCCTTCGACGATTTCGGTTTCAGTCGACTGGTCGGTCGCTAGGACGCGAACGTTGCGCAGGATGGTTTCCGCAGCCTTGAGCGATTCACCGCTGCCACCTTCACCGCGCACGGACTGGGTCAACACCAGGTCGATATGGTCACCCGGGAAGACGAAGCCGGCGACGCCGGTCTTCTGCGAAACCGGGATGGTCACGGCGCGCATGCCGGGGCCAAGCGCCGCGGCGAGGAAGCCGCGGTCACCCGGCGAAACGAGCGCGCCCTGGGTAACCGGCTGGCCGGCGGTGACCGGATAGCGGACCACCGTGCCGAGCAGCTTGTTCATGTCGGCTTCGCCGTCGATGAAATAGGCGTCCTGCACCATTTCCTTCGGCCAGGCCTGGAACGAGATCGAGTCGGCCGTGATGATCGTGCCAACGGGGAGGGCGCGCTGTGCCACGAGGACCTTTGGTCCCTGGGGCACCTGTTGGGCCGCTTCAGCCTGAGGCGCAGAGGCCCCGGCAAACAGGCTCCTTGCAGCCATGGCCGTGCCGATCGCAACGATCAGCGCGCCGAGCAGCAACATTAGCTTCTTTTTATCCATGGCTCTGCAAGCCCCCTAGAAAAACACCAAGATCGAAAGCGTTATCGGTGCAAAATGGTTAAAATCCGGTTCAACCCATCCCGCCGACTGCGGCCGTGGCTTGGGCAGCGGGAAGAAACTGGCTGGCCAGGGCCCAGAGCCCGGCCGACGAAATCGCGACGCCGTAAGGAATGGCCAGGCGCTCGCGGCGGCTGCGCATGCCGTGCCAGACGGCCATGACGATCGTCAGGACGCCTCCCAGCAGCGCCATCATGATGACAAGCTTCAGGAACCAGGCCGGGGTGATCCACAGCGCCAGCGCGGCCAGCAGCTTGACGTCACCGCCACCCATGGCGCGCAGCGCGAACAGACCGGCGCAGATGGCAAAGGTCACGAGCGAGATGCCGAGCTGCCAGGCGACGCCGGGCCACAGGCTCAGCCCGCTGGCCCACCAGTAGAGCGGAGCACCCAGCGCGATGGCGGCATTGAGCCAGTTGTCGATCTGACGACGGCGAATATCGGTAAAGGCGGCAACCACCAGCGCGATTGCCAAGGCCCCCAGCAGTACGTATTGAAATTCGACGTTCGGCATTGCCCGCCCCCTGGTATCGGGAGCATGGATACAGGGCAGGGCTTACCAAAAAGTAACCAAGGTAAAGAGGCTCGAATTAGCCACATGTCCGCTGCGTTCGATCGCCGGGTAATTCCCGCCGAAGCCATTGAAAGTCATTGGCTGGCGCCAAATGGACAGGCCATCCGCCGGATCGACTGGCCTCATCCGAATCCGCGCGGCGCGATCCTGTTCATGGGCGGGCGCGGGGACTTCTACGAAAAATACCTTGAGGCATTGGCGCACTGGCACCAGCAGGGCTGGGCGGGCACCGCCTTTGACTGGCGCGGGCAGGGTGGTTCGGGCCGGCTCGGCAAGGATCCCTTCACGGGTCATATTGACGATTACGCGACCTGGGTTGGCGATCTGCGAGCCTTCTGGCGCGACTGGTCGGCAACCGTTTCCGGCCCGCGGATCGCAATCGGTCATTCGATGGGCGGCCACCTCGCGCTGCGCGCGACGGCCGAAGCGGCGATCGATCCTGCCGCGCTGGTGCTCTGTGCGCCGATGCTGGGGCTGCGCGATGGCAATATGCCCGATTGGCTGATGCACACCGTCGCGCGGTTGATGTGCCGCCTTGGCGATCCGGCCCGACCGGCCTGGAAGTGGAGCGAGAAGCCCGGCCAGCCGCCGGACAGCCGGGGCGACCTGCTGACGCACGATCCCGAACGCTATGCTGACGAACTGTGGTGGCGCGCGGCGCGGCCCGAGGTGGTGATGGGGCCGGGCTCGTGGCGCTGGGTTGAGCGGGCCTATGCTTCGATGCGCTGGCTCGCCCGGCCTGATGTGCTGGCGCAGGTACGCCAACCGGTGCTGTTGCTGGCGACCGACCAGGACGCGCTGGTCAGCTTCAAGGCCAGCGCCCGCGCTGCTGAATGGCTGCCGCAGTGCGAACTGGTCAACTTCGGTCCGCGTGCCCGGCACGAGATCCTGCGCGAGGCTGATCCGGTGCGCATGGAAGCGCTGGCGCGGATCGATACCTTTCTGGCAAAGGCGCTGGCATGAGCGAGCGGTTCGATTTTGCCATCGTTGGTGCCGGGATTGCGGGAGCCTCGCTGGCTGCGGGTCTCGCGCCGCATGGCCGGGTCCTGCTGCTCGAGGCTGAGGACCGGCCAGGCTACCACTCGACCGGTCGCTCGGCGGCGTTCTGGACCGAAAGCTATGGCGGCCCGCAGGTCCAGCCGCTGACCACGGCATCGGGGCCGTTCCTGCACCAGCACGGCCTGCTAACCCCGCGCGGCGCGCTGACATTGGCGCGACCGAGCGAACTGCCGGACCTAGCCGCCTTTGTATCGGAGTTCCGGGCACTAGGCGTCCGGGTCGATGATCTTGACCGGGCCGCGCTGGAACTGCGGCTGCCTGGCCTCAAGCCCGAATGGGTGGCCGGGGCCTTTGAGCCTGACTGCTGCGATATCGATGTCGCGGGTCTGCACCAGCTCTGGCTCGCCGCCGCACGGCAGGGCGGGGCTGAGCTGTGGACCCGGGCACGGCTGGAGCAGGCAAGCCGCACTGGTGGTGCCTGGCGGCTCAGCCTGGCCGATGGCCGGACGGCGGCAGCGACCGTGCTGGTCAACGCCGCCGGCGCCTGGGCCGATCCGGTGGCGCAGCTTGCCGGGGTCAGGCCGCTCGGTATCCAACCCTATCGCCGCACGGTCGCGCAGTTGCGGCTGCAGGATGGACCGCCCGCCGATTTGCCGCTGGTGCTGGGGATCGACGGGCTGTTCTATTTCAAGCCCGAGGCCGGGCGGCTGTGGCTCAGCCCGCACGATGAAACGCCCAGCCCGCCCTGCGATGCCGCGCCCGAGGAGCTGGACGTGGCCCTGGCGATCGACCGGTTCGAGCATGTGGTCGACTGGCCGATTGCGCGGATCGAGCACCGCTGGGCTGGCCTGCGCTCCTTCACGCCCGATCGTCTGCCGGTCTATGGCTTCGATCCCAACGAGCCTGGCTTCTTCTGGTTTGCCGGGCAGGGCGGGTTCGGGATCCAGACCGCGCCGGCGGCGGCAGACCTGGCCTGCGCGCTGCTGCTGGGGCAGGGGCCTGGCGCGGTCGACCCTGAGCCATATGATCCGGCACGGTTTCGATAGCGAATCAAGGATTTAGCGTTAGGCTGTCCCGGTCGTCGCAAACCTGGGAGGTATACCCGACATGGCACACCGTTTTGAAATCCGTAAGAACAAGGCTGGCGAGTTTGTCGCCTATTTCTGCTACAATTCGGAAACGATCTTCTGGACCGAAGGCTATAGCAGCAAGGCCAGCGCCAAGAATGCGATCGAATCGATCCTGAAGAACGGCCCGGGCGCCGAAGTGGTCGATAAGACCGCCGGCTAAGCCTGCTTGCCTGAGAGGGCCGCATCGCTCGCCAGGCGGTCGGCCCTTTCGTTCTCGGGGTGGCCATCGTGGCCCTTGACCCAGATCCAGTCGATCCGGTGGCGCTTGCGCGCTTCCAGCAGTTCCTGCCAAAGATCGGCATTGAGGACCGGCTTCTTCTGGGAATTGATCCAGCCGTTCTTCTGCCAGCCGAAGATCCACTTGGTGATCCCGTCGATCACATAGCGGCTGTCGGTGTGCAGCGCGACGTGGCACGGCTCTTTCAGCGCGTCGAGCGCGCGGATCACCGCCGTCAGCTCCATACGGTTATTGGTGGTGTGGGCTTCGTGACCTGACAATTCCCGCTCATGCTGGCCCATGCGCAGCACCACACCCCAGCCGCCGGGGCCGGGGTTGCCCTTGCAGGCGCCATCGGTGAAGGCCTCGATGCGCTTCATGCGGCCGCAAAGACGGCAGCATTGGCGGGATCGGCGTAGAATTCCAGCCGCCGGCCAAAGGCCAGGGGGTCCTTGCGGGTGACCAGCGCATCGGCCGGAGTGTTGACCCAGTCCCAGGCGCGGGTGAGGGCAAAGCGCAAGGCGGCGCCGCGCGCGAGCAGAGGCAAGGCCGCGCGCTCAGCCGGGGAAAGCGGGCGGACCTCCTCGTAACCAGCGATCAGTGCTGCCGACAACGCCGGGTCGAAGTGCTTGCCATCATTGGAAAAACACCAGGCGGCATGGGTGACTGCCAGGTCATAGGCAAACAGATCGGTACAGGCGAAATAGAAGTCGATCAGCCCGGTCACCTGGGTGCCCAGCATCAGGACATTGTCCGGGAACAGGTCGGCATGGATCGTCCCGCGCGGCAGGCCTTCGGGCCAGTCAGCCAGCACGGCGGGGAGTTCGCGCGCCACCAGTTCGGCAAAGCCCGGGTCGATCTCGGCCAGGCCAGCCGGCCCGCATTCCTGCGCCAGTCGTTGCCATTCGGCGCGGCCCATCGCATTCTCGCGCACGCCTGGAAAGTCCGCCGCAGCTAGCTGCATCTGTGCCAGCGCGCGGCCGACGGCGTGAGCCTGGCCGGGTGTCGGCGCACTGACCGAAACGCCGGACAGGAACTCGATCAGCGCCACGGCCTTGCCATCCAGCAGGCGGAAGAGCTGGCCCTGCCGATCATGGATTGTGCGCGGCACCGGGCAGCCCCGGGCCGATAAGTGATCGAGCAGCGAAAGGAAGAACGGCAGGTCCTCCACTTCGATCCGGAATTCGTACATGGTCAGGATGAACCGCGCGCCGGACCCGTCCTGCCCGGTGGTTTCGACCAGCCAGTTGCTGTTGGAAATACCCTCGGCAATGCCCTTGACCGAGGTCAGCTCGCCGACATCGAATTCGGCGACCAGCCCGGCCAGTACTTCGGCCCCAAGGTGGGTGTAAACCGCCACGCCCGAGCCTTAGTCCGACAGTTGCCGCGGCAGCTTGAAGACAATCTTTTCCTCGGCAGTAACAACCTGTCCGACTGCCACGGTCCGGAATTCGCCGATCCGGTCGATCACTTCCTGGACCAGTGTTTCGGGGGCAGAGGCCCCGGCGGTCAGGCCCATGGTCTCGACTCCAGCAAACCAAGCCTCGTCGATCTCGCTGCCGCGCTGGATCAGGTGCGCGGTCGCGCCGCAGCGCTCGGCCACTTCGACCAGCCTCAGCGAATTGGAACTGTTGGGCGCGCCGATCACCAGCACCAGCTGGCATTCCTCGGCAATTGCCTTGACCGCTGCCTGGCGGTTGGACGTGGCATAGCAGATGTCCTCGGCCTTGGGGCCGACAATGCCAGGGAAGCGCACGCGCAATTCTGCAACGATTTCGGCCGTGTCATCGACCGACAGCGTTGTCTGCGTCAGGAACGAAAGCGCGGCATCGGTCGGAAAATCCAGCGCGGCCACGTCTTCCAGCGTTTCGACGAGGGTTATCGTGCCCTCCGGAACCTGGCCGAAGGTGCCGATCACTTCGGGATGGCCCTTGTGGCCGATGAACAGAATGTGGCGGCCAGCCTCGATCTGGCGTTCGGCCTGGCGGTGCACCTTGCTGACCAGCGGGCAAGTGGCATCGAGCCAGTCCAGCCCGCGCTCGGTCGCGTTGGCCGGCACCGACTTGGGCACGCCATGGGCGCTGAACACTACCGGAGCGCCATCGGGCACTTCGTCCAGCTCCTCGACGAAAATGGCGCCTTTGTCGCGCAGGCCGTCAACCACGAAGCGGTTATGCACGATCTCGTGCCGGACATAGACCGGGGCCCCATAGCGGTTCAGCGCCCGCTCGACGATCTCGATCGCGCGGTCGACCCCCGCGCAGAAGCCGCGCGGCGCGGCGAGCAGAAGGCGAAGGGCCGGCTTGACCGGCTGCGGAAAGGGCGCGTTCATGTTCGCCCCCCTAGCGTTTTGGCATTGACGCCGCTAGGGCAAGTTCTGCCCAAGGACAGGAACCTGCCAGAATGACGCATCGCACTCGCCTCTATGCCGCCGTTGCCCTTGCCGCCGCCCTGGCCGGGTGCCGCGGGACCGGGGACCTGGTGGTCGACGAAGGCGTCGGCGTTACCGCTGTGCGCAGCGCCTGCCCGGCAGTCGGCGTGGCTGACTATACCGGCGATGTGACCCTGTTCCGCACGCCCGGCGTCACGACGGCGGATAACATCGATCTGGTCGGCGCGCTGACCAATGTCCGTTCGACCTGCAACGAGGCGGGTGAGAAGGTCTACACAGCAGCCACCTTTGACGTGCTGGCCCGCCGCACCGACACGCGCGGTGCCCGCCAGGTCACGCTGCCCTACTTCGTTACCGTCCTGCGCGGCGGGAGCGCGGTGATTTCGAAGCGGGTCGGCTCGGTCACCATCAATTTCGCCGACGGACAGGAACGCGCGCAGGCCAGCGGCTCGGCCAGCGCCTATGTCGACAAGGCCGAAGCGAGCTTGCCGGCCGATATCCGCGAGCAGATCACGCGGCGGCGCAAGGCCGGCGATGCCGATGCCGCGGTCGATCCGCTCTCGCGGCCCGAGGTCAAGGCAGCGGTTGCCCGCGCGACCTTTGAAGTGCTGGTTGGCTTCCAGCTCAGCCAGGACCAGCTGACTTACAACGCCACGCGGTAACGAAAGGCCCTCTCACCTTTAGGGGAGAGGGTTGGGAGAGGGGGCGTAGACCCGCGCCCCACTCAACTTCGGCTAGGCAGCAAGCTGCCAAGCCTGCGTATCTCTCCCCTGAAGGGGGGAGAGGTCACTTCCACAATGGGCGCAAACCGTCTAACCGGCGCGCCATGACTGCTGCCCTTACCATTCACGCCGCCTTTGTCGGCCATATCGCCGCTGCGCTCGATGCGCTGGAAGCCGCCGGCACGCTGCCGGGCGGGCTGAACCGCGCCGCCGTGACGGTGGAGCCGCCGCGTGATCCCAGCCACGGCGATCTGGCGACCAACGCGGCGATGGTGCTGGCCAAGCCGGCGGGCCTGAACCCGCGCGCACTTGCCGAGCTGCTGGTGGCCGAACTGCTGAAGGTGCCGGGCGTTGCCAGTGCCGAGATTGCCGGCCCCGGTTTCATCAACCTGCGAGTGGATGCCGCCGCCTGGCTGGCTGAACTGCGGGCGATTGCCGCGCTGGGTGCTGACTATGGCCGCTCAACCATGGGGCAGGGCAGCACCGTCAACGTCGAATACGTCTCGGCCAATCCGACCGGGCCGATGCACATGGGCCACTGCCGCGGCGCGGTGGTGGGCGATGCCCTGGCGACCCTGCTCGAATTCGCCGGGCACAAGGTGATCCGCGAATACTACGTCAACGATGCCGGGGCGCAGGTCGATGTCCTGGCCCGGTCGGTCCACGTTCGCTACCGCGAGGCGCTCGGCGAGGCCGTGGGCGAGATCCCGGAGGGGCTCTACCCCGGCGAATACCTGATCCCGCTTGGCCAGGCGCTGGCGGCCGAATTCGGCGACAAGTACGCCAAGGCGCCCGAAGCCGAATGGCTCGTGTTGTTCCGCACCCGCGCGGTGGCGGCCATGCTCGAGATGATCAAGGCCGACCTCGCCTTGCTGGGCATCCATCATGACCTGTTCTCGTCGGAAGCCGAGCTCCAGGCCGCCGGCAAGCCCGACGAGGCCGAGAAGTGGCTGCGTGCGCATGACCTGGTCTACGACGGCCAGCTGGAAGCCCCCAAGGGCAAGACGCCCGAGGACTGGGAGCCGGTCGAACTGCCGCTGTTCCGCTCGACCAGGTTCGGCGACGATCAGGATCGCCCGATCAAAAAGAGCACCGGCGAATGGACTTATTTCGGCGCTGACCTCGCTTACCACTTCCAGAAGGCCCAGAGCGCCGACGCGCTGGTCGACATCTGGGGCGCGGACCATGCCGGCACGGTCAAGCGGATCAAGGCGGCAGTTGCGGCCATGACCGGGGCCGCCAATGAAAACGGGGAGGGCAAGCCCACCCCGTTTGAGGTCAAGCTGGTCCAGATGGTCCAGCTGATGAAGGGCGGCCAGCCCTTCAAGATGTCGAAGCGCGCCGGCAATTTCGTGACCCTGGCCGACGTGGTCGAGATGGTCGGCAAGGACGTGGTCCGCTTTACCATGCTGACCCGCAAGCCCGATGCGCAGATGGACTTCGATTTCGACAAGGTGGTCGAAGCCTCGAAGGACAACCCGGTGTTCTACGTCCAGTACGCCCACGCCCGGATCCGCTCGACCTTGCGCAAGGCGGCGGTTGAAGGCTTTGGACCAGACCCGGCAGCGCTGGACCGGCTGGGTGAGGAAGAGCTGGCGCTGATCAAGCTGGCGGCGCAGTTCCCGCGGCTGGTCGAGGCGGCGGCTGCGGCGCGCGAGCCGCACCGGGTGGCCTTCTTTCTCCACGATCTGACGGCGGCCTTCCACGGTTACTGGAACCTGGGCAATGACAAGCCCGAAAAGCGCTTCATCGTGGCACAGGATGCCGCGCTGACGGGCGCAAGGCTTTATCTCGCCACGCAAATCGGGCAACTTGTCCGCAATGGCCTCGCGCTCCTTGGCGTCGAGGCGGTGGAGGAAATGTGATGGGGGCTATGGACGATCGCCGCGACGGGCACGATCAGGACGGGCACGACTGGGACGAGCACAACGACGACCGGCTGGAAACCGACCAGCTTGAGCTGAACGAACCCGAAGATCGCCTGCCCTGGCTGGAAAGCGCCGAGGATGACGATGGCGGCGAGTACGAAGGCTATGACACCAGCCGTCTGCTGGTGCTGTTCCTGGGCGGCCTGGCGGTGCTGGCGGCGGTGGTCGGTGGGATCTGGTGGGCTACCAATCGCGGCACCGATCCGGAACTGGTTGCCGATGGCAGCGTGGTTGCAGCCCCGGCTGAGCCTTACAAGTCGGCGCCGGCCAACCCGGGCGGCAAGACCTTTGATGGCACGGGCGATGTCAGCTTTGCCGCATCCGAAGGGCAGAGCCGCCCGCCGGTGATGGCCGGATCGGCCGATGCCGGAACGCCCTCCGCCGCGCCCGCGCCGACCGCTGTGGCAACCGCGGCCCCGTCAGCGGCTGGTGGCGGGGTTGGCGTGCAGGTCGGTGCCTTCTCCTCCCAGGCCACTGCCGAAGCCGGCTGGACCAAGCTGGTCGCGCAGGCAAACGGCGCGCTATCGGGTGTTTCGCACCGCGTGATTGCGGGAACGGCCGACAATGGCACGGTTTACCGGCTTCAGGCCGTTGCTCCGGACCGGGCTGCGGCGACTGCGCTGTGCAGCAAGCTCAAGAGCGCAGACATTCCCTGCCAGGTAAAGTAGGCCGATAATCCACACGATTGGGGGCGCCCCGCTTGCACGGCGGGGCACTTCCTGCGACCTTTCCCGGACCATGACTCCCGCCATTTTCGGCCTTTCCGGACTGACCCTGACCGCCGAGGAGCGGGCCTTCTTCGCTGAGGCCGATCCGGCGGGCTACATCCTGTTTGGCCGCAATATCGAAAGCCGGGAGCAGGTTCGCGCGCTGACCGATGCACTGCGTGCAATTCACGGGCGTGAGCAGTTGCTAATCACGATCGATCAGGAAGGCGGGCGGGTGGTGCGGATGAAGCCGCCGGTCTGGCCGGCCTATCCAGCTGGCGCCTTGTTCGACCGGCTGTTTGACCTGGCCCCGGCCTCGGCGATCGAAGCCGCCCGCGCCAATGCCGAGGCGCTGGGCCAGGATCTTCACGAAGTGGGTATTACCTGCACCCATGCGCCGGTGCTCGATGTCAGCCAGCACGGTGCGCACGATGTGATCGGCGACCGGGCCTATGGCTATGAGCCGCTGCGCGTCGCCGCGATTGGCCGGGCGGTGCTGGACGGGCTGGCCCGCGCGGGCGTGGTCGGCACCATCAAACATATGCCGGGCCATGGCCGCTCACTAGTCGATACCCACAAGGAGCTGCCGACCGTCACTGCCAGCGCGGAAGAGCTGGAAAGCGATATCGCTCCGTTCAAGGCGCTGGCCGATGCGCCGATTGCGATGACCGGGCACCTGGTCTTCACCGCCTGGGATCCCGATCATCCCGCCACCCAATCCCCTTACGTGATCGAGCAGATCATTCGCGGACGGATCGGTTTTGATGGCCTGCTGCTGACCGACGATCTCGATATGGAAGCGCTGTCCGGCACGGTGCCAGAACGGGCGGAAACGGCGATCAAGGCTGGCTGCGACATTGCGCTGAATTGCTGGGGCAAGCTGGATGACATGGCCGGCATCTGTGACCAGCTCGGTTCCATGTCCGCAGCCACCGCCGCGCGCCATGCCCGCGCGCTGAGCGCGATCCGCCCGCCGCAGCCGACTGCCGAACAGGCCGAACTGGTGGCCAAGCGCGATGCGTTCTTCGCATTGCTGGAAACGGCGGAGGCCCGCGCATGAGCGAGCTTGACGACGTCCCTGCGATCACGCTGTCCGAAGAGGAATGGACCGGCCCTGGCGCCGCGGCGACCGAGGATGCGGCGCTTTATCTTGAGCTGGATGGCTGGGAAGGGCCGCTCGATCTACTGCTCGATCTGGCGCGGCGGCAGAAGGTCGACCTGCGCAAGATTTCGATCCTGGCGCTGGTCGATCAGTACCTGACCTATATCGAGCGGGCCGAGGCGCTGCGGCTGGAACTGGCCGCCGATTACCTGGTGATGGCGGCCTGGTTGGCTTATCTCAAGTCCGCGCTGCTGCTGCCGCGCGACGAGCAGGAAGACCCGAGCCCCGAGGAACTGGCGCTGCGCCTGCAATTGCGGCTCCAGCGCCTCGCCGCGATGCGCGATGCGGCCGCCCGGCTGATGGGGCGTGACCGGCTGGGCCGCGACGTGTTCCGGCGCGGCGCGCCCGAGGGCTTGCGGATCGATCGCAAGGCGCTGTGGCAGTGTGACTGGTTTGCGCTGGTCCAGGCCTATGGCCAGGTCAAGGCGCGCACCCAGCCGGTGGTCCACATGGTGCGCGACCGGATGGTCATGACGCTCGACAGCGCCTTGTCGCGGGTATCGGCGATGCTCGGCGTCAACCTTGACTGGATGGAGCTGCGCGATTTCCTGCCGCCGCACGCCGATCCCAAGCTGCGCCGCTCGGCCATGGCTTCCAGCTTCGTCGCCGCGCTGGAACTGGCGCGGCTGGGCAAGGCGGAACTGCAGCAGGAGCAGACCTTTGGCCCGCTGATGCTGCGGGGAATCAAGGCATGACCCGGCCAGACGACCTGGTCCGCGCGGTAGAGGCGACGCTGTTTGCCGCCGAGGAGCCGATGACGGCCGAGGCGATCTCGACCCACCTGGGCGGGGCCGACGTCAAGGCTGCGCTGGCCGAACTGGCCGAGACCTATAGGGACCGCGGCATCCACCTGGTCGAGCGGGCCAAGCGCTGGCATTTCCAGACCGCGCCGGACCTGGCCCACCTGCTGCGTCGTGAGCGCGAGGAAGTGCGCCGCTTGTCCCGCGCTGCCACCGAGGTCCTGGCGATCGTTGCCTATCACGAGCCAGTCAGCCGCGCCGAGATCGAGGCGATTCGCGGCGTGCAGACCGCCAAGGGCACGCTCGACGTGCTGATGGAGGCGGGCTGGGTGCGGATCGTTGGGCGCCGCGAGGTGCCGGGCCGCCCGGTCATCTACGCGACAACGCCCGAGTTTCTGAGCCACTTCGGCCTTGAAAGCCGCCGCGACCTGCCCGGGCTGGATGAGCTAAAGGCGGCGGGCCTGCTCGATCCGGTCGACGATGCCCTGGCCGATGCGATGGAAACGGCCGACCAGCGGAGAGAAGCGGCCGAGGCTGAAGCCGGACTGGCAAGCGAGGATGAAAGCGCCTAGATAGGCGCCGACGGGCGCGATGCGCCCGCGAGTCCCTTGGAGAATTTTGAAATGGGCGGTTTCTCTCTTGTGCACTGGATCATCGTGCTGGTGGTCGTGCTGTTGCTGTTCGGTCGTGGCCGGATTTCCGAGATCATGGGTGATTTCGGCAAGGGCATCAAAAGCTTCAAGCAGGGCATTGCCGACGAGGAAACCAAGCCGGCCGCGCCGCCAGCCCAGATCCCGGCTCCGTCGGCCGAGCCGACTGCCGCCCCAGGTGTCGAAACTGCGGCGAGCAAGACCGAACAGAAGTAAGCGGGCGAGGTCAGGCGCGTGTTCGATATTGGCGCCTCAGAGCTTTTGCTCATCGTGATCGTGGCGGTGGTGGTGATCGGTCCCAAGGACCTGCCACTGGCGCTGCGCACGGCTGGGCGCTGGATCGGCAAGGTGCGCCGCGTTTCGGGTCATTTCCGCGCCGGCGTCGAAACCATGATCCGCGAGGCGGAACTCGCCGAAATGGAAAAGAAGTGGCGCGAGCAGAACGAGGCGATCATGCGCGAGCATCCGCCGGAAAGTGCGCACGCGGAAGCGGCCCTGATCGGCCAGGATCCCGGCACGGTGAAGGCCGAAACGCCGCCGCCTGTCAGCCCGGAGGCCGCTCCGGCCAAGCCCAAGCGCGCCAAGGCCCAGTCGAAGCAAAAGCCCAAACCGGATCAGGCCGCGTGACATGGTGCTGAAGATCAAGGATATCGATGAGAGCGAGGCCCCGCTGCTCGACCACCTGATCGAGCTGCGCACCCGGCTGATGCGCTGCATCCTGGCCCTAGTCGTGGCTTTCTTCGGCTGCCTCTATTTCGCCAACGACATCTTCGGCTTCCTGGTCCGCCCGCTGACCGAGGCCTTCCCGCCGGGACAGGGCAAGCTGATCTACACCCAGCTCTATGGCGCCTTCTTCGTCGAGGTGAAGGTAGCGCTGTTCGCGGCCTTTCTGGTCTGCTTCCCGATCATTGCCAACCAGCTCTGGGCCTTTGTCGCGCCGGGGCTTTATGCCAAGGAAAAGAAGGCTTTCCTGCCCTTCCTGCTGGCGACACCGATCCTGTTCACTGCCGGGGCGTCGCTGGCCTATTTCCTGGTCATGCCGACCGCCTTCCACTTCTTCCTGGGGTTCGAGGGTCAGCGCGGCGGGCTGGCCATGGAGGCGCTGCCCGAAACCGGGGCCTATCTCAGCCTGGTGATGCAGTTCATCATGGCCTTCGGGATCAGCTTCCTGCTGCCGGTGCTGCTGTTGCTGCTCAACCGGGCCGGGATCGTCAGCCGCGACGACCTGATCCGGGCACGGCGCTATGTTATCGTTGGCATTACCGTGATTGCGGCGATCGTCACCCCGCCCGACGTGATCTCGCAGCTGATGCTCGCGATCCCGCTTTGGCTGCTTTACGAAAGTGCGCTGGCGATCATGTGGTTCACTGACCGCAGGAAGGCGGCGGAAGCCGGGACCGAACTGGTCCCGACCCGGGGCGAAACGCTGCCCTGATCCTCAGTTGGTGCGCTGGTGCACCAGCCGCCCGCCAACCCAGACCTGCATGACCTGCGTCGCCCGTATTTCGGCCGGGGTTGCCAGCAGCGGATCGCGGTCGATCAGCAGGAAGTCGGCTCGCTCACCGCGTTGCAGGCGGCCGAACCGGCCTTCCGCAAAACCGGCATAGGCACCGCCCGCCGTATAGGCATTGAGCGCCAGTTCGCGGCTGACCCGCTCCTGCGGCTGCCAGCCCCCGAACGGCTGCCCGTCCGGCCCGGTGCGACTGATCGCGGCGGCGAGGCCCGCCCAGGGATCAGCCAGCTCAACCGGCACGTCCGATCCGAAGGCCAGCTTCGCCCCGCTCGCGGCCAGGCTGGCCCAGGCATAGGCGCCGGTCAGCCGGTTTGGCCCGAGCCGCGCCTCGGCCATCAGCCGGTCAGAGGTCTGATGCACCGGTTGCATTGAGGCGATTGCTCCCGCCTTGGCAAAGCGCGGAATGTCGGCCGGATCGACGACCTGGGCATGTTCGATTCGCCAGCGCCGGTCACCGGTGTAGGTCTGGTTCATGTCCTCGATCGCCGTCAGGGCGGCGGCATTGGCTTCGTCCCCGATCGCGTGGACGGCAACCTGGAAGCGGTCGAGCGCGGCGCGGCTCATGAAATTCTTGAGCTGGGTATCGCCGGTTACCCGCAGGCCCTTGGCCGTGGGCGCATCGCTGTATGGCGCCTTCAGGCTCGCTCCGCGCGAACCGAGTGCGCCATCGGAATAGAGCTTCACCCCGTTCAACCGCAGCTTGTCGTCATAGAGCCAGGGGCTGGGGCCAGGGCCGCCGATCAGGGCCATCTGCTCGGTGCCCATGGCATAGGACATGATCCGCACCCGCAATGAGCCATTGTCGCCAGCGCGGCGGAAAGCCTGCCAGTCTTCGATGGTCGTACCCATGTCGGCAATGGCGGTGACGCCGCGCGCCAGCAGGATTTCCTGGGCCTTGGCCAGCGCCAGGTCGCGATCTTCCGGGCGCGGCGCAGGCACGGCCTTGCTTACCAGCTCCATCGCATTGTCGACCAGCACGCCCGCAGGCTTGCCGCCGGCGATCCGCTCGATCGACCCGCCGGCTGGCGCCTTGGTCAGCGCGGTGACACCGGCCGCTGCCAGCGCGCGGGAGTTCGCCCAGCCGGCATGCCCATCGACGCGTTCCAGCCAGACCGGCCGATCACCCACCACTGCATCGAGTTCGGCGGCGGTCGGAAAACGCTTCTCCGGCCAGAGTTCCTGGTTCCAGCCCCGCCCCAGGATCCACGGTCGGTCCGGATTGGCCTTGGCATAGGCGGCAACCTTGGCCAGCGCTTCGGCCAGCGACTTTGTCTCTGAGAGATCGAGTGTCAGCGCCGAGAAGCCCAGGCCCATGACATGCCCGTGGCTGTCGATCATGCCGGGCACCATGACCTGGCCCTTGCCGTCGACGAAATAGTCGACCTTGCCGGGCCGCTTGTCGCCGCGCTTCAGGACCTGGACGATCCGGCCATCATCACCCACCAGCAGCCCAGTGAAGCGCTCGATCCCGCCGGTCGCATCGATCGTCAGGCCATCGACATTGTCGACCAGGGTATCGGCAAGGGCTGGCGCGGAAAGAGCGAGCGCAGTGGTCGCCGCCAGCAGCGCGCGGATCATGCTCCGCCCCGCTTGGGCAGGCGGCGAATCAGCGAAGAGGTATCCTGCCGCCCACCGCCCAGCGCCTGAACCTCGGCATAGAACTGGTCGATCAGCGCGGTGACGGCCAACGGCACGCCCAGCGAGCGGCCTTCCTCCAGCGTCAGGCCCAGATCCTTGCGCATCCAGTCCACCGCGAAGCCGAAGTCGAACTCGTCCTTGGCCATGCTGTGCCAGCGGTTGTCCATCTGCCACGATTGCGAGGCGCCGCCCGAGATCGCTTCATAGACCTTGTCGAGATCGAGCTGGGCAGCCTGGGCAAAGCGCATCGCCTCGGACAGGCTGGCGAGCACCCCGGCGAAAGCGATCTGGTTGACCATCTTGGTGGTCTGGCCGGCGCCGGCCTTGCCGACATGGACGATCCGCTTGGTATAGGCTTCCATCACCGGGCGGGCCGCCTCGATCGCCTCGTCCCGGCCGCCGCACATTACGGTCAGCGTGCCGTTCTCGGCCCCGGCCTGGCCGCCGGTGACGGGGGCATCGACGCAGTGGACCTGGAGGTCGCGCGCCTCGACCGCGATCTGGCGGGCGATCCGGGCGGAAACAGTGGTGTGGTCAATAAACACCGCACCTTTGCGCAGCGTGGCGAAGATCCCGGTCGGGCCAAGCACCACGTCGGCCAGGTCATCATCGTTGCCGACGCAGGTCAGCACCACCTGCGCGCCTTCGGCCGCTTCGGCCGGGCTCTGCGCGACGCGGACGGCCAGGCCCGGATTGGCGGCCTGCCATTTCTCCAGCCGTTCGGCGCTGCGGTTGTAGATGGTCAGCTTGTGGCCGGCATTGCCGATGTGCCGCGCGATCGCGCCGCCCATTACGCCCAGGCCCAGAAAGGACACGTGTTTTGGTTCGCTCATGCCTGCGGTCATAGCGGCTTGAGCAGGCTTTTCCAGACGGGCTTAATTGTATTCGAGATATACCGTGAAATCGCCCGAATAGATGCCGGGAGCCTGCCCGGCATTGATGTAGAGCCGCGCCCCGAAATTGACCACGGCCTGTCCGCCCGAGATGGTGACGACGGCTCCCGGACCGCCCGGAAACAGCGGCTCGGCCACGATCGGATCGCCCGGGCCGGTCAGCGTGAAGGTCGGATCAAAGTTGACCTGCACATTGGCGTCCGAGCCGGTCAGGCGCAGTTCCGACATGTTGAAGCCGCTGACGCAGACCAGAGCCGGGTCGCAGGTGCGGGTGCCGCTGGATGGATTGAGTTCAACCACCCCGGCATTGCCTGATGTGGCGACCCGGCCGAAATTCATGTCGAGCAGCACGGCGTACTGGATCGTTTCGAGCACCTGCGCCGTCGAGGCGGTGGTCTGGGCCGTGGCGGCCAGCGCCGGCGCGGGCAGGGCCAGGCCAAGGCCCGCCAGCATGATCGCAGTGCTTGTCCCGCGCAGATGGCGCATCGCAGACATCCCGTACCGGTGCAACCCGATCTGGCGGCTATAACGTGGCGGCACTCTCCAAAGCACCAAGCGGAATGGTTAATTCGCCAACAATCGGGGCTTTACCGGGCGCGCGCATTTCTTGGCGCGGCGCGGTTTGCAAGGGGGGCAGGTTTCCGTTACGGCGCGGGCATCATGACCAGCCCGCTTACGTCCGATCCCGATACCGCCCTTTTGAGCATCGACGATGTCCGCGCTGCCGCTGCGCGCATTGCCGGTTCGGTCGTGCGGACTGACATCGATCATTCCAAGACGCTGAGCGACATTACCGGGGCTGAGGTCTGGCTGAAGTTCGAGAACCTTCAGTTTACGGCGGCCTACAAGGAACGCGGCGCACTGAATGCCTTGCTGCTGCTCGGCGGAGCGCAGAACAATCGCGGTGTGATCACGGCATCGGCCGGTAATCATGCTCAGGGCCTGTCCTATCACGCGACGCGCCTGGGCGTGCCCGCCACGATCGTCATGCCGCGCCCTACGCCCACGGTTAAGGTCATGCAGACCGAGGCAGTTGGCGGCAAGGTGGTGCTGTTTGGCGAGACGTTTGACGAAGCCTATGCCCATGCCCGCCAGCTGGAAGGCGATCTGGGGCTGACTTTCGTCCATCCCTTCGACCATCCGCACATTGCCGCCGGACAGGGCACGGTCGCCCTCGAGATGCTCGAAGACGTGCCTGAACTCGATACGCTGGTCATCCCGATCGGCGGCGGCGGGCTGGCCTCGGGCATGGCCGTGGCGGCCAAGGCGATCAATCCGGACATCCGCCTGATCGGGGTTGAGGCGGAACTGTTCCCTTCGATGTACAACCGCCTCAAGGGTACCGACCTGCCGACCGGCGGTGATACCCTGGCCGAAGGCATCGCGGTCAAGGAACCGGGCGCGTTCACCAGCAAGGTGCTGGCCGATCTGCTCGATGATCTGGTGCTGGTGACCGAAGGCCAGATGGAAAGCGCGCTGGCCCTGCTGGTGCAGATCGAGAAGACCGTGGTGGAGGGCGCCGGTGCCGCTGGCCTCGCCGCCGTCATGGCCTATCCGGAGCTGTTCAAGGGCCGCAAGGTCGGGATCGTCCTGACCGGCGGCAATATCGACACGCGCCTGCTCGCCAACGTGCTGCTGCGCGATCTGGCGCGTTCGGGCCGTCTGGCGCGGCTGCGGCTGACGCTGCAGGACCGCCCCGGCGCGCTGTTCAAGGTGATGGAGGAGTTCAACCGGCTCTCGGTGAACATCATCGAGATTTACCACCAGCGTATCTTCACCACGCTGCCGGCCAAGGGCCTGATCACCGATATCGAGTGCGAAGCGCGCGACAAGGAGCAGCTTGATATGCTGGTCGCGGCCTTGCGCGCCAAGGGGTATGAGGTCGACCAGGTTGAGCTAGGCTGAGCGGCGCCAGACCCGGCCCACCGCAGAGCTGTGCAAAATAACGAAGCATTTACCCTGTTTCGTGGTTAAAACTCTTTCAACGCCCACCCCGGGCGGGCATAGTGACAGACCTTAACCCGGCAAAGGATTCTTGCGCCCCGTGAACGCCCCCGTGCGCTTTCCCCGGTTTTTCGTGACCAGCCCTGCGCCGTGCCCCTATTTGCCGGGGCGCAGCGAGCGCAAGGTGTTCACGGAACTGAAGGGCCCGCATGCGGACGCGCTCAATGATGCGCTCGGCCGGATCGGCTTTCGCCGCAGCCAGACCGTGGCCTATCGCCCCTCCTGCATCGATTGCAATGCCTGCGTTTCGGTGCGGGTGGTGGCGGATGAGTTCCGCGGCTCGTCCACCCAGCGCCGCAACCTGAAGCGCAATTCGGACCTGGTCACGACCTTCTGCCGCCCCTGGTCAACCGCCGAGCAGTTCGAACTGCTGCAGCGCTACCTGGGTGAACGCCACCCCGGCGGCGGCATGGCCAGCATGGACGAGGTCGACTTCGCCGACATGGTCGAGCACACGCCGGTCGATACCTACCTGGTCGAATACCGCGAGCCGACTGCCGATGGTTCGCCCGGCCGGCTGGTCGGTGCCTGCCTGACCGACAAGCAGGGTGATGGGCTGTCGATGATCTACAGCTTCTACGATCCTGATCATGCCGAGCGGTCGGGCCTCGGCAACTACATCATCCTCGATCACATCCGCCGCGCCGCCGAAATGGGCCTGCCCTATGTCTACCTGGGGTACTGGGTCGAGGGTGCGCAGCGGATGCAATACAAGGTGCGCTACCGGCCGCTGGAACGGCTGACCCGTTCGGGTTGGGCCCGGATCAGCGATGCCGATCAGGACCGCCTGATCGCCGCTGCCGCAGCTGGCCGCCGCCAGGCCGCCGAGCCGCTGGTGGGCGGCGGCAAGGATGGCATGCCGGGCGCGCAGGAGCAGTACCGCCTGGCCGATCCAGCCTGACGCGCCGGCCTTAGCCGCGCCGCAAAGTCTTTCCAGCGCGATCCATTACCCGGTCGTAACCGGCAGCAATGTCTTGCGCGATGTTGGTGACCCGCAGGTCCGGCTCCAGCCCGGCATCCGGCTGGGGCACTTCCGGGAAATAGCCGATCAGCGGCAGGTCGAACTCAATCCCGCTCTCGGGCAGCCGCACGAAGAAGAAGGCACCGCCATTGATCCCGCGCCGGTTGCCGCCGGTCGTCTCGCCAATCAGCGTGCCCAGGCCGGTCGACTTGACCAGACTGGCGAACTGGAAGGTGGCGGAACTGTTCTGCGGGCTGGTCAGCACCGCCATCGGCACCGTTACGCGCGGACCCTGCGGCCGGATCAGGCCATCGTCCTCCCAGCGGGTCAGCCGCAGGAACCGGTCATTGAACGGTTGCGCCTGATCACCCCAGTTGCGGAAGCTGTCATCCCAGGTGTCGAGATAGGGGTTGAGCGCCACGGGCACCTGGCGATAGCGCACCAGCCGCGCCGCCTTGGGCCGGACAATGTCCTGCGCGGTAAGCCGCGCGAGGATCAGATCGCCGCAATCGTTGCCGCCCTCGTTATCGCGCAGGTCGACAATCAGGCCCTTGGCGCCCTTCAGGCTGTCGAGCCGCTCATTCAGCCAGGTCTGCCAATCCCACTTGCTGTTGTAGACGGCCCAACCGGGCATGGTCAGCACTGCGATTCCGTCCGGCCGCATGTCCCACTGCCAGATCGGTTTATTGCTGCGCGAATCGAGCGCGCGGATGAACTTCTTCCGCGCAGCCAGGTCCACCGCTGGCAAGTTGATCGAGGTATCGCGGGCGGCACCGGGCGAACGGAAGCGGACCTTGAACGTGCCATCCTTCGGTGCGCCATATAGCAATCCGCGCAGCACATCGAAGGTCTCGATCTCGTCGCTGCCGGTGGGAGAGAGCAGGGTGCGGCGCTTGCCGTCATTGCCGCCGTCGGCGCGGACATAGGGCAGCAGCCGGGCCAGGATTGCCTGGGCCGATACCCCATCGATCGCCTTGATCACGCTGCCGTTCGGCAGCCAGACGCCATCGGCATGGTTCTCGGTCACGACCATCTGGTCGCTGATCCAGCGGAAGGCGAAGGGCAGCCGGTCCTTGCGGGTGAACAGCCGCTCGGCCGCGGCGCGTTTCTGGTTGTAGAAGCTGGGATAGGAATGGCCGCAGCGGATGCTGGCCAGGAAGCCGGTCAGCGCCATGAAGCGGTCTTCCAGGTCGGGCGCGGCGGCCCATTTCTCGGCGAGCCGCGCAAGGCCCGCCTGGAAGCGGGCAGGGCTGAGATAGCGTTGCAGGCCCGGGTGCATAGTGCGCAGGATCTCGCCCAGCAGGCGCAGGTCTTCGCTTTGCCCGGGCGCGGCGCGCAGGATGGCGGGAGTGGCGAGGGCCATGCCTGAAAGCGCGGCGGCGGAGAGGAAGTGGCGGCGGTGCATCATGACCCTGGCTGTGCCGTGAAGCGCCACCGCAAGCGCCTCAATTCGTCAATTCGCCTTGATTTTCACCTTTTGAGACGCGGCGGCGATAGGCCGACGGGGCTTCGCCCAGCGCGGCAGTGAAGGCGCGGTTGAAGCTGGCCTTGGAGCCGAAGCCTTCTTCCAGCGCGATGGTCAGGAGATCGGCGGGATCGCCCGCGCGTAGTCGTTCGGCCACAGCTTCGGCGCGCAGGCCGGCCACGAAGCTGGCGAAGTTGCTGCCCGCGCCCTGGTTGATCGCGCGGCTGAGATAACCGGTGTTGGTGCCCAGCCGCCGCGCGAGGCGCGCCAGCGTCAGCTCCGGATCGCGGGCCCAGCCCTCAGCCTGGACCCGCGCCGCCCACTCGCGCCCCAGCGCGGCCCAGTCCTTGCTGTCGGGCGTCGAGGCGGGGGCGAGGTCAGCCAGGCGCGGGAAGGGCAAGGCGGCGTGGCGCCAGCCCTCGATCCCCAAGTAGAGCGCGCAGGCTGCCATCGCCAGGTACAGGCCCATCAGGTTGACGTAATCCAGCGGGGCAATCAGGTCCCACAGGCTGTAGCCGGCCCAGACCGCGAACAGCAGCCCCAGCGCCGCCAGAGCCCCAGCCAGCCAGCGCCCGGCATAGCGGTGCGTATTGGCGACATGATCGGGCAGGGCCTGGCGGTAGGCCGCCAGCCGCCTTGCCGAGCCCCGGCCATACCAGGCCATCTGCGCCAGCAATGCGAGCGAGGTGATCAGCTGGTAGGCGCCAGAGGAGTGTTCGGCCCAGGCCATCTTCATGTCGAACGGCAGGGCAAAGCAGGTGGTCAGATAGAGCGCCTGAACCATGGCGGGCAGCAGGTGCCGCCAGCCTTGCGGCGGCCAGGCTCCCTCGGTCAGCGCGGTCAGGTAGAGCCAACCGAGCGGCGCCACTGCCAGCGTGATCTGGAACGGCGCGAAGGTCAGCCACATCCACTTATCGTAGAACCCGGCAAAGCCGATCAGCCAGGGCATGACCATCACCGCCAGCAGCGCGGCCAGCGTGCGGTTGGCGCTGCGGTTGGGCAGGGGTCAGGGCCAGAGCCAGCGCCAGGATGGCCAGTTGCACCACGGCCACCGTCAACACCGCCGTGCGCCAACCGAAGCTCAATCCTTCAAGCATGTGAGCAAGATGCCTATGGCGAGGCCGCGCTGCAATGGGGGCTTAAGGGCGGGGCGAGCCGAGAAATTCCACCAGCCGATCGCGCCACACCCGGTAGCCGTCGCGACTGGGGTGGAGGCCATCGTTGAACAGCTCGCGGCGTTGCAGGCTCTGCTGATCGGTGAAGGCCGGGTAGAGGTCGAGATAGGCCATCCCGTTGGCCGCGGCATAGGAGCGCAGCATGGCGTTGACCGGCACGACTAGGTCACGGTTCTTCTCGGCGGAATCGGTTGGCAGCAGCGACTGGATGACGATCTGTGCCCCCGGCTTGCGCTCACGAATGCGGGCGGTGACCGCGACCACGCCGCGATAGATGCTGGCCGTGGCGGGCGTTTCGGCATCGAACGAATTGTTGATGCCCAGCATCACGAAGATCCGGTCCGGCTGCAGATCGCGTCGATCAAGCCAGCCCTGGCCGCCCTTTGCGGCGGGCAGTAGCCGGTGCAGCACATGCTCGATCCGGTCACCTGAAACACCCAGATTGAGCGCAGTCTGCGTGGGTAGGGCGCCGCCAAAGCTCTCGTCCCAAACTGCGCGGCCCATGAACTGACCCGGGAACCAAGGGTTGGCGTCGAGGTGCCAGAAATCCGTGATCGAATCGCCAATGAAGACCTGCCGGACCGGTTGCAGACTTTGCTTGGCGGCGAGTTGCCGATCGATCTCGGCGGCACGCTTCTGCCAGTAATCGACGCGCGGGGCGGGGCGCTCCGCAACGAAGGTGGCTGACGACTGCGTGAAGGCGGGGGGCGATGCTGTCAGCGCCAGCGCAGCGGCCAAGCCCTGCACCCATCTGCGGCCATTCACCATCCCCGTCACCCCACCCATAGTTATGGCTTGTGAGGCTACCGGCTGAACCCGGCCGCGGCCAGTGCGCGATATACGTATACCTGCCGCACGACACTGCCCACAAGCAAACCCCCTCCCCGCGCGGGCGGGAAGGGGGCTGTGCTTGCTCAGGTCAATGCGATCAGGCGGGCAGGCCGCTGATCGACTTCATTTCCATGAAGTCCTTGAGGCCGGCCAAGCCGCCTTCGCGGCCATTGCCCGACTGCTTGTAGCCGCCGAACGGCGCGCCCGGGCTGGGGCCCCAGTTGTTGATCGCGACCATGCCGGCGCGCAGCTTCGGCGCCACGGCAGCGGCCTTGGCCGGATCGCCGGTGATCGCGGCCGAGAGGCCGTATTCGGTGGCATTGGCCAGTTCGATGCCCTGCTCGAGGCTGTCATAGCTCAGGATCGTGGCGACCGGACCGAAGATTTCCTCGTTGGCGATGCGCATGTCAGGGGTCACGCCCGAGAACACGGTCGGTTGGACATAGTAGCCGCGGTTGACGCCGGCCGGCAGGTCGGTGCCGCCGGTTTCCAGCTTGGCGCCTTCATCGATCGCCGACTGGATCAGATCGCGGACCTTGTCGTACTGGGCCTTGTTGACCAGCGGGCCGAGGTGGTTGCCTTCGGCCATCGGGTCACCCACGGGGGTGTGCGAGTACATGTTCTTGTAGAACGCGACGGCTTCCGCCTCGCGATCCTTGGACACCAGCACCTTGGTCGGGCTGATGCACGACTGGCCGGTGTTGATCAGCGGACCCATCGCCACCGGGGCGAGCTGGGTGGCGAAATCGGCATCGGGCAGGACCAGGTTGGGTGACTTGCCGCCCAGTTCCTGGTGGACGCGCTTGACGGTCGGCGCGGCGGCGATTGCCACGGCGATGCCGGCGCGGGTTGAGCCGGTGAAGCTGACCATTTCGATGTCCGGGTGGCTCGAGATCGCGTTGCCGGTGGTCGGACCATCGCCCTGAACCAGGTTGAACACGCCCGGCGGAACACCGGCGGCGTCCAGGATCTCGGCAAAGATCGCGGCATTGGTCGGGCACTCTTCCGAAGGCTTGAGCACCATGGTGTTGCCAGCGGCGAGGGCTGGGGCAACCTTCAGTGCGATCTGGTTGAGCGGCCAGTTCCACGGGGTGATCATGCCGACCACGCCGATCGGCTCGTAAGCCACCTTGAAGCCCGGACCGTCTTCCATGAAGTCAAAGTCCTTGAGCGCGGCGATCGTGCTCATGAAGCCGCCGATCCCGGCGCCTACCTGGGCCGTGCCGGCGAAGGAGACGGGGGCGCCCATTTCTTCGGCCATCGACATGGCAAGGTCCGCGCCGCGCTTCTTGTACTCTTCCACAATCCGGTTCAGCAGCGCCAGCCGCTCTTCCTTCGTCGTCTGGCTGAAGGTCTTGAAGGCGCGGCGGGCGGCCGCCACGGCCTTGTCGACATCGGCCTTGGTCCCGACCGAGATGACCGCGCAGGCCTCTTCAGTCGCCGGATTGATCACTTCGCGGCGGGCGCCGCCTTCGCTGTCCACCCACTTGCCGTCGATATAGTGCTGCAGCCGCTCGCGCATCGCGAATCTCCCTTAATGGATCGATTAAACCCGGACTATGTTGGGCGCGGCGGGCAATATTTCAAGCGCCAATCTTGCCAGGGCTACCTGACAAGAGTTCTTGACAAGCGGATTGATGTCAGTAAAGAGTTCTTTACAGGCTGAGAAAGGGGTGTGGTGGAAAACCGGTTGAAGGAACTGCGTGAGGCGGCGGGCTGGAGCCAGGGCGAACTGGCCCGGCGGCTGGGCGTTTCGCGCCAGACCATCAATGCGGTTGAAACCGACAAGTACGATCCCAGCCTGCCGCTGGCACTGCGCATGGCCAAACTGTTCGGCTGCGCCGTGCCGGAAATCTTTGTCGACCGCTGGGAACCGGAGATTTGACCATGGAAGCGTCGCGCAAGAAGTTTGGCATCGTGCTTATGCGGATGGCAATCGGCGCAGTGGCTGGCTTCGCGGCCATGAAGTTCGGGCTGGAGAGCGGCCTGGGGCCGCTGCTGCGCGAAGCAGGGCCGGGCAGTGCGGCCCTGGCCGGATCCGGGCTGATCTATGGACTGATGGGGCTGTTCGTTGGCATTGGCGTGGCAGCGTCGGGGCTCGGTTCCAAGCTGCTCAACGTCACCGGTCGCGAAGATATCGAGGACCAGCGGGGGCAGATGCTGGGCGGCGCGGTAAGCTGCTTTGCTCTTGGTGTTGGCATGCTGCTGCTAGCCCTGGCCGGACCGGGCGGGGCAGTGCCGGGTGTCGTGGGGGTGGCCGCATTCGGCTTTGCCTTGTTCCTGACCGCGGCGATCACCCTGCTGCAATGGCGCGGCTATGACGAACTGTGGCGCAACATGTCGATGGAAAGCGCAGCCTGGGGCGGCACGCTGATTGCCATGACCTTGCTGGTCTGGGGCGCGCTGGCCTTGATTGGCTGGGCGATCCTGCCGGATCCGGCTGGCCTGGTTGCGCTGGTCATGGGGCTGAACCTGCTTGGCACTTTCATTGCGGTCGGACGGCGCGGCCTGCTAATCGAGGCTTGAGCGGATCAATCGCTGCGATAGAGCGCCGCCTCGGCTTCACGCCGGCGAACCAGGCCGGCGAGCCGGCGGCCACCGGCGTGAACCCACTTGCCGAATTCCGCCGCTGCGCCGACATGATCGCCCGCCTTGTGCAGCCTGGTCAGCGTGGCGCCGGCAATCGCGCCGGTGTTGTAGGGAAAGCTGACCAGGGCATCGAACTGGTCTTGCGTTGTCGGCGCAGCGCCGAGTGCGCGGGCGACATCGGCGCTGTAGCGGGCCAGGTCCGTCTCCAGCCGAGCATCGCATTGGGCCTGGGTCCAGACCGTGCCGCGGCCGATTCCCTTGCCGGTTGCGCCCCAGCCGATCGTCCAGGGTTCGCCCCCGGTGCCGGGATCGGGATAGGCGTCGAACTGGCCATCAGCGCGCTTCTTGGCGCAGCCTTCGAAGCGCTTGATCAGGGCAATCCCGGCAGGGCCGATCTGACGAAGGCCAGCCGGGGCCAGCGCGGCATCGATCGCCCGGTCAAGGGCGGTGACTTCGGCAGTGCTGAAGCCGCGGCCCAGCAGCAGGCGGACGGCATCGAAGATCGGCTTGCGGTTCATCGGGGGAGGGCCTTCACAGTCTCGCGAAGACCAGCCAGTTACACCACCACTGGCATTGTAGGAAAATGGTTTTCCTTACTTGCGCCGGGCAATGACCAGGGCCGTGCCGACCACTTCGTCAAGCCTGGCGAAACCCTGCGGGGTGACGCGCAGGTGTGACAGCAACGGGCTGGCGGCGTCCTTGTGACCTGAAACCAGACCCTGTTCCTGCAGGCCCGCCAGCACGGCCAGCAGCATCGGCCGGCCCATCGCCTTGCTGGGGCCGGATTCCAACCCTTCAAATGCCATCCCGTCCTGACTGGCCGCCAGCTCGCTGAGCAGTGTCCACAGCGTGTCGGTCAGCGGATTGAGGCCGAATACCTTCTGGCGCGCCCGGCGCAGCGCGGCGTCAAGCTGCAGGATTGCGCTGAACGAGAGGTTCTCAATTCCCGCGGGCGGGTCATACGGGGCGTGCATTGTACTGGACTTTCGCTGTAGGTTGAATGCCGCACCCACGGTCACAGTGGAACCATTCCGCCATGATGCGACCCGTTGGTGCGCGGTGCCGGCCGTTCGTGCTCCGTATGAAGCCCGGTGCCCGTCACCCTGTCCTGCCAGTCAACCAGTGCTGCCGTGCCCCCACGGCGTGCTTTTCCCAAAACGGGCGGGCGCCTAGGTCGAAATCGATTGCAAGTGAAACCAATTCGGACACCGAATACGTATGCAGTCCGGATCGCCCGCCCTGCATGAAATTAACCGTACTGCCGAAGGGTCTCGGCGCAACGGATCGCTGCGCCTGAAAACACGAAGGGCGCCCGGATCGCTCCGGACGCCCCCTCGGTGAACCGATCTCAGGCCTGGATCAGGCGCTGTAGTACATGTCGAATTCGACGGCCGACGGCGTGGTTTCCCAGCGCATCACTTCGGGCCACTTCAGTTCGATATAGGCTTCGATCTGGTCCTTGGTGAAGACGCCGCCCTGCAGCAGGAAGTCGTGATCGGCTTCCAGGCTTTCGAGCGCTTCACGCAGCGAACCGCAGACGGTCGGCACCTGGGCCAGTTCGGCCGGCGGCAGATCGTAGAGGTTCTTGTCCATGGCTTCGCCCGGGTGGATCTTGTTCTTGATCCCGTCGAGGCCGGCCATCAGCAGCGCCGAATAGCACAGGTAGGGGTTGGCCATCGCGTCGGGGAAACGGAATTCCACGCGCTTGGCCTTGTCACCGGCGCCGTACGGGATGCGGCACGAGGCCGAGCGGTTGCGGGCCGAATAGGCCAGCAGCACCGGCGCTTCGTAACCCGGTACCAGGCGCTTGTAGCTGTTGGTGGTCGGGTTGGTGAAGGCGTTGAGCGCCTTGGCGTGCTTGATCACGCCGCCGATGAAGTAGAGGCACATGTCGCTGAGGCCGGCATAGCCGTTCCCGGCGAACAGCGGCTTGCCGCCATCCCAGATCGAGATGTGGGTGTGCATGCCCGAACCGTTATCGGTCTTGATCGGCTTCGGCATGAAGGTCGCGGTCTTGCCATAGGCCTGGGCGACCTGCTGCACGACATACTTGTAGACCTGCATGCGGTCAGCGGTCTGCACCAGGGTGCCGAAGGTCAGGCCAAGCTCATGCTGGGCGCTGGCCACTTCGTGGTGGTGCTTGTCGCAGGGCAGGCCCATTTCGAGCATGGTCGAGACCATCTCGCCGCGGATGTCGACGCACGAGTCGACCGGTGCGACCGGGAAGTAGCCGCCCTTGGCACGCGGACGGTGGGCCAGGTTGCCGCCGTCATATTCGCGGTTGCCGTTGGTCGGCAGCTCGATGTCGTCGATCTTGAAACCGTTGCCGTCATAGCCGTCGTAGAAGCGGACGTCGTCAAACAGGAAGAACTCGGCTTCCGGACCGACATAGACGGTGTCGCCGATGCCCGTGGTCTTGAGGAAGGCTTCGGCGCGCTTGGCAGTCGAGCGCGGGTCGCGGCCATAGAGGTCACCGGTCGAAGGCTCGACGATGTCGCAGGTGATGATCATCATCGGCGTGGCGCTGAACGGATCGATGAAGACCGAATCCAGGTCCGGCTTCAGGATCATGTCGGACTCGTTGATGGCCTTCCAGCCTTCGATCGACGAGCCGTCGAACATCAGGCCGTCTTCCAGCTCGTCCTCACCCATCACGTGGGCGCACATCGTCAGGTGCTGCCACTTGCCCTTGGGATCGGTGAAACGCAGATCGACCCATTCGATCTCCTCGTCCTTGATCCGCTTGATGATGTCCTTGGCCTTGGTCATTGGTCTTCCCTCTTGATGTCCCCGACCAGCGGCCGCGGGCGATGGTTCCGAATGGAATGGTTGGATCAGATGGCGTCGTTGTCGCGCTCGCCAGTACGGATGCGGATCGCCTTCTCGACGGCGTAAACAAAAATCTTGCCGTCACCGATCCGCCCGGTCTGCGCGGCGGCGGCGATCGCTTCGACAGTGCGGTCAGCCAGGTCGTCGCTCACCACGACCTCAAGCTTCACCTTCGGCAGAAAGTCGACGACGTATTCGGCGCCGCGATAGAGTTCGGTATGGCCCTTCTGGCGGCCAAAGCCCTTGGCCTCGGTCACGGTGATGCCGGAAACGCCGACTTCGTGGAGCGCTTCCTTCACTTCATCGAGCTTGAAGGGCTTGATGATCGCTTCGATCTTTTTCACTTCGTATTCCCCTGCGCAGCGTGCCGGTACCGTCCCAGTTGCTGGGCCAGCCCGGCCTTTTGGAATGCCACGCCCGGTTCCTATCAAGAATCGTGCCAATGGCCTAGGATCGGGCCTAGTTGATCGCTGCGGCTGCGAAAAGAGCGGAATCGCAACATTTGAATCTTGCGAGTCGTTCGCGTGTAACTTTCGCGAAGTGATCTGGCGTCCAGACTTGCCTGATTTTTCAGCAGGACCTGCCTAAAAAATGGGCAGACTAGAGATTGAGCCCGGCGGTTTCGGGCAGGCCGGCCATCAGGTTGAGGCTCTGTACGGCCGCCCCGCTGGCACCCTTGCCCAGGTTGTCGAGCCGCGCGACCAGCCGCGCCTGGGTGCCATCCTTGGCGCCGAAAACCCACAGGTCGAGCCGGTCGCTGGGCTGCATCGAGCGGCGCAGCAGCAGTTCGTCCTTGGGTTCGTCGTGCACGGTCACGACCTGGCTGCCGGCGTAGAATTCAACCAGCGCGAGGCGCAGAACTTCGGGCGATCCGGCCATCGGCATGACGCTGAGCGGCAGCGGCACTTCGACCACCATGCCGCGATGCGCATCGATCACGGCTGGCGCGAACAGCGGCGAATGGGTGAGTGCGGCATAGCGCTGCATTTCGGGCACATGCTTGTGCCCCATGCCCAGCCCATAGGCACGGAAGGCAATATCGCCGTCCTCGTCAAACCGCTGGATCAGCGCCTTGCCGCCGCCCGAATAGCCCGAGACGGCATTGACGGTATAGGGCCAGTCCGCCGGCAACAGTCCGGCACGAACCAGCGGCGCGACCAGGCCAAGGAAGCCGGTGGGATAGCAGCCGGGATTGCTGACTCGGGTCGCAGCGGCCACCGCCTCACGCCCGGTCAGTTCCGGGAAGCCATAGGTCCAACCATCGGCCACGCGGTGCGCGCTGGAGGCATCGATGATCCGCACCTTGGAGCCCTCGGCCAGGGCCAAGGCTTCCTTGGCGGCGTCGTCGGGTAGGCAGAGCACGGCAAAGTCCGCCGCGTGATAGGCATCGCGCCGCGCGCCGGCATCCTTGCGCGCTTCCTCGTCCAGGATCAGCAGTTCGAACTCGGCGCGCGGGGCAAGGCGTTCGACGATCTCGAGCCCCGTGGTCCCGGCGGCGCCATCGATGAAAACGGTATGGGTCATGTGCAACAACCTGACGGCTCGATCCAGACCCTACCTTCGCAAACTCCGTTCGTCCTGAGCCTGTCGAAGGACCGCCCTTGTTCTGGCGGCGTTGAGCCCAGACCCGAAGAAAAAAGCGGTGCTTCGACAAGCTCAGCACGAACGGGAATGGGGATAGTTCAGCTTCGTCGTTCGTCCGCATCGAGCGCTTCGACCGGCAGGTAGCCGACAAAGCCGTCCTCGCCGACCTGGCCCCAGGCCCAGCCGCCGGTCACGTCCAGCACGTTGAACACTGCGCCGCCGGCCAGTTCCTCGTGCACTTCCGCATCGGCCCGGTTGGCGGCGAGCAGGCTGGCGCCGCCCGCCACAACCTTGTGCGGCATTGGCACGGCATAGTGCGGCACGAAGCAGCGCCCAGCCAGGCGGATATGCGCCAGGTCCCCGCGCACCGGCCAATGCGCAGCGTCAAGCTTTTCGGCCGGGCCGGAAAGGCCATACTGGCCCTCGGGAATGGCGGTTACGGTCAAGACTTCGTGCCCCGAAAACTGGAAGACCGGGCGATTAGCGCCGCTTTGACCAGCTAGCAAGTTATCCATAGCGCCCCTTGAGCAGGCCCCAAGCCGCGCGCAGGCCCAGGGCGTCACCGCCCTTGGGCCGGCCGGGCTTGGCAGCGGGGCGCCAGGCGAAGGTATCGAAGTGGGCCCAGTCGGTCCCGGCGGGGACGAACCGGTCGAGGAACAGCGCGCCGACCGAGGCGCCGGCGAAGCCGTTGCTGCCGGAGTTGTTGAGGTCGGCAATGTCGCTCTTCAGGTATTCGCGGTAGCCATCGTAAAGCGGCAGGCGCCAGCACGGATCATTCGCGGCTTCGCCCGCCGCCAGCATTTCCGCGGCGGTCTCGTCGCGCCGGGTGAACAGGGCCGGAAGGTCCGGCCCGACCGCGACGCGCGCAGCGCCGGTCAGGGTGGCAAAGTCGATCACCAGCTCGGGCTCTTCCTCGCCTGCGCGGGTCAGCGCATCGCCCAGCACCAACCGCCCTTCGGCATCGGTATTGCCAATCTCGACCGAGATCCCGGCGCGGCTCTTCAGCACATCGCCCGGGCGGAAGGCATTGCCCGCAATCGCGTTCTCCACCGCCGGGATCAGCAGGTGCAGCCGCACCTTGAGGTGATGCTGCATGACCAGCTGGGCGAGAGCGAGGGCGTGGACCGCGCCGCCCATGTCCTTCTTCATCAGCAGCATGCCCGAGGCCGGCTTGATGTCGAGCCCGCCGCTGTCAAAGCAGACGCCCTTGCCGACGATCGCCAGTTTGGGATGGCGCGGATCGCCCCAGGTCAGTTCCAGCAGACGCGGCGCGTGGTGGCGGGCCGCCGCCCGGCCGACCGCGTGGACCATCGGATAGCCCTGCTCCAGCGCATCGCCGCTGGTCACCTTGACCTCGGCCCCAAACTTACCGGTGTGGGCCTTGGCGACGCGGGCAACTTCGGCCTCAAGCTGGGCCGGGCCCATGTCTTCGGCCGGGGTGTTGACCATGTCGCGGACCAGCACCGTCGCGGCAACTTCGGCCAGGGCAGGGGCGATTGCCCCGGCAGCCTTGGTCAGCAGCACGCGCGGGCCTTCCTCCGATGGTTCGGCGCGGTAGCGGTCAAAGCGGTATTGCCCGGCCGCCCAGCCGAACAGCGCCGGGCCGCTATCGGCATTGGCGACGCGATAGGTTCCGGCCGGCAGACTTTCCCCCAGCCGGGCCAGACACCAGGTGCCAAGTTCGCTCGCATCGGCGACGCCGGTGACGACTGACCAGTCTTCACCATTTGGCAGGATCGCGTGTTCGAACGGTCCGGCCGAAAATTTCTGCGCGGCGAGGGCGGAGCGCGCTGCGGCAGGCAGGCTCTTCAGGAAATCATCCAGTCCCGCCTTGTCGACCACATGGATCGGCGTGGCGCTTTGGTCACGGTCAGGCTGGATCAAGGCGTGCTTATCGGTCATGGTCCCTGCCATAGCCGCGCTGCGGCGCAAGGTGCGAGAGGAAATTGGCAAATGCGGAAAGCGGCGATCCTGTTCCTGCTGCTCAGCACGGGATGTGTGCCGGAGAAGGACGAGGCCAAGGCACCGGAAGCCACTGCCAATGCGAGCACAGCAGCCCCGGTAGCAACGGCGACAGCCCCAGCGCCAGCACAGGCCCGCAAGACCGAAGAACGCACCGCCTCGTTCGAGTTCGATTACAGCTACCCGGCCGAAGCCGCCGCGATCCCGGCGCTGGCGGCCGAACTGGAGGCGGACCTCGCCAAACAGCGCCGCGAGCTGGCCGCCGCCGCGCGCGAAGGGCGGGTTGCCGCACAGGAAAACGGCTTTCCGTTCAACCCCTATTCCTATTCGGCCGGCTGGTCGGTCGTGACGGACTTGCCCGGCTGGCTCAGCCTGTCGGCCGGGGCGAGCACCTATACCAGCGGGGCGCACCCCAACCATTGGTCGCAGGCGCTGCTGTGGGACAAGGCGGCCGGAAAGAGCCGGGTGGCGACCGACCTGTTCGTGTCGAAAGCGGCGCTGGCTGCTGCGATCCGCGAACCGTTCTGCAAGGCGCTCAACCGCGAACGCGCGGCGCGCCGGGGCGAGCCGATCGATCCGAACAGCGATGACATGTTCGATCAGTGCGTGGACCCCACTGCTTCGACCGTGATCCTCGGTTCCTCGAACAAGCAGCAGTTTGACTGGATCGGAATCCTGATCGCGCCCTACGAGGCCGGACCCTATGCCGAGGGCGATTACGAGATCACCCTGCCGGTGACCAAGGCCGTGCTGGCGGCAGTCAAGCCGCAGTACCGTTCGGTCTTCGCGCTTGGCCGGTAAGGCTGCCCTCGCTTTTTGGCGGCGATGCGCCTATATGGCGCGGCGATGACACAGTACCAGGTAGTTACCGGAACCGAGACCGTCCTGCGCGACGGCACGATCAAGCTCCACGGGCCGGAAGGTTTCGAGGGGATGCGCCGCGCCGGGCGGCTGGCGGCAGAGATCCTCGATGCGCTGGTGCCGATGGTTCAGCCGGGCGTCTCAACCCAGGAGCTGGATGACATTGTTCGCCAGATGACGCTGGATGGCGGCGCGGTCCCGGCCACGCTCGGCTATCGCGGCTACACCCATTCGTGCTGCATCTCGATCAACCACGTGGTCTGCCACGGCATTCCTTCGGACAAGGTTCTGAAGGACGGCGATATCGTCAACATTGACGTCACCCCTTTGCTCGATGGCTGGCACGGCGATACCAGCCGGATGTACCTGGTCGGCGACGTGCCGCTGAAGGCCAAGCGGCTAGTCGACGTGACGCACGAATGCCTGATGCTGGGGATCGAGGCGGCCAGCCGTCCGGGCGCGCGGCTGGGCGATATCGGCGCGGCGATCCAGACCTATGCCGAAGCAAACCGCTATGGCGTGGTCCGCGAATTCTGCGGTCATGGTCTGGGCCGGCTCTTCCACGATGCCCCCGAGGTCGTCCACGCGGGCCGCGCCGGGACCGGCCCGGAACTGAAGCCGGGCATGTTCTTCACGATCGAACCGATGATCAACCTCGGCAAGCCGGGGGTGAAGGTGCTGGAAGACGGCTGGACGGCGGTAACCCGCGACCGCTCGCTCTCGGCCCAGTTCGAACACTCGATCGGAATTACCGAGACCGGGGTGGAGATCTTCACCAAGTCGCCCAAGGGGCTGGACAAGCCGCCGTACTAACCCCGTGCGCTGCGGATCGCGGCGGCGGCGGCGAATGGCGTGATCGCCACCAGCACCAGGCTGAAGGCAGCGGTCAGGGCAATACCGGCCTCGCCGCCCGTCGATAGACTGCCCGCCCCAAAGACCAGCAGCGGCACGGCCAGCGGAATGACCAGCAGGCCGCCCAGCGCCGCGCCGCCGCGCAGGCTGGCAGTGAGTGCCGCGACCAGCACGCCCAACGCCGCAAGGCCCGGCGTTCCTGCCAGCAGGCCCAGTTCGACCGTCTTGAGCGTCGCCACATCGGTCCCGACCAGTGCCGAGGCGGGGAGGGCGGCCAGCAGCAGCGCCGGGGCGAAGCTGAGCCAGTGCGCCACCATCCGCGCGGTCATGGCCAATTCCTCGCTGATGCCGCGCAGCGCCAGCTGATCGAACAGGCCCAACTCCAGATCGGGCTCGACCAACCGGTCGAGCGGCAGGATCGCCGCCAGCAGCGCCGCGATCCACAGCACCCCGCCGCCGGTCCGCGCCAGTACCGGCGCATCGGGCCCGACCGCGAACGGATAGAGCATGGCGACTGCCAGGAAGAACAGCACTGGCAGCAAGGTCGCCCCGCGTCGCTCGCCGCCGAGCAGCAGGCTAAGGTCGCGCCGCAGCAGGATCAGGAAGTGCCTCATGCGGTAAAGTCCGCCAGATCGATCGCCGCGCCGCCGGGCAGAGCGATCGGCTGGTGCGAGGCGACGAGGGCAATCCCGCCCTGCGCGCAGTGCTGCGCCACCAGCGCCTCAACTAAGGCAACACCCTTGGCATCGAGGCCATTGAGCGGCTCATCAAGCAGCCAGATCGGGGCTTCCTGCCCCAACAGCCGGGCCAATGCCGCGCGCTTCTTCTGCCCGGTCGAAAGATAGCGCACCGGTACTTCGAGCAAGCCGGAGAGGCCAAGCTGCGCCAGCTCTGCGTCGCCCGGCCCGTCGAGCCGCTGCCAGAAGACCAGCGCTTGGCCCAGCGGCAGGCCGGGATCGAGGGCAGGGCGCTCATCCAGCAGCCCGATGCTACCTTCGCGTTCGACTGTGCCGACCAGCGGACGCAGCAAGCCGGCGAGGATGCGGATCAGGCTGGACTTGCCGATGCCGTTGGCGCCCTTGACCTGCAGTCCCTGCCCGGACGTGAGCTCCAGTCCGAGACCACGGAACAGCAGCCGCTCGCCGCGCTGGCAGGCCAGGTTGTTCGCAGTCAGGCGGCACGCTTGCATCGCCCAGCGCGATAGGGGAAAGCGGGCGCACTGCCAAGGAGCCGCTCATGTCCATTGCCCGCCTGACCGATACCGAACTGTCCGACCTGCTGACGCGGCACCCGGACTGGCAGCTCCGCGCCGATGGCCTCGCGCTGGAGCGCACGTTCAAGTTCACGGATTTCAACGAAGCCTTCGGCTTCATGACCCGCGTCGCGCTCTATGCCGACAAGGCCGATCACCACCCGGAATGGTTCAACGTCTACAACCGGGTGGAGATTACGCTGACTACGCACGATGCGGGCGGCGTTTCCGCGCGCGACGCGGCGATGGTGGAGTGGCTCGCCAGCGTCGGCTGAACCTACTTCCCCAGCGGCCGCGCGCTTGATCGCATCTGCTTGCGCACGCGCCCGGGCAGCCAGCGGGCGGCGAAGGCGATGCGGTGGGCGGTCTTGCCGACGCGGTTGTGCAAGCTGTCGCCGTGGACTGCGGCCCAGGCGGTGTCGGCCACTTCGCTGACCGGGGTGATCTCCAGCCCCGCCTCAACCACCCGTTCGCGGATGGCTTCATTGCTGCCCTGGTTGGAGGTCATGTCGATCAGCGGGGTGTCGATAAAGCCCGGCATAAGGCTGGCGACCTTGATCCCGTCTTCGGCCCATTCACCATCCAGGCTTTCGGTGATCGCCCGCACGCCGAACTTGGTGGCCGAATAGACTGAGGCCCCCGGCGTGCCATAGATGCCGGCAGCGCTGGCCGTGTTAAGCAGACACGAACCTGGCGCGCTGGCCTTGAGCCAGGGGTAGGCGGCCTGGGCGCCGAACAGTACGCCCTTGAGGTTGATATCGAGGCACCGCTCGATTTCTTCGGGCTTATTTTCGATCAGTGCGCCGCCCAGCGGAATGCCGGCATTGTTGAAGACCACGTCGATCTTGCCGCCAGCCGCCTTGGCAAAGTCGGCCAGCGCTACGTCCCAGGCAGCGCGGTCACGGACATCAAGCTTGTGCTGCGAGGAGGCGCCGGCCGGCAGCAGCGCCGCCGTTTCCTTCATTCCGCTCTCGCTGATGTCAGCCAGGCCGACAAACCAGCCATTGGCGGCAAATTTCTGCGCCACGGCCCGACCAATGCCCGAACCACCACCCGTGATGAAAATTGCCTTGCGGTTTGTATACATGCGCGCCTCTCCCAATTCGCGAGGAGGCTACTTACAACAATGTTAGCAGCATGCAATGACAATGCGCTGGGTAAGGCGATGCCTGGACCGAAATCTGGCCAAATCTAACCGCCAAGCAGGCGCCGGGCCAGATCAGGCCACCATGGCGCAAAGTAGAGCGCTGCGGCGCCGAATTCGGTGGCCAGGATCAAGGCTGCCGCTGGCAGAAAGCTTGGGTGCAGGCGTCTGCGCGTCACCCGGTCATAAATTGCCATCCCTGCCATCAGCGCCCAGGTCAGCGGGAAGCGGGCGAGTAGTTGCTGGGCCAGGCCCGTTCCTAGGATTTCGCGCAGGTCGCTCGCCAGCCAGCGCGACCAGCCAGTGTCAAGGGTCGCGAAGACGGCCAGCAGCATCAGCCGTTTATGCATGTCTGGCCGGTCGATCCGCCACAAGGCAATGCCCGAAAGGACAGCAAATGGAATAATGTGACCGACCTGGAAGGCCAGACGTGCCGGGTTGAACTCCTGCGAAGACAACAGCACCCGGTCCGCGGTCCAGACCGTGATCAGAGCACTCACTGTCACGATCGCCGCCAGCCACGGTCCAAAGCGTTGGCCATTGCGGCGGTGCTCGGTCATCTGGCCTCGGCGCACCTTCAATGCTTGCCAGGAAAGCAGCAACATCCAGCCGAATGCAGTTGCGGCGTGGACATGAGCGCTGGGCACATAGCTATGGCCAGCGTTGTATTCGCGCAGCATGTCGGGAATGAAGCCCGAGAGCAGCCCGAACCAGCAAAGCGCAATCGCAATTGCCACCGCATCACGGTCAGCAGGATGGGTCTGATTGAAATCAATGAAAGGCTTGTCGGCTCCGCCGGTGGAATTCTCTCCCATGCCCCCTCCTTGGTCTGCCTTTCGGGCAAACTCCGAGACAGCTTACAAGGCCGGATTATTATAGCAATGCCAGGTGAAGATTGCCGTCGCGCCGCGGTGCGGGCGCCAGGCTTCCGCCAGTTCGCGGGTCAGCTTTTCGCTGGGGCGTTCGGGCAGGTCCAGCAGCTTGTGCAGGCCTGCCTGGACGGCGAGATCGCCGGCCGGCCAGATATCGCCGCGCCCTTCGGCGAACAGCAGGTAGATCTCGGCTGACCAGCGCCCGATGCCCTTGATCTGGGTGAGCTGGGCGATCGCTGCCTCATCGTCCGCTGGCAGCGAATCGAAATCGAGTTCGCCGCCCACCACCAGTTCGCACAGACTCCGCATGTAGCCTTGTTTCTGCTTGGAGAGGCCGCAGGCGCGCAGGGTATCGAAATCGGATTCCAGTACCTTTTCGGGCGGCAGTTCCGGCCCCAGGTGCGCCTCGAACTTGCGCCACATCGATGCGGCGGCGGCCACGCTGACCTGCTGGCCAACGATCGTGCGCATCAGCGTGCCATAGCCGCGCGGGCGGATCCGCGGCTCGGGATAGCCGGTGCGGGCCAGCGCGCCGGCAAAGCGCGGTTCGATCGCGGCCACGCTGTCTAGGCCATGCTTCAATTGCTCTGCGGTCAATCCCACACCAATGGTCCTGCTTGCCAAAGGAAAGCGCGTTGGTTAGCAGCCCCGGCGAAGCGCCGATAGGGTGCAAGCAAGAGGAAACGACGCGATGCCGAAGCTGGTAGTGGTCAATCGGGCTGGGGAAGAAAAGACGGTTCAGGCTTCGGCCGGCCTGTCGGTGATGGAAGCGATCCGCGACAACGGCTTTGACGAACTGCTGGCGCTGTGCGGCGGCTGCTGCTCCTGCGCCACCTGCCACATCCATGTCGATGCCGACTGGGCGGCCAAGCTGCCGGCGATGAGCGAAGACGAAAACGACCTGCTCGACAGCTCGGACCACCGCGGTGAAACCTCGCGCCTGTCGTGCCAGATCCAGCTGACCGACGCGCTCGATGGCCTCAAGGTCACGATTGCGCCGGAAGACTGAGCTTAACAGGGGGCAAGCGCAAATGCATTGCGCCGCGCCCCCGGCAGTCCTACCTCTCGGGCGATGACCATGGCGCTCGTTCAGAACAACACGCTCGACCTGATCGGCAATACTCCGCTTGTCCTGCTCAAGGGACCAAGCGAGGCTGCTGGCTGCGAGATTTGGGGCAAGTGCGAATTCGCCAACCCCGGCGCTTCGGTCAAGGACCGCGCCGCGCTGTGGATCATCCGCGATGCCGAGGCGCGCGGTGAGCTGAAGCCCGGCGGAACGGTGGTTGAAGGTACGGCTGGTAACACCGGGATCGGCATCGCGCTGGTCGCCAATGCGCGCGGTTACAAGACCGTGATCGTCATGCCGGACAACCAGTCCAAGGAAAAGATGGACACCCTGCGTGCGCTGGGGGCTGAACTGGTGCTGGTGCCGCCGACCAAGTTTGCCGACCCGGCACACTTCGTCCACACCTCGCGCCGTCTGGCCGAGGAGACCGAGGGCGCGGTCTGGGCGAACCAGTTCGACAATGTCGCCAACCGCAAGGCCCATATTGAAAGCACTGCGCCGGAAATCTGGCAGCAGCTGGAAGGGCGGATCGACGGCTTCACATGCGCTGCCGGTACGGGCGGGACAATCGCCGGGGTCGGGCTGGGGCTGAAGGCCTTTGACGAGAATGTCCGCATCGCCCTGACCGATCCGCATGGCGCGGCGCTCTACAGCTATTACGCAACCGGCGAGTTGAAGTCCGAAGGCACTTCCGTCGCCGAAGGGATCGGCCAGGGTCGGATCACCGCCAACCTCGAAGGCGCGCCGATCGACACCCAGTTCCGCATCTCGGACGAGGAAGGCCTTGAATGGGTTGCCCGCCTGCTGCGTGAGGAAGGGCTGTGCCTGGGCCTCTCATCGGGCATCAACGTTGCTGGGGCGGTCGAGCTGGGCAAGCAGCTGGTCGCCGAAGGGCGCCAGGATGTCCGGGTCGCCACGATCCTGTGCGATACCGGCTTCCGCTATCTCTCCACGCTCTACAATCCGGAGTGGCTCCGGGCGAAGAGCCTGCCGGTCTTCCCCTGGCTGGCCTGATCGGCTAGAACTGCCGCATGGCCAGTCAGCCAAACCGTCCCATACCTCAGCATTTCGTGCCGCCAACCGCGCGGGAACTGCGCGCCCAGGCGGTGCAGCGGCTTCAGGCCGGGCTGTTCGGGCTGGCCGCGATCGTGCTGCTTGTCGGCCTTGCCAACATCATAAACGACCGCGCGCGGCAGTCCGAAAGCGCGGCCCCGGCGGCCACGGCACCAGCCAAGACCGAAGACCGCGGTGATCCGCTGGCCGATATCGGCGTGGTCCCGGCAGCCGCGCCCGAGGCTTCGGCCAGCCCCAGTGCCGCGCCCAAGAACTAGCTTTCTCGTTGCCATCTTGCTGGCCGCAGCCGCTTTGCTCGGCTGGACCGTGCTGTCGCGCCCGGCCGAGCCGCAACGCCCGATCGGGCTGTTTACCTCGCTGCCGATTCTCTGGGGTGAGGCTGACCAGTTGAGAGAGCTGCTCAAGCAGGATCGCGCGCCGCACCGGGTCAAGGCGGCCCTGGCGGCGCTGGGGCCGGTCAAGCCGCTCGATACGCTGGAAGGTTTGGGGCCGGACCTGAAGCGACTGGTGATCGCCCAGCCGCGCCCACTCTCGCCGGCCGAGAACGTCGCGCTCGATGCCTGGGTGCGGGGCGGGGGGCAGCTGCTGCTGGTGGCCGATCCCCTGCTGACCGAGCATTCAGCCTATGCCCTAGGCGATCCGCGCCGCCCGCAGGATGTCGTGCTGCTCTCGCCGATCCTGTCCCGCTGGGGGCTGGAATTGACCTTTGATGATCGGCAACCGGCCGGCCTGCGGACCGTGGCGGAACTTCCGGTCGACCTGCCCGGACGCTGGCAGACCACCAGCCCGGACTGCCGGCTTGCGGCCGAGGCCCTGCTGGCAGAGTGCCGCGTGGGGCAAGGCAGAGTCCTCGCCCTGGCCGATGCCGAAATCCTGGCGGCGGATGACGCCGACGGTCTTCGCGAGCCGGCCCTGGGCCGGCTGCTGCGCACGGCCTTCGCCCCCCGCTGAACGGGGCAGTCCGGGGAAATTACGGGAACCCTTGGCGAGACTGGGCGAGTCGCACGGTAAACCGCTGATTTTATGTAAGAACAAAGCATAAACAGATGCGTTGCTGGCGCACCTTCGCGCGATTCCAGACCATTAGATTCAACAATTTACCAAGTTATCCCGTAATTTCCCGCAAAAAGCCCTTCCATCCCCGAGATTGAGTGTTAAGAAATCATTTCATCGACAGTGAAGTCCACCGCCGTGCCCCGTTCAGGGGGATCTGGTCGCCAGGGCGGGCGATTGGTGCGGAGGGGGCTTTAGGCGCCGGAAAGTCCGGCATGTGGGGCGGGATAGAGTGGAGGCGGTTCGGCCAGTCAGCTACAGCGGTCAGGGCTTTTCGCTGCTTGGCGAAAAGGGCCGCTTCGTGCTGCCGCCCGACTTCCGCAAGGCGGTCCGCGATTCCGGCCATGGTGAGCGCGTGTTGTGTCTGGCCAAGCATCCCCGCTGGAAGTGCCTGATCGGCTTTGGCCTGGGCCGGGTTGCTGAATTCGAGGCCGAGCTGGACCGCGAAGAGCGGATCGCGCTGGAGCGCAATCAGGGTTACGACCGCGAACTGCGCGCCAACCAGCTTTACGGTTTTGCCCGCGTGCCCTTCGACGATTCCGGCCGCTTCGTTCTGCCCGAGCGCTATTTCAAGCTGGGCGGCATCGACAGCGCGGCTTTCTTTCAAGGCGGCGGCAAGTCCTTCACGATCTGGAACCCGGCCGAACTCGCCCAGATGGGTGCCGGTTGGGAAGATGCCCAGGAAGCCTGCGCCGAACTCGCCGCCCAGGCCCAGAACGGGAAGGGCCGCAAATGAGCGTCGCCCCTCACATTCCCGTCCTGCTCGACGAAGTGATCGCCGCACTCGCGCCGGCTCCGGGTGCCGTGATCGTCGATGCCACTTTCGGGGCCGGCGGCTATACCCGCGCGCTGCTCAATGCCGGGGCCACGGTCCACGCCTTTGACCGCGATCCCGACGCCATTGCTGCTGGGCAGGCCTGGCCCGAATGCGCTGAGCAGCCGCCGCGGCTGGTTCTCCACCTGCGCCGCTTCTCGGAAATGGTCGCGGCGCTGGCCGAGGCCGGCGTGGCCCGAGTTGACGGCATTGCCATGGATATCGGGGTGTCTTCGATGCAGCTGGACCAGTCGGCGCGCGGCTTCGCCTTTGCCGCCGATGGCCCGCTTGACATGCGGATGAGCCAGGACGGCCCGAGCGCCGCCGATTTCGTCAATACCGCGGCCGAGGGCGACATCGCCGACGTGCTGTTCAACTATGGCGAAGAGCGCCAGTCGCGCCGCGTTGCCCGCGCGATCGTTGCGGCCCGCCCGCTGGAGACCACTGGCCAGCTGGCTGCAGTGGTGCGCAAGGCGCTGGGCTATCACCCCGGCATGCCGAAAGATCCGGCGACCCGCAGCTTCCAGGCAATCCGCATTCACGTGAACGCTGAGCTCGATGAGCTCAATGCCGCACTGGATGCCTCCGAACAGCTGCTGACCCCGGGCGGACGCCTGGCCGTGGTCAGCTTCCACAGCCTGGAAGACCGGATCGTGAAGCAGTTCCTGCGCGAAGCGGGCGGGGCGATTGCCAATGCCTCGCGCCATCTGCCGCAGGTTGCCCCGGCCAATGCGCCGACCTTCGATCATATCGCCAAGGCGGTCCGTCCTTCGGCCGCCGAACTGGCCCGCAATCCCCGCGCCCGTTCCGCAACCCTGCGGTCTGCCGTGCGCACCGCTGCTCCCGCGCGACACAGGAGGGCTGCATGAACCTGACCCGTGACCGGATGCGTTCAATTGGCTGGGTGGCCTTGCTGGTCACCTGTGCGGCGCTGACCCTGGTGCTGATGGTCCGCGTCAATGCGGTGAAGAGCGAGGTCCAGCTCGCCCAGCGCCAGATCAACGCCATCAAGCAGGAAAAGCTGATCCTCGAGACAGAATTCCTGACCCGCGCCAACCAGCAGCAGCTGCGCAACCTCAATGCGATCGAGTTCGGCTATCAGGCGCCGACCGCCGGGCAGTACCTCGAAGGCGAACGTCAACTCGCCGCACTGGGCAAGGCGCGCGGGCCGAATGCGCCCGAGCCGATCCGCGTGGCCAGCGCTGCGACGCTGGTTGAGGACGATAACCCGATCCAGGCGCTGGTCTCGCCGCTGACTGGCAAGGCCATGGCGGCCGAAGTGAAGATCGCCGATACCCGCGATGCCAGCGAACGGGCGACCACCCCGGCCAAGCTCAGCGCGCGCCTGACCAAGTTCGACCGGGCGGAGGCCAAGGCCGAATGAACGCCGTGGCGGTTTCCAGCATTGTTGCCTCGGGCCGGGTGGAAATCGCCAACACGCGCCGCCAGGCGCTGACCATGGCCAAGTGGCGGCTAGTCTGGGTGGCCGCCGGTTTTGCAGCGATCGCCGTCATTGCCGTTCTGCGGGTGCTCTATCTTGGCCTGGTCGAAGGCAGCCCGGCCAATGCGGCGGCCTATGGCATGACCCCGCCGCGCGGCGATATCGTCGATCGCAACGGCGTCCCGCTCGCCCGTGCCTTTCCGGCCTATGCGCTGTGGTATAACCCGGCCGCGCTGGGTGATGATGGCGCGCCGCTGGTTCGCTCGCCCAATGAGGTGGCGATTGCGCTCAACCGGATCTTCCCGGAAATGGACGTGGCGGAAGCCACCGCCCGGCTCGCTTCGGGCCGGCCCGGCTACCTGCGCCGCCGGATCCTGCCCGAAGATGCCAATAAGATCCACGCGCTGGGCGAGCCGGCACTGGAATTCCCGCGCGAGACCGAGCGGTTCTATCCGCAGGGTTCGCTCGCGGCGCACGTCCTGGGCTTCGTTGGCGCCGATGGCCGCGGCCATGTCGGCATGGAAGGCGTCTTCGACAAGCGCTTGACCGATCCTGCCACGCGCGGCACCCCGGCCATGCTCTCGCTCGACAGCCGGGTCCAGGGCGCGCTGGAGGATGAGCTGCTCAAGGGCATCGCCGATACCAACGCCAAGGGTGCGGCGGGCCTGGTGCTGGATGTCGAGACCGGTGAAGTGCTCGCGCTCGCCTCGTTGCCTTCCTTCAACCCGAACCTGATCGACAATGCAGGGGCGGGTAACATCTTCAACCGCGTGACCAACCAGGTTTACGAACTCGGCTCGACCTTCAAGCCGATCACCGTTGCCGCCGCGATCGATGCCGGCACGGTGACCAGCATGGCCCGTCGCTACCAGTCGGAGCGTCCGCTCGAGATCGGTGGTTTCCGGATCCGCGATCTTCACAGCTACGGCGCTTCGATGAACGTGCCGGAAACGCTGATCCATTCGTCGAACATCGTCACCGCGCAGATCGCGGACGAACTGGGCGGTGCGCGGCTCAACGCGACGATGCGCTCGCTCGGCATGAACGAGCGCCCCTATATCGAACTGCCGGCGCGCGGTTTCCCGATCTGGCCCAAGGGTGACTGGTCGCGGATCACCACCATGACCGTCTCCTATGGTCACGGCATCGCGGTCACCCCGCTGCACCTCGCCACGGCCTATGCCGCGCTGGTCAATGGCGGGATCTGGCGGCCGGCCACGCTCAAGAAGCTCGGCGCCGGCGAAGTGCCGGAAGGCCGCCGCGTGTTCAAGGCTTCGACCAGCGCGCGGATGCGCCAGCTGCTGCGGATGATCGTGGTCGATGGCACCGGCAAGAAGGCCGATGCGGTCGGCTACCGCGTCGGCGGCAAGACCGGCTCGGCCGAAAAGCCGGGGGTGGGCGGCTATCGCCGCAGCTCGCTGGTTTCGACCTTCGCCGCCGCCTTCCCGATGGACCGCCCGCGCTATGTGATCATCGCCATGCTCGATGAGCCGCAGGGCACCGCTGCCACCTCTGGCCAGCGCACCGCCGGGTGGAACGCCGCGCCGATCGTCGGCCGGGTTGTCCCGCGCATCGGCCCGCTGCTGGGCATCATGCCCGATCCGACCCGCGATGTGGACATCACCGACCTTTCGCCGCTGGTGGCGAGCGGAGAAGGCGAATGAAGCTGGCGCGGCTGGCAGAGCTTGCCGGCATTCCCATCGCCAGCCCCGCCGAAGCCCAGGTTACCGGTTTCGCGATCGATAACCGCAAGGTTGCGCCCGGCACCGTCTTCGGCGCCTTTCAGGGTGCGGCGGTCAATGGTGAGGACTTCATTCCCGCCGCGGTGACCGCTGGCGCGATCGCCGTCGTCGCCCGGCCAGAGGCCAAGGTCGAGGGCGCGCTTCACATTGCGGCGGACAACCCGCGCCAAGTCTTCGCCCGTCTCGCCGCGCAGTTCTTCACGCCAGTTCCTGCCACGCTGGTGGCGGTGACCGGCACCAACGGCAAGACCTCGACTGTCGAGATGACGCGGCAGATCTGGCGCATGGCCGGGCACCGCGCGGCCTCGATCGGCACGCTGGGCGTCACCACCTCAGACGAAAGCGTATCGACCGGGTTGACCACGCCCGACATCGTAACCTTCCTGGCCAACATGAGCGGGCTGGCGCGCGAGGGTGTGACCCACGTCGCCTACGAAGCCTCCAGCCATGGCCTGTCGCAGTATCGCAATGAAGGACTGGTGGTTGCGGCCGGCGGCTTCACCAACCTCAGCCGCGATCACCTCGATTACCACAAGACCATGGAAGACTACTTCGCGGCCAAAATGCGGCTGTTTGACGAAGTGGTGGCCGATGATGGCGCAGCGGTGATCTGGGCTGATGATGAATGGTCGCAGCGCGCGATGGACCATGCCAGCAAGCGTGGGCTCAAGCTGTTCACCGTGGGCGAGCAGGGCGAGGCGATCCGCCTGGTCAGCCGCGCGCCGGGCCAGCTTGGCCAGGTGCTGGAGCTGGTTCACGCTGGTCAGGCCCGCAAGGTCAACCTGCCGCTGATCGGGGCCTATCAGGCGGCCAATGCGCTCGTTTCGGCCGGGCTGGTCCTGGCAGCCGGCGGCGATCCGGTGCAGGTCTTCGATGCGCTGGCCCGCCTGCAACCGGTGCGCGGGCGGCTGGAGCGCGCCGCGATCAGCCGCGACGGGGCACCGGTCTATGTCGACTATGCCCATACGCCCGACGCGCTTGAGGCGGCGATTGCCGCGCTGCGCCCGCATTGTTCCGGCCGCCTGATCGTCGTCTTCGGCGCCGGCGGCGACCGCGACCAGGGCAAGCGCCCGGAGATGGGCCGGATCGCGGTCGAGCAGGCCGATCTGGGGATCGTGACCGACGACAATCCCCGCAGCGAGGACCCGGCCGCGATCCGTACCGCGATCCTGGCGGGCGGGGCCGGGAAGCTTGACGAAGTGGGCGATCGCCGCACGGCGATTGCTGCAGGAATTGCTGCGGCGGGGCGCGATGACATCGTGCTGATCGCCGGCAAGGGCCATGAACAGGGGCAGATCATTGGCGCCGGGGAAACCATGCGCGTCCTGCCTTTCGATGATGTTACTGTAGCCAGGGAGTGCGCCGCATGAATGCCGTTGCCCGGATCCTCGAGTGGCCGATTGAAGCCGATGATGCCCACGGCCTAGCGCTGTGGACCGCGGCCGAGATTGCGGCGGCAACCGGCGGCACCGCCAGCGGCGATTTTGCCGTCTCGGGCGTTGAGATTGACAGCCGCGACGTGATCGAAGGCGACCTGTTCTTTGCCCTGAAGGGCGAGGCGATGGATGGCCACCGCTTTGTCGATGCCGCCTTTGCCAAGGGTGCGGTCGCTGCCGTGGTCGATCGCCCGATCGACGGCCCGCATATTCTGGTTAACAATACCTCAACTGCACTTGAGCTTCTGGCCAAGGCCGCGCGCGAGCGCACCATGGCGCGCGTCATCGGCGTGACCGGCTCGGTCGGCAAGACCGGGGTCAAGGAAGCGATTTTTGCTGCGCTCGACCGGTCGAGCCGCGGCCGGGCGCATCGTTCGGTCAAGAGCTACAACAACCATGTCGGCGTGCCGCTCAGCCTCTCCCGCACCCCCGCGGCGACCAAGTTCGGCGTCTACGAAATGGGCATGAACCACGCCGGTGAGATCCGCGCGCTGACCGCCCAGGTCCGCCCGCATGTCGCGCTGATCACCACCATCGCCCCGGCGCATATCGAGAACCTCGGTTCGATCGAGGCGATTGCCGATGCCAAGGCGGAAATCTTCGAAGGGCTTGAGCCGGGCGGCACCGCGATCATCCCGGCTGACGTAGCCCAGTACGGCCAGCTGCGCCGCACGGCCGAACGGTTGGGGGTCAAGATCGTTTCGTTCGGGCGGAGTGACTTTGCCGACGTCCGCCTGCTCGATGCCGTGCCCGCCCCCGACGGCGGCTCGCTGGTGACCGCCGACATGGGCGATCGGCGGCTGTGCTTCACCGTCGCTACCCCGGGTGAGCACTGGGTGGTCAACTCGCTCGCCGTGATCGCCGCCGTGCGCGAGCTGGGCGGGGACCTTGGCGCGGCCGGTCTGGCCCTGGCCGAGCTCGAAGGGCTCAAGGGGCGCGGCGCGCGTCACCGGCTGCCGGTCGAAGGCGGCATCGCCCTGCTGATCGACGAGAGCTACAACGCGAATCCCGCCTCGATGAAGGCCACGCTGGCCGATCTGGGCCACACAACGGCCGCCCGGCGCATCGCCGTGCTCGGCGCGATGAAGGAGCTGGGTGAGCATGGCCCGGCCTTCCATGCCGAGCTGGCAGTCCCGCTGCGCGTGGCCGAAGTCGACCACGTGATCATGGTTGGCGACGAGATGCTCCCGCTGGCCGAGGAACTGGGGAAATCCGCCGCTACGGCGCTTGGCAAGCCTATGTCCTTCGCCCATTGCGGGTCTGTTGGGGATGCTCTGGTGGCGCTTGGGAAGCTGGGTTTGCAGGCCGATGATGCCATCCTCGTCAAAGGGTCGAATTCCGTCGGGCTGGGGGCTGTGGTTGCCGCTCTGACGCAGAACAAGGATTGAGATCAGGATGCTTTACCTGATCGCGGAATATTTCGAATTTTCGGGGCTGGCGAACCTCATTCGCTACCAGACCTTCCGCGCGGGTGCGGCATTGATGACAGCGCTGGTGATCGGTCTGATCATCGGCCCGAAGTTCATCAACATGCTGCGCGTGCGCCAGGGCAAGGGCCAGCCAATCCGCGAGGACGGACCGCAAAGCCACCTCGCCAAGCGCGGCACGCCGACCATGGGCGGGCTGATGATCATGATCGCGCTGGTCGTCTCAATGCTGCTGTGGATGGACCTGTCGAGCCCGCTGGTCTGGGCCTGCCTGATGGTAACCACCGGCTTCGGCCTGATCGGGTTTCTGGACGATTACGACAAGGTCAAGAAGCGCAGCACCGCCGGGGTTTCTGGCCGGGTGCGGTTGCTGGCGGAATTCACCGTCGCCGGGCTCGCTGCCTGGATCATGATCGGACACACAAGTACCAACCTCTACGTGCCGTTCCTCTCGGGCCACTATATCCCGCTCGGGCCGCTCTATTTCGTCTTTGCCGCCTTCGTGATCGTCGGCGCGGGCAATGCCGTGAACCTGACCGACGGGCTTGATGGCCTGGCGACCATGCCGGTGGTGATTGCCGCCGGCACCTTCGCGATCATCGCCTACCTGGCGGGCCGGGCCGACTTTTCGGCCTATCTCGGCATTCCGCACGTGCCGCGCGCCGGTGAACTGGCGATCCTTTGCGCCGGGATCATGGGTGCTTGTCTCGCGTTCCTGTGGTTCAACGCGCCGCCGGCCGCGGTGTTCATGGGCGATACCGGTAGCCTGGCCCTGGGCGGCGCGCTCGGCGCGATTGCGGTGGCTTCGCGGCATGAGATCGTGCTGGCGATTGTCGGCGGCCTGTTCGTGGCCGAGGCGCTGTCGGTGATCATCCAGGTCGCGGTTTACAAGCGCACCGGCAAGCGGGTGTTCAAGATGGCGCCGATCCATCACCACTTCGAACAGCTCGGCTGGAAGGAATCGACCGTGGTGATCCGCTTCTGGATCGTCTCGATCGTCCTCGCCCTCATTGGCCTGTCGACGCTCAAGCTGCGATGATCACGACCCCCGCCTTTGCCGGTCAGCGCTATGCCGTCCTTGGTCTGGCCCGTTCGGGCCTGACTGCGGTCGAAAGCCTGCTGGCGGGCGGAGCGCAGGTTACCGCCTGGGACAGCCGCGAAGAACCGCGCCGCTGGGTAGAAGGCCGGGTCGAACTTGCTGATCCGCTGACGATCGATCTGGCAGGCTTTGCCGGTGTGGTCGTCTCGCCGGGCGTGCCGCTCAACACGCACCCGATCGCTGCCCATGCTGCTGCGGCCGGCGTGCCGGTGATCGGCGATATCGAGCTGTTCGCGATTGCCCGGCCTCACCTGCCGGCGCACCGCGTGGTCGGCATCACCGGGACCAACGGCAAGTCGACCACCACCGCGCTGGTCCACCACGTGTTGCAAAGCGCTGCCCTGCCGACCCGGATGGGCGGCAATATCGGTCTGCCGGTGCTGGGCCAGGCGCCGCTGCCGCCGGGCGGGGTCTATGTGCTGGAACTGTCGAGCTATCAGATCGACCTGACGCACAGCCTTGCCTGTGATGTTGCCGCGCTGCTCAACATCACACCTGACCATCTGGACCGCTATGACGGGTTCGAGGCCTATGCTGCCAGCAAGGCTCGCCTGTTCGAAATGCAGCATGACGATCAGGCTGCGGTGTTCGGGGTGGGCGATCCGGAAACCCGCGCCGTGGCGGAGCGTGAGCTCGGCCGCCGCCTGCCCGGCAAGGTCCATCCGGTCGATGGCTCCAACCTGGTCGGGCTTCAGCCTGGTTGGCCTACCCTGCAGGGCCCGCACAACCTCCAGAACGCGGCCGTGGCCGTTGCCATTGCCGAGGCACTGGGGCTGACCGCAGCGCAGTGGGGGCCGGCGCTCGCCAGCTTCCGCGGCCTGCCGCACCGGATGGAGCGCGTGGCCGAAACCGACGGCGTGCTGTTCATCAATGACAGCAAGGCCACCAACCCGGCATCGGCCGCGCCCGCGCTGGGCGCTTTCCCGCCGAACCCGGACAAGCGCATTCACTGGATCGTCGGCGGCCTGCCCAAGGGCGACGATCTGGACGAATGCGCGCCCTATTTCGGCAATGTCGTCGCTGCCTATACCATTGGCGAAGCCGGCCCCATGTTTGCCCAACTGCTGCGCCCGCACATGCCGGTGACCAGCAGCGAAATGATGTGCGATGCGATCCAGCAGGCGATGGCCGCAGCCAAGCCCGGCGACGTCGTGCTGCTTTCACCGGCCTGTGCCAGCTTTGATCAGTTCCGCGATTACGAAGCGCGCGGTGACAGCTTCCGCCAGATCGTCCAGGCCCTGATCGCCGATCAGGCCGCCGCCGCAGAAGGAGCGCGCTAGTGGCCACTCATCCGCCCTTCGTGCCGCGCGCCGGCCAGGCGCCCACCGCGATGGGCCTGCCGCGCCAGCGCCGCAACCGCCGCAGCGAATTTGCGATGTGGTGGCGCGAGATTGACCGGGTGCTGCTTGGCCTGATCCTGCTGCTGATGGCGCTTGGCACGCTGGCGGTCGCCGCTGCCTCGCCCGCCAGCGCCCAGCGCCTTTCAACCGCGCGGATCAGGCTGGATGACCTGCACTTCTTCTACATCCACCTTCGCTGGCAGTTCGTCGGCCTGATGGTCTTGGCCTTTGCTGCGGCCTTGCCCAAGGACATGGCGCGGCGCTTTGGCATCCTGCTGGGCGCGGCGATGCTGGTTGGGCTGTTCCTGGTGCCGGTGTTCGGCTCGACCGTGAACGGGGCAAAGCGCTGGCTCAACCTGGGCATGTCGCTGCAGCCATCGGAATTCCTGAAGCCGGCCTTCGCGATCTGCCTCGCCTGGATCCTTTCCTGGCGCGCGCGCGATCCCAAGCTGCCGGTCGTGGCGCTGAGCACGGCGGTGATGTTGCTGGTGGTCTGCCTGCTGATGCTGCAGCCTGACCTTGGCTCGGCGATCCTGTTTGCCGGGGTATGGTTCGTGCTGGCGCTGCTCGCCGGCATTTCGGTCCAGCGGATCGGCGTGGTGTTCGCCGGTGGGATTGGGGCAGTGACGCTGGCTTACCTGTTCTACGAGAACGGCCGCAACCGCATCGATGCCTTCCTGGGGGGCGGCACGGCCTATGACCAGGTCGACCTGGCCAGCCGCACGCTGCTGTCCGGTGGCTGGACCGGCACCGGCATCTGGCTCGGCAAGCGCAAGATGGCGCTGCCCGAGGCGCATACCGACTATATCTTCTCCGTGATCGGTGAGGAGTTTGGCCTGATCATGTGCCTGGTGATCGTGGCGCTATATGTCGCGATTGTCCTGCGCGTGCTGCTGCGGCTGCTGAAAGAGGAAGATCTCTTCACCACGCTCGCCGCCGCTGGCCTGACCGCGCAGCTCGGCGGGCAGGCCTTCATCAACATCCTGGTCAACCTGCAGCTGTTCCCGTCGAAGGGGATGACCCTGCCGCTGATTTCCTATGGCGGCTCATCCACCATTGCGCTCTGCCTGGGCGTGGGCCTGTTGCTGGCGATCACCCGGCGCAATCCGTTCATCGAGCGTGAGGCCTTCAAGATCGGCGATATGGGAGGAATGCGGCGATGAGCGGCGCAACGCGGCATTTCGTCCTGGCGGCAGGCGGCACTGGCGGCCACCTGATCCCGGCCTTTGCCCTGGCGGTGGAGCTGGAGCGGCGCGGGCATCACGTTGCGCTGGTCACCGATACGCGCGGCGCCAAACTGCCGGGCAAGCCCGACAGCCTGGTCACCCACATTTTGCCCGCCGGACGGATCGGCAAGAACCCGCTGCACTGGCCCAAGGGGATCGGCGCGATCCTGGAGGGCAAGCGGATGGCCGCGCGGCTGTTCGAAAGCTTCCAGCCGACCTGCGTGGTGGGCTTCGGTGGCTATCCCGCCTTTCCGACGCTCTGGGCGGCCACCGCTGCGGGCGTGCCGAGCGTGATCCACGAACAGAATGCCGTGCTGGGCCGGGTCAATCGCCTGCTGGCCAAGCGGGTCGATGCCATTGCCACCTCGTTCAAGCAGGTCGACCGGCTCAAGTCCAAGTTCGCGCTCAAGACTCATCTGGTCGGCAATCCCGTCCGGGCAGAGGTTCTGGCCCTGCGCGACGAGCCGTTCCCGCCGTTCAGCGAAGACGGGCTGCTGCGGGTCCTGGTAACTGGCGGCAGCCAGGGCGCCAGCGTGCTCGCCCAGGTCGTGCCCGATGCGCTGGCCATGCTCCCCGCCGCGCTGCGTACGCGTTTGCAGGTGACCCAGCAGTGCCGGCCCGAGGATATCGAAGTTGTCCGCGCGCGCTATGCCGGGCATGACATTCCGGCCGAGCTTGGCACCTATTTCGAGAACATGGCCGAGCGGCTGGCCGATACGCACCTGTTCATCGGTCGCGCCGGTGCCTCGACCATTGCCGAGCTGACGGCGGTTGGCCGCCCGGCGATCCTGGTCCCGCTGCCGATCGCGACCGATGATCATCAGGCCGCCAACACGCGCGAGATCTGCGCCGCCGGCGGGGCGCGGATGATCCGGCAGGAGCGGTTTACCGCCGCCGAAGTGGCCAAGCAGATCCTGGCGATCGCGCAGAGCCCGGAAACGCTCGCCAATGCGGCCCACGGCGCGTGGAACTGCGGCTATCCCAAGGCGGCGAAGGACCTGGCCGATCTGGTCGAAAGCTTTGGCGGCACCCCGCTGATGGACGTGATCCGCGTGGCCGATGCCGCGATTGCCGGTGCAACCTTTGGCGGCGCGGCGGCGGCTGGTTAGGAAGAGAGTGGAATGAAGGGCGTAGGCACTGACATCGGCACCATCCATTTCGTCGGTATCGGCGGGATCGGCATGTCCGGCATTGCCGAAGTGATGCACAACCTGGGCTATACGGTCCAGGGTAGCGACATTGCCGAAGGCTATGTCGTCGAAGGTCTGCGCGCCCGCGGGATCAAGGTGATGATCGGCCACAAGGCCGAGAACCTGGGCGATGCCGCCGTGGTCGTGACCTCAACCGCCGTGAAGCGCGACAACCCCGAAGTCGTCGCCGCGCTGGAACACCGCGTCCCCGTGGTGCGCCGCGCGGAGATGCTGGCAGAGCTGATGCGGCTGAAGCGCACGGTCGCCGTCGCCGGCACGCACGGCAAGACTACCACGACCAGCCTCGTCGCCGCGCTGCTTGATGCCGGCGGGGTCGATCCGACCGTGATCAACGGCGGGATCATCAACTCCTACGGTTCCAACGCGCGCCTTGGTGAGAGCGAGTGGATGGTGGTCGAGGCGGATGAGAGCGACGGCTCGTTCCTGCGCCTCGACGGGACCATTGCCGTGGTCACCAACATCGATCCCGAACACCTTGATCACTATGGCAGTTTTGACGCGATCAAGGACGCCTTCGTCGAATTTATCGAGAACGTGCCGTTCTATGGCTGCGCGGTTCTCTGCATCGATCACCCCGAAGTCCAGGCCGTTATTCCCAAGGTCCGCGACCGCCGCGTCGTGACCTATGGCTTCTCGGCCCAGGCCGATGTGCGCGGTGAGAATGTCACGCCGATTCCCGGCGGCAATCGCTTTGACGTGGTGATCCGCCAGCGCGACGGCTCGCAGCGCCGCATTGACGGGATTGAGCTCCCCATGCCCGGCCGTCACAATGTTCAGAACGCGCTGGCCGCAGTCGGCGTCGCGGTCGAGATGGGCTGCGCGGATTCCGTGATCCAGACCGGCTTTGCCAAGTTCGGCGGGGTCAAGCGCCGCTTCACCAAGGTGGGTGAGATCGATGGCGTGACGATCATCGACGATTACGGCCACCATCCGGTCGAAATCCGCGCCGTCCTGGCCGCCGCGCGGGAAGGGGTGCAGAACCGCGTGATTGCCGTGGTTCAGCCGCATCGCTTCACCCGCCTGCGCGATCACCTGGCCGAGTTCCAGGCCGCCTTCAACGATGCCGACATGGTCTATGCCGCGCCAGTATTTGCCGCCGGCGAAGCGCCGATCGAGGGTGTCGATTCCGCTGCTCTGGTCGAAGGGATCAAGGCGCGCGGCCATCGCTCGGCCCACCTCATCGCCAGCGCCGACGCTCTGGCGGCAGAACTGGCCAATGTCGCCCAGCCGGGGGACATGGTGGTCTGTCTTGGGGCGGGGGACATCACCAAGTGGGCCGGCGGGCTTGAGGCCGCAATCCGCGTCTTCCGGACCGGCGGATGAGCACCGCCACGCTCCCCTCTGTCCGGGGCAAGCTGACCCCCTCGGCCCCGCTGGCTCCGCTCGTCTGGTTCAAGTCCGGCGGCACGGCCGAGTGGCTGTTTGAGCCTAAGGATCTGACCGACCTTCAGGAATTCCTGCGCGAGCTCGATCCCACCGTGCCCGTCATGGCGCTGGGGCTCGGTTCCAACATGATTGTCCGCGATGGCGGTGTGCCGGGTGTGGTGGTGCGGCTGGGCAAGGCATTTGCCAAGGTCGAGCAGACTGCCGACCTGACGCTCAATTGCGGCGGCGGTGCCTCCGGTATCCTCGTTTCATCGAGCGCGCGCGACAATGGCATTGCGGGCCTGGAATTCCTGCGCTCAATCCCCGGCACGGTCGGCGGCTTCGTGCGGATGAACGGCGGGGCCTATGGCGGCGAGGTCAAGGACATCCTGGTCGATTGCGATGTCGTACTGCGTGATGGGTCGCTGGTGACCTTGCCGGTCGCCGACCTGCACTACACCTATCGCCATTCCGAACTGCCCGAAGGTGCCATCGTGGTCGCCGCGCGGTTCCGGGGACAACCGGGCCAGCCGGAAGCGATCCAGGCGGAGATGGACCGCATCTCGGCCAGTCGCGAAGCCAGCCAGCCGCTGCGCAGCAAGACCGGCGGTTCGACCTTCAAGAACCCGGCTGGGCACAAGGCCTGGCAACTGGTTGACGAGGCCGGCTGCCGGGGGCTTCAGCTGGGCGGCGCGCAGATCAGCGAGAAGCACACCAACTTCCTGCTCAACCTGGGCGATGCGACCAGCGCCGATATCGAGGCGCTGGGCGAGGAAGTGCGGCGCCGGGTCAAGGAAAAGTCGGGCGTCGAGCTTGATTGGGAAATACAGCGAGTAGGTAAGTCTAAGTGAGCCTCCCCAAACTCCACGTTGCGGTCCTGATGGGCGGCTGGTCGAACGAGCGGCCAGTTTCGCTGATGAGCGGGGAAGGCGTGGCCAAGGCGCTGGAAGAGCGCGGTCATCAGGTTACCCGGATCGACATGGACCGCGATGTCGCAGCCAAGCTGGCGGCGAGCAGGCCTGACGTGGTGTTCAATGCGCTCCACGGCACGCCCGGCGAGGATGGCTCGATCCAGGGCATGATGGACCTGATGGGGCTGACCTATACCCATTCGGGCATGGTCGCCTCGGTCATTGCGATCGACAAGGAGCTGACCAAGCGGGCGCTGGTCCCGCATGGCATTCCAATGCCGGGCGGGCGGATCGTGCCGGTGGCGGAAATCTATGAGCGCGACCCGCTAGAGCGGCCCTATGTGCTGAAGCCGGTCAACGAAGGGTCCTCAGTCGGGGTGGCGATCGTCACCGCCGAGGGTAACTACGGCAATCCGATCAGCCCGGAAACCAAGGGGCCGTGGCAGGAATTCGATAGCCTGCTGGCCGAACCCTATATCCGCGGGCGCGAGCTGACCACGGCGGTGCTGGGTGATCGCGCCCTGATGGTCACCGAACTGCGGCCCAAGTCCGGCTTCTACGATTTCGACGCCAAGTACACCGAGGGCATGACCGAGCACGTCTGCCCGGCCGAGATCCCTGACGAGATCACCCAGGCCTGCCTCGACCTGGCGCTGCGCTGCCATCAGCTGCTCGGCTGCAAGGGCTGCAGCCGCACCGATTTCCGCTGGGATGACGAGCGCGGGGTGGAAGGTCTGTTCGTGCTGGAAACCAATACCCAGCCGGGGATGACGCCGCTCAGCCTGGTGCCAGAGCAGGCCAAGCACCTCGGAATCGAATATGGCGAGCTGGTCGAGATGATCATCGCCGAGGCGCTTTCGGATCGTGATCGCAAGCAGGGGGGCAAGCGGTGAGCCAGACCATCAAGCGCGGCGGCAAGAGTGTGCGCAAGGCCGCCGCCGCCCAGGGCAAGGACCGCCAGGTGCGCGCCGCCAAAGCCAGGACCGGCTCGGCGATCGGCACGGCCATGGGCTGGCTGCCCATCAGCGAAGAGCAGTGGCAACGTGTATTCTTGGCCAGCATTCTGGGCGGGGCGGCGGTGCTGGCCTGGACCGTGGCGAGCTTTGCCGGGGTCCCGGCCATGGCCGAGGCGCAGCTTGCCCAGGTTGCCAGCGACGCCGGGTTTGAAGTGCGCAGGGTCGAGGTGCGCGGGGTCAAGAACCTTAACGAGCTCAAGGTCTATGAGCGCGCGCTGGCCGAGCGTGACCGGGCAATGCCGCTGGTCGATGTCGAAGCGCTGCGCCAGGAACTGCTCCAGCTCTCCTGGGTCCAGGATGCGCGCGTCTCGCGCCAGCTGCCGGATTCGCTGGTGATCGACATTGTCGAGCGCACCCCGGCGGCCGTCCTGCGCAAGGCCGACAAGTTGGTGTTGATCGATGCCACCGGGGCAGAACTGGAAGTCGTTGGCCCGGCCCGCGCCAAGGGCAAGCTGATCGTTTCTGGCCCGGGGGCGGGCAAACAGGTGGTCGCGCTGCAGGAACTGATGTCCGCCGCCCCGGCCCTGAAGCCGCAGCTGCGCGAGGCTGAGTGGATTGGCAATCGCCGCTGGAACTTCACCTTCAAGACCGGCCAGGTCCTGGCCCTGCCGGAAGGTGACGAGAACTCCGCCAAGGCGCTGATGACCTTCGCCCGGCTGGATGGCGTGAACCGGCTGTTGGGCGGCAAGGTGGCCGCATTCGATATGCGCGCCGGTGATCGGATCTATCTGCGTGTCCCCGGCCGGACCGATCCGGTCGAGCAGCCGGCGCCCAAGCCTGCTGCCAGCGAGACGAAGAAGACCGAAGATGCGCCCAAGGCGCAGGCGGAGGTCGCCGCCAAGGATAGCAAGGCCAAGGGGGACAAGGACTGATGGCCACGCCTCGGATCGTTCGCACTTTTGGCGCGGTCAACATCGGTTCGTTCCGCATCTCGGCCATGGTCGCCGGGCTCACCGAGACGGGCGAGATGGTGGTGCTGGGCTCTGGCCACCGCGCCGCCCAGGGGATCAAGCGCGGCTATGTGACTGACATGCAGGCGGCGACCTATGCCGTGCGTGATGCGGTCGAGCGGGCCGAGAAAATGGCCAACACAGCCGTCAGCTCGGTCTGGATCGGTTCTTCCGGTGCGGGCCTGGCCAGCCAGGTCGCGCAGGTCGAAATCGACATTGGTGGCCGCCGGATCGAGGAAGACGATATCGAGCACCTGCTGGTCGCGGCGCAGGGCGTGATCCAGCCCGATGGGCGGATGGTGCTGCATGCCCAGCCGGCGCATTACACGCTCGACGGAGCGGACGGCGTGTCCGATCCCAAGGGGCTCCATGCCGAGCGGCTGGGGGTCGATATCCACGTCATGCTGGCGGACGGCGCGCCGATCCGCAACATCACCGAGACGGTCCAGAACGCGCACCTGCAGGTTGAGGCCGTAGTCGGCTCACCGATCGCCGCAGGCTATGCCTGCCTCAATCCGGAAGAGCGCGACCTGGGCGTGGCCCTGGTCGAATTCGGCGCCGAAGTTACCAATGTCTCGGTCTATGCTTCGAGCATGCTGCTGGGGCTGGTCACGATCCCGATGGGGTCGGGCGATGTCACCGATGCGATTGCCTCGGCCTTCGGCATCCGCCGCTTTCAGGCCGAACGGCTGAAGTGCGTCCACGGCTCGGCGATTGCCAGCCCGTCGGACCACCGCGAGATGATCCCGGTCAACGCGCCGGGCGATGAAATGACCGGGCCGATCGCCCGCCATGCTGATGACAAAAACCGTATTCCCCGTGCCGAACTGATCTCGGTCATTACCGAGCAGCTTGCCCGGCTGATGGAAGAGGTTTCGCGCGCGCTCAAGTCGCTGGGCTTCACCGGCCAGCGGGGGCAGCAGATCGTGCTGACCGGGGGCGGGGCGGAACTGGCCGGTCTGGCCGACTATGCCCAGGCCGCGCTTGGCAAGCCAGTGCGGATCGGGCGCCCACTTCACATTAAAGGTTTGCCGGAAGCCCATGCCACGCCTGGATTCTCCACGCTGACTGGCCTGGTACTCTATGCCGCTGCCGATCCGATCGACATCCGCAAGGTGGGGCGTGCCAAACAGGATGTGACCCGTTTCGAGCACCTCGGCCTAGTCGGCCGGCTCTATCGCGCGGTGCGGGAGTATTTCTGAAACCAGCGCAAGTCCGCCAAATCCTTAAGGGTGACTGTGGACAACGTAGGATTACGGGTTGGAAACTTGGATTCTTGCGGTGCAGTAACCAAGATAGTTTTTAGAATTGCATCCGCTTGCCGGACAGGAGAGCGCCATGAGCATCAATATCGGACCGCCAGCCGTTGAGGAGCTGCGTCCCCGGATCACCGTGATCGGGGTGGGCGGTGCGGGCGGCAACGCCATCGCCAACATGATCGGGGCCGGAATCGAAGGCGTCGACTTCGTGGTCGCGAACACCGATGCCCAGGCGCTCAACAATTCGATCGCCGAACACCGCATCCAGCTTGGCCCGGACATCACCCAGGGCCTCGGTGCCGGTTCGCGCCCTGAAGTGGGCAAGGCCGCGGCCGAGGAAACCCTGGCCGAGATCGACCGTGCGCTCGATGGCGTCCACATGTGCTTCATCGCCGCCGGCATGGGCGGTGGCACCGGTACCGGCGCGGCCCCGGTCGTCGCCAAGGCGGCGCGTGAGAAGGGCGTGCTGACAGTCGGCGTCGTGACCAAGCCGTTCCTGTTCGAAGGCACGCGCCGGATGCGCTCGGCCGAAGCGGGCATCGAAGAGCTGCAGAAGCACGTTGATACCCTGATCGTCATTCCCAACCAGAACCTGTTCCTGGTCGCGAAGGCGGAAACCACCTTCAAGGAAGCCTTCCTGCTGGCCGATGAAGTGCTGCAGCAGGGCGTCCGCTCGATCACCGACCTGATGGTCATGCCGGGCCTGATCAACCTCGACTTTGCCGACGTCCGCTCGGTTATGGCCGAAATGGGCAAGGCGATGATGGGCACGGGCGAGGGCAGTGGTGAGAATCGTGCGCTCGAAGCAGCCGAAAAGGCGATCGCCAACCCGCTGCTCGATGGCGTGTCGATGCAGGGCGCCAAGGGCGTGATCATCTCGATCATCGGCGGCGACGACATGAAGCTGCTCGAAGTCGACGAGGCTGCGAACCACATTCGCGAGCTGGTCGATCCCAATGCCAACATCATCTGGGGTTCGGCCTTCAATCCGGACCTGCAGGGCAAGATCCGCGTCTCGGTGGTCGCCACCGGGATCGAGCAGAGCGCAAGCCAGGCCGAAGAGGCCAGCCGGCCGTTCAACCTGACCGCCTCGCGCGGCCCGGTCCGACCGCAGGCCGAAGCGGTCCAGCCCTTGTTCGGACGCAGCGCCCCTGAGCCGACGCCGGCGCCCGAACCTGAGCCCGTTGCCGAGGCCGCCCCTGCGCCAGAGCCGGAACCCGAAGTCGAAGCTCCGGCGCCGGCTCCGGTCGCCAGCTACAGCGACGATGACGATTGGGGTACGAGCCCGGCCGCGCCTGAGGCGGCTGCGGAAGAGCCGCTCGAGCTGGAAATGGAAGCCGAAGAACCGGCCCCGGCCCCGGCCCCAGCGGCCGAAGCCCAGCCGGCCGACGACCTGCTCAGCGATGCCTCGCGCCTGGTCGATGAAGATCAGCCGGTGGGCGGCCTGCCCGGTCGGCGCCGCGGCCTGGTTTCGAGCGACAGTGGCGAAGCTGGCGCTTCGGCCGGAGCTGGCGATGACGATGGCGAGCCGATCCAGCCCGCCGCGAAGGCGCCGCGCGTTTCGACCGGCGGTGCCACCCTGTTCGAGCGCATGGCCAACCTGTCGCGCGGCGGTCGTTCGAAGGACGAAGACGAGGATGAGGATGACGGCGATGGTCCGTCGATCAGCATCCCGCGTTTCCTTGGCCGGCAGAACAACCAGTAGGACGTTCTGGCCGTAAGCCGAATTGAGCCCGACGGTTCGGCGCAAAGCCGTTCCGCCGGGAACAATTTTCGACTATCCCGCTCGGGTCGCCATTTCGGCGGGAAGTCACTCCTCGCTTTCAGGGTCCCGATGTCCGCCTCCATTCCGGCCAGACTGGTCCGTTTCGCGCTGCTCACCGGAACTTCTTTCGGCCTGGCGCTGTCGCCGGCCTTTGCCCAGGCCGATGATGGTGAGATCGATTCGGTCAGCCAGCCGGTCGTCCAGCCGCTGCCGGGCGGGCCGGGGATGCAACTCAACGCCGCACTGATCAAGCTGGCGCGCAACCCGCGCGATGTCGATGCCCTGATCGAGGCCGGCAAGGCCTCGGCCGCGATTGGCGATGCCGAAGCGGCAATGGGCTTCTATCGCCGCGCCGACCAGCTTCAGCCTGCCAATGCCAATATCAAGGCGGGTCTGGCCGGGGCCATGGTCATGGCCGAGGATCCCTATGGCGCCATCCCGCTGTTCGAGGCAGCCGAGCGGATCGGTCCGGTCGATCCCCGCCTGCTGTCGGAGCGCGGCCTGGCCTATGACCTGGTTGGCGATAACGAGCTGGCCCAGCGCTATTACCGCCAGGCGCTGAGCGTCGGCCCGGATGATGAAACACTGCGCCGTCTGGCGCTGAGTCAGGCGATTTCGGGTGACCGGCGCGGCATGGAAGTCACGCTCAGCCCCTTGCTGCAAAAGCAGGACAAGGCCGCCTGGCGGACCCGCGCCTTTGCCTTCGCGATCCTGGGGCTGGCAACCGAAGCCGAATCGATCGCCCGCGCCAACCTGCCTGAGGCGGCGGCCGGGGGCATGGTTGCCTACCTGCGCTATATGCCGCGGCTAACCCCGGCGCAGCAGGCCGCAGCCGCCAACCTGGGCCATTTCCCGCGCGCTGCGGAGATCGGCCGCGACGATCCGCGCATTGCCGCTTTCGTCCGGCCCAAGGCCGTGCTGGCCGTGGCCGAAAAGCCGGTCGTGGCTCCGCCCGTGCGCAATGACCGCTCCAACCGCTCGCGGCGGGGCCAGACCCAGCGGGAAGAACCGCCCAAGCAGGTTGCCGTCAAGGCTGAGCCTGCCAAGACCGAACCGGCCCGGCCCGCACCCGTCCGGGTCGATGTGCGACCCGTGCCGCCCGAGCCGCAGCCGGTCCGCGTGCCGGTGGCGCCTGCTCCGGCACCAGCTCCCGTGCCGTCCTTGCCCGCTTCGAGCACGCCCAGGCCCACACCCGTTTCAACAACCCAGCCCGCTGGTCCGGGCTTTGCGGTGCTGGATAGTGCTCGCCCAGTTGTCGCTCCGCCGCCTGCACCGGCTCCCACACCTGCTCCCGTCGTCGCACCGCCGCCGACCCCGCCACCTGCGCCCCCGGTCGTGGCTCCACCTCCGCCTCCGTCGGCTCCGGCGCCGCGTCCCGCGCCCGCCCGGCCGCGCAGTCTGGCCGATGTCTTTGCCGACCTGGCCCCACCGAGCCGCGAAATCGAGCCGGTGGCCGGCGCAGTCGACCTACGCAAGATCGCAGCGGCGAAGCCGAAGACCGACGCTGACGCCAGGATCGATCCCAAGACAGGCAAGCCGAAGGAACCGGCCAAGAGCCCGGCCGCGACCCAGCCCAGCCGGATCTGGATCCAGCTTGCTGCGAGCCGCGACAAACCGGGCCTGGCCGGTGACTTCCGCCGGTTCAGCCGCAACGATCCGGAATTGTTCAAGGGTCGCAAGGGTTTCACCAGTGCCTGGGGCCAGGCAACGCGCCTGCTGACCGGGCCCTTTGCCACGGAAAAGGCGGCCACGACGTTGCTGGCGCAGCTCAAGAAAGCGGGGATTTCCGATGCTTTCGTCTGGACCAGCCCGGCCGGGCAGGTGGTCGATCCGCTGCCTGCGCCCAAGTGACGTCGCGGCGTCTTTTCCACACCTTGTAAACAGGGTTGTAAAGTTTTGCGCAGCCGCGGCAGGGCCGCCCATTGTCGGCAGGCCCCTTCCCAACGCATCCAGCACCCATGATGCAGGGTAACCGCGATTATCAGCGTGACGAGGATGCGGCTCCGGTCGACATGCTGGCGTCGCTATTCGAGGCGCGCGGCTGGCCCTGCGAATTCGTCGGCGAGGACGAGATCTCGGGCGAGATCAAGGGCAGCTGGGCCAATTACACCGTGCGCGGCATCTGGCGGCGCGAGGATCATGTCCTCCAGCTGCTGTGCCTGCCCGACATCCGCGTACCCGATGACAAGCGCACAGGCGTTTACGAGTTGCTGGCGCTGGTCAACGAACAGCTCTGGGTCGGCCATTTCGATATCTGGTCGAATGGCAACGTGCTGCTTTACCGCCACGGACTGTTGCTGGGCGACGAGGGCCTGCTGAGCCTGGCCCAGGCCCAGGTCGCGGTGGAAGCCGCGATCGAGGAGTGCGACCGGTTCTATCCGGCCTTCCAGTTCATCCTGTGGGGTGACAAGACGCCTGAAGAAGCGCTCGCCGCCTCGCTGGTCGACGCGGCCGGGGAAGCGTAGGGCTTGCCGATGGGCAAGCTCGATTCGATCCTGATCGTCGGTTGCGGCAACATGGGCGGGGCAATGCTGCGCGGCTGGATGGCTGCCGGCGCCGATCCTGCCCGGTTCACGATCGTCGATCCCTACGTTGCTGCGGCGCCGGATGGCGTAACCCTGCTGCGCGAGTTGCCGGAGCGCCACTTCGATGCCGTGCTGCTGGGCGTGAAGCCGCAGGGCTTTGCCGAAGTGGCGGCGGCACTGGCACCGCGGGTCGATCAGTCGACGCTGGTGCTCTCGATCCTTGCGGGGATCGAGCTGGCCAGCCTGGCCGCCGCGCTGCCTGATGCTGCTGGCTGGGTACGGATCATGCCCAACCTAGCAGCGGCGCTGGGCAAGTCGCCGATGGCGCTTGCTGAGCGCGGGCTGGATCAGGCGGCGCGCGATCGGGTAGGTGCCTTGCTTGCACCGCTGGGCGCGCCGGAATGGATTGATGAAGCGCAGTTCGATCTTGCGACCGCGCTGGTCGGTTCCGGGCCGGCCTTTGTCTATCGCTTTATCGATGCTCTTGCATCCGGCGGGGCCGCGCTGGGCTTCACCCCTGACCAGGCACAGCGGCTGGCCCTGGCCATGGTCGAGGGCGCGGCCGAACTGGCACGTCAATCACCCCATTCGCCGGCGGACCTCGCCCGCATGGTTGCCAGTCCCGGTGGCACGACCGAAGCAGGGCTCAAAGTCCTCGATCAGGAACAAGCGCTTGAAAAGCTTATTGCGGCGACCTTGCGTGCCGCGCGCGACCGCGGGGCGGAGCTCGCCGCCTTCGCCGCCGCGCCAAAAGATGCTTAATCAGGACCGGATCATTCCGATTTCACTTGAAAGCGGGCCGGTTCTTACCGATATTCTGGTTCATGGGTGGCTATAGTGCCGCCTGCAACATGGAGTGTAAGTCATCATGGCTAACTGGAACGACCCCCAGCCCACCAAGACGGGCTTCGGCGCGTCCCCCAGCCTCAATGGCGAAGTGCTTGGTTCGGGCGTGACCTTTGACGCGGGTCTGCGCAAGCACATGCTCGCCATCTACAACTACATGGCCTCGGGCGTCTTGCTCTCGGGCATCGTCGCGCTGCTGTTCGCCAACTCGGGTCTTGCGGCCCAGGTTATGGCCACGCCGCTGCGCTGGCTGATTATCCTGGCTCCGCTGGGCTTCGTCTTCGGAATGAGCCTGGGTGCCAACCGCATGTCGACTGCCACGCTCCAGCTGCTGTTCTGGAGCTTCTGCACCGTCATGGGCCTGTCGCTGTCGACGATCTTCCTGGTCTTCACGGCCAGCTCGATCGCCAGCACCTTCTTCGCCACGGCCGGCGCGTTCGCGGGCCTCAGCCTGTTCGGCTACACCACCAAGAAGAACCTGTCCGGTATGGGCTCGTTCATGGTGATGGGCCTGATCGGCATCCTGATCGCGATGGTCATCAATATCTTCATGCAGTCGAGCGCGCTGCAGCTGGCGATCTCGATCCTTGGCGTGATCATCTTCGCGGGCCTGACCGCGTGGGACACGCAGCGGCTGAAGCAGGAATACCATGTGCTGCAGGGCACCGAATTCGCCGGCAAGGCGGTCGTGCTGGGCGCGCTGACGCTCTACCTGGACTTCATCAACATGTTCCAGTTCCTGCTGAGCTTCCTGGGGAACCGCGAGTAACCTTTCGCGGTTCATCATACCGGGCTCTGATCGTGCCCGGCGCGCTATTCGGCGCGCCGGGCATTTTCTTTGCGGTTGCGAAGGGCTAAGGCGCGGCTTCAGCTTCGGGCAAGCTTGCCCTGGTATGGAATGCCCTTGGCGGGGTTGGAGAGGGTCGAAAATGGTACGCTACACCTTGAATACTGCACTGGGCGCTGCGGTCCTGTCGCTGCTGCTGGTGGCCAGCGCTGCCGATGCCAAGAAGAAGAAGCCGGCGCTGCCGCCGCCCCCGCCGCCCGCTCCGGCGCAGACGTGGATCTTCGTGCCGTGGAAGCCGACGCCGCCCAACCACGCTTCGCCCCATTTCGTCACGCCAGCGGTTGGGACCGATGGCCTCCGCGTCAGCGTCAATCGCAACATCTCGCCGGCCCAGACCGTCTGGAACCTGCGCTCGGGCTATAATGTCGCTGCGCTGAATTGCCTCCAGCCCAAGCATGCCCAGATCGTGGTCAATTACCGCGCCTTCCTGCGCACCCATGCCAAGGCCCTGCGCGCCGCCAACCTCAAGGTCGATAGCGAATGGCGCGGCAAATATGGTGCCGGCTTCGTCAAGAACCGCGAAAAGTACATGACCGAGGTCTACAACCGCTTCGCCATGCCGCCGACGCTGCCCGCGTTCTGCGATGCTGCCCTGGCGATGAGCAATGATGCCAAGGCGGTGAAAGTGGGCCAGCTCGATCGCTTTGCCGCAGTCAGCCTGCCCAACCTCGAGATCGTGTTTGACGATTTCTACAAGCGCTATGACCAGTACAAGGCCGACCTGGCCGCCTGGGAGACGAAGTGGGCCGGTTATACCCCCGGCACCAACATCCTGGTTCCGGTTACCAGCCCGCTGGCTATGGCCGAGGTGCGTTCGACCACCCCGTAACTTTGCGCTTTCAAGCCGGGGCGCCATTCGCTAAGGGGGCGCCTCGCAACGGGCGGCCCGCCGCCTGCTCGCACTGGAACGGGGCCGTAGCTCAGATGGGAGAGCGCGTCGTTCGCAATGACGAGGTCAGGGGTTCGATCCCCCTCGGCTCCACCAGTGTACCGCTAATTGCTCCAGATCGGCCTGCGAACGGCACCGGCCTGCGCTTCCGGTGCTCACGACCCTGATGGTCGCTGAGCTCCGGTTCTCGTCCGGCACCATTCTCGGCTCGATCTGAAGCAATAATCGGCACACTGGCCGTGCTCATCCTCAAGCGCGACATTCGCGCCAAATCCCGTTAGAACCCTTCTCATGCATTTTCTCGACCAGGCCAAGATCTTCATTCGCTCGGGGCAGGGCGGTCCGGGGGCAGTCAGCTTCCGGCGGGAGAAATATGTCGAATATGGCGGCCCTGATGGCGGCAACGGCGGCAAGGGCGGGGACATCATTTTCGAGGCGGTCGCCGGGCTCAATACCCTGATCGACTTCCGCTATGCCCAGCACTTCAAGGCCCCGCGCGGGGTCCATGGCTCGGGCAAGAACCGCAATGGCGCGGCCGGCAAGGATCTGGTTATCAAGGTCCCGGTCGGCACCCAGCTGATCTCCGATGATGATCGTGAGACCGTGCTGCTTGACCTGACCGAGGCTGGCCAGCGTGTGACATTCCTCGAAGGCGGCATGGGCGGGCGCGGCAATGCCAGCTACAAGACCAGCACCAACCGCGCCCCGCGCCAGCACCAGCCGGGCGAGATGGGTGAGGAGATGTACGTCTGGCTGCGGCTGAAGCTGCTGGCCGATGTCGGCCTGGTCGGCATGCCCAATGCCGGCAAGAGCACTTTCATCAACAAGATCACCAATACCAAGGCCAAGGTTGGCGATTACGCCTTCACCACGCTGAAGCCGCAACTCGGCGTCGTGCGTCATAAGGACCGCGAATTCGTGCTGGCCGACATCCCGGGCCTGATCGCTGGCGCGGCCGAGGGCGCCGGGATCGGTGACCGCTTCCTGGGCCATATCGAGCGCTGCCGGGTGTTGATCCACCTGATTGACATCAACGGCACCGATCCGGCCGAAGCGCTGGAGATCATCGAGGAAGAACTCGAAGCCTATGGCAACGGGCTTGATGAAAAGCCGCGCCTGATCGCGCTCAACAAGGTCGACACCGTCGATGCCGAGCTGGTCAAGATGTTCATCAAGGAATTGAAGGCGGCCGGGGCGAAGAAGGTCTATCCGATCTCTGGCGCAACCGGAAAGGGCATGGACGCGCTGCTCGATGCCGTGATCGAGTACCTGCCCGCCGCAACCGGCACCGAACGGCCCGCCGGCGAGCAGGAAGAGGGCGACGACAAGCCCTGGTCCCCCGTCTAACCGTTGCATCCCGCGCCGATTAGCCTAATCGGCAAGCCATGAAGATCAACCGTCTGTCCGATCTGGCCGATGCCGCGCTGTGCCGCCGCCTGGTGGTCAAGGTCGGCTCGTCGCTGCTGGTCGGCAAGGACGGGGTGCGCCGGGTCTGGCTCGAAGGGTTGGTGGCAGAGCTTGCCGACGCCCGGGCGCGCGGACAGGAAGTGATCGTCGTCTCTTCGGGGGCAATTGCGCTTGGGGCGGCGAAGCTGGGTCTCGACAAGGGCGGGCGCGGCAGCCTGGCCGATGCCCAAGCGGCGGCCGCAGTCGGTCAGATCGCGCTGTCGGGCCTCTGGGCCGAACTGCTGGGTGCTCACGGCGTTACCGCCGCGCAACTGCTGCTGACGCTGGAGGATCTTGAGGATCGCCGCCGCTACCTCAACGCCACCGCCACGCTGACCCGATTGCTTGATGCCGGGGCGGTTCCAGTGATCAACGAGAACGACAGCGTCGCCACCCAGGAAATCCGCTTTGGCGATAACGACCGGCTCGCGGCGCGGGTGGCACAGGCGGCCCAGGCCAATGCCGTGCTGCTGCTGTCCGATGTCGATGGCCTGTTCGATCGCAATCCGGCCGAACCCGGCGCGAAATTGCTGCCCGAAGTGCGCGGCGTGACGGCCGAAGTTCATGCAATGGCCACCGGCGGGTCTTCATCCGGCATGGGCTCTGGCGGCATGACGTCGAAGCTTCAGGCGGCAGAAATCGCCGAACGGGCCGGGATTGCCCTGGCAATCGCCAGCGGTCTCCACGAAGCGCCGATCGCCCGAGCCACGGCGGACGGAATCGGTACGCTGTTCCTGCCGCGCCGCAAGGATGCCGGGCGCAAGGCCTGGCTCGGCGGGCGGCTGCGGCTGAAGGGCGCGCTGGTGATCGATGCCGGCGCGGCGCGGGCGCTGGGCAAGGGATCGAGCCTGCTGGCCGCCGGGGTGATCCGGGTCGAGGGAGAGTTCCAGCGCGGCGATGCCGTGGCGATCCGCAGCGATGCGGGTGAAACTCTGGCCCACGGCCTGGCCGAATACGATGCGCTCGAATGCGCGCGGCTGATGGGCCACAACTCGGCCGAACACGCTGCCTTGCTCGGCTATGCCCCGCGCTCGGCCGTGGTCCACCGCGACCAGATGGTGGTGCTGTGACCATAGCGGTGACCGGGGCGACCGGGTTTGTCGGCCAGGCTCTGCTTGACCGCGCGGCCAAGGCCGGGATTGCCGTCCGCGCGCTGACCCGCCGCGACCAGCCGCCGCGCGACGGGGTCGAGTGGGTGCGCGGCGATCTCGATGACCATGCCGCGTTGAAGCTCCTTTGTAAGGGCACCGAAGCGGTGATCCATGTCGCGGGGGTGGTCAACGCGCCCGACCCTGAAGGGTTTGAGCGCGGCAATGTCACCGGCACGCTCAATGTGATCGAGTCCGCGCGCCATGCCGGAGTGCCGCGGCTGGTCCATGTCTCCTCGCTCTCGGCGCGCGAGCCGGATCTGTCAGTCTACGGCGCCAGCAAGTCCCGTGCGGAGAAGCTGGTCCGCGCCGGGGGGATCGACTGGACCATCGTCCGCCCGCCCGGCATCTATGGCCCGCGCGATACCGAATATTTCGAGATGTTCCGGCTCGCCCGTTGGGGCCTCTTGCCGGTCCCGCCGCGCGAAGGGCGCAGCTCGCTGATCCATGTCGATGACCTCGCTCGCCTGCTGCTGGCACTGCTGCCGGCCAACGAGGAAGTCTCGCACCGGGTCTATGAACCTGATGATGGCCGCAAGCAGGGCTGGAGCCACTATGAGCTGGCCCGCACGATCGGCTGGGCGATGGGCCGGCGGCCCTGGGTGATCCACCTCAGCCGCGCCTCGCTGGAGCGCGTGGCCCGGGCCGATCGGTTCTTGCGCGGTCCCAAGGCCAAGCTGACGCTCGACCGGGTTGGCTACATGGCCCATCCCGACTGGGTGGTAACCCACGGCTCACGTCCGCCCTCAGGCCTGTGGCGCCCGCTGATCCCGACGCGCGAAGGGCTGAAAGCCACGGCGCAGTGGTACCGGGAAAACAACTGGCTTTAGAACGCCGGATCGTAACCCGGCGGGAGGACCTCGGCCGCGCCATCGACGTGAATGCCGCATTCGGTCTTGTCCCAGCCCTTCCAGCGGCCCGAGCGCGGGTCTTCGCCGGGGGCGACGCGGGTGGTGCAGGGAGAGCAGCCGATCGAGGGGTAGCCTTGCGCCACCAGCGGATGGGCCGGGAGGCCCGTCGCGTCAAAGTAGGCCTTTACCTGGCCGCTCGACCAGGTGGCGAGGGGATTGATCTTGAGCCGGCCCTGGGCATCGGTCTGGTCCAGCTCGAAGGTCTGGAGCCCGGCGCGGGTCGCGCTCTGGAAGCCCTTGCGGCCGGTGAAGCTGGCATCGAAATGGGTGAGAGCGGCGGCCAAGGGCTGGACCTTGCGGATCTCGCAGCAGCCATCGGGGTCATAGGACCAGCGCAGGCCGGTCCCATCACGCGCGGTCAGGGCCTCGGCATTGGGCGTCAGGTTGACCAGGTTGGTCATGCCCAGACGCTTCATCACGGTGTCGCGGTAGTCGAGCGTTTCGGGGAAGTGCTTGCCGGTGTCGAGGAACAGCACCGGGACCGAGCGATCGATCGTGGCAATCAGGTGGAGCAGGACGGCGCTTTCGGCGCCGAAGCTGGAAACAGCGGCGACGTCACCCGCCAGCCCCTCGCGCAGCACGGCGCGGAGCATGGCGATGGTCGGCACATCGGCAAAGCGCGCATTGAGCGCCTCGACATCGGCCGCAGTAAAGCGCGGACCGGTGCTGAGCACGTCGATGCGCCGTGCCGGTTCAGCCATGCCGCTTGCTCCAGATCGCGGCGCGGCCATCTGTGGTTGGCTGATAGACCTCGGCATAGCGGCTGAAGGCGTTCTCGGCATCGACCGGATCGAGCGGAACTTCGGGAGCGAAGACATCGAAACCGCAGCGGCGCAGGAAGGTGAGCTGGTCAACCAGCACGTCACCCACGGCGCGCAGCTCGCCCTGGTAGCCGGCTTCACGCAGGATCCGCGCGGCCGAATAGCCGCGGCCATCGCCGAACACCGGGAAGTTCACCTCGATCAGCTGGAGCCGGTCGAGATGCGGGATCAGATCGCGCGCATCGTCACCCGGTTCAAGCCGGACGGCGGCGGCGTTGGTCTGCTCGCCAAAGGCATCGACCGTGACGCCGGGATCGGCCACCGGCTCGTCATCGCGGAAGCGGAACTGGACCTCAGCCATAAAGCGCCTCCTTGAACGGGGCCATGCCGATGCGGCGGTAGGTGTCGAGGAAACGCTCATTATCCGAACGGTTTGCGAGATAGACTTGCGTCGCCTTCTCAACCGCATCGACAATGCCGTCCTCGTCAAAACCGGGGCCGGTGATCGTGCCGAGCGAAGTGTCGGCGGCCTCGCTGCCGCCCAGCAGGAGCTGGTAGTTCTCCACCCCCTTGCGGTCGACGCCAAGGATGCCGATGTGGCCGGCGTGGTGGTGGCCGCAGGCATTGATGCAGCCCGAAATCTTCAGCTTCAGCTCACCGATTTCCTGGCTCTTGGCCGACAGCCGCTGGCTGATCTTCTGCGCCACCGGGATCGAGCGGGCATTGGCCAGGCTGCAATAGTCGAGCCCCGGGCAGGCGATGATATCGCCAACCAGGTCCAGGTTCGCAGTGCCCAGGCCGTTGGCATCCAGCGCCTGCCACAGCGCGTAAAGGTCGGCCTTCTTGACGTGCGGCAGGACGATGTTCTGGGCATGGGTCACGCGCAGCTCGTCGAACGAGTACCGTGCCGCCAGATCAGCCATCAGCCGCATCTGTTCGCCAGTCGCGTCACCGGGAATGCCGCCGACCGGCTTCAGGCTGATCGTCGCGGCGATATAGCCGGGCTGCTTGTGGGCAACGCAGTTGTTGTCGACCCACAGCGCGAAATCGGGATCTGAACGGTCGAGCTCGTCGGACAGGCCCGCCTCGAACGCCGGGTCGGCAAACATCGCCTTGATCCGCTCGAGCTCGGCCAGCGGCGGCTCGATGTTCTGGGTCAAAAGGTGCGCGAACTCGGCCTCGACCTGGCGGGTATATTCTTCCTTGCCAAGCTCATGGACCAGGATCTTGATACGCGCCTTGTACTTGTTGTCGCGGCGGCCGTGGCGATTGTAGACCCGCAGGCAGGCCTCGGCATAGGTAATGAACTGGTCGATCGGCACGAAGGGATTGATGCAGGGCGCGATCATCGGAGTGCGGCCCATGCCGCCACCGACGTAGAAGGCCGCGCCGATCTCACCCGCATCGTTCCGGACGATCTGCACGCCGATATCGTGCAGCTTTATCGCCGCGCGGTCGATGTCAGAGGCGATCACCGCCATCTTGAACTTGCGCGGCAGGAAGCTGAATTCCGGGTGGAAGGTGGACCACTGGCGGATCAGTTCGGCATAGGGCCGGGGATCGACCACCTCGTCCGCTGCGGCGCCGGCATACTGGTCTGAGCTGGTGTTGCGGATGCAGTTGCCGCTGGTCTGGATCGCATGCATCTCGACCGAGGCGAGATCGGCCAGGATGTCGGCCGCCTCTTCCAGCTTGATCCAGTTGTACTGGATGTTCTGGCGGGTGGTGAAGTGGCCATAGCCGCGGTCATACTTGTCGGCGATATCGCCCAGCATCCGCATCTGCGCGCCTGACAGCGTGCCATAGGGAATGGCGACGCGCAGCATATAGGCGTGAAGCTGCAGGTAGAGCCCGTTCATCAGCCGCAGCGGCTTGAACTGGTCCTCGGTGATGTGGCCTTCCAGCCGGCGGCGGACCTGGTCGCGGAATTCCTCGACGCGGGTATCGACCATCGCCTGGTCGTAAGTGTCATACTTGTACATCAGATCACCCAATCGCCGGCGGTCGGATCGGCCGGCTTCAAAGTCAGGTCGGGGCGGACGGTCGGGCCGAGCGCGCGGATGCGTTCCTTGATGTGGCCTGGGCGAACGCCAGACTCATCCTTCACCGCGTCGATCGCATAGGCGGCGTTGACGCGGCGCGCGGCCAGTTCGCGGGCCAGGATCGTGTCGGCGTGATCGCCCACATCGACCGCGTCCTCGACATGGAGCGACCATTGCACGCCGTCCCACCAGGTAACGGCGCCGGTCTTCAAATCATTCCCGGTCAGGATCTTCACTGTGCAGCCTCCAGCGCCAGGGCGCGTAACGCGTCAACTTGGGGTTCAGCGGTCACTTCGCCGATCACTATCACCACCGGGCTCTTGACCTTTTCGCGCGTGACCAGCTCGGGCAGGCCAGCCAGCGACGCGCGCAGCACCCTCATTTGCGGGCGCGTGGCGTTCTCGATCACGGCAACCGGCATGTCGGGCGCCAGGCCATCCGCGATCAGCTTGTCGGCAATCGCCTCGGCCGTGGCGAGGCCCATGTAGATCACCAGCGTGCGGCCACGCCCAGCGAGGCCCGACCAGTCCTGTTCAGACAGACCCTTGCACTGGCCGGCGACGAAGCTGACGATCGAGGCCGAGCGGCGGTGGGTCAGCGGCATCTGCGCGGCAGCAGCACCGCCAATCGCCGCGCTGATCCCGGGCACGACTTCAACTGCGACACCAGCGGCATGGCAGGCCTCAGCCTCTTCGCCGCCGCGGCCGAAGATGAACGGATCACCGCCCTTGAGGCGAACGACTTCGGTACCAGCCAGTGCCTCGCGCACCAGCAGGGCATTGATGGCGTCCTGCGGCATGGTGTGGCGCGAGCGGCGCTTGGCGACCGAGACCAGCCGGGCCTCTGGCCGGGCGAGGGCGAGGATCGCGGGATCGACCAGGCCATCGTGAACGATCAGCTTGGCCCGCATGATCAGCCGCGCGGCGCGCAGCGTCAGCAGGTCAGGATCGCCGGGGCCGGCGCCGACCAGCCAGACCTTGCCAGCAGTGGGAGTAGGAATGCTCATCCTGCCCAACTGCGCTTTCGGGCGCGCACCTGCCAGCCAGAATGCCTTTGCGGGGGATTAGGATAGCTATTGTGCCCGGTTGGCCTTCAGCCCTCGGGGATGACGACGCCGTGTTCCTGGAACAACCGCCAGACATTGCGCAGGATGGCCGAACGGATCGCGCCGGTGCCAATTTCGGGCTGGCTGATTGAGACCTGGATCTCGAACTCGATGCCCTTTTCGGCAAAGTTCACCAGCCAGACCGCCGGCTTTGGCTCGGGCTGGACGCGCTCCACACCCTCGATCGCCTGGAGCATCAGTCGCTCGGCGAGGTCGAGGTCGGTGTCATAGGCGACGCGGACCGGCACCTTCATCCGCTCGTCCTTGGTGCTGGCGGTCCAGTTCTCGACCGCCGAGGTCATCAGCAACTCGTTCGGGATCAGGTACTTGATGTGATCGCGCGTGGTTACGGCAACGGCGCGAATGCCGATGCGGTTGACCTTGCCCACGGTCTTGTCCGCCCCGCTGCCGACCGCGATCACGTCGCCCGGCTCGATCGAGCGGTCCATCAGCAGGATGATGCCGGAAATCAGGTTACCAAGCGTCTTCTGCAGGCCAAAGCCGATGGCGAGGCCGAAGGCGCCGGAAAAGACGGTCAGGGCGGTGAGGTTGATGCCCAGGATATCTACCCCGATCAGCACCAGCGCGGTCCAGACCACGATGTTGACCAGCTTCTCGCCCAGCACCTGCTGGGCGAGGTCGAGCCGGGTCAGGTTGCGGAACAGGCGCCGCACCAGCCGGGTCAGCGTCCAGCCGATGACCATCACCCCGATGGCGACGGTCAGCACCTTGAACCCGCCGAGCAGCGAGATGTGATAGCCGCCAAGATCGAACCCGATCGCGTCGAGCCAGCCGAGGAATTCGGGCCAGCTCATGCCGCAGCCCAGGCGGCCAGGCCGCGTTCGAGGTCGGCGATCAGGTCGGCCGGTTCTTCAAGACCGATCGACAGCCGCACACCGAAGCGATCAGCCGGGTCCATGCCGGGCAGCGGCCACGGCGTTGCGGTGCGCAGGCCCGCTGGATCGACCGGGGTGACCAGGCTTTCGAACCCGCCCCAGGAATAGCCGATCCCGAACAGCGTCAGGCCATCGATAAAGGCATCGCGCGCCGCGCTGTCCTTGCCCTTGAAGACCAGGCTGAACAGGCCGCAGCCACCGCTGAAATCGCGGGTCCAGAGCTCGTGTCCCGGCGACCCGGGTAGCATCGGGTTGAGCACGCGGGCCACCTCTGGCCTGGCCGCAAGCCACTGGGCCAGCGCCAGCGCGCTCGCTGTCTCGCGCTCAAGCCGCAGCGCCATGGTGCGCAGGCCGCGCAAGGCGAGCGAGGCATCGTCTGGCGAGACCACCTGGCCCAGGCCCTGAGCAGTGCGGCGCAGCTTGGCGTAGAACTTCTCACCCGCAGCAGCGCTGCCCATCATCAGGTCGGAATGGCCGCCGACGTGCTTGGTCAGGCTCATCACCACGATATCGGCGCCGCGTTCCAGCGCCGGGAAGGCCAGCGGTCCGGCCCAGGTATTGTCGAGCACCACCACGATCCCGCGCTCCCGGGCAAGGGCGGACAGCGCCGGCACATCCTGCACTTCGAGCGTAAGGCTGCCGGGGCTTTCGAGCAGGACGGCCTTGCAGCGCTCACACGCGGCGGCGGCAAAGGCTTTCGGATCGAGCGGATCGAACCAGCGGGTCTCGATCCCCATGTCTTTCAGCAGCCCGCGCGCCATCGAGCGGGTCGGCTCATAGGCATTGTCGGTCATCAGCAGGACATCGCCCGGCCGCAGCACGGCCAGCAGCGCGCCAGCCACTGCCGCCACGCCCGAGGGATAGAGCACGGTCCCGGCCGCGCCGGGTTCGAGCTCGGTCAGGGCATCGGCCAGCGCCCACTGCGTCGGCGAACCGCGCCGGCCGTAATAGAAATGGCCGTCTTCATTGGGCTTGCCGGCGTGGACCGCTGCGGCATTCGGATAGAGATGGGTCGAGGCGCGCCAGACCGGCGGGCTGACCACCGAGCCTGGCTGGCTGGGCGTGCCGGTCCATTCCGCGCTGCGGCCCGCGCCGACGAGGCGGGTGGCGGGACCGGTCTTGTCAGAAGAATGCTTGGCCAATTCCGGTCCGTTCGTCGTCGTTACTCAGGCCGCGCCGGTCGCCTTCGGCGTGTCCGGATCGGCCCCCCACTCGCTCCAGCTGCCATCATAGAGCTTTGCGTCTTCCTTGCCCAGCAGGTGCATGGCGAAGAGCAGTACGCAGGCGGTCACGCCGCTGCCGCAGGTGGTGACGACCGGCTTTGCGAGATCGATACCGGCCCCGGCGAAGGCTGCCTTCAGCCCGGCCTTGTCTTTGAACGTGCCGTCCGCTTCGAACAGGGCGGAATAGGGCAGGTTGCGCGAGCCGGGGATATGGCCCGAGGCGATATGCGGGCGCGGATCGGCTTCCTCGCCGGTGAAGCGGGCGGCGCCGCGCGCGTCGAGCACCTGTTCGGCGCCGCTGCTGACATTGGCCAGCATATCGCCCTTGGAGCGGACCTTGCCGTGATCCTGCCAAGCGGTGAAGTGGCGGTGGCGCAGGGTTTCGCGGCCTTCGGCCAGCGGGCGGCCTTCGGCCTTCCACTTGGCGATCCCGCCATCGAGGATCGCGACATCGTGGGCGCCGAACAGCTTGAGCATGAACCAGGCGCGCGCGGCCGTCTTTACCGGGCTGTCATCGTAGATCACGATGCGGCTGCCATCGCCGAGGCCGAGCGATTGCATCCGGCTGGCAAATTTTTCCGGCGGGGGGAGCGTGTTGTCGACCGGCGCGTTCGTGTCGACCAGGTCCGCCAGATCCATGAAGACTGCGCCGGGGATATGGCCAGCGAGGTACTCTTCCAGCCCATTGCGGCCGGATGCGGGCATATGCCAGCTGGCATCGACAATGCGCAGATCGCTGGCGCCCATTTCATTGGCCAGCCATTCGGTAGTGACAAGACTATCCATATGCCCTCGCGTCCTCCTCGCGGTTGCCGAGAGCGCGCGCTGTGCACGTCACTTCCGGGCCGGTGCGCACGCTCCTCTTCGCTGCACCTGCGAAATGAGGCTTAACCCGCCGAAAGCCTCGCGTCGAGGGGCAATTCGGCTATCCGACCGCGCGCTGCCCAAGCTTGCCGAAGGTGCGCGGACCCAAATCCAGCCGGAGCGGACGCAGCGCGCCGCCCGGCTGATCGGGTAGTTCCCCGATCACGAAGGTCTGGGCCAGGATCAGCGACTCGTCCGCCGTCACGGCGGCTGCCACGCGTAGCCGGGCCAGGGGCACGAAATAGGCGGCATTGCCGGCGCGGATCGGGGTGATCGCAGTCAAGGGCAGCCGCATCTCGCCCTTGAACTCGGCGCTCGCACCGGGGGCGAGTTCGACCAGGGCGTGGCGCAGCTCCAGCTTCTGTTCGGGGCTGGCGATCTGCTGCTCGACCGGCAGCGAGGAGTGGGCGGCAACCATGTCCCCTTCGATCGCCAGGGCGCTGAGCGGCGCTGTGCCGTGGTTGGTCAGCCGCAGCTGATAGCTCAGCGTTGTCGCCATCAGCGAGGCATCGAGGCGGCGCGCCTCCAGCGAGATCGACAGGCCTTCGGCCTGCGCAACCGGGGCAGGCTCAGGCGAGGGTGCCGGCGCGGCGGCGGGGGCCGGCTCGGGTTTGGCTTTGGGTTGGGGTTCCGGCCGGGCGGCCGGCACTACCGGCGGCTCGAAATCGACTGCCGCCGCTGCGCCCGGCTTGCGGCGGCGCCAGATCAGTCCGCCGACCAGCGCCAGCAGCGCGAGCGCCCCGACCAGCGCGCTGGTGGCAAAGGCGGTCCAGTCGGACGCGCTGGCGGGCTCGGCCGCTGGCGCGGAAGCGGCGGGGGCCAGAGTAGGGATGGCCGTCGGGAAAGTGGCCGCGGCGGGGGGTGTGGCGGTGCCGGGGCTAGTCAGCGCATCGCCAGCAGGCGCCGGGGTTGCCGCCGCAGTGCGAGCTGGGCGGGGTGCAGCGGTGGTCGGCCGCGGTGCCGCGCGCGTCGGCGCTGGGGTCGCAGTCGGCCGTGTCGAGGGGCTGGGGCTGGCGGTCGGCGTCGCGCTCGGCTGCGGGGTCGCGCTCTGGGTCGGGCGCGGGCGGACCACGGGGGCGTCGGCGTCGACCGGTCCGGCGGGACGCGCAGTTGGCGTGGACGTTCCGGGGGGCAGGCTGAACACGTCCTGCGCGGCAGCTGGTGTCACCAGCCCCAGCGCCAGCAGCCCCGCCACAATTGCCCCCATCCGTTCCGTCACGTCGCGCATACCCTTCAATCGCCCGCACGGCTGGCACGGGCAGCCCTGAATAGGGAGTGAACCCGCGCGTTCAACCCGGTGGCTTGTGTCGGCCGCACGTTCGGGGCATGGCCGTGCCATGTCGGACACACTTCAACCCCTCCACCTGGGCCAGAACAGCGCGCTGCCGGCTTCGCCGGAAGCGGCCGTGCTGGACTATGTGCCCAACCCGCGCCCGAATGCGCTCTACCTCGCGCGCTTTGCCGCACCGGAGTTTACCTCGCTCTGCCCGGTTACCGGCCAGCCCGATTTCGCACACCTGGTGATCGACTATGCCCCGGGTCAGACGATCGTCGAATCGAAAAGCCTCAAGCTGTTCCTCGGAAGCTTCCGCAACCATGCGGGCTTTCACGAGGACGTGACCGTCGGCATCGGCCAGCGCCTGTTTGACGAGATGCAGCCGCGCTGGCTGCGGATCGGCGGTTACTGGTATCCGCGCGGCGGCATTCCGATCGACGTGTTCTGGCAAAGCGGGCCGCCGCCTGAAGGGCTGTGGGTGCCGGACCAGGGCGTCGCGGGTTATCGCGGGCGCGGCTAATCGGTCACACCTGAAACCAAAAAATCGCCGGAAAGCGCATTGTCGGTTCCGTACGGGAGCCGGCTGGACTAGGCGCGCGGCCAGTCCCAACCCCCTCCCAATCCAAGGACCACCATGATGCGCACCAAGCTGCTGCTCAGCCTCTCGGCGATCGCCGTTGCCGCCACTTCGGCCCCGGCCTTTGCCCAGGAATCGACCGACGAAACCCGTCTCGATGAAATCATCGTCACCGCCCAGCGCCGTGAGGAAAACCTCCAGGACGTGCCGGTTTCGGTCGCCACGCTCGGCGGTGAAACCCTGGCCGCCGTGAGCGGCGCCGGTGCCGACATCCGCGCGCTCTCGGGCCGCGTCCCCAGCCTGAACATCGAAAGCTCGTTCGGCCGCACCTTCCCGCGCTTCTACATCCGCGGCCTCGGCAACACCGACTTCGATCTCAACGCCTCGCAGCCGGTGAGCCTGGTCTATGACGATGTCGTGCTGGAGAACCCGATCCTGAAGGGCTTCCCGGTGTTCGACCTGGACCGCGTCGAAGTGCTGCGCGGGCCGCAGGGCACTCTGTTCGGCCGCAACACCCCGGCCGGGATCGTCAAGTTCGATACCGCCAAGCCGACCTCGAAGAACAACTACCTGAAGGCCAGCTACGGTAGCTTCAACACCATCAACGCCGAAGCCGGCGTGGGTGGCGAGCTGGGCAACGGCATCTCGGCCCGCCTCTCGGTGCTGTACCAGCGGCGCGATGACTGGGTCGACAACCTCGATGCCCCGGGCGAGAACAACCTGGAAGGCTTCGAAGACCTGGCCGCCCGCCTGCAGGTCCAGGCTGATCTGAGCGATGCCTTCACCGTCCGCGTCGTCGGCCAGATTCGCGATTTCGACGGCACCGCCCGCCTGTTCCGCGCCAATGCCTTTGCCAAGGGCAGCAACAAGCTGATCGGCCTCGGCGGCCCGACCACCGAGTTCAAGCGTGATCAGGTGCGCGCCGATGGCCTGAACTTCCAGCGCCTGCGCAACTACAATGTCGGCATGACCGCTGAATACGATGCCGGTCCGGTCACCGTGACCTCGGTCACCAGCTACTGGAACGGCAACCTCTACAGCCGCGGCGATATCGATGGCGGCTTCGGCAACGCATTTGCGCCGACCATGGGCCCGGGCTTCATCCCGTTCTCGGCCCAGTCGCAGGACAACGTGCCCAGCCTCGACCAGTTCACCCAGGAACTGCGCTTTGCCAGCAACAACACCGGCGGCCTGGGTTACCAGTTCGGCCTGTTCTATCTGAATGAAAAGCTGGACATCGAAAGCTTTGACTTCGGCACGCCGACTTCCACCACCCCGGCCGCGATCGCCACCCAGCGCCAGGACAGCACCGCATGGGGCCTGTTCGGCTCGCTCTCTTATGAGTTCGAGAACGGCGTGAAGCTGCAGGGCGGCGTTCGCTATAATGACGACCAGCGCAAGATGGTCGCCGCCCGTCCGGTCGATACCCGCCCGGGCTTCCTTGGTTTCGGCGGCCCGGTGCCGACCGTCACCACCGAAGTGGGTGACAACGTGCTGACCTGGGACCTGGCGGCAACCTATCCGCTGAGCGACGACGTCAACCTCTTCGCCCGTGTCGCCAAGGGCTATCGCGCGCCGTCGATCCAGGCCCGCCTGGCTTTCGGTCGCACGCCTTCGGTCGCGCGGAGCGAAACCACGATGAGCTATGAAGCCGGTGTCAAGTCGACTCTGGCCGATGGCAAGCTGCGCTTCAACCTGACGGGCTTCTACTTCAGCACCGACGATCTGCAGCTGACTGCTGTGGGTGGGGTCTCGAACTTCACCACGCTGCTCAACGCCGCGAAGGTCGATGGTTACGGCTTCGAAGCCGAGCTGGAAGCCAAGCCGGTTCAGGGCCTGAGCCTGACCGCCGGTCTCTCGTACAACCAGAACGAGATCAAGGACCCGAATGCCTTTGTCGCCGGCTGCGGCGCCAACTGCACCGTCACCAGCCCGCAGCGCGTCGGCAGCCCGGGGATCTTCTCGATCAACGGCAACCAGCTGCCGCAGAGCCCGCGCTGGATCGCCAACTGGACGGCCGGTTACGCTGCCCCGGTGGGCAATGGCGAAGCCTATATCTTCACCGACTGGGCTTACCGGTCGAAGGTGCAGTTCTTCCTCTATGACTCGGTCGAATTCAGCGACGACAAGATGCTCGAAGGCGGCCTGCGTGTGGGTTACCGCACCGACAAGTTCGACATCGCGGCCTTCGCCCGCAACATCACCAACGATGTTTCGGCGGTCTCGGGGATCGACTTCAACAACCTGACCGCGATGGTCAACGAACCGCGCGTGTTCGGCGTGGAAGCCTCGATCAAGTTCTGATCGGGCTGACTGCCTACCTGAAAGGCCCCGCCGGAGCGATCCGGCGGGGCTTTTTCGTTCAGGCTTTCAGGATGGCGATGAGGGCATCGACATCGCCTCCATCCTGGTAAAGTGCAAAGCCGATCCGCAGCACATCGTCGCGCAGATCGGTGACCACACCCTTGCTATCGAGCATGGCGTAAAGCGCGGGTGCAGACTCACCCTTGAAGGCCAGGTAACGGGCGCGCGGATCGGAAATCAACGCAAGGCCGGGCAGCGGATCGGCGGCAAGGAAGCGCGCCTTCAGTCCATCGCAATGCGCGCTGATCGCAGTTGTTGTCAGCCCTTCGCGCGCCAGCATGCGTTGCGCCGCGTTGAAGCGATAGATGCCGGACGGGTCGAAGGTGCTGCCCAGGAAGCGGCGACCATCCGGTGCATAGCCGACGCCGCCTTGCTTGGCGGCGAGATCGTCAAAGGCGGCAAACCAGCCGGTATATTCCGGGCGCGGACCAAAGCCGGGCGGGGCGTGGAGGAAGCACACACCTTCGCCCGCCATGGCATATTTGTAGCCACCCGAAAGGTAGAAGACCCGATCGCCGATGCCCGACAGGTCGGTCGGCATGGCCATGAAGCCGTGATAGCCGTCGATCACGACCCACGGCCCGTCCGGGCGGGCGAGAGCGGCGAGGCGCTCGATCCCTTCCAGGACCTTACCGGCATTGAACTGGACCTGGCTGGCAAAGATCAGGTCGAACTGGCCGCTCTCCGCGGTCTGGATCACTTGATCGAGCGGCACAGTCGTCAGCTCGATCCGCCCTGCCTCGGCCCAGCGCAGCGACTGGCGGCGGAACGAGTGAAACTCCCCGTCGCTCGCCAGCACGCGCGGGCGATCCATCGGCAGGGCCGAGACGATCCGCACCAGCAATTCGTGCGTATTGGGGGCAAAGGCGATGGTTGCGGGATCGGGCAGGGCTAGCTCGGCGGCGATGTGGCGCTGGGCCTCGGGAATGACCTCGCCGAACACGCGGTCCCACTTGTGGTCGGCCAGGACTGCGGCGTCATTCCAGGCTTCAGCGTGCCCGTCCCAGCTCGCCTCGGGCCACAGATGGTGACTGTGCGCCGCGAAGTGCAGGCGGTCGGGGGCAGCGGCGAGAGCGCGGGTAAAGAGGTGCTTGTAGCTCACAAACTGGTCCTGAGCGTCCACAGTTCCGGAAAGGCGCGCTTGCCCAGGGTGGAGTGCAGATAGGCTGCGCCAGCCGTGCCGCCAGTACCGCGCTTGCCGCCGATCACGCGCTCGACGGTCAGGACGTGCTTGTGCCGCCAGGTCGCCATGGCATCGTCAAGGTCGACCAGCTTTTCGGCGAGCTGGTACAGCTCCCAATAGCGTTCGGTGTGGCGATAGACCTCCAGGAAGGCCGCCTCGACCGCTGCGTTTGCTTCATAAGGCTGCGTGACATCGCGCTTAAGGACTTCGTCGGGGATCGCCAGACCGGCCCGCGCCGCCGCCGCAATCGCGTCGTCCCACAGGCTCGGCGCCGTCAGTGCCGCTTCCATCGCCGCGCGGGCATCGGGGCGGTCCTCCTGGTAGGACAGGAAGCGCTTGTCCTTCAGCCCCAGCATGTATTCGACCGTGCGGAACTGGTCGGACTGGAAGCCGCTCGATGGCCCCAGCACGTCGCGGAAGCGGGTGTAGTCGCTCGGCGTCATCGTCGCGAGCACGTCCCAGCTCAGCGTCATCACTGCCTGGATCCGGCTGACCCGCGCCAGCGCCTTGTAGGCCGGAACTAGCGCATCACCTTGAACCTGCGCCTTGGCCAGCCGCAGCTCGCGGATCATCTGCTTGAGCCACAGCTCCTTGGTCTGGTGGATGACGATGAACAGCATCTCGTCATCGCAGTCGGACTGCGGGTGCTGGGCAGCGAGGAGATCGTCGAGCGCAAGATAGCGCGCATAGGTCATGGTCTGGTCAGTCATGGCCTGACCATCGCGAGAACTGGTTTCAAATGCAAGCAGTCTGCCCGCCCCCTTGATGGGGGAGGGATAGTGCAGCTTGCGAGCTCGCTCGCTAGCGAAGCTTGGGAGGGGGTGATTTGGCGGCAAGAACAGCGCTCGCAGGGATCATCACCCCCATCCAACTGCGACTAGGCCGCCTTGCGGCCAAGTCTGCGTATCCTTCCCCCATCGAGGGGGAAGGTGCCTGGTCAGCGCGTCCCCAGCCCGCGCGCGATAATTCCGCGCAGGATTTCGCGCGTGCCGCCGCGCAGTGACCAGCTCGGCGAATTGTGGACAATGTTGGCGAGGACCGAGGCATAGGCTCCGGCCGCGCGCGGATCGGGTTCGGCGTCGATCAGTTCGCGGGCGATGTCCGGCAGGGCCTGCTCGAACAGCGCGCCGACATCCTTGACGATCGCCGCCTGGAGGTTGGCGTTCTGATGCTCCTGCAGCATCCCCGCGACCGAGCGTGACAGGCGGCGCAGCACGGCGAGGCGGGCGGTGACGCGGCCGACGGTGATCTGCGCGGCATCGCTGTCGCGGCCTTTCAGCACTTCGATCAACTGGACCATCAGCTCGATCGAGGAGAGGAAACGTTCGGGGCCGGAGCGTTCAAACGCCAGCTCGCTCATCACCTGATCCCAGCCCTGGCCTTCTTCGCCCAGCAGCATATCGGCGGGGACGACGGCATCCTCGAAATGCATCTCGTTGAAGTGGTGCTGGCCGGCGAGGTCGATGATCGGCTTGATGGTCAGGCCCGGCGTGTTCTTGAGGTCGATCAGCAACTGGCTGGTGCCCATGTGGCGGTCGGCCGGCGTGCCGCTGGTGCGGCAGAACAGGATAACATAGTCGGCTTCGTGCGCGAAGCTGGTCCAGACCTTCGTCCCGGTCACACGGTAGACATCGCCGTCCTTCACCGCCTTGGTGCGGGTCGCGGCCAGGTCAGAGCCCGAATCCGGCTCGCTCATCCCGATCCCGAACGACAGCTCGCCCGCGGCGATGCGCGGCAGGAAGGCCTGCTTCTGGGCTTCGGTGCCGAACTTGAGGATCGAGGGGCCGGACTGGCGATCGGCAATCCAGTGCGCGCCGACCGGGGCTCCGGCAGCGAGGCATTCCTCGACGATCACGGCGCGCTCAAAGGCACTGCGTTCATGCCCGCCATACTGCTTCGGCCAGGTCATGCCGAGATAACCGGCCTGGCCCATGGCGCGGCTGAAGCCACGGTCATAGCCATACCAGTTGTCGCTGCGCTGGCGCGGGGTGCGGTCCTTCAGCTGCTGGTCCAGGAAGGCACGAAAGGTGCCGCGCAGGGCAATAACCTCGGTGCTGTCGGCCGGCGGAGCGGGAAAGGGTATCGCGGTCATAGAGCAGTCACCATCGGCCAATAGCCCGGGCCGCCAGCGGCAAGCGCGGCGGAGCCCAGCAGTTTCGCCCAGGATACCTGGCCGCCGAACTCGTCGCGCAAGGTCCACAGCGAGGTGGTGTAAAGGTGGAGCCGGTGCTCACGGGTAAAGCCGATCGCGCCGTGCATCTGGGTGGCAATCGAGGCCCCGGCCGTAGCGGCCTCGCGGGCGCGCAGCGTGCCGGCCGCAACGCCCAGCACGTCATGGCGGGCGAGGGCTTCCCCGGCGAGGTCGGCCGCAGCGGTGGCGCAGGCCAGTTCGCCGGCCAGCTTGGCCAGCTCATGCTGCACCACCTGGTTCTTCTGCAGCGGCTTGCCGAACTGGACGCGGGTCGCCGTGTGGCTCAGCGTCATGTCGAGCGCGGCTTCGAGCGCGCCGGCAATCTGGTAAGCGCGGACGGTTGCGCCCGAGGCGAGCGGGCACCACGGCAGCGCTGCCTCCGCATCGACCGCCCAGTCGATCGCAAGGGTTGGGCGCGGATGGAAGTTGGCGGAGGTGCCGGCCGCGGCAATGGTCCAGCCAGCGCGCGGTACGCGATAGAGCTTGTCCCCCACGGCCAGCGCCAGGCAATCGAGCTGCTCACCCCAGGCAACGCGGACGACAGTGCCGGACAGGCGGCCATTGCTGAGCGCGAGGTCATCGGCGCGAGCCAGTCCGGCCGGCCCTTCGGCCAGCGGCAGGCTGGCTGCAGCGAACAGCTGGTTGGCGGCCATTGTCTCGGCGACGGGAAGCGGCATGGCATGGCTGCCGAGCAGGCGTAGCGTCTCACCCGCTTCGGCAAAGGACAGGCCAAAGCCGCCTTGGTCCTCGGTTAGTAGGGCCAGCGGCAGGCCCATTTCCTCAACCTCGGCCCACAACGCGGGCAGCCACTGCCCCTCGCGCGCGGCGGCTTGCGCTGCATCGTCGAGCGACCGCTCGAACAGCCGCGTGATCATCTCTGCAAGCATCTAACGACCGTCCCTGCGAATGTTTTATGGTGCCGGCTGCAGGGATCGAACCCGCGACCCCCTGATTACAAATCAGGTGCTCTACCAACTGAGCTAAGCCGGCAATGTGGTCTTTGTGCTGGCGTCCTTAGCGTCAGGCAGCGCCAAAGGTCCACCCCTCTGTTTGGGCAATTTCTGGAGTGAGGCCCGCCGGCGACCAAAGTGCTGGATCGTGCGCAGCGCTACGCAGCCAGGCGGCGGTGATCAGGGCATCGGCGGCGTGGTCGGTTATGGCGCCGGTTCCGGTCACCGGAGCTGCCCCCAATGCGCTCAGCGCGGCGTCCAGATCGGCGTGGTCACGCACTTTCGACGCGCCGGTGCGCCGCCCGGCCGCGCGCGCGGCGATGGTGGTGTAGATTTCGCAGACCACCGATCCGCGCTCCGGCAGTGGATCGATCGGCCAGACTGGCAGGTGCCCTGACAATCGGTGGAGCAGCCGCATCCCGGTCAGGCTCGATTTGCCGACCTGCGCGGCGCCGACCAGGTTGAAGTTGGAATAGGGCCGACAGCCCATTGCCTCCTGCGCGCGCTCGGTCACGCGAAAGCGGCCGCGCCCGCCGCCAAACAGGTCACCCTCGCGCCCGCCGTGTCGGCGGAAGTGGCGGGCGGCTTCAGGGTGATCGACGAGGCTGCTGGCCGACAGGTGCGGATCAGCGGTGCAGACCCGGTCAATCAGCGCCCATAGCTCGCGGGCCGTTGCGGGGCTGTCCGCCCAGCCGGGAAAGAAGCCGCCCGCGTCGACGTGGGCGAGGCTGATCCCCATGTCGAAGCCAACGATGGTGCTGTCCGGCAGCTCGGTCAGCAGCCAGTCTAGCACTTCGGGGCGCGACCAGCGATGGCCAGGGCGGACCAGTTCGGGTGCGTCCCCACCGGTGCTGCACAGCGCGACCGCAATCCCGCGATGCCGCTCACCCGCCGCGCCCGACCAGTCGATCGCGGCATAGTGCTCAAACCGCTGGGCCTTCATTCCCCGCGCAGCTCGCGCCGCTTCTTGTCCCACCACTCCAGCCGCTTGAGCACTTCGCGCTCGAACCCGCGTTCAACCGGGCGGTAGTATTCCTGCGCCGCCATGCCTTCCGGCCAGTAATCGGCGCCGGAAAAGCCGTCCTCGGCTTCGTGGTCATAGGCATAGCCCGCGCCATAGCCGATGTCCTTCATCAGCTTGGTCGGGGCGTTGAGGATATGGGCAGGCGGGGCCAGGCTGCCGGTTTCCTTGGCGCTTTTCCAGGCCTCCTTCTGCGCGACATAGGCCGCGTTCGATTTGGGCGCCGTGGCGAGGTAGAGGCAGGCTTGGACGATGGCCAGCTCGCCCTCCGGACTGCCAAGGAACTGGTAGGCATCCTTGGCGGCGAGACACTGGACCAGTGCCTGCGGATCGGCCAGGCCGATGTCTTCGCTTGCAAAGCGCACCAGCCGGCGCAGCACGTAAAGCGGCTCCTCACCGGCCGTTAGCATCCGCGCCATGTAGTAGAGCGAGGCCTGCGGGTCAGAGCCGCGCAGCGCCTTGTGGAGCGCGGAAATCAGGTTGTAATGCCCGTCGCGGTCCTTGTCATAGACTGCCACGCGGCGCTGCAAGAAGGCGCCCAGGCCGGCTGGATCGAGCGGCTCCGGGATTGCCGCATTGTAAAGCGTTTCGGCCTGGTTGAGCAGGAAGCGCCCATCGCCATCGGCGCTCGCCACCAGCGCCTCGCGGGCATCCGGGGTGAGGGGGAGGGGGCCAGCGAGGCCCTCGGCCCGGGTCAGCAATTCATCGAGCGCGCGGGCATCGAGCCGGTGCAGGATCAGCACCTGGGCGCGGCTGAGCAGCGCGGCGTTAAGGGCAAAGCTGGGATTCTCTGTCGTCGCGCCGACCAGGGTCACCGTGCCCTTCTCGACAAAGGGCAGGAAGCCATCCTGCTGGGCGCGGTTGAAGCGGTGGATCTCGTCCACGAACAGCAGGGTGCGCTGCCCCACCTTCGCCGCGGTCTCAGCCTCGGCGAAGGCCTTCTTGAGGTCGGCCACGCCCGAGAAGACCGCGCTGACCGACACGAACCGCATCCCCACGGCATCGGCCAGCAGCCGGGCCGTGCTGGTCTTGCCGGTGCCGGGCGGGCCCCACAGGATCATGCTGGAGAGGCGTCCGGCCGCAACCATCCGCCCGATCGCGCCCTCGGGCCCGGTCAGGTGCTCCTGCCCGATCACTTCGCCCAGATTGCGTGGCCGCAGCCGGTCGGCCAGCGGCGCATCCTCGCGCGGTTCATCCGGCGCGGCACCGGGCAGGTCTTCGGCAAAGAGGTCGGCCATCGCGCCAGCATAGGGGCACGGAAAGATTCGGACGAGGGGGCTTGAACAGATGCATCTAAGATATATCTTGAGTGCATCGAAGACTCGAAAGGAATCGTCACATGTTTTTCCACTACGCCAATCACGGCTGCGGCAAGAGCGCCGGTGGGCGCTGGCGCGGCTCGCGCACCTGGGGTCCGTTTGCCTTCCAGTGGGACGCCGGAAGCGAGGATGCGCCGCGCCGGACCCGCCGCCGGATGTTCGATGGCGGCGAACTGCGGCTGGTGCTCTTGAAGCTGATCGCCGACGAACCGCGCCACGGCTATGACCTGATCAAGGCGATCGAGGAGCTGACCGGCGGCGCCTATGCCCCCAGTCCCGGGGTGGTCTATCCCACACTGACCTTGCTGGGCGACATGGGCCTGATCGCCGAAGCCCAGGGTGACGGCGCGCGCAAGCGCTTTGCCGTGACCGAAGAGGGTACGGCGCACCTGGCCGAGCGGGCCGAAGAGGTGGCGGCGCTGATGGCGCGACTGACCGAAATGGGTGAAGCGCGCAGCCGGCCCGATGCCGCTTCGCTGCGCCGCGCGATGGGCAACCTGCGCCAGGTGCTGATCCACAAGGTCCGCGCCGGGGAAGCGGGCCCCGAGCTGATCGACGAGATCGTTACCGCGATCGATGAGCTGGCGCGCAAGATCGAGAAGCTCTGACCGGCGATTTGGCCGATCCGGTTTCCCATGATACTTTTCCCCCATCCTGAAAACGGGATGGGGGAGTAACCATGGAGAATGCTGCCGTTGAAGCGCCGTCTGGCGCCTACAAGGCCATCGCCTGGCTAGGCATGGCCTGGAACACACTGGGCGCGGGCCTTTACCTGTGGACCAAGCTCGATCCGGAAGCCGCTGCCGCCGGGGCCAGCCCGGCGATGCAGGACTATATGGCCAATATGCCGACCTATGCCCACATCGGCTGGTCGCTGGGGATCTGGGGCTCGTTCCTGGGTTCGCTGCTGATGCTGCTTGGGCGGCGGCAGGCGGTGCCGGCCTTCCTGGTCTCGCTACTTGGCGCGCTGGCCAGCTTCGGTGCGCAAATGCAGGCCGGGGTGCTTGATCCGGGGATGACAGCGTTCATCGTCGCGGTCATTGCACTGCTGCTGTGGGTCAGCCGCCGCGCAGTAGCTACCGGCTACCTGAAGTAGGCCTCAGCGCCGGACCAGCGCGGCCTTCTGGCGGATCAACCGGATATAGGTATCGGCCACGACCTGGTTGATCTGGTCCCATGAGAAGTCGCGGCTGCGCCGTTCCCCGGCCTCACCGTGGGAGCGGCGCAGCGCAGGGTCTTCGATGTAGGACTGCAGCGCCTCGGCAAACTGTGAGACTGCGCCGGGCCGGATCAGGCGGCCCGAACGGCCATTGGCGACCAGGTTCTGGCTGCCCGTGGCAGCTGCGGCGACGACGGGCAGGCCGCTGGCCATGGCTTCCAGGCTGACATTGCCGAAGGTCTCGGTGGTTGAGGGGAAGAACAGCACGTCCATGGAGGCCACCGCCTTGCCCAGGTCCTGGCCCGCCATATAGCCGCCGAACACCGCCTGCGGCAGGCGCGCTTCCAGCCAGGGCTGCGCCGGGCCATCGCCGACGATCAGCGTGCGGTGCTTCACGCCCTTGCGGCGCAGCTCGTCGATCGTGTCGGAAAAGACGTCGAGCCCTTTTTCCATCACCAGCCGGCTGTGGAAGCCGACCAGCACCTCGTCATCGCCGATCCCCAGGCTGCGCCGCCATTCCATCGAGCGGTGCGAGGGGTCGAAGATCTCGCGGTCCACGCCGCGCGACCAGATGTCGATGTCATAGTTCATTCGCTGATCGCGCAGCACCTGGGCCATCGATTCCGACGGGGCAACCAGCGCGTCGCAGCGGCGGTAGAGCCGGCGCAGCAGGGCTTCGACCACCGGTTCCAGCCAGGCCATGTTGTAATAGCGGAAATAGGTCTCGAACCGGGTGTGAACCGAAGCTAGCACCGGGATCTTGCGGCGGCGCGCCCAGCTGACGGCGCGGTGCGCAGCGAAATCGGGCGAGGAGATCTGCACCACGTTGGGGTTGAAGGCTTTGAGATCGGCGCGCACCCGCGGGCTCAGCAGTAGCGGCACACGGTATTCGCCGCGCCCGGGGAAAGCGAAGGAGGGCACGCTGACCAGATCGCCGGTCGGCGGAAAGGCCGGTTCATCCACCGTCGGTGCATAGACCCGCACCTGCGCGCCCTGGCGTAGCAGGTAGCCGACCAGCCGGTTCAGCGCCTGGTTGGCGCCATCACGGACATAGTTGTAGTTGCCGCTGAACAGGGCAATGCGCAGGTCGTTGGTTTCCATCGCAACCGCCTCTAGCCGATTGCTGCCTTGGGCGCGAGTCAGCGCCGGGCGACCGGGAAGGTCAGCAAAAAGGTTGTCCCCACTTCGCTGTACGCAAGTTCCAGCTGGCCATGCCCGTTCTCCGCCAGGGCGCGCGCGATCGGCAGGCCCAGGCCCGTGCCTCCAGCCGCGCGCTTGCTGGTGAAGAAGGGATCGAACACGCGCTCGCGGTCACCCTCGGGAATGCCGGGGCCGTTGTCGCTGAGGCGGATCACGATCTCGTCCTCGGCCAGGCTGGCCGCGATGCCGAGCTTGCTGGCCCCGGCCTGCTGGGCATTTTCGCCGAGCGTGATGACAATCGCTTCGAGTGCGGCAGCCTCGGCGGTGAGTGGTGGGAGACCAGCCGGCAGGTCAAGCTCGACCGCAAAGCCATCGCGTCTCAGCCCGTCCGCCACGCGGGCGAGTATCGGCGCGAGCTCCGTCCGCGCCGCCGGGTCGGCATGCCCCATATCGGCCTGGGCCAGTTCCATCAGCCGGCTGACCAGCCGCGAAAGTCGCCCGGCATCGGCGGCCATGTTGCCAAGAAAGCGCTGGCGCTCCTCCTCCGCCATGGTCGCGGCGTGATCCTGCAGCAATTCGATCCCGCCGGAGAGACCCGCCAGCGGCGTCTTGAACTCGTGGCTCAGCGCTGCGGCGAAATCGCGCAGGTAGCGCGAGCGGCGGGCAATCGCGGCCGACATCGCTGCGAAATCGTCGTAAAGGCTGCCAATCTCGCGCACTTCCAGCGTCGGCCGGCGCGGCGCGGCATGGCGGCCCTGGGCCAACGCGCGGCTGGCACGGCTGAGCCGCTCGACCGGGCTGACGATCGCGCGGGCCAGCACCCCGGTCAGCACCAGCAGCAGCGAGAAGATCGCGCCAACCCCCAGCGCGATCTTGCCGCGATCCTCCCACATCCCGCGGAACAGCGCGCGGGGGCTGCGCGAGACCAGCACAGCGCCGACGACCTCGCCTCGCACCGTGATCGGGCGGGCCTGGTGCATCCGGATCGAAGTGGCGCGGCTGATCCAGTCGAGCGGGGTATCGCGCAGGTAGGCATCGTTGTGGCGCAGCACGGTGCGCGGCGCGCCGGAAAGGGCGCTCTGCACCTCGGGCACGCCCGCCAGGCTCAAACCCCGGTCGCGGCCGCTCAGCAGCAAACCCTGCCGGTCCAGCAGCAGGATCGAGGCCAGCGTGGCGCGTTTGGCTTCGGCAATCGCCGGGGCCAGCCGCTCGGCCACTTGCTGCGCCACCGGATCGGCGCGGGCCGGGCTCACGCTGGCTGCGGGCCGCTCGGGCAGGACGGGGGAGGAGCGCAGGTCGACGCCGCTTGGTGCGTCCTGATAGCTCTCGCGCGGGTCGTCCTGCAGTTCGGGCGGGGCGGCGGCGGCAGAGCCAGGCCAGAGCAGCGCGGCGCTGGCGGCAATCGCGGCGCTCTGGGCGGTCAGCTCGGCCTCGGTCTGGCGGATCAGGGCATTCTCGTAAACGCGCAAGCCCAGTGCGGCGATGCCGGGGAGAGCAGCGACGAATAGCAGCGTTCCGAACAGCAGCCAGCGCAGCCGCGGCACCGGCCAGAGCCGCAAAGCCAGGCTGCGCAGCGCAGCAATCATGCCGGCGTGCACGGCCCAAGCCGATAGCCGACGCCAGCGCGGGTTTCGACCAGACTGTCGCACCCGGCCTCGGCAAACTTGCGGCGCAGGTTGCGGACGTGGCTGTCGATCGTGCGGTCGGTGATCGCGAAGCCCGGGCCGTGGAGCCGATCGATCAACTCATCGCGCGTGAAGAACCGGGTCGGGGCGGCGGCGAGGGTCCGCAGCAGGGTGAACTCGGTCACGGTCAGCGCCACCTCGCTACCCTGCCAGCTGGCCGTCCAGCCATCGAGATCGAGGGCAAGGCCACCGCGTCCCAGCGGCTCAGCCGCAGGCGCCGCATCGCGCCCCGCCCGCCGCAGGATCGCCTGCACCCGCGCCACTACTTCGCGCGGGGAAAAGGGCTTCACGACATAGTCGTCCGCGCCCAGCTCGATCCCCAGCACACGGTCTAGCTCGTCATCGCGGCTAGAGAGGAACAGGATCGGCAGATCGCTGCCCGCGCGCAGGCGGCGGCAGACTTCGAGCCCGTCCATGCGCGGCATGTTGATGTCCAGCACGACCAGGTCCGGCGCACCTTGCGCGATCAGCGCCAGTGCCGCCTCGCCATCCTCCGCCTGCGTCGTCTCGATCCCGGCCTTGGCAAAGGCGAAGACCAGCACCTCGCGGATATGCGGGTCATCATCGACGATCAGGACGCGGCGGGCCATGGCCTTGCCTTGTGGCGGTTTGGCGGCAGCAGTCAACTGACGGGCGCCGCTTCATAGGGCTGGCCGCTGCAATCATAGCGCGGGTTGGGCGGCGCCTTGGGCAGGACCGCGCCCAGCGCAGCGGCGCGGGTGAGGCGATATTCCCCCAGCAGCGTCCAGCCGCCTTCGCTAAGGACTTGCGCCTGGCGGTACTGCACCTGCTCGCGCAGCATTTTGACCCGCTGCTGCAGCATGGGATCGAGCGGACGGCTCTCCAGTTCGATCAGCGGCAGCAGCGCCGAAGGGCCGAGCTCAGCCAGATAGCACAGGTCGATGCCCGCCCCGGTCCCGTCGACCTCGCGGGCGTGGCGCACGTTCCACTGCGCGGCAACGGCGCCCGTATCGACGAAGGCGTAAGTGCAGAGCAGCAGGGCGGCGGCAAAGCAGTTGGCGTTGATCAGCCAGGGAGCGGACTTCTGCTTGAGCAGCCGCCAGCCGATCAGGCCCAGGCCAACCGCGACCAGTCCCATCCAGGCCAGCGCGGCGATCCGTAGCCGGGTCAGCGAATAGGCATCGATATAGTCGTAGAGCCGGAGCATCGATGAGGCGACCAGCACCACGTTCTGCACGATCCACAGCAGCACCAGTCGCCGCACCAGCGGGCTCGCTGCAGTTTGCGATCCGGGGCGCAGCGTGACCAGCACGAACAGCGCGGCCAGCAGCGCGGTGACGATCAACGGATAGGCCCCGCGGTGGGCATAGTCGGCCAGGGTCATATCGCCGGGCAGCGGCATCAGCCCCCACAGCCAGGCCAGGTCCATTGCGTTCTGCAGCGCGAACAGCAGGTTGAAGGCGATCAGGCTGAGTAGGACCGAAGTAGGGCTGACCCCGGGCAGGGCCAGATCGCCCGACCCATCGAAGGTGCCGAAGAACGGCCGGCTGCGGCGCGGGCGCAATACGCCCCAGACCACGACCGAGACAAAGCACCAGAAGAACAGCCGCTCAAACAGGGCGTCGTCGGGGAAGGGCAGCGAGAGACTGGCGAAGAACTGCTCGATCACCGGGTTGGCCGCAGCGAAGAGCGCCAGGATCACCGCCGATCCGGCCAGCGGCAGGACCAGCGCCGGAAGCGTGCGGCGCAGGCCCGCGACCGCCTGGGGCTTGCGCCGGTGGCTGCGGGCCAGCTTGAACAGGTCGATCAACGGCCCGAACAGCGCCTTGAAGCCATGTGCGAAGAGCCGCTGCGCCCAACGCCAGCCATCGTCAAACCGCGCCGTGCCGGGCAGCAGGATCGCCAGACCCAGTGCCACCCAGAACAGCACGAATGGCAGGATCGTGGCGTCGATTGCCATGGCCCCGGCCATCGCCAGCGCCACGGCCAGCGCGGCGAGCGCCCGCCGATCTTGCCGCAATGCGGGCAGGGCTAACCCAGCCGCCAGCACCAGCGCCGCGCCAAATAGCCCGAGCCAGCCGTGACTATGCCCGCCCTGATAGAACACCCGGTCAGCCAGCGCGACCAACGCGGCGGCCAGCACCAGCTTGAACCAGAACCCGTGGCGATAAACTGCCGACATGCGAACCTCCCCTGATGGCAGGAGCGGTTCTAGCGTGGGGCGGCGCAGATCATGCTGGCCGCCCGGTGGGCTTGTTGTGCAGATCCAGTGCAGGCGGGCGGACTCAGTACCCCTGCGCCTGCCCGTCCTTGCGCATTTCGGTGGCGCCGGTCAGCACGCCGGTCTTGGGATCGCGGGCGATGGCCTGATAGCCGCCGAACATCGCCCCGTCCTTCACCACTTCGACCTTGTGGCCCATTGCCTTCAGCGCGGCGACAGTCTCGGCCGGGATGCCGGGTTCGACATGAAGCGTGCCGAGCGGATCGATCGAAGGGCCGGTCGATGGCTCAGTCGGCTCGCGCCCGCCTTCGTGGTTCAGCCGCGCGGCATCGCCCGCTTCCTGCAGGTTCATGCCGAAATCGACCAGGTTGATCAGCACCTGCACATGGCCTTGCGGCTGCATCGCCCCGCCCATCAGGCCCAGCGTCATATAGGGCTGGCCATCCTTCTTCACGAAGGCCGGGATGATCGTCTGGAACGGGCGCTTGCCGGGCGCATAGGCATTGGCGTGGCGCGAATCGAGGCTGTAAAGCTCACCCCGGTCCTGGAACATGAAGCCCAGCCCGTCCGGCGTCAGCCCGCTGCCCATGCCGCGATAGTTGGACTGGATCAGGCTGACCATCAGCCCGTCCTTGTCGGCCACGGTCATGTATGTGGTATCGCCTGGCCCCTCCAGCTTCGGCTCGGGCTTGGGTTCACCGGGTGCGAACTCGGGCGTTGCCCGCTTGGGATCGATCAGGGCAAAGCGTTTCTTGCCGTATTCGTCCGAGAGCAGATCCAGCGGGAAGGGTGCAAAGCCCGGATCGGCATAGAACTTCGCCACATCGGCATGGGCCAGCCGCTTCGCCTCGGTGATGTAGTGCAGCACCTGCGGGCTGCCGCGCTCCCACTGCGCCAGGTCAACGTTCTTGAGGATGTTGACCATCTGCAGCGCGGCGAAGCCTTGCGTGTTGGGCGGCAGCTCGCACAGCTCATAGCCTTTGCGATAGGTCACGCAGACCGGCTCGAACCAGTCGCTGCGGTGGCCGGCAAAGTCCTCGAGGCTATAGGCCGAGCCCTGCCGCTTCAGGTAATCGACCATCACCTTGGCGCTCTGTCCGCGGTAGAATTCATCGCGGCCGTTCTGCCCGATCCGCTCCAGCGTATTGGCCAGGTCCGGGTTGCGGAACACCTCGCCCGCCTTGGGCGCGCCGTTCGCAAACCAGGTGGCGCGGGCATTGGTGAAATCGAACTTGTCGGCATTGCGATCAAAGTTGCGGAAGGCGCGGCGGTAATATTCGGCGATCACCGGGGCGACCGGGTGGCCCTCACGCGCATAGCGGATCGTCGGCGCCAGCACGTCCTTCATCGGCAGCTTGCCGAAGCGTGCATGCATGGTGAACCAGGCATCGACTGTGCCGGGGATGGTGACCGAGAGATGGCCCAGCGGCGGCAGGCTTTTCGCATCGCCCAGCTTGGCATTCAGCTGCTTCAGCGTCTGCCCCTTGGGGCTGCGGCCCGATCCGTTTAGGCCATGCAGCTTGCCAGACTTGGGATCATAGATGATCGCGAACAGGTCCCCGCCGATGCCATTGCCGGTCGGCTCCATCAGCCCCAGCGCGGCATTGGCCGCAATCGCCGCGTCAACCGCATTGCCGCCCGCCTTCAGCACATCGAGCGCGATCTGCGTCGCCAGCGGATGGGCGGTCGCCGCCATGCCATTGCGGGCATAGACCGGACTACGCGACCACGGTGCGCCAGCCGGGCGGCCGCCAGCGCCAATTTGCTCGGCTACAGGGCGCAGCTTGGTCTGCTGCTCCTGCGCCAGGCCGGGCTGGGCTAGCAGGGTGAGGCTGGCGGACACGAGCAGGGCGGCGCGCTTCATGGCATTCTCCGGCGTGGGGCTGCGGAGTGAAGCTCTAGGCCGGGGGCGGTGTTGCGGCAAGGGTGAGGGCGGGGATGTGGATACGGGCTTTGGGGCGGGGCTCTCGCTCCGTTCCCTCATAACCGTCACCCCGGACTTGATCCGGGGTCCAGCTGTTCTTCGCTGGCATAACGCCAAGTCGGCAATGCTGCGGGAAGGAAGCTGCACCCCGGATCAAGTCCGGGGTGACGAAGTGGGGAGTTGGGGCGCGCGCCAAGTCCGAGGCGTGTCCCGATTTTCCTACACCGCATCAAGCCGCTACATTCGCGCTGGCTCTTTCTAATCGTGGGAATGCGCAAGGTGCAGGTGCTGACGCGCTTGTTCATGCAGGTTGATGCGTGCGGATAAAGCCGTGCGGACGTGTTTCATCAACTAACTCCGCGCGACTCGGCGCATGCGCGTCGAGCCGGGCGGCGTTGATGCAGTCAAAATGCGCGAAAATGCGCGGTTCAGGCCGGTCGCGGACCCTTGCGGTGCGGTTTGGCGTGGCCGCCGGGCTTGCCCTTGAACGGCGGACGGCCGCGCGGGGCTCCGCCGGGGCCGCCGGGACCGCCCGGACGCGGGCCCCGATCGTTGCTACGCTCGTTGCCCCGGTCGCTCCGGGGGCGGTTTTCGCGGGCGGCGTCACGCGGGGTTTCGGGGGAGAGGTCGATGGTGATGCCGCTCTCTTCCTCGCTGCCGGGCTGGGCGGTGCGCGCGACGGCGGCACGGAACTTGGCTTCGAGTGCGCGGGGGATCTGGAAGAACGTCTCGTTCGGGGTGATCCGGATCGCGCCGATCTCGTTGCGGGTCACGTGGCCGCGGCGGCACAGCAGCGGCAGCAGCCAGCGCGGATCGGCGTTGTGGCGGCGGCCGATGTCCATGCGGAACCAGACGGTATCGTCAAACCCTTCGCGGTGATGGACCGGCCGGGCCTGGCCGTCGGGCTTGGTGCGCGCCGACATGTCGATCAGCTCTTCCGGCTCGGGCAAGCGGCTGGCGTGGGCGCGGACCAGGGCGAGCGCCAGCTCTTCCGGGCCCATCGTGGCGAGCAGGCGGCCGGCCAGTTCGCTTTCGGCCTCGCTCGGCTCGATCGGCGCGGTCAGCGTGGCGATCAGGCGTTCGTGGTCCTGGGCGCGGATGGCTTCAGGGCCGGGGACGTCCATCCACTGCGCGTCGATCCGCGCGCCGCGCAGCATCATCTCGACCCGGCGGCGGCGCGGGTAGGGGACCACGATGACGGCGGTGCCCTTCTTGCCTGCGCGGCCGGTGCGGCCCGAGCGGTGCTGGAGCGCTTCGGCATCGCGCGGAATCTCGACGTGGATGACCAGGCTCAAGGAGGCGATGTCGATGCCGCGCGCGGCGACATCGGTCGCGACGCAGACCCGGGCGCGCTTGTCACGCAGTGCCTGGAGGGCCTGGTTGCGCTCGTTCTGGCTATGCTCGCCTGACAAGGCAACGGCCGCAAAGCCGCGCTCGAGCAGGGTGGCGTGAAGGTGGCGGACATTGTCGCGCGTGGCGCAGAACAGCATCGCCGTTTCTGCCTCGTGGAAGCGCAGCAGGTTCACCACCGCGTTCTCGATGTCGGAGGGCGAGACGGTGACCGCCTGGTAGGCGATGTCGCCATGGCCCTGCTCGTCGCCGACGGTCGAAATGCGCAGCGCATCGTTCTGATAGCGCTTGGCCAGCGCCACGATCGGCTTGGGCAAGGTGGCCGAGAACAGCAGGGTGCGGCGCTCGCTGGGGGTCGCGTCGAGCAGCTCTTCAAGGTCTTCGCGGAAGCCCATGTCGAGCATCTCGTCAGCCTCGTCGAGGACGACAAAGCGCAGCGAGGAGAGCATCAACGCGCCGCGTTCAAGGTGATCGCGCAGGCGGCCGGGGGTGCCGACCACGAAGTGCGCGCCCTGGTAAAGCGCGCGGCGCTCCTTCGACGGGTCCATCCCGCCGACGCAGGTCGTAACCTTGGCGCCGGTGCCAGCCAGCAGCCAGTCAAGCTCACGGCTGACCTGCAGCGCGAGTTCGCGCGTGGGAGCGACGATCAGAGCGAGCGGGGCGCCGGCCGGGGGCAAGGACCCGTCCGCCAGCAGCTCCATGCCCATGGCGAGGCCAAAGGCGACGGTCTTGCCCGAGCCGGTCCGGGCCGAAACGACGAGGTCGCGGCCCAGGGCCTCGGGCTCGATCACGGCGGCCTGGACGGCGGTCAGCGCGGTATAGCCGCGACCCGAAAGGGCCTTGGCCAGCGGCGCGGGGAGAAGGGCGGCAAAAGGCGCGGCATCCGCTGCGCCAGGCAGCGTGCCTGCGTTTTCCATAACGGTTATGCCGCTTCCTTCTTGCGCGATGCCTTCTTGCGCTCATGCGGGTCGAGAATGGCCTTGCGCAGACGGATCGACTGCGGGGTCACTTCGACCATTTCATCGTCGTCGATATAGGCGATCGCCTGTTCCAGCGTCATGATCCGCGGCGGGGTGAGGCGGATCGCATCATCCTTGCCGGTCGAGCGGAAGTTGGTCAGCTGCTTCGACTTCATCGGGTTGACTTCGAGATCGTCCGGCTTGGCGTTTTCGCCAATGATCATGCCTTCATAGATCTTGTCCTGCGGACGCACGAACAGCACGCCGCGATCTTCCAGACTGTTGAGCGCATAGCCCACGGCCTCGCCCGCGCAGTTCGAGATCAGGACGCCGTTCTGGCGGCCTTCGATCTGGCCCTTGTAGGGGCCGTACTTTTCGAACAGCCGGTTCATGATCCCGGTGCCGCGCGTGTCGGACAGGAATTCGCCGTGATAGCCGATCAGCCCGCGCGAGGGGGCCGAGAAGGTGATGCGGGTCTTGCCGCCGCCCGAGGGGCGCATGTCGGTCATTTCCGCCTTGCGCAGCGCCATCTTGTCGATGACCGTGCCCGAGTGTTCATCGTCCACGTCGATCACGACGGTTTCGTACGGCTCGGTGCGCTGGCCGTCTTCCTCGCGGAACAGCACGCGCGGGCGGCTGATGCCGAGTTCGAAGCCTTCGCGGCGCATCGTTTCGATCAGCACGCCAAGCTGCAGTTCGCCGCGGCCGGCAACTTCGAAGCTGTCCTTGTCGGCGCTTTCGGTGACGCGGATCGCAACGTTCGATTCGGCTTCACGCTCCAAGCGGTCGCGGATCATCCGGCTGGTGACCTTGCTGCCTTCGCGGCCCGCCATCGGGCTGTCGTTGACGGCAAAGCGCATCGACAGGGTCGGCGGGTCAATCGGCTGGGCGTAAAGCGGCTCGGTAACCGAAGGATCGCAGATCGTGTTGGCCACGGTTGCTTCGGCCAGGCCGGCAATCGAGATGATGTCACCGGCGCGGGCTTCGTCGACGGGCACGCGCTCAAGGCCGCGGAAGGCCATCAGCTTGGAGGCGCGGCCGGTTTCGATCACCTTGCCGTCGGCGTCAAGCGCGTGGATCGGCGAGTTGACCTTGATCGTGCCCGACTGGACCTTGCCGGTCAGAATGCGGCCGAGGAAGTTGTCGCGATCGAGCAGCGTGACGAGGAACTTGAACTCGCCGTCGACATCGGCCGCCGGGGCGGGGACGTGCTCGACAATCTTCTCGAACAGAGGGGTCAGCGTGCCTTCGCGCAGGTTCGGATCTTTGTTGGCATAGCCGTTGCGGCCCGAGGCATAGAGCACCGGGAAATCGCACTGCTCGTCGCTGGCATCCAGGCTGACGAACAGGTCGAACACTTCGTCGAGGACTTCCTGGATGCGCTCATCCGGGCGGTCGACCTTATTGACGACGACGATCGGGCGAAGGCCCAGCGCCAGTGCCTTGCCGGTGACGAACTTGGTCTGCGGCATCGCGCCTTCCGAGCTGTCAACCAGCAGGATCACGCCGTCGACCATGCTGAGGATGCGCTCCACCTCGCCACCGAAGTCGGCGTGGCCGGGGGTGTCGACGATGTTGATGCGCGTGCCGTTCCATTCGACCGAAGTGCACTTGGCCAGAATGGTGATCCCGCGCTCCTTTTCGAGGTCGTTCGAATCCATCGCGCGCTCTTCGACGCGCTGGTTGTCGCGGAACGTGCCGGACTGGCGGAAGAGCTGGTCAACCAGCGTGGTCTTGCCGTGGTCGACGTGGGCGATGATGGCGATATTGCGCAGCGGCAGCGGGGCGGACATTCGGACAGACCTTCGGTTGAGGAGTAGGCGGCGGATTTGCTGCGCCGCAACATTTGCTGGCGCGCCCCTAGCCGAAGTGGGCCTTCTCGGCAAGTGTAACGGTATCTTGTGCGGTATTGGTATTTTCTGTCGCACCCGCTAGAGGCGCCCGCCATGAGAAAACATCTGATCCGTGCCGCACTGCTCGGCGCCGCCGCCCTTCCCGCAACCGCCTATGCTCAGGAAGCCCAGGTCGAAGAGGCCCAGCCGGCCCCTGACGCTCCCGAGGCCGCCGAGGGCGAAGGTAACGAAATCGTCGTTACCGCGACCAAGCGTGAACAGACGCTGCAGGACGTGCCGGTGGCCGTTTCGGTAACCACTGCCGAAACGATCGAGCGCGCCCAGATTCGCGACCTGAAGGACCTGCAGACCCTGGTCCCGGCACTGCGCGTGTCGCAGCTGCAGTCGAGCGCCAACACCAATTTCATCATCCGCGGCTTCGGAAATGGCGCCAACAACCCCGGCATCGAACCTTCGGTCGGCGTCTTCGTCGATGGCGTCTATCGCAGCCGCACCGCCGCCCAGATCGGCGACCTCCCCGACGTCCAGCGCGTCGAAGTGCTGCGCGGCCCGCAGTCGACCCTTTTCGGCAAGAACGCCAGCGCCGGCGTGATCTCGATGGTCACCCGCGAGCCGTCGTTCACGTTCAAGGGCAGCGTTGAAGCCAGCTATGGTAATTATGACGCGCTGGTGCTGAAGGGCTATGTCACCGGCCCGATCACCGACACCCTTGCGGCCAGTATCGCGGGCGGGATCAACAAGCGCGACGGTTACGTCACCGACCTCGGCTACAACGGCAAGGCCAACGAGCGTGACCGCTGGTTCGTCCGCGGTCAGCTGCGCTTCGAACCGAGCGACGCGCTGAAGGTTCGCCTGATCGCCGATTACGACAAGATCGACGAAGTCTGCTGCGCCGTCGTCAACGTCCGTCCTTCGGCTGCGACCGGAGCAATCCAGTTCCTGGGCGGCCGCGTCAACAATTCGGCGACGCCGTTTGCCGATGTGGCCTACACGAACTTCCCGTCCTCGAACCAGATCGAGAACTGGGGCCTCTCGGGCCAGATCGATTACCAGGTCGGTCCGCTCAAGGTCACGTCGATCACGGCCTATCGCAACAGCTCGAGCCTGACCAACCAGGATTCCGACTTCACCAGCGCCGACCTGATCGGCCAGAACGTTGGCGATGTGGATATCGGCACCTTCACGCAGGAACTGCGCCTGAATGCCAACTTCCTCGACATGTTCGACCTCATGCTGGGCGGCTACTTCTTTGACGAGAACGTCAAGTTCAAGAACACGCTGACCTATGGCACGCAGTTCCGCCCCTATGTGAACCTGCTGTCGGGCGGTGCGGTGAGCCAGCTCGAAACGCTGATCCTGGGCGTTCCCCTGAACACCTTCCAGCGCCCCGGCCAGGGCATGTTTGACAACCTGCGGATGGACAACCAGGCTTGGTCGATCTTCGGCAACTTCGACGTCAAGCTGGGTGACAAGCTGACCCTGACCCTGGGTGGCAACTACACCAAGGACAAGAAGGACGTCGTCACCAACACGGTCAGCACCGATGCCTTCTCGGCGCTGGACTTCGTGGCGATCGGTGGCGGGGTGATCCGCAACACCGTGATCGCGCAGCAGGTCGGGACCGCGCTTGGCCTGGGTGCTCCGGCCAATGCGACCCAGATCGCCGGCTTTGCCGGTGCCCAGCCGGCAATCTATAGCGCTATCGTGACCGGTGCGACTGCTTTCGCTAACACGAACGCGACCAACCCGGCGGTCAACCCGCTGCTGGGCCTGCGTCCGCTGCAGTTCCTGCCGCCGTTCCTGAACATCCCGAACGCGGTCGAAAACGGCAAGACCCGCGACGGCAAGTTCACCTGGACGGCCCGTCTGGCCTGGGAAATCACCGATACGGTCAACACCTACTTCTCCTATGCGACCGGCTTCAAGGCGAGCTCGTTCAACCTCTCGCGTGACAGCCGTCCGGTCGCCAGCGATCTGCCGGCGCTGCGCACCGCCGGGCTCGTTCTGCCGAACCTGACTACCGGTTCGCGCTATGCCGGTCCGGAAAACGCCGAGGTGTTCGAGCTGGGCATCAAGACCAACTGGGGCATCGCCAGCGCCAACCTGACGCTGTTCAAGCAGACCATTACCGGCTTCCAGTCGAACGTCTTCACCGGCACCGGTTTTGCCCTGGCCAATGCCGGCAAGCAGTCGACCTATGGCATCGAGTTTGATGGCTCGGTCAAGCCGACCGACGAACTCACCCTGAACCTGTCGCTGGTCTATCTCGATCCGAAGTATGACAGCTTTGTCGCTTCGGCCGTGGGTGACCTGTCGGGTACGCGCCCGGCCGGCATTCCGGGCCTGTCGACCACGATCGGTGCGCAGTGGAACAAGGAGCTGGGCAATGGCGATCGCGTGATCCTGCGCGGTGACTGGCACTACGAATCCGAAGTCCAGATCGCCGAAGGCCTGCCGGCCTTCATCCAGCGCAATCCCCTGGGCCAGGTCACTTCGTACCAGCCGGCCTTCGACGCCGCCCGTCCGTTCCAGCGCGAAGTGAGCGAGATCAACGCCTCGATCAGCTATGCGATGATGAACGGGATCGAGTTCAGCCTGTGGGGCCGCAACCTCACCAACAACCGCTATCTGGTGCAGATCTTCGACTCGGTGGCGCAGTCGGGCTCGGTTTCGGCCTATCCGAACCAGCCGCGCACCTATGGCGCGACCGTCCGCTTCAAGTGGTAGGCTGACCGCCACGGCGAACATGCGAAGGGGGCGGGAAACCGCCCCCTTCTGCATTTGGGGCGCAGCCTATTCACTGGCCCTTCACCTTCGCCGCGCCTATAGCCGGGACATGCGTTTCCCCTTCAGCGCGCTGCGCCGCTTCGCTCTTGTTTTCCCGCTGCTGGCGCTGGGCGTCCAGCCGATTGCCGCCCAGTCGAGCGCGGCGAAGACCCGCAAGGCTCCGCCGCCGGCCGCTGCCGCCCCAGCCAAGCCTGCCGCCACCGGGCCCTGGCTCTACCGCGGCAGCGATGTCCCGCAGGACAAGGAATGGGTCTTTGGCGAGCTGGCCAACGGCGTGCGCTATGCCGTGCGCAAGAATGGCGTGCCCCCCGGCCAGGTCGCGATCCGCGTGCGGATGGACGTCGGCTCGCTGCATGAGGAAGAGAGCGAGCGCGGCTATGCCCACTTGCTTGAACATCTGGTCTTCCGCCAGTCACACTACCTCGCCGAAGGCGCGGCGATCCCCACCTGGCAGCGGCTGGGGGCAACCTTTGGCAGCGATACCAATGCCGAAACCAGCCCGGTTGCGACGACCTACAAGCTCGATCTGCCCAACGCGACCCCGGCCAAGCTGGATGAATCGCTGAAGCTCTTGTCCGGCATGATGATTGCCCCGGCGCTGACCGAGGCCAATGTGCGCACCGAAGTGCCGATCGTGATGGCCGAAAAGCGCGAGCGTGGCGGGCTGGCGGAGCGGGTCTCCGAGGCCACCCAGCAGACCCTGTTTGCCGGCCAGCGCCTGGCGAACCGCCCGGTCATAGGCACTTCCGAAACCTTGCAGGCTGCCAACCAGGCCTCGGTTCGCGCCTTCCATGCACGCTGGTACCGGCCCGAGAACGCCGTGATCATCGTTGTCGGCGATGTCGAGACTGCCGAAATCGAAGCCATGGTGCGCCAGCACTTTGCCGATTGGCCTGCCAGCGGCAAGCCGACCCCGGCACCGGCCTTTGGTGATCCGGTTGCGCCCAAGGGCAGCAATCCGGCGAACCCGGTTGGCGAGACACGCGTCGTGGTCGAGCCCGACCTGCCGCGCGGCCTGACCTATGCGGTGATGCGCCCGTGGCGGCAGGTGCAGGACACGATCGCCTACAACCAGGGGATCATGCTGGACTCGCTTGCCCAGGCGATCATCAATCGCCGTTTGGAAGCGCGCGCGCGGGCTGGCGGCAGCTTCCTCTTTGCCCAGGTCAACCAGGAAAAGGTCAGCCGCTCGGCCGATGCGACCTTCGTTTCGGTCACGCCGCTGGATGAAAACTGGGCCAAGTCGCTCAAGGAAGTGCGCGGCGTGATCGCCGATGCCCTGGCGACTCCGCCGAGCGAGGATGAGATCGAGCGCGAGGTTGCCGAGTTCAACGTTGCCTTCGAAAGTTCGGTCGAGCAGCGCCGCCTGCTGGCCGGAGCCAAGCTGGCCGACGACATGGTGACTGCGCTCGACATCCGCGAGACCATTGCCTCGCCTGAAACCGTGCTGCAGATCTTCAACAGCTCGCGTCCGCTGTTCACGCCGCAGGCCGTGTTCGATCACACCCGCCGCCTGTTCAAGGGTGCGGTGACGCGCGCGGTCTATGTCACGCCCAAGGCTGGCGAGGCGCAGTCCGCTTCGCTCGCTGCCGCGCTGGCCGCCCCGGCCGTGGCCGATCCCAAGGCCCGCCCGGGTGGCAAGCCGATCTCCTTTGCCGAAATGCCGGCCATCGGCACGCCCGGCAAGCTGGTGGGCGAGACCCAGACCGGGATTCTCGGGATCGAGCAGCTCGAATTCGCCAATGGGGTGAAGGTCCTGCTCTGGCCGACCACTGACGAGCCGGGCCGCGTCTCGGTCAAGGTGCGGTTCGGGGCAGGTTTCCGGGCCTTTGGTGCCGGCGATGCCGCCTATATCGCGCTGGGTGACATGGCGCTGGTCGGCTCCGGCCAGGGCCAGCTTGGCCAGGAAGAGCTCGACCGGATCAGCACCGGTCGCAAGATGGGCTACGATTTCGCGATCCAGGACGCCTCGTTCCAGTTCTCTGCCGATACCCGTTCGGCCGATATGGCGGACCAGCTCTACCTGTTCGCGCAGAAGTTCGCCCAGCCGCGCTGGGACAGCGGCCCGGTGCTGCGGGCCAAGGCGGCGGCGCGGCTGCGCTATGAAAGCTTCTCGGCCTCGCCGCAGGGCGTGCTGGAACGCGATCTGGAATTCCTTCAGCGCGGCCGCGATCCGCGCTTCCGCACGCCGACCCCGAAGGAGGTTGAAGCCGCCACGCCTGACGGCTTCCGCCAGGTCTGGCAGCCGATCCTCGAACAGGGCCCGATCGAAGTACAGCTGTTCGGCGATTTCACCCGCGAACAGGCCGTCGCCGCACTGGAGCGCAGTTTCGGCGCACTGGCACCGCGCCAGCCCTATGCTGCTCCGTTGCAGCCCGCGCGGGTTGCTACCCTGCCGCCGTCCAAGCGGCCGGTCGTGCTCGATCACCGCGGCGATCCGACCCAGGCTGCTGCGCTGATCAGCTGGACGACCGGTGGCGGCATGGCCGGCATCTCGGAAAGCCGTCAGCTCGAGATACTCTCCAACCTGTTCCAGAACCGCCTGCTCGATGCGATGCGCGAGAAGCTGGGCGCGGCCTATGCCCCGCAGGTCTTCAACGATTGGCCGCAGGATCTGGAGAACGGCGGCTCGCTGACCGCCATGGCGCAGCTGGCGCCCAAGGCCGTGCCGGTGTTCTTTGCCACGGCTGAGGAAATCGCGGCCGATCTTGTCGCCCGGCCGCCCAGCGCCGACGAGCTGGAGCGCGTGATCGAACCGCTGCGCCAGCAGATCTCGCGCGCCAGCACCAGCAGTGCCTTCTTCATGTACCAGCTTGAAGGGGCGAGCAGCGAACCGGCCAAGTTCGCCGGGCTGCGCACCATGCTGCCGGATTACACCCGCGCCACGCCCGAGGCGATGCAGGCGCTGGCGCGCAAGTATCTGGTGCCGGATCGTTCGTGGCGGGCGCAGATCATGCCGCAGGGCGCCGCTTCGGCGGCTGCCGTGGCCGAAAGCGAAGCCCACGCCGCCGTCGCGGCCACGGCAACCGAAGGGCGCTAGACGACAGATTATTTCCCGATTTGACCGATCGGCTTTTCGTCTTTTGCAATTGCGAACGGACGGCGCTATGGGCCGCGCTCGCAAAGGAGCAGAAAAGTGGCAAGTAACTGGACCCCCGAAACCTGGCAATCGCGCGAAGCCCGGCACCTGCCGGTCTATCCCGACGCGGCTGCGCTGGGCAAGGTACTGGGCACGCTGACCACCTTTCCGCCGCTGGTCTTTGCCGGTGAAGCGCGCGCGCTGAAGGCCGATCTGGCCCAGGTTGCCGCTGGCAAGGGCTTCTTGCTGCAGGGCGGTGACTGCGCCGAAAGCTTTGCCGAATTTCACCCCAACAACATCCGCGACACCTTCCGCGTGCTGCTGCAGATGGCAGTGGTGCTGACCTTCGCCAGCAAGCAGCCGGTGGTGAAGGTCGGTCGTCTGGCCGGCCAGTTCGCCAAGCCGCGGAGTTCGCCGGTCGAAGTGATCGACGGGGTCGAGCTGCCCAGCTACCTGGGCGACAACATCAACGGGATCGAGTTCACGCCCGAGGCCCGCATCCCCGATCCGCAGCGCCTGCTCCAGGCCTATTCGCAGTCGGCCGCGACGCTTAACCTGGTGCGCGCCTTCTCGACCGGCGGTTATGCCAACCTGCGCCAGGTCCACCAGTGGACACTCGATTTCATGGGCCGTTCGCCCTGGGCGGAAAAGTTCGCCGAAGTCAGCACCCGGATCGGCGAGGCGCTGGACTTCATGGAAGCCTGCGGGATCGATCCGCGCACCGTGCCGCAGCTGCAGGGCACCAGCTTCTACACCAGCCACGAGGCGCTGCACCTGCCCTATGAGCAGGCGATGACCCGGCAGGATTCGCTGACCGGCGACTGGTACGATACCTCGGCCCACATGCTGTGGATCGGCGACCGGACCCGCTTCGAAGGCTCGGCCCATGTCGAATACCTGCGCGGTGTTGGCAATCCGATCGGCTTCAAGTGCGGCCCCAGCCTGGCACCCGATGAACTGCTGCGTCAGCTTGATCTGCTGAACCCGGGCCGCGAGCCGGGCCGCATCACCCTGATCAGCCGCTTTGGCGATGACAAGGTCGAAGCCGGCCTCGCCCCGCTGGTCCGCGCAGTGAAGCGCGAAGGCCATCCGGTGGTCTGGTCGTGCGATCCGATGCACGGCAACGTGATCAAGGCCAACAGCGGTTACAAGACCCGGCCGTTCGACCGCATCCTGAACGAGGTGCGCGGATTTTTCGCCGTGCACCGCGCCGAGGGTACTCACGCCGGCGGCATCCATATCGAAATGACCGGGCAGGACGTGACCGAATGCGTCGGCGGGGCCGTGGCAATCAGCTCGGAAACGCTGGCTGACCGCTATCACACGCACTGCGACCCGCGGCTCAATGCGGCTCAGTCGCTCGAACTGGCCTTCCTGCTGGCCGACATGCTCAACGCCGAAGCGGTCGACCGCGGCCAGCGCGCGGCGTGATCACGCGGCAGCTGCTGGGAACGGCCCAAGTCCCCGGCGGCGAGGAGCTCAAGCTCTTCGCGCACGGTCGCGATTTCATGATCGTGATGGGCCACAATGAGCTGATGTCCACCCGCATGCGCGGCTCGGAAGAGGCGCTGGCGACGATGACGCTCGACCGGCTCCAGGGTCGCTCCGCGCCAAACCTGCTGATCGGCGGCTATGGCATGGGCTTTACCCTGCGCGCCGCGCTGGCCCGGCTTGGCCGGCAGGGGCGGGTTACCGTGGCCGAGCTGATGCCAGAGATCATCGAGTGGGCGCGCGGGCCGATGGCGGAGGTTGCAGCCGGCTGCCTTGACGATCCGCGCGTGCGGCTGGTGATGGTCGATGTCGGCGATGCGATCCTGCTCGCGCCCGATCCGTTCGATGCGATCCTGCTCGATGTCGACAATGGTCCGGATGGTCTGGTCCGGCCGGAGAACAACCGGCTCTACGGCAAGGCGGGTCTGCACAATGCCCGCAAGGCGCTGGCCCCCGGCGGTGTGCTGGCGATTTGGTCAGCCGAACGCGACGACAAGTTCGTCCGGCGCATGGAAAGCGTCGGCTTCAATGTCGAGGAGGTCGAAGTGCGCGCCCGCTATGACGCCGATGGCAAGGGCAAGGGCCCCCGCCACGTCATCTGGTTTGCAACCTACGCCAGTTAGGGCAGCAGCAGCGTCGAACCTGTGGTCTTGCGGGCTTCGAGATCGCCGTGGGCCTGGGCCGCATCGGTCAGGGCATAGGTCTGGCCGATCGTGACGGTCAGCTTGCCGCTGGCGACCATGTCCCACAGCTTGGCTGCGCCAGACAGGGCATCGGCCGGTTCGCGCCAGTAATCGAACAGCGTCATGCGGGTCACGAACAGTGAGCCATGCGCAGCCAGGACGCCCAGGTTCACACCGGTTACCGGGCCGCTGGCATTGCCAAAGCTGACGATCATGCCGCGCCGACGGACCGACTTCAGCGAAGCCTCCCACGTCGCTGCACCGACGCCGTCATAACTCACCGCGACGCCAACCCCGTCGGTGGCGGCACGGACCTTGTCGGCCAGTTCCGGATCGCTGGTCAGCAGCACCAGCTCGGCGCCGGCCTGCTTGGCCAGGTCGATCTTGTCGACACTGCCAACCGTGCCGATCACGCGCACGCCGCGCGCCTTCAGCCACTGGACCAGCAGCAGCCCGACACCGCCCGCGGCAGCCGGGACCATCGCCCATTCGCCAGCGGAAAGCGGGGCGCAGCGCTCAGCCAAGGCTTCGACCGTCGCGCCCTTGAGCAGGACTGCCGCAGCCGTCCTGGAATCGACGCCATCGGGCACCGGGAACAAGTCTGTCTCTTTCAGGATCCGGGCGCTGGCATAGGCGCCCGGGCCGGTGAAGCTGGCGACGCGCTGGCCGGGGCTGACGCGCGTCACACCTTCGCCCACCGCCTCGACCACGCCGGCCGCTTCCATGCCGAGCCCGCTGGGCATCGGCTGGGGGTAAAGCCCGGTGCGGTGATAGGTATCGATGAAGTTCAACCCGACGGCCTCTTGCCGGACCAGCACTTCGCCGGGGCCGGGCGCAGGCAGCTCTACAGTGCGCCACTGGATCACTTCGGGGCCGCCGGTCTGCTCGAAATAGGCCTGAACTGCTTGCATCTCTGAACTCCTTTTGGCGGTTAGGCCTGGGCTTCGCGCCAGTCGCGGCGAACCTTCTTGGCAAGGCTCCACTTGTGGACTTCGGTGGGGCCGTCATAGATCCGGAAGGCGCGGACTTCGCGGAAGACCTGTTCGACAATCGTCTTGTCGGTCACGCCGGTGCCGCCCATCACCTGGACGCAGCGGTCGGCGATCCGCATCAAGGCTTCGGACACGGCGACCTTGGCCATCGAGCTTTCGGTCGTGCCCAGGCTGCCGGTGTCGAGCACGCCCGCGCACCAGTCGATCATCAGTTCGGCCTGTTTGATGTCGATCAGGTTCTCGGCCAGCATGAAGCCGACGCCTTCGTGCTCGATCAGCGCCTTGCCAAAGGCCATGCGGCGGCAGGCATAGTCGCTGGCGATCTCATGCGCGCGGATGCAACAGCCAAGCCAGCGCATGCAGTGCGAGAGGCGCGCCGGGGACAGGCGGACCTGGGCATATTTGAACCCATCGCCCGGCTCGCCCAGCATCTGGCTGGCCGGCACACGCAGGTTGTCGATCGTGACCGTGGCATGGCTGCCTGGCATCGAGCTGTCGATCGTGTTGGGTACGTCGTCGATCCGGATCGCGGGATCGGGCAGATCGACCAGGAACATGCAGGCGCCGCCGTCTTCGGCCTTGGCCATGACGATCCCGACGCTCGCCCCGTCCGCCCCGGTGATAAAGGTCTTGCGGCCGTTGATGACCCAGTGGTTGCCGTCCTGGCGGCAGCTTGTGAGCATCATCGACGGGTCGGAACCGGCGCCGTTGTCGTCTGACGGTTCGGTCATGAAGAATGCGCTGCGGGCGCGGCCTTCGACCAGGGGTTTCAGGAAGTGGTCCTTCTGCTCCTCGGTCGCCTTATGGCCGAGCAGATACATGTTGCCCTCATCCGGGGCCATGGTGTTGCAGGCCAGCGGGCCAAGCGGCGAGAGGCCCGACTTGATCAGCACCAGCGCCGTTTCGCGCTGGGTCAGGTGGCTACCATCGGCCAGGATATGCGGGGTGAGCACCCCGGCGGCGCAGGCATGTTCGCGCATCTCGTAAACCAGCTCATCCAGCGGGGCGCCATGATGATCGCGGCGCGGATCGCGCTCGTAAGGGACCACGACATCGCGGACGAAGGCTTCGACACGCTCGGCGATTTCGAGGGCGCGGGATGACGGATTCAGGCTGAGTTCGATTCTGGACATGACGGGCCCTCTAGGTTGACCCGGCGATGGCGCGAACTGGCAATATGCGCAAGGCTTGGCTGGGGCGGAAGGATTGACCTCGCTGCGCTCGGCCGCCTCCGCTCCGCTCCGGCCCGAACCTGAGTCATTGGCTTGCGAAGGTTCGGGAAAGCTTGTGCTTATGGCTGGGGCGGAAGGATTCGAACCTTCGCATGCCGGTACCAAAAACCGGTGCCTTACCGCTTGGCTACGCCCCAGCAAGCCGCGCGGCCTTTAGCACGCCGCGCGGGATAGGGAAGGGGGCTATTTCTCCTCGGCCAGCTTGTCGAAATCGGCGGCCGAGTGGCGCTCGATCAGACCCGAGGCGACATTGACCTTCTGCCCGCGCTTCACCGCCGGGCGGGCCAGGATTTCCTCCACCCACCGCCCGACATGGGTATATTCGTGGAGCGAAAGAAAAGTGGCGGAGTCGTTGTAAGCAAAGCCGCGATAGAGCAGGCCGAACCAGGCATAGACCGCCATGTCGGCAATCGTGTACTCGTCCCCGGCCAGGAACCGGGCCTCTGCCAGGCGCTTGTCGGCGACGTCAAACAGCCGCTTGGTTTCCATCGAATAGCGATCGATCGCATATTCGATCTTTACGGGCGCATAGGCATAGAAGTGGCCAAAGCCGCCGCCGATGAAGGGCGCGCTGCCCATTTGCCACATCAGCCAGGACAGGCATTCGGCGCGGCCCTTGGCGTCGGTCGGGATGAAGGCGCCGAACTTCTCGGCCAGGTGCAGCATCATCGCGCCGCTTTCGAACAGGCGGATCGGCTCCGGCCCGGACCGGTCGACCAGGGCGGGGATCTTCGAGTTCGGATTGATCGCCACAAAGCCGGAACCGAACTGATCGCCTTCGCCAATGTTGATCAGCCAGGCATCGTACTCGGCGCCGCTGTGGCCGGCTTCGAGCAGCTCTTCGAACAGGATCGTGACCTTCTGGCCATTCGGTGTGCCGAGTGAATAGAGCTGGAAGGGATGCTCGCCGACCGGCAGCTCCTTCTCATGGGTTGCGCCCGAGATCGGCCGGTTGATCTTGGCAAACCTGCCGCCGCTTTCCTTGTCCCAGGTCCAGACCTTGGGCGGGGTATATTCGGCATCGGCCATCGCGGGGCACCTTTCGTTTCAATCTGCTACCGGAAGGTGGCGGCGGAGCCCCACAAGCGCAAGTGGGCGCGGCCAATCTTCGCGCTGCTTTTACTTTCCGTTAAGCAAGATCACCTAAACCTTGCGACATGGCTTCGCTCGCTTTCAACTTCTTCCGCTCGTCGCGCCCCGCTCCGGTGGAGCCGCCGGAGCTGGTTGCTGCCGATGCTTCGGCGCTGCGCGACATGTCGCTGGAGATTCCGCGCAAGTGGCGGATGCTGGACGGCCTGACCGCCGAGCTGGGCCAGATTGCCGGCGTTCCGACCATCGTGAAACGGCCCGAACAGCAGTTCTTCCCGATCGCGGCCGAGCTGGCGGGCGGCGAACTGCGCGATGCTATCGCTGCCGAGCTGACTGACCTGATCGACCTGCTTGAGCCGGCAGTGGAGATTTTCAGCCAGGCGCCCAGCCTCAGCCAGAGTGACCTCAACTTGGTGCACAACCTGCTCGAACAGGTTACCGCCGTACGCATGCGGATGCTGGCTGCCGTTCCCGCTGCCGAAGCCTGAGCTTCACATAGCCCGTTTACATTGCAGTGCAGCACGGCTAGGGGCGCATCCATGCTGATGGCCACTACCAAGCCGATTACCATCAAACCGACTCGCGGCAGCGGGGCGGTTCGTGGTGCGCGCTGGACAACGGCGTAACCCAAACGAACCAAGCCCCGCGCGAGATGCGGGGCCCTTCATCAGCAAGCGCCAGGTCCCCGCAGCTCCCGCAAGAACTGGAGATGTGAAAATGGTGCAGAGATTTTCCGAGGGTCAGCAACTCAACGTCGGCGTGGTCGGCGCGACCGGGCTGGTCGGCTCGATGATGCGCGAATTGCTGGCTGAGCGGAACTTCCCGGTCGGCACGCTGCGGCTGTTCGCCTCGGCCCGCTCGGCCGGCAAGCAGGTTGATTTCAATGGCCAGCCGGTGACGGTCGAGGACGCCGAAACCGCTGACTACGCGGGGCTCGATGTCGTCTTCTTCTCCGCCGGCGGTTCGACCTCGAAGGCGCTTGCGCCCAAGGTGGCTGCAGCAGGTGCGATCGTGATCGACAACAGCTCGGCCTGGCGTTCGGACCCCGACGTGCCGCTGGTGGTCGCCGAAGTGAACCCCGATGCCCTCGCCAACATGCCCAAGGGCATCGTTGCCAACCCCAATTGCACCACCATGGCCGTCATGCCGGTGCTGAAGCCGCTGCACGACGAAGCGGGCCTGAAGCGGCTCGTCGCCTCGACCTATCAGGCGGTGTCGGGCGCGGGCGTGGCCGGGATCGAAATCCTTGCCAAGCAGCTCGCCCATGTCGGTGATCGCGCGGCGGAACTCGCCCGCGATGGCCAGGCTGACTTCCTGCCCGAGGCCGAAAAGTGGGCCGCGCCGATCGCGCACAACATCGCGCCACTCAACTACGTGCTGGGCGAAGACGACTATACCGAAGAAGAGCTCAAGCTGCGCGACGAGAGCCGCAAGATCCTCGACATTCCGGGGCTGCCGGTTTCGGGCACCTGCGTGCGCGTGCCGGTCTTCACCGGCCACGGCATCTCGGTCAATGCCGAGTTCGAACGCCCGATCTCGGCCGCCCGCGCGCTGGAGCTGCTTGAGACAGCACCGGGCGTGGTGGTGACCGCCGCCCCGGATTCGCTGGCCGCCACCGGCATCGATCCGGTGCTGGTCGGCCGTGTCCGCCCCGATCGCTCGGTCGAACACGGCCTCGCGTTGTTCGTGGTGGGCGACAACCTGCGCAAGGGTGCCGCGCTTAACGCCGTGCAGATCGCCGAAGTGCTCTGCGGGCGTCCGGTTAAGTGATCTTGGCGGTTACGTGACCCTGGCGGTTACTTGACCTTGAAGGTCAGTTTGCCCGCCATCTTGTGACCATCGGCGCCAGTCGACTGCCACCGCGCCTCATAGGTGCCGGTGCGCAGCGGCTGGCGCAGGTTGAGCGTCAGCGTCTTGTTGCTGTTCGACCAGGCGGGGACGAAGTTCTTGATCGGCATGATCCCGTGGTTGGCGTGGCCGGGCATGGCGGTCATCACCAGTTCGACGCCGGTCTTGGCGGGAAGCAGCGTATCCGAGAAGTTCAGCACCACGGTCTTGGGTGCAGCGGCCGTGCTACCCTCGGCGGGACTGGCGCTGGCGATCTTCACATGGGCCAGGGCCGGTGCGGACAGGGTCAGCGCGGCGGCGGCAAGCAGGGTGGGGAGGCGAAACGACATTTGGATACTCCTCATCAAAACCAGAACCGGACGCCGATGACCACGCTGGTCACGCTCGGGTCATCGCCCGCTAGGCGGGTATAACGGGCGCTGTCGCCCAGTTTCCAGCCCTGCTCAATCCCGATGTAGGGCGCGAATTCGGGCACGATCTCATAACGCAGCCGCAGGCCGGCCTCGATCTTGTCGATCCCGGCGCCGACCTTGCGGGCCGGATTGTCCTGCGCGGCCAGACTGACTTCGACTCGCGGCTGCAGGATCAGCTTCTGCGTGATCCGCTGGTCCACTTCCGCCTCGATCCGGGCCGTCAGGTCCCCACGCTGCGAGAGGAACAGCGCGGCATCGATCTCGAACAGATAGGGCGCCAGGCCCTGGATCCCGACCACGGCATGGGTATCGGTCTCGCCCGCCAGATCCTGCCGCACCCCGACCTGCAGATCCCAGTATGGGGCGACGGCCTTGGACCACAGTGCCTGAACCTCGGCGTCCTCAACGCCTTCGCCCAGTGCGGCTTCGCCCTCGCTTTTCAGCCAGAGCTTGCTGGTGGGGTTACCGTAATAGCCCTGAACATCCCACAACAGGCCATCGTGGCCCTGCCGCGCCTGATATTCGAACCGGTCGGCCTGAAGCCAGGTGGTAACGGTGCTGCCATGCTCCCGCTTCAAGGCGGCACGCGATGGTGCCATGGCCTCGGCCCCCCAGATCGCATCGGCGGCGCGCGGCGGACCGGAGCCTGCCTCTGCGGGCGGAGGCAGTTCCATGGTCGGGCCGGGCGAGGGATCGACCGGCTCGGGCTGTGGTTCCCCAACAGGCTGCGGCATCTGGTGGCCTGCGTGCGGATCGTGCCCCTCGTGGCTCTGCGCCAGGGCAGGCGTAGCCAGCGGCAGCGCGGCCAGCACGGTCAGGATCGCCAGGCGGCTCACTTCGTGCCCTCCGGACCCATCACGGTGACGATCTGCATCATCCCGCCGTGCATGTGATAGAGCAGGTGGCAGTGGAAGGCCCAGTCGCCGGGCTCGTTGGCAGTCAGGTCAAACTGCGCGCTCGCGCCCGGCTGGACGGTGACCACGTTCTTGCGCGGCTGATTTGCCGGCGACTGGCCGTTGACTAGCTCGAAGAACATCCCGTGCAGGTGGATCGGGTGGGCCATCATGGTGTTGTTGACCAGCTTGACCCGGACCCGTTCGTTCCAGGCAAAGCGGATCGGCACGTCGCTGACGGCGTTGAACATCCGCCCGTCGAACGACCACATGTAGCGTTCCATGTTGCCGGTCAGGTGGAGCTCCAACAGCCGGCTCGGTTCGCGGGTATCGGCGTTCGGGGTAAGCGCCGAAAGGTCGCGGTAGGTCAGCACGCGGTGTCCCACATCGGCCAGGCCGATACCCGGATCGCCCAGCTTGTCGACCGGTGCCATCGAGACCATGTCGATCCCGGGGCCCACCTTCACATCGGGCGGCAGCAGGCTGATGTCGCGCATCGGCATGCCGTCCATGCTGGTGCTGGACTTGCCCGCGCCGCCGTGATCGTGGCCGCCATCTCCGTGGTTCATGCCCATGTCGGCCATGGTCAGCAGCGGGGGCTGGCGCAGCGGCGGCACCGGCGCGCGCAAGCCGGGCGTAGTGGTGAGCGTGGCGAGCGCCATGCCGGAACGGTCCATCGATTCGCACACGATCGAAAAGGCATTGCCATCCGGCTCGACCAGCAGGTCATAGGTCTCGGCCACGGCGATCTGCAGTTCCTCGACTGTCACCGGCTTCACCGCCTGGCCATCAGCCGCCACGACCGTCAGCTTGAGGCCAGGAATGCGGACATTGAAGAAAGTCATGGCCGATCCATTGATCAGCCGCAGCCGCACCCGCTCGCCCCGGCGGAACAGGAATTCAGGCCCAGTCTGCGCCGGCAGACCATTGGCGAGGTAGGTATAAGTCGGCGCGCTGACATCGGCGATGTCGGTTGCCGGCATTCGCATCTGCGCCCACATCCGCCGCTCCGCCCCGGTCATCGGGTAGTCGTTAGTCCAGGTGGTCTTCTGGCGGTTGAAATAGCCTTCGCCGGTACGCAGCCGGTCAAAGATCTTGTGCGGGTGCATCGCGGTGAACTCGCTCAGCAGCAGCACGAATTCGCGGTCGGACTGGATCGGATCAGGCTCGGCCGGATCGATGATCAGCGGACCATAGTGGCCCGACTGTTCCTGCAAGCCCGAATGGCTGTGGTACCAATAGGTGCCCGACTGGCGCAGCGGGAACTTGTAAGTGAAGGTCTCGCCCGGCTTGATGCCCGGAAAGCTGACACCGGGCACGCCATCGAACTGGAACGGCAGCAGCAGCCCGTGCCAGTGGATCGAGGTGTCCTCGTGCAGGCGGTTGGTCACCCGTAAAGTGACCTCGTCACCTTCCTTCAGTCGCAGCAGCGGCCCTGGCACCGTGCCGTTGACCGCCACGCCGAGCCCGCGCCGTCCGGCGACTTCGCGCAGGCCATCGGCGACGGTCAGGTCGATTTCCTTGCCGGTCAGCACGCCGAAGCCGGACGGGATCAGCGGCCCCTTCGGCATGCGGTGGCTGCCGCCGTGGCCGCCATGGCTCATGCCATGCCCCTGGGCCCAGGCGGGCAGGGGGGCGAGGGCAAGCCCGGCTCCGGTAGCAGTCAGGAAACGACGGCGGGAAAGCGACACGATACGGCTCCGGTTGACGATCGGCCCACGCTATCTATATACCCCCCAGGGGTATTGCAAGGGTGGGTTATGGGAAAACAGACGGAAGCCATCGTCAACCGGCTGAAACGCATCGAGGGCCAGGTTCGCGGCGTCGCGCAGATGGTCGCGGATGAGCGCTATTGCATCGATGTCCTGCACCAGGTCCAGGCCATCAAGTCGGCCCTGGCCCGGGCCGAGAGCGAGATCCTGAAGGACCACGCCGCCTGCTGCGTGTCCGAAGCCATCGCCTCTGGCGATGCCGAGGCCCAGCGCGCCAAGTTTGGCGAGTTGATCGACCTGATCGAGAAAGTGAAGCGTTAGGCCTTGAGATGTGCCCATGGCCCGGTGATCGCCAGGGTCTTGGCCGGGCTGTAGAGATTGACGAACAGCACCCGGCCATCGGGTGAGAAGCAGGCGCCGGCCGGTTCGGTCTGGATGGCGACGCGGGCCAGCGGATAGGGCTCGCCGCGCCGGGTCAGTCCGCGCAGGTGGTTGTCACTGACCGCGCTGTACTGGTCTTCGCAAACCACCAACTGGCCGTCGGGCGCCACGGTCAGGTTGTCGCCATAATTGAACTGGGCAGGATCGGCCGACTCGAAGAACAGCTCCAGGCGATCACCCCCGCGTCCCAGCTTGAGCCTGAAGACCTGCCCCAGCTTGGCTGCGCCCCCCGATGTGCAGGCGAAGAACAGCTCGCCCGCACCCATGTGGATCCCTTCGCCGCGGGCAAAGAGCGCCGCGCCGAGAGCCGCCCCGCGCTGGCGCAGATCGTCGTTGGGGCTTTCGGGATTGTCGAGATCGATCCAGCGGACGCGTGCCGTCTGCCCGGCGGACCAGCTGGCCGCTGCCCAGTTGCGGGTATCGGCGGCGCCGCGCGGATCGTGCAGCGCCAGCGCCTGCAATTGCCCGCCGGCAGCCAGCTTGCCGCGCACTTGCGGCACGAAGCGATAGAGCAGGCTGTCGTCGCGGTCCTCGGTCAGATAGATGGTGCCGGTACGTGGATCGACGCAGGCGGCCTCGTGATTGAAGCGGCCTAGCGCCTTGAGTGGGACGGGGGGCACCGGGCCAGTCGCGCTGGCGGGAACTTCGAACACCCAGCCATGATCCTGGCCAACGCGCGGTCCGGCGCGGGTGACATCTTCCTCGCAGGTCAGCCAGCTGCCCCACGGGGTGATCCCGCCGGCGCAATTGCGGATCGTACCGGAGAGCGAGCGGAACTGCCGCTCAACCTTCAGGCTCGCCTGGTCAAGGATCAGCGTCGTGGTGCCGCCCGGCAGGATTGCGCCGCTGCTGTCGCGATCATAGGCTAGCCCGCTGGCACCGCCGCTGTCCTTGCCGGGGCGCAATTCGTGATTGCGGATCAGCGCCAGCTTGCCGCCGGGCAGAGCGATGCAGCCCATGCCGTCGGCTGCGTCGGGCACGCGGCCGCCATCGTCCATGATCTCGCCCAGCGCGGAAAGCACACGATAGGAAAAGCCGGCCGGCAGATCGAGCAGGCCGGCCCGATCAGTCAGCAAGGGGCCGTACCCGGCCGCCTGGCGGACTGTTCGGGCGTGGCAACCGGAAGCCGTCAGCGCGGCAAAGGCGGCGGCGGTGCTGCCGATGAAATGGCGGCGATTGAATGAAAGCGACATCGGGCCAAGGTGGCCCAGAATGCCAGGCCTGAAAAGGGCCTAGAGCTTCATTACCCAGCCATGCGGATCCGGCGCTTCGCCGCGCTGGATCGAGACCAGCCGGCTGCGTAGCTTTTGCGTCAGCTGCCCGGGGCCACCACTGCCGATCGTGAACTCGCGATCCCGCCCAGCAACCTTGCCGACCGAGGTGACCACCGCAGCAGTTCCGCAAGCGAAGGCCTCAAGCAGCGCGCCCGAGGCGGCATCGGCCTGCCACTGGTCAAGGCTATAGGGTTCTTCCGCGACCTTCAGGCCTTCCTCGGCCGCCAGCTGCAGCAGGCTGTCACGCGTCACACCGGGGAGGATCGTACCGGTCAGCGGCGGGGTGACGATCCGGCCGTCGGCCATCACGAAGAACAGGTTCATCCCGCCCAGTTCCTCGATCCACTTGTGCTCGGCGGCATCAAGGAACAGCACCTGGTCATGGCCCTTGGCAAAGGCTTCGGCGGTCGGAACGAGGCTGGCGGCGTAATTGCCGCCGCACTTGGCCGCGCCGGTCCCGCCGGGGGCGGCACGGGTATAGTCCGATACCCAGATCGACACGGCCGGGGCGCCCGACTTGAAGTAATTGCCGGCCGGGCTGGCGATGACGATGAACTTGTATTCCTTGGCCGGGCGCACGCCCAGGAAGGCCTCGGTCGCGATCATGAAGGGGCGCAGGTAGAGCGAGCCGCCCTCGACCGAGGGGAACCAGTCGGCATCGACCGCCACCAGCTGGCGGATCGCCTCGATGAACAGGTCTTCCGGCAATTCCGGCATGGCCAGGCGCTGGGCCGATGCGTTGAAGCGGCGCGCGTTGGCTTCGGGCCGGAACAGCGCCATGGTGCCATCGGCCAGGCGATAGGCCTTCAGCCCTTCGAAGATCTCTTGGGCATAGTGCAGCACCGAAGCGGCCGGATCGAGCGCGATCGGCTGGCGCGGGCCCAGAGTGGCCGAATGCCAGCCCTGGCCCTCGGTCCAGTCGATCGTCACCATGTGATCGGAAAAGATCTTGCCGAAGCCCGGATCGGCTACCAGCCCGGCGCGTACCGCATCCGCCGTCGGGGCGGGGTGGGGCACATGGGCGAATGTGGTAGCGGCGAGCATCGGGTCGAAGTCCTTCTGACTGTGAAGCAGCGCCTCTGAATGAAAGTTACCTCAAAGACAAGAAAAAGGTAATTATCGTGCGAGGGCGGTTGCTACCTGCCGGTCTAGGCAGAATTGGCCGTTGCGCCAAGAGTAATGACCACAAATGAGAAGGGCGGCGCCGGTATCCCGACAACCGCCCTTCGCATGGTCAGCGGCCGGAAGCGCCGCTCACGAAGCCTCTATCGCTTACATCGACCTCAGCGATAATGCTCCGTTTTGCGGGTTACCGACCTCCCTGCTGAACCATGAGACATCGGTCACCTCCTTTCGCGCTGTTGAGCCAAGGACCAAACCCCGCGGGGTTGGTCGGGGCCATCGGCGAAGCCCGATGGGCCTTGGAGAGAATGTGAATCATTCAGGCTCACACAACAAGACTTGTATTGATTTTTTTCGGTGTCAGAATCCGGGGCTTCCGGCCTGATCCGTGCCGGTTTTCCACAGTCTGAAAATCAGCGGCAATCCTCGATGACCCGGCTCAGCTCGGGTGAGCTGGGAAGGTACAGCGTTTCGTGCCCTTCGCTCTCCAGCGCAAAGCGCCCGCGCGAAAAGGCCATGGCATCAAGCAGCGGATCGCGCGGTGACAAGGGGACGACCAGCCAGCCGCCCGTGCTGAGGGCCGGATCGTTCGATAGCGGCCGGACCTGGCTGGTGGTGAGGAGGCGCAGTGCGCTGGCCGAAGCTGCGCGGAGCGGATCGGTCGCCCGGGCGATCTCGACCCGATTGTTCGTCCGGTCGCAGGTCAGCATCATCACCGGATTGGTCCGGCTTGCGCCGAACGCCACGATCGAGCGCGAATCCAGGCGCGACCAGGTCCAGACACCGCCTGTCTGCGGCGCATCGCGCCAGTCAGCCGGTGCAGGGGGCAGGGGCACGGCGGTTGCCACTGGCCGCGGCTGGCTGACTACGGGGGGCTGTGGCTGCGGCGCAGGTGCGGGCCTCTGCGGCGCGGCGCAGGAGGCCAGCAGTGCAGCCAGGACAAGGAGGGGGGCAATTGCCTTCACGCCCCTTCTATGGAAGGAGCGGCGGCGATGGGCAAGGCGGCGAAACAACGGGTGGACCAGCTGCTGGTCGAACGCGGCCTGGCCGAAAGCCGTTCCCGCGCCCAGGCGCTGGTGCTTGCAGGCGTGGTTTTCTCGGGCGAAACCAAGCTGGCCAAGCCGGGGCACACGCTGCCCGCCGATGCCCCTTTGGAAGTGCGCGGCCGCGACCACCCGTGGGTTTCGCGCGGCGGGATCAAGCTGGCCCATGCGATCGAGCACTTCGGGCTTGATCCGGCGGGCGCCACGGCCATGGATATCGGCAGCTCGACCGGCGGCTTTACCGATGTGCTGCTGCAGAAGGGGGTGGAGCACGTCTTCGCGGTCGATTCCGGCACCAACCAGCTCGCCTGGAAACTGCGGCAGGATCCGCGCGTGACCGTGCTGGAACAGACCAGCGCGCGGATCCTGACGCCTGCCGAGATCGATCGTCCATGCAGCTGGGTCGTTTGCGACGCCAGTTTCATTGCGCTGTCCAAGGTATTGGAAGTACCGCTGAAATTGGCTGCACCCACTTGCCAGCTGGTCGCGCTGATCAAGCCGCAGTTCGAGGTCGGGCGGGGCGAGGTTGGCAAGGGCGGGGTGGTGCGCGATCCGGCGCTGCATGCCCGCGTCTGCGATGAGGTGCGCGGCTGGATCGAGGGTTTGGGTTGGCAGGTGCAGGGGATTGTCGAAAGCCCGATCACCGGTCCTGAAGGCAATGTCGAGTTCCTGATCGCTGCCCGGCGCGAGGATCACGGTTAAGGGCGATTGCCTAGTTAGCCAGACCCGGTCATATCGCCTTCGTTCTCCGCCTTTTGGGCGAATCGGAGGGAATGCATGTCGGCTCTTGCCTCGCCTGGTCAGCTCCGCGCCAGCTTCATTCGCTGGTCGCTGTTCCTGGTGCCGGGAATTGTCCTGCTCGGCTTCCTTAGCGGCACGGCGGGCGGCGGGGCGGCTACGCCGTGGTTTGCCTCGCTGGTCAAGCCTTCGCTGTTCCCGCCGCCGGCGACTTTCGGGATCGTCTGGACCATCCTCTACGTGCTGATGGGTTTTGCCCTGGCGCTGGTGGTCACCGCGCGCGGCGCGCCGGGGCGCACGGCGGCAATCGCGGTCTTCGTGGTGCAATTGGTGATGAATCTGGCCTGGACGCCGCTGTTCTTCGGCGCGCACCAGATCACTGTGGCGCTATTCCTGCTGCTGGCGATCGACGTGGCCGTGCTGGCTACGGTCGTGCTGTTCTGGCGGGTCCGGCCGCTGGCGGGCATGCTGCTGCTGCCCTACCTTGCCTGGGTCTGCTTTGCTGCCGTGCTCAACTGGCAGTTCCTGGAAGCCAATCCCAATGCGGACGGGCAGGAAGTTTCAGGTGCGGTCTCTACCGTTACCTTCGAATAGGGCTTGAACCGGCCCGCGCGCGGGACCATCTAGCCGGCATGCAAAGCCAGAATCCCCTGTTCGCCGACCTTGCCAAGCTGCTCAACAGCGCGGCCGGGACCGTTGCCGGTGTCAGCCGCGAGGCCCGCGAAAACGCGCGCGAGCGCTTCCGTGAGGCGATGGGCGGGCTCGACTTCGTCAGCCGCGAGGAGTTTGACGCGGTCAAAGACATGGCCGCCAAGGCCCGCGAAGAGAATGAGGCTCTGGCCGAACGCCTGGCCGCGCTTGAAGCCGCCTTGAAGGCCAAGCCCAGCAAGGGCTGACGGAACCCCCGGCTGTTTCAATGGTTGCAGGGCAAGCGTCCTAAAGGCTTGCCATGTTTACCCAGCTCAATCCCCCGATACCGCTCCACGTGCTTGGCAAAGGCGAAGGCTATGCCCTTGGCCTGATCGACTATGGTCAGGAGCACAACCTGATCTGGGTGACCGCGATCAATGCGACCGGAGAAGTCTGGTGCGCGCCGAACCCGACTGTTCGCCTGGGCAAGAACTGGACCATGGGCCGGCCGGAAGCTGCGGCCATCGGCATTGATAAGCAGGCCGCGCTAAGCTGAGCTTGCGCACCGGACCGCATCGGGCCAGAGCGCGTGCATGGATCTGCGCACCCCTGCGATTGTTTGCGCTGCCCGCACGCACGGCGAGACGGGCGTGATCCTGCGGTTGCTGAGCGAGGACCACGGGCTGGTCGCAGCCTATGTCGCCGGCGGGCGCGGTCGGAACCTGCGCCCGGTGCTGCTGCCCGGCAACCTGATCGAGGCCGAGCTGCGCGCCCGGCCCGGCAGCCAGCTGCCCTCCGCGCGGGTCGAGCTGGCCGCGAGCCGCGGTCCCTGGCTGACCGAACCGCTGCCTGCCGCCGCGATCACCTGGGCGACCACGCTGGCGGCCTCCGCGCTGCCCGAACGGCAGGCCTATCCGGCGCTGTACCTGGCGCTGTCCGCGCTCCTCGATGCGGTCTGCCATGCACCCTCGGCGCGCGGCTGGCTGCCCGGGCTGACCGCCTTCGAGGCGCTGCTGCTGCGCGAGCTGGGCTATGGCGAGATCGAGCGCCCCGCCGATCCTGACTGGACTGTCCAGCTGGCGGCCTTTGACCGGCTCGGGCCGCTGGTGGCGCGCTATCCGCTTGCCGATCGGAGAAGCGATGTTATGGCGGCGCGCGCCATGCTGCGGGAGCGGCTTGGCCGGATTGAATAGGTTGGGAATCCCATGAAGATCGCAGTTTTCGCCGGTGATGGAATCGGTCCTGAAGTGACGCGCGAAGCCGTGCGCGTCCTTGAAGCGCTCGATCTGCCCGGGCTCGTACTGTTCGAGGGTGACGTTGGCGGCATTGCCTACAAGCGCCACGGTCACCCGCTGCCGGCCGAAACGCTGCAGATCGCGCGGGCCTGCGATGCGATCCTGTTCGGCGCGGTAGGCGATCCCGATTGCGATAACCTTGAGCGGCACCTGCGCCCCGAGCAGGCGATCCTGGGCCTGCGCAAGGAGCTGGGCCTGTTTGCCAACCTGCGTCCCGCCAAGGTCTTTGCTGGGCTGGAAGACGCCTCGGCGCTGCGCCCGGAAGTGGCGAGCCAGATCGACCTGCTGATCGTGCGCGAGCTCAACGGTGACGTCTATTTCGGCGAAAAGGGCATCCGCACCCTGCCTGATGGCCGCCGCCAGGGTTGGGACATGATGTCCTATGCCGAGGATGAGGTCCGCCGCATCGCCCATGTCGCCTTCCGCGCCGCCATGGGTCGGGGCAAGAAACTCTGCTCGGTCGACAAGGCCAATGTCCTCGAGACCTCGCAGGTCTGGCGCGACGTGATGATCGAGGTGGCCAGGGACTACCCCGAGGTCGAGTTGAGCCACATGTACGTTGATAACGCGGCGATGCAGCTGGTGCGCAATCCGGGCCAGTTCGACGTGGTCGTCACCGGTAACCTGTTCGGCGATATCCTGTCCGACCAGGCCTCGATGTGCGTGGGCTCGATCGGGCTGCTGGCCTCGGCCAGCCTGTCCGACGGCAAGATGGGGCTGTACGAGCCGATCCACGGTTCGGCGCCAGACATTGCCGGCAAGGGCCTGGCCAATCCGATGGCCACGATCCTGTCTGCCGCCATGCTGCTGCGCCACTCGCTGGGGCTTGAAGCACAGGCTGCGCAGATCGAGGCTGCCGTGGCCAAGGCGCTCGCCGATGGCATCCGCGGGGGTGACCTGGGCGGCAGCCAAGGCACGGCCGCGATCGGCGATGCGGTGCTGGAGCGGCTGTGACATGACCCTGCGGCTTGGCGTCGTCCTCCCCACGTACAACGAGCGCAAGAACCTGCGCTCGATGATCGAGCGACTGGACGCGGCGCTGACCGGGATCAGTTGGGAAGTCATTGTGGTCGATGACAACAGCCCCGACGGCACCGCCGACGAAGCGCGCGCGCTGGCCCAGGAGGATCCCCGCGTCCACGTGATCCAGCGCATCGGCCGGCGCGGGCTGTCTTCGGCCGCGATCGAGGGGATGTGCGCCACCGCCGCCCCGGTCGTCGCCGTGATGGACGCCGATCACCAGCACGATCCGGCGCTGCTGCCGCAGATGCTCGCCGCGATCGAAAGCGGGGACTATGACCTGGCCTATGGCAGCCGCTTTGCCGAAGGGGCCAGCACCGAGGAATGGGGCCGGCCCGACCGGGTCAAGGCCTCTAACTTCGCCAACCGGATTGCCAACAAGGTCACTGGGGTTGAACTGACCGACCCGCTGAGCGGCTACTTCATGCTGCGCAGCGCCACGCTGCGGGCAGATGCTCACCGCCTGTCGGGCGTGGGCTTCAAGATCCTGCTCGATATTCTCGCGACGGTCGAAGAGCCGCTGCGGATCAAGGAGCTGCCGATGAATTTCTCCGCCCGCGCCGAGGGTGAGAGCAAGCTCGACCGCACCGTGGTCTTCGAATTCCTGATCGGGCTTTACGACAAGTGGCTGGGCCGGATCATCCCGACCCGCTTTGCCCTGTTCGGCACTGTTGGCGCGCTGGGCGTCTTCGTCCAGCTCGGCGCCCTCTGGGTGATGCTCCACCTCGTGTTCGGGGAGCGTTTCGTTTACGGCAACTGGGACGAAAGCACGACCTTCAACGTCGCCAACTCGGTCGCGGCGATTGTCGCGATGACCTTCAACTTCGTCCTGAACAACGAGCTGACCTATGCCGACAAGCGACTGCGCGGTTTCGGTCCGCTGCTGCGCGGATGGGCGCAGTTCGCGCTGACCTGCTCGCTGGGCCTGCTGACCAATGTCGGCTCGGCCGCCGTGCTCAAGACGATGGGCTTCCACGACGTGATCGCCGTGGTGGTAGGGATCGTGCTCGGCTCGGTCTGGAACTTCGCGCTGTCCAACAAGTTCGTCTGGGGCAAGTACTGAGGGCTCAGCCCTCCACGAACCCTTTCCATGACGCCATGTAATCGACGAAGGCCGGTCCCAGGCCTTCCGCCTGCAGGTGCGCCCGCGTGACCGGTGTAGGCGTTGCGGCAAAGGCCGGATCGGCGATCACGCGGCGGGCAAAGTCGTGGTGCAGGATTGCCCCGCGGCCCACAAGCACGAAGTCCGCACCCGCATCGAGGCAGGCCTGGACCTTGGCGGCATCCATGATCTTCCCCGCAACGCCGAGGCGGGTATTCCCGCGCGGCAGGGCGGTGAACAGCTTGATCAGCGGCTGGCCGGCGAAGTCCGGATCCTGCGGCTCCTTGAAGCAATCCCACAGCGACATGTCGAGGTAGTCGAGCTGGCCACCGGCCATGACTTCCTCGGCCAGTTGCAGCGCCTCGGCGGTGCGAATGCCGAAGCGTTCGGGTGAGAGCCGCAGGCCCAGCTGGAAATCGGCGCGGGTCGCGGCGCGGATGCCGTCGATCACCTCGAAGATGATCCGCTTGCGGTGTTCGAAGCTGCCGCCATAGCCGTCATCGCGCTGGTTGTTCTCGGCATCGAGGAACTGGGCGAGGATGTAGCCGTGCGCGCCGTGGATCTCGACCCCATCAAACCCGGCGCGCTCGGCGCGGACCGCTGCGGCAATGAAATCGTCGCGGAGCTGTTCGACTTCCGCCGTGGTCAGCGCGCGCGATCCGGTTTCGGCGTCGGCAAAGGGTCCTTGCGGGGTCTCGCCAATCAGGTCGGCGGGCGAGCGGATGCCGGCATGGTGAAGCTGGACGGCCGAGAGGCTGCCGTGCGCCTTGATCGCGCTGGCAAGCTCGGTCAGGCGCGGGATGTGATCGTCGGACCACACGCCAAGCTGGCCTGGAAAGCCCTGGCCCTGGCGCTGGACGTGGGCCGCCGCGGTCATCACCAGGCCCATGCCACCCTCGGCCCGCTTGGTCAGCCACTTGATCTCGTCGTCAGACAGCGTCCCGTCGACCTGGCTCTGCAGGTTGGTCAGCGGGGCCAGCATCATCCGGTTGGCCATGGCCGGACCGCGCGTGAAGGAAAGCGGCGAAGCGGCGTCAGTCATCTTGCGAATCTCCCTGTTCGATTCGCATTTGGCCCGTTCTGCGGCTCAGCGCCAGCTTCGCAGCCACATCCAGTATTCAAAGCTCGGCCGCCCGCAGCACAGCTTGGCGGCTGAGAGGATCGGATAGAAGTGGATGAACATGCCCAGGCTCACCACCAGCGCGACCGCCGCCAGCCAGCGCCAGCGGTCGGTCCGCTGCCACAACGCCTCCAGCGCCAGCGCCAGGCAGACCATCAGGAAAGTGCCCGGCAGCAGGTAGTGGTAATAGAACTGCACCGGTTTGGACGAGAGCGCCCAGAAGGCGATCTGAAGGGCATAAAGCCCGGCGAAGACCCAGGCCTCGACCCGGCCGCGCCAACCTGCCCAGAGGCACCAAACGAATGCGGCGAGCCCGGCCAGCATCGTGAAGGGATTGCCTACCAGCAGGATGCCGCGCTGCGCGCCATCGACCGGCTGATAGATGAACCAGATCGCCCGCCAGTTGCCCATCCACTGATACCACCACGAGCGATAGGGGTGGGGCTTGGTCACGCTGTCCTGCAATTGCAGCATGTAGAGGTGCCAGCCGATCGGATCCCACGGATTGATCGGATCCTTGGCCCAGTGGAACGCGGGCCAGAAGGTCAGCCAGTAGACGGCCAGCGGCAGCAGCCCGAGCCAGGCACCGGCCTCGATCAGGCTGATCCCCGGTATTGGTCCACCGGCGCGCGTGTAAAGCCCGCGCAGGCCAGAATCGCGCAGCTTCCAGCCCAGGAAGACCAGCCCGGGCACGATCAGCAGCGGCGCGACAGACCACTTGGCGCCCAGTGCCAGGCCCATGGCCACGCCCGCGCCGGCCAGCTGCCATCGTGCCTGCTGCGGCAACCGGACCGCGCTCGCCGCCAGCCACAGCGCTGTCATGCCGAACAGCGCCATGAACATGTCGAGCATGGCGATCCGGCTCATCACGAACCAAACGAAATTGGTCGCCACCAGGAACATCGCGACTAGCGTGACGAGCCGCCGCCCGGTGACGAACCAGACCAGCCGGCCCAGCGCATAGAGCCCGATCGCGCCCGATATGGCCGAGGAAATCCGCCAGTTCAGCGGCGTATCGCCCAGCCAGCGGATCGCGGCAGCGATGATCGTCTTGCCCAGCACCGGGTGTTCGGGGTTGAAGCGCACCCCCTCGTTCTGGTGCCGCGCGGCGGTGATATAGTGGACCTCGTCGAAATAGATCTGCGAGGGGATGCCCAGCCGCCACCACAGCAGCGCCAGGAAGAAGATCGCGATCACCGCGCACCAGTCGGCCGGGTCCTGTTCGGTGGTGAAGCGGGGCGCGGCGACCATGGCGAGGAATTACCGGCGTGGCTCCAAGGTGGCAATGCTCTTGCGGCGCTTGCGCACGGCCCTTACAGCCGCCCACATCATGAAGCGCACCACCGGAACCGACCGTTCGATCACCGCCAAGTGGCGGCCCGCCACCCGCGCCGTGCGCGGCGGCACCTGGCGCAGCGAGCATGGCGAGACCAGCGAAGCTCTGTTCCTGACTTCGGGCTATACCTACGACACCGCAGCCGAAGTCGCCGCGCGCTTCGCCGGCGAGGCCGAGGGGATGACCTATTCGCGCCTCCAGAACCCGACCGTCGCCATGCTGGAAGAACGCATTGCGCTTATGGAGGGTGCTGAGGCCTGCCGCGCCCAGGCGACCGGCATGGCGGCCATGACCACCGCGCTGCTGTGCCAGCTTTCGGTCGGCGACCATGTCGTTGCCGCCCGCGCGGCCTTCGGTTCCTGCCGCTGGCTGGTCGACAGCCTGCTGCCGCGCTTCGGGATCGAGACGACCACGATCGACGCGCGCGACAATGCCCAGTGGGAAGCCGCGATCCGGCCCAACACCAAGGTGTTCTTCTTCGAAACCCCGGCCAACCCGACGATGGATATCGTTGATCTGAAGTTCGTCTGCGACCTGGCGCGCAGCCGCGGGATCACGACGGTGGTCGACAATGCCTTCTGCACCGCCGCTTTGCAGCGCCCGCTGGAATTCGGCGCCGACGTTGTCGCCTATTCCGCCACCAAGCTGATGGATGGGCAGGGCCGCGTGCTGGCCGGGGCAGTCTGCGGCTCGGCCCAGTTCATCAACGACGTGCTGATGCCCTTCCAGCGCAACACCGGACCCAATTGCTCGCCGTTCAACGCCTGGGTGGTGATGAAGGGCCTGGAAACGCTCGACCTGCGGGTCAAGCAGCAGAGCGCCAATGCGCTGAAGGTCGGCCAGTTCCTCGAAGGGCGGGTGCCGCGTATCCTTCACCCGGGCCTGCCCAGCCATCCGCAGCACAATCTGGCGATGCAGCAGATGGACGCCTGCGGCTCGATCTTCTCGTTCGAGGTCAAGGACCGGGCCCAGGCCCATGCCCTGCTCGATGCGCTGCAACTGATCGATATCTCCAACAACATCGGAGATTCGCGCTCGCTGATGACGCACCCTGCCTCGACTACCCACTATTCGGTCAGCGCCGAGGCGCGCGCGGAAATGGGCGTGACCGAGGGGATGCTTCGGATCAACGTCGGGCTCGAGGATCCGCAGGACCTGATCGAGGACCTCGACCAGGCACTCAAGGCCGCCGGGCTCTAGGGCTTGGATACAGTCTCCCTGCTGCTGGTCCTGCTGGCAGCGGTCTGTCACGCCACCTGGAACCTCGCCGCCAAGCGTTCGGCCCATGCCGGCGGGGTCTTCCTGTTCTGGTCGACCTTGCTCTCCTCGATCGCCTTCGCGCCCTGTGCACTGTGGATCATCGCGGGCGAGGGCTTCCGCTGGGCCTGGCCGATGCTGGCGGCGATTGTCGCCAGCGGCTGCCTGCACCTGGCCTATAGCCACGCGCTGCAGACCGGTTACCGCAAGGCCGACCTGTCCGTGGTCTATCCCATTGCGCGCGGCACCGGGCCGCTGCTGTCCTCGCTCGGCGCCTTTCTGCTGCTGGGCGAAGTACCGGGGCCGCTGCGCCCGCTCGGCCTGCTCGGCGTGGTCGGGGGGATCCTGCTGATCGCGACCGATGGCCGCTTCAGCACCTTTGCCCGCCCGGGCGCCATGGCCGGGCTGCGCTGGGGCCTGCTGACCGGCGGGCTGATCGCGACCTACACCCTGGTCGATGGCTCGGCCGTCAAGCTGCTGCTGCTCTCGCCGGTGGTGCTCGACTGGGGCGCCAACGTGGTGCGCACCATGCTGCTCGCGCCGCAGGTGCTGCGGGATCGGGCTGCGGCGACCGAAGCCATGCAGGGCCACTGGATCAGCGCCTGGACCGTCGCCCTGCTGGCCCCCTTCGGCTACATCCTCGTGCTCTGGGCGATGCAGCGCGGCGCACCCCTGAGCGTGGTCGCGCCGATGCGCGAGATGTCGATGATGCTGGTTGCGCTCCTGGGCATGATACTGCTGCGCGAGCCGGTTTGCCGGGCGCGATTGGCGGGCTGCGGACTGATGGTGGCGGGCGTGGTGCTACTGGCGCGGAGCTGATTTGCACACAATCGAGCGGCAAAGTGCCAAGATTGGCCGCTCCGCCCATTGTCGCCGCGCTGCCCAATCGCTACCTTGCCGCCCATGAAGGAGCTGTTCCAGCACGCCGCGACCACCGACGGGATTACCGTCCGGGTGACCGTCAACTTCCTGCCCGAGCAATCGCAGGTGGAAGCCGGCAAATGGTTCTGGGTCTATCACATCCGGATCGAGAACCACGCCGATCAGGCGGTGCAGCTGCTGACCCGCCACTGGCAGATCACCGACGGGCGCGGGATGCTGAACTTCGTCGAGGGTGAGGGCGTGGTTGGCGAACAGCCCGTGATCCAGCCCGGCGGCAGCCATGATTATGTCTCGGGCTGCCCGCTCACCACGCCGCATGGCTCGATGGAAGGCTTCTACACCTTCCGCTGCGAGGATGGCTCGCTGATGGAAGCAGCGATCCCGTTCTTCCCGCTGGCGGCACCCGCCACCGCAGGCTAAAGCGCCAGCGCCATGAAGCGCACGCACCTGCCCCTTAACGCCCTGCGCGTCTTCGATGCCGCGGCCCGGCACTTGTCGTTCACCCGCGCCGCGGACGAGCTCGCGGTGACCCCGGCCGCCGTTGGCCAGCAGATTCGCGCGCTGGAGGACCTCCTTGGCGTGGTGCTGTTCCGCCGCACGCCCAAGGGGCTGGAGCTGACGGACGAGGCGACTGCTGGCCTCGAATCGCTGCGCACCGGCTTCCTCCATTTCGAGGATGCGGTCACGGCGATGCAGGCGGGCCAATCGAGCCACGTCTATACCATCGCCGCGCCGCGGGATTTCTTCGCCGCCTGGCTTGCGCCGCGCCTGGCCGAGTTCCGCGCTGCCAATCCCGAAGTCCGCTACAGCCTGGTCAATGACGAGACGGCCGACTTTACCGAGGCCAACATGGACCTGGCCATTCGCTGGGCCGAAGGACCGGGCGATCTCGAAGGGGTTGCGCTGGGCACCGCCGAACGCGTGATCGCGGGTGAGGGTGACTGGATCGCCTGGCCGGGCGATCCCTATCCGGGCGGCGAGGAAGCCGGCGCCCCGTCGCTCCAGGCGGGCGATGCCGGTCAGGCGCTGGCCGCCGCTGCCGCCGGAATGGGCAAGGCCCGCGTTCCTGCACAACTGGCGCTGACCTGGGCCGGGGCCGGTCGCGGCGTTACCCTGACCGAACCCGAACCCTGCCGCCACGCCTACTGGCTGGTCGCCCCGCTGCCGCAATGGCGGCAGAAGAAGGTCAAGGCGCTGGTGGCGTTTCTGACCGGGGTCTAACTCCGCTGCTGGACCAGCAGCAGTTCCAGCCGCTTGATGGCCAACAGCACACGGCTGGCCTGGATCACTGGCCACATCGCCAGCTTGATCATCAGCGACATCATCAGCAAAACAGCGCCGGGAATGCCCCAGAATACGGCGGCATGCGCGGTCGTCGCCTGGAAGAAGTGAATAGCGCACACCACTCCGGGAACGAAAAGCAGAAGCTGGCTTGCCATCAGAACGAAGTTTACCCAGGCGCTGCGCCCGCTGAAAATGGCGCCCAACTGCTGAAAATAGCCGGGCTCGGCATCGATCTGCCGCAGTAGGGCCAGCTCCTCGGCGCGCAGCGCGTCGAGGTCGTGATTGTCATGCGTCATGGTTCGTGTCCTTCCAAAGCGGACTTGAGTTGCAGCCGGGCGTGGTGGAGCCGCGTCTTGACCGTCCCGATCGGGATTTCGAGCGCGACCGCCACTTCGGCCAGGCTGAGGCCTTCGTGGTAATGCAAGGCGAGCGCAGCGCGCTGGCCCGGCGGCAATGAGGCGAGCGCCCGGCTCAGTCCGGGGCTGGGGAGGGCGTCCGGTTCGCTCGCCTCGATCGTGATGCTGGCCAGATCGGCCAGACCGGCGCGCTCGGTAACGATGGACCCGATCCGCTTCGCGACCTGGCGGCTGACGATGCGATAGGCCCAGGCGCGGAATGTCGCCGCCTCGCGCAGGCTGCCTAGACCGCGCAGGATCTCGATCCAGGCAGCCTGCGCAGCATCCTCCGCCGCCTCGCGCTGGCCCAGCAAGCGCCAGGCATGGGCAACGAAGCGGCGGTGATGACGGAGCACAAGGTGGTTGAACGCCGCCCGGCTGCCGCCCTGGGCCGCGAGTACGAGGTACTCGTCGACCAAGGTCTCCAACCGGGTGCGGGGGCGTTCAGTGTCCGTCATCGCTTGCTTAGTGGCGGCGTGACGGAAAAAGGTTCATGCCCGATGCGAAAGTTACGGCCCGACGATCACCTCGCCGCGGGCCATGACAAACTTCATCGCCTTCAGCACCTTCACGTCGGCCAGTGGATCGCCGTTGACTGCGATGATGTCGGCGGCCTTGCCGGGTTCCAGCGTGCCGGTTTCCTTGTCGACACCCAGCAGTGCGGCGGCGTTGACCGTGGCGGCCTTGATGGCTTCGGCGGGCGGCATGCCGAATTTTACCAGCAGTTCGAACTCATCGGCATTGCGGCCGTGCTTCGAAGGGCCAGCATCGGTGCCATAGGCAATCTTCACGCCCAGCGGATAGGCGATCTGCAGCGACTTGCCCGTGATGCCGATCCGCCAGTCAATTTGCGCGCGCACGGCGGGGGAATAGGCGTTCGGATTGGCGGCCAGCCGCTCAAGGTAGCCATTCACCGTGCTCAGCGTCGGAACGTAGTGGGTCCCGGCCTTGGCCATCATCTTTGCCGCTTCCTCGTCGATGGTGGTGCCGTGCTCGATTGAATCTGCGCCTGCCCGAACCGCTAGCTTGATCCCGTCGAGCCCATGGGCGTGAACCGCGACCTTGCGGCCATAGGCATGGGCAGTTTCGACCAGAGCCTTGGCTTCGTCGTCGAACATGCGGGTGGCCAGGCCAGTGCCCGAATTGACCCCGCCGGTCGTGGCGAACTTGATCACGTCTGCCCCGCGCCCGATCTGGCGGCGGACCGCCTTGCGGCAAGCATCAACCCCGTCGCACAGGTTTTCGGTCCCGACCATCTCGTGGACATCCTCGGCCAGACCAACCCGTCCATCCATGTGACCACCAGTGGTCGAGATCGATTCCCCGGCATCAAGAATCCGCGGCCCCTGCACCCAGCCACGCTTGACCGCTTCCTTCAGTGCCAGAACTTTGCCCTTGTCATCGCCCAGGTTCCGCACCGTGGTGAAACCAGCGCGCAGCGTTTTCATCCCATTCCAATAGGTCTCATAGGCATTCAGCGGCAGGCTTTCAGTCATCGTTGAGATCAGCCGTTCATTGCCACCGCGATCACTCGCCAGATGCACGTGGCTGTCGATCAGGCCGGGCAGGACCGTCTTGTCCTTCAGGTCGATCGCCGTGGCGCCTTCGGGAGCAGCGACATAGCCGTCCTGCAGCGAGACGATCCGGCCTTGATCCACCACAATCGTCGTCGCCCCGCGCGGCGCCTGACCGGGTACGGCGATCACCCGCCCGGCATGGATATAGGTCGGCGCGGCGAAGGCAGCCGTGCTGGCAAGCAGTGCGGCGGTGACGGCAAGGGTGGCAAGACGCATGGGCAGAGATCCTCTCAAGTTGAGGCCAGCCTAGAGCGCGCCTGGCGATCCGGCAACCGATGCAAGATTATTAATCGCCCGATTAAAATGAGGATTGACCCGTCATGGCCGCGCGGGCATCCCGGAAGCATGACGGGGGAAACAATCCGAATTCCGATTGCTGGCGGGCTGAGCCTGACGGCTGATGTTGCTGGCCCCAGGGGCGCACCAACGGTCATCCTGGGTCACGGCGGCGGGCAGACCCGGCACTCCTGGGATAAGGCTGAGCAGCAGTTGGCGAAGGCCGGGTACTTCGCGATCAATTACGACCTGCGCGGACATGGGGACAGCGATTGGTCGCCCGATGGTGACTATGACTTGCTCAAGCGCGCCGAGGACCTGGCCTGTGTCGCTGCTGTCGGATCAAAGCCCCTGGCATTGGTCGGTGCCTCGCTGGGCGGGATCACAGCGCTCGCCGCAGCCTGCCGGGGCATGGATGTGGCGGCGCTGGTGCTGGTCGATATCGTCCCCAAGATGTCGATGAAGGGCGTCGCCAAGATCCGTGACTTCATGACCGCCAATCCGCATGGCTTTGCCAGTCTGGAAGAGGCGGCCGATGCGATTTCGGCCTATTACCCGGACCGACCGCGGCCCAAGGACATCTCGGGCCTCAACAAGAACCTGCGGCTCGATCCCGACGGGCGCTATTACTGGCACTGGGACCTCCGGATGATGACCGACCAGCGTGCCGATCCGACGCAGCTGCTGACCATGCTCGACGCGGCCGACTGGACCGACCGGGTCCCGACGCTACTGGTGCGCGGCATGAAGAGCGACATAGTTGACGATGATGGCGTGGCCGACCTGCGCCGCCGCATCCCCAAGCTGGAAGTCACCGACATCCGCGGTGCCGGTCACATGGTCGCGGGCGACAAGAACGACGAATTCAACGGTGCGGTGATTGAATTCCTCAACCGGGTAATGCCGCCGGCCTAGCCCTTGTCCCGGCCATAGGCGGGCAGGGCAAGGCCCGAGAGGATTGCCCAGCCGCGCAGGGCAAAGCCGGCCAGGGCTGCGCCGCTGAAGGCCAGCTCGCGCGGGAGCGCCAGCACCTCGCCCAGGGCACAAAGCCCGGCCGATAGCGCGGCGGCGGTCACGTAAAGCTCTGGCCGCATCAGGATCGACGGCCGGCCCGCCAGGACATCGCGGATGATCCCGCCGACGCAGCCGGTGATGACGCCCATCAGCACGGCCGGTACCGGCGGCAGACCATAGGCCAGCGCCTTGGCCGTGCCGAGCACGGCATAGGCCGCCAGCCCCGCCGCATCGGCCCATTCCAGCAACTGGCCTTCCCACCACTTGCGCGGGGTGAACCAGGCCAGCAGCGCCACGCCCAGGCAGACCGGCGCCACCCACGGATCGCGCACCCAGAACACCGGCGCCCCGATCAAAAGGTCGCGCACCGATCCGCCGCCGACCCCGGTGATCAGCGCGAAAAAGCCCATCGTCACGAAGGTCTGCCGCAGCCGCGCGGCGAGCAGCGCCCCGGTCAGGGCGAAGACTGCCGTGCCGAGCAGGTCAAACAACGGGGGCAGGGTGGGGATCGCGGTGCTCATCGGCCTTGGTTCTGGCAGCGCAGCGCCGCGAGCGCTAGACCAAAGCCCAGGATCGGCGCAGCGCCATAGCCGATCAGGATCGAGGGATAGGGACCAGCAAAGGCCATCAGCCCCGCTGCGGTCAGAAAGGCCGCCAGTGGTGCGGCCGCGGCGCTGGTGTGGCGCAGCAAGAGCAGCGGCGCCAGGGCCGCGAGCGTCAGCACCAGCCCGGTGGCCGGCTGCATGGCCCAGGCATCGCTCTGGACCTGCTCGACAAAACGGACTGGCGCGAGGTTATCCGGCTGCCGGATCATGGCGAAGCAGGCAGCCAGTCCCGCCGCAAAGGCCAGAATGGTCGGCCCGTCGCGCCGCTGCAAGGCCAATACTGCGGCCGCGGCGGTCAGTCCGACGGTCGCGGCGCGATCCGGCTGGAGCACGGTTGCACCCAGGGCCGCGACCAGCAGCGCAGCGGCGGCAGGGCTCCGCAGGCGCCAGGCCAAAACCGTCAGCAGCGGCAAGAGCAGATAGCCCAGGTGCAAGCGCAACGGCCCGATGCCGATCCAGCGCCGGACCCCTTCAACCGGAATTCCGGCCAGGGCCGTTGCCCAGATGGCCAGCACCACGGCTGCGGCAAGGACCAGCACGCCCGGTTCGGAGCGCGGCAGCGGCAGCCAGAAGGCCAGGGCAACCGCCAGCACCAGGGCCAGCGCGTTGACCGCGATCCACGCCATTGGCGCATTGCCCACCGCCAGCCAGGTGATACCAGCCACGACCGGTATGGCGAGCGCGGCAATCGCAACCGATGGCAGCGGAGCGCTGGCCATGGCCGGATCAGTCCTCGACCAGATCCTGCAGCTTGGCCATCAGCGCCTGGATGCGGGTCGCCGCTTCGGTGAAGGTGTTCACGTCGTCGCGCTTGTTGTTGGCGCGGGCTTCCTTGGCGGCGTCAACATAGCCTTCAAGATCGACCTCCAGCGCATCGACCAGCATTTCAATCTCGTCGCTGGTCAGCTTGACGGTGAGGGTCTTGGACATGGGTATTCTCCTGATCTGGCAGAAAGAGGTTTGCTAGCCGGGACGGCTTCAGTTGGCCACCGGGCGCTTCAGGGCGCGGCGGCGGCGGAACAGCAGGATCGTACCAAGCAGGCACGAAGCCAGCGCCAGCGCGGCAAAGCCGATGAGCAGCGGGTGGTGGGTATCCTCGCGGGTCTCGAGGTCCATGATGTGCAGGCCCCACATGAAATCGTAGAACCGCCACCAATCGGTGCGGATCGCCTCAATCTCGCCGGTGTCACGGCCGACGTAAACGTGGGTGCCATCAGCCAGAGTAACCTGCCAGGCGGCGATCGGTTTGCGGAAATCGGGGGGTGATTGTTCGGCCGGGAACAGCTTGAGCGATGCGATCTTGTCTCCGCCCTTGACCGCATGGCGCACAGCGGCGCGAGCTTCGGCTTCGTCGACCGGCGGCAGCATGGTCTGGCCAGGGGCACCCAGATCGATCCGCCGGACCGAACCATCCATGAAAGTGGCGATGAGCACCGAGCGGCCGCGCTGGTCGAGGATCTTGCCCTCGCGGATCAGCGTATCGCCGCTCGCGCCGCCCAGCTGGACCCGCACCGGCGCAGGCGGATGGTCGATATGCAGCGTATGGCCGCGCACTTCTTCGATCGGGCGGGCGACCATCACCAGGCCGGAAACGGTCCAGAACAGCAGCGGCACGGCGACCAGCCAACCCAGCCAGATGTGCCAGCGGGCATAGTTCTGCATGAGTCTGAGCCGAGCCATGGTCAGCCTATGGCCCGCCTGCAACGATTACCGCAAGTCCGCTCGGCGATCAGATGTGGATCGGCTTGCCGGTCACCGCCATGGCCGCTTCCTTCGTCGCTTCGCTGTGGGTCGGGTGAGCGTGGCAGGTATAGGCGATATCTTCAGAGGTCGCGCCGAACTCCATCGCCAGCGCCGCTTCCGCGATCATCGTGCCGGCCACTGTGGCAATCGCCCAGACGCCCAGCACCTTGTCGGTCTTGGCGTCCGCGATGACCTTCACGAAGCCATCGGGCTCGTGGTTGGTCTTGGCGCGACTGTTGGCCATCATCGGGAACTTGCCGACCTTGATCTCACCCTTTTCGCGGGCCTGCTCTTCAGTCAAGCCGACGCCGGCGAATTCCGGATTGGTGTAGACAACGCCAGGGATCACGTCGTGATTGACGATACCGACCCCGGTGGCGATGTATTCGGCCACGGCGATGCCTTCATCCTCGGCCTTATGGGCCAGCATCGGGCCGGGAATCACGTCACCGATCGCGCGCACGCCATCGACCTTGGTGCGGAAATCATGCCCGGTCTCGATCTGCCCGCGCGCATTGACTTCCAGCCCGATCTTTTCGAGGCCGAGGCCTTCGGTATGCGGGCGGCGGCCGATGGCGACCAGCACGCAATCGGCCTCGATCGTTTCGGAGGCACCACCCTTGGCTGGTTCGACCGTCAGCGTGGCCTTCTTGCCCTTGACCGTGGCGCTGGTGACCTTGGTGCCGAGCTTCAGCTCCAGGCCCTGTTTCTTGAAGATCTTGGCGGCTTCCTTGCGGACATCGCCGTCCATCCCGGGCAGCAGCTGGTCGAGGAACTCGACCACGGTGACCCTGGCCCCCAGGCGCTTCCAGACCGAGCCCATTTCCAGTCCGATCACGCCGCCGCCGATCACCACCAGGTGGTCCGGCACCTTGGACAGCGCCAGCGCGCCGGTGCTGTCAACGATCACGCCCTTGTCGTTATCGACTTCGACGCCGGGGAGCGGGGTAACGCTCGAACCCGTGGCGATCACCACTTCCTTTGCGGTGTAATCCTTACCCGCAACGGTAACCGTGTGGGCGTCCTTGAAAGTACCATACCCCTTCAGCCAATCGACCTTGTTCTTCTTGAACAGAAACTCGATCCCGCCGGTCAGGCCCTTGACCGCATCGGCCTTGTCTGTCTGCAGCGCGCCCAGATCCAGCTCGACCTTGCCGAGCTTGACGCCATAGCGGGCGAGGGTGCCGTTGGCGGCTTCGGCAAACTTTTCCGAGCCGTGCAGCAGTGCCTTCGAGGGAATGCAGCCGACGTTGAGGCAGGTTCCGCCCAGCGTCTCGCGCGCTTCGACGCAGGCGGTCTTCAGCCCGAGCTGCGCAGTGCGGATCGCCCCGACATAGCCACCCGGGCCGGCCCCGATGAAGATCACGTCATAATCGAACATGGCAACGTCCACTTTTCATTCAGGTGCCGTGGCTTACTTGGCCAGCCGCACCGCAGTATAGGATTTCGCGAGCAGCATGAAGCGCTCTGCGTGCAAGCGGGAATCGGGAAACAGCGCGCGCATCTGCGCCTTGCTCAGCATCTGTGAGCTGTCCGCAAAGCGATAGGCACTGATCATGTCGGGAGCGCGACCGGCGGTCGCCAGCGGCAACCAGCGCATCAGCCGCGCGCGCAGCGGGCGGGGCATCCAGTGGACCAGCGGCAGGCGCCAGAAGTGCGGATCGATCGGGAACCAGAAATTGGGCGACTGAACGAAATGGCTCGGCGCGATCCGCCGCACTTCGCCGGCAAAGGCTTCCATCTGCCAGGCCAGCCCGACATGCTCGATCACCGAGTTCGAATGGCACAAGTCAAAGCTGTTGTCCGCCAGGTCGAGCTTGCAGGCATCGCCGACCAGATAGGTGAACAGCGAGGGGTCTTCGTCACCCGCGTAAAGCTCGAAGTCGGTCAGGTTGAGCAAGGTCACGTGGACCTTGTGCTCACGCAGAAAGTCCGTGCCAAGCCGCCGCCAACAATAGGCGCGGCCACCCAGATCGAGCAGCTGCAGCGTCTCGCCCTTGCGCGGCGCGGCGGCGATCACCTGGCGGAGCAGCCGATCGGGCTTGGCCCTGAACCAGTTGGAGAGCTGCTGCCGCACGCCGGTTTAACCCTTACAGGTCGATCAGGATCCGCGTGGGATCCTCGATCGCTTCCTTGATGATCTTCAGCGCGGTCACGGCTTCGCGGCCGTCGATCAGGCGGTGGTCATAGGACAGCGCCAGGTACATCATCGGGCGGATCACGATCTGCCCATCGCGTACCACCGGGCGGTCTTCGATCCGGTGCAGGCCCAGCACTGCCGACTGCGGCGGGTTGATGATCGGGGTGCTCATCAGCGAACCGAACACGCCGCCGTTGGAGATGGTGAAGGTACCGCCAGCCATGTCAGCCATGGTCAGCGTCCCTTCCTTGGCCTTCTTGCCATAGTCACCGATCGCCTTTTCGATCCCGGCAAAGCTCAGGTCTTGGCAATCGCGGACCACCGGCACGACCAACCCGTTCGGGGCCGAAACCGCGACCGAGATGTCGACATAGGGGTGGTAGACGATCTCGTCGCCCTCGATCCGGGCGTTGACGGCCGGAATGTCCTTCAACGCCAGGCAGGCGGCCTTGGCGAAGAAGCCCATGAAGCCTAGGCGCACGCCGTGCTTCTTTTCGAAGGCGTCCTTGTAGGTGTTGCGCGCCTCGATCACCGCCGACATGTCGCAGTCGTTGAAGGTAGTTAGCAGGGCTGCGGTGTTCTGCGCGTCCTTGAGGCGGCGGGCGACGGTCTGGCGCAGGCGAGTCATCTTGACCCGTTCCTCGCCGCGATCACCCGAAGCAACCGGGGCAGGAGCCGGAGCGGCAGCAACGGCCGGGGCCGGGGCAGCGCTCTTCGCGGCGGCGGCGGCCAGTACGTCTTCCTTGGTCAGGCGGCCGTCCTTGCCGGTGCCCTTGATCGCGGTGGGATCAACGCCATGCTCCAGCACTGCGCGGCGCACCGCCGGAGAGAGGACGGCGGCTTCCGATGCGTCCTTGGGTGCTGCACTGTCCGAAGCCGGCGGGACGGGCGCTTCCGTGCGTTCGGCAATCGGGGCGGCACCAGCAGCAGCAACGCCATCTTCGACCGTCGCGATCACAGCGCCGACCGCTACGTTGTCACCAACCTTGGCCAGGTGCTGGCCCATCACGCCGGCCACCGGCGAGGGCACTTCCACGGCGACCTTGTCGGTCTCCAGGCTGGCAATCGGCTCGTCGAGCGCGACCGCTTCACCCGGCTGCTTCAGCCATTCGCCGATAGTGGCTTCGGCCACGGATTCGCCCAGGGTCGGGACTTTGACTTCGGTTGACATGATATTGTTTCCTCAGGCTTTCTTTTGCCGGCGGATTTCAGAGCGGACCGAGGTGCCCAGCGCATGACCGATCAGGGCACCCTGTTCGCTGGCGTGGCGGCTGGCGAGGCCCGTAGCGGGCGAGGCGCTGGCTGTGCGGCCGGCATAGCGGGCGCGGGCCACCTTGCTCTTGGCCGCAGCCAAGGCTTCCTCAATCAGCGGTTCGACAAAGAACCAGGACCCGTTGTTGCGCGGCTCTTCCTGACACCAGACCACTTCTTCCAGGTTCTTCATCCGCGACAGGCGCAGGGCCAGCGGCTCACCCGGGAAGGGATAGAGCTGCTCAAGCCGGATGATCTGGGTATCAGTGATCCCGGCGGCGTCGCGGGCTTCCATCAGGTCATAGGCGACCTTGCCCGAGCAAAGGATGACCTTGCGGGTCTTCGCGTCCTCGGCACCGTTGATGTCCGAGAGGATCCGCATGAAGTGGCCTTCGCCAACGAAGTCGCTCGCCTCACTCTTGGCCAGCGGGTGGCGCAGCAGCGATTTGGGCGTCATGATGATGAGTGGCTTGCGGAAGCCGCGGTGCATCTGCCGGCGCAGCACGTGGAAGTAGTTGGCCGGCGTGGTGATGTTGCAGACCTGGATGTTGTCCTGGGCGCAAAGCTGCAGGAACCGCTCAAGCCGGGCCGAGGAGTGTTCCGGACCCTGGCCTTCGTAGCCGTGCGGCAGCAGCATGACGAGGCCGTTGGCGCGCAGCCACTTCGATTCCGAAGAGGCCACGTACTGGTCGATCATAATCTGCGCGCCGTTGGCGAAATCGCCGAACTGCGCTTCCCACAGCACCAGGGTCTTGGGATCGGCGCTGGCATAGCCGTATTCGAAGCCGAGCACGCCGTATTCGGACAGCGGGCTGTCATGCACTTCGAACTTGCCATGCGGCACGGTCGAAAGCGGCACGTACTTGTGCTCGTCGGTCTGGTCGACCCAGACGGCGTGGCGCTGGCTGAAGGTGCCGCGGCCCGAATCCTGGCCCGACAGGCGGATGTTATAGCCTTCCGAGGCGAGGCTGCCGAAGGCTAGCGCCTCACCGGTCGCCCAGTCGAAGCCGGTACCGGTGGTGAACATCTCGCGCTTGGCATCAAGCACGCGGGCCAGCGTCTTGTGGATCGTCAGGCCTTCGGGAACGGTGGTCAGCGTCCGGCCCAGGCTGTCAAACAGCTTCTGCTCAATCCCCGTCGCCACGTTGCGGCGCGCGGTTTCCGGATCGGCCGGCTTGTTGAGGCCGGTCCAGCGCCCGGCGAACCAGTCCGCCTCATTGGCCTTGTAGCCCTTCGATGCGTCGAACTCCTGTTCAAGCACCTGGGTGAAGCGCATCTCGTTCTCGCCGGCCCAGTCCTTGTCAATCACGCCCTGGCTGACCAGGCGGTCGGCATAGAGCTTCGACACGCCCGGGTGCTGACGGATCTTCTGGTACATCAGCGGCTGGGTGAAGCCCGGCTCATCGCCTTCGTTGTGGCCGAAGCGGCGATAGCACCACATGTCGACCACGATGTCGCGGCCGAAGGTCTGGCGATAGTCGATCGCCAGCTTGCAGGCGAAGGTCACGGCTTCGGGATCATCGCCATTCACATGCAGGATCGGCGCCTGGACGCCCTTGGCGACGTCCGAGGGGTAGGGCGAGCCGCGCGAGAACTGCGGGCTGGTGGTGAAGCCGATCTGGTTATTGATGATGAAGTGGATGCAGCCGCCGGTGTTGTAGCCCTTCACGCCCGAGAAGCCGAAGCATTCCCAGACGATGCCCTGACCGGCAAAGGCGGCGTCGCCGTGGATCAGCACCGGCAGGACCTGCTTGTGCTTGCCCTTGCCGATATCGTCGCGGAACACCTGCTGGGCGCGGACCTTGCCGAGCACGACGGGGTCAACCGTTTCGAGGTGGCTGGGGTTGGGGACCAGGCTCATGTGCACCTTGATCCCGTCGAACTCGCGGTCGGTGCTGGTGCCGAGGTGATACTTCACGTCGCCCGATCCGCCGACGTCTTCCGGATTGGCCGTGCCGCCCGAGAATTCGTGGAAGATCACGCGGTAGGGCTTGGCCATCACGTTGGCGAGCACGTTGAGTCGGCCGCGGTGGGCCATGCCATAGACGATCTCGCGCACGCCGCGGCTGCCGCCATACTTGATCACGGCTTCCAGCGCCGGGATCATCGATTCCCCGCCGTCCAGGCCGAACCGCTTGGTGCCGACGTACTTCTTGCCGAGGAACTTCTCGTACTGTTCGCCGCGGATCACGGCGGCCAGGATCGCTTTCTTGCCTTCGGGGGTGAAGTCGATCGACTTGTCGCCGCCTTCGATCCGTTCCTGGATGAAGCGGCGCTCCTCCACGTCGGCGATGTGCATGTATTCGAAGCCGACCTTGCCGCAGTAATTGCGCTTCAGGATATCGACCAGCTCGCGCACCGAGGCCCATTCCAGGCCCAGCGTGCCGCCCAGATAAACCTTGCGATCCAGCGCTGCGCCAGAAAAGCCGTGGTAGGCCGGGTCAAGATCGGCCGGCAGGTTCTGGTGGCTCAGGCCCAGCGGATCGAGGTCCGCGCCGAGGTGGCCGCGCACACGGTAAGTGCGCACCAGCATCATCGCCCGGATCGAATCCGCCGCGGCTTCCTCGATCGCGCGCGGATCCATCGCCGCGCCGGCCTTGGCCGCAGCCGCCTTAATCGCCACCTGCATTGCGGTGGGATCGAGCGCCTGAGTCAGGTCATCCTCGGCCGCGCCGCCAACCTGCGGCCAGTTCGAGCGTGCCCACGACGGACCCGGCTGCGGGTCGTCGGGAAGAAAATCGTGCAGTTCGTTACCCATGGTGGTCCATCCTGGGGAGGAGGGGTTGCAGACCGGACGCCCAAGGGCCTCCGCGCAACCCCCTAGGGATCAGGCCAGTTCCTTGAGCACTTCGGCGAGCGTTTCACCGAGCAGGCTGGGCGAGTTCGAGACGCGGATGCCAGCGGCTTCCATCGCCGCGATCTTGCTTTCCGCATCGCCCTTGCCGCCCGAGACGATCGCCCCGGCGTGGCCCATGCGGCGGCCCGGAGGCGCAGTGCGCCCGGCGATGAAGCCGGCCATCGGCTTCTTGCGGCCGCGCTTGGCTTCGTCGATCAGGAACTGGGCGGCCTGTTCTTCGGCATCGCCGCCGATTTCGCCGATCATGATGATCGACTTGGTCTCGTCGTCGGCCAGGAACAGTTCCAGCACGTCGATGAAGTTGGTGCCGTTGACCGGGTCACCGCCGATGCCGACCGCAGTGGTCTGGCCCAGGCCGATGTTGGTGGTCTGGAACACGGCTTCATAGGTGAGGGTGCCTGAGCGGCTGACAACGCCGACCGAACCCTTCTTGAAGATCGAACCGGGCATGATGCCGATCTTGCACTCATCCGGGGTCAGCACGCCGGGGCAGTTCGGGCCGATCAGGCGCGACTTGGAGCCCGAAAGGGCCCGCTTCACCTTGACCATGTCGAGCACCGGAATGCCCTCGGTGATGCAGACGATCAGTTCCATCTCGGCGTCGATCGCTTCCAGGATCGCGTCGGCCGCACCCGGCGGCGGTACGTAGATGCACGAAGCGGTGGCGCCGGTCGCGGCCTTGGCTTCATGCACGGTGTCATACTGCGGCAGGCCGATGTGGGTGGTGCCGCCCTTGCCGGGGGTCACGCCCGCAACCATCTGCGTGCCATAGGCCAGCGCCTGTTCGGTGTGGAAGGTACCGGTGGCGCCGGTCATCCCCTGGGTGATGACCTTGGTGTGCTTGTTGATGAGGATCGACATGGAATTAGCTCTCCCGGGGAGTTGTTCTTAAGCCAGCGACGGCTCAATCGCCTTGCAGGCGACCAGCAGTTCCTTGACCGCGTCGACCGAGACCTGGAAATTGGCCTTGGCTTCGTCGTCGAGGGCGATTTCGATCACTTCCTCGGCGCCGTTCGCGCCGATCACCACCGGCACGCCGACATAAAGCCCGTCGAGGCCGTACTTGCCGTCAACGTGGACCGCGCAGGGCAGGATGCGCTTCTGGTCGCCCAGATAGGCTTCGGCCATGGCGATGGCGCTGGTGGCCGGGGCGTAATAGGCCGAGCCGGTCTTGAGCAGGCCGACGATCTCGCCGCCGCCCGAGCGGGTGCGGGCGACGATCGCGTCGAGGCGTTCCTTGGTCGACTTGCCCATCTTGACCAGGTCGGTGACGGGAATGCCGCTGATGGTCGAATATTCGAGCACCGGCACCATGGTATCGCCGTGGCCGCCCAGCACGAAGGCGTTCACGTCCTTGACCGAAACGCCGAATTCCCAGGCGAGGAAGGTGGCGAAGCGGGCCGAGTCGAGCACGCCGGCCATGCCGACCACCTTGTTGGCCGGGAGGCCCGAGAATTCGCGCAGTGCCCAGACCATCGCGTCGAGCGGGTTGGTGATGCAGATCACGAAAGCGTCGGGGGCGTGGTTCTTGATCCCCTCGCCAACCGACTTCATCACGCCGAGGTTGATGCCCAACAGGTCATCGCGGCTCATGCCCGGCTTGCGCGGCACGCCGGCGGTGACGATCACCACATCGGCGCCGGCGATGTCGGCATAGTCGTTGGTGCCCTTGATATTGGCGTCAAAGCCTTCAATCGGGCCGCACTGGGCCAGGTCGAGCGCCTTGCCCTGGGGCATGCCCTCGGCGATGTCGAACAGGACGATGTCGCCCATTTCCTTTTTCGCGGCGAGGTGGGCGAGCGTGCCACCGATCATGCCGGCACCGATAAGGGCGATCTTCTTGCGAGCCATCTTTGCCAAGTCCTTGTCCGTATTCGCGGGATCAGCGGCAGACGTTCGGCAGGGCCCCAACCATCCCGCAAGGCGTGAGGGGCCAACCGGCGGGTTAGCGGGTGCCCTAAGCCGGTGAAATCGTGATTGCAAGGCTGGATAAAGTGCCAGCGGCAAATATCTTTGCGAATGCTTCGCAATTGCATTTATCTAGGCAAATGCCCGTGCCGTAGCGGCAGGATCACGCTCGGCGATCAGCCTGTCGCGCGCTGCGGTTCGAACTTTTCGCGTTCCTGGGCGATCAGCATGGCGGCCA